>OIWS01000022.1_pt1 | contig 224975 bp, 189 predicted proteins | sample 1587611 | NCBI WGS metagenome assembly OIWS01 (sample SAMEA3888919, study PRJEB22519) | human gut metagenome | biome: human gut; feature: human-associated habitat; material: faeces | place: Denmark | collected 2010 | reverse complement strand
AGATTTACACTCGGATATTTCTGATTAGTTTTGGTTGTTCTATGGTTATAAATACATCCATAGACTATGTGAATACAATGCTGCAGGAAAGAAGAAAGTCGATATGGAAAAGCCTGAAGAACCGCCGATGCGGATGCTCTTCATCCCTGCCAACTCCTCAGCCACCGCAGTCTATCAAGTCCTCAATGACAATGGCGGCCAAGGACTTATGTTCGAGACAGAAGGCGACACCCTCGCAAACACCTTCGGCTCCGACTACGGCAACTACTCCGACGGTTTCCGCAAGGCCTTCCACCACGAGACTATCTCCTATATCCGTCGCAAAGACCGTGAATATGTAAACATCAAGAACCCGAGACTGTCCACAGTCCTCACCGGCACACCTCGGCAAGTTCTGAACCTCATCACCGATGCGGAAAACGGCCTCTTCAGCCGCTTCCTCTTCTACTACCTCGACACCAAACTTGTCTGGAATAATGTCTTTGCCGAATCCGGCAACGATACCCTTGAAGACCACTTTGCATCCCTCGGCAAAGACTACCACGACTTCCACCGCATCCTATCCGAACATAGTTCCGACATCATATTCCGCCTTACCTCCGAACAACAGGAAGACTTCAATGCCCTGTTCGATCGATGGCAGTTCGAATATGCCGCCTCCTGCGGAGACGAGTTCATAGCCACCGTCCGCCGACTCGGAGTCATAACATTCCGCATAGCGATGATCCTCTCCGCCCTCCGCATTATGGATGACGGCAACTACTCGCCAGAGCTCATCTGCTCCGACACCGACTACACCACAGCTCGAACCATAGCCGACGTGATCATCCGCCACGATGAACGGGTATTCCGAACGCTCTCATCCCCGGCATCACCGACGACTGTCTCCACAACTGCGCAACGCCAGTCCTTACAACTGAAATACCTTGAAGCCCTCCCGGACGAGTTCGACCGCAAGACCTACTGCGAACTGGCCACCACGATGGGACTCAACCCCAAATCCATCGAGCGCACCATCAAGAAATGGTGCGAAGAAGGTCGGCTGGAAAATGTCGCGTATGGGAAATATAAGAAACTCAAATAACGATACGGGCGAGACCGCAAACAGCCTCGCCCGTAATGATTATCTGCTCAATTTATCATCCTCACTCCGGGTAAATGCAGCTTCAAGTTCCTTGAATATAGTAACATCCCCTTTCTTGTTGCTTCCGGCTGACAGGTCATTCTCATAATTACCGAAATTATCTCCCAACATCTTCTCAAAAGCCTTGAAGACTCTCTTTTTGGTCAATTTCTTACCGTCCGACGACTTAAAGGCCCCACATTGATATAACGCCGTTATAACCCTAAACAGATCAATCTTTGAAAACTTGTCAGACCTATTAATCAGAACCACATTTTCCTCACCGAACGCCTCCGCCTCATCTATTCCATCCTGTGCCCGAATGTTATTCTGCTGAGCATTCAATGTCTGCGAATTATCATTAAACACCGCACCTGCCTCATTGTAAAATTTTCCTATCTTCGCCATATTCAGTTAATATTTTAGTCGTGGAATTATCATTGAAAACCGCACCACTTTGGTTTTCAAACTTTTCTATAGTAACATTGATGACTTGATTTCGTCTTCCTATGATGTCCGGCAACACAGAATCACGCCCGTCATCCCATTCGATCACATCTGACATTGTAAAGTAATCATCATCTTTCATATAGTCCACCATCCAATCTTTCAAGGTCTGAGTATTTTCGTCTATTTCAATACTGTTCTTGATTTCACGTATCGCCGGCCAGTATTCCACCATACCTCCGACAAGTTTTGAATACACTCTTCTGTTGTCATGGGACTCCGTCAATGTAAGCCCATAGCAAAACAAAGCGCAAGCACAGACAAGATTGGAGACATAGTCAATATCCTCTTTCGGAGCTGCGAAATTCCGCTCAATGGATTTCTTACGGATTACTCCATACACGCTTCCTCGAAAATTCCGAAGAGTCCTTTCATCCTGTTCCTTGATAGAATCCAATGCCCACACCAGATAAAGCAGGAACTCCGAATCATCTACCTGCATCGAAAGAATCTTCTGTTCCCACTCAATCCACTTCGTCCGGACAAACAGCCAAAGCGGAGACTCCAGAATCCTATTTTCTCGCTCTCCTGCCATTCCTCTTCTTCTTTTCAGACTGAATATACGTATGCGCATCATCTTCCGGCATCAACGTATCAAGCCAATCCTTCAGATTATAGCGTCCACCAAGCAAAGCCGTCCCATTCACAAACTCATCGCAATACTCGTCAGCAATCCCATACACAGCCTCAGTATCACGCCCATACTCCACTGACCCCGACTTCTCGAAACCAATCCGCATCCTATAATTATTCTCGATAAGCATATCAACCGTATTCCTCACGTCATCCTTCGTCTCATCCAGAATCTTTCGCGCCGGATCATCAGACATCAGCTTAAGCTCACCCTCCGGAGCCGCCAATTTCTCCAGCACAAGTTGCAAAGCCTTATCGACCTCGTTCTCCTCATTTGCCCTCTTGCCGTCAATCTTCACGCAAAGACATTTCACCCTATCCTGACCACCATCAGTGCGAGACTTCACAATGTCCCAAATCGAGCCTTTACACAGCCGTTTCTCATAAACCATCTTCCAGTCCAACTCCGAAATCTTCAACTCACGAGAACAGCAATCCACAATAAGGCCCGCCACATCATCAGCATTCCCGAACACATCCCTCTTCTGCTGCACCAGAATCGCCATCGAATCCGGACGGGTATCGATAATCGCCCAGCAAAGCGGACAATGCTCGACATCCACGGACTCATTCTTATCCCTCGGCATAACTTTCTTGAACTTATTGTTCCGCACCTCCAGCAAGGCAACGCCGCCGGCAAAATGCTTTATCTCATTCGTGTACATCTCAGGAGACTTCACGCCCTTCTTGTCAGCCTTGACACAGTAAAGATTCAGCTTCCGAAATATCGCCTCTGCTCTTTCTCCTATCAATACAGCAAACTTATCATTGAGATATTCATTGGAAACGTGTGCATTATCCTCAGCCGAAAACAAAGTCCTTTCACCGGTTTTTTCAAAACGGTACTTGTAAAAAAGAAAATTAGCCATTAGTTTATCGGGATTAATTACTCCTAACAAATATAGCCAATTATAATGGTTAATTGATTGTTTTCGTGAAATATCTATGAATATCGTTCATCAAAAGCTTAAATCCATTATTAGATACCCCAAAATTTTCTTGATACTTGACCTTCAACAATCTCTTCAATATCATCGTTCAACAACAGAAAGAAATCCTCGCCCGTAATTGACTCCAACTCATTAACTGAAACCGAGCAGTTGACATATGACTGAACACTGTCGTCATTGAGCAGAATAAAACCAATAGCCTGATATGTTTGATTATATTTCACTAACAAAGCTTTATAAAAAGCATCCGGTATTGTTATTCCATTTGCGCCTATCTTCCCGTTTCGTGCCTTTCCGATGATTGGACCGGTGACAATATAAATCCGTCCGTATTGCTTTGCCCATTTCCGTACTCGACTCTCCAACCTCTCCCAACTGGTGCTATTGAAATAATCTGTTTGAGGGCAGCAATTGGTAAAATAGAATGTGTCATCCATAGCTCTATCGCTCCACTTAAAGTCAGCAGCCGGAGCGAGATGTCCTTTTGTCCATCCGCTTCCTTTATAATCAGCATGCTCAGCCTGAGGAAAACAAACATTCGCATCAGGTTTAAAATTTTTGCCTTTTCTTGAAGCTGTGCCCTCTAGTTCTTCTGCCGTCAAGTCATAGGCGACCCAACGTGGAATCTTGTTAGCAACATCATATGAGACATAATATGCGACTTTATTATCGTCTGAGATTTTGGCTGAACTCACATCATATTGGATATCGTCATACCCAGAATATTTTATGATATTGTCTTCCGGTCCTATCGCTGGTACTTCCAGCCCATAACTTACATTATTATTTCCTGAATAAGTAATGCAGCCACAAAGCAAAAGCAATGCGGCTGCCACGATTATGCTTCTATTGAGCCTATACTTAGTCATTCATCTTAATATTACCAATAACCGGAACTATATGGATCAAGAATCGCTGATTATATTTTTCCCAATCTTCCTTTTTCCACGCCTTCTCCTTGTTTGTCCCAACACTGCTTAAGTATTCCTTACTATTCTTGAAATCCTGTTCAGTAAATCTTGGAACTCCACCTTCACCACTTCCACTTATTACAAGCTCACATCTAGGCATATTTGCGAAATCAATACCGGCTTCATCTTTCCAAAAACGATGAAGTGCAAGAGCTCTCTGGTAGCTTAAAACATCATTGTTGAAGTAATCATCGTTGTTATAACCATCAGCAGAAGCCTGGCCTTCAATAACGACAAGATACTTAATATCTTGGTTCGTAAAGGTAGAGTCTTGCAATCTTCTGATGGTTTGCTCTATCTCTCTTCCAGCAGATTTAATCTGTTCACGCACTTTATCAGCAGCAGACTTATCATTGACATCGTCTGACAATTGATCAAGTTTAAACTTTCCGGCTTGATATGTAACTTGTATTTTGAAAATATGCTTCACATACTTCTGATTGAACTCAAAGTATGTTGAATCAATATTCTCTACAACCTTATAGATTGACCTAATCTCCTCATACTTATTGGCAATCTTTTTAAGTTCAGCCTCTTTCACACGGAAACGACTGTATGACACAGCAAACAAGACCACCATGATGGCAAACAACGTTGTCATCACATCAACATACGAAGGCCAGAATGAAACTCTGTTCTTATCTCTCATCACTTTCTACCGAATACCCGTTTAAAAAATCCTCTCTTTTTCGGCTTTTGAGGTATCTCATGATCAATGTTGTCCTTTTGAACTTCCTGTGTCCTATATAGCTGAGAAGTCGGCTTTGATATATTACCTAATTGCTTCAACATCTCATCGAGTTTCCCCATAAGTTCGGGCTGTTCTTTTACGGATGCGCGAATATCATCAAGAGTTATATTCATTCCATCTAATACATCAAGATGCGCAAGATGTTGATTCTTAGCCTCAAGATCGAGAGACTTTCTGATTTCAGAAATAAACTCATCTCGTTTCTCTTGAACAGCCAGTTTACATTCATTGATGATTTTTGAATAAGCCGCCTTAAAATCACTCATTGCAGACTCAAAATCTTCCCCATGTCTCTCAATAGCAGCACGATACTGTGCATTGATGCTTTCGATTGCCTGAGATTGCTCATCATAGATACCTTTAAGTTGCTCATCAGCCGTCTCCTGATAAGCAACGGCAAGATTTGTCTTCTTCTTGATGGCAGTGATCTGTTCTTCTATGAGATTCATCTGAGTGTTACCAAAAAGTTGAGTACTCTCGATATCTCGTCCAAGAGCATTGATTGAATCCTCAAAGGTGCTTATACGATTAAGAATATCATTAACCTTCTCAAAGACTCGCTCCGGGATAGACATTTTCTCAACATAATCTGACTGTGCTTTGATAAGGTTTTCACTCGCTCTTGCGATATCATCCTTAACATCGCTCAACTTGACGATAGAAGTTGTCACAGAATCAAATTTATCGGCTGCCTCATTGAATTTCACAAGAGTATCCAGTGTCTGCCTCTGCCGCATCGTCTGCAGCAACTCATCCTGCTTTTTGACATTATCATTGATTAGGGTCATATTCTTTCCCATCACATCAACTGCATCTGTGAGCTGCTTCACATTTTCGCCAAATGAACCTTTAAGCATATCTGTACATTCACTGAATGCTCCCTTGAACTCCACTATAATGCCTCTAAAAGCAGGTTCAAAGGTATTGATAGTCTGATGAAGTTTATTCAGTGCTGATACCATGCTTGTCCCCATTGCCGGCATTAGTTCAACCTGAAGAAAATCATAGAACTTGTTTTTGTCGGCTTCAACATTCTTTTGGTATCCACTAGCAACCCAGTTACCAATCATCATAAGAATCAAACCGACAAGACTGGTCACCATCGAAACGATCACACCACCAATAAGTTCTGATACAATATTATCGGTAACACCGGATGCGGCTACGCCTATATTAAAACTCTTAAGTCCGATAAAGACTCCAAAGAATGTTCCCATCAATCCTAGATAAGTAGGGTAAGAAATCTTTGACACCGCATCATCATAAAGCATTTCCAGTTTTCGTTCAGTTTTATCCTTTATGATGCTGAAATCAGCAGTTCCTTCATTTTTATAAAGGTACTCATTAATTCCAGAAACAAGTTCCTTTACACCATCAGAATCTTCCGGAACGAGTATCTGATATGAATTCCCCAGCATAGTTGTTTGCCACGCACTATTGCCAGGAAAGAATCTTTTATATCTTATTAGCTTACTTATTGTAGAACCGAATGCCGCCAATTGAAGTATTGCAAACACTACAATGGAGAGCCACGGCTCATTATCCAGGAATATGTATATTTGTTCCATCGCGGTAAATTTAATTCTTATAGTTAGTCAAATCCAACAGCGCATTGTTTACCGGCATGAAAAACAACGTATCGTTGTATTGCTCAATTTTAGAATACTTCTCAATTATTTCGGTTTGGAACTTAGATTCAAGAATATCATCAACTCCCTTATTTATGAGTTTAAGAATATTCTCGATATCCAGTTTATTGTTGACAACACCTCTTCTTATAAGTGCCCCCAACACTTCAGCATATATTGAGTTCATCGTTTCCACTTCGGCAAAGACTGCCGGCTTGACAATGCTATGGAATTCCAAAGAAAGTGCCTCGACATCTTTATACATATCGTTCCTGCCATCACCATAATAAATAATTGGCCTTGGCTGAGCCACTCCATCTTTATGATATAGTCCACCATAACAAGTGCATTCTTTACGAATTATAGGTAATATGAGCTGTATATCAGCAATCTCCTCATTATATACCTTGCTCATAATAAGATGGGTAATATCTGTAAGGATTTCAATGTTTGAAGTAATGTATTGATCAATATAACGGCTACCATTACCACTGAATGTGATGGTTCTTGGATGTTTATAGCCATTGGCTTTAAGCATTGACGCAAGGTAATAAACGATAGCTGTATAGTGATATGCGAATATAAACGAGAAGTCTTCTTTCAACTTATCAGATATATGAGTTTCCGCATTATTGCTGATCCAAAAATTGATAATATCTTGAGTTGTGCTTTCCGGGTCATTTAACATAAGTTGATTAACTTCTTTCAAAGAGGCAGACTCGAAGCCAATAGTATCCTTGTATCTCTTATAGATGCCGTTCTTTTTAGAATTTCGGAACTTATCAAACGCATTGCCCCAAAGAACATCACAACCAAAGTGAACAGAGTTCGCAACCTTTGGATCACCCTTCTCGAAATATACAAAATCAGTTGAGCCACCTCCTATATCAACTATGGCAACGGATTCAACACTCCGATATTCATCCTTCACATTGAAATAGTAATATGGCGCTTCGGACTCGGTATAGCACTTGATCTGCTCCTCTAGAGATTCAATATTCAGAATTGATTTGGCCTCTTCCGACCAGATGTTTTCAAATGTATTACGCTCCGTTTCTTTGAAACTTAACGGTCGGAACCAGATAAGTCCAGTCTTAGAAATCGTCGCATTTTCCTGAAGCATATCCGCCTTGATAATCAACAGCAATTCACGTATGAAGACTCGCAGTGCCTTTTCGTCTGCCGACCATTTAATATCCGTAACAATATGTTGGTTTCCAGCAGGCTTGCTCTTCTCATAAAAAAACGCAATGTTACTATTGTCGAAAAGTGAAATTTTTGAAGAATCATCGCCCGTACGGCAAAGTGCAGTTCTGATAGGAAATTTATATACGTCCCCATCAATGAATGGAGGGACAAACTCTGTTTTATATGCCGTCTTGAATTGCAAAGGAGTATTATCCTCCCAGCAAATCACTTGATTCTTCTGCTCAGAGCCAGCCCTTTCGTGAAGGTAGCTAACGATAAGGCTATCCATAGCAAGTTGCTGAGGCTCATTCATTGTCCCTTTCTCTCTACGAGAGATGTATGTATTTGACGTACCAAGATCTATTGCGTAGTCAAACACTTTATTTGAGGGCTTCGCCTTTGACCACTTTGGAAAGACTGCAAATGTATAATCCTGAAAATCAATATTTGCGGTCACAAGAATCGCGTCAAAAGAAGAATTGAACACTTCATAATACTTGGTGCCGCATTCAACGCCGGTATTCTGTTGAGATCTGATTACAGATGGCCGTATCCCACTTTTGAAAGTGCTGTCGGTAGCCTCTTCAATATGTTTATAGCGACCTTCCGAACCTTTACGATAAAAATCAAGGTGAATTTTATCGATAGTAAAAGACCTTCTGTCATTATCATCAAATGTAGATACGAGGACTTTGAAGTAATTATTTTCCACGTCATTTGAAGATAGGACATTCGGGAACACTGCCATATCCAGATTTATTTTTGCTTTTCCCATCTGAACAATTCTCCCTTCCCCAGCCTTTAGGGCAGAATCCTCCATACGGAAGGTCTTTTTAAATTCTTTGCCCCTATGGACAATCTTAACCTCAATGGCCTGATTTTTTTCTTGACATTCAGCCTTAAAGTTATCTGTATCAAGAACGTCTAAGGCCTGATCAGAAAGGGGCAAAAGATAATCATAATCTCGGCTCGGTTTATCATTGATATATGTCAATGTCTTAAAATTATCAGAACACAGCTTATATGGAACCTTAAGGATAGCATCTGCAAAGTAGTTGACAGAATCCAAATCATCCCCCGTTTTCATTGAAATTCCATTCACGACAACTTCGCTATTCTCATTGGAGAAAATGCTTGAAAGCCGTCCTGCTTCCCAATTTGTCTTAATATCCGGATCGTTTTTGAATGACTGGATATAATCACGCAGTTCACGAAACTTATCGTCAACAGAGCCGCCATTTCCAAATAGAAATGAATACATATAGTTTTTGAAATCAGCTGGCCTCTTGTCAAACAACTGGATATCATGAAAATAATTGCCTATAGTCTTTCTTTTAAGAGGAGTAGCTTCTAGAGCGTTATAACTATCACCAACAAAAACGAACTTCTTTGCAGAGCCTCCCCGGACATCATCCTTAACACATTTCAAATCCATATCCGGTGGTGTAATGAAACCTGTCAGGGGGGAACTTGTTGCAAGGAGATATTCTTTGCCGTCTTGGACGAGAATAACGAAGAAAATCTTTTTCTCACCAAGATCATCATTAAAATAACTCTCTATTGCTCTACCAAGAATTGGCACCTGATCTTTCAATGTCTTAAGATCATTGTCATAGTTCCACTCTTTGACAACAATATGCCTGCCACTATTCTTCCACAGGTTTTCATGATATTTCTTGTTGTATAAGAGTTCAAATACATCAAGGCAATTTGACACCAACTGCTCATAGGCCCTGCCGGCAGCTTTCTTGCTATCATTTCTCTCCTCCAAAACCCTTCTGAATGCCTCTTTGAAAATGAAGAATCGCGCAAATGGAGTTGGCAGAGCATTCAATGCACCGCCATTGTCAGTTCTCTGCTCTCCTATATTACCTAAATCCGCAGCAGTAATCTTACCAGGACCTGCTGTCCATTTGAAATCAGAGGCAGCCCCTCTTTGGATAATATTTAAATCTATGCTTGCCATAGTACGTTATCATTAGATTTGATCAGTATAGTCTGTAATTCCTTCATATGCAAAATCCAGCATATAACGAAGTTTATTGCCATGCTCATTTTTTGAAGCTTCATGGCTTGCTTCAATCATTTTTAGCAAATAATATGACTCATCCTTCGCCTTAAGACTAATTCCTTTTAGGATAGACGTGAGCTTTTCTCCTTTTGATATACGATTCAAAGGGGCAAAACCACGATTGTTCTCCGAAAGTTCGACATACCAGTTATGGAACTGCTTAACGAAAGCATCAAGCGACTGGAAAGGCTGGTCTTGATAAAACTCCTTATCCAATCGTATCGTTTTCTGGAGAGGAAATTGTCTTTCGTCAGGAAGTATATTCAGCAGCAGGTCGAATATCATCATATTTGTAACATTCTTAACAATATTCTTATACCCATCACCAAGTGTTGAGAGATCAAGAGCATCAGCATTTTCACGAATCGCACGAGTCATTGCTTGGCACGAATCCGGTCTTGGCCTATTCAAGAAATCAAACAGAGCCGATGCTGCCACAAGTTCAACGAAATGTGCCGTATCCTTCTGTTCTTTTTCATTGTTTTTATAGTTCGCCCGCAAACTCTGCTCCCCGGCATAATACAAATAATCAGACTTGACACTCTTCTCATAATAACTAAGCGCTGCTTTTGTTTTCGTATAAAAATTTGCCGAATCAATGTCACTGCCAGATGTTGTAGGATCATCAAGTGAATAATATGGAAGGACAGTTACTGCTCCCAGAACAGCATTGCTGATCTGAGGATGAGCCTCATCCTCCTTAATCTTCTTTTCAAGGAGCGGGTATCCTGACGCTCCTGTTCCGCCAAATATGGAACTGATTATAAACACCCTGTCACCTTTCTCGCAATGTCTCTGAAAAGAATCATACCAATCCGCCCCACTGATCATTTCATTCAAGACGACTGTGCCGACATTAGGATTCCCTTTAAAACCCACAGACAAGCTATTGCAGAGATTCTCCTTCGAATATAGCGTCTGAATAAGATAATCATTCACGTCATCATTAGCGAGTGAACCTATGTTCAGATACTGACCGAATGATTTCTTCTCAGCCATATTGGCACCCATAGGGTTCTGCTGATTATCCAAATCTTCAAGTCTAAGAATCTTCGTGTTGAAAAATCCATTTGGCGCATCTATTTGTTGAGCTGTACCAGAGGTCGCATTCTTATAAATTTTAATATAGTCCCCGACCATTGTTGTGAGGATTGTGTTCTCTTCCAAATCCACATGTGGATCAATAATAATGGGAACAATATCATACCCATTCGTCTTCATCCCAGAAGCCGCAAGCATGATAACAGATTTCATCACTCTGATTCCAGTTCCGCCGACACAAAATACAAACACTTTAGCCATAACTATTTGCCGAATTTAAGGAACCTGAACGCATTAGTCGGTACAGGCAGATTACATATTACAAGGGATGCGATAAAATATACGAACATTCCATATATTCCGTTAATCAATGACAACCTTACCAGAAATCCAACCTTCTCCTGAAGATTGCTGGACACTATCAAATTGCCCAATATGAATGTGGCAAGAAATGCTACACCAGATGTTATCAGCAGCCACATAACCCAATGCCATATTTTGTATTTTCTTCCTGGCCACTTATTATATCCATAATAATAAAAGCAAGCAAGTGACAGCCCTGCGATAATAAACACAAGCATAAAATAAATAGCAGCACTATCAAGACTAGCCCAAAAAGACCGAGCCATATTGTAAAGCTGTTCATTGTCTTGATACCTGTTAAGATGCGCTCCCTGATTCGGTAATCCCCACTTGTATAATTCTAGCATTCCCATTGTGTTATTTAGATTTAGAAATCAATATCTTGTTTGGCGTCGAATCCCAATGATTCTGAATAGCATTAAAACAACCACCTATAAATTTATCCATAGAGAACGACCCGCTCAAATCTCTTTCAGAATTTGAAGAAATAATGTTGCTGAACCATTGAGATTCCTGATATTCCGGATGATTAAGGCTCCATTCTATCACATCAGACTTTGCGGCATACATATCATACACCTTTAGGTCAAATATTGCAGTTGCCTTACGGAGAAACTCTTTCTGATAATGGTTATCAACTTCCACTTTAATGTCACCCACAGATACATTTGAACCATAAATAGCTTTTACATTGAGTAAGTTTCTAAGAACACTCTCATCTGCAATCGTCCATCTATAATCTGAGAGGTCTAATTTAAGCTTGACTGTGCAAGTATCACTGAAATTAACATCATAACCGATAAAGGTAGGTTCCGTTCCAAGTTGAAGCGCATTTTTCGGAATTCCAAAACTATAACTAGGACTTTTATAATCAAACCCCATTTCAATGCTTTCCTTGTAGCTGCCATTATCTTCAAGAATAGTCGCTATGCGATTTCTCATATATGCTACGCATTCATCTTTTCCAAAAATCACATAATAATAAGGAGATTCAGATTCAGCGATAGCTCCGTTTGAGGCCAGATAGTCCGATGTTGCGCATATTATACAAACTGCAATGTCTGGATATTTACCAATCACATTTCTTACATCCGTCTGATATTGAGTTAAAAGAACCTGAACATCCCTTTGTCTTTCTGGGCTATATTTCATATCCGAAATAAGGACTCCAACTTCTCCATTATTATAGTCAAGGTTGTCTAGAATAGATTTAATCATTGTCGGAACAAGTGTCTCCTGATTGCTTATATAAGTGCCCGAATTCATACTCCTACGAAAATCCGCAATGGAATTCTGACTAGCAATAGTTCCCGAATTAGACAAAATAAAAACTTCCTGGTTTCCGAAATTTGAGACAATAGACCAGATATCTTTCTTAAATTGAGTTGCCCGATTTGATCGAAAGAAGCCATTCATGCTTCCACTGACTTCAACAAAAAAGCCCAATGCTTTTGGAGCTTTGGCTTCAAATGTAGGTTTCAAGCTATCTATATAATAACCAGACTTGTCAAAACTAGGATCTTGAACCGTATTCACATTTGTCCCACATGAAGATATCCCAATGATCACTCCAAACGTAAAGGATATCCCAATCTTCGTTAATAAGGTGCTTAAACCAGTTCGCATTCAGTGTTATTTATCTGTGTCCGGCGACAGCCCTTATCCGAACGGATACAAAAAAGACGTGGGAGTCATACTTTTGCTCATCCCGTCATCAGGCCTTGGCTGCCATTCAATCAGAACGAGCAACGCAGCTAGCCCACGTCAGGGATGATATACAGTAATGACCACGCACCAAAGCGTGGCGACTGAATCGTCATCACAATGTGGACGCTCCCGTTGCCGTTTCTTCTGATTGAATCATATCAAATTGCCAAGTTTGATGACAGAAGATAACGTCAAGTAACGTCTTATTATGTCTGCCCAACCCACCCTGCAACCAAACCACAAAGTCCACCGATACGTAACTTCAACAGTTTGGAACACTGGGCTAGCTAAGCGATTTCAAATATACAACATTTTTCGAACAAATATTAAAATCTGTAAAAAAATATAGATAAAGTCAATCAACAAGGTCATTTACAGGTATTATACGCCCGAAAGCCATCTGACATTTCCGCTATCGCTACAATGTCAGAAGACTTTCTCAATGGGCTGAGCGGAACCGGAAGATTGACGCTCTCCGCTTACGCTACGACCGCCAAACCTCCTGCCTTTTCAGACTCGCTCCGCTCGGTAATACAGTAGCGGTGTCGAGACTTCAGCCTTTCTCCGTTTCTCTCCGAAAGCCAGAAGACTCGACCCTCTTATCCCCCACCGCCCCGGAGGGGCCATAACCGACTCCGCGCCCAAAGTGCGGCGCTACCCTTGTCCCTCGAATCCGAAAGTTAAACATAATCGGAGCTTAGTTGTGTAACAGTCGGCTCCCGCCGCCAGATTACACAACCCCGATTATGTTAACTGTCTCCCTCAGTGCGAGTTCGACCGTCATACCACCGAATCCGCTCCGTCGGGGCGGCTGGCGACATTGAACTCCCTTCAAGGGCCAACGCGCTCCAGACCCGTCAGGGAGTTCAGAACTTCCGGAGTGATATGCGTGGGAAGTCTCTTCAATTTCAGTATTGTCCGAACTCTACCCTTATTCCTTGAAAGACGACCGGAAGTCCAAAGAGTCGCCAGCCTTAGCAGCACAGCTGCGGGCCTTCTCCGTGATTTCTTCAAGTCTTCGAGCGGAGCTCTCTACTTCAAGAAATCACTCCGTCGGCAAGGTATCGGCTTTCGCCGATGAGTCTTCCGATCGTTCGCATCCGCTCACTGTATATCAGCGGTATTGCGGAAGACGACGGCTCCTGCGTCACCGTCCACTTCCGCAATGTCTGTCCGGGAGAGACTCGTTCATCCACGCTTCAAAGGCCTGTCGGCCAGAGAAGCGCGGCTCGCCACTCCCTATGGGCAGGACTGGCACGGTCTCCATTACGCTGACGCTCCATTGCGTCCGCACCAGACCTGCCGTGAAAAGAGGTAAGGCTTCGCCTTGATTTCTTTGACGCTCGCTCCATCCTCTCCGGAAGTGTCATCCGCTACGCTACTGACACATCTTCCGAGGGCGAGCGGAGACGCGAGACTGTGACAGCCGGTGTTCCGCTGCTCTGCACACCGTCTCTCCCAGACTCGCAGAGCGGTATCGCTCCGTTGGCACTCCGCTCCCAGTCGTGCCGGGCCTAGACGCTCCAGAGGCTTCAGTTCCTCCGTTGCGGCTGCGGGATTTCCGCCGACTGCGCCGAGCCCTTCGGTCTCGTCTCCGTTCACGGCTCCAATCCCTCCGCCTTCACTCCGTCACTCAAGCCTCTTCTGCCGGCCCGGCTCACACGTCCGAAGTGCGTTACCGTTCCACCAAAATTCAACCATCCGTGCCAGAGCCGGAAAGACCATCATCTCTCGCCTCGACCTCCATACCGTCCGGCTCCTGCCGCGCCTGTCGGCTTGCCTGCTCACTCTCCGGAAGACAGAAAGAACGATGCTTCCGCATCGCCCTTTCCGACTTCCTCCGAGTCGAGCAATGGATATATTCACGCTCTTAATTCAGTGCATAATGGAACCACATCACACGCAAGGAGTGAGGACAAAGAGTATATTCATAAGCAACAGAAAGCACTCTCGCACTTCTGCAACTCGCTTTATCAGCATTGTATTCAGGTTCGGTATATTGGTGACTGCCATCAATATGCTATAAATCATCTATGTGGTTAAGACTTGTAACGCGCTTTCGCCCTATGCCGAGATTTTTTCCAAATGCTCTCCTTTCAGACTGCTGGTCATCCGCCGGCAATGTCACATTCTATCATAGGAACGGCGTCTGCTATTTCCGGAGCAAGGCTTTTTCTGAATTTGTGGGAACTGCCGAGCAACTCGAACAGAAAGGGCTTCACCATCGAGCGATTCTTGCGTGGCAGACATTAACCCCTCGACAACAACAGGAATGGAGAAGACTTGCCGTTGGTGTGGCTGCACACCGTCCTCCGTTCGGTGACGGCAACCATATCAGTGGCTACAATCTGTTCGTGTCGGCCTATCACGGATTCGCACAGCTGAGCAATGAGCACATTCCGGAGCCAGTGATGTTCGAGCCGTTTCCGATATTCAGTATGGACTATCTGGATTGTTCAACAGCTGATGGAGGACAGCTCAGGTTGCGTTTCAGGCTGACTCTTTGTGGGGCTGGTGAGCCTGGGCGATACCGAGTGCTGGGCAAATTCCAGATTGGAGAGCCAGGATGCGGGCGTAATCCCGGACTGATGAGGAATTACCTGTCGGAGTCAGTCCCTTCCGCAGAGTGCTCAGTGGTTGAGTTTCTGGCCCCGGATTCAGTGCCAGCATTGGAGATTAAGCAGCTGCATCTGAGGTATCTGCTGCTGGATTGTAAGACCGGATACAGGTCGCAGTATCATTCGTTATCAGATATTATCTGACACTGCGGTAATCATTCTCGGCACAAAATTTGAAAAAAAATTGACAAATATTAGTAAATATCAAATTAATTGTTGATATTTGCAGTGCTCATCTGATGACAGAAGGAGTTTCGGGACTCGCATGACTTGGATTCATCGCGAGCCCTGTTTTTATATTACCTCCGGTTCTTTCTTTTTCATCTTTTTCTTAAGTGCCTTTTCGGCGTATGGAGCATCCAGGTAGTAAGCAGTAAGCAAATAAAAATCTTTTTGAGCTCGTCTATCAAAGATTATCACATACTTTCCTACCCTATCGTAGATATAGGTATGCTTAACGTCTTGCCGTTTTTTCTTGTCCCATTCAACAACTGTAAAGATATCTATATTTGCCGGTGTCTTCTCGTGGACATGATGATTGATCCAATGCAAACGTTTTGAACGTTGAATATCAAATTCACGGTGCTTTTCGTCGAGTTCATTACCTTCAGCATCAAACGAAGCATACTCTTTCGTTGTAAGATGCGTGAATGTCCTGTCCATATCAAGTTGCCCTTCTTCTGATTTCAATGGGTGGATTTGTATGCCGCGAAACTTAAAGTCAGGATTGTTCTCAATATCTCTGTCATATATTCTACGAAGAGATTGTTTCATTTCGTAGATACTTCCAAACAATTCAAGAAGGTCAGGATACTTCTTCGTCAAATTATATGGCATAGTTATTTCAGCTTAATAAAGAACAGATTGAATTTTTCCTCGTCTTTACTTGTTTGCTTGACAAGCGACAAGTTGGAATATTTCTTAACCGTCTCAATAATCTTTTTCTTCGATTGAGATTGTCCTGGAAGATCGCCCTCTTGCATTCGCAAATTATAGTTTACAGCCCCCATTAAAACATCCGTCAATTGGATAAATTGGCTCTCATGGGATTTCATGAACTGGAAGTTTCTGATGTTTGAGCCATGCATAAGCATTTCCCTAAGTCTACGAAGTTTCAAATGACTACACGTGTCCTTAATGTCAAAATATACATTATAAACACTTTCTGCATCTGTCGTTGGATAGTGCAAAAGCTGATAATACATCCTGAAATAGAAGTCATTGAAAGTATATTCGGGACGAGTTTCATCTATCTCTGATTTCTTAACAACAATTGCTCTAAATTTCAAGTTTGATCGGAAAAAGTACTCAATTAGTTCAAGGTACATTGGTTCTGTCTTGCGATTAATACCAGACCATTTCATTTCTCCGGTAAAACCATATTTATCCTTTATGTCATTAATCGCGAGCTTTGCCTCTTTCATAAGAGGATAAGGGACACAAGTATATCCAAGCAACATATAAGGACGGCCATCATTGGGGAGATGGGTACTTTCATCGCAATATATATTATACGTCTTTACCATATGTCATTATTATATCTCCACAAATTTACTCATTCGTTCAGTACTTTCAATATCTTGCAGCACATATTTGAATGATTTGCGCAATTTAACGCAACATAAAGCAGCAGAAACCAATTCTGTTTCAATAGTTTAGATATGTGATATCTTTGCTTTCAGAATTCAAAAAGAATAATGAAAGCCCTGCCATCAATTGCATTCAATGACTTTTCAGGCTCCGCAAAGGATGTCACCGCCCGAAGCACATCGGGCGGGACTATCCTATCTGTTCGTTCATACCCATCAAAAGTGTATTCACCCGGTCAGAAAGTGCAACGAAATAGTTTGTCCAAGATCTCCCGGGCATATAAGCAGCTCACTGATTCCCAAATGCAATCCTGGGAGGTTTTGGCCAAGCATCTCAAAGGTGTCTCCACCTTCGGCAAGGCTGCCGAGCTCACTGCACACAATGCATTCGTACGCATTAACACCAACCGCCAAATGGCCGGTGAGGATTTGCTTGTCGATGCTCCTTCCTATCTGTCTGATATTCCGGAGGTGGATTGCGAATCAATTTGGGTTACGCCATCAAGAGTTCTTCTCACTGGGGTTGCCAATCCTACCGGAACTTATAAGCTGGTAGCCAAGATGTCGGCCGGCCAGGGCACAGGAGTTACAAGCGGCTGGAACAAGACCGTAGTAATCACTCCGGGTATGGAGGATGACTGGGGCGATGCCGGCCTGACGGAGCCCTACACCGAGAAAATCGGCTATATGCCTTCCATTGGAGAGAAGGTATTCATCGAACTGTACTGGCTCGACCCTGCAAACGGACTGGTAGGAGAAACTATGCGCACGACAGCCATCTGTATGTCTGAGGCTCAGGCAAAGGAGGAAGGATTCACGCCACGTGTTCAGTTCTTCAATGATATGTTCGAAGATCCAAAGGCGCACCTTGTATCCGCCGATGTCGAGATGCCGGGAGGAACTTCCCAGATGGTAGTTGAAGGCGTCACGGACATTAAGGGATTCGGTTCTTACTTTACCCTGTATTCAGAAGATACTCCGGAAGAGTTCTTTGAGGGTGACACTATGGTCTTCAGCCGCTCTACTACCAGACCGGATTTCAAGCCGGGTATATTCTCTGTATCATTCCGCAAGGAGTATAAATCCGGGAAATATCGTCAGGTTATGTCATTCTCCCACAGGGCCGGTGGATATGACAAGAAGAGTGAAGTATTCGGCTCCAACCCTATAATGCGCTGAAAATTATGACAAGTATAACTGCAACAGGAAACAACTTCGGAGCCGGTGATATCCGCTTTCAGGCTTTCATTGAAGAGAATTACCTGATTCTCAATTCAGAAGTATCCTTCGATCCTTCCAATGCCCAATATCAAGCCGTTTCTCAGCTGGAAATCTATGTCCCGGATCTGCCTATCGGGAAGAGTGCCATCACCGGTATGCTGATGTTCGGAACTCTCAACGGAGAGAAGAACGGCACGGCCATCAAGGCGTGTATTCAAGACAAGAACACCATAGCAGTGGAAAAGGTCACAGCCTGGGATGACAATGAGACAATTACGCTGGTATTCTCAAACTCATTTGTACCGAGGAATGTCAAGGGCAGCATTGGAGTACTCAAGTGGAATTATATCTCACTTCTGGATAAGGTCGGCAATATCAGTACCTATCAGAGCTATTGGACATTCACCGATGATTGGGTGTTTATGGCCATCACTTTCTCCAGCATCGAGCAGACTGACGCAGAGACAAAAGTTTCGTTCAGAATCAAGGATCTGCCCGAGGTTGAAGACTTTGACGGAATTATTATGGATGACCAGGCGGTTTCACCGTCAGTCGGCACAAAGATGTTCCGCTTTGAGATTCGGGACAATGTGTTCACCGTTGAAATCATCAATCCGGGATACTCCTGGCATTCATCCCAGTACTGCGGATTCATCTGCTACGTTCCAAGAAAAGTAACCACTACAGAAGCATAACTACCTATGAAAAACTTCACCATCATCCTTGCTTCCCTGTTGTGTGTGGCCTGCGCATCCGCTAGGCAGATCACACCTTCAGAGAACACCCGCGTGGAAGTGCGCACGGAAACGGTCTTCCAAAAGGACACGGTCTATCTTGAACTGCCACTCCTCGTGGAGAAAGTTCAAACTCTTGATACGATGTCCGTACTGGAGAACAGATACGCGAAATCCGAGGCCATTGTCACTGATGGAGTTCTGGTCCACTCACTCGCCACAAAGCCTGTCAAAGAGCCAGTACCGGTCGAAACAAAAGTCGTTTACCGCGACTCTCTCGTCTATGTGGACAAGATAGTCAGGGAGACTGTTGAAGTAGCCAAACCTCTTTCCGGCCCGAACAGATTCTTCCTAGAGTTCGGCAAATGGGCCTTCGTAATCCTGCTCGGATTCGGCTTCTGGAAGTTGTTCAAACTCACAAGACTCAGCAAATGAGATATTTATATTCCTTATTGTTTCACACCTAAAAATCTTCAAGCTATGAAGTACATTCCATCAATCGCCTTTGAGGAGATGTCAGGCTCCGCCAAAGGAGTGACCGCAGCCAAGGTGCGCGGTCGCAAGTACATCCGTAACCGTGGCTACGGCGGCGGATTCAAGTCCAGCGCCCAGGGCGCAGTCAAAGCCATCTTCAAGCAGCTCAGCCAGAACTGGAGGTCGCTCACCAATGCCCAAATCCTCGCCTGGAATGCCCTCGCAGGCACCAAGAAGGGAAAGAGCGTGCTCGGAACTTCTTCCAAGATTTCCGGGGCGAACCTCTATTCGAGGCTGAATTACTGGATCGTGAAATGCGGTGGAGCCGCACTCAGTGCTCCTCCTACCCTCGTCGGAGTGGAAGCTCCGTGCGAAGCGGACCTCTCCCTCACCGCCGACAGCTTCACCTTCCAGCTGCCTGATCCACCGGCAGAGACCGCAGACCTCAAGCTCGTCATTATGGCATCCGCTCCGCAGAGCAACGGTGTCACAAAGGCCTACTCGAAAGCTGTGATGATTGGCTCTCCACGAACTATCGTGGAAGAGGCCATCAACATCAAGGCTGACTACGAGGCAGTCCACGGTGCAGTCACCACCGCCGCTCCAAAGGTATTCCTCCGCTACTTCTTCGTCAACACGAAGACTGGCGAGAAATCCGGAGAAATGCTCGGGCAGATCAGCCTGTAGGCAATGTTTCATCTCCCCGCCGGCATCAAGCTGACGGGGATTTGTTTCAATCATTATGAAAGCATCAGTAGACGCATACGAACTCATCAAACAGTTCGAAGGACTTAGACTTGAAGCATACCTCTGTCCTGCTGGAATTTGGACAATTGGATACGGACATACTTCCGGTGTATCACCTAATTCCTTCATTACAATTCAAGAAGCAAATGAATACCTACATAGAGATGTAGCGGCCATTGAAATGCAACTGAATAAGTTGAATCTCAGCCTCAGACAATGCCAGTGGGACGCTATTGTCTCATTCGTCTTTAATGTAGGAATTGGCAATTTCAAGGCTTCCACTTTACTTGCAAAGATTCGCATTAACCCGGATGATAATTCAATAATAGATGAATTCCTCAGATGGGTTTATGCTAACGGCAAAGTGATGCGAGGATTACAAAAACGCAGACTGACAGAAATGAAACTATACTTCTCAGACAAGCTAAAGTAATGCTGTTATATGATGAGTTCAAACAAATAGATATCAGGCATATGGAACCCAATGAAATCATTACTAATATCGGAACATTTGTTCTTCCCCTTGTCACAGCGGCTGTTGGTTGGCTCGCAGGACGGCGTAAACAAAAGAACGACTTCCTGCACGACTTGCAATCTTCTATAAACCTGCTCTCCTCAGAGAACAAGAGGTTGCTTGAAGAAATCACTTCAGCAAACAATGAAATAATCGCCCTGAGAAAGGAGAACGAAGAGCTTAAAGCCTCCGTAGATCATCTCTGCAGCGAAAACACAGTACTCAAAGATGAAATAAGACAATTGAAAATTTCTCTCAAACATTAAAAGACAATGGACTCTAGAATTAAGAAAGCCCTGATTGTTTCAGGCATCACATTATGCTGTATTGCCGTTTCCTTTTGCACACCATTCGGCAGAGAAATGCTGAGCGTCGCTGCCACAATTATTGCAGCCGTCACCTTCCCGATTTTGATGATAGCTGGAATCATTGGCGGCTTAATTGCCAACTTCTGGTTATGGAGCAAGTTCGCAGAATGGCTTGACAAAATATTCAACTGATTTCTCAGGACATCAAATCCGCTATCTTCTCTATTCCGAGGATAGCGGACAAGAATACCGAAAATGAAGTCTTGAGAAAAAATTCCATTACATTCCGGAAGTCAATTACTGAAGCAGAAAATAAGCCAGAAAAGACATTAAAAATCATAGGAAAATCACTACATTTGTAGAACGGAGATAAGACTGAAAACATTTAGTTTTTGCTGCTTTACATTCGATAACATCACAAAAGCCGTACCCTATTTGTACCGCTTAAATGTTAAACAGTTGATATTCAATAACAACTAATTCCTGCATCGGGCAATTATGCTGCAAAGATAATATAGAAGGACCACAACAACCACAAAAAGCAGGAATAAATTATCGCAGGAATACGCCGATTATTGTATAACTTTGCACAGGATAATAAATAAGGAACAATGATTACACATTATATCGGCCGACCGGACAGCGACGAGGGACGGAGCGAGGTGGAAACAAGGACTTATGATTTTCTGGATTCGATCGGCATCCAATACGAGACGGTTTGTCATGAGGCTGCGTACACCATGGAACAATGCCAGGAAATCGAGAAGACGCTCGGAGTGCCGATCTGCAAGAACCTGTTTCTCTGCAATCGCCAGCAGACCCAGTTTTACCTCCTGATGCTTCCGGGCGACAAGCATTTCAAAACCAAGTTCCTGTCGTCGGAACTCGGCTGCGCCAGGCTGTCATTCGCGGACGAAAGCAAAATGACCGAACTGCTGGGAATCCACCCCGGCTCGGTTTCGGTAATGGGCCTTATCAATGACAATGAACATAAAGTCATGCTGGTCATTGACAATGACCTGATGAAATCCGACTATCTGGGATGTCACCCATGCATCAATACGGCAACATTGAAAATCAAGATGACGGACCTCCTGGAGAAGATCATCCCGGCAACTGGTCATCCTTGTAAAATCGTAACGCTCAAGACTGAAGAATGAATGACATGACCCAATCTGTGATTCCGTCTTTTCGATGATGGCCTCGGGTGGAAGAAAAAACCATAAAATACAAATATGACATTATGAAGACTCTCGGAAATATTCTCGCGGCAATGACGACCGTGGCCGCCATATCATGCACCAGCCAAAGCGGATGGAGCGATGCGGAAAAGGCTCTGATCATGAACGGCGGAGCCACAATGCGGGTGCTTACGGTCAATGACGCCTCGGATTCATTGACACTCAGGAAAAGTTGCGACAGAATCAATGAAAACGAATTGAAAAGCATTGAATATCAAACCCTGGCAGAAAAGATGGTGGCGACGGTGACATCGCCGGAGCAGGATGGCGTAGGAATCGCCGGTCCGCAGGTCGGGATCTCGCGCCGCATCGTGGCTGTACAGCGTTTCGACAAGTCCGGAGCGCCATTCGAAGTCTATCCGAACATCCTGGTCGCTGCCAGCCGCGGAGAAAAGGTACCCGGTTCTGAAGGATGCCTCAGCATTCCCGGAAGAAGCGGAAAAGTAGCCCGCTACCGCGACATTGACATCACCTACACGTCCACCAAGACCCTACGCGATACGACCGAAACCATCCAAGGTTTCACCGCCGTCATCTTCCAGCACGAATGCGACCACCTCGACGGCATCCTCTATACTGATTGGCTTTAAACGCCTTTTGTACCGATTAAACGTTTTAAGTTGCACCAAATGCTTTTTCGGAGGCCGTTTGTTCCGTGAAAACGTTTTAGACGGAACAAAATGCAAATCACAACCACCTAGCCCAAATCTCCTCAATCCTGAACGCAGCGGAGCGAATAGCGGCTGTTGTCCTTGGTGCTTAGTCCTACGCCTATCTGAATAGCGTAATCCTTTACGCCATAACCGCTTACATTGCCTGAATTCATCACGTTGTCAGACCAATAGTAACCGCACACCCCGATTTCACGGAAGTTGCCGAACCAACATCCACCTGCAGCCGGCAGAAAAATCTGGGGAACATCCTCAGCATATTTTACCATTCCTGAATACCAGCGACCGTTGACGCCGTTGTGCGAAGTCCATGCTGACCCATAGTAAAACAGCTTTTGCATTTCCTTTGCCGTTGCAGGACGCCAGCCATCAGGACACGCAGTTTCACGCTCCTTCCAATTATAATAGCTTCCGAGAGGGCTCGACGGGTCACCGCAGTTGTTCAATGCCCATTTGATTCCACCGATGAATTCATATTCCTTGACGGCTTTCTGGACAAATGCGAGCGTACGGGTTTCAGCGCCCGCGTAAGTGAAAATAATCTCCGCTGCCCTATCATCCGCTGTCACATTTTCCGGAATTTGCAGCCTGATGCCACCCTTCTCCTGTTCAAGGACGATTTCAAACCATTCCTGTTCCGTTTCAGCGTTAAACTCCTCACCATCAATGGGATTCAGGATTTCACACGACACAAAATACTCCTGCGGCTGACAATCGACCGTCTCGGAAAGACGTTTAAGGCCAATCACAGGACGCAAATAATCTTGTGTCAATGTGAATGTCAATGGTTCCATATCCCCATAGCCTACAACGATTTCCGCCACACGCGACTCTGTTCTGGAATCATTTTGCGAAACAGTAAGAGCAACTTCGGACTCGCCAGGTGTACCGACATTGACCCAATCCGCATCAGTCGTAACAGAAATGGACGAACCATTGTCCAGAAGCACCTTATAGCCGAGCTTCACTTCCTGGGCATTGTGGTCAACAGTCTCAGAATCGGACATCAACAATATGAGTCCGGATGAGTTTTCTTTCCCGCAAGACACTGACATTGACATAATCGTCAATGCAGCCACCAATTTAATAATTTCCCTTTTCATCATTGATTGAATTTATAGAAGTCAGGTAATTTCTGTCAACAATCAATGACGAAAATACGTTCCCGTCACATCATTTCCACTATTTTAAATGAAACATAGTGAAAACACCGTATGTTTCCGGCAGGTCGGATGCAGAGGAGCATTGACTTATTTCCGTTGTCCGGACATGACGGAGTTCTGCTCATCCTCCGCGCGCTCATATTCGTCGAGGGCGGCGGACATCAGTTCACGGCCTTCGGCGGCGATTTCCTCGCCTTTGGCATAATCGGGTATTGCGCCGTATGTGTCGAAGGTCATTTTAACTACGATGTCCGGTTTATAGAGTTGGATGGACTGGCGCGCTATGGTGTGATTCATCAGCGAGAAGGTCCTTGTCAATATCGAATAATAGTTGTCGCTTGTCGGTATATTTTCGTCATTGACCTCATCCTCGAGTTGTCTCGTCTTTTTGCCGATTTCGACTATCCCCTTATAGGCTTTCTGCGCTTCATCGCCCATCATCCGGACTCTATCCAGGAGCGACACGCCCTTTTTCAACGCCAAATCGCCAATCGCATCCAATGCATCTGACTTCAGTTCAATGTCTTCGGCGCGGACATCCTCAAGTTCTTTGAGATAACTTGCAATCTTTTCTGAGTCAATGTGATTCACATCAAATGCCACCAGGATGTCGTGCCCATTGCGCACTGCCCGGCTAAGCGGCATGGTATTGACGACCCCACCGTCTATCAGAGTATGATAGCCGTACTTGACGGGACGGAAAAGTGACGGAATGGAAATCGAGGCCCTTATGGCGTCGAACAATTTTCCATTGCTGAACACGACTTCCTCGCCAGTATAGAGGTCAGTTGCCACGGCACGGTAAGGTATCCGCAGGTCCTCGATATTGACCTCCGGAACGACTTTCTTTATCTCATCTATCACCTTATCTCCCTTCATGAGATAGCTTTTGCTGATCGAAACATCCAGAAGAGAAAGCAATTTGGCATTGTCAAGGTCGAAGAGCCATTCCTTGAACCCGTCCAGACCGCCTGCAGCGTAAACGCCGCCTACCAGCGAGCCTATCGAGCACCCCGTCACTGAAGTAATATTGTATCCCCTGCTTTCCAATTCTTCAATGGCCCCGATATAGGCAAATCCTCTCGGACCGCCACTAGAAAGCACTAAAGCAACATCCTTGTTCATCTTCACAAAAAGTTAATAATCATTTATACCAATGCACTCTTACAGCCCCATCAATAATAATGTATGAAGCCAGCCTTAAGTTATATCAAATATTTCAGTTCGACAAGTCAATCAGATTATTTGCGATACGACAAGCCGGAGCGACACGGCAACCATTATTCCTGTAACCACTTTCTGGTAGAGCTTCTTTTTCACATTCCTGATGAAACGCATGGCGGTAAAGTTCCCGAGAATCATCGCACGACCGATTCCGCAGCAGTTGTAGCTTCCGATGCAATATAACTGACAGGAGCAAGTTCCAGTGTCAGGAAGACAGCACTGCTGAGTGCTTGATGCCGCTTGCGATACCGCTCGGAAACGCTTGCCCTCTCGTGGCGGGACGCGGCCACGGTCAAATTTGTAACTCATTGATAATCAGATATCATTTAACCCCAAGCGTGGAATCGCAGCCGTTTTTTGGCCACAATTCCACGCTCTATTTCATAAAACGCTGAAAATCAACGCATTGCAGAACAAAGCGTGGCCGCGTCCCGCCAATTGAAATTTCACTATATTTGCAGAAGCACAAAACTAAAATTACAATGAGTACACCTCCTATTAAAATCAATGATAGCCTTTTCTGCCTTGCCAATGAGTGGGAGAAAGGCGAACACCGTTATTCTCTTGAGTTATCCAAGACAGAGGATCCCAAGAACACGATTCTGGTCGTAGGGGTCAATCCTGGCGGAAAAACTGACCCGGAAGAGAAATATATTGGCCGAACCATCCGCCGTGTGTGCGATTTGGTAATTGACAATGGAGAAGGAGACACCAAATATGATAGCGCACTTTTCGTAAACCTCACGCCGAAAATTGCGATAACCCCATCTGGGTTAAAGGATTCCGAGAAACTACAAGACCTCCAGGAGGAGAATATCAAGAGAATCAAAGCCCTTATACAAGGACAAGAAGAAGGACGAAAAAGACGCATAAGTAATGTTCTTTTCTGCTTCGGCAATTCGTTCAAATACGGCAAGGACAATGGTTTATTTACCAAAGTTATCGATGCCATAAAAGAGGAATTACCTCTACCAGAATCAAAGTATTGGTGTCTGGGGATAAGCAACAAGGGATATCCTATTCATCCTCTTGCGCATATAAAAGATATGAGACTGAGGGAATGTTCAATCAATCAGGATTTTACGTTTTCCATGAAAGATTAAAGCATTATTCAAGGAGTTAAATCAGATTGCCGTCGTTTATCCAGTTCTGGTAGGCAAGAAGTTCCTCCTCGGTTTCACCCAGATCATCAGCATAGGCATCCAGATTGCTCAACTGAATGTTCTGACGCTGATAGCTGTACTTCTCCAGAATATTGAACAGTTCAATCTTCCTGCCACCTTCAACCCTATTATAAGGGTTGTCAAGGATGGACTTTGCAAAATCATTGTTCATATCCCGCATTTTTAATCATTTCCAATGCCTTTTCGTGCTTGGCGTTTATTCGTTCAAGCTCTTTGATCTTGGCCGCATCGTTTGATGCGACGGCTGCTTCATAAGACACTTTGCCTCGCTGCAGATTGTGATGGAGGTCATTGAGTTTGACATGGATTGCGGTGACATTGCCGGAAGCGATGATATTTTCCACGTACTCGAAATATCCCACTTTTTCCTTGTCATGAGACAAAAGCGCCAATGCTGCAATCACCTCATCTTCAACACCTTTGTTCTTCAAATCATCAAGCGTCATCGAGGAATCCTCCACAACGTCATGCAGGAACCCGGCCTTGATCTCAGTATCAGAGTTCCCCATAAGTCCGACTGCAAGCGGATGCAGAATCGCTGGATTACCATCCAGATCTTCCTGCCCGGCGTGCGCTTCAAGCGCAATTTTCAATGTTTCTTCAATTTTTGTCATAACAGTAACTATATGAGCTGCCATAAATGGACTGTGCGGTCACAAAACCCATCTTGCTGCCTCGCGCGCTGGCAGCCCGTAAGGTTTCCCGCTGCCGGTATGTTAATAAAAGGAAATTAATCGAAGAGGAGAACCCTCTTTCATCTTTTGCGAATATAGCAAACTTTTATCAAAGTACAAATTTTTTTTGCAGTCAGTATTTATCAGATCAAGTCGTATCTTCGACTTGACACGTACAACACTGTTACTCGCCCTACCGCGAACCGAGATAGAGGAATACCATTCCGAGGAGGACCAATGCGAGGTCGAGGGCTTTGCTGCGGAGGTTCTTTTCCTTGAAGACAAGGGCGGCGAAGAGGAAGCTGACTATGACGCTGCCGCGGCGGACCATGGAGACGATGGAAATCATCGCGCCGGGCATTGACAGGGCGTAGAGATAGACGAAGTCAGCGACGCTCAAGAATATGGAAATGAATATGATAGACCACTTCCAGCGGAACGGGGTCGTCTTCCGACGGTTGGGATACCAGATGAGCATCATCATCACGCCCATCATGCCGCATTGGTAGATGTTGTACCAGCTCTGGACGGCCATCTTGTCCAATGCCAATCCATTCGGATTCATGAGGAACTTGTCGTACAATCCGCTGACAGCACCCAGAATCGCCGCGCCTACCACGGCATAAATCCAGACATTGTGTTCGAAATCAATGCCTTCTTTCTTACCGCTGCGGCTGAGCATGAAGAACGACACCACAGCGAGCAGGACACCGGTCCATTGGAGACAATTGAGTTTCTCCCCGAAAATCAGCATTGCACCGAGCAGCACCAGCACCGGCCGGGTTGCATTGATCGGGCCGACTATCGTCAGCGGCAGATGTTTCATGCCATAGTAGCCTAGAGTCCAAGAACTTAGGACAATGACACTTTTGAGCAATATCCATTTCTGGACTGCCCAGCCACCATAATCTGCGACCTTGAAAATACTGTCGTCCAAGACAGGCGAACAATATGAAAGAACTATGAACGGGACAAAAATGAGCGAACAGAACAATGTATTCAGAAACAGCACCGGAATGACAGCATTGCCACCCAGTGCCTGTTTCTTACAAGAGTCGTAAAATCCCAGCAGGACCGCCGACAAAAATGCAAATGACAACCACATATACTTAACTTTTCAGCCCGCGAAGTTAAATACATTTTTTCAATTGTGGTCTTTTTTCGGAAGCGCCATTATCAGGCTCTGGTCATAAAGGGTTCCAGGCTTGACGGAAGATTTTTCAACGGACAGCACTTCATCGAACATCGGCTTGCCATCATCGGAGGTATCACCGGAAAATATAAGCATACGATCTGCGGATACTTCCTTTACATAGCTGGCAATGGACATCATACGGGTTTCGGTAGGATACATGACTTCATACGACACGCAAAGCACCATGCTGCCATCTGCATTGGGCTTCATGGTATACCAGCCGTTCATGGCAAGCACATCATTAGCCTTCATACCATCCAGAAATGTTTTCTGTTCCGGTGTAAGTTTTTCCGTATCAATGCTGTTTCTTAAACTTTCCAAATCATCCGACGAATATGCTTGACCCAAGACCGCCGTACCGTCATCGTTCAGCTGAAGGAGCAGGAAAGACGACTCAGACACATCCAACATCCATGTATTCACATAAAGTTTCGGTCCGTCATTTTCAGAACCATCCTTTTCACAGGAGCATGTCATTGCGACAACCGCAATAGCAAAAATGCTGTATATCAATTTTTTCATATTCCAAATTCCATTATTTATTCTCCGAGAATCTCTGACAAATCAACGGTCTTACCTATTTTCAAGCCTGAAGAAGAGAAACTTTTCATCTGCAAATTTTCAACATCACCAGCCCCATTGTCCAACGTCATCGAGTCCTTGGTTATATTGAAAAGATGAAAGACCGTCCCCGTCGGAATCGGAATTTCCATTCCTTTGAGAATTTTTGTCATGAAGATATTCAAATCAACGTTATCTTCCTTACCGGGAATCACCACATATACACCCTTTATTATGATGACGGCATCATTGATTTTCACAGATTTGATCCTTTCGGCCAATTCCTTCTTGTAACTTTCAGTCGCTTCGTCAACGTAATCGTCATCACCCTTTTCGGATGGTTCCAGGCGTGGCAAAATCTGAGTTTTGAGAACTTCAAGGACATTCTCATTGGCGAGAAAACTTAAATTGAAGGTCTTGTCCGCATTGATCTGGTAAAAGCCGTAGTCAACGGATTTGCCACCGAAAGTCAAAAGGCTGTTTGAGTCTGTCACCCATGTATTCACATAGAGCGGGACATTGTCAGATTCCTTGTCACAAGAGGCTCCGAGCAGAAGTGCAGCCCCCAAAGCGAGGAAGTAAATTAATTTCTTCATTGTCATGTATTTAAATTATTCATATCATTCCCATTTCATATTCTGGTCGAAAGCCACACGGAATCCGATCAGCATATTAGTCACCCGAGGTGAGCACCATGCCCGTGCAGCACAACGGCAGCTGAGCTTGTCCATCGTAAAGTCCCCTCCACGAACGACCTTGTCTGTTCCGGTTTTCGGGCCTGTCGGATTCCAGGCAAATCCGCCCGAACCTCCATAATAATTTACGTCAAACCAGTCCGCTACCCATTCAGAAACATTCCCATGCAAGTCATAAAGGTCAAACCCGTTAGGGGAATATGATCCCACAGGAGCAGTCGTTTTTCTGTCGGTCGTCCTGATATGCGCAATGTCCCCAGTCAGGTCCAAGCCATTTCCCAAGCCGAAAGGTGTCTCTTCAAGACCTCCCCTACAGGCAAATTCCCACTGGGCCTCAGTCGGAAGCGCTCCACCCACACAATCAGCGAAGGCTTTCGCTCCATACCAGCTGACTTTGACGACAGGGCAATCACAGCACCCGTCTGCCGGCTTCCATTCAGCAAGCTCCGCATCCCAGATGAGCCCGAACTTCGCATACTGCCTCACAAGGACTTTCGACTTGTTTTCCGTGTCGCTCCATCCGTTCCAGATACCGTCGCTTCCGATTTTATTTTCATTCAGGAAAGACGCATACTCTGCATTGGTAACTTCATATTTGCCCATATAATAACTGCGGGACATATGTACATTATGCTGATTCTCGGCATTCGTATTATTCCTTCCTTCTTCAGTTTTCGGACTGCCCATCTTAAAATACCACAGCCCATCAACCGGATACTTAAAAGTACCCTTCTGATCAACAACCATTTGGATGACGTCAGGACGCTTGTAATCCACTGGCAATGAACGGCTGAACACTTTCGCGTCCGCAGCATTCAAAGTGCAATCCGCGACAGGGCCGCCCAACTTGAATTCCTTGCCGTCAGTAACATAACTGAACAACGTCGAGCCACCTTTCAGCGTCTGGACCGGAATGACGGCACGATAAATATAATTCTTGCCCTCATCCCCCGGCTTCTCCACGAGACACATCTTGACATTGCCGACAGAACCCTTGATTTCTGCTGTCGGAGCGGAAGCATCACTGTCCTCAAGCAAATTGATTCCAGCAGAAATCCCGACGCCGCAGAGGCTGACTTCCAGTTTCTTGTCAATGTTCCAATACTTGCTTTCAGGCACATCTACCTGAATCATCGCGCATTCATGCCTGAATTCAAGTTTCACCTCTTTCCCGATTTTGACACCATCCTTACTCCTCGCCACCAGAAAATCTGAAAGCCGGTATTCATTCTCACCGCGTTGGTCTTCCTTGACATTGAACGTAATGGCAGCCGGATCAGCAATGTTCTCATCATACGGATAATACGCGTAGAATTTCAACGAGTCCTTTTCCCAGCACAACTTGTCTCCAGCCCAACCGGAACCATCAAAAGTAAGTTTTTTATTTCCAAAAACCAAATCTTTGGATTCCGCATCATAAGCATATATGCCTACGGCATCGCCCTCCGCCCAATCACATTCGAGTTTAAAAATGATTTCAGGCTTACTTTCCTCCTCCGGCTTCGGTTCCTCCGTCCCCGGTTCCTCCTGAGACGGACTATCGTTGCCATTATCCTTTACGCATGACACCAACATTAACGTCAATGCCAATGTAGCAAAAAAATGCCAAAATACTCCTTTCATAACTCATTGTTAAATTTTGACGAAAGTAAGTTTTGGGCACTTGATCATCACTATTTTTAATAAAACATAGTCGCAGGACACACAATATTTGAAAAAAATCTATCTTTGTAAGCTTGAACAAAACGAAAAACGAAAACTGAAATGGAAAGAATATATTGCGACTTGATGCTGTTGGCCTCCGGAATAATCGCTGCACTTGCCGTGGCCATCATTTGCGTCAAGATCCCTTCAAGGCCGGAATTCGGCAAGCTGAAAACCGCAAGGGCTACATTGGCCGCATCATTCATAACGCTTTCCATATTGAATTTCATCTGTTACTTCACCGGATATGACGAGAGCCTTGACCGCTTGAACACACTCATTGTCGCTGCATTCCAGGCACTTTTATTGACAGGAACATTGCTGGTTTTCATCCGTCCTGACGTGGTTACCGGCAAATGGGTAGGATTGCAGACCGCGGTCATCTGCATACTCTCGGCCCTGCTCTACTGCATAATGTTCATATTTCCAGACATTTATCCGATATTCTTCCATGCCGGAGCAGCACTTCTGGTCCTTCAGCTCATATTCCACAGCATCAGATTCTTCAAATCGCAGAACATGACCCTCAATGATTTGTCCAATTACTACGCTGACGATTTTTCACCGAGATTGGGCGGGATAAGGGCCGGATTCATACTTATGCTCATCATAGGGGCAATGTCTCTCTGCACATTGGTCACCGGCCCGTGGTTCTACGCCATTTTCGTCCCTGCATATCTGATATGCTATACCATCGTGGCAATCTGCATGATCCGCTATGTGAACAGCACATCATTCATTCTCCAGGCTATCGGGAAACCAGAAGAAGAGGCTCCAAGCACGGAGCCTGCCCACAAAGCGCAGGCAAACATACCTGAGCATCAGTTGATTGAATTGAGAAACAATATCGCATCGTGGGTCGCCGCCGGAGAATACAGACGTCGCGACGTGCCATACAAGGAAATTCTCGAGACACTCAACACAGATGCAGCAACCATGCGAGTCTTCATGAAAAGCGAGAACGGCATGGATTTCCGTTCATGGAGGAACAAGTTACGTCTCCAGGAGGCATGCAAAATGCTGGCCGGCCACCCTGAAATGAATGCGGAACAGATCAGTGAATACATCGGTTACAGCGACAGCAGCAACTTCCACACGGATTTCCGCAAATTTACAGGAATGTCCGCCAGCGAGTGGAGGAGAACCAGGACAAAGACAGGTCAATGAAATTGATTGAATTTATAGTTGTCCGCACGTTCCATTTCAAGCAATTTAATCTTCCTGTCGATTCCGCCGGCATAACCGGTCATACTGCCGTCAGCGCCAATGACTCTATGGCATGGTATGATGAGCGAAATGGGATTATGACCGACAGCGTGGCCCACGGCTTGGGCGGACATCCTCCGCACTCCTTTCATTTCGGCAATGCAGTCAGCAATTTCACCGTAAGTCATTGTCTTACCGAAAGGAATAGTAAGCAATATTTCCCAGACAGCCATCCGGAATGGTGTCGAATCCAATTTCAATGCCGGGATAAAACCCGGGTCATGTCCGCTGAAGTAAATGTCAAGCCATTGACGGGCCTGCGCAAAGACCGGAAGATCTTTCTCTTCAATCTCATCATCAATGTTGCCCGCAAAATACTTCTGTCCATCAAACCACAGTCCAGTCAAGGCGTCACCATCACTCGCTAGAGTAATTACACCTACATAAGAATTATATTGTTGAATGTAAATCATATTTCAGCGCGACATTATCGTTCAATGCTTGATCTCAAAATATGCCAACAACTCCGCATAATTATCCTGCGCGGTCAGGCAGGTATCTCTCAAATAGCCAGGGATATCCGGCCAATTCTGAAGACCTCTATAGTAGAAATACTTCAGGTCGTCCGTTATGATGAACGGCACTATCCCGTTGGCCAGGCATTCCTTGAACATGATAAGACGTCCCGTCCTTCCATTCCCATCCTGAAACGGATGAATCGACTCGAACTGCTTGTGAAAGTCAATGATATCGTCCAATGTCTTTTTCTTCTTGGAGTTATATGACTTGAGCAATACGCTCAACATGGAATGCACCTTCTCCGGGGGACAAGTCTGATTTCCACCCACCTCATTGGGAAGCTTCTTATAATCACCCACATTGAACCAGGATTTCCGGCTGTCAGAAGTTCCGGTTTTCAAGATACGGTGTATTTCCTTGATCATCCCTTCCGCAAGCTTATCCTGCGCATGATCTATTATGTAATCAATACAACGGAAATGATTCACCGTCTCCACGATGTCATCAACATTGACAGAATCATCGGAAATGCCGATGGTGTTCGTCTCATAGATGTATCTGGTCTGCTCATGAGACAAGCGACTCCCCTCGATATGATTGGAATTATATGTAAGATCAATCTGCGTACGATGGTAAATACCACCTTTCAGACGGCTCGACTTTTCCTCCCTGAGTCTCGACAGAAGCGGAAACTCTTTTCGGGCCTTGGCATTCTTCCTGTCAGGCAAAGAAGCATCCTCCGGAACATTCCATGTCTTTCCTGTCAGAAAAGCCCCCTCCATCTTTCCTGAAGCACACCAATTCCTGACCGTTCTTTCGGAAACGCCATTCTTTCCAGCAAACTCCGCTATAGAAATATAATCCATATTATCGGCAAATATTATTGTTCAATGTCCATACAAATATAGCGAATCTTGCCGATATCGGCAAGATTCGCAACAATAATTCATTTACGCCGCTAATTTCAGTTTTTCACCCAGGTAAGACGTTCCCAGATGCAGCGCGGAACAAGTCGCCAGAAGAATACGAGGATACGGAATTTCCAGTCGAATATGTAGATGCGTCTTTTCCGGCGGATGGCTTTCATCACCTCGTCGGCCGCCTTTTGCAATGTCAGCAGCATCGGATATTTCTTGTCGGGATTGAGGATGTCAGTCGCCACGAAACCCGGGCGGATATCCGTAAACACGACCGGCATCTTCTCCATTCTGACCAATTGCGCCAATGCGGAAACATATGTCTGCTGCATTCTTTTGGTAGCGGAATATGCTGGAGCCGTGCCTAAGCCGGCTGTTCCGGCGATTGATGTAACAACCGCTATATGCGCCTCATTTCCATCCGGGTACGCATCCGGACGTTTTCTGACATAGTCGACAAAATGTGCCAGAATACGCACCAAGCCTTCGCAATTGGTCCGCACGGTACGGATTTCCTTATCAATATCCAGTTCCCTGTTCTGATACCCCACACCGGAGACATACAATAACAGGTCCGGAGCACCCATTTCTACGATCAGAGCATCCAGCCCGGCCGTCGCATCTTCCTGAGTAACATCCATTTGCTTAATATGGACTCCCTCGCCATACTCCTCCCGAAAAGCCTCAAGGGCCTCAATCCTCCTGCCGGAAACGCCCACTTCCCAGCCTTCCTCCACCAGACGTACCGCCGTCTCCCGCCCGATTCCGGAAGTAGCACCAATGACAATCGCTTTCTTCATGATACAAATTCAAAAATTATCTATTAAAACACCGTCGAAATAATCAGCCAGAGTGACACGGCAATCCAGCCACCAGCCCGACAATCATCAGAATCACACACATCATAACGTAAAGTTAGAGGAAATATTCCGACTTTGCATTTTTTAGAACACCGCAGATCCGAATATTCTCATTAACTTAGAGGAGACTTATATGAAATCAACAGTATGAAAAGAATTGCATTGATCACAGGAGCGAGCAGCGGAATCGGGGAAGCTTGCGCGCGGAAATTCGCAGAAGGCGGTTACAACTTGATACTCACGGCAAGACGTGCGGAAAAATTGGCGGAACTCAAGGCGGAACTGGAGGCTGAAGGCACGAAAGTGAAGACATTGACATTCGATGTCCGGGATGCGGAAGCGGCGGAAACGGCTGTGGATTCGCTCGAACCGGAGTGGCGGAAAATCGATGTCCTGATAAACAATGCAGGACTCGCGCTCGGGCTTGACAAGGAATATGAGGGCGACCCTGACGACTGGAACACCATGATTGACACCAATATAAAGGGACTTCTGACAATGACGCGCCTCATCGTGCCGGGCATGGTCGAGCGCAATGAAGGCCACGTGATAAATATCGGAAGCGTTGCGGGCGATGCGGCATACGCGAAAGGAAACGTGTACTGCGCCACCAAGGCTGCCGTGAAAACCATCACCGACGGCCTTAGGATCGACCTCGCGGAAACAGCAGTGCGCGTCACCAACCTGAAACCGGGACTGGTCGAGACGAATTTCAGCAATGTCCGTTTCCACGGAGACAATCAGCGTGCTGACAATGTCTATAAAGGAATCACGCCTCTCACCGGAGCAGACATCGCCGACGTGGCATTCTATGCAGCCTCCGCACCGAAACATGTCCAGATAGCCGAGGTGCTCATCCTCGCCACCCATCAGGCAAGCGGAAGCGTAATTTACAGAAAACCATAACTCCCGGCAGATTGAAGATTGGCTGAAATAGCACGTCACCTTTTCCGTATTTGTCCTGTTATATATGTGAACATGTTCAAAAAGAACAAAGTATAATTACATAAACAAACATTTATCATGGAAGAGATTTTAAGCATTATTTGGTTCATCGGATGTTCTACAGTTTTACCGATTATCATCATCTGGCTGGTCACCCGCAAACAGATCAACGAAACAAACAAGCGCACCGAAATCATGATGAGCGCCCTGGAGAAAAATCCGGACGTCAATGTAGCCGAGTGGCTGGACAAGCTGGCACCCGAAAAGAAAGGCAAGCTCCTGAAAGAGAAGCTCATGACCAAACTGACATGGGGCATAATCTGTCTGATTCTCGGTATCGGCACCATCGTCTACGGCGCATGTTCTTCATTCGCATCTTCAATGCCTAGATTTCTAGGTGGCGGTGCATTGCTCGCAGTAGGTATCGCAATTCTGGTCAGCTTCTTCTTCGGCAAGAAGTTCCTCGCCGAAGAAATTGAGGCCGAGAGCAAGAAGAACCAGCAATAACGATGGACAGAGATCAGTTCATAGCACAAGTAAAAACCCAGCAGAATGCCCTCAGAAGCTTCCTGCTGGCCTTGTGCGGTGGCAATCTCGCTGATGCTGACGACATTGCGCAAGAATCCCTGGTCAAGGCCTACCTGGCAATCGACCGCTATACCGACAGCGGCAAGTTCAAGTCCTGGCTCTTCAAGATCGCCCACAACACGTTTCTCAACCATACGGCGGCGCTGAAACAATACGATTCCATCGAAGCCGCAGAAACCGTTGCGACCCAGGAATCCGCCGACCACAATTTCGCGCATCAGCAACTCTATCTCGCGCTCTCCACCCTACCCCCGAAAGAGCGCGCCGCCATCACGCTCTACTACCTCAGCGGCTACTCCATCAAGGAAATCGCGGCCATAACCGAGGTCAATGCCGATGCCGTCAAAAAGCAATTATCCCGGGGCCGGGACAGACTCAAACAACTCATCAAGCCATGACAAAAGATAAAGAACTGGAAAATTTATTCGCTACCGCAATACAGGAATTCAATGACAATGACCTTTTCACCGCCGACCTCTCGTCCAAGCTTGACAAGGTGGAAATCCTCAAACATATCCAGCAGGAACAGAAACGCCGTTCCAATACCCGCCTTCTGGTAGCTTTCTTCGCCGGAGCCCTGAGCGTCATCGTCGCCCTGCTTCTCCTGCCGATGCTTCCTACAGACATGGAAATCATCCGCAACCTCACCAGTCTCAGCGACATAGCCTTTTTCTCCCACAAAGTAAAAGTGCTTTCCTCCATTATCCTGTTCGTCCTGACATACAGCGTAGTCTTCAGCGCCTACTCCATCTACTCCACTCTGTCCGCCGAAAAAACAGGGAAGCAGTCGAAGTAGCTGTAACACTTCATAAAGATAAAACCGCCGACAAGAATATGATTCCTGCCGGCGGTTTAAGGTTATGTGGAATCGGGTTTTATCCGATCATGTTCTTAGGGTCGAGGGCATTGTCCAGCTGCTCCTTGGTGAGGAGGCCGTGCTCGAGGACGATGTCGTAGACTGAACGGTTGGTCTCGAGAGCCTCTTTGGCCACCTTGGTGCTGGCCTTGTAACCGATGATAGGGTTGAGGGCTGTCACGATGCCGATGCTGTTCTTGACCATCTCGTAGCAACGCTCCTTGTTCACGGTGATGCCGTTGATACACTTCTCGCGGAGAGTGTTCATGGCATTCGTAAGCCAAGTAATGCTCTCCATAATGGACTCAGCGATAACCGGCTCCATGACATTGAGCTGAAGCTGTCCGGCCTCGGCGGCAAATGAAACTGTCATGTCGTTGCCGATAACCTTGAAGCAAACTTGGTTGGTAACTTCAGGAATGACAGGATTCACCTTTCCAGGCATGATGGATGAACCTGGAGCCATAGGAGGAAGATTGATTTCCTTCAAGCCGCAACGAGGTCCGGAAGCCATGAGCCTCAGGTCATTGCAAATCTTGGAAAGTTTGACAGCCAATCTCTTGAGGGCGCCGGAATAGCTTACATACGCACCTGTATCAGGTGTAGCCTCCACGAGGTCCGGAGCGGCGATGAACTTCTCGCCGGTAAGCTCGCTCAGTTTCTTGGCGCACAACTCAGGGAAACCCGGCTTTGCGTTAAGACCGGTACCGATGGCTGTACCACCCATATTGATTTCATAAAGAAGATTCACATTTCTCTCAATGTTCAGAACCTCCTCGCCAAGATTGGTCGCATAAGCATGGAACTCCTGGCCGGAAGTCATCGGCACTGCATCCTGGAGCTGTGTACGGCCCATCTTGATGACGTCCTTGAACTCCTCTCCCTTGGCCTGGAACGCTGCGATAAGGTCCTTGAGAGCCTTCTCAAGATTCCTGTTCATGCGGATGAACGCATAACGGAAAGCGGAAGGATAGGCATCATTGGTAGACTGAGCGCAGTTCACATGGTCATTCGGAGAGCAGAACTGATATTCGCCCTTCTTGTGTCCCATGATTTCGAGTGCCCTGTTCGCAATCACCTCGTTCGCATTCATGTTCACTGATGTTCCGGCACCACCCTGCATCATGTCCACAGGGAACTGGTCATGGAACTTGCCGTCGATAATCTCGCGGCATGCCTCCACGATAGCGTCAGCAATCTTCGCATCCATCGCGCCGAGCTCCTTGTTCGTCTGTGCAGCAGCCAGTTTGATGCAGGCCATTGCAATGACGTACTCAGGGTAGTCGCACATCTTAGTGTTGGAAATCTTGTAGTTGTTGATAGCCCTCTGTGTCTGAACACCGTAATAGGCATCAACCGGAACCTGAAGTTCGCCAAGAAGGTCAGATTCAATTCTGAATTTCTCTTCGCTCATAACGAATTGTAATTATCCGTTTATAAATTGTTTTAGTTTATATCTACAAAGATAAGATATTAAACTTTTATAAACAAAAACATTGATAAAAATTGCAATTTCTTAATCTCGCCCTGTCTTGGTAGCCTTCAAATAATAAAATATCGCTATCGAAAGTACGAACACCACTGGACCGATGATGCAATTCCATGACACCGGCATATTGAAACCGATTTTCGCGACGCAGAGATAGGTGGTGCAGACTGAAGTCATGAACGCAGCCGGCAACATTGTAATAAGATAAGCTTTGCCCTTCTTGTTCTTCAGCAGATATGCAGTTGCGGTCCAGAGCATGAATACCGCCAATGTCTGGTTCGCCCAGCCGAAATATCGCCAGATGACATTGAAACCATCCTCATCTGCAATGTTGTACCAGAGCAGGAATCCTGCGATGATGAACAGAGGAATACTGATAATCAACCTGTTGCGGACGGGTTTCTGTGTCAGGTGCAGGAAATCGGCGACAATGAGCCTTGCACTTCGGAACGCCGTATCACCACTCGTAATCGGTGCAGCCACGACTCCGAGCACAGCCAGAATGCCACCGATTATGCCAAGCCAATTCTCGGAGACCTTGACCACGACGTCCGGCGCAGAAGCAGCAAGTGACGCTCCGGTTTCCGCAGCTCCCCCGTCGAAGAAAAACCAGGAAGAGACTGTAGCCCAGATCAATGCGACGATTCCTTCAGTTATCATTGCGCCGTAGAACACCGGCCGTCCGAGTTTCTCATCGGACACGCATCTTGCCATCAACGGACTCTGCGTGGCATGGAATCCACTGACCGCCCCGCATGCGATGGTAATGAAAAGACAAGGGAAAACAGGTTGCCCCTTGATAAGTCCTTCAGCCTCACCGAGATTTCCGAGTCCGTCCCAGATTTCAGGAAGCGACGGCCATTTCACGAAGAGGCAAACCATGAGTGCTGCCGCCATAAATATCAATGCCACAGCGAATAACGGATAAATCCTGCCAATGATCTTGTCAATCGGCAACAGCGTGGCGAAAAGATAATACAGAAAAATCACGCCTACCCAAAGCATTATCGCCAATTTGCTGCCGTCCCCGGCGATGTCGCCGAGAATCAATGCCGGACTGAACACGAAAACAGTTCCGACAAGCATGAGGACAATAATGGAAAATGCCAATATGAATGTCCGTGTACCCTTTCCCAGATACTTTCCGACCAGGTCCGGAAGGCCTGCTCCATCATTCCGGATGGACAGCATACCTGTCATGTAATCATGGACAGCCCCGGCGAAAATACAGCCCAATACTATCCACAGATACGATGCCGGGCCGAATTTGGCCCCCATGATGGCACCGAAGATCGGGCCGGTTCCCGCAATGTTGAGAAACTGTATCATATAGACTTTCCAAGCAGGCATCGGAATGAAATCCACGCCGTCAGCGCGAGTTATCGCAGGGGTTTTCCTGGAAGAGTCGATACCGAACACTTTTTCGATTACCTTTCCATAAATGAAATAACCGACCACAAGTGCCAGAAGGCTGATAAGAAAAGAGATCATTGGTTTTCAGTTTTTCGGACTGCAAACTTACACAAAATCTCTTGAAAATGTTTCGATATCCTGACATCAATTGGTTTTCTTGTACGACATGATTGCGGACAATGTCGTGAGGGTGCCACCTTTCAGATAGATGGAACGCATTGCGTCAGCGAAATAGCGGAGCGGATTGGCGTAGGTGATGATTTCCGCCCACCTCGGCATTGAAGCGATCGGGGTGACATTGATCTGCTCTTTCGTGCGAAAATAATAGTGTTACATGGCATGAGTCACACCTGCCTGCCCGGCAATCATCGTGGTCGTCGCCCCCTTGAATCCTTTCTCCTTGAAGAGTTTGTCAGCAGCCTCCAGAATCGCCGCTTCGGTATTCTTATTGTTGTCTTTCACCTCATTCATATTAACACTTTTGTTTAACAGCATTGTTAACACGGCAAATGCAACCTTTATTCCGATACTTTGTACAGAATTATCAGATTATTTTTTGTTAATTTTGCATTAACAAAAAAGCAACTGCATGCTGAACATGAAAAACATTGACAGAAAAGTAGTTGCCACCGTGGCGGTTTTCTTGCTGCTGGCGGTGGTATATTTCATTCCCAAGCCGGTTCTGCGCATGGCATTGCCGGAAATCATGGTGAAATACAGGATTGTCGGCCCGCTGCTGACATTGTCATTGGCAGGAATTTTTCTCGCGCCGAGGCTGATGACTTTGGCAATGATTTTCTCGTTTTGCGGTGACTACATGGGTGCGTCCGGCAATTTCATCGGGCAGATGTCTTTCTTCGCGGCGGCTCATGCGATGCTGATTGCATTTTTCGTACAGCGGTTCCGGACTCTGCCGGCGGACTTGCAGGCGTGCCGATATCAGGAAAGTGTGCCGAACGGGGCTCCAGCCCGAAAAGGTGTACGCGCCAAAGCATTGACAGTCATATGCGCAGCGACGACGGCGGCCGCATTGCTGACCTTCGCATTGACCTGCATCATTCCGCATGTTCCGGCCGGCGTCACCCGCATCGGATGCGTCATTTATGCAGTTCTGATATGTTCAATGCTGGCCATGTCAATGTTGCAGCGGCATGGTTTGTTCGCGCTGGGTGCGGCGCTGTTCCTGTTCTCCGATATCATACTGTCATGGCACAGGTTCGTTTTCCCTGTGCCATACAGCAAATATTTGATAATGATTACATACTATTCCGGCCAGCTCATCCTGTGGATCACAGCCTTGGCGAAAGATAAGTAAGCGGTGTTTCGCACTTGCGAAACTTGAGTTACTACTTTACGGTGATAGTAAAACTGGTCTTCAGCTCGCCGTTTCCATATTTGTAAAGCACATTGACTTTGGTTGTGCCCTTTTTACCGTGAAGAGCTATATCGAAATTGGACTTGATCGTGGCTACCTCCGGGTCTGAATAACTGAATGAAAACTTGCTATAGTCCAATTCGAAATTAGCATCAATGTTACTCTTGATATTAATCAATTTAGTCATTGGTAAAATATTATACGAACTATTCTTCATCGAAAGCTTGACATTATCGACTTGTACGGTACATCTTGCAAATTTCCCTGCCAATGTAGCAATGATATCGGCAGTTCCCGCAGCCACAGCCGTAACTTTTCCGGTCTGGTCAACGGTAGCGACTCCTCCGTTGCTACTTCCCCATTTGATGTCCTGATCAGTGGCATTGCTTGGCTGCACATGCGCCCTAATGGTATACGTGCATCCCACAGGCAACAGCAGCGATGACTGCTCTAAAGCGATTCCGGTCACAGGGATATTCTTCTTGCTCACACCCACTATACATGAAGCGCTGACACCATTCTTGGCCGTAACTGTTATCATGGCATCACCCTCCCTTACGGCTTTAACCAAGCCGTTCTGATCTACTGTCACGACTGTCTCATTACTGCTTTTCCACACGACGCTCTTGTCCGTAGCATCATCCGGCTTCACTGTCACGACCAGCTTTTCCTCATCTCCTTCCATAAGATCCATAACCTCTTTATTCAACTGGACCTCTGTCACAGGAATATCTTTCTTATTCACTGTCACGTCACATGTGGCTTCGACACCGTCCTTGGTCTTGACGGTTATTTTTGCAGTTCCGTCCTTGACAGCTTTCACCAGGCCTTCCTGATCCACTGTCGCCACTGCTGTGTTACTGCTTTCCCACACGACGCTCTTGTCCGTGGCATCATCCGGCTTCACTGTCACGACCAGCTTTTCCTCTTTACCTTCATCAAGGGTCAGTTCAATCTTATTCAATTCAACTTCTGACACAGGGATGATTTTTTTGTTCACTGTCACGGCACAAGTGGCTGTGAATCCGCCGTCATTTGTCTTGACGGTTATCGTCGCTTTTCCATCCTTAATAGCCGTCACAAGTCCGGTCTGGCTCACCGTAGCCACGCTCTCATTGTCGCTTTTCCATTCAATGCCCTTGTCCGTAGCATTTTCGGGCATCACCGTTGCCATCAACTCTTCAGTATCTCCTTCAACAAGAGTTGTCGCCGTCTTGTCCAATCTGACTTCTGTCACTGCGACACTCTTGTCCTTTTCCTTTTTGCAGGAATAGGTCGCAATCAATGAAACACTCAAGAGGATTGTAAATAGGGTAATAATTTTTCGTTTCATGGTTATCTAGATTTTTGATTTGGCCAAATTTATGACTATCAGCCAACTAATCCAAACAATTTCTCTAGGTAATTTTACCTATTTTGCCGTGTCACACGCATATTTTTCACAAATATCCTCCCGACAGCTGCGACAATGCCGCCGTGTTTCGGCAATAATGTGATGTTCTGCCGGGGGGGGGGGGGAATATGCGCGCCCCATTTTGTTCCAAATAAATCGTTTTCCCGGAACAAAAAACTCCGCACAAGCAAGAATCCGTTTTGTTTCCAGGCACCGCTCCTGCCAAGGACCGCCGCCCGAAACCAAAAAACGAGTCCGGAGAAAAAAATTCCCTGACTCGTTACTAAAATATCTTGCTGGAGGCAAATATAGGAAATATCCCTGAAATTCCCGCGACCCTTTCATCATCTTCTCAATCTTTGGTATCAATGTCACATCTGCGGGCAGCCAGTCCACAGAACCCAACTGCATGGATATCAACCATTTGGCAGCCTCATGCTCAAGCAAATGCGGACTTCCGGCGGCAATCGTGCAGGCATAACATTTCATGGAAAGATGGAAAGCCGGAAAGCTGGGAGAAAGTCCATAACTATAATCATCCAAGTTGAAAATGGCACACACCAAACAGTACTCGTATCGCTTTGCCCAAGAGAAAATTAATCAGATCAGTTTCTTAATTCAGCAAGTGAACGAAACGCTTTCTTCTTTGATAAATTTGGAAGATCACACAATAAAGAAGTTAATCGACTTATGACTGTTTTATCGACCGGCAGAATATCATTTTCCTGACATCAGGAAAATGATACAAAAGCGCTTCGGATGGCGATTTCGTCACTTCGGTAGCTTTTCTGCAGACTTTTCAAGTTTCTTTTTTTCCGCGACGACTCTCCGTTCAAGTTTTTTGATGTCTTCTGCTGCCGGAAGTTCTTCTGGCTTGATTCCTCTTTTACCCAACATTTCCCTGACACTTCTATTGTTTTGTATATGTTCACGGGTTATTGAGTTCTCTCCATATAAGTCTTCTTTCTCCACATTGAAATTAGTCATCTCCGTGGCAAGGTTCTTAGCAGCAATGGTAAGTGTCGGCAGAAAGTCAGCAAGTGGCCTCGATCCTTTTATTCCCAAACGCTGTTTCATATCCTCGGTCGTATGCCCTCCGAAAAGAGCAGTATCTCCTTTAGAGCGAATCCGCCCGAACCCTTTATCATCGACACCACGTTCATAAATATTCTGCGACAACTGCTTTTCTGACGCACGAAGCCTTTCTCTTGTTTCTAATCTTGAAATATGATTCAATCGCTCTTCTATCAATTCGGCTTTTCGTGTTTGCACGGCAAAATAGCTCTGCGCAAATGCTATCTGTTCCTTACGAGGATCTCCATTTTGGGCTATAAGATAACAAGCGTATCTAGTCAGCATATAGTCCTCAACATCACGAGTGGCCCCCTTCCCCAATTCGATTGTTCGACTTACCGACCTGAAATAATCTTCAGCATCAGCTCCTTGCGTTCGACAAGAGTCGATTGCACGGCCTATAGCAGTTTGGAAATTCTCCCACTTGGAATACCCAAGTTGCGGCATAAGGTCTCTAGCAAACCAAACTTCTACCTTTTCATTGCCATCTTCGCCCTCTATATAAGAAGCAATCGCATCAAATGAGGTTTTGTATTGAATGATACTTTGTTTATCCATATTCTTACAACGTTATCAAGACAAATTTACTTATAATATTGCCATCCACAAAAAAATCTGTAGTATTATTTTGAATTAATTTCGACTTTTATTGTCAACAAAATCACTATCTTTGTGTCTATAGCAAATTCAAAACAAAAATGAACGAAGATCTGAACAGAATCAAGGTTGTCTTGGTAGAGAAGAAGCGGACCAGCAAGTGGCTGGCAGAAAAGATGAAAAAAGACCCTGCTACAGTATCGAAATGGTGCACCAACAAGGCTCAGCCAAATGTAGCCACACTCGTGGAAATCGCAAGGTGTCTCGAAGTAGACACGAAAGATTTACTGAGATCAATTAATGAGATTGACGAGATTAAGAGGTAGAGAGATGATAATAAAGCCTATCCAAAATAGTATAGATAACATTGATCCCCAAGGAGCAACTTGGGTAAATAAAGTGTTCTCACATCCCGAAAGAACGATAAGGGTGGGGACATCTTTTAGCGGCATTGGTGCTTTTGAATACGCACTTAAACGGCTTGGTTTGCACAGCGAAATAGTTTTTGCGGGAGATATTGATGCGAATTGCAAAAAGACATATTTCGCAAACTACGATATTACCGAAAACAATTGGCATACGGATATACATAATTTCAGTGCAAAACCATATAAGGGAAAGGTGGATATCGTAGTCGGAGGTGCACCATGTCAAGCTTTCTCCATTGTTGGCGAGCAACGCGGTTTTGAAGATACCCGTGGAACCCTTTTTAGAGAATTCGCGCGTATAATAAAGGAGTGCCAACCTAAAGTATTCATATTTGAAAACGTTCAAGGCTTATTTAAGCATGATGGAGGCAAGACATGGGACGTAATCAAAACGACATTTGAACAGTACTGTGGTTATGACGTACACTACCAACTACTGAATGCTAGAGATTATGGCATTCCACAAACTAGAGAGCGCCTTTACTGTATCGGATTTAAAAGAACAACAGAATTCTTATATCCTGCTCCGATTGAGTTAAAATATAAGATGTACGACTTTTTAGAGGACTACACTGATTCTCCGTTTTATGATAAATCTACTAATTCAAAAGTCCTGAAAGCGTATTCTTCAGTCGACGAAGATAGTTCACTGCTATCAGAAAGATACAATGACTTTATTTTTGCATGCTGTGATGTTGATGAAAAGTATTATCTATCCGAAAAAGTTGCTAAATATGTGTTAGCTGGAGGAACAAAGACATTCAAAACTTCAACTAAAACAGATCTTGATATAGCAAGACCATTACTTCAGTCAATGCATAAAATGCATCGTGCCGGTGTAGATAACTATGTAACATACAAGAAAAACAAGGGTGTTAATGGTATACGGAAACTTACTCCGCGCGAATGCTTTAGGCTTATGGGATTCAAAGATGACTTTAAGATAGTGGTTCCCAATACTGCTGCTTACATGGAAGCCGGTAACAGCATCGTTGTCGATGTATTGATTGCTTTACTTAAGCAAATGGACATTACAAAATATGGAATTAAATAATGAAGAACAAACACGCTGAAATACAAAATTCTAAAGCAAATATCGACTCTGCTGATAATTGGTCCGAAGCAAAATTCTCTCATCCGGAGAGGACTATCCGGATTGCGACTTCATTCAGTGGTATTGGTGCAATAGAACATGCTTTTCACAGGCTAGGATTGAATGTAACCATACAATTTGCTGGAGATATAGATGAAGATTGCAAGAAAGCTTATTTTGCAAACTATGCTATTACTGAGGATAAATGGCATACAGACATACACGATTTCGACGCCAAACCTTTTAGAGGAGAGGTGGACTTATTCGTAGGCGGAGCCCCCTGTCAAGCTTTTTCGATGCGAGGTAAACGAGGAGGCTTTGAAGATACACGCGGGACTCTTTTCAGGGAATTTGCTAGAATCGTCATCGAGTGTAAGCCTAAAGTGTTTATCTTCGAGAACGTCAAAGGCATGCTTAGTCATGACAAAGGAAACACGTGGAGCATTATCAAACAGACTTTTGAAGAAGACTGCGGCTATGATATATATTACCAGGTCCTAAATGGCAAGGACTATGGAATACCACAAAGCCGAGAAAGAATTTACTGTATCGGATTCAAGAAAGAAACTGAGTTTAAGTACCCGAAGCCAATTTCTTTAAAGAAGACCGTCTTCGACCTTCTAGATCATAGCTTTGAAAACAAATATTTGCTCAAAAAAAAAGGTGTTCGTTTTATAACTGAGAGCATCAATCATCAGAAGAGTTATACTCAGATTAATGGAGACATACAACTATGTCAAAAAAGGAACCAGCAGTTTAATTGGCATGGTGACTTCATATTCCACCCAGCACTAAAATCTGAGACAAGCACTTCTATAACTGATGAGAATTTTTTTTGCACCAATGACTTTGAAGAACAGTATTTCATACAGAAAGGCTGTGGAAAGTATGCTATCATACCGAACGGAAAAGACTCAATGATGATGATTAATAAATGTGACAATGACATTGATCCGACCCATGGTAGATACCGAAAATTGACACCACGCGAATGCCTGCGACTTATGGGATTTGATGATAGCTTTAAAATAGTCGTTTCTGATACTGCAACATATAAGCAAGCCGGCAACAGTATTATTGTAAATGTATTGATGGCATTACTCAAACAAATGGATATAACAAAATACGGAATATAATATGGCTGATCCAATTTGCAGATGGAGAAATTCATCTATAAAACAAGTAGTAGAATTCAATATTTTGCTACCACTCTCTCCTTGCACAAAAAATGAAGCAAGAGCCCTTGTGGAACATAGGTGGGCAGTCTTTGGAGGAAAAGATTTTTTTCAAACTCCATATCAATTAGCTGCTCAGATGGGACTTTATTATGAAGATGACCAATTCTTTTATCCGCGATTTGATAAACTCCTATCAATAGAAGAAGCAACTGAATATATGGAGTATTGGGGAAAGCATTATTATGCCCCCAACCCATATACGCGTAGTATGACAACGACTAAGGGTCCAATTATAATTAATAGATTCCTTGTAAATTGGGTACTGGATCATGAGAACCCATTGTTCAGTGAGGCACTAAAGGCAATGTTCACCGAAGATATAGGAAATACTGACATCTTGGTTAATATGATAAATAATTTTACTGATGTAACAATCAATAATGATATTATCTCAATCAAAGCAACTTCTCCGCGAAAAAGGTTCAGTGATGTATCGCCGAAATTGGAGACTTATGACAAGAAAGGTTTTTTTGAATTTGTTGGTAAAAATGAAGATTTAAACATACCGCTTATTAATGATCTTCTACCTCTCCAGCAAATCTTCTATGGCGCACCCGGAACGGGCAAGTCGCACACTATAAAAGAGTGCACGAAAGGGAAGGATGTAATCAGAACGACGTTCCATCCAGACAGCGATTATTCCACATTTGTTGGGGCATACAAACCTACGACCAAAGATGTTAAACTTCGTGACGTATCGGGGCACATCATTCTAGAGGATGGAAAAGAAGTTGTCGAGGATAAGATTGTCTATGAATTTGTAGAGCAGGCATTTCTCCAAGCTTATATCAATGCCTGGACGAAATATGCAGATGAACAAGATGGAAAGCAGCCAAAAGAGCAGTATCTCATAATCGAGGAAATCAACCGAGGCAACTGCGCTCAGATTTTCGGTGACCTGTTCCAGTTGTTGGATAGGAATGACGCCGGGTTCTCGGACTATCCTATCAAGGCAGACAATGATATGACCAAGCATCTGAAAAAGGCATTGGGGAATCTTGAAATCAAGGCAAAAGACATCATAAACAGTTTGTACTCAGAAGAGTATAGTGATATCGTCTCTGATGTTTTGGAAGGAAAAGTGCTGTTATTGCCTAACAATCTTTTCATTTGGGCGACGATGAACACGAGTGACCAAAGTCTCTTCCCTATTGATTCAGCATTCAAGAGACGTTGGGAGTGGAAGTATATTCCTATTTCCAATGCAGAGAAAGGCTGGGTAATCAAGACAAACGGAAACAGATATGACTGGTGGGCATTCTTGGATAAGATAAACGGCGTTGTTTGCGATACAACGTCTTCTGAGGACAAGAAACTCGGATATTTCTTTGCGAAGGCTGATAGCAATGGCGTGATTTCGGCGGATAAGTTTGTCGGGAAAGTGGCGTTCTATCTTTGGAACGATGTCTTCAAAGATTACGGGTTTGACAATGACATATTTAAGGGAGATGATGGAAAGACTATTGCATTTCAGGAGTTCTTCCTTGCTGACGGGAAGGCTAATGAAATGATGGTGGAGAAGTTCTTGAGGAATCTTGGGCTTATTGCGAGTGCTATATCAAACAACGATGATGAGGAGGATGACGAGGAGGATATTGACGGCATTTCGGGAAAAGACCAAACGAAATATAGCATTAATGGTGAAGGCAGATATGCAAAAAAGAATATTGCAACAGAACTCATCAAAAAGTATTGTTCAGTGCATACTGAAATGACTGCAAAGGAAGTTGTTGCAGAGTGGAAACCATTGAGTTATCTTGTCACTCATTTCATTGAAACTCAGGAAGAATATGATAAGAGGCAAGACAAAAAGAAAAGAGTGTCCATTATTGTACATAATGGGGATAACATATATGTATCCACAAATGGTTGGGGAGGAAAGAGCAAAATGGAAGAACTTAAAAATGCTCTAAGCAAGAAAGATTGGGGGTTGCAGATTGCAGAAGTTACTGACGAAAACAATTAGTGCTTATGGGAGAGGTCATTGACTTGCTCGTAACTTGCTTATCGAGGATGATTAAAAGCCAAAACACCAATAGAATCCACTGCAAAGCCTGTAGCTAACTTGACTGTAACAGGATTTTAACTTGCCGGTAACTTGCTGAAGAAACTTTTTGATAGGATATGAGACTGCTGATAGAAGAATATCAATACAACGCATCCGATGTCAAGGCGAGCCTTTCGGGACTTGACGCATTGGAGAATATCGACCATCTAGTCAGCGTGAATTATGTGGGATATTTCTACAATCCTGCTGTCGGTGATTGTGTATTCATCCTGCCGAAAGTGCTGATGAATCAGGAGAATCTCGTATTCGGGCACATAAAGCCGGAGGAGATCATTGACTTTGACAATGCCGATGGAGTATCTTCGGTGGAGCGGAACTTTATCTACGAGTTCGCGGTGTGGATTTACCGTACGATTACGGTATTCAATAAGTCCAAGAGAGGGAATGACATTGTCTATCATCGACAAGTCACTCAGATGGGCGGAAACAGGAGGCATCAAAGCCAGGCATTCCTTGATGTGCTGCTTTCGCTTGTCCGGTTCAACCGCGAGAATCAGGATTTCTTTATGTTTACGATGAAGAATCTGCGTTCCGGGCTGAACAAGATAAATTGGACAAGAACCATCGCTCACTCATCAGCCTTCGTGCAAAACGGTTCCCCTGTATATGTTTCTCCGGTGAATAAGAAACGACAGATTAATTTTGATGAGGAATTACTTGTCATATTCTTTTCGATTCTGAATCACATCAGTGAAGCTTATGGTTTTCCGGTTTCGATTACATTGGGTTTTGAGCTGATTCGCGGAAAACAATTTGAGCGATTGCTTGATGGTCAAGGAAAGGTCAGACTGCGGCAAATCAAATACAAGTATTTTTCTGACAAAGCTTTGCAGATTTGGGATTTGTGCTATGCGTTCTTTGACAAGGCATACCAAATACGAATCAATGCCGAGCAGAAGGAGTATTTGTTAGTGAAGAACTTCAACATTGTCTTTGAGGCTATCATTGATGAATTAATTGGTGACAAGAATATTCCGGCAGGGCTTAAGGAGCAGTATGACGGCAAAAGGGTCGATCATATGTATAGTTGGCAAGGGCTCATAGAGAATGATGAAAAGCCGATTTACTACATTGGTGACAGTAAGTATTATAAGTTGGGCAATGATGTCGGTAAAGAGTCGGTCTATAAGCAATATACATACGCACGAAATGTGATTCAGTGGAATCTTGATTTGTTTATGGACGGAAAGCAGAAGTCTTCCGATGTGAAGCTGAGGGATGATGTGACTGAGGGGTACAATATTATTCCTAACTTCTTTATCAGTGCGAAGATGAATTCCGGACTATCCTATGCGGACAGAGTTGATGAGACGGAGAGGAAACATTCGTACTTTGTAAGTCGGCAATTCGAGAACAGGCTGTTTGATAGGGATACGCTGTTGGTGTTCCATTATGATGTAAATTTCCTTTACGTGGTGTCGCTCTATGCACGAGACAATGCAGGACAGAAGGCTGCTTGGAAGAACAAGGTGCGGGAGATTTTCAGAGAGAAGATTCAAGATATTCTTAGTAAACAGTATCAGTTTTATGCTATGAGGCAACATCCCGGTGTGGATGGGGCTGGATATATTCGAGAGCATTTCAAACAGTTGCTCGGCAAGGTCTATACTCCTTTCGAGGACAAGGGAATTTATTCATTGGCTTTGGAAGATCCCTCAGCAGTCACGGAGGATAGAAGATGTGATGTGGCGCGAGAGAATGCTGCAGTTCTAGAATCTCTTCGGAAATCTTTCTATGTGGAGGCCTGTGAACTCGGGCGAAATCCGGAAGACGTGCTGCCACCAAGTGATTATGCTGTTCCGATGGTTGTGACTTCAGGAAAAGATGGTGTGCTGATGGTCATGATGGAGAACTTCGTAGCGAAAGCTTCGCGGTTTCTTTCGGATGGAAGGATTGCCGTGGGACTGAAGTATTCACGAGAGTCTATGGAGATTGTGGAGCACATAGGGGAAATCGGTTATGTGATGTTCCATAATCGGAGAAGCGACGGACAGCACTTGTTCGCTATGAAATCGTGTAGCGGGGTGATTGGTCAAGAGGCTGTTGATGATAGTGTTTACATGAATGTTGGAACTTGTGAGATTTATTTGGTGGTGGAGTTTGATGGCAAGCAAGAAGTGGATAGCTCTGCGTTGGATTGCGCTCGGGTTGAGTGTTCGCCTAAGACGCGGTATGATGCGCAGTTTGTGTGGTGGGAGGAGATCATAATAAAACACTAAACGCAATGGAGATATGTATTTAGAGAATTTGAAGATTTGGAATTTCAGAAAATATGGGACAAGCCGTGACAATGGTCCTGGTATAGAAATTAATTTTCATAACGGTGTTAATGTACTTATCGGCGAAAATGATTCCGGGAAAACCACAATCATTGATGCGATTCGATATGTCTTGCATACAAGAAGCGGAGAGCCTATATATTTAGACGAGAAAGATTTTTTCGAAGACTCTGATCATAAAAGATCAAAATCTCTAAAAATAGAGTGCCTATTCGATGGAATCAACCCACAGGAAGCTGCCCCATTTCTTGAGTGGATGGGGTTATCAAAACAAGAGGATGGGAATGCGTTCTTTGTTTTGAGGTTGATATTGACCGCTCGTAGACAAGAAGATGGGCGCATTTTTTCTCAGGTCAAAGCTGGTATGGGAAATGATGGAACCATTATGGTCGCTGAGGCAAGGGATTTACTGAAAGCGGTATATCTTAAGCCTTTACGTGATGCATCGCAGGATATGACACATGGGTACAAATCAAGAATCGCACAAATATTGCAAGCACACTCAATTTTTGGCGATGACAAAAAAGATGAAAACGGAAGGCATCATCTAGAGAATCAATATCTTAAACTAAAACAAGCAATTGATGACTATTTTGACCCTCAAAAAGGACAAGATGGTAAAACTATAACGAATATCATCAATAATGACTTGATGAAAAACTTCCTACTATCAAGCGATTTGCGAAATGCACGATTGGCTTTAACCGGTAATGATTTAACAGATATATTACATCAATTAGATCTGAGGCTTGAGGTAAACAAAAGTGGTCTTGGTACATTGAATCTCTTGTGCGTAGCTGCGGAATTACTATTATTTATCGAGAAGACTCAAGGAGTTAAAATCACACTCATTGAAGAAATAGAAGCTCATTTGCATCCACAATATCAGTTGCGATTAATTGATTATATTCAAAAAGAATCAAAATTCGGACAATTCATACTTACGACACATAGCATCACAATTGGGGCAAATATTCCTCTTCAGAATCTAATCATACTAAAGGATTGCAATGCATACCCAATGAATGAAGGCTCTACTTGTTGTGACAAATCCGACTATTCATTCTTGCAAAGATTTTTAGATGCCACAAAAGCAAACCTCTTTTTTGCAAGAGGTGTAATACTTGTTGAAGGTGATGCTGAAAATCTATTATTGCCAACAATTGCAAAGATTATCGGAAGGAATCTACATTCTTACGGAGTGTCTATTGTCAATGTTGGCAGCACGGTATATGAAAGATACGCAAAGATATTCCAACGCAAAGACGGACAATCGTTAAATATACCAGTTTCCATAATTACAGATCTTGACGTAAGAAGCATTGAGTATTATAATGATGGAAATATGAAAAAAATATTTCACTGCAATGATACAGTGAAATCGGATCTTGCAGCTATTTGCTCAAAGATTGATTTTACTAGTTTACCAAGCTACATTGAATCATGGTCCGAACTGGAAGATTACATAACCGAGCATAAGAAATCTCGCATACTAAAGGACGAATGGGAAAAAATCAAAGAGTGCTATCATAATAACCTAACAGATATAACTGCAGTTGATATCGCAGAAATGAGGAAAAGAAAAAGTGCTTTTTTACTGAAGAAATATAAGGATAGTTCTGATATAAGAATATTTATTCCTAAAGAGTGGACGCTTGAATATGAAATAGCACGGAGCAGAATATTCAAAGAATTAGCTGCTGCCATCCTGCTGGCAAAAGACAATATAAGATCATTATCTGTTGAAAAGGCTATTGATGAAGCCAATAAAAAATACACATCGGATACATCTTCAGAGTCGATCGCATATGCAATCTTCGAACCGCTGAATGAGGGTAGAGTTTCAAAGGCGATCACCGCACAATACTTAGCTGAAATATTAAATCGAGAGGCAACCAAGTATAAATCAGTTCTTGAGGATGATGAGCACTTGTATTATTTAATAATAGAGGCTATTAAACATGTAACCACACAGCATAATGAATAACGACTTTGCAACAGCAGACGAAATCAAGATTGCTCACGAATTAATTCTGCCAGGAAAACAGGAATTCGAGCAAGATAAAATCAGCGTAATTCAGTGTAATGAATCACGCGATATTCAAGCATGTCCAGGAAGTGGAAAAACAACAACCCTCCTTGCTAAACTTGCAATCTTGGCAAACAGAATGCCATTTAAAGATGGCTCTGGCATATGTGTACTTACACATACCAATGTAGCCATTGATGAAATAAAGTCAAGATTCGGTAAATATTCCAGCGTTCTCTTAAATTACCCTAATTTTTGCGGCACGATTCAATCATTTGTTGATCAGTTTTTGGCTATCCCGTATTTCAATTCTATTTGTAAAAAAGGGATTGTGGCTATTGATGACGATAGGGCTAAATCAATAATCAATAATGCCTTCTACAATACAAGTTGGCCTGAGCAAAGGTCTTTGAATCACTGTTTTAAAGAAAATAAAGAATATCTCGAGGCATGCAAACAAAAAAACTGGGTTAAAGTTCAAGAATTGAAGGTGAATTTGGTGAAGGAATCATTTTATGATTTTCATCATAGAAAATTTTTCCGAAAATATGGAGAAAACAAAGCAATTGCAGCTGCCACTAAAATTGGTGAGACCTCAGACACATTTAAGTTCTTCACTAAAGTGAGGTTGAGCAGTGTCTTAAAAGGCATTATTGAATATCAAGATGCGTATTCTTGCGGAACAGCATATAGCATGCTATTGCCAATTAGTGAATCGTTATCAGAAAGATTTCGTTATGTATTTATTGACGAAATGCAGGATTCAGATCAAATACAAATTGACCTATTAAATAGAATTTTTGACAGAAGCAGACTTATAATGCAATGTTTTGGAGATTCATACCAGTCCATATATGGATCTTCTGATATGAATACTTGTCTTTGGACTCCTATCAATCCATTAAGGCTTAATAGTAGCAAAAGATTTGGCGAGTCTATTGCCAAAGTACTAAGGACAGTCTGTATCGAGGATAATAACTCACTTCAAGGTAATCCAGAAATTAATTCTGTAAAACCAATTATGTTAGTGTACGATACCTCAGACACGGTTCTCCCGGCTTTTGTCAAAATTTTAAAAACAACATTGATTAATGACGTTTCAATAGCGGACATTGCAAAAGAAGAAAGAGAAAAGGATCCCCTTAAAAGACACAACATAAAGGCTATTGCATATGTCGGTAAAAAGAAAGAAGACTCGATTCATCAATATTTCCCTAATTTTGACAATAACGTGTCCGGCTCTAAAAGGCCGTTTTCTACAGATCTTACATTAAATGATTTTCTTATGAAAATCAATGTCGAAGACAAACCGTCTTCGTATAGAAGTCAAATCCTGGATGCAATTGTAGTTGCAATTGATAGAGCTGGTATTAAAACTACAGACGGTCGCCGTTATACTAAAACTTCATTCTTAAATTGGTTGAAATATACCAATACTGATATTTACAATTCTTTGCTAATAAATCTATCGAATTGGATTATAACTATGTCTGAATCTCCGTATAATGTTGACAAAAATGTGTTTGAAGGGGTAAAACAAGTCATTGAGGGACTGATCCCTCTTTGTAATAAAGATGTTAATATTGGAATTATTTCATCTTTCCTTGCACCTAGAGAAGCATCATTTTATACTGTCAAGTCATCTGAGCAGTCTTCCAACATTTATTGTGATGGAGATGTGGACATTGAAATAGCTACAGTTCATTCTGTTAAGGGAGAAACACATATTGCAACTTTATATTTAGAAACAAAATACCATAAGTACGAAAGTGAACATTTTGGTCCACAATTATGCGGAGTTCCATATGTTCCAAGAAATGGAGACAGTTTCGTTAAATCTGCATTAAAAGTTGCTTACGTTGGTATGAGTCGTCCAAAACTTCTATTATGTTATGCTATAAAGGCTGAAAGGTTCGATCAGCTAGACACCGACAAACTCAAAAATATATGGGATATACACAAAATCAAAACATGCGATGGTTCTTTGTGCATTATAAAAGAATGAAATAAAGACTAAAGTCTCAACACGTTTCTTCTATGGCCGTGAGGTGAGGTCTATTTGATATGAGGAGAATTCCTAATGGTGGTATAGTGTGCTCGATATCGTCGGAGTGTTGAATGACAGGATGCACTATACTAAGAACAATAACCACTGGAAGTGCATGAATGGCAAACTGAAGAAAGATAAAATCGACGTAATTCACTTATGGCGAAGATACAATACTCTTCACCTTCGCCAAAAAGGCGGTCTATTCAGCTTGCGTCAAACGCTTTATGGCAATCCATTTGACGAAGATAAACTCCACTCGGCGAAGCCCGGACCGGAGGAGTGAAGCGAACATCCAGAGATTTCACCACCACTGGGGAGCGCCCCCCAGCCAGGACGCGGCAGTCAAAGAGTATCGTCGGGACGCGGCCACGGGGATTTTTGTAACTAATTTATAATCAGATACCATTTTAACAGTAGCGTGGAAACGCAGACTTTTTTTGGCCACGTTTCCACGCCCCGTTTTATAAATTATTGAAAATCAACGTCTACAGAAACGAGGCGTGGCCGCGTCCCGCCGTCAATACGTAACTGCGGAGACGCTTACCGTTAAAACATAGACATGCAACAATCCCCACTCGGCGAAGCCCGGACGGGGGTGGCGGCTCTGGAGGCATGGTCGCCCATGACCTTGTGAATGGGTGTCAGGCGGCAGCATGACGGGATGAGCGAAGCGAACCTCCAGAGGCGCCACCGCCGGCCGGGCGTGACCAAAAGCCACATCCAGATAAGAAAAAAAGAATCCTTGGGGATTATTCCAAGTTTTACTGAACCAAGGAATCATTTTTGCAACAAAAAGCAGGTTGCGAAAGTAACGGCACTAAACGTAAAAATCTGTTGATATGAAAAAATTGTTGTTTTCACTTCTGGTCGGTATCGCCATGGTGTCATGCGCTAATGACACGGTAAGTCTGGAAGTCAGGACCAAACAGGGAACTCTGGAAGGTTTTGAACAGGATGGCGTAAAAACATTTTTGGGAATTCCTTTTGCCCAGGCTCCTGTAGGAGAGCTCCGTTGGAAGGCACCGCAGGCTCCACTTAAATGGGAAGGTGTACGCGAGGCCAAGACTTTCGGGAATGACCCTATGCAGCCTGACATTTACGGAGACATGTCGTTCAGAGGTCCGAAACGCAGTGAGGATTGCCTTTATCTGAATGTGTGGACAACAGCCAAAACCACTAAGGACAAACTTCCTGTCCTCATCTATTTCAATGGAGGCGGGCTGATGGCAGGTTCCGGTTCCGAACCACGTTATGATGGAGCGGCCATTTCCAGAGAAGGTGTAATCGGCGTCACGGCCAACTACAGGGAGGGCGTGTTCGGATTCCTGGCCCACCCTGAACTCACCGCAGAATCAGCTTATGGCGGAAGCGGAAACTATGGATTCCTTGACCAGGTCGCAGCTATCGATTGGGTAAAGGACAATATTTCTGTTTTCGGCGGAGACCCTGACAGAATCACTATCGTAGGTGAATCAGCAGGTTCATTCTCTGTCAGCCTCCTTATGGTTTCACCTCTTTCCAAGGGCAAAATCGCCGGAGCAATGCTTTCCTCCGGAGCCGAAGTTATCCCTTATGTAGCTGAACCTCAGGCAAAAGCAGAAGCAGATGGCAAGGCATATCTTGAGAGCAAAGGTTTGATGAGCATCGCAGAGGCCAGAGCTTTGGATGCCGACAAACTTCAGGAACTCCTTCCTCCTAACGGGATGCACAGCGTCGTTCTCGACGGTTACTTCATGACAGAAACTCCTGACGCCGTATTTGAGAAAGGCGAACAGGCAAAAGTTCCGCTTCTTGCAGGATGGAATTCTCTGGAAGGCTCCCCTCTTCAGGCTCTGGCCGGTCAGGAGCCTACTCTTGAGAACTACAAGAAAGCAATGTCTGCAAGATTCGGCGACATGACCGATGAGATTTTCGAAGCCTATGGCCTTCTTGCCGATGCTGACGTAGTCAGCCAGAAAGGCATTGACCTTGCTTCCGACCTTTTTACCGGATTCCCGACCTGGAAGGCATGTGATTATCATGCAAAGACTTCCGGCCAGCCGGTTTTCAGATATAAATACAATCATCCGCGTCCTGAAGTCTCAGCCAAGATGGGCGACAAGGTAGCGGCTCTTGCCGGTGGCGTCCGCGAAAAGACGACAGAAGAAAAGGCTGCCGGGAAGAAACCTGTTCCTGTCATCAATGGTGCTGTTCATTCTGCAGACATTGAATATGCAATGGGCAATCTTTCCACTAATGAGTATTATGCGTGGACTGAAGATGACTACAAGATTTCAAAACTGTTCCTGAGTTTCTACGCGAATTTCTGCAAGACCGGCAATCCTAACGGTGAGGGACTTCCTACCTGGACGCCTATCAATGATAAACTGGATGCCGCTCCTGTGATGCAGATTGACATTGACTCAAAGGAGATTGCAGATCCGGCTCGTGAGAATGCCTACAGGACGCTGGAGAAATTTTACCGCAGCCATGCTTCTATGCTATGCCGCGTATAATGTATTTCTGTTCAGCAGATTGTAAATTTCCGCTATCCGTGACGAGCAGAACCGAAGACAATGAAATCTTGGAGATTTCAGAAAGAACGGTTTCCCAAAATAGCAAGATTATTATTAATTTTGCCATCTAAACAGCAACACGATGCACACACTATACACATTGACATCAAGCCTGCATAGCGAGGCGGCATGTAGTCCCGCAGAGGAAGGATTCATAAGGGAAATCGAAGCGATGATTGGAGAAAGGTTCTGCTTCATGGGCGAAGATTTCTCCGGATATGGGGATACACGGAACAACCTCATCTATGTCCGGACAGGGGGCACTGAAGGGATTTTCAAGAGCATATTCTGCAAAGGCGGAAAGCTGCAGGTGCCTGGGAACGAACCTATCAGACTGCTTACAAGCGGCAAGAGCAATTCATTGGCTGCGTCAATGGAAATATTGTCATTCCTGAACCGTAACGGATATCCGGGAGAAATCATACATGGAAACACAGAAGAAATCGTCGGGAAACTGGAAGCAGGCTTCACGAGGGGAAACAAGAGCCATGTGCGAAAATATGAACTGGGGCGGATATTGGAGGGAATGAAAGTCGGAGTCGTCGGAAAGCCATCGGACTGGCTGATTTCCAGCGATGTGGACTACGATGAAGCAAAGATAAGACTCGGAGCGGAAATCATTGACATTGACATAAACAAGCTTGTCGACCTGGCCAAGACACCAGACAGGACCTTGCTGAAAGAGTTGGACCTCAATGCATTGAACAAACCGAAATTCGGACGCGAAATAACGGAAAACGACTTCGGAAAGGCACTTGACATATATTGCGCGCTAAAGACAATCGTGAACGAATATGGACTGGACGGAGTGTCCCTGAGATGCTTCGACCTGCTCACGGCGCTGGGCAATACAGGATGTCTGGCATTGGCAATCCTTAACAGTCAGGGAGTTGTAGCAACCTGCGAAGGCGATGTGCCGGCCTTGCTGTCAATGTGCATCGCCAACAAAAAATATGGCACTCCTGGATTCCAGGCAAATCTCTCACGCATTGACGGAGAAAAATTGCTGTTTGCGCATTGCACAGTGCCTCTGAACATCGTAAGCGGCTACTGTTACGACACGCATTTCGAATCAGGAATCGGAGTGGCCATACATGGCACGATCCCGGCAGGTCCGGCTAAAATACTAAAGGTTTCGCCAGACTGCACGGAAATGTTTCTAGAAGACGTCAATATCATTGAAAATCAATACAATGACAATCTCTGCCGGACACAAATAATCGTGGCGGCTCCCGGACTTGCAGATTATTTCCTGCGCTCATCCATCGGGAACCACCACATTATAATTCCGACCCGATAAAGTTCGGGTCCGCAAGTTACCTCTAGAATTTCAATACCGCCGTAACCGGGTAGTGGTCAGAGATGTATGGCACTCCGGCGAAACTCTCCGTCACGGTGTGGAAACTAGGACATTTGGAGAAACCGCTATAATAAATGTAGTCAATCGTCAGACCGGCAGTAGTCGCAAGATCCACGAACTGGTCCCCTATCGCAGCATGCTTCAACGGTTTGCCGAAAGCATTGAAAGAAGGGATGCTGTCGGTCACTTCCGCCGTAGCGCGGGCACTGGACATTATCTGGTCCAGGTCATCCAGCACGGCATCAGCCGGAAGGACATTGAAATCACCGGTCAGGACCATCGGATATTTCTTGGGATTGATACTGTCAATGCGCTCCACGATGAGCTTCAGACCGTTCTTTTCAGCCTCGCGGCCCTGATGGTCAAGATGGGTATTCACATAATAGAACTCCTTTCCGGACTTGCGCATTTCCAGAAGGGCCCATGTGGCAGTGCGGCGACATGCGGCATCCCAGCCGAAAGACGGAATCTCAGGAGTCTCAGAAAGCCAGAACGTACCCCAATCCTTCAGTTCGACCGTCTTGGTATTGAAGAAAATCATCATCATTTCACCGGCTGACTTTCCATCATCACGACCTACTCCAACTCCGTCATAATCAGGACATTGTTCCTTAATGAACTCCGCCTGGAAATCGAAAGCCTCCTGTAGTCCCATGATATCGGGACGAAGCTCGTTCACCATGGCGGCAGAAGCCTGCTTGCGGAATTCCCAGGAATTCTCACCATCCTTCGCAACACCCATCCTGATGTTGAATGACACGACCTTCAGTTCGTCAGCCGCCGGCCGACACTGTACAAACGCCAGCAGAACCGACAGTACAATAAAAAATCTCTTCATTTTTTTCAATGTTTTTGTTTAGTACTGCAAATATACGAAATATAATATTCACGATTTGACCCGCAGTTATTGGGTGATGCTGAAAAAATCACGTATATTAGTAGCAAATTCGAGGAATTTATGAAAGGAATCGTTCTTGCCGGCGGTAGCGGAACCAGGCTTTACCCTATCACCAAAGGCATCAGCAAGCAGCTGATACCGATATTTGACAAGCCTATGATCTACTATCCTATTTCTGTGCTGATGCTGGCAGGAATCAGGGAGATTCTCATCATATCCACACCTACGGATCTGCCTAATTTCCAGAGACTTCTGGGAGACGGAAGCGACTTCGGAGTAAAATTCGAATACGCGGAGCAGCCGTCACCGGACGGCCTTGCACAAGCATTCATCATCGGCGAAAAATTCATTGGCAATGACTGCGCGTGCCTGGTACTTGGAGACAATATCTTCTACGGAGCAGGACTGAATGCCATGCTTCAACAGGCGGTGACCGACGCGGAAGAACACCATAAAGCCACTGTTTTCGGATACCGCGTAAGCGACCCGGAAAGATACGGCGTAGCGGAATTCGACAAGAACGGCAACTGCCTCAGCATTGAAGAAAAGCCGAAGAACCCGAGGAGCAACTATGCAGTAGTCGGCCTGTACTTCTACCCGAACAAGGTCGTGGACATCGCCAAGACCATAAAGCCTTCGGCAAGAGGCGAACTGGAAATCACCACCGTCAACCAGAACTTCCTGCAGGCCAATGAATTGAAAGTCCAGACAATGGCACGAGGATTCGCATGGCTCGACACAGGGACACACGACTCGCTCTCCGAGGCATCCACCTTCATCGAGGTCCTGGAGAAACGCCAGGGACTGAAAGTCGCATGTCTGGAAAGCATTGCATACAGGCAGGGATGGATAGATGCGGAACAGCTGAAGAAAGCGGCGGCGCCTATGCTCAAGAACGATTACGGAAAATACCTCATGTCCATCCTTAACGAGGGACCTGACACACTGAAGAAAGATCTGGAGTATTGAAATGAATCATACAATATTAGTCACAGGAGCGGACGGACAGCTCGGACGGGAAATGCAAATCGCCTCCCGCGGCAGCCGTAACCGATTCATATTCACCGACATTGCCGGAGAACACGAGAGACTCGACATCACCGACCCGCAGGCCATTGCGGACATCGTCCGCGAGAATCATGTCAATGTCATCGTGAATTGCGCCGCATATACCAATGTCGACAAGGCTGAAACCGACCCTGAAACCGCAAACCTGCTGAACAACATTGCCGCAGGCAATCTGGCTGACGCAATGAAAGCCGTAAACGGCACGCTCATACACATTTCCACGGATTACGTATTCCAGGGAGACCAGAACATCCCATGCCGGGAAGACTGGCCGACAGAGCCGCTGGGCGTGTACGGGAAAACCAAATTGGCAGGTGAAAAAAGCATTGAAGCCACAGGCTGCGCAAGCATAATCATCCGCACCGCATGGCTCTACTCCCCTTTCGGAAAGAACTTCGTGAAGACAATGCGCGACCTCACCTCCAGCAGGGAAAGCCTGAAGGTAGTCTTCGACCAAGTGGGGACACCGACTTATGCAGGCGACCTGGCGGAAACAATATGCAGAATCATTGAAACCGGGCAGATGGACAAGACAGGCATCTACCACTTCAGCAACGAAGGTGTCTGCTCATGGTTCGACTTCGCGAAAGCCATCTGCGAGATGAGCAGCAATTCCTGTGACATCCGGCCATGCCACAGCGATGAATTTCCGAGCCCGGTGGCAAGACCACATTTCTCGGTACTCGACAAGACCAAAATCAAGCAGACGTTCGGAATCCGCATACCATATTGGACGGACTCATTGAAACGCTGCATCGAAGAAATTGAAAACAGCTGACACCAATGGAAAACAAAAGAAATATACTCATTACAGGCGGTGCAGGCTTCATCGGAAGCCACGTCGTCAGGCTGTTCGTGAACAAATACCCTGATTACCATATCATCAATCTCGACAAGCTGACCTACGCCGGTAACCTCGCCAATCTCCACGACATCAAGGACAAGCCGAACTACACCTTCATCAAGGCAGACATCTGCGATTTCGAAACCGTGCTGGAAATAATCCGGAAGTTCAATGTCGACGGCATCATCCACCTCGCAGCGGAAAGCCACGTCGACCGCTCGATAAAGGACCCGTTCACCTTCGCCAATACCAATGTAATCGGCACATTGTCAATGCTTCAGGCTGCAAGGATTCATTGGGAAAGCCAGGAAAAGCCTTGGGAAATCAATGGAGTGCCATGCCTCTTCTACCATATTTCCACTGATGAGGTATATGGGGCGCTGGAAATCACGGCCCCGGACGGCCTGGAATCTCCTTTCTCCACGAAAGCATCCTCGGCGCATCATCATGTCTATGGAGAAAAATTCTTCACCGAAGAGAACAGCTACCATCCGCATTCGCCATATTCCGCGGCGAAGGCGGCTTCGGACCATTTCGTGAGATCATTCCACGACACCTACGGCATGCCGACATTGGTTACCAACTGTTCGAACAATTACGGGCCATACCAGTTTCCGGAGAAGCTGATTCCACTGTTTATCAACAATATACGGCACAGAAAGCCACTCCCGGTCTATGGCAGGGGAGAAAATGTCCGTGATTGGCTCTTCGTGGAAGACCATGCGAGAGCGATTGACACCATCTTCCACAAAGGACAAGTAGCTGATACCTATAATATAGGCGGGTTCAATGAATGGAAAAACATTGACCTCATAAAAGTATTGGTCAATACGGTCGACAGACAGCTGGGCAGGGCGGAAGGCGAAGACCTGGACCTCATCACATTCGTAACGGACCGCAAGGGACACGATATGAGATACGCCATCGACTCAAGGAAATTGCAGAAAGAACTTGGCTGGGAGCCTTCGCTCCAGTTCGAGGAAGGCATTGAACTGACAGTAAGATGGTATCTTGAAAATCAGGAATGGCTGGACAATGTCACCAGCGGAGATTATTTGAAATACTACGAAAATATGTACGGAGCACTATAACATGAAAGTTACAAAGACAGATATAGAGGGGATTGTGATTTTGACGCCCCGGATTTTCATTGACGAGAGAGGATATTTTTTCGAGAGCTGGTCAAGACATGAATTCGAAGAAAAAATCGGCAAGATAGATTTCTGCCAGGATAATGAGAGCATGTCTACATACGGCGTGATACGCGGACTGCATTTCCAGAATCCTCCATATGCACAGAGCAAGCTGGTGCGGTGCATAAAAGGAAGAGTTCTTGATGTCGCGGTAGATATCAGGAAAGGCTCCCCGACTTACGGAAAACATGTAGCAGTGGAACTCACCGAAGACAACCACAGGCAGATGTTCATCCCGAAAGGCTTCGCACACGGCTTCTCGGTTCTGAGCGAAACCGCATTGTTCCAATACAAATGCGACAATTTCTACCATCCGGAGGCAGACGGTGGCATCTCATTGGATGACGACACATTGGGAATTGACTGGAAAATTCCGGACGAACTGAAGTTATTGAGCGAAAAAGACAAAAGACATATAAAACTGAACGAATTTGACAGCCCGTTCAGATACGACAAATAAGGGTAACATTACAATGGACTGGTTAACAGGATTATTTACAAATCAAACATTTATACAGGCCATACTCGTCCTCTCGCTGATTTGCGCGATCGGACTGATATGCAGCAGGATTACGATAAAGGGCGTCTCGCTCGGAATCACATTCATATTCTTCGCGGGAATCATTGCCGGCCACTTCGGATTGACGATAGATCCGCAGATGCTCGCATTGGCACAGAACTTCGGACTCATATTGTTCGTCTACGCCCTCGGTCTCCAGGTGGGTCCCAGTTTTTTCCCGTCATTGAAAAAAGGCGGCATAAAATTGAACCTTCTGGGTCTGGGAGTATTGGCACTTGGAGCAGTTATGGCGGTAATAGTCAGCATGTTGACTGACATTTCCCTGCCTACGTCCGTCGGTCTTCTCACGGGAGCGGCCACCAATACGCCTATGCTTGGTGCGGCACAACAGTCACTTCTGGAGGTCTACCCTGATGCCACTGCCACATCCAACGAGATGGCGATGGCCTGCGCGGTAGGCTACCCGTTCGGCGTAATCGGCGTGATACTATGCGTAGTAATATTGAAACTGATCTTCCACAAACCTGGTTCCAATGCCAAAGAACAGCATGACAATCAGACATTTGTGTCAGAATTCCGCATCAGCAATCCGGCGATATACGGAAAAGCGATAAAAGACATCATGAAGGACGTGTCCATCAGGCTTGTCGTGTCCAGGGTATGGAAATTCAACGGAAACAATGAAGACGATGCCAATGACGGCACGGTAATCATACCGAACGGAGATACGATTCTGGAGAAAGGCGAGCACGTACTGGTCATGACCAAAGAAACGGAAACCGGCATTGCCGAGAAGCTTTTCGGAGAAACCGTCCACAAGGACTGGAACAAGAAAGACATTGACTGGAACCATCTTGACAGCACATTGGTATCGCGTCATGTGCTTGTCACACAGCCACATATGAACGGCGCCAAACTTGGCGACCTGCACCTCAGAAATGCCTACGGCATCAATATCACCAGAGTGAACAGGGCTGGCATTGACATTCTTCCGTCAAGCGGACTGCATCTCCAGATAGGTGACAAGCTTACCATCGTGGGAAAGGAAGTCGCCATCGACCGGGTGGCAGAAGTGCTTGGAAACCAGGAAAAAGAACTGAGAAACCCTAACTTGTTTTCCATCTTCATCGGCCTCATTCTCGGTCTTCTGCTGGGAAGCATACCGTTCGCCATACCGGGAATGAGCATTCCGGTCAAACTCGGTATCGCAGGCGGCCCGATAATCGTAGGAATCCTCATGGGGGCCTATGGTTCACGCATGCACCTTACCACATATACTACACGAAGTGCGAACCTGATGCTCAGGCAGATGGGACTCACCATCTACCTTGCCGGACTGGGATTAAGTGCCGGCCCGGGATTCTTCGAAACGGTATTCCAGCCGGAAGGACTTCTCTGGATTCTGCTCAGTTTCCTTATGGCAATAGTCCCTGTCCTGATCATGGGATTCATCGCCACGAAATTCTGCAAGACCAGCTATGCATCCAATATCGGCATGCTCTGCGGTGCAATGGCGAACCCGATAGCGCTCAATTACGCCCTCAGTACCGTCGAGGACGATGAGCCTTCTGTAGCTTATGCAACAGTTTACCCCGTCGAGATGTTCTTGCATGTCATTACAGCTCAAATGATTATGCTGCTATGCATCTAGAATGTCGACGGGGCGGGTATAAAGAGATCGTTGAAGTTACGATGTTATTTCAGGAGACGTGCGCGGAGTTTGGCGAGCATGTCACGGGTCATTGACTCAAGGTCATACTCAGGCTTCCAATCCCATTCCTGACGTGCGCAAGAGTCATCCATGCTGTCAGGCCAGCTGTCAGCAATGCTCTGCTTCAGCGGATCAGGCTGATACTCCATTTCGAAACCCGGAACCTCACGGCGGATTGCCTCATAAATGGTCTCCGGAGCGAAGCTCATTGACGCGATATTGAACGCATTACGGTGAATGAGTCTTGAAGGATCAGCCTCCATAAGTTTGATGGAGCCGTTGAGCGCGTCAGGCATATACATCATATCCATCAATGTACCAGGCTTCAGAGGGCAGACGAATTTCTCGCCACGGACAGCAGCATAGTAAATATCCACTGCATAGTCGGTAGTTCCGCCGCCCGGAAGGGTAACATTGGAAATAAGGCCAGGGAAACGTACCGCGCGTGTATCCACACCATATTTGGTGAAATAGTAGTCACTGAGGAGTTCGGTGGTAACCTTGGTCACGCCGTACATCGTACGAGGACGCTGGATAGTGTCCTGAGGAGTTCCGACATGCGGGGTGCTGAGACCGAAGGAACCGATGGAACTAGGTGTGAACACTGCACATCCGTTCTCTCTGGCAACTTCGAGAACATTCCACAAACCGTCAATACCGATTTTCCATGCCAGCTTCGGCTTGGACTCTGCAACAACGGAAAGGAGAGCCGCAAGATTGTAAATCGTGTCAATGTGGTACTTTTTCACTGCGGCGGCAATCATCTCGCCATCAGTAACGTCCACGACTTCAGACGGACCTGACTCCTTGAGTTCACCCTTAGGCTCGCTTCCATGAATGTAACCTGCCACGACATGGTCATTTCCATATCTTTTACGCAATTCCATAGTGAGCTCGGAACCTATCTGTCCAGTCGCTCCAATTATGAGAATGTTCTTCATATCGGTACTTTAACTTATTGTTTTAATAAATTTGTTCACAAAAATAATTAGATTTTCATGATTTCCGAAGAAAATCATAACAAATCGTTAAAACTTTTTAATATACTTTGATTTTATGTGATTTCTGCGTAATTTTATGACACAAATGAAACACAAAACGTTTATATATGTACGGAAAAATGAAAGAGCATCTCAGCAAGACTCTCGCTGAGATCCGCGAGGCGGGCCTCTACAAGGAGGAGCGCCTTATCGAGAGTTCCCAGTCAGCCTCCATCCAGGTAGCCGGTAAAGAGGTACTGAATTTCTGCGCCAACAACTATCTCGGACTAGCCAACGACCCGAGACTGGTCAATGCTTCAGCGGCAATGATGGCGAAACGTGGATTCGGCATGGCATCTGTACGTTTCATCTGCGGAACACAGGACATTCACAAACAGCTTGAGAATGCCATCAGCGAATATTTCCATACGGAAGACACCATTCTTTATGCGGCCTGCTTCGATGCGAACGGCGGTGTTTTCGAACCTCTCCTGACTGATGAAGATGCCATCATTTCTGATACATTGAACCACGCATCCATCATCGACGGCGTACGTCTCTGCAAAGCCAAGAGATACCGCTATGCAAATGCTGACATGGCTGATCTTGAGCGTTGTCTGCAGGAGGCCCAGGCACAGAGATTCAGAATCATTGTAACTGACGGCGTATTCTCCATGGACGGCAACGTGGCTCCTGTCGACAAGATCTGCGAACTGGCAGAGAAATATGATGCCCTCGTGATGGTGGACGAATCACATTCAGCCGGTGTCGTAGGCGCTACAGGCCACGGAGTAAGCGAACTCACCAACACATACGGAAAGGTTGACATCTATACCGGAACGTTAGGAAAGGCATTCGGCGGAGCAATGGGCGGATTCACCACAGGCCGCAAGGAGATCATCGACCTCCTCAGACAGAGAAGCCGACCTTACCTGTTCTCCAACTCATTGGCACCATGTATCATCGGCGCCAGCCTCGAAGTGTTCCGCATCCTGAAGGAGAGCAATGAACTTCACGACAAGCTCGTAGAGAACGTCAACTACTTCAGGGACAAGATGATGGCTGCCGGATTCGACATCAAGCCTACGCAGAGTGCAATCTGCGCCGTAATGCTCTATGACGCCAAGCTTTCACAGGTTTTCGCTGCTAAGATGCAGGAAGAAGGCATCTATGTAACAGGTTTCTACTACCCTGTCGTACCTAAGGATCAGGCAAGAATCCGTGTACAGATTTCAGCTGCACATGAAAAGAGCCAGCTCGACAAGTGTATCGCCGCATTCATCAAAGTAGGCAAAGAACTCGGCGTACTCAAATAGCCGATACCGGGCATACATTCATACGGGAACTGTCCAAAACCATGGGCGGTTCCCTTTTCTTTTGGATATTTTTCCTATCTTTGTGACAAGAACTTCAACAAATGGACAATGCTGTTTTGTGCGTAAAACAGCGCATGAATTTATTGAAACAAGATGTCAGACAACAATATATTCGAAAACAAGATTCTGGTCCTGGACGGGGCGATGGGTACAATGATTCAGCGATACGGGCTGGAAGAAATTGATTTTCACGACAATGGCGTGAAAAAAGACTATCCGGAAACAAATGCAGACACCGCGGACGCACTAGAATTTCTGAGACAGAGCAGCCGCGAACTGAAGGGCAACAATGAGTGCCTTAACCTGACGCACCCGGAAATCATCGAAGAAATCCATCGGGAATACATAGCTGCCGGAGCAGACATCATCGAATGCAACACATTCAGTGCCAACCGCATATCACAGAAAGAATATGGAACGGAAGCATTGTCCTTCATCATGGCGCGCGAAGGTGCGGCCATCGCGAGAAGGGCTGCGGACAGCGCCGGCGGACGACGGATTCACGTGGCGGCCAGCATTGGCCCGACATCGAAATCATTGAGCCTGGCTCCGGACATCAATCACCCCGACATGCGCCCGTACAGCTTCGCCGACATGGTCGAGGCTTACGGCGAGCAGATACGCGGAGTCATTGACGGCGGTGCCGACATCATCCAGATAGAAACCTGCTTCGACGCATTGAACACGAAAGCGGCATTGTACGCATTGGAAAAGATTTCGCCTGACGGAAGTTTCCCCGCAATCGTCTCAGTATCAGTCAATGACAAAAGCGGCAGGACATTGACAGGACAGACCGTAAGGGCGTTCTACACTTCAGTAAGCCACTACCCTCTCCTGGCCTTCGGACTCAACTGCTCACTTGGAGCGGAGGACCTGATGCCTCTCGTAAAGGAGGTATCGGAGTTTGCGGAATGCGCCGTCATCTGCTATCCCAATGCCGGACTGCCTAATGAAATGGGCGGTTATGACGAGACTCCGGAGGAAATGGCGCTGCAAGTCAGGAAGATGGCAGAGGCCGGAATCATCAATATCATCGGAGGCTGCTGCGGAACCACGCCGGCACACATTGCCGCTATAAGCGAAGCTGTAAAAGATATCAGGCCACGAAAGACTGACGCCGGCACCGGCATTGACAAAGCATTGACAGTGAGCGGATTGGAACCGGTAAGCATTGACCTGAAAAACAGCAATTTCACGAACATCGGAGAGCGCACGAACGTGGCAGGCTCCCGCAAATTCGCGAAACTCATCGCGGCCGGGGACTACGAGACCGGACTGCAGATTGCGGCAGACCAGATAGAAAACGGCGCGAGCATCATTGACATAAATATGGATGACGCCATGCTGGACAGCCGTTCCTGCATGGAGAAATTCGTGAGATATATTTCCAACGACCCGGCTGTGGCGAAAGCGGCATTGATGATAGACTCATCGCATTGGGAAACCATTGTAGCCGGTCTGCAAAACGCTCAGGGAAAGTGCATTGTAAACTCCATCAGCCTTAAGGAAGGTGAAGAAGCTTTCCTGAAAAAGGCGGCGGAAATTCATGCGATGGGAGCTGCAATGGTGGTGATGGCATTCGACGAGACCGGCCAGGCCACCACGTTCAGCAGGAAGATAGAGATTTGCGAGCGCGCATATAAACTGCTGACAATCAAGCTGAACATCCCGCCGCATGACATTATTTTCGATGTCAATGTCCTTTCCGTAGGAACAGGAATCGAGGAGCACGCCAAATACGGCATTGACTTCATCGAAGCCGTCAGATGGATAAAACAGAACCTGCCTGGAGCATATACTTCCGGCGGTATTTCGAACCTGTCTTTCGCATTCCGAGGGAACAACACCGTCCGCGAGGCGATGCATTCGATTTTCCTCTATCACGCTGTCAATGCGGGACTTGACATGGGAATCGTGAATCCGGGAATGCTGCAAGTGTACGATGACATTGAACCTGATCTGCTGAAGAAGGCAGAGGACGTGATACTGAACAGGGATGCGGATGCGACAGAGAGGCTTATCGCGAAAGCGCAGGAGATAATGGCAGCGAAAGAGGCCGCGAAAAACGGTGGCGCGACCACAAATTCCGCACAGGAAAACATTGACAGCCAGAACAGTACGCCGGAAGAGCGGCTTAAAGAATGTCTCGTAAAGGGACGCGGCGCCGGACTGGAGGCGGACGTGCTGGAGTGTTACCATAAATACGGCTCCGCAGTGAAAGTCATCGAAGGACCGCTGATGGCGGGAATGGAGCGCGTCGGTGAGCTCTTCGGCGACGGCAAAATGTTCCTCCCGCAAGTCGTGAAGTCCGCCAAAATCATGAAGGACGCTGTCGCGGTTCTCCAACCGTACATGACCGGCGAGGGCAATGATTCCGGCACAAGACCTGTCATAATCAATGCTACCGTCAAGGGAGATGTCCATGACATAGGAAAGAACATCACCGGCATTGTCCTGAGCTGCAATGGTTTCGAAGTCATTGACCTGGGCGTGATGGTGGACAAGGAGAGGATTCTGGATGAGGCGCAGAAGCACAATGCCGCAATCATCGGGGCGAGCGGGCTGATTACGCCGTCGCTCTACCAGATGGAGGAATTGTGCCGGGAAATGACCCGGCGCGGCATGGACACCCCGCTGTTCATCGGCGGCGCGACCACATCTGCATTGCACACAGCCGTAAAGCTGGCCCCTCTATATCAGCATGTTTTCTATGCGCAGGACGCGTCTTCAAGCGCGGTGATGGCGAAACGCTGCATGATGGACAGGGATAAATTCGAGGCTGCAGAGCACGAGGCGCAGAAAAAGCAGCAGGCCATGTATGAAAGCATGATGGCGAAACGCACGATGCAGGAAAGCGATGTACCGGAAGCGGCATTCTCCGAAAACTCGTATCTCACACCTGAAGAATATTCGTTCTGCGACATTCCGGCCATGGAACTCTCTATAGATGAAACACTTCCCTACTTCGACTGGAGAATGTTCCTGGCAATTTGGGGCATAAAATACGGCGGGGACCTGCCGGACGATCCGATAGTAGAGAAAACCGTAAAAGACGGCAAGGCGGTGCTGGAGAGATTCAAGACAAGGCATGAGGTAATCATCAGATTGTCAGAGAGAATCATGAATGCACGACGGGACGGCGACGACATTATCATAAGCGGTGAAAGCACGAGATTCCCGATGCTGCGCCAGGAGAATATCGATGCGCATGGAGGAAGCAGATTATCTCTTGCGGATTTCGTTCCAGCCGGTCATGACGGTCCGATGGGCGCATTTGCCATCAGTGTGGTCACGAATCATGGCCCGGCATGCACCTGCGGCTGCCAGGCTGGACTGCCGGACTTTTTCGCCAGAAGAGTTTATGGAAGAGCCTCGGGAGAAGACATTACCTCGCAACTGCCGGAAACGGCCACTAAAGATTATAACAGCATGATGGACAGGGCCGTAAGGGTAACATTGGCGGAAGCCGCATCCCTATGGCTGGATGATTTCCTGAAGAAACGGATGCATTGCGGCAGCGGAAGGAATGTGCGGATCGTCAAGCCGGCAGCCGGTTATGCAAGCTGTCCGGACCATACATTGAAGAAAGATATACTGGACATTTTGCCGGAAAGCGGAAAGCTGGGCATCAGGCTTACGGAGAGCTTCGCAATGATTCCGGACGCATCCATCTGCGGTTTCATATTTTTCCACCCGGATGCGACATATCCGGAAATCCACCATATCAGCAAGGAACAGTTCGATGATTATGCTTCAAGGCGCGGCATGACAGAGCAGCAGGCGCGACAGTTCCTGGGACACCTTCTTTAATTCATAGACAAAGACATAATACAATGAAAATCACAGAGATACTTAACGAAAGCAAGAAACCTTTCCCTTCGATAGAAATCGTTCCGCCACTTAACGGCATGAGCAAGGACGAACTGCTCGGAACCATCCGCAGTTTCATGGAATTCGCTCCGAAATATATCAACGTAACCTGCCACAGGGACGAATACGCCTTCAGAAAAGAGGCCAACGGCACATATTCCCGCCATCTGGTGAGGAATCGCATCAGCGAAGTAGCCGTCTGCGCTGCCATCATATCGGAATTCGATGTCAATGTCGTTCCGCATGTAATCTGCGGCGGGGCATCTGCCGAGGAACTGGAAAGCGATCTTTACAACTATAGATTCCTGGGAATCAGCAACATAATGGCACTCCGCGGAGATTCCATAACCGGCGAAAAGAGGTTCGTTCCGCACCCGGAAGGTTACGCCCACGCCAACGAACTGGTCGAGGCCATCAGGCATTTCGATGAGCAAACAGGCGAATCATTCTGTATAGGTGTCGGCGGTTATCCGGAAAAGCATTTCGAGTGCGCCAACATTGAAACGGACATTGAAAATCTGAAGCGCAAGGTCGATGCGGGCGCGGATTACATTATTACACAGATGTTTTTCGACAACAAGGTTTTCTACCGTTTCGTCGACCTGTGCAGGAAAGCCGGTATCAATGTCCCGATCATCCCGGGCCTGAAACCGCTTTCTACAGCCCGACAGGTGGATCTTCTGCCTCAGTCTTTTTCTTTGGACATTCCGAAAGAACTTACCGAAGCTATCGCCCAAGCCGGAGACGACAAGGAAGAAGTCTACCGCATCGGAACCCAATGGAGCACTGCCCAGTGCAAGGATCTCCTCGCCCACGGAGTTCCCGCCGTGCATTTCTACACCATGGGCAAGCCGCGCAACATCACCGAGATAATGCGCGAGTGCTTCTAGGCGGACAGCACCTCATTGGCACGCTCCAGGGCGACATTGATGTTCGGACAGATGTTCTTCTCGCCGAGAAGGTGGTAGAAGCCTGCTTTCTGGAGTGCGGCATGAACCTTGGGATTGACACCTGAAAGGACGACAGTAATATTGTTCTTCTGACTCATCTCGCAGAGGTTCGAAAGGTTATGGATACCTGTCGAATCGATGAACGGCACCTTGCGCATACGGATGATACGCACCTTGGAACGGTCACGGAACTCGGACATAAGCTCCTCGAACTGGGTAGCTACACCGAAGAAATACGGACCATTGATTTCGTAAACCTCCACGCCCTTAGGGATAGTCAGACCTTCGTCATACGTATGGATGCCAGACTCGTCCTGCACCTTGATTTCATTCTTTACAGCTGAGATTTCCGTAGTCTCCATGACACGGCGCATGAAGAGCACACATGCCAGCATCAGACCTACGGCAATAGCCACAGTCAGGTCGAAAATCACTGTCAGGAAGAAAGTTATGAGCAACACCGTGACATCCGACTTCGGGTTTTTCAGCAATGCCCTGAATGTTCTCCAGCCACTCATGTTATATGACACGACCACCAGCACGCCGGCGAGGCAAGCCATAGGGATATATTGCGCCAAAGGCATGAGGAACAGCAAGATAAGCAGCAAGACACCAGCGTGAATCATACCGGCTACAGGCGTACGGCCGCCATTGTTGATATTGGTCATGGTGCGCGCAATGGCTCCCGTCGCAGGAATACCGCCGAAAATCGGGGCAACCATATTGGCGACACCCAGCGCAATCAATTCCGTGTTGGAATTATGGTGGTCGCTGATCATACCGTCAGCCACAGTCGCGGAAAGAAGCGACTCGATGGCTCCGAGGGCCGCAATGGTCACGGCAATCGGGAAAAGGTTCTTCACCGCCTCCCAATCCAGAGCCGGCATCTCCGCCTTCGGCAATTGCGATGCAATCGTGAATCTGTCCCCGATAGTGTCAATGCCTTCGATACCGAGACATGTTTTAAGTGCATAAACACCTGCTGTAACTAGGATTATGGCCACAAGAGACCCCGGAATCCTGCGGGAGAATTTCGGGACAAGCATGATGATCAGCACACTGAGGATGCTCACGCCGGCATCCCACCAGTTTATCGTGTCCAGATGCCTGAAATACAGCATCCATTTGCCGATGAAGTCACCAGGAACGGTCTCTCCGCCGAAGCTGAGGCCGAACACATCCGCCATCTGCGTCGTGAAAATCGTCACGGCAATACCGCTGGTAAATCCCACTACCACAGGATAAGGAATGAATTTGATGACAGTTCCGAGCTTGAATACGCCGAGCAGAATCAGCAGCACGCCGGCAATGATGGTCGCGACCGTAAGTCCGCCGATGCCATACTGCTGGATCACTCCATAGACAATGACGATGAATGCGCCGGTAGGGCCGCCGATCTGAACCTTGCTTCCTCCCAGGAATGAGACAATGAATCCGGCAATGATTGCGGTCACGATACCCTTCTCCGGAGATACGCCGGAGGCAATGGCGAAAGCAATCGCCAGCGGAAGCGCCACGATACCTACAATGGTTCCCGCCATAAGGTCTGACATAAACGTGGCCTTGCTGTAATTTCGGATGCAAGAGAAAAATTTCGGATGGAAGTCAAGCTTGGTCTTCATAAAATTTACCTTTAACATAGAAACCCTAAATTCCGCAGACCTATAGCCTGCCAAATCAACTATATAAGCGAATTCTGAATCGGCGAAGATACAACTTTAATCTGACAACATCAATTCTTTCGGGGGACTTTTCGCCTTTCTCAACATTTTTGCTGTTCTGGATATCGACAGATACGATTACTTCAAGTAATCTGCCTCATTCGGGTTGTTTTCTGCATCATTTTGTAAAATTTGATGCAGATAATTCGTTTTTGAGGCAGAAAAACACTATATCGGCCCAGTAAACAGAACGCGCTATAGCATAGGTCCCGACGATCTTTAAGAATTGTCAGGGCTTATTCGGTTTTATCGTAGAGTGATTCTCAGTCGTTCTCGTCCAATTGGAAGATGGATTCAACCGGTTTGCCAAAATAGCGGGCAATCTTCAAGGCCAATACGGCAGAAGGGAGGTAACGCCCGGATTCAATGGAAATAATGGTGTTGCGGCTTACGCCTACTGCATCGGCCAACTGCAGTTGGGTGATGTCCAGGATGGCCCTTTCTACGCGGACTGTGTTTTTCATAGAGCCTGTTCCTTTTTGGATTGACGGAGAAGTACGCGGAAGATCAGATAGTACAGGCCTGAGCCCGCTATAGGCAATATAATTAGGAACAGCTCGCTCAAATAGAGACTCAGGGTTCCGTCATTATTCATGAACAAATCGAGCAAATGAAATTCCAGAGCAAGGCTCAGGAGCAGGAAAACTACGAAAAACACATAACCGGTTAGCCCCAGGGCCTTCAGCCGCAGGCCGGAGATCATTTCGTCTTCAACTCTCTCCTTGGAGAGGGTAATAAAGAACAGTGATGCAATAAGAATGAGGTGAGATGATTTTGCCAGATACCAAACCACATCAATACTATGTGTGGCATATAAGACGATAATCTTGGCTACTACAATGAGAACAGTCAGGAGAAGAAGCCACCAGCCAATCTTCTGGCAGGAGTGAGGCATAAGGATACTTTTGCTATTCATGACGATTACTTGAATTGTGTTCCGATCGCAAAGTTAAGTATATTTTTCATAATGCAAAATATACTTTGCATATTTCTTTGTTTTCTTCCTAATTCAATATCTTCTGTCCATCTGCCTTAAGACAGTCTATGACTTGGAGAGGTGCAGCAGTATGCCATCAACGTGAAGATTGACGATAGCGGGCAAGTAAAAAGCGGGGCCCGGCAGACAGAACAAGGCCGCTCGTGCGTGAAATTGGTCCCCCCTGGCCGTGAAAAACGTGTTATAAGACTTCCGTCGGGACGCGGCCACGGGCTGAAATATAACTCGTTGATAATCAGAGTGCTTTTTAATGATGGCGTGGAAACGTAGCCAAAATAAGGCTGCGTTTCCACACTGCGTTTTATAACTCACTGAAAATCAATGTCTCCACAAACCGAGCGTGGCCGCGTCCCGCCCGCCTGCCACGTCTACCAGTCCGCAGGCTACGCCAGCAGTTTCTTTGTACCTCGGACGTGCTATGAAATGCAAATCAACCGGGATTTTACGTTGAGCCCAAGTTCAGTATCAATTGTATATAATAAATGCCCCTAGAGTAACTCCAGAGGCATTTTTTGAGGTGCCTAGCGGAATCGAACCGCTGTAGCAGGTTTTGCAGACCTGTGCCTAACCGCTCGGCCAAAGCACCATCGTTTGGGAATGCAAAAGTAGGCATTATTTTTTATAATCCAAAATTTTCCGGCAATAAAATCGCTACAATGCCTATTTTTTATGTTTTTCTATAGTTCCGACGCAATACGGACCTACACTCGCAACAGGTCCGGAGCTATATAAAAGATCCCTTAACTGCGGATTCGCCTCCAAGCACTTATACGTGGTAATCAGCGACATAGGACGGGTATTGGCCGTATCCGAAGCGGTTTTCATGAACGCTTCCACATCCTTGCCATAGTCCTTTATCTGTCTTCCCACATAGACATCAATATTTTCAGGTCTGTGCAGGCACAATGTCGCCACATCTGTTCCCATCGGCACTTCCTTGCAGATTTCCCTGTAACCGAAATACGGATTCACTTTGGCAAGCACTCCTGATGCGGCATAAACCGTAAGCAGCAATGACGACCCCACCAGAAATACAGGAAGATTCCAAACCTTTCTGCGCACCAGGAACCACAATGCCAACAAATTTCCCGCTGTCAGCAGAACGGCGGCGATTTTCACAGGCGGATCGAAAGCAAACGGATATTCCTTCCAAGTCGCATCAAGCGGTTCGACATTGATGACGCCGAACAGTACAAGGCAGGCGACAATTCCGACCAGTGCGAATATGGCTGCAGGAATCCCGATAGCCCAAGCCGCCCAGCGCCTGCATCCGCATCGGTTGACCGCCATCGGAAACAGATACACGATGAAAGGGAACATCGGAACCAGGTAAACCGGAAGTTTGGAACTGAAGGAAGAAAGCATCACGAAAGTAGACGCGATCACGCAAAGGAAAAGCATCTCCTTGTCAGATTTCACAGCCTCGGCAGAAATGGAACCGGCTTCCGCATTCTTCCTGCGAGGCCAGGCTGACAATATGAGCGAGCCTATCAGCAACAACGTATAAGGCGCTATGCACCAAAGAATTGCGACAGCATAGAACCAGAACGGTTTGCTATGCGTGAAAGCATTGACAGCTCTTCCTACGGTCTGCCTGAACAGGAGATTGTCCAGATAGCTGACTCCCCCGTCGAGAAAGACACCGGTAAACCAAACCGCGCAGAGACCGGCTATCACGCCCCAGGTTTTCCAGCCGAGATACCTTCCGATGTCACGCGGTTTCCGCTTCACCAGCAGGAAAACAGCTATGGAAACCGGCGGAACCAGCAGTCCTACAGGACCTTTCGTAAACAATGCCAGGAAAATCCAAATCGGAAGAAGCCAGCTGCACTTACGGTAAACCACAGCATCTTCACCCTCCGGTTCGCCGTCGAGCCGGAGCTCGTACATTCTCCAAAATGTAAACAGCGCCAGTACAATGAACATGCACATCAGCATATCCATACGCAACACGACCGCCGTTCCAAGGAACATCACGCTGGTAATCAGCATCATAGCCATAGCCATACGGTCGGACGAAGACGCATCGGACATCACCCACTTGTCCATCAGCCACACGACCACAAAGGCCGGTATCAATGAGAATATGCTCAATGCCAATACGCTATGCTGTCCGAAAAAGAGTTTGCACAATGCCACAATCCACAGATATAGAGGCGGTTTGTCCGCGTATGGCAGACCATGGTTATAGAACGCGAACATATTGCCGTTGGCTATCGCTTCATCGGCAATGCTGAGATACCTCAGTTCATTGGAAGGCGTGAAATCCCTCATCAACATTGCAGGAAGCAGACAGATGAAGGTGAACAGGAACACCGCCATCAGCGGATGCCTGGTCAAAAAATTAGTTTTCAGGTTCGACGGCATTGGTCTTCCTTTCTTTAAATCCTATGACTAGATTCCTGATATAAGCCACGAAACCGAATGATTGGCCGAGAATCAATACCGGGTCCAGCCGGAAGATTCCGTACGCGATAATCACGCCGGAACCGAACAAGCTGATGGCCCAGAAGCCCATCGGAAGTGTGGATTGATGCTTATATCTGGAGTAAATGTATTGATATACAAATCTTAACGTGAAAATCACCTGTCCCGCGGAACCGAAAATGACCAGTCCCAATGGAATATCTTCATTCTGGAAGAAACTCTGGAAATAGACCTGTGCGTTCTGTAGCATCAGGAGCACCGCCACTACCGGTGTCGCCAGAAGGACAGATTGCAAAACGAGCCCCAGACGCTTCCATACCCCCTTCGCATTGAGATTCCACAGATATATGTAATAGGAAATCAGCTGGCCGAGTACGATGGAGAAGTCATCACGGAGCAGACCGTAAATGAAAAACAGGTATGAGCCGATGACGCTGAGCACCCAATACGCAGACGGCGAAACCACCTTTTTCGCTTTCTCGGACTTCCACCATTGGAACAATGTCCTGAGCGAGAAGAATATCTGCGCGGTGAAGCCGAGTGTCAATATCACCGCCTTAGGCAAATCGTGAATGTCTACCATCGCGCGCTATTCTACGTTGTTCTCCCCTACCTTGTAATTTATATAGCGCGGACGCATCCACCTATAAGCAAAACAATCGGCAAACGGGCCCCAGAGGCGGTTCCACAGATGATATTTGGACTTGCCGGCCACCCTCGGGAAATGCCTTACAGGCACCTGCCCGTAAGAACAGCCGTCCTGAAGCAGCACAAGCGCAGGCAGGAAACGGTGCATTCCCTTGAACATCGGAATTCGTTTGGCCACATCGGTATGGAGAACCTTGAGCGGGCATCCCGTATCTGTGGCCCCGTCGTGGGTCATCATTTTCCTGAAGCCATTGGCAATCTTGGACTGTATTCTCTTGAAGAAGGAATCCTTACGGTTAGCGCGGATGCCTATCATCATGCTCTTTTCCTCAATGCCTTCCAGCAGAAGATTGAAATCCTCCGGTGTAGTCTGCAAATCGGCATCCATATAACCCACGAAATCAGAGCATGCGTAGTCGAAACCGGCTTTGATGGCTGCGCTCAATCCGGCATTCTTCACGAAACTTATATAATACAGGTCATTGCTGCGTGAGCAGACTTCCTGAATGCGGTCCAGACTGCCGTCAGATGAGCCATCATTGACAAAAAGCGCACACGTCTTGTAGCGGCTTTTCGGAATGAATTCATTCAGAGCTTTTTCCAATGCGTATATATTGTCAGTTTCATTGTACACAGGCACGATAATCGTGAATCTGTACTCTCCCGTCTTGTTCATACTGATTAAATTACTAAATCCTGACAAATTTAATAAAATTAGCCAGAATTAAATTAAATCAGGAGTCATTTTGAGTATCTTTGCATATTAAAATGCGTATTACATGGCAGAAAATATGGTCTGGGACCCGTTGAGACGAAAAAATGTTCCGCTGACGCCCGAAGAAAGGGTGCGCCAATGGTTCATCACTGTCCTGAAAGACAGGATGCAGGTTCCGCTTCACATGATGATGAGCGAAGTCGGGATGAAATTCGGTGAAGGCGCATTGAAAAAAGAATTCCGGGCGGACATCGTGGTATATGACCGCCGGCCCGGACCGATGATGATAGTGGAATGCAAACGCCCTGACGTGGAACTCACGAAAGAAGTTCTGGAACAGGCATTGAGATACGATATGGTGCTGGACGTCAAATATTTGGCATTGACGAACGGCAACCGGACGATATTTTGCGAGAGGCTGGAAGACGGCAGCATCAGCTTTTTGAAGGAAGCACCGACATATATGCAGATGCTGGGACTGGAGTAACGCAGGACGTAAAATTTAAGAATAACATGACCCTGACAAAAGGATATTTGGAGAACCCCGTATTCGGGATAGTTTCGGAAGTGGCGGAGAGCATTGGCGTAAGAGCCTTTGTGATAGGCGGTTTCGTAAGAGACTGCTTCCTGGGAAGGAAAACCGATGACATCGACATCGTGGTAGAGGGCAGCGGCATCGCGCTCGCCACGGCAGTCGCAGATTACATAAAGGCCAAGGAGCACCACGGCTGCCGCGTTTCCGTTTTCAAGAATTTCGGCACGGCAATGCTGAAGTACCATGGAACAGAGGTGGAATTCGTAGGCGCGAGGAAGGAATCCTACCACCGCGAGTCCAGAAAACCGATTGTGGAAGACGGGACACTGGAGGATGACCAGAAGCGTAGGGACTTCACTATCAATGCAATGGCATTCAGCCTCCAGAAAGAGGACTTCGGCGCATTGGTAGATCCGTTCGGCGGCATCAGGGACTTGGCAGCGGGCATCATCCGCACTCCTCTGGAGCCGGACACCACATACAGCGACGACCCGCTTCGAATGCTCAGGGCAATCCGCTTCGCGACCAAGCTCAGCACTCCGGAAGTGGAATTCAAGATCGTCCAGGAGTCGCTCGACGCAATGCGGAGGATGAAGGACAGGATGTCAATACTTTCCAAGGAGCGCATTGCCGAAGAACTGAACAAGATGCTTCTATGTCCAAGACCGTCAATGGCTTTCAAGCTTATGGACGAGACCGGACTTCTGGAATACGTATTGCCCCAGCTGGGAAAACTGAAGGGCGTGGAAACTGTGGACGGACGCGGCCACAAGGATAATTTCTCGCATACTCTCCAGGTAGTGGACAACGTGGCGAGAGATGAAGCCGCCGGCATTGCCGCAGGCTCTCTCATGGATTATACTCCGGTGGAAAACGGGGACGGATTCACGGAATCGGTGAGGACGGCGCCTTGCCTCTGGCTGAGATGGGCGGCATTGCTGCACGATATCGGCAAGCCGGCAAGCAAGCGCTACGACCCTAATGTCGGGTGGACTTTCCATGGGCACGAGACGATCGGTTCGAGGATGGTGCCGAAGATTTTCCAGCAGATGAAAATGCCTCTGAACGAGAAAATGAAATACGTCCAGAAGCTGGTCGCCCTGCATCACAGGCCTGTAGCACTTGTAGATGAAGAGGTTACGGATTCCGCAGTAAGAAGGCTGCTGTTCGATGCGGGCAATGAGATTCAGGACCTCATGCTTCTGTGCAATGCCGACATCACATCCAAGAACCCGGCTAAAGTCGAGCGGATCAAGAAGAATTTCGAACTGGTGCGTGAAAAACTTGTGGAAGTAGAGGCAAAGGACCAGATAAGGAATTTCAAGAATCCGATTACCGGCGAATATGTGATGGATGTCTACAATATCCCGCCTTGCAAGGAAATCGGAGAATTGAAGGAATATGTGAAGAACGCCATCCTGGACGGCATCATTGACAACACTTTCGAGGACGCCGACAAACTCATGAGAGAGAAAGCGGAAGAAATGGGGCTCAAAGCAGTAAAATAATCATGTTTACCGACGATTTTCTGGCATATATATCAGGCGTAAAGCGCTATTCCCCAAGGACATGCACAATCTATTCCGATGTCCTCAAGGAATTTGTCGGGTTTATGTCAGAAGATGACGGTTCATGCGTGACCGACATTGAAACCAGACTCACGGTCAACACTATAAGGGACTACGAGTTTTATCTTAGCGAGACAAGGAAATTGAACGAAAGGACTGTAAGCCAGCACCTTTCGGTCCTCAGCAGTTTCTGCCGCTGGATGATGGGGCAAGGCCGCTTGAAATCAAATCCGGTCAAACTGGTCAGCCGACCGAAATGCAGCAAAAGACTGCCTGTTTTCTTCCGCAAGGATTCCATGGAGGAATATTTCGACACCAGCGCGCCGTCTGCCGACATGGAATCGCTCGAATTGCTGAAAAATTCCGCATCGGCACTCCTCGACGGCACACCGCATTCATCCGGCACATGGAAACTTGCTGCCGAGCTATATGAAAAGCGGCTGAGGCGCATGATTATCAGCATTTTATTCGAAACCGGCATAAGACGCGCAGAATTGATTTCCCTTAAAATCGGGGATATCGACTCCGGACGCTCCGTAATAAATGTAACTGGAAAGGGTGATAAAATGCGAGAAATACCGATGACCGCGATACTTTCTAAAGAAATTTCATTATATTTGAAAGCAGCGGAAGCGATAGTGGGGAGAGAGCGCACCTCACGCGAACCACTCCTGATAACATTGAACGGAACGGCATTGTATCCGGTTTTCGTGGACAGGGCGGTCAAACGCGAGTTGGGGCAGGTGGAAGGAATCACCGGCAGGAAATCGCCGCATGTGCTGAGGCACACATTGGCGACAGAGCTGTTGAACGACGGCTCGGATCTTTATTCGATAAAGGAACTGCTCGGGCACTCGTCACTTGCGGCGACACAGGTCTACACTCACAACACTATCGAGAAGCTGAAGAAAGTTTATACTAATACCCATCCAAGGGCTAAAAGAGGAGGTAAAAATGGAGATTAGAGTACAATCACTCAAATTCAATGCTGACCAGAAACTGCTGGATTTCGTTGAAAAGAAAGTTTCCAAGCTCAGTCGTTTCGATGAGGCAATTACTGATGTAGAGGTTGTTCTCTCACTGATGGAGAAGCCGGAGAATAAGAATGTAAAAATTCAGATTCATGTTCCAGGCGGTTCGCAGGTAATCGAGAGAAGTGCAAGAACTTTCGAAGAGGCTGTCAATGATTGTGTTGACGCAATGAAGGAAAAACTTACAAGAAACAAGGAGCGCAAGGCAGAATAGAATTGAATTAATATAGCTTATCGTCAAGCGGGCCGACCAAATCAATGGTCAGCCCGCTGTCTTTATTGTTCATCCTTGTCGGAGGCATTGTCCGCGCCGGATTCTTCGTGTCCGTATAGCGCCGGAAATTTTTCCTTGCCGGCACGTGGCTTCACTCCGTAGGAAATCACCTTGTTCGCCGAAACGATGATGCTCTGGCCGCTGTCCTTCAGTTTTTTGTCACATGCTTCATAAACATTGTGCACTTCCTCCAGCTTCTTTCCAAGTTTGGCATAATTGGTCGACAAGTCATGCACACGGGCGATCATCTCCTCTGCCGCCTTGATGATATTCTGCTGGTTACGGACCTGTTCCACATTGCACCAAGCCGTACGTATCATGCGGATGAACGGCACCAATGTCTCCTCGGTCGTTATCAGGACATTCTTCTTGAACGCTTCACGCCAGATATTATCGTCAAGGCTCTTGGCCAGCTGCAGCGCTCCGTAAATAGGGACATACATCAGCACATAGTCAAGACTTTTCCTGCCCGAAGCGATATAACTGCTATAATCCTTCTTGGACAGATTATCTATCTGGCCCTTGATTGCCTTCAAGTTAAGTTGCGCGGCAGCATCACGTTCCTCTTTACTTTTAGTCTTGTCCGACCAGTCCGAAAAGGCCTTCAGGTCCACCTTGGAGTCCACGATGACATCGGTATTGTCCGGGAAATGGATTATCACATCCGGTCTCATACGTTTGCCGCTGTCCTCATTCGGTATGACCATTCCCGACTCATCCCTGAGCGTGGATTCCCTGTCATAGTCGACGCCGTTGGTGAAGCCTTCCTTGACAAGCAGATTTTCAAGGAGCATCTCGCCGAAACAGCCTTGCATCTTATTCTTTCCTCTCAATGCATCCGCCAGGTTATCTGCCTTGTTTCCAATATCTTCGGTGCGTTCCTTCAGGTTCTTCACGGCATTTTCCAGATGTTCCTTCAGCGACGCGGAAGACTCGGTCTGCGCCTTTTTGTTCTCATTGAAGGACTTCTTCATCTCCTCCAGGTCCTTGCCCAGGGTCCCCGTGATGTTCTTGAAGGTCTCTTCCGCTTTCTTTCCAAGCTCTTCCTCTCGTGCCTTCAGCACCGCCTCGGTCTGCGCAGTCATCTCCGTCTTGATGGCTTCCACCTGCTGTGCCAATGCCTTCTCATGACTTTTCTTGATTTCGGAAAGCATTGAATCATAGCTCTTTCTGACTTCCAGCAGATTATTGTCCGCTGCTGCCAACCGCGATTCATAGCTGTCCGCAGACGCCTTCAGCATCATCTCATAACGTTCCTTGTCGGCTGCCTGCGTCTTCGCTGAATTTTCCTTCTCCGATGCCAGAAGCGACTCCAGACGAGACTTCTCCGCGCCCATCGATTTCGCACAGACAAACCATGCCACGGCAGCCGTTGCCGCAGCACAAATTATTCCAATGATTATTTCCATATTCTTCTCACGATTCTATATATTACTGACCGCCAAGTCGTTCAAAATACGTAAGTACCTCCTCCCACGTCTTGAACGGCTCCTCGCCGAAATGCAGGACAGTACCCATAAAATCCTCTGTCGCAAGCCTTTCAGGATAACGGTCAATGAGATAGTCGCCGAGAACCATATCTTTTCTGTTCGTGACAATGATTCTGTTCCATGCCGGCACACCCAGTTTCTTTTCCACCCACCGGTACAATGCCGGTAGACGTTCCGGTTCATTGAAAGAGTTGGATATCAATACGTAAGGCGTATAATGGCGTGAAAGCGCGGCAAATGCCTTGACTGCGCTTCCGTAAGGTTCCATGTCTTCTACCGGCAAGCCGTGGGCTTCGCCGTTCTTCATATCCAGCAATGTGTCTATCAATGATATGAGCATTACAGGCTTGCTGCGTTTTTCCTGAATGTCGTCGATTCTTTCAATGACAGGAAGCACGGATTTAAGGAAAACGCTGTCGTCCATGTAGTGGGTCCCCTCGAAATGTATGGCATTCGGATAGTGTTTCGAGAAGAGTTCGAACGTCCCTGTAACCAGCTCATCATGAACGCCGAACATGCCATAGACAAGTTCTTGTTCAGCGTTGCAGTCGCCGAAGAAGTCCGGGTCGTCAACATTGTCCGGAAGTCCTTCGAATTTATGTGACGAGACTTCGCGGAATGCCTCCAACAACCCTTTATTCACAAGAAAAGATGTCTGGCCGTCGCGGCGCGGATTGTGGAATTCCTGACGTCCCAATCCATTGTTTTTCAGCAATGTATCAGCCAGCATGAATGCAGGATTGACCAATATGCGCCAGAATCCGCGGAGCTGTTCCGCATACATGGCGCCCATGGAGGCTCCGACAATCAGATCCGGTTTCTCCTTCGCGCAAAGTTCCCGGAGCATCTGCATTGTTTCGTGCGGGTCGACCGGAAGGTCCGGGGCAATTATCTGCGCATTCGGCAACAATGTCCCCATTGCTTTCACGGTGCCGTTCTGCCCGCTCGAAGCAAATCCATGCAAATACAATATCTTTTTCCCGGACATCAGATCCGGTCTTGCATACTCAAAAAGTTCCATCTTACTTCTAATTATACAGTTCTCTAATAATTCAACATTCGTTCATTATAAAACACCTTCAATACGCGAGCAGCCAGCCCAACGCGCTTCTATTTTCGTTACCCTCTCCCTAAATCCCTCTCCTCGGGAGAGGGACTTACCTTCGCCTATCGGCTCTAAATATATCAAGTTCTATTTATCTTCTTCAGTTTCTTAAGGAGGTCGGCGAAAACGCAGGCGGCGGTGAGGAGGGAACAAAGCAAAAACATTGACCCTGTCATGAACAACATTTCGCCAGAGGCGACGATTGCCGGGATTATGCCGCCGAAGGCATTGCCGATCGCCCCGAGAAGGGCGGAAGCGACACCGGCATTGTCACGGCCCGAATCCATTGCAGCGACGTTGGAGGCCGTGGAAACCATGCCCACCATGAGCGAGAGTATGAATATCAATGCTTCATAAACCCAGAATCCCGGCTTGAAAAGGAACGCCAGCATTGTCAATACGGACAGCACCACAAGCCCGACTGTACCGAAGGAAATTGCCCTGTCGCGGGTCCTGAACCGAGGTATGACAGCAGAGGCTATCGCGAAGGTCAATGCATTGAAACCGAAGACGATACTGAAGTGCAACGAGGATAGTCCATAGTATTCCTGCATGATGAACGGCGCCGATGCGATATTGGTGAAGAGCACGCCCATCGAGAACATGTATATCAGCACATAGCGCAGGAATTTCCGGTTACGGAGCACATCCATAAAGCCTTCCGAGATGGCACCGAACGAGGACTTGCGATACATGCTGAGGTTCTTGAACGACAGGCATTCGTGCATGCGGACCGCCCCGATGAGCAGGATGAAAGCCAGGATAATAAGGCTCCAGAAAATGGCTCTCCAGCCGCCCAGCAATGCGATGAATCCGCCTACGATAGGCGCCGCCACGGTGGCGATGCCATTTACGGCAGCTACTATGGACATCATCTTCGTAAGCTGCTTTCCCTGGTATTTGTCTGCTGCAATGCTACGTGAAAGGACCACGCCTCCTGATCCCGCAAGACCCTGAAACAGACGCATTACGATAAACTGGTGGACGTCTGCGGAGAAGATACAGCCGGCCGTGGATATTATAAAAAGCAGCATTGCACAGATAAGCGGCTTGCGTCGTCCGTACCTGTCGCTCAGGGGTCCGAAAATCAGTTGCCCGGCAGCGAGTCCGATGAGTCCGGTGGTAAGGCCGAGCTGGACCAGCGAGGTGGAACAGCCGAACCAATCCTCCATCGCCGGAAGGACCGGAATGTACATGTCCATGACGAACGGGCCGAAAGCGCTGAGCGCTCCCAGAAACATCAGGACGAAGGGGCCAGAGTCAATGTATTTTCCTCCAATTTTCATCGCAACAAAATTAACTAAAAGTACGGATATTTCAGCAATAAAGGTCGGCGTCACGCCGACCTTTACCGTAAATTATTAGAGTGTGTTACTTCGTTTAAAGAATATAGTCTACTGTATAAGGACTAATCCTATTGGTGTAATTATTTGTATGGTTATAGCCTCCCGGCTAACGATTTAAAAAAATCACTTTAACGTTTTATTAAAACAATGCAAATTTAGCTCGATTTTTTTAATCTGCAAACAAAATGTTAAAATATTTCGTTTTATTTTGCGTTTTTGTCATCCAGAAGGTAAGGACGGAGTTTTTTTGTTCTTTCCAGTGCCTGTTGCATCTGCCAATCCTGAATCAGTTTAGGATTGCCGCAGAGAAGCACATCAGGAACTTTCCATCCGTTGAATTCCACAGGGCGCGTATAAATCGGCGGGGAAACCAGGCCGTCCTGGAAACTGTCGCTCAATGCCGATGTTTCGTCAGTCAGCACTCCCGGGATAAGGCGCACTATGGAGTCCGCAAGAAGCGCAGCCGGTATTTCGCCGCCGCTGACCACGTAATCCCCTACTGATATCTCCCTGGTAATGAGATGTTCACGAATCCTCTCGTCAATGCCTTTGTAATGTCCGCAGAGGATAATGATGTTTCCTTTCAGCGAAAGTTCATTGGATATACCTTGCGTAAGCTGCTCTCCGTCAGGCGACATGTATATGATTTCGTCATACTCGCGCTCGGCTTTCAGCTCATTTATCATCCGGAACACCGGCTCGACCATCATCACCATACCGGCATCCCCGCCATAGCAATAATCGTCCACCGTGCTTCTGGGGCCAATGCCGTATTTCCTGATATTGTGGACATTGATTTCCACCAATCCTTTCTTCCGCGCCCTTCCGACAATCGAGTGTCCCAGAGGGCTCTCCAGAAGTTCCGGCACCACCGTAAGTATATCTATTCTCATTGACATCAATTTTTTGTATCCTACAAATTTAGCAATAATTTACCGAATTTTCCGAACAAACTTGGTTACAGGCACCGGCAGAGAGACTCTGCTTGGCAACTTCGATGCAATTCGGTTCCGCGAAAACGTTTTAAACGGAACATAATGGGTGTTCGTAGGCTTTTTGTTCCGAGAAAACGTTTTAGATGGAACGGAATGTATCTGAAAAGGCATTTGGTTCCGGACAAACGTTTTAGAGGGAACCAAAATAAAAGGCTGCACTCCGATGGAGCACAGCCGTCCTCTAATAAAAACTGATATAAATAGGGCCTCACGGCTTCTTTTCTACTTTTTTATCTATGCAAATATAACAATTCAGCAAGACAATTTCAAGCATATTGCACTGTTTTTCAACAATATTTCAATAATACCCCAAATTCCCTGTCAATATGTTACTTATCCTCCACCAGAGCGACCTCATACAGCCTGCTCCAATTCTTTCCGGTCAGGTAAAGTTTACCGTCAACCGGATTTCTGGCGATGCCATTCAGGACATCGGTATCTTCCGTCCGCAATTTTTCCGGGAGCAGACCTGAACAATCCACGATGCCGGTAACATTGCCGTCGGCCGGATCGATGATGACTATCATGTCTGTCAGGTAGACATTGGCCCAGATCTTACCGTCGATGTATTCGAGCTCATTGAGGTCACGGACAGGCCGGCCGTTCAGTTTCACCGTCAATTTGCGCACGGTCTTGAACGAATCATCCATGAAATACAGATTCGCCGTGCCGTCAGACGCGATGAGACTCTTGCCGTCAGTCGTAAGTCCCCATCCCTCACGAGGATAAGAGAACGTCGACTTGTATTCCAGGGTCTTGGCATCATACACGAAAGCCACGCCGTTCATCCATGTGAGCATGTAGATGTTGCCGTCTTTCTCCACGGACCCCTCCAGAAAATACTTCTTGTCGAAATCCAGGCGATACAGAGGCTTGCCGGTCTTGATATCCACCTTTCTGAAAGTGGATTTGCCGTTCAGCCCGGTACTTTCATACATTTCACCGCCGTAGAAGAAAAGCCCCTGCGTATAAGACGTGACATCATGAGGAAATTCATTGACAATCTGAATCTTATAGCCGGTGACCTTCACCTTGGTGCGGGAAACATTGGACTGAATCCCCTGCTCCGAAGGTGCCTCGGCGACATTGGTGCCGGAAGCGGCAGAGCCGGAACCGGAAGCATTGGCACAAGAAGACAGCGCCAATGTCATGACCAACATTGACGCAATGAAACTTATGCCCATACGACGGTTTCCCATATCTGATTACAGTGAGACCTCCTCGCCTCTCTGCTTGCGGTATTCCATCGCTGCCTTTACGAACGCGACGAATATCGGCTGCGGCTTTTCAGGGGTACTCTTGTATTCCGGATGGAACTGCACGCCGATGAAGAACGGATGTGAAGGAATCTCGACGATTTCCACAAGACCGGTCTCCGGATTACGTCCCGTAGCTTTCAATCCTGCTGATTCCATCTGTGCAAGGAAGTCGCTGTTGAACTCATATCTGTGCCTATGACGCTCTGAAATAATCTCATTGCCATAGATCTTGTACGCGAGAGAATTCTTGTCGAGCTGGCACTCGTAAGCGCCCAGACGCATTGTACCGCCCTTGATCGTGGTGCTCTTCTGGTCCTCCATGAGGTTGATGACAGGATATGGAGTAGAAGGATTCACCTCCGTGGAAGCGGCCTCTTTCATGCCGAGCACGTCCCTCGCAAATTCCACAACGCACATCTGCATACCCAGACAGATTCCGAAGAACGGAATGTTGTGTTCACGCGCATATTTGATCGCGGTAACCTTGCCTTCAAGTCCACGCTCGCCGAAACCGGGGGCAACCAGAATAGCGTCCATACCTCCGATTTTTTCTTCAATGTTGGAAGGGTCAATGAATTCGCTCTGGACTGTATGAACGTTTACCTTGCACTCGTTCGCAGCACCTGCATGAACGAAAGATTCAAGGATGGACTTATAAGCGTCCTGAAGTTCCACGTATTTGCCGACAAGTGCAATATCCACCTGATGCTTAGGGTGATACAACCTGTCGAGGAAAGCCTTGAGATTGGTAAAATCAGGCTCCGGAAGGTCATTGATATGGAAATGGCTCAATATCATTTCATCCAGACGCTCGCCTTCCATGTTCAGAGGAACCTGATAGATGGACGGAGCATCGATGGACTGGATTACATGGCCCGGCTTCACGTTACAGAACAATGCCACTTTTCTCCTGATTTCCGGAGTAAGTTCCTTTTCTGTACGGCATACGATGACGTCAGGATGCACACCGGCCTGCTGAAGCATCTGTACGGAGTGCTGTGTCGGCTTGGTCTTCAACTCCTTGGCAGCACGGAGATAAGGAACGAGTGTCAAATGGATGCTGGCGAGGTCTTCCTCAGGAAGCTCCCACTGAAGCTGACGGATCGCCTCCAGGAACGGCTGCGACTCCATGTCACCTACAGTTCCGCCGACCTCAGTGATGATTACATCGAATTTGCCGGACTTGCCGAGCAGAAGCATACGCCTCTTGATTTCATCAGTGATATGCGGAATAATCTGTACGGTCTTTCCGAGATAAGCGCCTTCACGCTCCTTGTTGATAACGGTATAATAAACCTTACCGGTAGTAACGTTGTTGGCCTTGGTCATGTGAACACCCAGGAAGCGCTCGTAATGCCCCAAGTCCAAGTCGGTCTCGGCTCCGTCATCGGTCACGTAGCACTCGCCATGCTCGTACGGGTTCAATGTTCCCGGGTCAATGTTGATGTACGGATCGAATTTCTGAATGGTGACTCTCAGCCCTCTGGCTTGCAGAAGTTTAGCTAATGATGCGGCAATGATTCCTTTACCAAGTGAGGAAGCCACACCTCCTGTTACGAAGACGTATTTTGTGTTCATATCTGTTTATATATCGTTAACAGGGGTACAAATTTAACCATTTTTTACAGATAAAGAAGCATTTCGGGGAAACTTTCCACACAAAATGCTTCTTTGAACGTTATATCGCTGACCTTCAGTCGCGCCCTGTCATGGATTTTATAAATTCCACCTCGGCCGGTCTGTAAGGCGTGCCGTCGGGCTGGAAAATATCATGGAACCAAGGGTCCGGCTCTTCCGTATATGGAATCTTGTTGCCGTCCTTGTCCACCTTGTTCCATTCATAATGACATTGCATCGCGCCCCGGACCAGTCCGAAATCGTATGCCGCGACCTTGTCCTTCTTCAGCACTGGAAGAACGGTCTCGAACGTGCTTCCGAAAGGCCTTGCAAGATATTCCGTGCAGAAAATCGGACGATTGAAAGTCTTCATCAGGTCCACGAACTTCTGCATTTCCTCTGCCGGCTGATAGCAATGGATGCTGAGCACGTCACAGTTTTCACAGAGGAAAGTGACCGTAGGAAAACGCGTGGTGAGGTTTCCGCTGCCACTCAACGGTCTGGTGTAGATCGGCGCTGTAAGCGGCTGTGACGGATTGACTTCCCTGGCCCATTCGAACACTTTCTTCAGCAGCGGATAGGTATGGCATGCCGGCACGTTCTCGGGCTCATTGTAAAGACACCATGCGATTATACGCTTGTCATCCTTGAAATGGTCGAGCACGTCCTGTTCATATTTCTTGACCCAACCCCATTGTGACGGGTCATTGACAGTTTCTATCCCCGGAGTCTGGGCCCAGATGCCGTTATGGATGCCGGGAATCGGTGATATTTTCTCGTCCACATAACGGTCACGTGAACCGCCGTTCGTAAAGAGGGTCACAAGGCTGCTGATGCCGTGGCTGTCAGCGATTTCGAGAAATTTTTCAATGTTCGCGAAAAACGCATCCCGGTCGGCGCTCCAGACCTTGTCATGAAGGAAGATCCGGACGCTGTTGAACCCCAGGTCCTCGGCCCAGCCCAGTTCCTTGTCAATCTCCGCCGGGTCGAATGTGCTCGGCTGCCACATTTGGATCTGGTTGCCCGCATATGCCGGAACATAGTCGCAGCCCACAGGCCACTCCCTGGCGGCATACCATTCATTGGCCTTTTCTTCGGACCAACGCTGTGCGACGGGCTGCACTTCATTGCAGGAGCCGATAACCGCCGCCAGCGCAAGTATTGTCAATGCTTTTATTGTTTTCATGCTTATTTGATGGTTTTGGTTCCGCCTCCATAGATGTCGGAAGCTGTGACAGCTTTTCCTTGATATGAACAGCCTGTGATTGTCAATGATTTTCCGGTATTGACTATTCCTGCGAATCCCTTTGCGACAGGCACAACCGCTCCCAACTCGAACGTAGCGGTAACATCAGCACCATTGATGGAGACATAATCCTTTGAGGCCACCCATCCAAGAGCCGCACCGAGAAAACCGATAGGTTTTCCTTCGTAGGACTTGAATATTGTTGTTGCAGACGGCTTCGTATCAATGCTCAGCATAGCGCCTCCGCCTACAAGACCTCCGGCAATGTCGCCGCCAAGCGCTGAACCGGTAGTGATAGTACACGTACTTTTCCCTCTCACGATTGCCTTGTCTGTCGATGAGACACCGCACATATACCCTGCGATTCCGCCGACATAAGTCTGACGAGCACCGGAATTTCCTAAGGCAGCTTTCTGCCCGTTCGCAGTATATACTTTGATATCACCAGTATTTACAGCACCACGAACCACCGTATAATATCCGTTGTTAAGATAATGAACATCCTTAACATTCACACAACGTCCGACAATACCTCCAACAGCATAAGCATAATGTACTCCGCCTGTCTCATCTTCAACAAATGATATACTGCCTGAATTAGAGCAGTTGGTGAATCCTGTAAAAGTGCTTCCTTCAGTTCCTGTATTACCGGCATTTATAGCAGCTACGACTCCTCCTATGGCACCGCCTTTCATGACAAACTTGCCTTTCTTATGGATTGACAGTGCTCCTGAATTGCTGCATCCGGACAATTTGGAGCATACGCCATTATATTCAGCATTGGCAATGACTCCACCCAGATATATAGTCTGAGATGCAGAGAGATTCGCATCAATTGAGATTTCACCTTTATTATGAAGATCTGCGGCGCTACCGCTCACGGCATAAGCCACACCGCCGACAACACATCCTACATTCACTCCGGTAACATCAATTTTTCCTTCATTATGGCAGCGTGCGAAGTTTCCCCCAATATTATAGAGAAGAATACCGCCGATACGGACAGGTTTATCCGGCTCAGATATAGTAATTGTTCCATAATTATAGCAATCCATAACATAACCTGTACTTCCGTTTTCGCGGCAAATCCCAGATGCAAGGATAATGTCTCCGGCAGATTTGCCTAGATTAAGGTTCACCCTATTGTAACATTTTCTCAATTGTCCGGAATTTTTCAGAGCAAAGATTCCCGCCCAGCCTGTACGGTCCCACTTGTCTGTATCACCAGCTATAGTGAGATTAAATATACCTCCATTTTCACCGACATTTATAAACATCGGACGTACTGGATGATGTTTAATAGTATGGTCATGACCATACACAATGTAATCCAGAGTAGCTGTCGTAATAGCTGATTCCAGATTGTACGGATAGTCAATATCAGCCATAATATGGATACCATTAGCCGAGCCTACGGTCTTCACCCATTTCGAGCAGTCGCCGGAATTCAAATCCTTGATAAAGTTATTCCAGTCCTCAACGGTATAAATACCGCCTTCCAGATAAGTCCCGGCAGCATTGAAGGCAATTGTCGTAGGATAAACCTTTCCCGGAACGGCAGTGAAAGTCTTCATGCTGCGCACCACCTGATAGTGATTCTCCGCATCCACGATAGTCAAGGTCAATCCTCTTTTATACTCTCTGGCAGGTATTGCGATAAAGACAGGAGTTTCACTGGCTACACCGGACTCGCCGCAGGAAATGGTGGCAGAAGTATTTCCTATCGCCTTGCCTTCTTCATTTTTCTTCGGTCCGAACGCGATTCCGGATTTGGAGTATGAAATAGTATATGCACCGCTGAGGGCCTCATTGTCATTGCCATTGACACGTATGCTCTTGACAGCCGTGCCGTTGACCGAAACTTTCAGATAAGCCATGGCGTGTTTGAACGCAAGTCCTCCACCGGCTTCGCCACGTGCGGTCATTATCGCAGCATTCGGGTCGAAGCCATTTTCCACATATTTTTGCGTGGAAGGAATGGTAATTTCAATAACGGTAGAGTCTTCCTTCACAGTCTTGTATGAGTCTTTAACATACAGACCAGCAGGATAAACCGCGCAATACGGAGCATCCACCACAGGAAGTGTAAATGACGCACTCTTCTTGTTATCAGGATCAATGTCAATGTTCGTGCTGGTCTCGCCATTCACCAGAATCTGATCGCCGTCAGCCCAGAATACGGAGTAAGTCTTGTCGCCGTTGTCCGAGATCAATGTCTTGGTAACATCGTCAACATCAGGATAATCCGACAGTTCGGCGCCGATCACCATTGTCTCGGCTTCGTCTTCCTGCTGTTCCGGAGCCTGCATTTCTCCTTCAATTTCCTTGGCGCATCCTGCGACGGCAAGGACGACTGCCGCAGCAGTCATGAAATCAAATATTCTTTTCATTTTCAATTTCATTTAAGGTTACTGTCCCACTCGAAGAATAGTTCTTCTTCCGTCAAATCATCATTGGTAGACTTTCCAGGGTTTGATTGACAGAAGCCGACTTCCGGATTGAAGTCGATTACTTCCAGCTTCGGAGAATAGTATCCACCCCCCCCGAAAGAATAATTTTAGTTTCAGTGTTTTTCATGGTAAAATATTTATTGTTAATAACTTACTTATTGCAACGCACCGCCGCATAAGAAATGCATGCGCGCTTCACATTCTGGATTTTGGCACCATCATACGATATCGGAATCTGGGCATCATAACCCGACACATCCTTTGCCGGCATCAGACGCACATAGACATTGTCCTTTCCGAAAAGGTCCGCGGAAACCGGCAGAGTGAACGACATGTTCTTCGCGCCAGGGCAATGATATTGCCGGTATGACCCGTTCTTCGGATAGTCCGGCACCGAATATGTCCACTCGTTCCCGACAGATGTATATTGTACGATATCCCCGGTGTAGGAATCGGCCTTCAGGGTTTCCCAATTCTCGCCGTCAGACGAATATTTCAGCCACCAGTAGCGCGGCGCGCCCACATCCATTCCCACGGTATTGAACGCTGCAATCTGTACGGACAGCGGTGCATTGGCAATGCTCAGGTCCGCAGTCGAGAACTGTATCTGCCAATAATACTCTTCCAGTTTAGGGTCAGCATGGTTCCCCGAGCACCAGTAGGCGCCCATCCACGCAGGGCCTTTCGACTGAGGGACAATGCCCGATGCAGAACCGGAAAGAGGTCCGAGCGAGCTCCAGTCCTGACTTGGCGAAATCGCCCTTAGTTCAGGGGTCGAATATGTAAAGCCAGGCTTTTCTTTCACATCGGCGAAACTGGTCCATTCACAAAGAATCTTCGTAAACGGTTCACCATCAAGAGCAATGTCGCTGCGGTGCTGCGGGCGGATCTGGTATCTGCCTATATTGCCAAGTCCCGTCACATAGTCCGCAAGCCGGGAATCCATGGCAGCCGTGGCGCTGTCCCACTCGTAATTGTCGCAAGTTTCATTGACAATGATACCGGTGACGGTTCCGCTCCCCCATGGAAGAGCCATGCCGTCACGAGCCCATGCGGCCGTCGTGTTCGTAAGGAGATAGAGGGTATTGCCATGCTTGTCCAACAGAGGCATCGGATATTTGTTGATGATGCTGGAACGGGTATTGTCAATCGGGACGAAAGCACCCTTCGTAATCGGGATCGAGCAGTCGGTGAGCGTCAGAATCGTGTTTATATCACTGTCGCACAGTTCATTGACAGCCTTAGTACGCTTAGGAACATCTGCGGAAGTTCCGGCAGCCGAAGAAACAATATCGTATGCTTTCAGGCCGGAAACCGTATAACATTCCGGATCAATGCCGGAGGTCAGTTTGCGTCCCTTCAATGAAACCGTGGCAAGGTCGTAGCGGTCCAATGACATGGCATCCGCCGATTCGAAAACCAGTTTCACGCCATAATACTCACCTTCCTCACAGCTCTGGAGATACACTGTCCTTGATGAAAGCGTCAAGTCCTGGATGATTACCGACATGTTCTCATTCGGAGCGGCATTCCCTTCGGAATCGTCACTTATCACACGGCCGGTCAGGGCATAAGGTTTCTGTATAATGCCCTGCGGGTCAATGTCTCCGTTTTCAAGACTGAGCGAACGCAGCCCAGCAACGGTGAGAGGTATGGTTTCCACTTCTCCGCGGACTCCCTGCGTGACATAGAGCCTCGCGGCAAGCTGACGTCCGACATTGTCCTTGGCGGAGAATTCTATTATTGCTGTCCTCGGAGAGTCTCCAAGGTTTTCCCTCACGGCAAAATTGAAAGTGCCGTCAGCATTCACGTCCGCAAGAGGTTCCTCGATCCAGTCTCCCCCGTCAGGATAAATCACGTTTCCGCTGATTTCATCTGCTGGGATGATGGTTTCGAATATGGCTGTCTGCGCTCCGCTTTCAAACGGAACGGTCACATTCTTTTCCTTGAAATGGAAGGTAGCGTCTTCAGCACCGCTCTGTATAAGAGTAAGTTGCAGCTTACGGTGCCCGCTGGTAAGAAGAACGTCCGCCTTGCGCTCACGGCCAATGTTTTCTCCGAAAGCAATGCAGAGGTCGGCATCGCCGGTCCAGCTGGATTCCGACAGGCTCGCCCACTCCGCTCCTTCAGTAACTTCGGCACATACTTCGCCGGAAGCAATGATGCTGAATATGGCTTCTCCCCCGGCAGCATCCACGACTGCTTCATTCCTGGCACAGCCAAGTTCGGTCACCTCGGAGAACTCCGGCTTGCGCTCACATGACGCAAGTACGGCCAAAGCGGCCAGTATTGACATTGATTTATATAATAATTGTTTCATTGCATTGACATTTATATATTACTCGCCGTATTCCTTGTTGGTGAGCACCCCGCCGGATGCTGCGACCTGGTCTGCCGGTATCGGCCAATAGCGGTTGCACGGGCGGACATTCTGGCTGATGAGCGAACCTGTGTTGTATTGTCTGGTGCGTTCATACCAGATGCCCCAGCGCACAAGGTCGAACTTGCGGTTGTACTCGCCCAGAAGCTCCTTCGCGCACTCGCGACGGATTTCTTCCATAAGGAGGTCAGCATTGCCGCCGACATCCGCAAGACTGAGGTCAGACAGGCCAGCACGGCTGCGTACCATATTGAGATAATGCAGGGACGATGCGACGTCGCCTTTCATCAGATTCGCTTCCGCAAGTCCGAGGACAGCGCCTGCGTATCGGAAAATCTTGTAATTGTTCGCGTCGCGGGTGCTTCTCATGTCCGGACACCAGAATTTGTTGCCAAGCCATGGAGTGCTGGACTGGTTCATCCTGGACCATGTCCCGTCGGCATTCTTGGAGCCGAAGAACATGACCTGCTTTTCTCCGGTCCTTCCGGCATCGTCCGGGTCATAGCCCAGCCATCTCCAAGCAAGGTTTCCGGACCCTCCGCGGGCAGTCTTGGACCCATTCGAATACTCCCCGGACCTGAGGTCATCAGAAAGGTACGGGAGCAGATTCTGGCAGAGGAACGGCGTAGGACGCACTGACGTATATGTCATCGCGTGGGAACCAAGTTCCGGAATACCGATTCCATAGTAGATGTCGGAGATGATATCTTCCTGCGCAAACTCGTCACTGACAATGTTTTGAGCACGCAAAGGAGTGGTCCAGCTCGCCAGCGTACCGACAATCTGGAGACCGTTGGCCTCATAGATGTTCGGGACTTCCCATATTGATTCTCGGCTGTATTTCACGCTGAAAGGCACGTCGGAGAGAGGATACTGCGAGAGGTCGCCATAAATGGTTTCCAGCTGCCCGAAGAATTCCAATGCTCCGTCCCAATCCTTGTTCCACAGGCAGAGTCTGCCGCCAAGCATAAGGCCCAATGCACGGCTGACGCGGTAGTCGGTGCCGGAATCGTATGTCCTGCGTGCAGGCATCGCGGACAGATTCTTTCGGAGTTCCTCAATGCAGAAATTACGGATTTCCGGGGCTGACATCCTCGGGAGCTTCACTATTTTCGTCCTGTTTTCTTCCGTGACACGTTCCGTATAGAACGGCACATCCCCGAACGTGGAAGTCAGGATATACCAGTAGAATGAACGGAGGACTGCGGCTTCCGCATAGAGAGGAGCGGCCTCGTTTTCATTGATATAGCCTTCAGAAACTGCCCTGTCCGTGTAAAATATCATATTGTTGGTACGGGACACGCCCTGGTAGCCGCGCTGCCAGACAAGGGATGCGGCACCGGGACGGGCCGGGGCGATGTCACAGACCGCATCTATCTGATTGTCAATGTTCAGATACATCAGGTCGGTAGCGCATTCACACATTTCCCAGAAGCCCATATTGGTATAGATAAGCTTCAGCGGAGAATAGCAGGCATTGAGTCCTGTCTTGATCTGTTCCACACTGCGGTAATATTTGCCACCTTCAGTGTAGGACGTAATCTTTTCCTTCAGCGAACATGAAATTGCGCCGAAGATCAGCAAAGCTATTGCAATTGTCTTTTTCATATTCTAGAAGTTCATCTGAAGATTAATCACGAATGTTCTCGGGCGAGGAAATGCGCCATCATCGATACGACGTGTCACGGAACTGGTGGAGACATCAGGATCGAATCCGTTATAGCGCTTCCAAAGAAGCAGGTTCTCGCCGCTCGCGCCCACGACGATGCTCTTGCACCAGTTCTTGGCAATGTTGAAGCGGTAGCTCAATGATACCTCTTTCAATCTCACATAAGACGCATCATATATCATGCGGTCGCTGGCATTGTAATCCTCCTTGCCGGCACGAGGGATATCGGAGTCCGGATTCAGTTCCGGGTCCCACGAATTAAGCATGAAGCGGTACTTGTTGTATGCCCTGGAGCCGCTTCCTGCAAGGATTTCACTGATATTGTATATCTTTCCCCCAAGTGACCAGGTGGCAAAAATCTTCAATGAAAGATTGCCGATGGTGAAATTGTTCTGCAAGCCGCCATAGAGGACCGGATCAGAATTGCCCTGGTAGACAAGGTCGTTCTGGTCGAGCAGGCCGTCATTGTTCTGGTCCACGAAACGGCTGATTCCCAGCTGGGAAGAACCGGAACTGACGTATGTCTTGGTGATTTTGTTCCTTTCAATCTCATCCTTGCTGTGCCATACGCCGGCATATTGATATCCCCAGAGGGAATTCAAAGGATATCCGGCACGGTAGCCGTACAGAGGCTGCGTGGTATTGCGGAAATTCACATAGGTCGGCACGAGACGGTCCTCTCCTGCATCGATCACGCGCTGGTCATTGTGCGAGACGGTAAGCATCGTGCTCCAGGAGAATTTTTTCGAGACGATGTTGCGGGTCGTGAGAGTTGCTTCAATGCCTCTGTTGCGGGTGCTTCCCATATTGGTGAAATAGGTGTCATATCCCGTGGACTGGTTAGTCTTCATCGCCAGAAGAAGGTCGGAAGTATTTGACTGATAAGCATCTACTTCGAGATTCACCCTCTCGCCGAAAGCTACGAAATTGAGACCGACATTGTATGAGTCCGTCGTTTCCCATGTAAGGTTTCCGTTGCTCAGACGGGTGTCGTAGTATGCAATAGGACGGTAATCTCCCAGCATCCATACTCCCTTGTCGGAGGTCAGGGTCGACTGGGACATATAGGTACCGATGGCATCATTGCCGCTCCGTCCGATACTTGCACGGAGCGAAAGGTCGTCCAGCCAGGACACGCCTGCCAGAAAATTTTCCCTGCTGATGTTCCATCTGACGGCTGCGGCCGGGAACACTCCCCACTTGCGGTTCGCAGCGAAGTTCGAGGCTCCGTCGGCACGCATTGTCAATGTCAGGTAGTATTTCTTCAGGTAGTCGTAGTTCACTCTGGCGAGGAAAGACATTGAAGTCTTTATGTTCTCGTAGCTGCGGTTCGTGGTGCAACGTTCATCCAGGAGACCGCCGAGATTCTTGTAGGTGACATTGTCATCCATATAGCCTTCACCATTGAACCAATTGTAATTCAGGTTCATACGTTCAGCCGTAAAGCCTGCGAGCAGGTTCATGGTGTGACGGCGGGCAAATGTGCGGTCGTATGTAAATGTATTCTCGCTGAGAAGGACTTGACGGTCCTGGCGTATCGCCGTCGCCGTTCCTCCGGTAAGGTTACGCTGCGCCACAGGAAGGGTTGAAGGAGCGTAACGCAATGATTGATAAGCATCTGTAGTAAACGAGAACTTGCTTACGAATGAAGCGAAACGGCTGAATATGAGACGCACCCAAGGCAGGAGGTTAAGATTCGTCTGCTTGACATCATAGCTGATTTGCTTGGCACAGATATATGGATTGTTGAACGGAGCTCCGCCTGAAGCGTATTCCGAGCCGAAAGTATTCCATGTATCATTGATGCCGAGCAGCGGGCTGAGATATATGGCAGCCGTACTGCTGGTTCCGGTTATGGAGGCGCTGGACTTGTCCGTATGGCGCTCTGCATAATACAGGCGGGCTCCGGCACGCATCCATTTGAGAGGCTGGGTCTCCACGCTCACCCTCCCGCTGATACGCTTGAATCCTGATCCGATCACGACACCTTTCTCGTCATGATATCCGAAAGAAGCTGATGCCCTGGTAACATTGGTACCGCCTTGCGCCGAGAATGAATAATCCTGATACACACCGGTTTGCGAGAGCGCATCAATCCAGTCCGTACCTTTTCCCTTGCCGAGGACCTCGTCCTGCGGAAAATAGAAATTACGGGACGGATCTTCTTTTCCGCCGATGTATTCGGAAATGTAGTGCGTCATGTTGCAATACTGCGCAAATTCCGATGCATCCATCAAATCGAGCGATCCGGCTATCTTGGATATACCGGCAGCCGCCTTGAAATTGGCAGTGAAGTTGCGGGATGTCTCTCGCTCCGTCGTGATGAGGATAACGCCATTGGCACCTCGGGAACCATACAGGGAAGTGGAAGACACGTCTTTCAGGACGGAAATGCTCTTGATGTCGGCCGGATTTATCTCATTGAGGTCAGAAACCGCGTCGATTACGCCGTCCACCACAATCAGCGGCGCGTTGCCCGCACTGATGGACCTGGCTCCACGGATCTGGATGGACGCTTCCGCACCGGGTTCTCCCGTCGATGACATCATGTCCATACCCGCCACACGTCCCTGAAGGGCCGAGCTGACCGAGGCTGCAGGAATATCGTTCAATGATTTCATGTCCACTACGGAAACAGCGCCCGTAAGGTCGGACTTCTTGGCGGTTCCGTAGGCGATGACCACCACGTCGTCCAGCTTTGCGGCATCGGATTTCATGACCACGTCGATCTTCACCCTTCCGTTCACCTGTTCGAGTCTGGATTCGAAGCCGAGGCAACTGAATTCCAGGAAGCCGTTCTTGGATACGGTGATTTCATATTTTCCGTCCGTATCGGTCGCCGTTCCCTTGGTTTTCGACTGTTTGTCAAGCACATATACACCCGGCATAGGATTGCCTTCGCTATCCTTCACCGTTCCGCTGACCTTGATGCTCTGCGCAAATGACATTGCGGCAGAGAGGAACAGCAGGAGAGTAAATATGAGTATTCTTTTCATATATGCGTACTTTTATAAATCTATTTGATTGTCGGTTTGTTTCCTGTAGCATAGATTTCGCCTGAGCATTTGTCCACAGCTTCCGCAGGCAATGCCGCCGTAGATTTGCAGTTCGAGAGCACAGGAACAGGCGTGACTTTCAGGATGTGGGCGACGATACCGCCGACCGCTCCGATTTTCGCATTGACAGGTGCCAATGTGTTTTTCGTCATTCCGAATGAACCGGCATTGGTACAATCCGTTATTTCCGTAAATGCTGTTCCGCCGAGAATTCCTCCGGCAAGCGCACATGGTTTCGATATTCCTCCGGCAAGAACGGCTCCGGTATTGGTACATCCTGAAATCTTGGCAGGGTCTTCATTAAGGCCGACGACGATTCCGGCAATGCCGCCCACATATAATTGCCTCGCGCCTGACATGGCAGCGGATGCGCCACTGGCAATGTTGCTGCAGGCATCGACTGTGCCGGAATTGGTGCAGCCCGTGATTTCCGTATAAAAACCGGCAGTTGGCGTAGGACTGACGAACATTACGTCGGCATTTCCGGACAACGGAGCTATACGTCCTACAATTCCTCCCACGGCATAGGCTCCCTGCGCTCCTGATTTCTGCAACTCATTCTCCCACAATGTAATCTTACCTTCATTGGAACAATTCTTCAACTTCACGAAAACGTCCTTGGTTCCGCCGTATGCTGATGCCAATATTCCTCCCACGGCACATTTATGTAGGCCGGAAGCGGCAATGGCATTTTTCAGAATCGTGATGTTGCCTGTGTTCTTGCAATCCTCGAAGGTGCCGAGCTTGCTTTCCGCATCAGGTCTGAACGCAAGGCCTCCGCCGATCAACTCATGATTCCCGGTGAAAGGCAGGTTGATTTCGAAATCCGCACTGTTCGTGCATGACCGCATCGTGCCGGCATTGGCTTCCACAAGACCGCTGAAATGGAAATTCGCGTCCACAGTCACGGTGAGTTTCGACTTGCTTTCGCAGTTTTCAATGGTTCCAAGATTGGTTCCGGCAAGGACTGCACATGAATTATCCCCGGGTTCATTGCGCAATCCGTCCAGTTTAAGATTTTTAACGACAGCGCCTTCGGCAATTTTCTTGAACAATGGTTTATGGATTGCGTTGCGGGTAATCGTGTAACCACCGCCATTCAACACACCATTCCAGGATTCAATCTGCGTGAGGTCTCCGGCATTGACGATATTCGAGGCAACATTGACCTCGCCTGTCTCAGGATCCACCCAGTCGGAATAGTCGCCGGCATTGACGGCATCGGAGAAAGTGTTCCAGGATTCCGGGTCGGTGATGATCAGCGCTCCGGCAGGCACGAAAGTCTGCTTTCCCCAATCGACGACCACGCCGGCAGGAATACGGGTGTTTTCCCTTATTTCAATGACCATCTGACGGTTATAGCTGTCGGTGAGCGTGATGTTGAATCCGTCCGGATATTCGCCGGCAGGGACACAGAAATTCAGTTCCGCAGCCTCCTTACTGCCAATTGAGAAACCGGCATCAGGCACAGAAATTTCGATTTTATTGTTGCCCTCAATGGCAGAAAGTGTGCCAGTCCCAAGGTTCAGCCCGAATTTACCGGAAATCGGAGCCGACAGACTGTTCAGGACAATGCCGGCAATCTTATGCTTTCCGAAATCCATGGCAATGCGTACCACGCCACAAAGATTTTTCAGTTCAAATTCCTTGTCGGAAGATTGTCCATATAGGACGGCGGCGCCGTTGCTGAAGGAACCCGGTGTCCATTTCTGGATGGTCTGGAGCGATATCTCAGCTTTCTCAGAATCCATGGCATCACATATCCAGCTCGGATAAACGACTCCGTATGGAGCATTGACGCCATCGACATTGAATGTCGCCTTTATGGTCTTGGCTCCGATTTCATGGATAGGTTCAGAACGTTTTCCGTTTACGGCAATTCGGTCGCCTTCACACCAATATACAGGATAGGCATCCCCGTTCAACTCTCCTAGAACTGTCTTGGATGCGATTCCGGAGCTCAGGGACAGGCTGACATTCTCATCCGGAACGGGCTCGGGTTCTGTCCCGCCGGATGTTTCCGTCTTCCCGCAATTCACAGATACCAGCGGCAAAGCTACGATTGCGAGTAATGTCAAAAGTTTCGTTTTCATTTTTATTCGTTGATTATCAGTCTTTTAATATTCAATCTTTTTCTTTGTCCGGAGGTCCGGCAACAGATGCCGCACTTCCGCGGATTTGTTCGGCATAAGCAGTAGGTGTCTTTCCGAACATCTCACGGAAGCATTTCGCAAAATATGAGACATTGGAAAATCCGACTGTGTAGCAGATTTCAGAGATATTGTTCCCTTGCGGGTCCCGAAGCATTTCCGCAGCCACGGCAAGCCGCAGATTCCGGACATAGTTGTTAGGTGAAGTTTCCAGCAGACGCCTTATCCGCCTGACCAGAGTGGATGGGCTGACCGCCATTTTATCAGCTATTATCTCATTGGACAACAATGGATTGGAAAGATTTTCCCTGACAATGCCGTCGAACTCTGACAGGAAAGTCTGATCTTTCTTCGGAAGTCCTACGATCTGTGATACGGTATTGATCTTTTCCCGGAAGACCTCCTCTTCCCTGGTCCGACGGTATTCCTCTTCCAGTTGACGGTGTTTGCGTTCCGCTTTTTTGTGCATTACCACGAATACCGCTGCATAGATCATCAGTATGAACAACAGAAACAGCGTGATGCCCAAAGTCGATGCCCAGAAAGGCGGTTTCACAACGATTACCAACGGATAATGCGCTTCGTGCCATTCTGAAGATGATGCTGAAGACCTGATTTCCAGAGTATAAGTTCCGGCCGGCACGTTATACCATGAGGCGTTGCGCGAAACAGAGATATCCTTCCAAGCCTTGTCATAGCCTTTAAGCCGACATTGAATCCAAAAAGAAGATTCCGACAGCATGTCTGGAGAAGAAAAATCGAAGATGAAGGAACTTTGGTCGTTCCGGAGCTTGATCCTCTCCACAAGGTCAATGTTTTCATCACCGGTCACCATCTGATTTCCTGCACGCATCCCGGTAATCACAATCCTCGGATAACCGCCTGAGCGCATTTTGGTCGGAGAATAGCAGATGAACCCATTGTCAGATCCGGCGCAGAGTTTCCCGGAGGTAAGACGTAAAGTACTGTTGGTCAATTTGGTATCCAAAAGGCCTTCCACCTCTGTATACAGTCTCATGCCGGAATTTTCAGGGTCGAATTGTATCAATCCCTTGTCGGAGGACAGCCACAACGAACCGCTTCTGTCTTCGGAACAACAGAAAAACACATTCGACGGCATTGACGGGAATCCTGACTGGTCATATGTCGTGAATTTGGCGGTTCCGGTATCATATAAGGAAAAGCCATGGCTGAATCCGACTGCCCAGACACGACCTTTCTTGTCGATATGTACGGAAGTGATTTTATTGCTCGGCAGACCTGAGCCGTCGTCTTGGGTAAAATGAAGCATTTCACCGTCTGATGGATTCCAGCGATATAGACCGGAAGCAAATGTTGAAAGCCACATATTGCCTTCGGCATCTTCGGCTATCGAGGTAACGAACACGCCGTCAATGGATTTCACGTCCTCAAAACAATCTTTTTCTCTATTGTATCTGGAGAGTCCAAGTGTCGTACCTGCATAAATATCGCCTTTCTTCGTCTTGTAAACCAGATAAACCTTCTGGTCCTTACGTCCGCTGTCCCGCATTATACCGCCATAAGGTTTCAATGCAAGTGTCTTGGTATCAAGTTTATAAACTCCGCTCAATGAACCGAACCAGAGAGAATTGCCATCAATACAAGGAGAGCAGACCGTCCTCGGCATTCCAGGTATCTTTACACGTTCAACAGTCGCATTTACCGGATTCCACAGCAGAAATCCGGCTTGCTCGGTAGACACCCAAACCTTGGTCGGCGATTCTTCGCAGAAACCGCTGACAATGCACCCTTCCAGAGATGTACCGGAAGCAGTGTAATATTTTTCGAAATTCGTCTGCGCGATTCCGGACCAGTTCACGCCGCTGTCTTTCGTGCCGAGCCATACCCCTTCATTGTTGTCCACGAACGAGCAAGTGACGTAACTGCTTGACAATGAAAAACGGTCGTCGGGATTATATTCAATGTGTCTTGAGCCGGTCCCATGCAAATCGTATCTCCATACGCCTGCGGATGTGGAAAGCCAGATCCATCTTTCTCTCTCGAAGAAAGCATCCAGAAGCGTTACACCGATAGGAAGAGGGAACAGACTGCGGATGGAACCGGATATGGGATCTATTTCACTGATACCCTTGACCGTGCTTGCCACATAAATCTGCCCGTCGGCTCCTTCGAAAATGCCTTCGACATCATCGGAATCGAACCATCCGCCATCCTTGAACGGTTCCAGGTCATTGGCATTGTCAAATCCTGAAGCAGAGTGATAAAGCGGTGAATGATAGCGCGAGAGCCATATTCCGCTGTTCTTGGAACAGAGAATCCTGCGGAAGCCGGAAATTCCCAAGGTGTCGTAACCGATATGGTGCAAATGGGAATATTTCGTGTTGTAGCAGAACAAGCCCTGCCCCTTTACAATCATCCAGATATGACCGTTCTTGTCGGTTGTTATGCTCCGGATCTCGCCCCGTATGGATTCGCCGTCGTCAGCCTTCAGGAGAATAGGTTCGAACTTGTCACGGATATAGTTGTAGCGGCAGACACCGTTGTCGGTTCCTATCCAGATATTGCCGTCCCTGTCCTCTACCAGACAGCGGACATAGTCTGTTTCAAGTCCCAGTTTATCAGTGAAGAAGACATCGAATTTCCTGCCGTCATAGCGGTTCAGTCCATGACTGGTCCCGACCCAGACAAATCCACGGGAATCCTGCATGATGCTGCTTACGCCATCGAATGACAGCCCACTGTCGGCGGTCGTCAAATGTGTAAACTTATATTGGCTCACAGCAGCCTGCGCCGTGCCGTGTAGCCCGACCGCAAGCAGCAATGAAACTGCAATATTCTTTATTATATTTCGTACTCTCATAACCGGGAAATGAGATTTTATTTAAAATCGAACACTTTGTTGGTGATACGCCCTCTTACGACATAGAGATATCCAGTATCACCCTCATGATCCCTTCCACCTGAACCATATACCGCAAGAATTTCATCGCCGCCAAGCGGACAAAGCGAATTCCATTTCGCACAGGCCTTGGTCTGGTCTATTGCAAACGGTCTGGAAACTCCTCGCATCGTACTGAATTTATTCTTGACGAATTCTGATTTCGGGCATACTTGGACTTCCATCGCCGTATGCTTATATCGTTCCTCATGAGTGCTTTGCGGTGCGCCGTCCGTCGTCTGATATGACATTACGAAATAATTGTCCGTCTGTATCAGATACGGGGCTCCGGAATAGATCTCAGTACTCTTGAGCGACTTCTGGAAAGGGTCGAACCTGTAAATGTTCGGCGCGCCGACCTGACGGCTCCAATTATCTGCAACAGAGTTATATACAATCTGCGGGAAGAATTGATAATTTCCTTCAATTGCTTCGATTGCCACATAGATATTGCCGTTGTAAACAGTAGCCGTAGGCATCCCGTCGCGTTTCGTAAACGTATAACAAACAACCCGTTTTTCTCCCCAGGTGTCGCCCCCGTCTTTCGATTCAATGACGGAAATGTTCTGATAGGTAATCTTATCGCTCGCATAAGGAGTCTCATCTGCGAAATAGACCTGTACGGTACCGTCAGGAAGTTCCAGCACGAAAGGCTCATAGCATCCGGAAACATTGTTCGAGGAGTAGAGTCTCTTCAGGCTGCTCCAGGTAGCGCCATTGTCATCGGAAGTGCTGATGGAGATATGGAAAGGATAGACAGTCTTGTCTTTATTGGCGACCTTGGTATCTTTGACTCTTTCATTCACAGCATAAATTATACGTCCAGGATGATGGGGATTGCTGACACTGAGCTGTGCGAATTCCGGATTGTCCATCCTGTATGACAGACTGTCTTTCTTATAGGCCGGAACGACAATCTTCGCCCCGGTCCATGTGACGCCGTCATCATTGCTGAAACGGGCATAGCCATGCCAAGTATTTGAGTAGCATATCATTAATCTGCCGTCATTCAGACGGTGCGCACGTCCGTAAGCACTGCACCAACCAGAAACAAGGACAGGTTTCTCCCAAGTGATGCCAAGAATGTTGCCATCGACTTCCTCAATGTCCGAAGTAGTATTTTCAAGCGCGGTGAATGTCAATTCCGGGGCGTTGGTGATCACGCCGGCTTTAAGCTCCACTTGCGTGCTTGTAGTCGCCTTCAGGAATGTTCCTCTGGCATCGGAAAACATTATGCTGAAGCCCTCCCTGAAAATCTGCGGCGGAATGGCAATGCAGAAGTCGTTAAGACATGTTTCGTTTCCGGCAGGTTTCAAAGTTATCGTTTTCACGCCGTCTCCGGAGACATTGCCAAGAACAGGATTGCCGGCATTGACATTGAATGAAAAATGTCCGGCAACGGATTCGGAAGCATTGCCCCTGAATACGGCTTTGGTCGCATGGCGGTCGCAGCTGGAAGGGCAATTCACTTTGATTCGGAGGTACGCGCATAATTGGCGGAAACGCAGACCGGTTGATTCGCTTTGCGCGGCCATTATTGCGGTAGCTGGATCAAAGTTTCCGGCTGCGGGCATTTGCTCCGATTTTATTGTGATCAGGTCAGAATTCAGTGCATCAGCCGGATATATGGCGGTATAAGGAGGGGGCAATGTTTTCCCCATCGTGAAGGTGGCAGTGTTCGAGCCGGCGGCCTCAGCAGTGAGCGGTTTTGACACGACGCCATTGACGATTATGCAGTCTCCTTCCGACCAGATGACCGGATATTTCCCGCCTGTCTTTTCTCCAAGAGCAGTCTTGGTCGTAGTTTCATCAGAAACTGCAGTGAAGACGGTTTCGGTTTCCAGCTCGGGCGCGGATTCCGTGCATGCCGCCAGTGCCAGCATTGCTGCGGAAATCATCAGGTATGTGGTTATTCTGCGTGTCATTTTATAGTTCGTCTAGGGGTCCGAAGTTAGTTTCGTCAGCGGGCTCGGAGATTAATTCACTTCATTATAATCTTACCTTTCCTTATGTATATATTACCACTTAATTGAGTGATTGCCAATATATTGTCACCTCCAAGATCACAGAGTGAGTTCCAAAGGCCATTGTCCCGTGTCTGGTCGATTTCAAACGGACGGATGCGCTCCCTCATCGTCAGGAATTCATGGCCTGTCATTTCATCAATGCGACAAACAGCCATTTCCATCACGGCGTTCTTCGTGGTGGGTTCCAATGCCCCTTCAGATGACTGGTAGCATAGCACGAAATAATTGTCAGTGTGAATGATATAAGGGGCGCCCGCATAAATGAACGCGCTTTCCATAGAGGTCTTGAAAGGGTCGAACCGGTTCAATGACGATCCATATACAGGTGTTTTCCAATTGTCTGATATCCTGGTACATACAATCTGTGGATGGAATTTGACATTCTGTCCGTTGGCTTCGATTGCCACGTAAATCCAATCGCCATGAATCATTGCCACAGGCATGCCGTCACGGTATTTTTCATTGTAGCAGACAATCCTGGCAGGCCCCCAGGTATCACCGCCGTCTTTGGATTCGATGACGGAAATGTTCTGATATGTCAATCTCCTTTCATAATAAGGCGTCTCATCAGCGAAATAAATCTGCACGGTGCCGTCCGGAAGTTCGAGGACGCATGGTTCGTAACAACCGCGGAGGACATCCCTGTCCCAAATCTTGGATTTGTAGACATCACGGATGCCGCTCCACGTCTTGCACATGTCATCAGATGTGGAAATCGCTATTGTATAAGGCGTTTGTGAACTTTTATTGTCAGAAGGCCTGATGTTCGCAGCATAGATGATTCTTCCCGGATGGTAAGGATTCTTGTCGCTGAGCTGGGCAAATTCCGTATTGGAAACATTGACCTGGACCGGGGCGATATAGCTGTTGTAAGCCATGGCAGTCTGTGCCTCCGACCATGTGCTGCAACCGTCCTTGCTGATCTTGAAGCAGCCGCTTCCTCCACGGGAATAGACAGCCATGTAGCTTCCGTCATTAAGTCGGTGCACACGCGCATACCCGCCCGGTGCAAGCAACTGGGCATCTTCCCAATCTACCATGATTTCTCCATGAGATGTCTTTCTGGGAGCAGGTGTACAACCAGGCTCGACAGCAGAAACGCCCAAAAGTCCGGCCAATGAAAACAAAAGGACCAAAAATCCAAATAATCGGTTACTCATCTTAGCTTTTCGTTAAATACCATACGCAAAGATATGTAAACGATATTTTTTGCATGAAAATTTTTGACACAAAATATGCAAATTTTGAATCAATTTGCGATAACCTTTCTATTGTCTTAGAAGTTCAGCCCCATTCCGACGACCAATGATCTTGGAAGCGATGGACCATAGATATATCCGGAGTCACGCAACTCCCCTTGGTCAAAATCTTTCTGATAGGCATTGAAAATATTCTTGACTCCGGCGTGGAGATTCAGGCGACATATTTTCATTATGTTGAATTCGTAACTGATTTTGCAGCCCATGTCCCAGAATGACGGGGTGTTGACGGCGACATCGACATCAGTTCCGCTTCCTTTCAGGTGTTGTGCAAGCATTGGTCCCGTATAGGTCCCGGACAAATCAATGTCGAAATTCTTGAATGGAGAATAGCACGCCACCATGTAGCCGTAGACGTTCGGGGAACGGAAAAGGTCACGGACCGGAGCGACCGCCTCGTCATCACTCCACGCCTGGGCCTCGTCATAACGGCTTCGCTGCACGGTCAGACCGGCTTGCAGGCTGAACGCCGTAGATATTGCCAGCTTTCCTTCCATCGTGCAGCCATAAACCTTGGCTCCTGATCCGTTGTAACGCTCCATGATGTTGCTGTTTCCATCGTCGGCCTTGTCACCCGTCGGCCTGAGGGAGTATGTATCTTTCAAGATAGTGTAGAATCCTTCCGCCATAAGGTTGATGGAAACATTGTTTAATGTATGATACCAGTCCGCTGATGCACTGAACGAGTGAGACTTCTCTTCCCTGAGATTGTCGGCGAGCTTGATACGTATGCGTTTTCCGCCGGCAACAGCGATATGCAGGTCTTCGTCAAATGCCTGCGGTGCACGGAATCCTTTGGCATAAATGGCGCGGAAACTCAGGTCACGGAACGGACTGTAGCGGATATTGACCCTAGGGGAGAAAATCGGTCTTCGAATGAGGTCGTGTTTGTCAATGCGGACACCCCCAAGAAGCCCCCAATGTTCGTTTTTCCACTCGTTCTGGAAGTAAGAGCCGATGATATTTATCTTCTGAGCCGTTTTATAACCATATCCGAGCGATTTATCTTTCATGTCATCGAAGTTGTATTCCAGACCGGCTGTAAGTTGGGACGGCATGAACAGCAGGCGATTGAACTTATACGAATACTGTACTCCTCCGACTGCAGTCAAGTCCGTGGTCCTTCCGTATGCCTTCGGGTCCATCCCGGAGCCATAGTAGCTGTTCCTGCTGATATGCTGGGCAGAAACATATGCATTCCAAATATGTTTGCCATCTTGGCTCTGGCCTTCATAACTGAGTGAACCGCTGTTGTTTATGTGTTCGGTCTGTTCAGCTATCAATGCTTCGTGTGCAGGTCGGTCCAGCTGGTCTCCACCGCGTCGGAACTCTTTGACACCATGATATTCGAACTTCAATTTCGAGAAAGGATTCAGTCTCAGGTGTCCCCGTGTACCGATAGTTATCGTATTAAGTGCAGGAATCTCCGTAAACCCGTCGCTGTCAGCATCATAGCCATCCCTTGAGCGTCTCTGCCCGAATACGGACAGTCCGCCTCTGCCATCGTCTGTGACCATTGAGGCATTGACGCTGGTGTTATTGTCAAGAGCCCCGCTCATACCTATAGACGTGAGTTCATGGCTGATTCCTGCGCCGGATCTCATTGCCTCTTTGGTGATTATGTTGATTGTTCCTCCGATTGCGGACGCGCCGAACAAGGCTGATCCGCCTCCGCGCACCACTTCCACACGGTCAATCATTGACGCAGGTATCTGCTCCAGTCCGTATACGCCCGCCAATGCCGAGAATATCGGTCGGGAGTCAATGAGAATTTGCGAGTAATGCCCGTCAAGCCCGTTGATTCTCGCCTGAGTGAACCCGCAGTTCTGGCAGTCGTTTTCAATTCGTACTCCCGGCTGGAACGTGAGGCCTTCCGCCAATGTCGGTGAGGAAGTGCTGGCAAAAATACGGCTGTCAATGACATTGACCAATGCCGGGGCCATCTTCCTCGACGTGCGGTTTCTGGTGGCGCTCACCACCACTCCGTCCAAAGAGAGTGATTCCGGTTCAAGGCTGAAATTCACTTCATAGGTTTTTCCTGCTTCAATATCCATTGAAACTGCAGAGTCTTTGTATCCTACGAAAGAGGCTATTATATCGTGCTTGCCAAGAGGCAGGTTTCTGAGGACATAATGTCCGGATGATGAAGTCTGGATGCCGATTTGAGTGCCGCCAACCATCACCATCACATAAGGGAGATGCTCCCCTGTCTTGGAGTCGATAATGTGACCGGATATGCTGGCATCCGACAGTTTGTTCTGAGCATGTGCCAGTACGCTGAAACACATGGCGATTGCAGCCACTGCCAGCGTGGCCGAAAAATGTATTTTTTTCATTTATGAGTGTCGTTATTTTAGCTCAATTCGTGTTTTGCACAACTTGAGACATCAATATTTACTGCATGACCCGGAAACTGGTCTGCATGAATAAGGAAAGGTATGGATTTATAACGACACCGGCGGAGCCCTCAGTCCGAGGACATGATGGAATAAAGACCGGATGACTTCAGGAAGTTCCGGTATCAGCAGTACCGAGAAATCCCGACTTTCTGCAGGAACGATTTCAGCCTGTCCACTGTCCAGATAAACATTGGCAGATATGATTTGCAGAAGCTGGAGTTCAGAGTCGCTGTGACTGTGCGGTTTGCCACTCCAGGGATGAGAATGCACGACACGTCCCTCAGGACCCTCGTGAACGTGGGTAAAGAGGTTTGTTGATGCAAAAAAGAATGCAAACAACACAAGCGCCAACGCGCTCTTGATTTTGAGGTGACGTGTCATTTCACCAACAAAGATAATACACTATCCGCAAACTGGAAAATCCCGCGCCCCAGATATTTGTATCGGGGATTTCTCCCGCCGTGCGTGATAAAACGTTTTCCACTCACGTCATGTCCAAAATTGCTGCTGACGTGCGTGAATCGCCCGGTTTTACGCACGTCGCCGCGCAGATAATCATTGGCCTTAAACTGAAAGCGGGAACAATGAGTCAGCCTCGTATTGGGTAATTCCGAGCAGTCGACGAATCTGTCCATTCGAGGCGTGATAGTCATAGTGGAGTTTATTCGCTGCATCGACGAGTTGCGATTTGGTCAGTTCTTGTACATTCGCAACCCCATAGGATGTTCGCAATAGTTTTGCCAGTTGTGCAAACAATTCCGAGTCTGTCAAGAACTCTCCGTCATCAAGTTCACATGCAAGTTCGCTATATGCTTCCACGTTTTTGGTCAACATGGAGAAATATTGGTGGGCGTCACGGAACATCGACATTCCCAACTGTATGGAACAATATGAAGAAGGCGCTATCATCCCGTCCGTGACTTGCATCCGTTCAATATTACCTGGTACTCGTCCGTGGAACAATTTCCGTAAGTCAGTATCCTTCAAATCTTTGACATTTTGAAATCCATATTGCTGCGTATTGAAATAATAGGCACCTGTTCCCCATGGATATGAATAAGGTGTATGATCCGGATTTGCGACATAGCCATTTCTGTTGACATAGACGATAGTGTTTCTCAATGTCTTCAAATCATTGATTGCCTTGAGTCGCAACTGGAAACAATCAAATGGTTTCATATAGTGATTTTGACTGAGATAGCGTACAAGTCGTCGCCTGAAAGCCATGAAAAACTCTTTTATCTTCTCTTCTTCCCCGGCCAGGACAATATGAATATGGTTGTTCATTATCTCAAATGCGACAATAACAAGTTCCTGGAACTCAGTGCTGCATCTGGCCATAAGATTCATTGAATAACGGAAATCACTGTCATCCTGGAAAATGATGGGGGTTTCTTTCCCTGGAGTGTAGAGATGCCACCAATTATCGCAGTTATACGAAAACGTGGCTTCGCATTTTGCCTCAGCATCGCGAAAAGAATGTTTTTTCATAATGTTTGTTTTGTGACACGCAGATTATCCGGAATCTCACGCGTCGATTAATACTATATTGGTATGCCAATTTAGCAAATGTTTCCGATAAAACTATTGAGGACAGCTTATTTTATTCAATTTTCTGTGAATTTGTAAACTCCCGTGCGTGATAAAACGTTTTCCACGCACGTCATGCCCGAAAATGCTGCTGACGTGCGTGAATTGCCCGGTTTTACGCACGTCGCGGAGATGACTGCCATCTTTGTTTGCCGATTGACACAAATACATTAACTTTGTTAAGAACAGATTAACAGACTCAAGTTTCGCAAGTTGTCAAACTTGTTGAACGTTAGTGCGAATTTGAGGGTTGTCACTCGCCCGAAGGCTGCAAGCCCAACGCGCGTTTATCACGTTACCCTCACCCTAAATCCCTCCCCTCGGGGAAGGGACATACCCACGCCCTCGCGGGCTCTAAAAGCGGTGTTTCGCACTTGCGAAACTTGAATTAACAGAACAAAGGCAGTTGTAATGGAAAGTGGAAATTTCGAGTTGAATGTTGCCAGATTCATTGTAGAGAAGACGGACAAGAGTCTGTTTCTTACCGGCAAAGCGGGGACGGGCAAGACCACGTTCCTGCGCGAGGTCGTGCGGAACACGAAAAAGAAATGCATCGTGCTGGCTCCTACGGGAATTGCTGCTGTCAATGCGGGGGCAATGACCATCCACTCCTTCTTCCAGTTCGGACTCGGGCCATTCGTGCATGGAGTCATTGAACCGAAATCTGATTTTCGGATCAACAAGTCGAAATTGGAACTGATCCGCAACCTTCAGCTGCTGATAATCGATGAAGTGTCGATGGTCCGCGCGGATTTGATGGACCACATTGACGTGGAACTCCGGCGGATCCGCAGGAACAGCAAGCCATTCGGTGGGGTACAACTTCTCCTGATCGGCGACCTGCAGCAGCTCCCCCCTATTGCTCACGGCAGTGAAGATGATCTGCTGAGACAATATTACAAGACATTGTATTTCTTCAGCAGCGCTGCACTTAAAAGCATGAAATACAGCTGCATAGAACTGAAAAACGTATATCGCCAGACGGACAGGCATTTCATAGACATCCTGAACCGTGCCAGAGAATGCACATTGACATATCAGGATATTGCCGACCTGAACGACCGGTTCATTCCGGGATTTTCACCGAAACCGGAAGAGGGTTACATCAGGCTGATGACGCATAACCGCCAGGTAGACAATATCAATGAAACGGAATTGGCAAAGCTTGACAGCCACGCATATACGTTCGAGGCAGCCGTAACGGGAACATTTCCGGAAGAGTCCTTTCCGACAGCAAACAGCCTGACATTGAAAAAAGGTGCCCAGGTGATGTTCATCAAGAATGATCCTGAACGGCGTTTTATCAACGGTACGCTGGGAGAAGTCAGAAGCATTGACAAGAACAGCATTGCCGTAAGGCTGGCAGAGTCGGGGAAGACGATTGATGTGGAGCCGATGGAGTGGCAGAATATCCGCTACCAGTTCGACGAGGAGAGCAAGGAGATATCATCCAAACAGATAGGCCGTTTCAAGCAGTATCCGCTGAAGGCAGCATGGGCGATAACAATACACAAGAGTCAGGGACTTACATTCGACAAGGCCATAGTCGATGTGCACGCTGCATTTTCACCTGGCCAGGCTTACGTGGCGCTGAGCCGTTGCCGCACCTTGGAGGGGCTGGTCCTGAGTGCCCCGATTTGCGCATCGGTTTTCAGAAAGGACAATGCCGTGGATGCGTTTCTCAGCTACATTTACTGCCCGGTGGAAGAGCTCGCGTTTTCTTCCTGCTATGAGTATTTCGAGTACGAGAAAAAGCCTGAGTCAGAAGAGGTTGCGCCGGCGGCTGAGGTCAATGCCGATAAACGGGAAGTGCCTGCGGAAATCCCTGACACGGCTCTCGCGCGGGAGCTGAAGTCGTGGCGGTTCGAGCGCGCAAAGGAAATCGGCAAGCCCGCCTTTGTTGTCTTTTCCAATGCCGTCTTGGCCGGGATTGCGCATCTGCGTCCCACCACATTGACCGAACTCATGGAGGTGCCGGGGATAGGCCCGTCCAAGCTCAATGCTTATGGCGAGGAGATTGTCAGCATTGTCCAGAGCCATATGGAAGATGATGACATCGGGCGTGGCGATGACGGTCAGGAAAGCAGTCCGGCCGATGATTCCCGTGCGCCCAAAAAGGAGAAAAAAGAGGAACTCCGCGACGAGTCCGGCAAGAAACTGAACACTTTTGAATATTCGTATTGGCTTTATAACCAGGGCAATCCGGTGGAGCAGATTGCTGAAAAGCGTGGCCTTAATCCCACTACGATTGAAGGTCACCTGGCACGCTACGTGGCTTCCGGAGACCTTGATGTCCACGAGTTTGTAGATGCGGATACTTTGGAGAAAGTGGAAGCATATTGCGAAAAGCATCCGGAAGAAAAAGCATTGAAACCGATTTTCGAGCATTTCGACGCGAAGATTTCCTACGGTGTCCTCCGCATGGCCATCGCAGCCATCCGGAAAGAATAATTCCCATTTTAGATATCCGTGAATCGCCCATGCGCTTAGATATCCGTGAATCTCCCGTGCGTAAAACCGGGCGATTTACGCACGTCAACATCATTTTGGGCTATGACGTGAGTGGAAAACGTTTTAATACGCACGTCAGCAGCAAGTCAAGTGGTCTTGTGCGTGGAAAACGTTTTATCTCGCACGGGAGGAGGAATTGGGGCGGCGAAAGATTACCGGGGATAGAGAGACAGGGTAACATGACTGACCGGAAAAGAGAGATAGCCTGAAAAGAATCCTGAAGATAATGAAGGTTATTTTTTGAATGTTACTTAACTTTGAGGAAAAGATGATAATTTACGATGTATTACGTCAGCAAAAGATTTGAAGTGTCGGGAGCGCATTATGTGACGACGGACCGACGGACCAAGTGCGAGGAACTCCACGGACATAATTGGATAGTGATAGTGCATTGCAAGTCAATGACTTTGAACGAGGACGGGATGGTTACTGACTTTACGGTCATAAAGCAGAACATCATGTCACGCATTGACCATAAGAACCTCAATGAAGTGCTGCCGTTCAGCCCGACGGCGGAGAATATCGCCAAATGGATATGCGACGAGACCGAAAATTGCTACAAGGTCGAGATTTGGGAGTCCGAGAACAACAAGGCTGTCTACGAAATATAAAAGACGAAATAAAAAAAGGCGGGAAAGTAAGCCGGTTTCTGTGTTGATCTGCCATTTATCTGCGCAACCTACCCCCTGACATCGGGCGGGCAGCCCTCATCTGTCAGTATATTTGGTCTTGCAGGCTCTGGTACCGTACCCGAATGGCATCGCTGACATCCGTCGTGAGCTCTTACCTCGCGTTTTCACCCTCGCCTGCCCCAGAATCTACTGGGGCAGGCAGTTGTTTTCTGTTACGGCTACATAAGATTACTCCCATCTGCGCTTTCCGCAGCAGAGTGCCCTTTCCTGTCCGGACTTTCCTCACCGGCAAAAGAGCCGGCGCGGCAGAAAATCCCGCCTTAAAAATCTTACAAAATTAAAACAAACCCTTCGGAAAACAAAAGCGATTTACAAACATATTCGAAAATATTGAAATTGCGACAAAAAAATGCCCTTCTTCATTTTCGAAGTGAAAACAATTTACTATCTTTGTGTTTTGAAACGAAACCCAAGTATCACAGGCGCGAAACACTGCCCTAGAGCCCGGAAGGGCGTCCAGCAAGCATGATGACTTGCGAAACTTGAAACGAAACCCAAACGAGTAAACACATTGACATTTATATGGCCGGAATCAACAACAACGAATTTGATGTCATCATAATCGGAGGAGGCATCACCGGAGCCGGAACCGCAAGAGACTGCTCATTGAGAGGACTGAAAGTTCTGCTCATTGAACGGAACGACATTGCGGACGGAGCTACCGGACGAAATCATGGACTGCTGCACAGCGGCGCACGTTACGCCGTAACTGACCAGGAATCAGCATCCGAGTGCATCCAGGAGAATATGATCCTGAAGAAAATCGCCAACCACTGCGTTGACGACACATCCGGGTTCTTCATCACACTCCCGGAAGACGACCTCGCATATCAGGCAAAATTCGTGGAATCATGTACGAAAGCCGGCATCAAGGCAGAAGTGATAGACCCTAAGGAAGCTATCCGCATGGAGCCTTCGGTAAATCCTGACATCATCGGTGCCGTCCGTGTACCAGACGGCTCGGTAGACCCTTTCAGACTCTGTTCCTCAAATATAGTGGACGCCAAGTTACACGGAGCCAAAGTATTGGTATACACCGAAGTGACAGGCTTCATCAGAAACCAGGAAAAAATCACGGGCGTAAAAGTCATTGACCACAAGACGGGAGAAACGGCGGAATACCACGCGCCGATAACCGTCAACGCCGGCGGTATCTGGGGACACCATATTGCTGAACTGGCAGGTGCGAAAATCAGCATGTTCCCGGCCAAGGGAGCGCTCCTCATATTCGCTCACAGGGTAAACAGCATCGTGCTCAACCGATGCAGAAAACCGGCCAATGCTGATATCCTCGTTCCGGGCGACACGGTCTGTGTAATCGGAACCACCTCTACCAGAGTACCTTACGAAGAGTGCGACAACATGCACGTAACACCGGACGAAGTAAAGCTCCTGATACAGGAAGGTGAAAAACTGGCGCCATGCCTGAATACCACACGAATTCTCCGCGCTTATGCAGGCGTCCGTCCGTTGGTAGCGGCAGAAGGAGACACCAGCGGAAGAAACATCAGCCGAGGCATCGTACTTTTCGACCATGAAAAACGTGACGGCATCAAGGGATTCATCACGATTACCGGTGGTAAACTGATGACTTACAGACTGATGGCTGAAATGGCTACCGACCTTGTCTGCGAAAAATTAAACGTTGACAAGAAATGCGAGACCCGCACTACTCCGCTGCCGGGTTCCGGTGAAGGCAATGTTCAGGAAGTGTCGCAGAAGATATGGACCAAACCGTCTACCGTCCAGAAAGCTACGGCGGGGCGTGCAGGAAGCATGGCAGCGAAAATCCAATTCGAAACCAGAAAAGAGCAGAGCCTTGTATGCGAATGTGAGGAAGTGCCGGAAAGCGAAGTACAGAATGCCATTGACAATCTCGATGTCCACAATCTGGTAGACCTCCGCAGACGCACACGCGTAGGCATGGGAACATGCCAGGGCGAACTCTGCGCATGCCGCGCGGCTGGACTTCTCAGCAAAGCACACGGCTGCACTGAACGCGCAAAGACAGATTTGGCGAAATTCATGAACGAAAGATGGAAAGGAATGTATCCTGTGGCCTGGGGCGAAACATTGCGCGAGGCAGAATTCACAGCATGGGTATATTCCGAATGCCTGGGAATAGGTAGCGAAACAGATACGAACATCAATCCTGACAAACCTGTATTCGAATAAAAATTAAGACATTATGAGATTTGATACTATAATAATAGGTGGCGGTCTTGCCGGACTCGTATGCGGTCTGAGATTACAGGAAGCAGGACAGAAATGCGCCATCGTTTCCGCAGGACAGAATGCCATGCACTTCTTCTCCGGAGGCTTCGGACTTCTGGCCAAACTCCCCGACGGCACCGATGTGGACGCTCCGCTGGCAGCAATACCGTCACTTGACGCATCACATCCTTATGCGAAAATCGGCGCAGAAAACATTGAAAAATACGCGGAAGAGACGAAAAGATTGTTCTGCGCGCTCGGAATCAATGTAGAAGGAACCGCCGAACAGAACAGATACGTCATCTCGGCTTCAGGCGCATTGAAACCGGCATGGCTGACAATCGACGACATCGCATCCGTCAGCGCGAAAGACGAGAAAATCGCCGACAATGCATTGATAGTCAATATTGACGGCTTCCTCGACTTCAACACCTCATTCATCGCCGAATCCTTCGAAAAACGCGGCACCGCATGCGAAATCACAGCTGTGACGACCAACGAAATCCGCAACCTCAGGCGCAACCCGAGCGAGATGAGAGCGTCCAATATCGCAAGAATCATGGACAATGCCGCTGCGCGTACCACTCTTGTCAATGCCGTTAAAGCGGAGCTGGCGAAAGGAAAATTCGACGCGGTCGTACTTCCGGCTGTCTTCGGTCTCAAGAATCATGAAACCGTCCAGGCAGTACGCGAAGAGCTCGGAATCAAGACATTGTTCATTGGCACATTGCCACCATCTGTCCCGGGCATCCGCTCACAAATGCAGATGAAACGTGCTTTCGAAGCGAAAGGCGGCACATTCCTGATGGGAGACGAAGCCGTGGCTTCAGAAATCAAAGACGGAAAAGTCACAGCCATCAAGACAACCAATCTCGGAGACATTGAACTGACTGCCGACAATTATGTTCTTGCGTCCGGAAGCTATTTCGGACATGGCATAATCGCTGAAATAGACAAAGTTACGGAACCGGTATTCGGAGCCGACGTAATCTTCGACAATGACAGGGGCAACTGGTACGACAAGAATTTCTTCGGCAAGCAGAACTTTATCGGCTTCGGCGTAGCTACGGATGACAAGTTCAATGTCATCAAAAACGGCGAATCCGTAAGGAATCTCTATGCGGCAGGCTCCGTTCTCGGAGGATTCAATCCACTCCACGAAGGATGCGGCGCAGGCGTCGCAATAATGACAGCATTCTATATATCTGATTCAATACTAGGCAAATAGAACATCATGACAAGCACAAGTGAAAATAATTTCGAGCAGTGCATCAAATGCACGATATGTACGGTATATTGCCCGGTAATTCCCGTCAATCCTGAATATCCGGGACCTAAACAGGCAGGTCCTGACGGCGAAAGGCTCAGATTGAAGAACAGATATTTCTTCGACGAATCATTGAAATATTGCCTGAACTGCAAGCGTTGTGACGTGGCATGCCCGTCCGGCGTGAAGATTTCGGACATCATCCAGGAGGCCAGAATCCAATTCAGCACCAAGAAGCCGAAACTTCGCGACAGGATGCTCGCAAGCACCGATTTCATGGGAACCATGGCAAGTCCGTTCGCACCGATTGTCAATGCGACATTGCCTCTGAAGCCTGTGAAGGCAGTTTTGGACGGGGTTCTCGGAATAGACCACCGGAGAACATTCCCGAAATATTCAGGAACGAAATTCGAAAGCTGGTTCAAGAAGAATGCGGCTGCAAAACAGGCAGCATTCAAGAATCAGATTGCTTATTTCCATGGCTGCTATGTGAATTACAACTATCCGCAACTGGGAAAGGATTTCGTCAATGTCATGAATGCTCTCGGATATGGCGTAAACCTGCTTGACAAGGAAAAATGCTGCGGTGTCGCAATGATTGCCAACGGTCTTGCCGACGGCGCCAGGAAACACGCAAAGCACAATGTTGCAGTCCTGCAGAAAGCGGTCGACAAGAACATGAAAATTCTCACGACTTCGTCGACATGCGTATTGACAATGAGGGACGAATATCCTGATTTGCTGAAAGTTGACAATAGCGGAGTACGGGACAGTCTCTCTCTGGCCACCAAATTCATCTATAGCCTGATCGATTCAGGCAAGGTAAAACTTGCGTTCAAGAAAGACTACAAAGCCAGAATCGCATACCATACACCTTGCCATCTTGAAAGACTCGGATGGAGCGTTTTCTCGACCGCATTGATAAAAATGATACCTGGAGTGGAATTCACGCTTCTCGACAGCAACTGCTGCGGAATTTCAGGAACCTACGGATTCAAGAAAGAGAACTATGACGCTTCACAGGCAATCGGAAAGCCGCTTTTCGACCAGATCAGCAATGTAGCACCGGATTTCGTGGCATGCGACTGCGAGACGTGCAAATGGCAGATAGAGATGTCCACCGGATTCACTGTAAAGAATCCTATCAGCATCCTTGCAGAAGCCCTCGACCTGGAAGCCACTGCTGCGCTCAATCACTAAACGACCGCAGGCATCGCCGCGCAGATGGCATCAGATATCAATTGATGTCCTTCTTCATTCGGATGCATACCGTCGTCGCAGAAAAGACTGGAGAAATCACGGCGTGAGAGGAAACAAGTCGTAATGTCGATCAATCTCACGCCCTCCTGTGCTGCAATGCGATACAGCTCCAAGTTATACATCTCATGCCAATTTCCAATCGTATTCACACTGCCACCAAGCCATTGAAGAACATTGTTCTTTTTCTCGGCGCAGAAACCTGAACAGATATAGGAATAAAACTTCATTGAATCGATAGGCGGAAGGGAAAGCATGACCGGAATGCAACCATATTCCCTGACCTTGTCAATCAATGTTTCATATGTAGAACGGAACATCTCCAGTGTGGTCTGCGGAGCATGGTCCTCATCCGGCCTCTCCGCAACGGCATTCCAATCATGATTGCAATCATTGCCTCCGAACTCAAGGAAGGCGTAACGGGAATCTTCAATCTGCTTCACATGTCTTGAAACATCCCTCACTCCGCCAGTAACGGTATTTCCGAAACGTCCATAATTTTCGATGGAAACCCCCATACGTTTGGCGCAAAGAGACGCGAAGCCCGCATCTGAAATCACATAACGGTTCCTGCCAAGATCTTCTATATTTTTACCGGTAATGATTCCCTTCATGACGGAATCACCGAATGAAATTATACCATTTTTTCTCATAACACAATTGTTACTTAAACACAACCTAATAATAAGGCTTCAATTTCCGAAGCTGCGTTGCAAAAGTAGGCAAGCACATGAACTCAGGGAAATAAAGGTGATAACGACACATGATTTGTGACTAAAGGCGCGTTTTAGTGACAAAAATTTGTATACAGTGACGAAAAAAGACTATTTTTGCATTCGTCACAACATTTTGAGATGAACGATATTAACGAAATATTCAGAAAATTCTGGCCGCAGACGGTGCACATCATCGCTGTACCGGCATTTTTCTTCAGTTTCATGATGATATACATGCCGTTCGGGGCGTCAGAATATCTGGGGTCAATGAAGCTGGGATATCCGTTCCAGCTCGCCATGCTATCCTGCATAATAGCGGCAAGTGAAGGCCTGACAAGGAGTATCCTCTACATTTTCCGAAAGAAGATCAACCGTACGGGATACTTGTTCTGGTGCCTGATGGACATGGCATTCGCATCACTTTTCATGGGCCTGTACATCTGCCTGATGAAAAGAGCCTCAATCCCCTATTTCAATGCCGTCGCCTGGGCATTCGGGACAATGACATTGACAGCAGTCTACCCATACGTGGTAATTTATCTTGCTCTACTGACCCATCACAGAAAAAAAGAGCTGGAACAAGCAGAAGAAGGTCCGGACGACAGAATCAGGTTCTACGATTCCAGAAAAATGCTGAAACTAGTGGTAAACGTATCATCCATCTATTATATAAGCGCAGATGAAAACTACGTCAACATACATTACAGCGAAGACGGAAAGACGAAAAAATACGTATTGAGGGCATCCATGAAGAGCATTGAATCCCTATGTGCCAAGAATTCACTGGTTCGCTGCCACAGATCATATTTCGTGAACCCTTCTCACATAAAAATGCTGAGGAAAGACGAAAACGGACTGGTATTTGCAGACATCGACACTCCGGAAACGATAAGCGTACCGGTGACGAAAAGATATTATGCCAATGTCACCAACTTGCTGTAAAAGAGAAATATATAATCAATAACATCATGGTCAAGCATATCATTTTATGGACTCTGAAGGACAGCCTGTCAGAGGAAGAGAAAATCAAAATCAAGAAATCCATCAAGGAAGGACTGGAATCATTGCAAGGTGTCGTTCCGGGACTGACAGACATAAAAGTCCAGATTGACGGACGCCTGGCATCTTCAAATGCCGACCTCATGCTGGACTGCACATTGGAATCAGAAGAAGCGCTCAAAGGCTATGCTGTCCACCCGGCACATGTCGCCATAGCGAACAGCAGAGTACGTCCTTTTACCGCGATAAGATCCTGTCTGGACTTCACGATATAGCCTATTTCATTCTCGCCTTAATTCTTTTCCGCAATCCGGAAGAAAGAGAAACCGGATAATCCGCGTCGGAACGATCCAGCCATTTCAAGGCCAGCTCATTGTCCCCCATCATATAACATCCGAGGGCAATATTATACTCAGCACACGAACGCCGCATAAGATTATTGGTATCGACCAATGTCATCCATGATTCGACAGCATCATGCCATCTGAAATTATATGCGGCTTCCGATGCTGTATCCCAAGCTTCAGGAGAATCGAAATAAATCACCGTATATTGCTCGGACTTCCATGTCGGCATGAAAATCTTGGATGACAATGTACCTGCCTGCTCTGCCTGCAATGCAAGTTTAGGCCAAAGCATGTCTGCCACATCCGCCCTGGAAGTGTAAACGTCAGCTGCAAGTGAGCCGCTCAGGTTCCTGCTTCCCCGCCAAGTATAGACCGTATCGACCTTTCCCATTGAATCATAGGCATATAAAGTCAATGTCAAAGGCACGGATGCATTATAGTAAACGGCAGTATCGGCAGGTGAATACTCTTTTTCGGAAACAGAGACATTGCCGAAATCCGGCGCATCGAACAAGAAAACGACATCATCGCCCGTCGACATCACGATGTTCACCAGCGAATCAGCCGTCCCATAATTGCCGGACGGATTTTTCTTCATCGAATAGACATTTACCGCCTTCTCACCGGAGAAATACTCACGCTCCAACGCCGACGCAAAGCCGCTTACAAGATAAGAATTGAAAACCGAATCTTTCCCGGCATTGTTCTCAAGACCGACCACGGCAATGGACTTGCCGGTCAGGTCGATTCCTGCCTTTGAAGGGTACCTCATCTCCATATTCAGGCTGAACGCCTGCGGAGCGCATGAAGTCACAAAGCTTACTACCACGGCAGCAGCCAATGACAATGTCGTAGAAATAAACGGTTTCATAATCTATTCATTTTAAACACATTCACCCAAAAGATCGTAATCACCGGCCTGGATTATCCGGACATTCATAAACTGCCCGACCATTTCCTCCGGTTCGGATTTCATCTTTTCACGGTCATAGCGGACGAGAATCTCTCCATCCACCTCAGGACTTTCGAACTCACTGCGGCATACGAATACACCGTCATTGTAATCATCAATGAGAACTTTGGTCTCCGTCCCGATACGGCTGTTGTTGAAAGCAAATGATATACCACTCTGGAGTTCCATCAGCTTTTTCAGACGAGATTTCTTCGTCCGTTCAGGCACATCGTTCTTGAAATTGAGGGCATCGAATGTCCCCTCCTCTTCAGAATAAGTGAACGCACCCAATCTTTCAAACTTCGCATCCTTCACAAAATCAAGCAGTTCCTTAAATTCTGCCTGTCCCTCGCCAGGATGTCCGACAATCATAGTGGTTCTCAATACGATTCCCGGAACCTTCTCCCTCATCTTACGGATCAATGCCCGTGTCCATGCTCCATCCACATGACGGTGCATCATGTCCAGCACCTTGTCAGCGACATGTTGCAGAGGAATATCCATATATCGGCAAACTTTGGGATTGTTAGCCATCTGGTCCAGCACATCCTCCGGAAAATCAGCCGGATACGAGTAATGGATCCGAATCCACTCTATACCATCCACTTCCGAAAGTCTCTGGAGCAGTTCTCCCAATGCGCGCTTATGATAGAGGTCCAGACCATAATATGTCGTATCCTGCGCAATCAGGACAAGTTCCTTGACTCCACCTGCGGCAAGACGCTTCGCCTCTTCCATCAAATCCTCGACAGGAACCGAGCGATGAGCCCCGCGGATGAACGGTATGGCACAATATGAACATCTCCTGTCACATCCCTCCGAAATCTTGAGATAGGCATAAGGGAGTTTCTTTCCTGAAAGGACGCGCTCATACCGGCTCTCAGGATTCATCTTGGAACCAAGAGCATTGACCACAGGGGCAATGTCCCTGGCACCGAACCACCCGTCGACTTCCGGTATCAGGTCCGGCATTTCCGCACTATAACGCTGGGAAAGACAGCCGAAGACAAATATCTTCCCTATCTTTCCCTGCTTTTTACGTTCAACCGCTTCAAGAATTGCTTGTATGGATTCCTCCTTGGCATCGCCGATGAATCCGCATGTATTAAGCAGCAGATAATCAACATCTTGCTCGTTACCGGAAGGCAGAATGCAGAAATCATCCTTTACCTGGGCCAGAAGATGCTCGGTATCGACATCATTCTTGGAGCAGCCGAGAGTAATGACCTGTAATGTTTTCTGTTCAGGCATATTACTCGTTTACCTTATCTTCTTCTTTAGCCTCTTCAGATGCTGCCTCACCCTCATTGCCCTCTTCAAAATCCAGAGAAGCGAAATTCTTCAATTCATTGTACCAATCAACGACTTTCTTCATGTGAGACACATAGAAGCGGTCACCGTCATAGTTAGGGATAGCCTTGAGGAACAATGCTTTAAGCTCGTCAGCAGAAGCCTTTGAGGTAGGCGCATCAGCCTCACCGAGAGCCTCGTGAAGTTTCTGGAACACCTCCTGAAGCTTCATTTCACCTTCGCTAGTATAGATGGAGATATCTGCAAGAGTAGTGATTCTGCTCTTCATGTCGAAACAAGTTCTACGCTTGTCGCCCAACGCTTCAACTATCGCTCCGTTACGAGCCTGAGCAATGTAATTGAACAGACCATGCTGGCCTGAAACTGAAAGAATTCTTGCGAGATCAGTTTTCATAATCTTATAAACTTTAATTAATTACTATGTTTCAATATTTCTCCGAACACCTTGTCCGCCTCTGCGGCAAGTTCGTCCGTCGTACCGTTATTGTATATCACATAATCAGCCTTGGACAAATCCAGATGCTGATTCTTGATTCTTTTCATAATCGCCGCAGCATCACAAGCATCTCTGTCACAAGCTCTTGCAATCCTGACATCTTCATCGGCATCCACCATCACCGCCACATCATAAGACCCTGCAAAAAGGGGCTTGTCCAATGCAATCGCGGATTCCATACACACAAAAGGCCTGTTTCCGGCATAACCGCACCACGAGTTTCCGCCCGACACATGCTCACGCCAAGCAATGAAATCCTTCAGCACTGCCGGATGCACAATACACTCCAACTGCTCCAGTTTGCGGCTGTCGCTGAACACCAATGCTGCCAATGCCTTACGGTCGAACCTGCCGTTCCCATCCCTCAGGCAAACCCCGAACAGGCTCTCGACTGCCTCACCCATTTCACTGTCGTACAATGCTTTGGCCCGACTGTCGCTATCATAAACAGGCACGCCCCTGCTTTCCAGATACCGGGACAATACGGATTTTCCGCTCCCGATTCCACCGGTAATGAGTATCGTCAATGCCTTTTTCATTTCACACTCTCTACGCAATCGAAAATCTGCGGTTCAACAGTATATCCGATGACACCGGAAGGTATCGAATCCAGACGAGGAAGGCACTGGCCTTCCAGAGATGAAATAAAGTCTTGGTAATCAACGGACAGCCTCACCTTTTCCGATGGATCATGACTGACAGGGAAAGCGCAGCGGAACCGCACCGTGGCTGTGGACGGATAGACTATAAGGTTATGCCCCTTAGGGACATTGTCAGTATAGACCGGCAGCGTCTTGCAGATTTCGACATAACGCGCCACAGGCATACTGTACGTCACGGTCTCATCGGAAATACGTACGCCCTTGATCTTGTCCAGTCTGGCCTGCCCGTGAACGGACGCGGTCAAATCATTCAACCTGAGAGATTCCGTAAATACCTTGTCAATGCTTGCGAGGTGGAACGGCTCTCCATATATCGTGACAGAATCAGGTGAGATACGGATATCGCCGGCATTGATATGCTGAGGTGCGAAACTCAGCGAATAGACCGGATAGACAGGCACTCTCTTGTGATTCTCGAAAGGGAACCTGAACATCAACGTGTCAGTGAGGATTGCCTCAATCTTGACACCGCTTCCAAGAATCTGCGTAGCATACCGGTTCAAGTCATCACCCGTAACATAATACAGTTCTTCACCTTTAGGGTGCATGTCCGTAGAATTGAACGATACGGTCACGGGGTCTCTCTTTTCAGAACCTGCCAGGTAAATAAGTCCGAATCCCCTGGCCCGGCAACGCGCCAGCACCACCGTGGAATTGGATGACATATCTGCATGACCGCTGATATCGCAACGAGCTTGAACAGGGACACGGACAACTTCAGAATAATTCAATGAAAGATTGTGAATCAGCCATATACCATAAGCCAGCAAGAGAGAGACGACAAATAGCTTCGCATCTCTCCCGCTGATATTCAATCTCTTGGATATTTTTCCGAACAAGTCACGCATAGCCCGGAATCAGTTTGACTGAAACTGCCAGACGACAGTCTCTTACTGCTGCTGTGTTTCAGAGAAATCCTTTACAAGAGAATTTCTGTCAACTTTAAGCTTGGTGTCGCCATCAACCTTGATAAGCACGGTCCTGTCCTTGATTTCATCTACAGTACCGTAGATACCGCCGATTGTAACTACCTTGTCTCCCTTCTTCAGCGCATTACGGAATTTCTCAAGTTCCTTCTGCTGCTTGCGCTGCGGACGGATCATGAAGAACCACATGACTACGAAGATAAGGATGAGCATCACCCACATAGACCAGCCGCCGCCCTGAGGTGCAGGCTGAGTCTGAAGAATAAATGTAAGAATATTCATTTCAATTCAATTTTATATACAAATATAACAATAAAGCGGCTGCCGTCAAATAGCACTGCTGTCAATTATACGAGTCCAGCGCCCTTCTTGACAATCTTGCCGTCCTCTACCATCTTGGCTATCAACTTGTCCAGCAAGCCGTTGACGAAAGAACTGCTCTTCGGAAGACTATAGCATTTGGAAATTTCCACATACTCGTTCATAGTCACTTTCAGAGGAATCTCCGGAAAACTCTCCGCCTCGGCAAGTCCAAGTGCCACCAAGGCGATGTCTGAAGAATTCAATCTGTCTGACTCCCAGCCTTTTACCGACTCGGAAATCATCTTGAAATATCCCTCATAACCGGCGAAGGCGTTTTTCAGAAGCCTGGTTACGAACACCTTGTCGCTCTGCACGTCGGCAGCAGGATTCTTCTTCTTGAGCATATCACTCTGATACAGTTCCGGAAGGCGCCAGCCCTGGCCGGCAGCGAAATCCTCCATCGTACGGCAGCAGAATGTCAATGAATACGCAAGATCGTCGATCCAGTAAATCGACTTGTCCTCAAGTATTGCAGCAAGTTGCTCGTTATCGACAAATTCGTTTTCAAATATCTTTATGAAAAGTTTGCAGTCTTCTTTCAGAGAACGTGTCTCGGACGCCATGTAACGCTGGAAATACGGCTTCTCTTTCATAGAATCAAGCACAGACTTGATCAACATGTCGTATGGCTGCCATGAAAGCCCCTTACGAGCCAGAAGCTTCTGAAAATCAGGATCATTGTCCAGAATAGGAGCCACCTGGTTCTCGACGAATTTCATATTCGGGTCGAGATCCTCTTCAGTCGGATTGAACTTGGTCTTCGCCATCTCGATGCGGTCGTGCGCTTCCTTGGTAAGCGGTGATATGATGGCAAGCATGAACAGATATAAATCGCGTGTCGCCTCACATGAACGGTCCAGTTCATACATGGCATCATCAAGTGTCATCTTTCCGGTCACAGCATATCCATACAGCACCTTGAAAGCCTTCATTCTCAAAATTCTTCTCCCTAACATACTCTGATTTTCTCAAAAATTTCTCAAAGATACTACCATTTTTCAGAATTATTCTTAAATTTGGTAAATAAATTAAATTTGTAGGGAGTTATGTACAACGACGATTATGATCGCTCCGGGGATGAGATTTATTCAAAACCCGTAAGAGCAGGTAAGAGAACCTATTTCTTCGATGTCAAATCGACTAAGGGAAACAATGACTTTTACCTTACAATCACAGAAAGCAAGAGAAAAATCGAGCAGGACGGACGTTACGTCTACGACAAGCATAAAATTTTCCTTTATAAGGAGGATTTCGAGAAATTCGCGGAAGGTCTCGAAGATGCAGTCAGCTACATAAAGGCCAGGCTTGGCGGTTCTTCCGACGAAGCAGTCAACGAAGAGCCTGCACAAGAGAGCCCTGCAGAGGACAAAGATATTTTCTAATCCCATTCTGCTTGGAAAACGACTGAACGGCTGACCGGAAATGACCGGCCGGCCGTTTTTGTATTGTTTTATCGGTCAAAATCGTTACATTTGGAAAATATTATATAATATAGGAGAAAATGACCTCAATATTACTGAAAAATATCAATTGCAACGGAATCCTGTCCGATATCTACATTGAAGGCTCCAGGATCAAACGGATAATGCCGGTAGGCAGCGCCGGACATGAAGGAGAATGCCGGATCGCATCAGGCGTAGAAGTCATGGACTGCGAGGGAAAGACTGCCATGCCGGGATTCATCAACATGCATACACATGCCGCCATGTCCCTCATGCGCGGAACAGAAGAAGATGTCGTATTTTCTGACTGGATTCAGAAAATCTGGGAAATGGAAAAGAGCATTGACGAAGAATTCGTATACTGGGGGACGAAAGTCGCCTGCCTGGAGATGATCAAGACCGGCACGACCACTTTCAATGACCAGTATTGGTACTCCCCTGCCGCCAGACGCGCTGCCGCCGAAATGGGCATCAGGCCCGTAGTTTCATACGTCGCGCTCGACCACAATGACCACGAAGCCTGCGAGCTGCAGAAAGAAAAAATCGCACAGGCATACGAAAATTCATTGTCAATGAAGGACGGCGGGATGTTCGAGACGGCATTCCACGCAATCTATTCCACCAGCGAAGAATTGATGCTCTGGGTATCGGATTTCGCCAAAAAGCATAACCTCAAGCTGCACATTCACCTTAGCGAGACCGAGAAGGAAGTCAATGACTGCAAGGAACTTCACGGAGGGCTGACCCCTGTGGAATATCTCGACAGTCTCGGCATCCTGAATTCCGACGTGATCGCCGCACATACGTTGTGGCTGACGAATAATGACATTGAAATCCTCGGAAAGCGCAAGGTAAACTGCGTTCACAACATCAACTCCAACACCAAGCTGGCATCCGGTTATAAATTCAAGTACAATGAGTTACGTGATGCCGGAGCGAACGTATGCCTCGGAACGGACGGATGTGCGTCATCCAACAATCTGGACATGCTGGAAACCATGAAGACATCAGCATTGTTCCAGAAAGCCTGGAGAAACGACCCGAAGGCATTGCCTCTGCAGGAGCTCATTGAACTGGCGACAGTCAACGGGGCGAAAGCATTGGGCCTGGACACCGGCGAGCTGGAAGAGGGAAAAATCGCGGACATCATCATTGTCAATACGGAAAACTCGTTCTTCCTGTCACCGGGAAATTTCCTGTCGAATTTCATCTATTCGGCTCATAGCGACTGCATTGAGTACATGATTGCGAACGGAAAATTCGTGATGAGAAACAGGAAAGTGAAAGACGAGGCGCAGATTATCTCAAATGCGCAGGAACAACTTATAAAAATCACTCACTAAAATCATATAAATATGGATCCAAGAGCAGAAAGAATTTTCAAGGCTGCTGACTTCGTGAAAGAGCGCCTTGACGGGAAAGTCCCTGTTGCAGGTATTGTATTGGGAAGCGGTCTCGGTAAACTTGCGGACAAGATAGAAAACCCTATTGTTATTCATTATAAGGACATTCCGGGCTTCCCTGTGTCGACCGCCATCGGACACAAGGGAAACTTCATCGCCGGTGAACTCGGAGGGAAGTTCGTAATTGCAATGCAGGGAAGGCTCCACTATTACGAGGGCTATCCGATGGAATTGGTTACATTGCCTATCCGCGTAATGAAAGTATTGGGTATCAGCTACTTGTTCGTTTCCAATGCAGCCGGGGGAATCAATTTCGATTTCCGCGTAGGCGACCTTATGATCATCAAGGACCACATCAACATGCTGCCTAATCCGCTGATCGGACCGAATCTGGACGACTTCGGACCGAGATTCCCGGACATGACCCACCCTTACGATGCGAAACTGATTGCCAAAGCCAAGGAAATCGCTGCTGCCGAGGGCATTGAGCTGCGCGAAGGTGTTTACATCTCAGGCACGGGCCCATCTTACGAGACCCCTGCTGAATGGCATTTCTTCAGGACAATCGGCGCCGACGCCGCAGGAATGAGCACGGTTCCGGAAGTAATCGTGGCAAGACATTCGGAAATTCCTGTATTCGGCATGTCGGTAATTACCAATGCCGCACAGAAGGAATTTGCCGCCGATTACAAGAATGACGGAGACGACGTGGTGAGAGCCGCTGATGCCGCTGCCTACAAGATGACATTGATATTCGCGAAAATCATTGAATCTCTTTAAATGGATTTCGGTTTCATAAGAGTAGCTGCCGCCGTGCCGAGAGTCAAGGTGGCAGACGTGGATGCTAATGTCGAAGAGATGTGTAAGCTCGTGGAACAGGCTGATAATGAGGATGTTTCCATTATCGCCTTTCCAGAGTTGTCCGTTACTGGATACACATGCGGCGACCTTTTCGGTCAGGAACTTCTGATACGGAAGGCAGAGGAAGGCATAAAAAAACTGAAGGCATTCTCCAGAGGGAAGAAAGTCACCATCGTAGCCGGCGTACCGGTGAGGGTCAATGCTTCCCTCTATAATTGCGCCGCAGTGATCAGCAATGGTTCGCTACGCGGAATCGTGCCGAAGATTCATCTCCCGTCATATAACGAGTTTTATGAAACACGCTGGTTTTCAAGCGGTTCTGACTTTTTATACAAAGCTGACACCGCAATGGCACCGGTTTATGACGACGCGAAGAATTGCAGCACGCCGATGGCCGGCGCAGAAATAGAATACGCGGGTTTCAAGGTCAATGTCTACCCGAACATGCTTTTCCAGGTCGGAAAAAGCACTTTCGCCGTGGAAATATGCGAAGACTTGTGGACCCCGATACCACCTTCATCTCATCATGCGCTTGCGGGAGCCGACATCATCGTCAATCTTTCCGCCAGCAATGAAATCCTGATGAAACATCAGTATCGCAAATCCATCATCAGCCAGCTGACTTCCCGTACAATTTCCGCGTACATTTACAGCTCATGCGGTTATGGAGAATCCACACAGGATCTGGTCTATGCCGGTTCCTCACTGATTTACGAAAACGGATTCCTTATGGCTGAGAACGAGCGTTTCACATTGGGTTCCAGCATGATAACGGCTGACATCGATGTAGAAAAGCTGAAGACACTGAGACAGAAGACGACTACCTTCCATACGGTATCTCCGGATGGCACCACTGACGGCACCGATGCCAGAAGATATGTAAGGATGCCTGCCGGCAACGGTGCGTCTACGGACTTCGAAAAAGAACTCAGAAGAGAAATCGAAGCTCATCCATTCGTGCCTGACGTTACGGCAGAACGTGACGAGCGATGCAAGGAAATAACTGATATTCAGGTAATGGGACTCGCCACTCGTCTGGCACATATCAATTCCAGGACTGCCATTATCGGTATTTCAGGAGGATTGGACAGCACATTGGCCCTGCTGGTTACCGTTCTTGCATTCGACAAGCTCGGCTGGGACAGGAAACGCATAATCGGCATAACCATGCCAGGCCTCGGAACCACGGTCAGAACGCATTCGAATGCGACCGACCTGATGGAGGCGCTTGGGGTCACGGCTATGGAGATTCCTATCGGAAAAGCTGTGGCGCAGCACTTTGAGGATATCGGACATGACCCTGCAGTTCAGGATGTCACCTACGAAAACTCCCAGGCACGGGAAAGGACGCAGATACTCATGGATGTCGCAAACAAGGAAAACGGCATCGTCGTGGGTACAGGCGACCTGTCAGAATCGGCTCTGGGCTGGGCCACTTACAACGGCGACCACATGTCGATGTATTCCGTAAATGCCGGCATCCCAAAGACATTGGTGAAATATCTTGTCGGATGGGCTGCGGAGAATCATTTCGGTGAGAAGGATGGACTGGGCGAAAGAACTGTGCATGAGATACTTATGGACATCATTGACACACCTATCAGTCCAGAATTGAAACCTGCTGACGAGAACGGCGACATTGCACAAAAAACGGAAGATCTCGTCGGCCCTTACGAGCTGCACGATTTCTTCCTTTACAATATCTTCCGTTTCGGTTTCGCTCCGTCGAAAGTCTATTTCCTTGCCCGGAAAGCATTCTCCGGCGTTTATGACGACAGCACCATACTGAAATGGCTCGATACTTTCGTAAGAAGATTTTTCGCCCAGCAGTTCAAGCGGTCTTGCTTGCCGGATTGTCCGAAAGTCGGCTCTGTGTCATTGTCCCCTAGGGGCGACTGGAGAATGCCTTCAGATGCATGGAGAACGATGTTTCTTAAAGACCTTGACGGGCTGCGTTAAGAATCACCTCTGAAAGAGTAGGATGCGGGTGCACAATTTTTCTGATATCATCCACGGTTCCCTTTTTGTTCATCAAAACGGTAATTTCCTGGATGATGTCAGAGGCGTGCGCTCCGATGATGTGGCAACCAAGAATCTGGCCCGGAATGAAGCCACTCCCCTCTTCTGCTGCGATAATCTTGCAGTAGCCTTCCGGAGCATCCATTGCCAAAGCCTTTCCATTGGCGCGATACATTGATTTCAAGCACTTTACCTTAATACCTGTCTCTTTGCAGGTATCCTCGGTCATGCCGACTGTAGCCACTTCAGGAGTCGTGAAGACAGCTGACGGAATGATGTCCAGGTCAATGCCGTCTTTCAGCGGACATTCAGGAACGATGCCGGAAGCCTCCGCCATCATGGTGTTCAATGCCCTCTCGCCCTCTGCCGAAGCAACATGAGCCAGCATCATACCGCCACGAACATCGCCGACAGCGAAAATATGCGGCACGGAAGTCCTCATATTCGCGTCCGTTACAATGCCCTTAGGCGTGAACTCGATGCCCGCGTCAGCAAGGTTCAATGTATCTACGGCCGGACGACGTCCCACAGCCATCAAGACATTGTCCGCCAGGACTTTGCATTCCTTGTCCTTTTTAAGGAATGTAACCTGGAGACCTTCTTCTGTCTTCTCAATGGCCTGAACCTGGGCAGCGGTTTCAATATTGATTCCACGTTTGCCGAGTGCCTGTTTCAGTCTCTTCGCCATATCCGTATCGAATCGTGGAAGGACATCCTTGCAATACTCAAGCACGGTCACTTCGGAACCGAAACTGCTGAATACTGAAGCGAACTCCAGTCCGATAACGCCGGCGCCGATAACGCACAGACGCTGAGGCACATGGTCAATGCTGAGAATCTCACGGGATGTAATCACGCCCTCGAGATCCGTTCCAGGAATAGGAAGCATGGCAGAATGGGAACCTGTCGCAATGATTATGTAATCAGAGCTGATTTCCGAAATGCTGCCATCCTCTGCCTGAACCGCTACAGTGTGGTTGTCCTTGAAAGAAGCCTTGCCATATACCAGGTGTATCAGCTTGTTCTTCAGCAAGAACTCGATACCGCCGCGAAGCTGGGAAACAACTTCGTCCTTGCGTGCCATGGCGCCGTCGATATCGAACCTGAAGTCACCGGCTTCAACACCGAACTTGCCGGCATTGCGCAGATCTTCAAGCACTTCAGCATTGCGGCATAGTGCCTTGGTAGGGATACAGCCTTCGTTCAGGCAAGTTCCGCCGACAGGACCGGCAGAAACAATATAAACCTCTATACCTTTGGCTGCGGCAGCCACGGCAGTCTCATAACCACCGGGCCCCGCGCCTATAATTGTCAATGTCATATAGCAACTTGTTTACGCATCACCATATTTGAGAATCGGCTGACGTGCAGCACGTGTCTCATCCGGACGGCTGATCGGAGTATTGTGAGGTGCACCCTTCAGATAATCAGGGTTCTCGGCAGCTTCAGCCGCGATCTTCCTCATCACTTCGACAAATGCATCGATGGTCTCCTTCGACTCAGTCTCCGTAGGCTCGATCATGATAGCCTGGTGGAAGAGCAGAGGGAAGTAGATTGTCGGAGCATGGAAGCCATAGTCCAGCAGACGTTTTGCAACATCCAATGTTGTGGCGCCTGAATGTTCCTCACCCGGACGTGCACCATCATTGACAAGACCGTCGAAGACAAATTCGTGCTTGCAGATTGAAGGAATCGGCAGCTTGTAGCAGTCTTTCAGACACTCTTTCACATAGTTGGCAGCCATTGTCGCAAATTTGCCTGCAAAACGGATGTGCTGTTTTCCGAGTGAAAGGATGTATGCATAGGCACGGAGAATTACTCCGAAGTTGCCCATGAATGCTGATACCTGACCTGCTGATTCTGCATTGTCGGCAGAAATCTCAAATTTGCCGTCAGCTGTCTTGACAACGTGAGGTACAGGGAGATAAGGCACGAGATGAGCTGCCACGCCGACAGGACCTGAGCCGGGACCGCCGCCGCCATGAGGGGTAGAGAATGTCTTGTGCAGGTTCAAGTGCATGATATCGAATCCCATGTCGCCAGGACGTACTACACCGAGAAGCGGGTTCATGTTCGCTCCGTCATAATAGAGCAATCCGCCGCAGCCGTGTACGAGAGCGGCAATCTCGCCAATCTCTTTCTCAAACAATCCCAATGTGTTAGGGTTGGTCATCATGATACCGGCGATGTCATCTCCGAGAAGCGGTTTCAAGTCAGCCACGTCGATCAGACCTGATGCATTGGACTTCACGACCACGACTTCCAGGCCGCAGACCGCAGCGCTGGCAGGATTGGTTCCATGAGCACTGTCAGGGACAATGACTTTCGTCCTCTTGGTGTCACCATGGAGAAGATGATACTGTCTCATAATCATGAGACCGGTCAATTCGCCATGTGCACCGGCACAAGGGTTGAATGTAAATCCGGCCATTCCGGTTATTGCAGACAGGGATTTTTCCATGTTGTAATAAACCTCGAGAGCGCCTTGTACGGTAGATTCCGGCTGAAGAGGATGAAGTCCGAGGAAGCCCGGCATTGCTGCGATTTCCTCATTGATTTTAGGGTTGTACTTCATCGTACAGCTTCCGAGAGGATAGAATCCGGTATCAACGCCGAAGTTCATCTGCGAAAGATTGGTATAGTGTCTTACGACATCCACCTCACTGACCTCAGGAAGTCCGAGAGCGGACTTGCGGGCCAATGACTCAGGCAGTTCCGCCGCTTTCCCGAATTCGTTTTCAGGAAGAGAATAGCCAGAACGTCCAGGTTTGGACAATTCGAATATAAGTTTATCGTAATATTTCATGACTAGATCCTCCCGACAACGTCTATTAATGAATCAACCTCGGCTTTCGTGCGTTTTTCAGTCACGCAGAAGCTGACATAACCCTCTTCCGTTTCAAGAGCGGAGAAAATGCCTGCATCCAGGAGAGCAGACTGAAGTTTCTCTACAGGTACGAGCGGTTTCAACACGAATTCCTTCAGGAACGGCTTGTCGAAAACTTTCTCGAATTTTCCTGTCTGAAGAAGCCTGTCATAGAGATAATGAGCACCTGCAGATGAAAGTTCATTCACCTTGCGTAAGCCCTCGGCTCCCATAAGTGACATATATATAGTCACATACAATGCCATCAAGCTTTGGTTCGAGCAGATGTTGCTGGTAGCTTTCTCTCTTCTGATATGCTGTTCCCTCGCCTGAAGCGTAAGTACGAAGCAGCGTCTTCCCTCTGCATCTTCGGTCTGTCCTACAATACGTCCCGGCATCTTGCGCACATAGTCATTGCGGCATGCCATAAAGCCTACGTACGGACCGCCGAAAGAAATAGGAATACCGAGCGTCTGTCCATCACCGACAGCCACGTCGAAGTTCCACTCCGCAGGAGTCTTGACTACTGCAAGAGCCGAAGGGTCGCAATATTCCACGACAATACCTTTCGTCTCATGAACGGCGTCAGCAAAGCCTGTGAAGTCTTCGACAATGCCGAAACGGTTCACAGCCGGTACAATGATGCCGGCAACGTCGCCTGCCTGAAGTTCTTTCTTCAATGACTCCAGAGAGGTCTGGCCGTTTTCAACTGCAATGTAACCGAGCTGCACGCCATTATACTTGGCGTATGTTTCCACTGTCTTGCGGACATTAGGAAGCAATGTCTCTGAAAGGAGGACCCTGTTCTTGCGTTTCGTGCACGCAACCGCCATTTTCATGGCTTCAGCAGCGGCGGTAGGGCCGTCATACATGGACGCATTGGAAACGTCCATTCCTGTCAGGGAACATATCATGCTCTGATATTCAAATATATAGCGGAGTGTTCCCTGTGAGATCTCAGCCTGGTAAGGGGTGTAGGCTGTAAGGAATTCTGAACGTGAACAGATATAAGGAACTACGGATGGGGTGTAATGGTCATACGCACCGGCACCCGCGAAAACCTTGAGCTGTACATTTTTCTTGTCCAGCGACAAGAAGAAATCTCTCACCTGCTGCTCGGACATGGCATCAGGCAAGTCATATTCCTCTTTATATATGAACTTTTCCGGAACATCCGCATAGAGGTCATCCAGGGAGGAGACCCCTATACGGTCCAGCATAGCCCTTATATCATCCTCGGTATGAGGAAAATATGAAAAAGTGGACATGATTGGAATTATTAGTTTGACTTACTGTTATTTCGCAGTCATTGCCTGATAAGCAGCTGCATCCATAAGGCCTTCAAGTTCAGCAGGATCGCTAATTTTAACCTTGATGATCCAGTTCTCATAAGGATCCTGGTTGATAAGCTCAGGAGCATCCTCAAGAGCCTCATTGTTCTCGATGACAGTTCCGCTTACAGGGCATACAAGGTCGCTGGAAGCCTTCACGCTTTCAAGAGCGCCGAATTCCTCGTCTTTGGAAACCTCGTCATCAGCCTCAGGCATATCAACATATGTGATATCACCCATTTCACTCTGTGCGAAATCTGTTACACCGATAACAGCTACATCACCTTCAACTTTTACCCATTCGTGAGTCTCGCTATAAAGGAGACCTTCAATTACCTTGCTCATAATTATTTAAGTTTAATTTGTTTATTACTTCTTATAGTTTGTCTGATAAAATCTCTTCTTGACTACGATGCCAGGGAACACCTTCTTGCGGATGCGGATGAACACCTGGGTTCCTAGCTTGCTGTATGCGGTCTGCACCATAGCGAAGCAGATGCTCTTGTCCAGAGAGATGGAATGATAACCTGTAGTCACCACGCCTATCTGTGTCCCGTCCCCGGTTTCTACCGGATAAGTAGCCCTAGGAATGGCCTTGTCCTCGATTTCGATACCGACAAGCTTGCGCTCCGTACCTTCAGCCTTCTGGCGTACAAGGACATCCTTTCCGATAAACTCTTCCTTGTCAAGCTTGCAGAACATGCCGAGACCTGCCTCGACAGGAGTAATGGTATCTGAAAGTTCATCACCGTAGAGAGGAAGTCCTGCCTCGAAACGCAATGTATCCCTACATCCGAGTCCGCATGGCACTACGCCTGCATCGAGAAGGATCTTCCAGATTTCCTGTGTGCCTTCAATGGATGTATAAATTTCGAATCCGTCTTCTCCGGTATATCCGGTACGGCTCACTATCATACGGCTGCCTTTCCATTCCGCTTCATAATAAGTGTAGAATTCGAGTCCGGCAGCTTTGGCAAAACCAAGAACTTCCGTGATAACCTTTTCAGCTTCAGGTCCCTGCAATGCAATCTGGCCCCATGTGTCAGATTCATTGACAACCTTCACGTCGAATCCTGCTGTCTGCGCCATAATCCACTCATAGTCCTTGTCAATGTTTGCGGCATTGACCACGAGAAGGAAATGATCCGGCTCGAACTCCCTGTATACGAGAAGATCGTCCACAACTCCTCCATCAGGATGGAGCATCATTCCATAAAGAACCTTGCCTGGCCCGAAGCCGCGGATCTCATTGGTGAAGATGTGATTTACGAATTTTTCCGCATCCGGACCACTTACGAATATTTCTCCCATGTGAGAAACATCGAACATTCCGACCTTGTGGCGGACAGCATTATGCTCATCAGTAATGGATGTGTACTGGATAGGCATCATGAATCCAGCAAAAGGGCTCATTTTGGCACCTAATGCCACATGACTGTCATACAGACAGGTTTTTTTGAGATTTTCCTCCATAGCTTTGTGTTATTGTTATTCATTTGGTTCAGGCTTCCATGATTCCGAGGAAATCGTCCATGGACAATCCTGATATATAATCTGTCAATTCAATATCTCCGATAGCTTTTTTCAGCGGACCGGCTTCATCCGGAACCCCTTCAAGACGAGATGTCAGCAATTCATCGAGTCCGTCCTTGAGCGGGAAAAAATCTCCGGAAACATGACATTTCCGAATCACTCCCTTATCGATATCCAGGCCGATGACAATCTCACCCGCTCCCGGTATCTTTCCGGAATGACTCACAGAATAAGCATGGTTGCGTCCTTCCAGAAATACCGGATTCAGATATTCTGCTTCAATCTCTTCAATTTCAGCGACTTGTTCATCCGTCAGCACGATTGTTTCAATGCCGGCCAGATTCCCTTCCGCATTGCGGTTTCCACAGAAACATTCCAGAAGGTAGTTCTTGAACTTTTCGATGTCCGCCAACGGACTACCCGCTGCCTCATATATAGGTTTGAGGTTCGTAACATGCTGACGTACAGATGAAACGCCCTTGCTCTTAATCTTGGCCTCGGAAGGAGTAATCGCTCTCTCCAGTTCATCGAAATCCGTATTGAAAAGCATTGTCCCGTGAACGATGCTTGATTCCGGCTTCAGGAAAAAAGCATTGCCAGAAACTTTTTTGCCGTCGACCATGATGTCGTTCCTGCCGGATTTCTCCGCATTGACACCGGAAGCCCTCAGGTAGGCGGACAATGTATCCAGATATTCAGAGAAAGTGGAAGCCACGTTAGTGGAATCAGTTATGTATGAAAGCATTATATTGCCTTCATCGGAATAGACGCAGCCTCCACCGCTCTTTCGTCTGAACAGACGTATATCATGTTCCCTGCAATACGGCATATTCACTTCGGCTTCCATCACCTGATTCCGTCCGAAAATGACAGTCGGCTTGACCTGCCAGAAGAAAAATGCGTCTTTCCGGTCCCGGCCGGCCAGCAGAGAAGAGAGATGCGCCGCCACGTATTCCTCCATCGCGAGATAGAATACGAGACGACGCTCTTTATTTTCCGGTAAAGAAATATGTACCATATTGTTACAGCGCGAGTCTGAGTCCAAAGGTAGATTTGACTGAGCTTGCAGGAAGTTTCGAACGGTTGGCTACACGGCAAGCATCCCATTTCGATGCTGCGCTGCCACCTCTCATTATACGGAATTCTCCAGGGAGATTGTAGCATGGATCTGTCTGAGCTTCTTTAGTGTAGTCATAGAAACTGTCCTGACACCATTCCCAAGCATTTCCTGACATATCATAAATTCCAAGTTCATTCGGTCTGAATTCCTTGACATTGAGGACTTCTGAAGATGCATTGTTAAGATATGCGGCAACCTGGCTCACATACATTCCGCCCGCAAACTGGGTATTGAAAGACTTCACGCCTCCTCTTGCAGCGAACTCCCACTCTGCTTCTGTCGGGAGACGGAACTTGCGTCCGGTCAATCTGTTGAGTTTGATGATGAAGTTCTGGCAATCGTACCAAGACACATTCACGACAGGTTTGTCCAGTTCCTTTTCGCTGTTCTTGTACGGAAGACTGCCCATAACCTCAAGCCAAAGTCCTGCGGTCACCTCGGTCTGTCCGATTTCGAAACCACGTACTGTCACCTCGTGAACAGGGCTTTCATCCTCGCCGGCCATCTTGCCCTGCTCAGGTGTAGCACCCATATTGAAAGTACCGCCATTGACGCCGATCATCTTGATGGCGCATTTGCCCACGGTGATGGTCTCATTGGAAGAAACCTCTTCACGTCCTGCATTCTTATTGACAATGGCGGCGACAACATCTTCAGGGATGGCAGTTTCCGTATTGGCCACAACTCGGAAACCGAGTCCAGGTTTTCTGATATAAGAGCTTTCGCTGTCACGGGATTTGCGTGTACGGGCCACCTTGAAGTCATTCTTCGCCACATACAAAGGATTCTGTATCAATGTATCGCTCTGGACATCATTGAAAGAATCAGCACACCACTCGGAATAGTTGGGGTTCACCGTAATCATTTCATTGGCTGCCGCATATTCCCACTGCGCTTCCGTCGGAAGAGAGAAAGGAATCCCTGTCATCTTGGAGAGTTTCCCAAGGAATTTCACGCAATCGTCATAGGAAACCATGTCCACAGGTGCAGCCGGATTCTGGATGGAGCCCGCAGCCGAGCCTGTAACAGCCTGCCACAATTCCTGGGTTACCGGCAATTGAGAAATCGAATAACCATTCAACACTACCTGATGAATCGTCGCACCGGGAACTTTCGTGCCTGACGGGGTCTTTCCCATTGCGAATGCATCGCCCGGAACAGCCACCATGCTGAATGCCACTTCACCTGCTTTCACTTCAGCAGGAACTTCCACCCCTGCCGCGCTCTGATACGCACCTCCGCCGCATGATACCATCAGAAGGACTGATGCCGCAGCTGCAAAAAAAGAATACTTATTCATAAATTACAATTGTTTTCATTTCGTCTCTCAAAGGTAGTGAATTTTAATCGAATTACCGCCATTTCATAAAATATCGTCAAATATTAATTTTTTTACCTAACTTCGGCGTCCGAAACGGTGCAGCAAGCACCTTTTCCGAGAGAAAAAGTTATTAGAAATGGAACAGACACCAGGACAGAAGTTTACAGTAAAGCACAATGATTTTTTGTTGAATTACCTATATGAGATTTTTCCGGGACAGAGCAAGACGGGAGTAAAGGCTTACCTCTCGAACGGTCAGGTAATTCTGAACGGAAAGAAGGTTACGGCGTTCGACCAGCCGCTTTTCGAAGGCGATTCATTGACAATATTGCCCAAGAAGGTTTCCATATACAATGAGGTCAAGCATGCGGCCCGCGTGGATCTTCAGGATTCTGGCGTGGAGATTTTGTATGAGGACGACAGCATAATAGTGGTGAACAAGCGCAGCGGCCTTCCCGTCGTAGGGACAGGAAAGTCTGCCGGACATGCCGTGGATATGGACAAGAAAGGAGCGAAGGCCAGTCTCATGGGCCAGAGAAAGGAGAACACGGTGTATTCCATATTAAGCGATTACATGAGGACCAAGGTTCATGCAGAAAGGATGAGTTCCAGCGTCAGGCTTCCTTGGAAACCGTCGCATGTATTTATAGTTCACCGTCTTGACCGTGACACGTCCGGCGTGCTGGTATTTGCCAAGACCGAGAAGATCCAGCAGATAATGCAGGACGGATGGAACAGTTTCGTCAAGAAAAGAGGTTACGTCGGCATCGTCGAAGGAGTACCGTCGCAGCCGCAAGGAGCCGTCATCAGCTGGCTGAAGGAGAATCCGAAGTCAATGAAGATGATTTCTTCACAGGAGCCTGATTTTTCCACGGACAGAAGAGGCGCAGGCAAGAGTTCAGAAGAGTGGCAGAAAGCCATAACCCATTATCATGTATTGGCTTCCGATGTCCATCCGACAGGCAGCCGCAGATCCGGCAAGGATGAGGGACCAAAGGACGCGGCTATGAGGTACAGCGCCGTGGAGTTCTCATTGGAAACCGGCAGGAAGAACCAGATCCGCGTGCATGCCGCATCGGAACTGCATTGTCCTATCGCCGGGGACAAAAAATATGGTGCCAAGACAAATCCTTGCGGACGCTTGGCACTGCATGCGGGAACATTGGCTTTCATACACCCCGTTTCCGGCAAAGTCATGACTTTCACCGCAAAGACTCCCAAGGAGTTCGGGGTTTAGGGGGTTAATCTCTACCTGAGATACTGGAACATACGTATGTACGGTTCGCCGAAGAAAAGAACTACATCTCCGAATTCGAAGCCCAGCTTCTTGTATAATTTGTGGAGATGTGGTTTTTTCTCGTCTACGAGCAATGTCACCTTCTCATAACCGAGCGCCTCTGCTTCATCCAATGCATTCCGCATCAGGATGCTGCCGATATTGTGTCCGCGGAATTCCGGGTGGACGACCAATGAATCGAGATAGTATTCTCCCGCGCCGGTTTCGCTGCCCGGTTCCGGCTTCTCGGTATTCAAAAGCTTGGCCATCAATGCGAATGTCCTTTCGGCCGTTTCCTTGTAGCTCCCTCCGTCGTAAGAAACGAGGGCTCCGGCTGTTTTTCCGCAGAAGGTGGCAATGGTCGTATTCTTCCAGGAGTACAATGTGTCTTCCTTGGAACATACTTTTATCAATGCGTCACGTACGGCGGAAATCGGCCCGAACGATGTCTCGGCATCAGCCGGCAATTCCGGATTGAAGATATCGTACCCCATGGCTGCAAGGACGGCATCGGCTATAAACGGCGCATCAGACGCCCTTCCCTTGCGGAGCTCCACACGGGGCGTCTTAGCCTCAATCGCCGGCATCACAAGCGTATTATTTTCACTCACAGCCACTTCCCCTTTCAGCCCTGTATGCGGGTCCTTGTAAATTATTTCCATAACGTAAAAAAGTTAAATTAATTTTTGTGAATATAAATAAAAGTATCTATATTTGCAAACGCAAATGGGGATATAGCTCAGTTGGCTAGAGCATCTGCTTTGCAAGCAGAGGGTCGTCGGTTCGACTCCGTCTATCTCCACAAAAGAAGCACTTCGGTTTTCCGAGGTGCTTTTTTCGTTCTACTCTTTTGAATTCCATTTACTATTCCGACGTGCGCAATAAAACGTTTTTTACGCACGTCACGCCCGAAAACCATGCTATCGTGAGTAAATCAGCCGTTTTTACGCACGTCAGAAGTCGAACTGCACCTTGGACTCGTGAAAACCGGGGCCAGGAAAATTTTGGTTCTCGTTAAAACGTTTTCGCGGAACAAAACGCTCATGTAAACTGCTTTGGTGTTACTTAAAACGTTTTCTTGGAACAAAACCTGTGCGAGAGACAAGGTCATGTTGGGCAGGGGAAGAGCGCATGGTCTGACAATACTAAAACGTATTTATAAAAATTATAAATAAAAATCGTCTTTTTTGTTTGCTTATTGATATATATATATATACCTTTGCCGGCTCAAAAAAGTGACGAATTCAGTTCTCAGCATGGACTGAATTGAAGAATGATATGTATAATGATTTTGGTAAACGTGCTATGAAAAGTTTCATAGCATTTATAGTTTGTCTGCTTGCGTTCTCCATTTGCCCGGTCAAGGGCCAGAACGTAGCGCTCAAGACAAATGTCCTCTACGATGCGACGGCTACGGTCAATGCAGGTGTCGAATTCTCGATTGCTCCGAAATGGACGATGGATATTTCCGGCAACTATAACGGATGGAGTTTTTCAGATAACAGAAAATGGAAACACTGGCTCGTGCAGCCGGAAATCCGCTGGTGGTTCTGCAACAAGTTCATGCGCAGTTTTCTCGGCTTTCATCTTCTCGGCGCCCAGTACAATATCGGAAATCTCCCGACAGACTTCAAGGCATTCGGCAAGGATTTCTCCTCATTGAAAAACTACAGGTACCAGGGCTGGATGGCAGGGGCCGGAATCGGCTATGGTTACGACTGGGCCCTGTCAAGGCATTTCAACCTAGAATTTGAACTCGGAATGGGTGTGATATACACCGGATACGAGAAGTACGATTGCCCGCAATGCGGCAAGAAAGTCGATGAAAATCAGAAATTTATGATAGCGCCAACAAAGGCTGCCCTAAGCCTTGTTTACCTCTTCTAACAGGACATTGACATGAAAAATATATTTGCAATCGTAGCAGTTGTCATCTCAACTGTCTTTACAATGTCTGCCCAGACATTTGCAGACGGGCAGGTTGAGGCACAGAATGTATGTCTCGAGAAAGTTTCAGGAACTGTGATGCTGAGTTTTGACCTTGATGTGAGCAATCTTTCGCTTCCAGCGAACAAGGGCTTTGTGCTGACTCCGGTAATTGCCGGAATATCAGATACATTGAGACTTCCTGCAATCGAAATGCTCGGAAGACTCCGCCATATATATTGGCTGAGAAACGGGGTTACGGCAACACAGGACCCTCTTGTTGTGGCACGACGTCATAATGGCGACCCGCAGGTGGAGCACTATGCCTACAAGATTCCCTATCAGCCGTGGATGAAAGGTTCAAGACTTTTTATAGAACAGGCTGACTGCAGATGTGCCCAGAAGTTGGGAAACGGAACATTGACAGTCCCGTCAGAAGAACTGGAACCGGAGGTGGAAAAAACTCCGTCAGAAGAGCCAGTGGAGTGGGAATTCGCTTACATCATGCCTCAGCCGGAGGCAGTGAAACAGCGTGCGGAAGAAGGTACGGCACGGCTGAACTTCGACGTGGACAAATATGACATAAGACCGGATTTCGGAAACAATGCTGCGGAACTGAGGAAAATAAGAGAGACTATCGACCTTGTAAGAAATGACAAAGACGTGAAACTCACCGGAATATATCTTCATGGTTATGCCTCTCCGGACGGTCCTTATGCGCATAATGCGGAGCTGGCCAAGAATCGTACGCGCGCACTGGAAAAATACCTTGAGAACTATTATAATGAATTGAACAGTAGCCTTTTCTCGGTGAATTCCACCCCTGAAGACTGGAAAGGATTCAGAGAATTTGCGGATACTTGCGGCTTCTCTGGAAGATGGGATGTGCTCAATATCATCGACAGCAATATGACTCCTGACGAAAAAGACTGGACTCTTATGATGCGCTATACTACGTTCTACAAGAATGTGGTGCTTCCTGTCGCTTACCCGTCACTGCGCCGCACAGACTACAAGGTCACATACGACGTGCGTAATTTCAGCCTTGAAGAGGCCAGGAAAATTATCAGAGAACGTCCACAGAAACTGTCCCTGAACGAGATGTATCTGGTTGCGAACTCTTATGTAGAAGGAAGCGATGACTTCAACAATGTCTTCGATGTAGCAGTCAGGATGTTCCCTGAAAGTGAAATTGCCAATGTCAATGCAGCCTGCGTGGCTCTCGAAAACGGCAACATGAAGGATGCCGCAAGATTTCTGGCCAATGCGGGGGATTCTCCCGAGGCCAAGAATGCCAGAGGCGTATTTGCGGCAATGAACGGAGACAATGAAGCTGCATTGGAACTGTTCTCACAAGCAAGTTCACTTGAGGCGGCGCGTAACAACTATAAGAAAATCAAAAACAATTAAATCCTATATTATCAATGAAAACAGGTAAACTTATTTCTATCGCTCTCTTGAGCCTTGCTGTGGCTTGCTCTAAAGAGAACGTGACCTCTAATCAGGGAGGTTCTGATGCAAATCAGTACATGGCTGTGGATATCGCTATGTCAGTCGGCTCTTCTACCAAAGCTCCTGCGGACTATCGCGACGGATCAGAGGCCGAAAGCACTGTAAATGTGAAAAACTCCATTTTCCTTTTCTATGATGCATACGGCAACTTCCTTACATCAGGTGTTATTTCTGCCACTGACGGCTCTGTGGATGAGAACGGAAACCTCAAATTGACAACAAATAATCAATCAGGTTTCGTAGAGAAAGAGTCCAAGGCAGTTATCGTGCTGGGTCCTACAAGACTCCGTCCTGCCCTCGTGCTTGCGGTTCTCAACTATGACAAATGCAACGAGCTCAAGACTCTGTCGCTTGCTGATGCTCACACACAGGTGGACAGTAGAGAGATTTCAACTGAAGCAGGCAAGTTCACAATGACCAATTCCGTATATGTTGACGGAAAGAATATCGTGAATGCAACTCCGATTGCAGCTTCTTCCGTAAAGGAAACAAAGGAGGAAGCTCTCAAGACTCCTGTCCAGATTTATGTGGAGCGCGAGGTTGCCAAGGTGAACATGAAAGCCAAGGAAGGCTTGAAACAGACTGCAGACGGAAAAATATGTTTCGAGACTCCAAATGCAGAAAGTGTTCTCGACGGTGCCAAGGTTTCTGCCCGTATAGTCGTTGACGGTTGGGCTGCAAATGCTTTCAACACCACTTCATATCTTGTCAAAGATGTTCCGGCTTCATGGCTTGTTACAAGTCCTTTCGCGAACTGGCATGACGAAGCAGCCAAAAGGACATTCTGGGCTCAGGACCCTAACTACTCAGGCTCAGAGGAGTATGTTTTCGGCCGCACGCCTGATGGAGAGCCGGGAACATACAAGAATGTCAAGTATCTGTCTTGGCAAGAGGCTACGGAGAACAATACCAACTCATACAATTATATGTATGAAAATACTACTGACAAAGCATCCGCAAGAGTAAATGGCGGTGAACTTGCCAATGTTCCTACCATTCTCATTGCGGCACATGTGGAGACAGCGAAGACCGGAGCGGCCTGGGAAAGGCAAGACATCTACAAGTTCGGCGGTCTTTTCTATACGAATGAGGCATTGAATAATTATGCTGCCGAGCAGATTCTCAAGGGAAAACTGCATTGGGAATATACCACAGCAGAAGGCTCGAAAACCGCTTCTGTGGAACCGAAGCAGATAGTCGCAACATTTATTGCTAATGTTGTCGATAACTCAGGTTCCGTCAAAGTCAAAGTTGCAAAAATTACAGCCCCTGCAGAAGGTGCAAAACTCATGAAAGAAGACAATTCTGTAATAGAGTCTGCTGACTGGGCCAAGACTGTTGAGGACATTCTCAACGGCGAGAATGGTTTCAATATTGCCAAGAAAGAGCTTGTATGTTTCAAGAACGGTATGTGCTACTATCAGGTACCTATCAAGCATAACCAGACTGACGAGGATGTCGCTTACGGTACTGTGCGCAACCACATCTATGAGCTCACACTTTCCAAGATTGCTAAAATCGGTAATCCGGTATTCGATCCGGAGGAGAAACTCGTTCTTATCCCTGGAAAGGAGAAGAACTACTACGTATCTGCAGAACTCAAGGTTCTCAAATGGCGAGTTATTACTCAGGATGTTGTAATCGAGTAATCTGTAATTGCTGTCGGCACAGACAGTGAATTTTTCGGGCGGACGGCCTTGACCGGCTTTCCGCTTGCCAAAGACCGGAGTCGTTCCGGCAAAAGTAGAAAAACAATGAACAGAAAGGCTGATATAATGAAATTGTCGAAGCGTATCCTCGCAGTGACGGCTCTTTGCAGCATCGCTGCAATGACGGGCTGTGTGTACGATGACATTGACGGCTGTCCTACACGTCGGTACGTTCAGATTCGATATGACAAAAACCTCAAGTCAGCGGATGCCGCTTCGTCAGAAGTGAAATCCGTGAACATATATGCTGCTGATAAAGATGGAACGGTGGTTTATGTGAAAACATCATCGGCTGCAGAATTGTCAGAGAACGGATATCAGGTGAATATCAGCGACTTGCCGTCTGGAAACTATACATTGGTAGCCTGGGCTGAAGGAGAGCAGAGGAATCCCGATTCCTATATGCCGATTTCTGTTATCCCAGGAAAGACTCATGTCAATGAACTCAAACGCATAATTAAACGTAACCCGTCCGGTGAAGTAGAGAAAGACTTGACCCCGCTTTTTCACGGAATGGCTGAAAATGTGGACCTTACGGACTTCAGGACAGGTGGCGTTCGCCGCGCTGCACTTTCCCTTACCAAGAATACCAACAATGTGAGAATCATTCTCCAGCATCTTTCCGGAGAGCCTGTGGATGACAAGAATTTCAAGTTCTTTATCACGGACGACAATGGTACGACAGACTGGAACAATACATTGACAGTATCAGACTCAGTGAGTTACAAAGCCTGGTCAGTGAGCTCCGGCAGCGCAGGCATTGACAAGACGGCATTGACACGTGACGGCCAGACGGAAATCGGCGTGGCGATGGCAGAACTTACCGTGGGACGTCTGGTGAAAGGACACCGGCCGGTACTGAACGTCTATAATACCCACGGCGTCAGGGTCATTTCCATTCCGCTGATAGATTATGCCCTGCTGATAAAGGGACACTATAATTCGACGATGTCCGATCAAGAATATCTGGACAGGCAAGATGAATACAATATGACTTTTTTCCTGGATAAGGAGGACCGTTGGGTAAGTTCGAGCATATTGATCAATTCCTGGAGAGTGATACTTGACGACATAGATATTTAGGATAATGCAGATGTTGATGTCCTGTATAAATAAACTGGTTGCAGTCAATGCCCGGTGTGCGAAGATGGTCACGGCAGCACTTGCCGCGCTCATCCTGACTTCGTGCATATATGACAGCAAGCCGTGCGATATCGAATATCCCGATAACGTGCCGGCTTACCTGACCGTAACGCTGAATACAGGGGACGTCAGCAACAAGATTCCTGGCTGGACAAAGACTTCATTGACAGAAGCGGATATGGAGTCAGGCATTGAATCTGAATCACTTATACACTCCTACAGAATCTGGATCTTCGCATCGAGAGAGTCCGGAGACGGGGCGCAGCCGATAGGTTTTGCAGAACAGACTGGACTTGCCGGCACGGAAAATCGAGTCGTAAGCATAAAACTCCGTACCGGAAAAATGAACGGTGTCGATCTATATGTTCTTGCCAATGCGGATGGCTGTTCCGGACTGATGTCTGGAGACGGCAGCGTGATGACAAGAGGACAGCTCAGAACCGGAACCATATGCGGATTCGGCATCAGTTCTGATATGAAACCTGAGGTGATGACGGTCCCTTCTGCTGGACTTCCCATGTCGAGGGCTCTGACCAATGTCCCGCTTCAGAAGTATGTGTCTGAAAGCATTGACCTGAAAAATTCTATAGAGATTCCTCTTCTTAGGGCAGTGTCCAAGTTTCAGTTCTATATGGCCAAGGCCGAGGGAAATGCGGACATCGACGGTCTCAGTGTCCTCAATGTGGAATTTGGAAAAGCCGAGGCTTCTGCTACCGGCGTTTCCGGTAGTTTTATTCCTCAGTCGGCATTAGCCTTTACGCGGTCGGTGGATTTTGCTGATGTGAAGAGCCTCGATTATCTGTACACTTCATCTGCGTTCCTGCCTGAAAATGTGGGCTATTATTCCCAGACGGTCAGATATACAGGCGGTTCAAATGTCTTGTTCAAGGCAGCGGACATAAGTCCGGTCAAGGATCCCACCGTTTTCAGAAGAGGTTTGGACGAAAACGCGCAAGCCTATGCTGAAAGAATGAGAAATGCAGGTCTGACATCTTTCTCTTCGTATTTTTTGGAGTCCGGTCAGGCGCTTAGGGGAATTGTCAACTATCAGTTCTCTGCCAACAAATCCAGGAAAGTTTCCTTCAACATTGACCCTGGCGAGTTCCTCAGAAATCACGAATGCATCATATATGCCTATGTCCTGAACGGGCGGGTGGAGGTAGAAACCACGCTGAAGTATCAGGTAATCGACTGGAAGAGCAAAGAGGACGTTAACATTGATTTCAACTGATTATGAAGTTCAGGTTTTTACATATTGCCATATTGACAACAGTCCTGCTGTGGGCTGCTACCTCGTGTATATGGGAAAAGGGAACTGACGTTTATGAAGATGATGTCGTAGTGGTTTCCTTGCCTGTGGAGAATCCTTCTTCAGAGTCTTATTCGATGGATACCAAGGCGACCGATGCAGAGGAAAGGGCGCTGAAAAATCTGTATGTGTATATTTTCAATGAAAGTGGAGCATTGAAAGGCTTTGCGGCATTCAACAGCGGACTTAACCAGTCCACATCGGATACAAAAGGCAAATACGGAACAGTAAAAATCAAGACCACAGCCGGGCGCTCATACATCTATGCTGTAGCAAATGTCTATCAGGAAGGAACTTATCCTCTCAAAACCACTATGAAGGACGGTATCAGGGAAACAATATTGCCTTCGGATGGCCTTCCGATAAATCTTTCTTGGGAAGCGGTAATGGATGGCAACGTGAACTTCACTCGCAAGCAGTTTTTGGCGCTTCCGTTCAACCGCAAGCAGGAAACAATTCAGGTTTCCAGCAGTTTCCTTATGACAGGGGCGGCTAATGGAGGTAATGTGGTGAATATCAATAAAGAAGGTCGTGTCGAGACTACATCTTCCGGCAATGAAGATATGATCCGACTCACTCGTGTCGTCTCCAAAGTCCGTTTCAATATCGGAATTGCCCGTGGTGAAGTGGGGAAAAGCTTCAAGGCTGAGAAATACAGCATTGTCAATGTCGCCTGCGTCGGCCCTCTTTTCTCTTCCGACGATGCCGGTATCGAGAAAATCTATTCTGTCGAACCGGTACAGACCAATTTCAATAACATATCCGGAATTTTCGCGCCAAATGATGTGGATGCTTCCGGAAGGCAGTATTTCGAGGTGTATCTGCCTGAGAATAAGCAGAATGCGGTCAATAAGGTGACTAAGTGGCACGAGCGTGAGGCTGACGGGATGTCTATACCGAAAGCATTTGTCAATGCCCCTGAGTTCGGAACCTACGTGGTTATCGACGGAACATATACCGAGCAGACCACAAGCTACACCAGAAATGCGGCTGTTACGTATTACGTTCATTTGGGAGACTGTACAGCGGATGTCAATGACTATAATGTGGAGAGGAATTCCACATATACGTTCAATGTCTCCATTTCAGGCGTGGACAATATCATTGTCGAGGCAAAGCAGGAAAACCAGACGCAGGAACAACCTGGAGCGGAGGGTATCGTGATGGAATATGGTACTGCAGGGAAGACACTTTCATTGGACAGCCATTACGAATATATGGTGATGCGCTTCTATATGAACGATATCAAGATGTTGAAGGATAAGGGCTTAGGCTATGTGTATCAGATTTCCGATCTCGGCAATCAGTCAGAAGTTATGATGGTGACAGACAAGGTGACCGGAAACTTGAATGGCGCCACTACTGACTGGGTGGAATTTGCCATAGGCGGTACATATTCATCCTCGGCAACAGAGCGTGGAACTGCGGTAGCCTATCCGGGAAAAGGAAAATCATCGCTCTACAACATCAACTCTTTCCTTAAACTACTCTATGACAATGCGGATGTCATAACTTTCTGGACAGGCGGATCCAAGGCAAATCCATACATTGATGTTACATGCTTCATCGACGAGAACTATTATCCGTCCAAGTCATGGAACGAGTATGTGAATGATGTCCCTAAGAGAACATTCTATGTGGCCAACTCTGTAAGCGAAAGTAAGGATAACAGAAGTGTGTATGCAACAGTTGCTTACGGACTTAATCAGTGTAATATCCAGACTTTCTATGACAGATCCCATGCCGGAACTGAGGTTGCCTACGGATGCGAGACTACGAATGATGAGGCAGGGAAGGGCTTCTCGGCGGGTCCGGTTTCCAGTGGAACCGACGACTGGAATGGCAGGAACAATCAGATCAGCGATTTGTCGAAGTCTAACTACCGCATTTCATGGAAAGATCTGGCTTCAAACAAGAGTTTTTATCGTGCTTGTATGTCCAGAAACAGGGATTTGAATGGTGACGGAGTAATCGATGACGAAGAAATCCGCTGGTATGCTCCTACGCTCAAGCAGTATGCTGGACTTTGGTTGGGAGAAAGTGTAATTAGTACGGACAGCCGTTTGTTCAACAAGCCTACTTCGATTTTGGGAACCAATCCGTACAATAATACTGCAGGTGGTAACCGTATGATATACTGGACTTCCACAAAAAATGTCTGTGATTATTTTGCGGAAGAGGGTATGGCCACCAATTATGCTACATCCGGGCCGTGGTCTGCTTCTTATGTGAGATGCGTACGCAATCTCCAGTCATACGATGAAGGCTATGACAAGACTCCGAGCGACTATTATACTTCCACCACACAGGATGGTTATAAGAAACTGTCGCTCGATAATATCGATGCGAGCGCACTGAATGTTTCAGGAGAACAAGGGGAACTGAACAATCATAATGAACGTCAGGATGACAACAAGCCTGCAAAAAGTTTTCTTGTCGCATCCAGGATTCTTTCAGGTGCTACAATGCAGAAAGTTGTAGAAGGGACATATACTTGTGCACAGAATTATACATATGACACAAATTACAAGTGGCGAGTTCCAAACCAGCGCGAGTTTATCCTGATGTATCTGGCAGGGCAGGGGGCAAACTACAGCACTTGCCGTACGGGGTTCTCAAATTCCGCATTCCGATATGGTTGGCAAATTGATGGACGCATCATTACGATGCTGTATCCAGCTCAGAAAACAAAAGATGTCAAAGTCCGCTGTATCAGCGTGTTGCAATAATCGTTTCTAAATTTTTAGTCTTTACTTTGCCTTTTTAGGGGGCATGCTTTTGGATGCCGCTGTTTATTTTCCAGGCTTTCCGATTGCCAGTACCAAAGCAAGCACAGCCGGCATGAATCTAAGTAAAATTACCTATAGGAAATGAGGACAATATTCCTTTCCTTTGCAGAAATCAATAACCCAAAATAACATGAAAAAGATATTTATCGTCATTTTGACAATTTTCACGTCACTGTTCCTCAACTCTTGTTCCAAGTCCGACGTCATGCTTTCCGGCGACTGGTGGACAATCATTCCTGATGAAGTAGGAAGTGGAGACGAGAATGTCGTGATCCGGTTCGACAATTCGTCGTCTACCGTGAATTTCGCAGTCAAATCCACAAACAAAGACGAAAAGAACTATTACATGGTCGAATCTTTTGCCAGAAAGTATACCCTTGAGAATACGGCAAAGGGTGAAGGCATCATCAGAATCTACGAAAAGGACGGCGCACAATGGCCGGAGCTCCGTTTCCATTCGCTCACACTCGTGACTCTCGGATTGTCACACATTGACGAGACCGGCAAAGAAGTGGACGTTATCGCTTGCTTTCCATTCTTCGAGGATACGGACAAGAAGGTCATCAAGACTACGGATTCCGGATATTCGACCAGAATCAACACATTGATTGACAGATTCCGCAGCGTCGGCAGACTCATAAAGAAATAATCAGTCCGGCATATAGCAAATCCCCTGCAAAACAACACTTTGCAGGGGATTGTCGTATTAATGACCAAGATATTATCTATTGATACTTGATGCTCGCGAAATCACTGATCGTTGACGTACCGGTAGCCTCATCATAAATCATACAAGCCAGAAGGACGAACATGTCTGAGCTGCCAACATTTATAGTCAACGTGTTGGTATTACTGCCGCTAATATAATAAGCTCCCTCGCTCATATCCGAAAGAGGAGCGGAAACGGGATAACTCGTGAGTCCAGTGGATTCATCTGCTATTGGCGAAGACTCGAACCATATATACTGATAATTTCCCGAAGATTCCATTTCCACTGACACACTGAACGGAACACCCGGCTTCGCAGCAATCTCAGGTTTCGGCTGAGTCTTGATCTTAGGAGAATTTTCACAACACAGAGTCCCCTTGACACGACTGCTCTCGTCACCCTTAATCATCTGCCAGCTCCAGAGAGTCATAGATGATTTACCATATGTAACATTCAGGACACCGTTCTCGCCAGGATTGAAGAAAAAACTGATCTTGCCCAGTTGCAGTTTTTCAAGAGAACTCGCATCTATGCTCTTCAACTTATTATTGTTGAGCCACAGCGTTTCAATCAATTTGCATCCTGTCAAGTCGATGCTTTCCAGTTCGTTTTCGGCAAGACCCAGATAAACCAGGCCAGGAAAAGAGCTGGCGTTGAATTCCTTCAACTTGTTCGTATTCATAGAGACCTTTGTCAAGTTCGGATGCTGACCGAATACGACACTCTCCAACTTGTTGTCATCCATAATAACAGATTCCAAATTAGGGCAGTTAGTCAAGTCTACATGTGTCAGTTTTCCTTCGGTAGCAATAAGCTTCTTAAGCTTGGTAAGAGTACTGACGTTCAGCGAAGTAAGATTCTTACAACCGCCTAAGCCCAGAGTTTCGAGATTCACGAGAAATTCCAAGCCGTCAGCGGTCTCTATATCCTTGGCATATATTGACGGAACATAGAATTCCGTTATGTTCTTCACTTCTCCATAGGTAATCTTATTATTATCGGCAATCTTTCCATCGTATTCCAATGCAAGAGCGAAATTGCCTTCAAAGTACGCCGAAATTTCCTTGTCGTCCGTAAGGACAAGCTGAACATTGACATCGCAGCTGGCAGACAATGTACCGTCAGATGTAGAAGCAGTAATTCTCGTATTGCCTCGCATCTTGGCAGTCACGAGTCCGTTTTCATCTACGCTCGCAATATTTTCGTCATCTGAAACCCAGACAAGAGAAGACATAAACTCGCCTTTCTTGGCTTTTCCAGGCTGCACTATCACATCGAGCTGATGAGTGTCGCCGTCATTGAGATATACGGTGACCGGGTCGATGCTGAAACTCTCGACCGGTACGCCCTTATCTTTCTTGCAGTTCACGAACAGAGGGATTGCCAAGGCAATAACCAGTAGTGTGGATAAAATACGTTTCATAGTGTTATTGTTTTAAAAATGATTGATAATCAATATCCGACTTGGCCAAAGGTAAGCACGAAAAGCCGTTAAAGAAATAGGTAATTTTACCTAATTTGAGTGGCATTCCGGCTCAGAAGCGCACAAATAGCAGGAAAATACTTATATTAGCAAAAATTTATACACCATGAAACACTTTATCCTGATACTCGCCTCAATCGTGTTCTCCACCGGTTTATCGCTCGCACAGACACAAGATTCCACTTCAGCTGTTCTGCGGGAAAATCTTCCTGAGACCCAGATGACCAAGAAAGAAATCCGAAAAGCCGCCATGCCGGAGCAGAGAAACGAAATCACAATCGGGTACGGCTGGGGAACATTTATAGATGCCACATTCATATTTGCAAACGGACTGGTTACGGCATTCTCCGCGGGCCATATAAGAACAGACAACTATCAGGCGCTCGGTTCTGTCAATGCAGAATACTACCGGGTTCTTAACAGAACCTTTTCAGTCGGAGGTTCGTTTTCATGGACGGGAGGAAGCGCAGATATCATTAATAAGGAAGATGTCAAGACAGGGAAGTCCCACTATAGTGCATTCGTGATAATGCCATCCGTAAAGGCATTCTGGTTCAGAAAGAAACACGTGGCAATGTACTCCAAGCTGGCATTAGGGCTCACCATGCTTGACGGATTTGACAACAAGGAATCAGAAAGGAACTATTCGCCGTTCTTTGCCGGTCAGGCAGGCGCTGTCTGCATACAGGCAGGCGGCAAACACGTACGCGGCTTTCTCGAAACCGGCGGAGGCATGCAAGGTTTCATAACAGGAGGCTTGAGCATATCTTTCTGACAATAACTCAAGTTTCGCAAGTTGTCAAACTTGGATATATAAGAAGATAATGCTAAATTCGCCTTAGTTACGAAGGAGTATCATGAAAAAACCGCCTTCAGTGCAATTTAAAACAGAAAATATGAAGAAAATCATTTTTGCGGCTGCTGCGGCAGTCATGATGCTGATTAGCTACAATGCTTCAGCTCAGTTAAGTGTAGGTGTCGGATTTGCAAAATCTGACCTTAAAGAAAAAGCTGACCTCGCGTCAGTCAAACAAGAGAACACTTCCAATGCCAACGGCCTCTATGTCGATGCGGACTACACATTCAAATTCAAATACGGTCTTGGATTCACTCCGGGCATCGAATGGGTATTCATCGGCGACAAGAGCATCAAGGAACTCGGTTTGGGCGACATAAAGAGCGAATCCAAATTCAAGGAGCATTACATCAATGTACCGCTCAAACTCGATTGGGGCATTGATATTAAAGTAGTTAGGATATTCGCATTCGCGGGTCCTACACTTTCTTTCAATGTATCATCCAAGACCAAGACCGATGGAACCGCATTAGGCACAACCAGCAGCACGACCGTGGACACCAAGGACTTCTTCGAGAAACTCGGCGGGCCAATATGGCTACTTCGACCTCATGCTCGGCGGTGGCGTCGGTGTGGACGTATTGAACAAAATCAGAGTCAAGTTCGCTTACGACTGGGGTCTTGTCAACAGAGGAAACGACGATATCAAGCTCCACAGACAGCAGCTTAAATTAGGTGTCGCTTACTTGTTCTAAAAATCATTGACAAACATACAAAAACGGGCAGCCATTACGACTGTCCGTTTTTCATTTATCATAATCTCGCCATCAAGACATCATTGATTCAAGAGTGTCGACGGCATGTTCCAAATCCTCGGAAAAACGCGTATGCTCCATCAGGAAACCTTCCCGTCCATCCGCCAATTTCTTATACAAATCCGGGTTCATATCCATGGCATAAGAAGCCACGACATGCTCTATTTCATCACGTTGCGAAGGACTTGTAGAGAACTTGTACACCCGCAGTTTCTGATGGAAGATACAATATGTCCACTCTATCGCATCAGGCGGAATCGCGGCACCGTTATCCATGATTCTCGACCTTGTGAACGATATTGATCAATATGCTGCCGAGAATTCCTGCACATAGCGAGCCCATGAGAACGGCAACCTTGCCCATATCCCTCAAATGCGCCATAACTTCCGGAGTCTGGTCGCTGAACGAAAGAGTATCCACGAAAATCGACATTGTAAAGCCGATACCGCCGAGGCAGGCCACTGCAATCAGCATTTTCCATGATGCGCCGGCAGGCATTTCACCAGCGTGCAGTTTGATGGCCAGGAAGCTTGCCAATGAAATTCCAAGCGGTTTTCCTATCAGCAGGCCGAGGAAGATTCCCATTCCCACGCTACCCATGGCAGCATTGAAATTGAACACATTGAAATAAGACAAATCCGGAATCACGACACCGGCATTGGCGAGAGCGAAGACCGGCATTATCAGGAAGTTGACCCATGGTTCGAGTGCATGTTCGAGACGGTAGCTCATGCCCATCGAGCCTCTGGAAATCACGGACAGACGGCGGAGACAATGCCTCTGCGGGCCGTTAGGGAAGCCATCAGAAGTAGATGCAATTCCGAAATATTCCTTGATTCTCCTGAGATATTGCTTTTCCTTGCGGAAGAAATACGCTTCCGGAAAACGTGGCGCCATCGGAACGAGGAACGCCATTACCACGCCAGACATTGTGGAATGGATTCCTGCATAATAGAACAGGCTCCAGATGACAAAGGCCGGCACAAGATAACACCACATGCGTTTTTCGCCCAGTTTGTTGAGAAGGACCACGAAAGCGACAAGCACGACGGCGATGCCAAGGAGCAGGAAATTGATTTTCCCGCCGTAGAACAATGCCACCACGAGTATCGCAATCAGGTCATCTGCAATGGCCAACGCGGTCAGAAACACCTTCAATGAAACCGGAACCCTGTCTCCGAGAATGGAAAGGATGCCGACTGCAAAGGCAATGTCGGTAGCCGTAGGGATTCCCCAACCGGAAGCGGCTGCAGTGCCATGATTGATGCAGGAGAAAATCAGCGCCGGCATAACCACACCGCCGAAAGCGGCAATGACCGGGAGCAATGCTTTCTTCACACTGGAGAGTTCTCCGACCTTCATTTCCCTGCGGATTTCCAGACCCACGGAGAAGAAGAATACCGTCATCAATATGTCATTGATGAAACTCTCAACGGTCATGCCGCGCGGGAAGAAAATACCACTGCCGTCAGGAGACTTGAAGAATATGGAAACATTGGTTTCCAATACATTGTGATAAATATCCCTGGTGAACGGCAAGTTCGCGAGGAGCATTGCGATGATGACGCAGGTCAGCAGGATAACGCCCTGCGCCCACGGCTGCTTGATGAAGGCGCGCCTTCTGAGATCCATATTCCTGACCCCTTTGGTCCAGGTATAAATAGGAATAAGCATAGATAAACCTCAATTATAAAGTCCTGCCCAGCAACTTAGCCAGGTTTTGTTTCACATTTTCAATGTTGTCGAAACGTATTGCATTGATACCCAATGCTTCGGCAGCTTTCACATTGTCGGCATTGTCGTCGAGGAAGACGCACTCCCCCGGTACAAGGCCATATCTTTCCAGAAGAATCCTGTAGATCTTCGGATCCGGTTTTGCGACCTTTTCATCGCCGGAAACCACGATACCGTCGAAGAGCCCGAAGAAATCATAATTGGAAAAGGCGTAGCCGATCTTCTCTGCCGACCAGTTCGTCAGGCCGTAGATGCCATAGCCCAGCGACTTGAGTTCCTTCAGAAGGGCAATGCTTTCCGGGAACTCGCATTTCAGCATCTTGTACCAATATTCGTCATACATCCGGATGGCTTCGGAATACTGAGGGTACTGGGCCTGAAGGAGTTTCACGGCCTCTGCAAAAGGGCGTCCGGCATCCTGCTGAACATTCCATTCGCTGTTACAAATCTCTGAGAGGAAATACTCCATTTCCTTCTCATCCTTGAAATAATCCTTGTAGAGATACCTTGGATTCCAATCCAGGAGGACACCTCCGAAATCAAATACTATATTCTTTATTGCACTCATACTCAGATAAATCTGTTCTGTTCTTCGGAGAAAGAAAACCCGGCGGCGGCAAGTTTCGTTTCCAGTTCCTTACGGTCCTTATGATAGTAATCGCAAATCTGGTCCAGATTATCAAACTCTTCGTCACGAAGGAGAAAATTGATCGCCGAGGCCAGCATCGGCATGTCATATTCAGGAAGATGTTCCATCTCTTATCAAAATTTCGCAAGTTAAACGACTTGCCTGGTTTTCACGTATATTCAAGTTTGCAACGGGCAAAGATAATGAAAAATCCGGCGCAAGTGTCCAAAATTATTTTCCGAAAAGGAGTTTCATGTCAGCACGAAGGGCGGGAACCGCATGTGACGGTATGAACTCCCAGTGTCCGAGAATCGCGGGATTACTTAATTCTGAAACCTTAATCGTACCGACATGCTGCACATAATCATAGAGGACATTGCGGATATCATCCAATCGCGCTACAATCCGGTCATCCATGTTTCCAGTATCAATTCCGGCGCCTTTCGACAGAAGATTGCCGCCACCGGCAGCACGATAGGAAGTCATTGACACATTGTAAGTTGAATCAGCGCAGAACTGGTCGCCGCCGGCAAGGGAAGCTATTTTCACGCGCTCTCCATAAGGCTTGGTGACATCCACGGTATATACAAGTCCGGCTGCTGAATCGAAGTTGTAGGACCTGTTCACGAAATGCCATCCAGTCTGGAATGTACGCTGGTCCTCCCCCTCTGCAATCTTCAGAACATGGCCTCCCGGTGTATATGTCTGAATCCAGTTATCATAGGAATATTCCAGATAACGGAGAATTTCATCCCCTTTCATGCGAATCACAACCAACTGATTCTCATAGGGATAAATAGTAAACAAGTCATTATAAACCAATTTCCCCGCTTTAATTTCCTTGTTGAAGGCGAGGGGTGCGGCGAATGAAATCTGCGCCACGTCCGGAGAAATGGTCAATGTATGTATGAGATTCATGTAAGGGCACATCCCGGCATAAGAATCACGTGAGAGCAAATCCGTATCAAGACTTCCCACCTCCCTGAGAGTAAATGCCTTAACCTTCTCAAAATCCGGATGAAACTTAGCTTCCATAACGGTATCCACACGTGCGGCATTGACCTTTATGATGTCCGCACCGACGGTCTTGGAAACGACCTTGCCGTCCCTGAGGGTGAGATTGATGCGGCCGTGGCCGATATTGCGCGCATGGCTGCCGGAATTGATCAGACAAATGCTGTCCTGCTGAATTGCGAGCGCCGAATGGTCGTGTGAGCATACGAGAAAATCCACACCCCGCAGCGTCCTGAGCAGGTCCTTGCCCTGGCTTTCGTAAATCGTCCCGTCACCCAGTCCCGTGCCGGAATGCACGGCCACAATCACCACCTGGGGTCTTTCCTTGGCGCGCACCCTGTCGACATCTTCCTGCACAAGCGGTATCAATGACTTGAATTCCATGCCTTTCCACAGCGATTCGTCCAGCCAGGCCCTGATATTGGCATTGGTATAGCCCAGAACCGCTATCTTCACCCCATGTCGTTTCAATATCTTCGCGCCATCGAACCAGGTACTCCCGTCAGGACGCACAGCATTGCCGGCCAGAAACGGTATTCCACTGGCTTTCAATTCTTTGGCCACCCTATCATACACCGGATGCCCAGTTTCCACATCATGGTTTCCGACGCATACGGCATCATATTTCATATAGGCTGCCAGGCGCGAAAACAGATGCGGTGACAACGTATCCACGTAATTGAAATAATAAGCGGCATTGTCCCCCTGAAGACAATCGCCTGCGTCCACGAGGAGGACATTGTCCTTTCCCAGCGAATCGCGGTACTCATTGACATAAGTATTGATGGCCATCAGCGAGTTCTTCACCTGCCCGCCGACGTATGTCGAATCGAACCACGAGCCGTGTACATCATTGGTAGTCAGGAGATCAAACTGAAATTCGCCGCTCGGCCCGTTTACGCACGACACCGCCGCAGACAAAACCGCCGCCACGGCCGGCAACCAAAATTTATTCATATATTCCAATGTTTATATTCCGAAGATTTCACCGGACCAGGTTCCGGCACTGCTGCGTCTGGAGCGTTTGCGTCCGGAGACCCGTCCTTCGCCGAAAGACTTTCCTGAAGGATTCAGCAGTTTGTCAAGACTGAAGATGAGGGATAATTTCTGCTGCATGCCCTCATATCGGAATCCGTCAGGAAAATGCGCGGTTATTGCAAGCCTAAGGTCCAGAAAATCAGCAATATGCGGCTGATAATACACCTCAAGCCTGTCATAGAAATCCCACTTTTTGCCACCGTCGGCCGTCACGCGGTAGAACGGACTTCCTGCATACAGATTGTTTCCATATTTATATCCGCCGTCATCCACCATGCTGTAAAACGGCATCAGGTCGCGGCCATAATAGAGTCTGTTTTCAATACCGACGTTCCAGTTCCTTAACGACAATGTCAATTCGCCGCCGCCAGGATTGCTCTTCCCGTTCTTGAACCTCCGGTCCTGCTGCAATGACTGGTACCAGCCCAATGTCGCCGAAATGTCCTGCCATCCGCAATAATGTCCGAAATTGAATTTCACAAACGGCTGAACCATGGCGTCATCCACTACGCTGCCATATTCTTCCGTATTGGCGAAATGATGATATTTGAAAGCCAGGCCGGCTGAAAACAGGTCGCAGAACATGTAACGCCCATATCCGAAAGCATTGAACTGCTCCCTCCTGTAAGACCCGAACATGCCGTTCCAGTCGAAGGCCACTTCCATGTAAGCGCGTGAGTTTGAGGCTTTTATCAATGCACCTTCGAGATTATTGTCGTAGAATTTCAATGAGTCCGAGAAAAACGCCTGCGAGTATTCGCCCTCAGAAAACGCCCTCGGGAACATTCCGGCAAAAGCCTGCAGTTTCCAGGAGCCGAGTTTGGCGTCAATGCCGTAGTACATGGTAATTTCACGGAAGAGTCGGGTATTCTCCAGTCCCCTGTCGTATTCCGGACTTGTCGCCACGGCGGAAGGATGTCGTCCGAAATCTTTCATCATGTCAATGCCCAGCATCAACTTGTGCCGAACATTGGCGTTCTGCCTGACTTGCAGTCCGACGGACGGAGTGAGACGGGCACCGTAGATAGTCATTGAATTGGTATAGCGGTTTCCGCCGGCGGAGAATTCGCGGTTGTCGAAATGATAGTCGAAATTCGCATCATAGATGAATTTCACTCGGGATTCCTGCTGTGGCTGCGGAGCGCCGAATCCCCATGAAAAGAAGTCCTGCGCACCCGCCATATTTCCTGTCAATGCTGCCAAAACGGACAGCGTCAATATTTTCAGTTTCATAACCAGTTCATGAATATCTAACAAAGTTAGGCATAAATTTACTATCTTCGCAACATAAATAGAGATTCTGGCATGCTGAAATTACAGACCACGGTGGAAATTGCGGAGAGCGATATAAAATTCAGTTTCGAAGACAATATCATGCTGCTCGGCAGCTGTTTCGCCGACAACATAGGAAAGATAATGAAGGATATGGGATTCAATGTCTGCGTAAATCCTTTCGGCACATTGTACAATCCCGTATCTGTCTGTAATTCAATACGCAGGCTGGAGTCGGCAGTACCGTTCAGCGAGGACGAATGCGTCCGGATGGGAGCCGGTTCGCAGCTGTTCTGCTCGTTCAGCCACCATACCGCAGCCGCAAGGGCGACCAAGGAGGAATTCATTGACAATGCCAATGCCGCGCTGGCGGTGGCGTCGGATTTTTTCCGCAAGGCATCGGTTGTGGTCATCACACTCGGGACCGCATGGACGTTCAAGTTCAATGCGACCGGGGAAATCGTTTCCAATTGTCTGAAACGAGACGCGAAGGAATTTACGCGCGAGAGACAGTCCGTCAATATCTGCTCAATGCTGCTGAATTCATTGGTCGGGAGGTATCCTGACAAGCGTTTCATCTTCACTGTCAGTCCGATACGTCATCTGAAAGACGGGGCGCACGGAAACCAGCTCAGCAAGAGCACCCTGCTGATGGCGACGGAGCGCGTGGTGCAGGACCATCCGGGGCAATGCGTGTATTTCCCGGCCTATGAAATCATGATGGACGAGCTGCGGGATTACCGTTTCTATGCGGAAGATATGATACATCCGTCCGCTCAGGCCGTCAATTATATATGGGAACGTTTCTGCGACTTCGCATTGCCGCAGGCGGAGCGCGCGACATTGGAAAAGAACAGAAAAGCATTCTTGCAGTCCCAGCATAGAAGTATTACGGAAAAGAAGGAGATTTAAATGTTTACAGTTATCTGCTGCATGTTCGGAGGCATCGGTTTCATCCTGGAGTTTTCCATACCTTTCATCGTCACTTTCTGGTGCACGCTGTAGAGTCCGATAGAAAAATTCACTAATTTGACTATCTTTGTAAAAATAGGTGCACACTCTGCAGAATCATTTTTGCCGACCGCTTGATTATGAAAGAAGACCAGATACTTATTGAGCAATTGAATGCCTCTTCCATGGAGGCGTTCTCCGCTTTGTATGACAAGTATGCAGGAATGGTCTTCAATTTCACCCTCTCCATATTGAAAGACGACTGCATCAGCGAAGACATAACCCAATCCTGCTTCGCTCTGATGTGGAGTCGCAGGGCCTCGATTTCTCCGGATGGAAACTTGCCGGCCTGGCTTTATGTCGTAGCCCGCAATGCAGTGTTCAAAGAAGTCCGCAGACAAGTCACCGCTTCGAAATATCTTGATTATCTGTCAAACAGGGATGAAGCGGAAACGCAAGAGAGCGAATTGACGAATGGCGATACGTCTGTTATATTGGCAGAAGCCGAAGCTGCAATAGACGCTCTGCCTGAATCTCGCCGCAAGATTTATAAGATGCGTTTCATCGAGGGTCTTCCCGTCCATGAAATAAGCGAGCGGCTCGACATTTCGCCAAAAACTGTAGAAACACAGATTGCACGAGCGAAAAACGCTATCCGTCAGAGGATTTCAGAGCTCCTGATGCTGGCGGTTCTACTTGGTTCTGCCGATTTTCTATAATATTATTGTAAATAATCTGCGGAATATTGTGACATATTAGTATTTCCGATTCCGCACATAACTTAGTAATCCTTAAAAAATAACTTGGTAATCTTTGTTCGTCTTTTCGGTCTATATTCCCTTTCTCATCAGTCGTGTACGTCCAGTACACTCCTTCTTCGAAAAGAAATCTATCCGCGAAAATTCTTCACAAATCTTACCAACTTATTTTTTAACGCTTACTTAAGAAAATTTACTAACTTTGTTATTATGGATGTCCGTAACTGATACGGAGCGTATTGGCTAGTTCATAGACGAGTTCACCGACAGCACCATCAACCGCTGCATAAAACCAATCATGAACGGAAAAGGAAATTAAACATATGGCAAAACAACAGAAATATCTTGACTTTGACCAGTACATCCAGCAAGGTGAACCTGAACAAAAAGACAAGGCTGAGGCTTGGCGTGTCGCCATCGGACTACAGGCTGTAGATGGACTGAAGACATCCGAGTACCTTCAGCTGACAGCCCGCAAGAACATCGAAGGAGACATTACAATAGACGAAGCACGTGAACTCCTTCAACAATACTATACGACCAGGACAGCACGGGATTGCGCCGAGGCTGACAATGAAGAAGCTGACAAGGTTTCTGTAAACATCACTAAAATCTTATCCACAGGAACATTAGATTTCAGTGCGAAAGGTATCATTTCTTTGCACCGGAGAATTTTTGACGGTGTATTCAAACACGCCGGAAGGGTTCGCGACTATGATATCTCGAAGAAAGAACGGGTACTTGAAGGCGCGTCTGTCAGTTACTTGAATTGGGAAGATTTGCAGCGAGCATTGGAATATGACATCGCGCAGGAACGCGCATACAGTTACAAAGGAATCTCCCAGGATGAGATGATTACCCACTTGGCAAGCTTTGTCTCCGGAATATGGCAAATCCACGCATTCTGCGAAGGGAATACGCGCACTACAGCGGTCTTTACGATACAATATCTCCGCTCCGTAGGCTTCGAAATCAATAATGAACTATTTGCAAACCATTCCTGGTATTTCCGCAATGCGCTGGTGCGGGCAAACTATAAGAATCTGGTGAAAGGCATTGACTATTCGCCGGTCTATCTTGAGCGATTTTTCCGCAATCTGCTTCTTGGCGAGCATTGGGATCTCAGGAACCGCTACCTTCACATTCATCCTAGCCCAGAATGGAGCGTACAGCCGGAATTGTCCTCGAGTGCAGGACAAGCACAGGACAAGCTCGGGACAAGCTCAGGACAAGTTCAGGATAAGTTCCACACGGACAATCCAAACATCGCGACTCTAATTCGCATTGTTGGGGACAATAAATTATCCGTAAAAGAGATGATGGAGCGCATCCGGCTGACAGGACGAGACAATTTCCTGAAAGTCTATCTTTCTCCATCCATAAATGCAGGTTTCATACGCCCTCTTTATCTGGATTCGCCCAGACATCCTCGCCAGAAATACCTTCTGACTGCCAAAGGAATGATGCTCCTGCAGGCTCTCGTGAAAAAGGGAGAATAAAAATGGTAATCTTAGGAAGGGTTCACCCACGCGCGTGAGTGAATCGGGTGAATCATCGTCAAAGTCTGGAAAATTTTCATTTTTCTTGTAGGGTTTTTCGATTTCAGTGGATACATATAGTAAAACCACGGAAATATGGAAACCAAGAAATTTAATTCTCTGATTGAAAAATATTTTTCCGGAAAGACTACATCCGAAGAAAACGCATTGCTCCGCTCCTATATGGAAGAGGGAGACGCTGCGCGTTCATTCGATGAATTTGCATTCGCCAAATGGCAGGATGCAGATACCGAAATGCCTGAAGAACTAAAGGACAGGATCCGACATAATCTGCTGACAGGCATCAAGACCCAGAAGAGATTGACATTCAAGAAGATATTGAAGTTCAGCGCTGCGGCGGCCTGCGTTGCCGTAGCATTGGTGACGGGATTCCTCGCGGGTAAAGGCACTGAGACTGAGGCCAATGTCTTCGAATGCATTGCCGCCAACGGACAGAAAAGCACGATTTCTCTGCCGGACGGCACGAAAGTCATGCTCAATTCCGGCAGTTCACTGCGATACGCATCTGACTTCAATGTAAAGAACCGCGACATTGAACTGAACGGTGAAGCATATTTCGAAGTTGCCCGCAACGAAGAGATTCCGCTTGTCGTATCGGCGAAACAAATGAAGGTGGAAGTTCTCGGAACAAAGTTCAATGTAAGAGCATATAGCTCTGAACCTGAAATAGTTACAACCCTGGTAGATGGCAGCGTGAAAGCTACTGCCGGCGGAAGGGAGATGATTATGAAACCTGCCGAGGAAATAAGCTACAATGTAAAAAGCGGCGAAATGAAGAAATACGACGCGCCGAACAAGAATCATCTCATCCCTTGGCGCGACAACGAACTCTTCTTCAATGGCAACAACCTCAAGGAAATAGGAGCCATTCTCGAGAGGATGTACAATGTCAATGTCATCTTCGAGGATGAAACCATAACTAAATACACATATACCGGCTTGGTGAGAAACAGCTCACTCAGCAACGTACTGGACCTTATCACGGCTACATCTCCGGTGGAATCGCAGATGTACTTCAACACGATAAAGTTCAGCAAGCGCAGGACGGGGCGGCATTGACGGCCTGACCACCGCCCCGCTCCAAACAATCAACCACATCGAAACAATCAATAACACCAATAATGAAAGCAAAACTTTTAATCATTACAATGTTCTTCTGCACATTGCTAAGTGCGGCACCTCTGCATGGCCAGATAAGTGTCTCATTCAAGGATGTGCCTCTTACAGAAGCACTTGCGACACTGGAAAACAAAAGCGAATACAGCTTTTTCTACAGCAACGTGCTTCCGGACAAGGATGCACGAGTAAGCATTGACGCGAAGGACAAGAGCATCGAGTTCATTCTCGACAACATTTTCAGCAATCTTTCCATTTCCTACGAGATCAACGGTCACCAGATTGTTTTGAGCGAGGAGAAGAAGGACATTGACAAAGATACTAAAGAAACGACCTTCAAGGCCCGCGGAACCGTCATTGACAGCGACGGCGAGCCCGTGATTGGCGCAGGCGTGCTGATCGAAGGCGCTAAAGGCGGCACCATCACAGATGCCGACGGCAATTGGGAACTGGTAGTTCCTTCAGCCGAGACCAAGATCAGAATCAGCAGTCTCGGCTATAAAGACCAGATCGTGGCTGCCGGATCCGCCGCTGCCAGAAAGGTCATCCTCATGGAAGACACTCAGATGCTCCAGGAGACCGTCGTTGTCGGCTACGGCGTCCAGAAGAAGGTCAATCTTACCGGTGCGGTGGCGATGGTGAACAGCGAAGAAATGAACGCAAGACCTATTTCAAGCGTGGCTTCAGGACTTCAGGGACTTCTCCCGGGAGTGACGGTCGTAAACTCTTCATCACAGCCTGGACAGGCGAACACCACCATCAGAGTACGTGGAGTAGGAACTATCGGCAATGCCAATCCGCTGATTTTGATCGACGGTATCGAAGGTGACATCACATCCATCAACCCGGAAGACATTGAAAGCGTTTCTGTTCTGAAAGACGCTGCGTCTTCGGCTATTTATGGAGCCAGAGCTGCGAATGGCGTCCTGCTGGTAACCACCAAAAAACTTGCGACAGGAAAAGATGCTGTCACCAGCATCAATTTCTCGGCATACGCAGGAATCCAGGCTCCTACCAGACTTCCTGAGATGTGCGACGCCATCGACTTCATGACACTCGACAATGAGGCCAGAAAGAATGTCGGCAGCCCTGAAGCATGGCTGCCTGAGCATTTCGACAAAGTTCGCAACAACTCCGATCCGAACTATTTCGGAAACACCAATTGGGTGGGAGAAGTTCTCAAGAAGGTGGCACCTCAGCAGAACTATTCCCTCAGCCTGAACGGAACACTCGGAAATAGCGGTTATATGCTGTCTTACAGGTATTTCGACCAGAGCGGCCTTACCGTCGGCAACAGTACCGGTGAGCGCAGGCACAACCTCCGTTTCAAAATCAACACGAAACTTCTCGACAGAGTGACGCTGGCGTCAAATGTCGGCTACACAACCACAAAGGTGACATCTCCTGTAAGTTCACTTACAAGCGGCGGCGGTGCCATATACAATGCAATGAGAATCGCACCTAATGCTCCTCTCCGCTTCACTGACGGATCATGGGCATACGGCGGCGGCAACACCAACCCGGTAGCCACATTGTATGACGGCGGCAGGATCAAGACCGACGCCGATGAACTTTCCATAATGGAAGTCGTAAAAGTGGACCTCCTGAAAGGATGGGATGTAAGTGCCACTTATAACATCACATCATACAACGGATTGAAAGATATTCTCAAGAAGACCATCACTTTCGTCAATCCGGAAGACGGCGCGACCAATACCTATCAGTCGCCGAACTCTATCAAGAACATTGATTACAAGAACATCCAGCAGACATTCATCTTGCAGACCAATTTCGATTTCAACTTCGGGAAGCACAATCTGAGCGGAGTCGTCGGAATGTCACAGGAATGGTACACAGGACGTTCATTCGAGGCCTCCAGAAACAACCTCAGCACAGAATATGAGCCGACGCTCAGTCTTGGAGATCCTGAGACCATGAGCAATGCCTCCGCATTCTCTTCATGGGCAATCAGATCAGGCTTCGGCCGTTTGAGCTACAACTGGAACGAAAGATATCTGCTTGAGTGCAACCTGCGTTACGACCTGTCCTCACGTTTCCACAAGAATAACCGCGGCGGTCTCTTCCCTTCAGTTTCAGCTGGTTGGAGAATCACGGAAGAGAACTTCATGGCTGCGACCAGGAAGTATCTTGACAACTTGAAAATCAGGGCTTCATGGGGTATGCTCGGAAACCAGTATGTAGGCTCATCAAACTACCCTTACCTATCTGTCCTTCAAGCATATACTTCCGATGTTTCAATGATCGGAACGAAAGCTACGACAGGATATGTCCAGACCGTGCTTTCCAACCCGAACCTGTCTTGGGAGAAAATCAAGATGCTGGACCTCGGATTGGACCTCGCGATGTTCCAGAACAGACTTACATTCACCTTCGACTGGTATGACAAGAAGACAGAAGGCATCCTTCTCAAGTTCAACTATCCTGCTCAAATGGGTATGAAACCGTCAGAGCAGAACGCCGGAAAAGTAAGCAACAGAGGCTGGGAGATGGACTTGAACTGGAGAGACCAGATCGGAGACTTCTACTACGGCATCGGATTCAACCTCTCTGACGTAAAGAACAAGATTGTCGATCTCGGCGGTAACAAACCGGATCTCAGCGGCTATCAGATCAAGATGGAAGGCTACCCTATCGATGCTTTCTACGGATATGTCGCTGACGGTCTCATGACTCCTGAAGACTTCAAGATCAACAATCCTGAGACCCACACATACAATCTCCCGAAGATTCCTGTTGTCTTGGGCTACAAATATCAGCCTGGTGACATCAAATATAAAGACATCAGCGGTCCGGACGGAGATCCTGACGGTCGAATCATGCCGGAATATGACAGGGCAGTAATCGGAAGCAGCATTCCTCGCTATACCTACAGCGTCAGGGGAAATCTCGGTTGGAAAGGCATTGATTTCAGCTTTGTGCTCCAAGGCGTAGGCAAATGCGACGGTTACCTTGAGGGGTCAGCCAGACATGCATTCCAGGACATGGCCGCTTACCCGCAGAAAGTCCACATGAAAAGATATGATGTAGTGTCCAATCCTAATCCGAAGGCACCATATCCTCGACTTACATACAACACCAAATTCAACCAGGAGACATTCTCGACGTACTGGCTTGAAGATGCGTCCTACCTCAGAGTCAAGAACATACAGCTTGGCTACACCTTCCCTGAAAAATGGATGAAGAAGGCAAGGATAGACAATTTCAGAGTCTATCTCTCAGGCGACAACCTCTTCACATTCAGCAAGTTCTTCTATGCTTACGATCCTGAGACACCGGTATCGAGGGGAGGATATTACCCGCTCGTCAAGACAGTGGTATTCGGCGTAAACATCACATTCAAATAGGTAGAGCAAAATAAAAAAAGTCAGATATGAAATTCAACATACAAATATTACTGATGTCCGCAGCATTGATGCTGACTTCCTGCAACGATTCATTCCTTGACAGGATGCCACACGACAGATTGACGGACGCAAACTTCTGGCAGACGGAACAGCACCTCCGCAGTGTAACCAATACGTTCACCAACAGTCTTGCCGGAAAGGAATGGCTCAACAAGACCGAAATCGCAGCAGACAGCGCTCCATGGGCGGTATCTACAGCATGGAGAAACATCGGAGGAGGATATTTCACTTCCGACATCTCCAACATCAATTCCGTCTGGTATGCGGCATACAGCGGTATCGGAAAGACCAACTATTTCCTCAACAACTACAACCGTGCAACCGGTGTAAAGGAGGAGGTAAGAGAAAGATATGCTGCCGAAGCATATTTCTACAGAGCCTACAACTACTGGATTCTGACAAGCTTCTTCGGTGACGTTCCTCTCATTACGGAAGAACTGAACGTCGACTCTCCGGACGTTTACAGAGGAAGAGACAAGAGAGCGGATGTAATCGACAGGATAACAAAAGACCTGGAAGACCACTACAAGGCTCTTCCTGAATACATTGCGGCAGGTTCGGCAGATTTCGGACACGTTTCGCAGACTGCAGCCCTCGCCCTTCTGAGCAGAATTTATCTTTACAATGAAAGATATGCCGACGCTGTTTCCGCATGCGAAAGGGCAATGAATTCGACATACTACAAACTCTACAATACCGGAAATCCGGAGTCCGACTACATTGACCTTTTCACCTACAAAGGCAGGGCTTCCCGAAACAGCGAAAATCATGAAACAATTCTCGCGTTCGTCTACAACTATGATCTCGGCGAAACCGCAAGAACATCACACAACCTGTCAAGAGAATGCTGGGTACCAAACGACTATGCGAGATTCGTCCCTACTGCAAGCATGATAGAGTGCTATCTCACAAAGGACGGACAGATCTGGAATCCGGACAGCGCAACAAGCTACGAAGACGTATTCAAAGACAGGGACCCGCGAATGACCCAGTCCATCCTCACTCCAGGAACAAAATGGGAAGGCGGAGCAAGCGGAGACAAGCTGAATACTGACAAAACGGTCTTCACATATCCTAAATTTGACAATTCCAAGAATGGTTGCATGACTTACACGGGCTACTACATGAGAAAATACGTAGAACCGGAAACTGTCAAGTTCGTGGGACACGATGACAACGACATCATCTTCATCAGATATGCGGAAGTGCTTCTGAATTATGCAGAAGCCAAGGAACAGCTCGGAACACTTACACAGACCGACTTGGACAAGAGCATCAATCTCCTGCGCGACCGCGTCGGAATGGTCCACATGACACTTACTCCTCCTGCAGGATCTGATATCCGCACAGAAATCAGAAGAGAGCGCCGCGTGGAACTGTTCTTCGAAGGACAAAGATACTTCGACATCATCAGATGGAAACAAGGTGAACTTCTCGGAAAGCCTCTTCTCGGAGTAAGAAAAGACTATCTGGACCAGAGCAGGCTTGAAATCAAACTTTCCGACCTCAAATGGAAGTCCGTGAACGGCAAGGATTACCTCGTTCTCGAAGCGAACAGGACATTCGACGCGGGCAAGAACTATCTCCTCCCGATTCCGTTCACACAGATGCAGATGAATCCTAACCTTGCGCCGAACAACCCGGGATGGGACTGATGAATATATAACAACAGAAACCGCACAAAATGATAAAGTTCAGACATATCATTACACTGATTGTCACTCTGACGACATTCTTCTCACTCCAGCAAGCCAATGCCGGTGAGAGGATTCGTCTGAGGGTGATGTCAATGAACATCAAGGAAGGAGCCGCATACGCCAGCCACAAGGCCGCTCCGTATGCGGAACTCATCAAAAAGTACGATCCGGATGTAGTCTGCCTACAAGAAGTGGATTACATGACCACCCGAAACGGAAAGAGAGATTTCCTCAATGAGCTCGCAGCGGCAACAGGGATGTTCCCATATTGGTGCCAGTCGTTCTCCTATCAGGGAGGCGGCTTCGGAGTGGCTCTATTGAGCAAATATCCTTTTCTCAAGGCTGAGAAAATAATAAGCACCATAAAAGGCGCGCGCGAACCTCGCAGCACCGGATGGATTTACATCTGCCTGCCTGAAGGCGGCACCGTGAGAGTCGCGACCACGCATCTCGCGCTGGAGAGTCCGGAAATCACAATTCAGAACATCGCAGATGTAAACAAGAAAATCTTCGGGCAAGACCGATTGACCCCGACCCTTCTGATTGGTGATTTCAACGCCACCGAAGACAGCGATCCAATCAGGTATGCCAAGAACACCTGGCAGGAAATCGGAGAAGGGACAGGATTCACCATTCCGTCAAACAAACCGAACAGGAAACTTGATTACGTCATGGGATTCCCGAAGAAATGGAAGTCAGAACGTTATGAAATCATTGCGAGAGCAGACCTTTCAGACCATTGTTTCGTGATGGCTGACGTAATTTTTGAGGAGAATTGACATGAGAAAAGTTCTTTATACAACCCTCGTCATTGCCTTGCTCTGCAGTTGCGGCAAAAACAATGAACCAGAACCAGTTCCACCGACACCACCAGCTGCGGAACTGCCTGAACCGCCGGCAGAGATGAATGCGAACAATGCATTCTGCATCGATTACTTCACAGACCTCAAGGATGAAAACAGTTATTTCGTCCGCAGAGACATCGGCATAGCGAAGAATCACATCCTCGGCGAAGAAGGCAAAAAAGCTGTGATGTTCTTCTTCGACAGAATGGACTTCACCGTCGGGAAGGAGACCCCGCTTCTGAAGATCTGCAAGGACAACAATGTCTGGCCACTCTTCGCACAGCAGGAGCCGAGCGGAAAGCAGATAACCAAAGGCTGCGGAATCATCACGAAAACAGCAATTTCCGATTTCGACGGAATATATGATTCAGATGTATTTCTGAGCGGTGCCGACATTCACATTCAGACAGGAATCCCAGGCAGGACAACCATCTACACGGGCAGAATAGACAAGATTGCCCAACTGGATGTAATATTCAGCAAAAAGGGAGTTAAGCTTTCAGAAAATGCAGTCATCGTCGGCCGCGTGAAGAACGGACTTGAAAAGGAACTTGAACAGAAAGTCGCATCGTATTCTTGCCGCTCATTCATTTCTGAAGGTAAAGAGGGATGGAGTCTCTACGTCATCTGCCCTCCGGAATACGTCTGCCGCTCCGCTGAAAGCAAGAAAACGGTAAACCTTGATTATTACAGAATTACTATCGAAAAAATAAAGTTATGACCAAAAAACTCAGATTTGTCACAGTTGCAGCAGCAATTCTCTTCTGCATGACCAGTTTCGCGGGAGACGGCAAACTGCGCGTGATGAGCTACAATCTCAGATTCGGAGAGATAGCCTCAATGACGGAAATCGGATCCTACATCAAATCTCTTGACGCAGATATAGTTGCGCTTCAGGAATGCGATTGGGACACGCATCGTGAAAGGGCTCCGAAGCAGAACGGCGTGAAGTTCATCAATGAACTCGCTCACGAAACCGGAATGTTCGGAATCTATGGCAAGACCATCGATTACCGTGGCGGATATTACGGCATCGGACTTCTGAGCCGCTACCCTATCGTCCGCAGCGAAAGAGTCTTTCTCCCGAACATCGGAAAGAAGGAACAGAGGGCAATGCTCATAGCAGACATCCAACTTCCTGACGGTAAGATTATTACCTACATCTGCACTCACTTGGAAGTAAGTTCCGCGGAATTGAGACTTGAGCAGGTCAAATTCATCCAGAAGAAGGTGAAGAGCATAAAGAATCCAGTATTCCTGGCAGGTGACATGAATGCCGAGCCTGACAGCCCGGAAATGGCATTCCTCAGAAAAGGCTGGGATGATCTCACAAACAGGGAATTGACATACAGCACGATGAAGCCATCCATGAAGATTGACTACATCTACAGCAGAAAGGGCAATGGTGTAAAACTTCTTGAAACCAGCGTCTGCAAAGAAAGGCTCCTTTCCGACCACTTCCCTGTTATTGCAGATATTGAAATGGAATAAATAATTTATTATCAACCACATAAATCAACAAAATCATGAAAAAATCATTACTTTTCGCAGCAGCACTTACCATGTTGTTAGCCAGCTGCGACAAAAACGATGACAACAAGAAAGAACTTGATGCAAATTTCAAACTTGAAACAGTTCAGACTCTCGCTTATGGAGAACCTGTCGCTCTTACAGGATCCATTACCAGCAGCGCAGCCGTAACAAAGGCCGTTTTCACTGGAGCTAAAAAAGCGGCAGACGGCAGCTATAGCGTAGTCGGCGAGGCTCAGGACGGAACAGTAACAGGAACGACAGCTACCGCTGAATTCTTTGCAGACTCGAAAGAAATCAATGCCATCGAGGTAGTTCTTTCCAACGGCAGTGCATCCAAGACATTCTACTTCGACACTCCTAAAGTAACTGGAGAGCCTAAGGGTGACGTATGGTTCAACGACGCAGTAGCGCTTTATCCGGACAACAAGGTTGAGAACAACGAGAACACCCCGGATAAATACCCGGACCCGAATACAGGCGCCGGATCCGACACCAAATCGTTCTTCTCAATGCACGGAGTCAAGGTGAACGGCAAGATCGAGCACGTTCTCAGCCTCAACGATGTTCTCCAGGTTGACGGAAAAGACGTCAGCTTCTGCTTTGCCAATGTTCTAAGAAAGACTACACTTATCAAACCTAATGAGACTGGTATAATAGGAAGTCAGAGAGGTTATACATTCTGTACTGTTGACAAACTCAGTGCAGGAACTGTGGGACGCCAGTGCGACGTTTACCAATATGGAAATCATACACTCGACAAGACTAAAGCCGAAACAGATAAAGTTTTCAAAATGCAGTATATCAGAGGCAGTTGGGGCTGGGGCGAGAAAGAAGAACTTTTCAAGGCAGTTGACGCAATTTTCTTCAAGCTCAAGAATCCGACAACAAATCTCGAAAAGATCAAGGCTTTCTATGCTCTCGGAGAAATTCAGAGAAAACTTGACAACTTTACTCTTGGTGAAACGGATCCAGAAAAAGTCACCAATATAGGCGGCAGCGGTCTTCTTCGCAAATTGCTCAATGCCGGAGATACCAGTAAGGATAAGATTAAGGAGAATTATCGCGCCGGTGACTACATCATCTTCCGTTCAGAAAGAAAGAAGGAAGGGGAGGCAACTCCACGCTACTACTATGGAATCATGCAAATCCAGCAGTTTGAGGGTGATGACACAGTAAGGGAAACTAACACAAGTGGCCATGAATACCTCCCTGTAGAGGCAGCCGAGGCGCTCTTCATGAAACCAGTTTACCTCGACATCAAGACCCAGTGCGAAATCGCAGAATAATCTGCACGGCACAATTAAGGTGGGGAGGACTGACCTTCTCCCCATCTTCCAAGTAATACTAAAATCTAAATAATCCGGTTCAGCAATGAAAAAAATCATTGGAATTATAGCTTCATTTGCAATTCTGCCATTAGCCCTTTCCTGCAGCAGCGGGAAGGATGCAGGGGACAACATCGTCAAAGCATCTGAAGGCGTGTTCGAAAGAACGATGGGAAAACTCGAAAATGTTTCAATTCAGACAAGTCCGAAGACCGCAGAAGGACTGGACATGTATGAAATCGAAGCGACAGGCGGCCACCTCACGCTCAAGGGCAGCAGCCCGAGCGCAATTTGCTACGCGATGGACAAATACCTTCGCGACGCCTGCGGGTCAATGATTTGCTGGAGCGGAAGCAAACTGGACATCCCCAATGCTTGGCCGGATTGGAAAGAAGAAGCAGTTTCCCCTTACGGACTGCGTTATTTCCTGAATGTCTGCACATTCGGGTACACTACGCCATATTGGGATTGGGCCAGATGGGAGAAGGAAATCGACTGGATGGCTCTCCATGGAGTGAACATGCCGCTCGCAAGCGTGGCAGCAGAAGCTATCGCAAAACGGGTATGGCTGCAGCTCGGTCTGGAGTCTGACGAAATCGACAAGTTCTTCACGGGAGCAGCACACCTTCCATGGCACAGGATGGGCAACCTGAACAGCTTCGACGGCCCGCTCAATGACAACTGGCACAAATCGCAGGTCAAGCTCCAGCACAAGATACTCGACAGGATGAGAGAACTCGGAATGGAACCTGTAGCCCCGGCATTCGCAGGATTCATCCCGCCCGCATTGATGAAAAAACATCCTGAAATCCAGGCAAGACAGCTCACCTGGGGAGGATTCCCGATTGAGGACAATGCCTGCGTGCTCTCCCCTGACTCACCGTGGTTCACCAAAATCGGAAAACTTTTCGTACAGGAGTGGGAAAAAGAATTCGGCAAGGCAAGATATTGGCTTTCAGACAGTTTCAATGAAATGAAACTACCTGTAGAGGAAGGAGACACCGCAGGAAAGCACAAGCTGCTCGCAGAATACGGCAAGTCCATCTACAGTTCCATCACCGCCGGCGACCCTGATGCCATCTGGGTTACTCAAGGCTGGACATTCGGCTACCAGCACGATTTCTGGGATCCGGAAAGTCTCAAGGCAATGCTTTCAGAAGTGCCTGACGACAAGATGATCATCATTGACCTCGGCAATGACTATCCGAAATGGGTATGGCACACCGAGCAGACCTGGAAAGTCCAGCAGGGCTTCCACGGAAAGAAATGGATATACAGCTATGTGCCGAATTTCGGAGGAAAAGTCCTCCCGACCGGTGACCTGGACATGTACGCCACAGCATCGGCAGAAGCGCTTGCCTCAGAATATGCGGACAATCTTGTCGGCTTCGGCAGCGCCCCGGAAGGCCTTGAGAACAATGAAGTCGTCTATGAACTGCTCGCAGACATGGGCTGGACGAAAGACAGCATTGACATTGACCGCTGGCTGGAAGGCTACTATCGCGCACGCTATGGATTCAGCGACGAAAGAATGAGGGAAGCTTGGAAACTATTGCACAAATCCGTATATAGTTCACTATATTCATACCCGCGTTTCACCTGGCAGACGGTAGTGCCTGACCAGAGGAGAAAGAGCCGCCACGACATCAATGATGACTTCGGAAAGGCAGTGGAAATATTCCTGAGCCTTTCAGACAAATGCAAGGACTCCCCTCTCTATTTCAATGATGCCATAGAATTCGCATCTTTGTGGCTGGGCGAACTCGCTGACAGACATTATGAAAAGGCATTGAAACTCGGAAAAACGGACAAAGGCAGGGAAGAATTGAGAAAGACTGTAGCACTCCTTACTGACGTGGACAGACTGCTCGCATCCCATCCTCTCCACAGGCTAGACAGATGGATTGCTGACGCAAGAAATGAAGGCAGCAGCATCGAAAAGGATCATAGGGAGGCCAACGCCAAGAGGCTCATCACCACATGGGGAGGCTGGCAGGAGGACTATGCCGCAAGATTCTGGTCTGGACTCATAAAGGATTACTACATCCCGAGACTGGAAATCCATTTCTCCGAAAAAGCGGATATGATGGAAGAATGGAAAGAGGAATGGATCAATACCCCTTATCACAGCAACACCAAACCATTTGACTCTCCTCTGGAGGTCGCAAAAGAACTCATAGCAAATGAAAAGTAACACCCCACGCATCAATGTCTTCATCATTGCACTGGTAATCAGCATCTTCTCGTTTACCGGCTGCAAGAATGACAATGCAACACAGACAGTCTTCTCCGAAAAGGAACAGATCAAGGCCGTGAAGGGACTCATTGACCGAGTCACATCCGGAAGGTCCGGCGAATTCGAAGTCCGTCTTCTCCAGGAGCGTCCGGACAGCATGGATTTCTTCGAATACAGTGCAGACAACGGCAAGATCGTACTCGGCGGAAACAATGGCGTCAGCATCGCAAGTGCATTGGGGCAGTATCTGCGCGACTTCTGCGGATTCCACCTGAGCTGGTGCGGAAGCAATACCGTTCTCCCCGAAAGCCTGCCTCTGCCGGAGGAAAAGGTGACGAAGACTTCACCGTACAAATGGCGTTACTACTTGAACTACTGCACATTCAACTACAGCATGAGCTGGTGGGACTTCGACAGATGGCAGAAGGAAATCGACTGGATGGCATTGAACGGAATCAATATGCCGCTGGCCATCACCGGACAGAATTCCATCTGGCGCAGGGTCTATCATAAACTTGGACTTACAGATGAGGACCTGAAGTCTTTCTTCAGCGGACCTGCATATTTCAACTGGTTCTGGATGGGTAATCTGGACGGCTGGCAAGGCCCTCTGCCTCTGAGCTTTATGGAAAAACACGAGGAACTCCAGAAGCAGATACTTTATCGCGAAAGATCATTGGGAATGACTCCTATCCTGCCGTCGTTCACCGGCCACGTACCACCGGCATTGATAGAAAAATTCCCGGACGTGAAGGCGAAGAACACACAGTGGGTAAACTTCCCCAAGACTTATGTACTGGACCCGTCCGAGGATATGTTTTCCGAAATAGGCAAACTGTTTCTGGAGACCCAGACGGAGATTTATGGCACGAACCATTATTACACAGCTGATACCTTTAATGAAAACATACCGCCGACAGATGACCCCGAATATCTGAAAGGGGTAAGCGCCAAGGTTTACCACGCGATGTCGGAGGTGGATCCGGATGCCGTATGGGTAATGCAGGGATGGATGTTCCATCACGAGAGACATTTCTGGCATGACCCTCAGATTCAGGCGCTTCTTTCTGCTGTGCCGGATGACAAGATGCTGATTCTCGACCTGTGGAGCGAGAGATTCCCGGTTTGGAACCGTACCCACGCCTACTATGGCAAGCCTTGGCTCTGGTGCATGCTGCAGAACTTCGGACAGAACATAACATTGTCCGGAAACGCGACTTCTGTAGCCAACGACCCGGCTGCTGCACTGGCGGACTCGACTTCGGGCAAGATGAGCGGAATCGGTCTGACTCCGGAGGGCATCGGACACACCCCTATCATCTACGCGCTAATGCTGGAAAATGTCTGGAACGAAGGCAGGCCTGTGGACATTGACTCATTTATAAAGAATTATACGACAAACCGTTACGGCAAGCTCTCTCCTGCAGCGGTCGAGGCCTGGAAGGGTATTTTCGCTACTGCATTCGAGAACGATGTGAACAATGGCGGTCACGAATCCATAATCACGGGACGTCCGACATTCGTAGAGAACCCTAAGGGCTGCACGAATACCAGGAAATGTTACGAGCGCATTGACCTCGTAAAGGCTTGGGAGCATCTTTACTCCTGCATTGACGAGCTCGCTGAAAGTGACGGTTATCGCTATGATATAGTGGACATTACACGTCAGGTGCTCGCCGACTACGCTTCGGTGATTCAGCAGAAGTTCGCAGCTGACTACAAGGATGGTGACATGGAGGCGTTCAAGGCCAATGCAGAGGCTTTCGATGCCCTGATTTCGGATATGGATACGCTGCTGGCCACAAGAAAAGAATTCCTGCTCGGCGTATGGCTCGAAAGCGCGAAGGCCATGGGAACCACGCCGGAAGAGTCTGCTCTCTACGAGCAGAATGCGCGCAACCTTCTGGGAACATGGGGCAACAAGGACTGCAAACTCTTCGACTATGCCTGCAAGCAGTGGTCAGGAATGATGAACGGCTACTACAAGCAGAGATGGAATCTGTTCTTCGAGGACGTTCTCGCCAATTGGGGGCACTTCGAGCAAAATGACTTCGCACAGAAATGCAAGGACTACGAATGGAACTGGATATTCGAGACTGACTGCTTCCCTACTGAAAAGAGCGGAGATGAAATCGAAGTAGTGAAGAGTCTCTGGAACAAATATAATACAGCATTGCTAAATGAGTAACAATCAACCGACTGGACGCTTGGCGTCGCTGGATGCATTGAGAGGGTTCGACATGCTTTTCATAGCAGGTCTCGCCTATCTCATCAGGGCCGTCTGCTGCCTTTTCCCCGGCGGGGAATCTTTCTGGCTGGAGAATCAGATGCACCACGTGGCATGGGACGGACTGGCTCATCACGATACCATTTTCCCGCTTTTCATATTCATAGCGGGAGTGTCATTCCCCTACTCCTATGCCAAGCAGGTGAAAATCGGCAAGACCAGATGGCAGATATACAAGAAAATCTTCATAAGGGCAGCCGTTTTGGTGTTCCTGGGAATGATTTGCAACGGATTGCTGAAGCTGCAGAGCGGCCCGCAGAGATTTTTCAGTGTGCTGGAACGCATCGGTGTCGCCGGAATGTTCGCATCCATATTGTATATCAATTTCAAGCCACGAGGCAGAATCATCATTGCGGCGCTCATCCTGATAGTGTATGGAGCCATCAGCTTCATTGTCGCTCCGGATGCGCCGGCAGGGACTTCGCCGCTCAGCCTGGAGGGCAGCATCGCCGCCTATGTCGACAGGACATTGTTCCCGAACCTGATTTATAAACCGGGAATATATGATCCGGAGGGTCTGTTGAGTACTTTCCCGGCCATAGTCACTGCCATGCTGGGCAACTTCACAGGCGAATTTATCCGGAACAGCAAGTCAAGCGGAAACAAGAAATGCCTGTATATGATCGGTGCTGCGGCAGTCATGACAATTGTCGGCCTGATATGGTCCCACTGGCTTCCTCTTAACAAAAAGCTGTGGAGCAGCAGTTTCACACTTGTCGTGGGAGGATATTCCGTAGCAATGCTGGCTCTTTTCTACTGGTTGATCGACGTGAAAGGTTATCAGAAATGGGCATTTCCGCTTAAAGTGGTAGGCATGAACTCCATAGCGATTTTCATGCTGCCTAAGATCATTGACCTGAAATATACGGTCAATTTCTTCCTGGGCGGATTGTGCAACCGGCTGGGAGAAGGATGGGACAATGTCTTGTTCTGGTCCGGATACCTGGTGCTCGTCTACCTGATTCTTTACTTCATGTATAAAAAAGACATATTCATCAAGGTATGAGAAAGATAGTCATTGCATGCGATTCATATAAAGGATGCCTGTCATCTTCGGAGGTAGCCCGGGCAGCTGCCGAGGGCGTGGCCGAGGTATATCCCGACTGCGAAATTGTCCGGCTGGCCGTCGCTGACGGTGGAGAGGGCACTGTGGATGCACTCGTGGAAACATTGGGAGGGCATCTGGAATGTGCAGAAGTCTCCGACCCGCTGGGCAGACCGGTGAAAGCCGCTTATGGAATTGCCGGGGACCTCGCCATAATCGAATCCGCAGCTGCATGCGGACTGACACTTCTGACAAAAGAGGAACGCAATCCTCTGATTACCACTACCAAAGGACTGGGCGAGCTGATATTGGCCGCCATCGACAAAGGCTGCAGACGCTTTCTGGTAGGGCTCGGCGGCAGCGCGACCAATGACGGCGGAATGGGAATGATAAGCGCAGATGGGTTTCTGGAAAGGGCCCGCGGGATGAAGTTTACGGTAGCGTGCGATGTGGACACGCCATATATAGGAGCCCATGGGGCAAGCCGCGTTTTCGGGCCGCAGAAAGGAGCCTCGGAAGAGGACGTGGAAATCCTGGAAGAAAGGCTGCGCGGATATGCATTGAAAATACTGAAAGACACCGGCATTGACGTGAGCGATATGGCCGGTGCAGGTGCGGCAGGCGGTCTTGGCGGTGCTTTTCGCGCGTATCTTGGTGCGGAATTGAAACGCGGCGTGGACCTGGTGCTGGATCAGATAGGGTTCGACAGCATCATCAACGGGGCAGACCTTGTCATTACCGGCGAAGGCTGCTCGGATTATCAGACATTGAAAGGAAAAACTGCCGCAGGCGTGCTCGAAAGGGCGAAGAGAAAGGGAGTACCGGTAATGCTCGTAAGCGGGGCGATCCGTGACGGGCAGATGCTGCGTGACAGCGGCTTCGGGATTATCGCGGCCGCAAGTCCACAAGGAATGAGCCTGGCTGAGGCAATGCGTCCTGAAACTGCCGAACATAATATTTATGAAACTGTTAAACGTTTACTGACCAATGAATAGCGCACTTGCAGTTGCAATCGGACTTACGCTTGCAATTATCCTGATATTGAAGAAATGCCTGCCTGTCTACGCACTGATTCTAGGCGCAATTGTCAGCGGTTTGCTTTCCGGATGGGGCTTCGACTTGACAGTCAAGGAGATGTTTTCCGGCGTGAAAGACATATCCCCTGCCATCGTACGCATCTTGGCGGCAGGAGTTCTTACAGGAGTATTGGTCAAGACCGGCTCGGCTGACAAAATCGCGCTGACCATCGTCAAGAAAGCAGGACGGCGCAATGTTTTCCTTGCATTGGCATTGTCCGTATTTATACTGACCGGCGTGGGAGTTTTTATCGACGTGGCTGTAATCACAGTCGCTCCAATCGCCATCATGATTGGCAAGGAGATGGGCCTTTCGAAGGGGAAAGTACTTTTAGCGATGATCGGTGGCGGAAAATGCGGAAATATCGTTTCGCCGAACCCCAACACCATCATTGCGGCAGAGAACTTCGATGCACCACTGTCATCTGTAATGGCGGCGGGAATCGTGCCGGCAATCATCGGGCTGGTTGCGCTGATTTTCATAATACTTCCAATGCTTCCAGACAAGGGTTTTTCCGATATGAAGGACGCGGAAGAGACTAGTGCCAGAACCGATTTACCATCATTTATGGCGAGCATCACGGGCCCGCTTGTGGCTGTCCTTCTGATGGTTCTACGTCCGCTTTTCGGAATCGCCATCGACCCTGCAATCGCATTGCCGGCAGGCGGACTAGCCTGTGTAATCGCGACGCGCAAATGGAAAAATACCGGTGAAAGCCTGAGTTACGGTCTCGAAAAGATGTCGTCAATCGCGGTTCTCCTGGTGGGTACGGGAACCATTGCCGGTGTCATCAAGGCTTCCGCTGTCAAGGACTTGCTGATAAGCCTGATTTCAGGATGGGAAGGCGGCGCGGCATTGATCGCACCTGTTTCGTCAATCCTCATGAGCGCAGCCTCTGCCAGCACGACCGCCGGCGCCACGATTGCCTCGGCTTCGTTCGCGCAGACCGTTCTCGCGGCCGGGGTCAATGCCGTCTGGGCCGCAGCCATGACCAATGCCGGTGCCACTGTCCTGGACCACCTTCCTCACGGCTCGTTCTTCCACGCCACGGGCGGTTCCATCGGGATGGAGCTCAAGGAAAGGCTCAGGCTGATTCCTTACGAGTCGCTTATCGGACTGGTGCTGGTAAGTATGACGGTCATCATGATGCTGATAATGGGTTAGAAAATATTGATAATCAACTAAAATAAAAACAACAATTTACTGAAATGGAAAACACACAGTTTTATGAAAGCCCGGAGATTTCCGTGTTGGAGATTGCGGGCGAGCAAGCTTTCGCTACTTCTTATAACATTGAAAAACTGACTGTAGAAGAGGAGGAATGGTAATGAAAAAACTGTCAGTATTGGCAATGGCCATGATTGTCATGGCTTCTTGCGCTAAAGAGAATGTTCAGCCGAACAATGAACCGACCGGAGAGAAATCGCTTCTGGAAATCGGCTTGGCTTCTACGAAGACTCAGCTCGGAACAGAGGATAAAGTAAACAAATTGTTCCCTATAGTGTGGAGCGATGGTGATGAGATTGCGGTTATCGAAAATATGGGCATAGAAGGGAAGCAGAATGTCTCAGTTTATCGCCTGAAAGAGGGTGCCGGCACGGCAAATGGTGTCTTCGAGCACGTAAGCGGCGATGCGTTCCCGAAAGTGATTACGGATGTGGTATATCCGGCGAGTGCTGTTGTGCCGAACAGTACGCTCATAAGTGACATTCCGATTAAAGATGCGGCGTCATTGATTCCTGAGAAAGACGCTACACAGGAATATGCCGAAAACAGTTTCGATCCGAAGTCTCCGATCATGTATTTCCACCGAGAAACGACTAGTGAGCAAATCGTACTGAAGCCTGCGAGCAGCATAGTTTGCATTCCGATTATTGGAGTTGATGATAACGATTACGTGACTTCCGTCGTGTGGCAACACATGGATGGAGACAAAAGGACAGTTACCCTCAAATGCCCGGAAAAAGGTGTCAAACTATCCGCAACAGATCCAGTCAACTTCTATCTGTCCATCAGACCAATGGAAAAAAACTATGCTACATGCAATGCCATTGTCTATGTTCATTTGAAAAATGGTGCTGTCCAGGTAAGGTCGTTCAGGACAAAAGGAAATTATGCAGCTGGAACTCTCCATCGCTTTACCCCTTGGAAGTTGGGCAAAAAGGCGAAGTGGAGTATCTTGGGGCAAGGTTCAGAAAGAGATAATGACACATACAACGGCATTCCTTACGGTCCGGCCAAATATATGATTGACGGTAATGACGTTTCATGGTGGGAATTCCGTAGGGAACTTAATGCAACTAAAACCGGCCCTAAAATGGCTGGGCCTCACACAGTTGTCATTGATTTAGGTTCCGTTCAGAAAATTAATGGAATCAAAATCAAATCTAAGGAAACGGAGGACAAGAATGAGCCTAAATATGGAATCACCTATACTAAAGACGGTAAAACCTTAGACATCTATGGCACCCAGTCATACAATCCTCCTCACACTTTCCATGTTGGATTTACTGCTACTGATCCTGGGGAGGCCGTAATCAAAGCATTTACTAAAGACAAAACTTGGCCTACAGGAATAACTAAAAATACTTTCACAAGCGTAGATAAGGAAGGAATTAAACATTATTATGGGGAAGAAATAAAATCTTGGTGGGATAAGAAAATAGACTCTGACATTTATGCCAGATATCTCTTCATACATTTCGAAAAGGCTTGGGACAATGCTGGTACCAAACCTGCAGCAAATATGATGAAAGTAGCCGAACTGGACATCTACTAATCCGTAAAACTTTATGAAAAGAATTTGTTACATGTTGCTCGCTGCCGCATTTTTGGCAGCGGGCTGCACGAAAGATAATTGTAACGGGCCGATAGAAGAATTGGAAATCGGTATTGCAGATACTGACACGAAGGTTTCGCTCGGCACAGAATACGATAAGCAAATCAATCTGTTGTGGTCCGCCGGCGACAAGGTGTATGTGAAAGGAGATGCCGGAGAATCCGTTTTCCGCCTCAAATCAGGAGAAGGATCTACCAAGGGCATATTTGAATACGAAAGCGGCGCTACCGGACAAACCAGAATTACTGATGTCGTTTATCCGGCATCCAACGCCGGCAACACGCCTACTTCACAGACTTATAAGGAAGGCACCTTCGATCCGGCAGCGATAACCCTCGCATATCATAATCAAGCTTCTACCAGCGCCACCAAGATATTGCTTGGCAGCGAGTCCAGCGTTCTGTGTTTCCAGATGAAAGGCATTGACAAGCTGAGCAGCATAGCAGTCTCTTTCAAGAACGGCAAGACCTACACCCTCAAGACGCTGAATGCGCCGGTCCTCGACAAGTCCAAGGCCGCGCCATTTTACATAGTCGTGCCTTCGCAAAAAGATGACCGTGTGGATGTTACATTTACATCCGCATCCGGAACAATGCACAGAAGTCTCTTATCAAAATCTTTCGTACCAGGAAAGGTTCACCGGTTCAAGCCTCTGGAATTCAGGGCTGACAAGAAGTTCCGGATAATGTCTTATAATATCGGTCAATGCACGCAAGGTGATAATTCCAGCACGACACTGATCTCAAATGTCACTAAGGAGCTCCAGGCTGACGTCGTAGTGATGAATGAGGTTAGAAACATACCTAATGACGCAAGCACTATTGCAAAAAATTTAGGTTGGGAAAAATACTATCAAAGTGCAAAACTCGGTATGGGCAATATGATTACCTATAATCCCGACAAACTGAAGACGATAGGAAATCCTGCATATCTTGATCTCAAGAAAATTGAGCCATCAGACACCAAATATAATGAGAATAGGATATGCCTGTTTATGGAATTTGAGGACTTTATCCTATTAGGTTCTCACCTTCAGAAAGATGCATTCACCAAACATACCAAATTGATTACTGACAAAGTCAAGGCCGAGTACGCAAAGAAAGGTAAGCCGGTATTTTTCTGCGGAGATATGAACACCAGACCATACGCAGTAGAGTTAAAGAACTTCACTTCAGAATGGCGGGTACTGTCCAGAATGGACCTGTCCACATTTTACAATCCCGATCAGCCGGACAACCTGATCTGCATTGACTACATCTTCCTCTGGAAAGGAGGTCCGGATGTGAACGTCACCAAGACAGAGGTCTGCAAGAGCGTAAATTGTTGCAACATCACCGATGCCTCCGACCACTTCCCTATCTATGTCGATGTCACCGTAGGCAACAGCAGCCTTCCGCTTTTAGAGGAAAAAGTGTCACTCGGCTCGTATAATGTTGTCGCTGAGGACTATCAGTGATAAACATTTGTCTATTCTTACCGCAGGTTATTTTTTGAATGTTACTAAATTACCTGAAGTATCGGTAATATTACGTATTTGATATAATTCATCTTTTGTATATCTTTGGCAAAATGACTTAATGAATTATTATTCAATTTCAAACGATAACACTATGGGACGATTTTTATCCACCCTACTTATTCTCTCTTTGTCAGTTCCGCTGCTCGTGAATTGCAAGAAAGATGCGCCATCTGTCGAAAGCTTCAGCATTGAGCCGTCCACGCTTTATATCAATGACGAAGGAACTCAGCAACTTGATGTGGTAGTGCTTCCTGAAACAGCAAAAAAAGGAAAGTTCTTTTCTTCACTCGTCTGGAAATCTGATGACGAGAACATAGCGAGTGTCGATGAGAATGGTCTTGTGACCGGCAATATGAGGGGCAATACCAGAATTACTGCATCTACACCTGACGGTTCATTGATGGCGAGTTGTGATGTTGTGGTGCAACTTGTTCTTACAGATGAAAAAGATATCACTAAATACTTTGAGAAAAATTTTGCCTTGGCGTTGAACTTTGAAAACAAGATCAAGGATGCAAGCAAAATCACTTATGGTGAAGTAAAGGAAATCAAAGGATTCGACGTGCCGAATGTATATCACGAAAAAATCATCTCTGCTTCAGGACTGGAATTTTTAGAAAATATAGAAACCTTGGACCTTAGCGGTTGTGTAAATATGGAGTCGGTGAAGTTTGGCACACATGGGAAATTGAAAAAGTTAGTTGCTAAAGGCTGCCAGCTGACATCCATCGATTTACGAGGCTGCCCTGCTTTGGAAAACATTGATTTGTCCAGCAACAAATTGAAGTCTTTTGATGCAAGCGGTTTCCCGAAGTTGTATTACCTGGCGATAAATGACAATGAGCTTGAAGACATCAACCTTAATGGTTGTGCATTATTGAATTATCTATTTATACGCGACAATAAGTTGAAAAGTATTGATATGTCTTCAATTAAACTATTGAACGACAATAATTTCAACTATCTGTATAATCCTGGTGAGAACGGGGAGTTCAAGATAATCAATAAAAATGAAACTTCGCGTCTGGTAAGTTGGACAATGGTTGCCGGCGACGAGAAAAGCCGTGTATGGGCGTACAATTATTCTGACAATGCTCCTAAAATCAAGACTCAGACAGATAAAGTCTCTACAACAAATGATGTTCCGGTGACTCTATCTGTGGAGTTGGAGTCACAGTCGGCAAATGTTGAGTATCATTGGTGGCACTGCCGAGAGGCAAAGAATACGGATACAGGTCAGCTTGTGTATCAGATATACAGTAAGATTGAGGACAAGTTAGACTCTGATGGTGGAGGGAACAAGACGATTATCAGTGGTTCAAAAACCGGATCGATTACATTTACAATAGCCGGGCTTCACTATAAGAAGGGGGATGAGCTGTATATGTTAGTTGTCTATGACAAGGATGCTGCGACCATTACATATAGTAAACCTATGACTATAACATATAAGTAGATTATTGGGGCCGGGGAAAACCCTTCTGACGTGCGTAAAAACGGCAGATTTACTCACGACAACACAGTTTTCGGACATGACGTGCGTGAAAAACGTTTTATCGCGCACGTCATCCATGAAAAAAATCGTAAATTTGATTAAAGAAACAAGATTGACAACTGGAATATGTCTGAAAATAAGGTAAAGATACTTTTCGTGTGCCTGGGGAATATATGCAGAAGCCCGATGGCGGAGATGATAATGAAGAAAATGGTGAAGGATGCTGGGCGTGAGGAGGAATTCGAGATAAGTTCAGCGGCTACTTCGGATGAAGTCATAGGGTATGACATTTATCCTCCGGCAAAGGAATGCCTGAAGAAACATGACATTCCGTTTCAGAAAAGGGGTGCACGACAAGTAACTGACGCGGATTATGAATACTATGACCGCATCTTCGTTATGGATTGGGCTAACCTAAGGGACATGAAGCGACGATTCGGCGACAAAGAGGGCAAAATCCAGATGCTCATGTCATTGGCCGGGCAGGAACGCGAAATTCCGGACCCTTGGTACACAGGAGATTTCGAAAGCACTTACAGAGACATCTGCACGTCATTGAATAAATTCCTAAGCGAGAGTCTCTAGCTCATTTACAATCACTTCCGCTGCGGAGAGAGCCCAATCAGGGAATTTCTCGTCGCGGTGGAAGTGGCCTTTTTCCGCGAAATCCAGAAGCACTGAAAGGTCGAATTTGTCAGACTCTATCGCGGCACTTTCACGTGTGGCATCATAGGCATTGCACTTCTGCTCGATGTGCGAAGGCACCATCATCAGCGGCTTGCCCAGATACATTGCCTCGCAGATGGACTCGAAACCGGCGGTAGACGCGTATGCACGGCAACCTGCCATCTGGCGCAGGAACTCCTTGTCATCCAGATAATAGAAGCTGAGCGTGTCATCCACGACCTTGACCGGGGCCTCGGCAGCATTGTCCCAGAAAAAGCGGAGCGGGACGGACGGGTGGGCCTCATGCCATGAATTCACCTCCTCCGCAAAACCGGCATTGAGCATGTACCCGAGAATATAGTCGCCGTCCTTGAAATCGGGGCTGTTCCGGTACGCGAGCACCTCAGGGCGCAGCAGCGGCGGCACCACCCTGATCTTCCCGTCATGCGGCATCTGCCTGAAAGACAGCGCCAAAACCTTCTCGGCTCCGGTCGCTATCGCGCGCGAAAACAGGTTCAATGCTATATGACCTTCGTAACCGAATTCCGGAATATGCATGTCCTTGTGCAAGAAAAGGAATTGGTGTCCGATGCAGACCATCGGAACTTTCCTTCCGGTAAGGCCGTGCGCGATAGTTCCCAGAATCTCGTAAAAATTCACCACAACGTCTGCGCCGCTATCCTTTATATGATTTCGGATCAATGATATTGAAGGAATGAATTTCGGCGACATCGCCAGGTTGAAGAGCACAGTTTTCAGCGCATCCGGCCGCTTGTCCTGCGCCGCAGACACGAAATTCACTGACTCAAAATAAGTTATAGGGGCATTGACGCCTTCCGTGAAAAAAGCCGGCAAGGTACGGGATTCACTTTTGCCTACTAGCATTTCCACGACTTCATGTCCGCGTGAATGAAGCAATTTTTCCATCGTCATCGCCTGGGTGAGATGCCCTCTCCCCTCGCCTTGTATTATGAACAAATACTTCATATCTATAACAGTATTAGAGGTTTACCTATTGCTGAACGGCGCCGTAACGCGCAATACGCCATTCACCGTCGTAATTTTCCACAAGAGCGGTCAGGGATTCCACCCAATCGCCGCAATTCAGATAATGAATGCCGCCCTTCAGGATCTTGTCCTCGGGATGATGGATATGGCCGCAGATAATGCCGTCGCATCCTTTCGCCTTGGCAAATGAAGCGAGGTCGGATTCAAATCCGGAAATCGCTGATACAGCCTGCTTTACCTTGTGCTTCAGGACGGCAGAGAGCGAGTAGTATTCCTTGCCGCGTTTCATGCGGGCCTTGTTCCAGACATTGTTGAATTTCAACAGGAGATTATATGCGACATCGCCAAGTTTCGCAAGAAACCTCAGACGTGCCGTTATACTGTCGAAAGCATGGCCGTGGATAACCACGTACGAATGCTTGTCCTCCTTTATGACAAACTCATGTACCAGACTGATATTGGCCATTTTGGACGGCACCAGAGGATCCAGGAAATCATCATGGTTACCTGTGACATAAATCACTTCAGTGCCATGTTTTTCCATCATCTTCATGATTACATGGAAAAACGCCGAATGCACCACAGTCCACTTGTCACTGGAATTTTTCAGCTGCCATCCGTCTATGATATCTCCATTCAGAATCAACCTGTCGCAATTGACAGAACTGAGGAACTCGGTAACTTCACGCACCTTGGAAAATGGTGCGCCGATATGCACATCCGAAATGATGACAGTCTTGTAATGTGGACGCTCAAGTGCCATATAAATAATAATTTAATCCCGTTTAGGCTCTGTAAATTCCTTGATCCGCTGGTCATCCGAGATCGGACAGACAAGAATATTGCCGCCGCTTTCCGCGACAATGTAGTCCTTCAATCCGTTCACGACGACCATTCCAGGCCCGGAAGCATGAACAATGCAATTTTCGCACCCGTTCAGGCGGACATCCGGCCCGACTGCCGTATTTCCATGTTCATCATGGACACTTTTTTCCCCAATCGAGCTCCAGCTGCCAAGATCTGACCATTCCAGATCGGACGCAATCACATAAATGGAGTCGGATTTTTCCATGACGGCATAGTCGATGGAAATTTTCTCGCAGGTCGGGAAAAGCTTCGCCAGAACATATTTCTCTTCAGGAGTGTACAATGCCGGTGCGAGCCTGTCCATAACGCCGGCAATCTGCGGCGCAAACTTCCTCAACTGTTCCACAATCGTCTGAACCGTCCACACGAAAATTCCGGCATTCCAGAAATAATTGCCTGCGTCAATGTATTTCTGCGCGGTAACGGCATCCGGCTTTTCCTTGAAGGCGTCCACCTTGACTACCGCATCCGTTTCCGGTACGGAAGAGCAGATATAGCCATAGCCTGTCTCCGGCCTCGAAGGATGAATGCCGATAGTGACAATGCTGCCCGATTTCTCAGTGAATTCCAATGCCTTACGAATGCAGTCCCTGAATTTTTCCGTTTTCAGGACAATGGCATCAGATGGTGTCACTACGACATTGGCCTGGGGATCTTTCATCATGATCTTCCAGCAGGCGTAGGCGATGCACGGGGCTGTGCTGCGCGCTACCGGTTCCGCAAGTATCTGGTCTTCAGGGACAAATGGCAGCTGCGCGCGGACATCGGAGACATATCCGGCCGAGGTGACGACCCAGATTCCGGAAGGTCCGCAAAGTGGCATGAAACGCTCTGCCGTGAGTTGTATGAGTGTCTTTCCGAGTCCGAGCATATCTATGAATTGCTTCGGCTTGGAAGGGGTACTTACGGGCCAGAGTCGGCTTCCGATGCCTCCGGCCATTATGACTACGTGTGTGTTCATTGAATTAAGCGTATTTCGCTTTCGACCCTATTCTCCCTAATCAGATTCAGTTCCAAATCATTCATTCACGTTACCCTCACCCTAAATCCCTCCCCTCGGGGAAGGGACTTACCATCGCCCTATCGGGCTCCAAAACCAAGTATCCCCTGATTGAGAAATGCGAGTCAAAAACTGTTTCCTCCAAATTTATGAAATAAAAATTAGTTTTCCTCGGGGTGGGGATACGAAAAAGCGCAGACTGACGGGCCTGCGCTTGAAAATCAACATGTCATACAGTGATTATTCTTTTACTTTGCGCTTCCAGTTGAAGACAGGAAGGATGAAAGAAATCGCTGCTGCTGCAATCCAGAACCATGAAACAGGACCGAAATCGTAGCTCATGACCTTGGCACCGTCAACCACAGTCTCGACTGCATTGCCGTCAATGAGAACACCGCTGATGATGTCCTGGACACCTGCAGCCAGGTAACTTGCCATGCCGACCACGCCGAGCGCTGCACCGGTCGCCTCTCTAGGAACGATGTCCACTGCCATCAGGCCGCCTACAAAGCAAATCAGCACGCCGATCGCGATACCGAACAGGATCATTGCAATGATATTGAGCGTCCAGCTGTTTCCGCCGAAGAGGAAGAGGGCCAATGCGATGGTTTCCAGGACGCCGGCCACGAATGCAGGGTATTTTCTGTCACCGCGGAAAGCCACGTCAGAAATCCATCCGGAGAAGATTGTTCCGATGACGCCGAGAATGGCATTGATGGAAATGATGAAGGTTGCGTCTCCGAGGTCGAAGCCCTTGACTTTCTGGAGGAAGAGCACGCCCCAGCCGTTGATGGCGTAGCGGCTCATATACATGAATGCGCTGGAAAGCGCGAGAATCCATACGCCAGGATTTCTGAGTACCTGCTTCTGGATAGCCTTGACATCCTTGGTTTCTTCTTTCTTTTCTTCTTTCTTCTCACCTGTGAGTTCCTCGATCGGAGGAAGTCCGCATCCCTCAGGCGTGTCATGCATCCAGAAAATGATCAATGCCACACCGATGAAACCGGCGATGGCTGCTCCGATGAAGCCCCACTGCCAGCTGAAAGACCTTACGATAATACCGACGAAAAGGAATGAGAACCACTCGCCAAGGTTATGGCTTGCGCTGAAGAATCCGTAGAATGTACCTCTGGTCTTCAGCGGGAACCACCGCGACAGCGCCACGACTGCACAAGGCGAACCGATGGACTGTGACCAGCCGCTCACTGCCCACATTATGCAGAAGCAGATGAAAAACAGGATATTGGATGTAGCGCCGATGGCTTCGGATGCTCCGAGGAAACCCATGATAAGGTTCATCAGGGCAGATGAGAAAAGGCCGACAGCCATGAAACGCTTGATGTTGCTGTAATCTGTAAGGAATCCGTTTACGAACTTGCCTGCCGCGTAAGCGAACAGAAGACATGAACTTACGACACCGATCTGTGTCGCATCCATGAGTCCGCTATCCATGATAGGCTGTTTTACCACATTGAGAGTCGTTCTGCAGACATAATACAAGCTATAGCCGAGTGTTCCGGCAAGGAACGACTGCATAGCAAATTTCTTGTAAGTTTTCTGGACAGCGGCAGCAGGCACCTTTTTCTCTGACGGCCCGCTAATCTTGAAGTAATCGATAATACCCATGTTAATGTTTTAGCAATTTAGTTTTTCTGTTTATGTTTAGTTTTTCTCGGCAAGTGACTGCCTAAAAAAGCGCCGCAAGTTATCAAAAATAATCCACACGGGCAAAGAAAGCCGGGAGATTCCGTTGTTTTTTGTAATATTTTCGTAACTTTGTCTGATGTGACCGACGCGCGAAAACCGCTCTTGTTCACGGACATGAAAACTTTAACACTAAATTTATATGAAAACAAGACTGATGATTTTCATTGCAGCAATCTGCTGCATGGCATCTTGCAAGGAAGCCGCTCCACAGTATGCGAATCGCGCGGAAATGATCGCGGCACAAATCCACAACCCGAATTCCAAGTATGTAGTCGTAGCATGCCACAGAGGTGACTGGAGAAACTATCCGGAAAACTCCATCCCTGCCATCGAATCCATTATCAGAATGGGCGCCGACATCATGGAACTCGACCTCAAGCTTACCAAGGACAGCGTTCTCGTACTTTCACACGACTGGACCATCGACCGTTGCACCACTGGCAAAGGCCGCGTAAGCGACTATACTCTCGATGAGCTCAAGCAGTTCAGACTCAGACGCGCACACGGCGTAGCGACGGATTCTCTCCACATCTGCACTCTTCGTGAAGCTCTCGAATGCTGCAAGGACCGCATCTGCGTAAACGTGGACCAGGGATATGAGTATTATGATATGGTTCTCGCCATCACCGAGGAGCTTGGCGTCACCGACCAGATTCTCATCAAAGGCAAACATTCCGTAGCGTCTGTTGCCGAGAAGATGGCTGCTCACGAGCACAACATGATGTACATGCCTATCATTGACATCCAGAAAGAGCAGGGCCAGAAGCTTTTCCAGGAATACATGGACACCAAGACCGTTCCTCTGGCATACGAGGTTTGCTGGAAGAAACTCACTCCTGAGGTTTCCGACTGCTTCAAGAAAGTCGTCGAGAGCGGTTCCAAGCTCTGGGTCAATACTATCTGGGGCAGTCTCTGCGGCTATCTCGATGATGACAAGGCTCTTGATTGCGGAGATCCTGCCGAGGTCTACGACCAGGTCATCGCTTTAGGCGCTTCAATGATCCAGACCGACCGTCCTGAGCAGCTGCTTGACTATCTGCGCAAAAAGGGCCTTCACGACTAATGTGTAATCCCGCGCGGGTGTACCGACAAATACAAACGAGACGCATGCCGAATTCAAGCATGCGTCTCGTTTTTTATTTGTTACCGGATTATCTTGCAGCGACCACCTCGATTTCCACGAGGGCGCCCTTAGGCAGAGCTTTTACAGCGATTGCCGATCTGGCAGGGAACGGCTCGGTGAAGAACTGAGAATAAATCTCGTTCATTGCAGAGAAATCTCCCATATCCGCGAGGAACACGGTGGTTTTCACGACATTGGCAAGAGTCAGCCCCGCCTCTGCGAGAATCGCCTGCACATTGAGAAGCGACTGTCTGGTCTGCTCCTGCACTCCCCCCTCCGGAAATGCTCCCGTAGCAGGATCAATCGGAAGCTGTCCCGACGTGTAAACGAATCCGTTGACTTCGATCGCCTGGCTATATGGCCCGATAGCCGCCGGCGCATTGGATGTAGATATCTGTTTCATAAAATCAATATTGTTTTCGAGAATGCAAATATAATCATTATCCGGCAACGGCGTACCATCAATTATCCTGTTTCAGAACCTCAACCGGGTTTTCGGCGGCGGAACTCCAGGTCCGGGAAATTATCGAAACGAAGGAGATGAGGAAGGTCAATGCTGCCGCAACAAGGATTATCCACCACGGGAAGGCTATGGCATTGTAAAAATCTGCCAGGTAGTAACGCATTGACCAGATACATACCGGAATCGCGATCACGACGGCGACGGCTGTCATCAGCATGAACGACTTCGAGAGCTTCCAGGCCGCAGACTTGACACCGGAGCCGAAAATCTTCCGGAGGGCGATCTGACGCGCCTGCTGCTCAGTGTAGTAGACGGACATAGCGAACAGGCCGAGCGCAGAAATCAATATGGCAAGCACCATGAACGTCATCACCAGCTTCATAGTGTTCCGCGTCCCTGTCAATGAATCCGCCAGGAAGTCATCTATATAATATATGTCCGTTTCGCGTGGCACACCGATATACTCCTTCGCCACATCACGCCATGCCTCGCGGACAGCATTCAACGCCTCCGCCCTGTCGCCACGCACCTTCAGCAGATGATTCATGCACACATCGGAACGGTTCTGCACAGCCCGATGACTGTCAGGCATTGGTTTATAAAGAGGATCACGCGCACGGAAATCAGCTATTATACCGCAGCACTCAAACTGCGGCTCGCCGTCTTTATTGGTCCCGACAGTCCTGTTCCCGGCAGTAATCCCATAACGCCGCTGCGCCTCCTCCGTAAACCAGCATGCCCCTTCAATAGGATCGGAATACTGTTCTATCACATTGAACCCAAGCAGCCTGAATGCCGTACTGTCAAAAGCAGGCAGCTGAAGCCACGACATTTCCTCACCCTCGATATGTACGCCATTGCTTCCACATGATAACGGAAGCTGCACCGCCATAACCGCCGTCTCCACCTGCGGAAGAGCCTGAAGTCTCTGATGCAGAGCCTCCTGGGCAGCCATATTGTTATAGCCGAGCGCCCATGAGGAAACCGACAGCAAATCTGTATTGTACCCTACCGGCAAAGATACCAGATGGCGCATCTGGAGAGTCATTGTCAATGCAACCGCGACAAGAACCATGCTTATGATGTTCTGGCAGACGATAAAGACCTTGCTGAACACCATCTTGCTGCGGAACCTGAAATCGCCCTTCACGACAGCTATAGGCTTGAATCTCGACACCATAAATGCAGGAAGGAGCCCGGAGAGAACCGAAACCAGCACGAGCACAATGACGCCGGCCGCAATGGTAGCCGCATCCGGAACAAGAACTATAGCGGTATTGAGAAGATTCTCTATCCAGCCCTTGAACAGCAGGGCGACCAGCACGCCGGACAGCATGCAAACAAATGTGAACAAGAACGATTCCATAAGGTATCTGCGGACAATGCTGCCTGAAGACTCGCCGAGAAGACGTCTCGTCGCCATCTCCTTTGCCCGTTTTCCCGTCTGAGCCACAGTAAGGTTTATGTAGTTGAAAATGGCTGATATCAGCAGTATCAATGCTACCGCCAGAAGTACCTCAACGATCTTCCTGTCACCATGACGGAACGGGCTGTACACGTCTATCTTGCTGAAATAGAGCCGGTCAAGCCTTGTCAACGTGGAGCCCCATATGAAATGTCCGCCAGAGCCGTCGCGTGTGTAGAAATCCTTCCAATAATCCACATACTTGTCCAGCAGCTTTTCAGCCACAGCGTCAGGCGAAGCACCATCCTGCAGCGTCACGAAAGTATTGACCATACCGAAATTGTCCATTCTCTGGACCATGCCATCCAGCTGCCTGATGCTCAGGAAGATGTCATAATACTGCAGTTCATCATAAGGCCCAAAATCCTGAATCACGCCAGTTACCGTGAACCTGTTTTTTCCTATTTTAATGGTGCGTCCCACAGGATCAGAGCTGCCGAATGCCTTATGCGCGAACTTTTCGGAAAGGATTACATCATTCAGTCCCGCAAGTATGCAGTTCTTGTCACAGCCTGAGAGCGTGTAGTCAAACAGCTGCAGGAAATTCGTGTCCACACAGACCGCCTCGGCGGCATAATAGTCGTCATTGACAATGACATCGGCATCGCCATACGCCCCGACTCTGGTCCAGGATGTTATCTCGGGCACTGACGGGAAAAACTCCTCCGCAGTCCCGTACGTCATTCCGATGCACGCTCCCGTGCCGATAGCATACAGCTGCTTGGAAAGCGGCTGCCTTGCGCCTACGCTGAATTCTGTCCTGGCATAAGAGGCCAGCAATATGACGAAACCCAATGCCACCGACAGGCCCAATGCCTCGATTACGGCATAGAGTTTATTTTTCGAGAGAAATTTCAGATATGTGCTCATAGCTATTTGATAATCAGTTCATCCTTGTCGCCGAAGCTGTCGTAAGAGGATATGATAATCCTCTCGCCCGGCTCCAGACCTTCTATAACTTCGTAATACTGAGGGTTCTGTCGGCCGATGCGGACACTACGTTTCACAGCTTTCGTCCCCTCTGCATTGACCACATACACCCACTTGCCGCCGGTTGCCTGATAGAATGAACCGCGTGGTATTATGATCGCCTCGGCAGGCTGGCCGAGCTGTACATTCATATAATATGTCTGCCCCGCACGGATATTCTCCGGCTGCTGACCTTCGAAACGGAAATCCGCCTTGAATTTACCGTCACGGACCTCCGGATAAACCTTGCGGATGGACGCCGAGTACTTCTCGTTCTGTCTCTCGAAAGTCGCCTCAAGACCGGGCACGATTCTGTCAATGTAATGCTCATCTATCTGAGCTTCAATCTTATACGATTCCAGATTATTAATCTGTCCGATTTTCGACCCTGCCGCTACTGACTGACCGAGTTCCACATCCAGCAGACCGAGTTCTCCGCTGATCGGCGCCTTCACGGAAAGATTTTCCTTACGGCGGCGTATCATGGACATGTTCACACGCATATTCTCCAGGCTCTCGTGCATCTGCGAAATCTGCGTGCTTCTATAAAGGCTGTCCTGACGTTCCCTATTGATGACCAGGTCCAGCTTGTCCTTCGCAAGTTCGTAATCTTCAGCCGCTTTCAGATATTCTTCCTTGGCAATGAGTTTCTCCTCGTACAGCGCCTTGTTCTGCTCATACGCCCTCTTGGCCCTGCGCACTTCTATCTGGAGCGTGAGCTTGTCCTGCCTTACGGAAAGTTTCTGCTGCTCCATGGAAATCAATGTATTGCGCAGGATATTTTCCTTCTCGGCGAGTTCAGCCTCAGAGTTAAGTATCTGCATGTCAAGGTTTTCATTCGAAAGTTCGACAATGACGTCACCGGCATTGACCTTACTCCCCTCCTCGGCGACGATGCGCTGGACATTGCCGCCTTCGGTCGGGCTTATCTGCACGGTCGTCATCGGCTGCACCTGACCGCTCACGCGAATATAGTCATTGAACTCGCCCCGACGCGCCTCGCCCGTGATGAGCGCGCTGCCGTCGACTCTCAATGCCGAACCCTTCCCCGTGAAAATCAGGACGACAAGCAATATTGCCAATGCTGCCGCAGCCCAATATTTCAATGCTTTTTTAGTGAACGCTGCCGCAATTCCCTTTTTCTTTTCAATAATCTTATCCATAATGCTATTTTTTTACTGCTCCAGATATGGTACACCATTATAATAATCGACTACACGTCTTTTCAGCTGGTATTGAAGCTCCGCATTGAGCTTTTCAGCCTGCGCTTTCAGATAGTTGGACGAAGCCGTATTGTATTCAATCGAAGAAATCAATCCTTGTTCGAACTTGCGCGCATTCAGCCTGAACGCCTCGTCATAAACTTCCGCGCGCCTTTCCGCCTGCAGCAATGCCGCTTCTGCTCCATCCCTGTCCTGCACCGCACGGCGGACTTCCGATTCCACGTCGCGCAATGATTTGTCATATTCGAGACTCGCCCGCTGATAGGCATTGCGCTTTTTCGCCAATGCGGTATGCTTGGAAAGGCGGTCATATATAGGAATAGTCAATGACAGCTGCAGATATTCTCCACCGTTATTCCTGAACTGCCGGCCATAAGGTACCGGAGTATAGCCGGATTGACCCGGATATGTGTAATAGCTTGTGGACCAGCCGCCATAGAGTCCGAGCGAAGGCAGGAATTGCCACTTTGCTGTCCTCAAGCTGTAAAAGGCATTGTCTCGCTGGTTGCGGGCAATAAGGACGGACGGCATTGACTTCGCGGCCGTGTTGACGATATCTTCCGCAGCAATGTCCTGCTTGCTTGCAGGCTGTAACGCCGTCAAATCCGTATTTATTACAAGTTCCTCATCCACAGGCCAATACATGACATCTTCGAGGGTAATCCGTGCATTGTCCCTGCTGTTTTTCGCAGTCATCAGTTCATATTCGCGGTCGGCAAGGTCTGCCTTCATCTGGACCACGTCCGCATAGCCTTTGGAACCGAGCTGTTCCTGACGTTCTGCCAATTGAACCGCCGATTTGGCATTGTTCACCTTGTCCTCCAGAATCTCGGTCAGCTTCGTATAATAAATGACATTGAAATAAGCCTCCATCGTGGCGAGGCAGACTTTGTCGCGCTCCTGCCGCTCCTGGGAAAGGCCCATTGACATGGATGTGCGCGCGATTTTCAGGTTGTTGATGGCCGAGAAGCCGTTGAACAGCGTGATGCCGGCGGAGACTGAGAAGCCTTGGTTCAGCGACGTGGTCGTGACATAGGTATTGGTCTCCGGGTCGATGGAACGTCCCCACCTGTAGTAGCCGTAGGAATTGCCGTCGGCGGAAGGCGTGAACGCAGCCAATATGGCATCGCGCCTGTCCAGCCGCGCATCATCGTTTTTCGACTGCTGAATCCTCACCTGCGTGGAATTCGACACGGCGTACTCCATGCAGTCGCGCAATGTCATCATCTGCGCTCCGGCATTCAGCTGTACAGCCGACAATAATAATATCGCAATCATTGATTTCATAATTTCTCGTTTATGCCGAAGTGATGCACGAGATGTGCCAATCAGCGTAAACGCCTGTGAATCAATGATTGCGACAATGAATTCTATTTCGTCAATGTAAAAAAACTTTACAATCCTGTAAAGATGTTTTACAAGGTGGAATTACAGCAGTTCCAGTTCCACGTAGACTGGCAAATGGTCGGATGCCATCTGAGGATCGCCGGTCTCAAATTTGTGGCAGACCTTGGCATCAAGGACATTGACCTTGGCCTTATTCTTCATGAGGAGGATGTAGTCGATGCAGATCTTGGAGTCGCGAGACGGGAAGGAAACGCCTGTTCCTGAGAGGTTTGTCCAATGTTTGAAATAATATTTCATAACCTCGGATTCCGGGGTCACGTTCATGTCTCCGCAAAGGAACACGTGCTTGTGGCTCTTGTAATAAGATTTCTGCAATGTGGTGGTCACGATGCGGGCCTGTTCAAGTGCCGCTACGGAAGATACATGGTCCAGATGAACCGATGCGAACACGTACTTAGGCGTTTCAATGACCGCGCACACACGCTTTTCGGCACCTTCTCCCTGCGGAAGCGTGATATTGTAGCGGTTGATTACGGTGTCCCTGGTGACGAGACCTTCGCCGTAGCTTCCGCCTCTGTAAGAAATAGCCTTGCCGAATGCATAATCCCAGCCTTCTCCAAGACACTCTGCCAGGTACTTGGCCTGATAGACATCGTGACGGGTGTTGCAGCTGTCCAATTCATTGAGCGCACATGTGTTGGCACCCATTTCCTTGATCATTGACGCGATCATCGGTGCGCTGTCCTCGACATACTTTCCGAACACGCCGACATTGTAAGTCATAAGTCTCAGGGTATCAGCCTTTTCTCCCGGATTCTTAGGAGCATTGCCGCCGTTTCCGCACGAAACGAGCATTGCCGGCAGACAAAGTGCCAGCAGGATAGATTTAGTGAAATTTTTCATAATTTTTAGTTTTGTTCCGCAAAGATAGACAGAAAAGACGGATTTATAAAACCTCCGTCAAATATCTGATCATGTTCTCCAGGGCACGGCGGCAGACAGGGCAAAACTCCGGTGCTGCATTGGTCCTCATCCTGCAATCCTCGCATGCTCGCCAATAGCCTTTCGGCTGATAGGCAGCACCTTCCACAAGTCCGGCAGTTCCCTGCTCATATAAATCCTGCCATTTGGACGCGAAATCCACCTTGGTCGTAATGTTCTGCTGCCAAGGCTCCACATCGGTGGTCTGGTCTGCAGGCGCCGTACCGTCGTAGGCATATTCATCCGCCAGACCGGCGAAGCTGTGACCGAATTCATGGACTACCACTGGCCCGAACGAAGGATGTCCGGTAGACGCCAATGTATATAGATTATAGATTCCTCCCCCGCCATAAGTATCGGCATTGGCGAGGATAATGATTGATTCATAAGGGATTCCGGCCAAAAGGTCGTGCATGCGAAACTGCTTTCCGGTCGTCAGATACCGGTCGGAATAGAAGGTATCGAAGTGCGACGACAATGCAGTATTGCGCCAGATTCCCACGCGCGGGACGCTCATGCCGCTGTCCTCCGAAACGGTAGCTGCCGCAATGATGTTGAACCTGTCCTGCATCGACTTGAAAGGTTCATGCGACATCAGATTCCGGACTGCCGTTTCCGCATCGCTGTAGAACTTTCCGGTATCATTGCGGTCATAGCCTTCAGCCATAATCACGACATCTATACGGTCACGCGAATTTCCGTCACCATGCAGCAAGCGACATTCCGGCTTCCCGGACACATCCACCGGATCTATCAGTATATCAGCGGGATCCACAGGATGGGAGAACTCCGCGCTGACCCGGTTACGGCTGTCCAGCAGTCTGACATTGACATTGACCGGAGCCGCAGGCATAGGGACCAAAAACACATTTTCGAACGACTTTCTGGTGCGGTGCGCCTCCTCCGTTCCGAGCCACTCCTGGAACAGCGTGCAGAACGACATCCGGTACAATGTATCCCCGGTCGCCGCGTCGGTCATGGTCAACTGCCCGTCTCCCTGAACCGCCAACTCCTTCATATTCAAGCGCCTGCCGGCCCATCCGTCCAGTTTGTGAATACCGGCTACCGCAATGTCGCAGTCGTGATACGCACCCGAAAAGATATAATCCAGACGCAATGTCGCATCCGTCAAACGTCCTTCCGCAAAAGGCTCCGCAGACAAATTCAAGGTCAATGCTGTCGTCAGCAAAAGAACAGTCATCAGTTTCTTTACCATGGCAAAAAAGTATTAGCGTTTACCGAAAATATTCATCCTCCAAGTGAGGCCGACGTTCAGGTTCTTACAAATATACTATTTTTAGTAAAGAATCCTTATATTTGCCACAAAAACAGAAAGGCATGGAGATAATTGACAACACGGACGAAGTGCTGGAGCTGGCCTCTGAGGCCGGTCATGTTCTGCTGCAGAACGGCGCGGAGATTTCCAGAGTTGAAGACACTATGGCGAGGATAGCATCGCATTTCGGCGTGGAGTCCGGTAATTTCTTCGTGCTCAGCAACGGTATTTTCACCACCAGCACTCAGGGGCGGTATGCCAAGGTGGAGTTCATTCCAATCCGTGCCATACAGCTTTCCAAGGTAGTGGCCATCAACCGGTTGAGTTTCGACATAGCAGCCGGCAGATATACATTGGAACAGGCCCGGAAAAAGCTGGAGGAGATACGGGATGCTGAATCCAAGCCCGCGTGGGAGCAGATTGCAGGTGCGGCGTTCGGCGCTGCGGGATTCTGTGCCGTGTTCGGCGGCGGATTCATGGACTGTCTGGCAGATTTCGCAATCGGTGCGATGCTCTATGTCTTCTGCCTGTTCTTCAGCGAGCGATATATGTCCAAGATTGTCGGCGGCATCTGCAACGCATTGCTGGCCACATTGTTATGTATCGCATTTTACCGCATCGGCTTCGGCGACAGCCTCAGCAACATCATCATCGGCGCAATCATGCCACTGATTCCCGGGGTTCCGTTTGTCAACGGCGTCCGCGACCTCATGAATTCCGACTATATCGCAGGCCTGACCAGACTCACCGACGCGATGCTGGGTTTCTTCTGCATTGCCATAGGCGTCAGTATTGCATTCATGCTTGACGGCTGGATTGCCGGCGGCATCATTGACCTCGGCGGCATGACCATCAATCCTGAGACGGTGGGTCTCGGCTGGCAGACGCTGGCGGCGTTCATCGGCACTTTCGCGTTCGCGATTCTGTTCGGCGCCCCGAGGAAACAATACACGGCAGCCGGTCTCATCGGTGCGCTCGGCTGGGCGGCATTCCTCATAATGGTGCGCACAGATCTGGCATCCACATTTGCCGCCATCATACTTGCCACCGCCCTGATCTGCATTTTTTCACGAATCGCAGCAGTCCTGGACAGGTGTCCGAGCACGGTATTCCTGCTTTGCGGCATCTTCCCGCTCGTGCCGGGAGCCGGCGTCTTTTGGTTCACCTATTACATGGTGTCAAGCCAGTTCAGCCTCTCCTCCACGACCGGTTTCAATGCCCTCAAGGCAGCCATCGCCATAGTTCTCGGTATCGTCTTCGCAATGGAGCTGCCGCAGCGTCTTTTCTCAGGATTCAAGCGCTTCAGGAGAAGTTAGTTCGGCCATACTTTGACTTCCCAGTTTCCTTCAGCCAGGAGAGCCGCCCATTTTTCCTTGTAGATTTCGACGCAACCCTTTGGGACATAGAGGGTTTTGGTCAGCTTTGAAGGGCCTACCTTATTCGTTCCGGAGTTCGGCTTGAATTCTGCCGGCACAGTACCCAGGCAAATTATCGTTGTGAGATTCGGCGTAGCTGAAATGCAGTCCGCAGAAAGTTTCGTCACGCTTGCGGGAATGATCAATGTCTTAATCACAGAGTTCTCGTACAATGCCCACTCTCTTATCGTGGTCGTACCATCCTTCACAGTGTAGCTGTCGCCGCTTCCGCCGTTAAGCACCATCAATGTCGTCATGCCAAAATCATACAGCGCGCCTTTTTCATCGGCCTTGAATGATTTGTTTCCTTCAGCGACTTTCCAAACCAGTGAATCACAGCCATTTGAAGGGCTTCCGGAAATTTGGGTCAATGTCGACGGCAGCACGATTTCAGTATAGCCGCTATATGAGAATGCCCTGTTCAAGATTGTGGTAATGCCTTTCGGCAGAGAGAATTTGCTGATGTTTTTGATGCCGTTGTCGCGGTTGCTTACTCCGCAGAAACCGACATACTTATTATCGGTCAAGCCTTCCAATCTGCTTTTTTCGGCATTAGCCCCGCTCAAATCCAAGACAATCTTTTTATTCTTATCATGAAGATTACGTGTTGCTTCCATAATTTTTTGGAAGTTACCTTCGCTGAGTTTGGATGCAGCAACCATTGTGACCTTGACTGAGTCTTTTGCCGTCTTGACCCATTCGGTATCAATCTCACCCTCAAGACCATCCACAAACATCCTGTCCGGCTCTATTGTCAGTTCCTTCACAGGAAATGTCACGACAGTTCCAGGCTTCACCTCCAGGCCGCTTTTCTTCTTCAATTCTGAGCCGCCTTTTTCGCAATTGATGGAAAATTTAAGATTCGTAAGTGTCTTGGTGCCTGCAAGCGGAATGATTATGGTAATCACGGTAGGATTACTCTCATCATTACTGATTTCCAAAGGCTTACGCATATTCATGTTGAGATTGTTCACATCGTAGGCTTTAGAAAGCGGTTGCCATTCTCTATCCTTGACATACGTAAAAGCGCGCTTGGACAGATTGTCGGCACTTATTACACAAGAATGTATGGAAGTTTTCTCTTTTGACCAGACCTGGAGTTTGATTACTGCGCCCGCATATTTGAAATCTACATTTCTCTTACTTCCTATGCCATACATCGGAAGCGGCAGTTTATCGCCGATGTTGTCTTCGTAATACTGCGTCATCGGGAAATCCACATAAAAATAGCCATTGTCCTTATGGGCTGTGCAATACGAAGCGGGATAGAACGCAAAGAATCCTTCATCTCCTGTAATCTGCTCACCACCCCTACTATATGTAAATCTTCCGACACTCGTACCGGCAGCATCATCGGCCAATTTGTATATTCCAAGAGTAGTCGAGTATGCTCCAGGGTTGGAAGCATTGTGAAGATGCTTTTCAGTAACCTGAATGGCTATCGAGTCTTTCTTTGCCCACAATACTTTCAGACCATCAATAGATGTTTTGGTGTCTACATTGTCGACGTGCGCAAAAAAGTCAACGCCCTTTGACACCGGTTCAATATCGTTCGTTTTGGTACAACCTCCCAAGCAGGCAACAGCCGCGAAAACACATCCGGCAAAATAAAGTTTTCTCATAATCCGTGAATTTTAATCCCAATTCGTTTCTACGGATTCAAGTCTATCAAGCCCTTTAGGGGTGGAAACACACTCGGAGGTCGCGAAAGAAGAGGTAACCTCGACAGACAAGAGCTCCATCAGCGGAGCTTCGTAAAGCTTCGTATTCATCTAACTTACTACTATATTGGTTTTTATATCTATTATATCAACCTTTTTTTCAAAAGGGGGCGCAAGTTAGACATAATTATTTATTCTGCAAAAATTAAATTGTTAAGATTTTATTTCATTTTTTCCTTTTCCGTTAACACATTTGAACTTGTAAACAAGCGTTCCGTTCACAGGCTGTCCGGAGCGGTCGTCACGCAACACCGTATAACCCGAAAGATACAGGATATCATCACCTTCCAGCCTGACATTCATCTTATAGAAATAACCTTGGCAGCGACTGTCATCGGATACTTTTCCATAATAAGGGTCAATGCCCAGGTCATAATTCCCGGACGAGTCCACGGAGAATTTCGGCGTAAAAATACTCTTGTTCCAAAATGCGATTGAAGTGTTCAGGTAGATTTCTTCTATCAGCAGGCTGATTCTCACGGAAGTCCGATACGGCGCCGTCATATCTATCTCTATACCGATTTCATCTGTCAGGTCCGGCACCTCTTTCAATTCATCAAAAATCGAAGCGGAAGCCACGCCGTCGTCATTCAGGTCCACCGGTGCCCCGTCCCATTCCGCGCCGACGAGTTCATACTCACCGACAAGCCGGTCCATCGCGGCACGCGCCGCATCCGTCATATCATATACGACCTTATTCTTGTCGCACGCTACCGCGGCCATAAAGGTCAATGCCAATGCAAACGCAAAATTTATCTTGTTCATTGTTGTCATCTCTTTTTAAGGTCAATATAAAAATCCGCCGGAGTCATAATCGAAACCATGCCGGTACCGCCGCTGACATTGCTCGGATAAGGAATTCCATTAATGAAGTTCCAGGAACCTTGCTCCGAATTGTCGAATGCGTAGTCGTTCATGTAAGTATAGGTGCTTCGGGACATTGACAATACACGGAAACAGATTTTCCCGTACTCGGCCGGCACATATTCATCACGCGACCATGAATTCGGATAATAATTATGCAGGAGCGTCTTTTCCACAGCCAGTTTCAATGTATATTCCTTGTCAGCGAAAGTATTGTCCGTAAACAAGTTATATTTATTGGCATAATAATTATTCGCATCACTGGAACTGTCCTCCATACCGATTTTAAGATTCCTGTACAGCAGGCTCTCATACTTGTTATCGAACATGATGTCCCTGTATCCGCTGCACAAGAACTGGCCTTCCTTGTATGGACTGCCGGACGGCACTTCTGAAGCCCTGTACTCTGATTCATAAGACATTACCATACGGTAGAAATTTCTTTCTCCGGCAACGTCCTGCAGATGGACCTTGGTCATATAGAAATCGACCAGTTCGCCTCCTTTGTTCTTCGCCATGAATGAAGCCGTGTCCACGGCATTGACAACAGGAGCATTGGGAGCGACAGCGACCGCCTCGGCATGGGCATCGCCGGCATCGACCTTGATCCTGACCTCGTCACCGGCATTGAACGGAGCCTTGAACCGGATGGCATTGGCATTGTATGAGAACCGCTCCGGCTCGGTCACCTTGTCCGTAGACGCCACCAGCTTGCCGTTCACGTAGCATTCAAGATGCGCCGATTCGACGGTTTTCACAGCGTCATACATGCCCCAGGTAAGGAAAACCGTATGCAGCGTGTCGCCCGCCACCAGATTGCCGTTCACCACGAGCATCTTCTCCGGGCCTTCCCTGCGCAGGTCAATGTACTCTTCACATGCGGCCGACATCATTGCCGCAATCATTATCAATATTGACTTTTTCATGATTTCTAGAACTTGAAGGTGTAACTGAAAGAAGGAAGGCACAAGAGGAAGGTCTTCTTGCTCAATGCCGGGGTATACGTGGTTTTCCCGGTGTCCGGGTCCTTCACTTCCCTGCTGTCCAAAGTCACCCAGTTAGGATTTTTGGCGCCATAGGCATTGTACATTCCGAAGTTCCAGATACGCTCGCCATGACGTTTCTTCTTGTGGATATTGACGCTGAAATCTAGCCTGTGGGACGGCGGAAGCCTGTAATTGTTCCTGCTGGAAATATAGTCCACCATTGACATACCCTTTCCGTCCGGAGAGAGTGTAACTGTCGACCTGGTGGAGACTGTCATCCAGTTTCCGGAGGCAATGGTCCATATTGCGCTCAGGTCCACTCTTTTACCGAGTTTCTGGTTCAGGCTGACGCAGAAGTTGTGCCTGCGGTCATAAACGAACGGGAAGCGTTTTCCATTGTTGATGGTGCCGTCGCGGAAGATGCGGTCGGTCTTGGACAATGTATATGAGACGGTTCCGGTGGTGCGGCCGAGTGTCTTCTGGACATAGAGTTCCACGCCATACGACCGCCCCTGACCCATCTCGACATTTTCTTCCCAGTCTGCAGCCGAGGAGAATGACATCTTGCCGTCTTTATATTCAAGGACATTGTTCATCTGCTTCCAGTAGCCCTCCACCGAGAATTCCCATCCTTTCAGGCCGCTGTAATATGTGCCGAGCGAGACGATGTCCGATGTTACCGGCTTGATGTTCTTGGTAATAGGTACCCAGAGGTCAGTAGGAAGGCTGAGGTTGCCCGATGTGAGCTGATGCACGTATTGCGACATCTTGGAATAAGCCGTCTTGACAGCCCAGCCCTTTCCGAACGAGACCTTGACCGCGGCACGTGGTTCCGGACAGAAATATGTACGGCCATTGACCAGGAACAGGCTCAGGTGCAATCCCGGATTGAATGAGAAATGCTCCCCGAAGGTCATGTCATCTTCAATGTAGGCCGACAGTTCATTGCCATAAAGGTTCGGGCTGGCGTCGTTCACCTTGTCGCTTTTTTCTTCCTTGCCGTCAAGGTTGTTGAGACTGCGTGAGCGTTCCACTTCCGGGCGATAAAGGTGATTCACGAATTCGCCGCCGAATTTTATCAGGTGCGAAGGCGCCGGAATATAATCGAAGTCAATTCTCGCGCCCAGGTCACGGATGCCTGACGTATAGGAATACCTGTACTGCTTGTCATAGTTCTCCGTTTCCGATTTCAGTAGTTCCCTGGTATTGGTGACCATGTTCATCTTATATGTATTCCACGAAACCGAGGTATTTGCAAACAGCTTGCTGCTGAAGACATGGTTCCACCTTACCGATGCCAACGTGTTGCCCCACTTGAGATTCATTTTCGTATTGTTCTCTTCGTACTTCGTATATGGCTCATAGTCAGGGCCATAATATCTCGAACTGGATTTGTCGGAATCGGAGTATCTGAAGTAATCGCGTCCGGTATAGAATCCCACGAAGATCTTGTCCGAGTCGCTGAAACGATGGGTTACCTTGGCATTGATATCATAAAACGCGTAATTGGCAGGGCTTCCGCAGGCCTTTATCAGCCTGTCGAACAGGAAGGTGTGCATCCCGCGCGCGCTGAAGGACCAGGTGGTGTTTTCGCCGGCTATAGGGCCTTCGAAGTGGAGTTTTTCCGAAAGGAGTCCTGCTGATACCGATCCGTGGAAGCCCTTGGCATTGCCGTCATTGGTCCTGACGTCGACTATGCTGGATACTCTGCCGCCATATCTTGCCGGGAAAGAGCCTTTGTAGAATGTGACTTTCTTGACCGCTTCAGGCGTGAAGACCGACAGCAGGCCGAGCAGATGGCTGACATTATAAAGAGGTGTTCCGTCAAGCATCATAAGGTTTTCGTCCGCGCCACCGCCCCGCACATAGATTCCGGAAAATCCTTCCATGCCGCTCTGCACGCCAGGCATCAGCTGAATGGTCTTGATGACATCAGGTTCGCCCAGCACCACCGGCATATTCTTGATCATCTCCTGTGGGATTTCCAATGCGCCCATATACGTGGACTGTATGCCGGCGTCCTTTCGTGCCACAATAGTCGAGGCTTTCAGTGAAGCCGCCTGCACCAATGAAATGTTTATGACAGTATCACGCTGTAGGTCAATGCTTTGTTTCACATCCGCGCATCCGACGTAAGAGTAAGTGAGGTCAATGTTTCCGCACGGGATGGTGATCGTATAGTATCCGAATTCGTTGGTGACTGCGCCAATGATTCTGGAGTTTGCCCTCGATTTGTCATTTGTTGCCGCTGAGGCATTTGCCCCGGGTGTCGCCGCTGAGGCTTTTTCCTCAGACTTCATACCTGAAGCACTCGCAGCGGACATTGCCCCTAAAGCATTCGTCCCGGGTGTCGCCGCTGAAGCTTTCGTCCCCGACGCAGCATCCGTAATCATCACCATAACCCCCGCTCCGATGAGCGTTTCCCCCGTAGCTGCATCCCGGATATATCCGCTGACTGTGCACTTGTTCTGGGCAGCCAGATTGACAGCAAAAATGACGGCCATCGCCGCCAATGTAAATTTTCGCATTAAAGAATATTTGTTTGAGGATTCCTTGGCAAGCAATCCTTTTCATTATAACCAATCCACACTCTCCCCCTCATCCATCCATACAAAGATGCAATTCACACAAGTATTGTTGCATTTGTACACATATTTCCAGGTATTGTTGTTTAAGACTGCAAATATATATATCGGTTATAACAAAATCTTCGGTAAAAGGGGACAACTCGGGTGAAGAAATCTTTATAAGGGGTTGAATTCCCCACCATTTTCTCGCAAAACTATTTTTCGTACCATCTAAAACGTTTTCTCAGAACAAAACGCCTCGGCTGACACATTTGGTACAGATTAAAACGTTTTCGCGGAACCAAACTACCATGTATGATGACTTTGTCCCGCCTAAAACGTTTTCGCCGTACAAAATGAACCACGGAAAATGAATCCAAAAAATGGACAACCAGAGTAAACTCATTTCAGGGAAAGACTCCAATCGGAGTCAACCAAAATCAGGAAATGACAACGTGGTGTGGAGCACAAATAATTGATCATGAGATAGATATCTATTTTCAGAGTTCGCATAACAGCAACTCTAAAGAAGGTTAATTTATTACATAACAAGGATTTACGCACCACACAAAATGAAAACACGTGGCAAAAAAGCCCGGCGGGGGTGGAGCCTCTGGAGGCATGGTCGCCCATGACCTTGTGAATGGGTGGCAGGCGCCAGCCTGACGGGATGAGCGAAGCGAACCTCCAGAGGCTCCACCCCCACCGGGCACACCAAAGGACAAAGTGGCGATTTTAACGCAACCAAACCCCTCGTGAGAATTTTTCCCGTGAGTAAAAACGCCCGATTCACGCACGACATGACGAAATTTCGCCACGTGGTGAGCAGAAAACGTTTTAGTACGCACGGGACTTGGTCAGTGGAAAACGTAACAGGGATCAAGTAGAAGAATCAGGACTGGACACACATTCGGTGCAGGTTAAAACGTTTTCTCGGAACAAAACGCCCCTAAAAGCACTCTCGGTACCATCTAAAACGTTTTCGCGGTACAAAATGAACCACGTGGCAAGAAAAGCCCGGTGGTGTGGGAGAGCAGGCAGACAATCTTGGAAAAGATTCATGGCGAAACAGGTCCAATGGTACGAATACTACCACATGGCATAAATACAACAAACCCCCGTAGAATGCATCTACGAGGGTTTCGTGTGGTGCCACCGAGAATCGAACTAGGGACACAAGGATTTTCAGTCCTTTGCTCTACCAACTGAGCTATGGCACCATTCCTTTCGTTTGGGATTACAAAGGTAAGTATTTTTCTTTAGAGTGCAAATTTTTTTAACACTTTTTTCAATATTTTTTCAGGCACCTGGTTCACTGAGAGCACGAAATCATTGATTTTCAAACTGATTGCTACTTCTTGGGAATTTTGATTTTCATACCAGGTTTGATGCTGGATGAAATTCCATTGAAAGACATGATGTCATTTGCGCTGACACCGGGGTACAGTTTGGCGATACTGTAGAGCGTGTCACCCTTCTTGACCACGTAGGTTTCGTATCCGGACTTCCCGGCTTTGGCTTTCGCCGGAGCCTGTGCGGATGATGATTTGGCGGCAGATGACGATGCGGAAGACTTCGCAGCAGACGACTGTGCCGAAGCATTGGCCGCCGATGCGGAAGATGATTTGGAAGGACCGCCTCCCCTGCCATATATTACCAGCACCTGACCGATACGCAAGTTATTGCTGCGCAGATGATTCCACTTCTTCAGCTGCGCTACGGAAACATGGTAGCGGGATGCGATGCGACCCAAGTAATCACCACTCTTTACCCTATATGTGATGCGGTTGCCGTCACCTGACGACGCTATATGCTGAAGCGTGGCAGGATTGAACAACTCCTTGGCACGATGAGCATAGACAGAATCCTCCACCTCGATGAACTTGCCGGAATACTTGAACGGAAGCCTGAGAATATATTCACGCTCATTGCCCGGAATAATATCGTGGGTATACTGAGGATTCAGGTTGCGCAATTCTTCGACGGAAATGCCGGTGAGATCCTGGATCTGCTGGAAATGAAGCATCCGGTGAATCTGGAAAGTATCCAGATGGGCAGGCATCTGAATCTGCTCCGGAACAATGCCATGCTCCTTATAATAGGTAAAGGCATACATTGCCCCGACGAAAGCAGGAACATAACCCCTGGTCTCGCGCGGAAGAAATTCATAGACAGACCAGAAATCCTTGCTGCCACCACAACGGCGGATAGCCTTGTTCACATTGCCCGCACCGCAGTTGTAAGACGAAATCGCCAGGTTCCAGTCACCGAAAATACGGTAAGCGTCATTCATGTAACGCGCGGCTGCATCTGCCGCCTTGAACGGATCCAAGCGCTCATCCACGAAAGAATTGATCTCCAGGCCATAGTTTTTCGCAGTCGTGTACATGAACTGCCACATGCCCTTCGCGCCGGCACGTGAAACAGCCACCGGATTAAGCGCAGACTCGATTACCGCCATGTATTTCAATTCATCGGGCATGTCGTACTTGTCCAATGTCTGCTCGAAAATCGGGAAATAGTAATTCGACAATGCGAGCATCTTTCCCATCTTGGTCGGCATCTTCTCCGCATAAAGAATCATGTAGTTACGCACCGTCTCATTATATGGAAGGGTAATGAATGAATTCATCTTCGCGAGACGTTCGAGGAACACCTTGTCCGGAACATTCGAAGTGAAACTTACCGAATCCATATTGTAATCCCCCTCGACACTGTTCCGCGCCTGACGATGCAGATACCAGATATTCAGCAGACTGTCAGTCACTTCTTGCGAATAAGTCTCAGGAGCTACGCCGTCAAGCAGGGATATGCTTTTCTCCGCCTCCACATAGTCGTCCACTTCATACGCGGTGTCGCGAAGGGCTTCAAGCTCGCGCATAAGCGAATCCAGCATTGCCCTCATCTGCTTGTTTTCGCGGACGAGTTCCTTCTTGGTTTGTTTGTTCTTTTCTCCTTTACTGAACAACTGGGCATCTGCATTGACCGAGGCAGGCCCCATAAATAATGCCGCAGAAACAGCTGCGGCCGCCATGATTCTATATAATTTCATCTTTCTGATATTCAATTACTCAAGTTTCGCAAGTTGTCAAACTTGCTGAGCAGTAGTGCGAATTTGAGGGGTTGTCACTCGTCCGAAGGCTGTTTGCCCAACGCACTTTTATATGTGCACGTTACCCTCACCCAAAATCCCTCCCCTCGGGGAAGGGACTTACCATCGCCCTAGTGGGCTCTATAAGCGGTGTTTCGCACTTGCGAAACTTGAGTTCAATTAGACGCATTCAGAAGCGGAAACCTACACGTAATCCCACGCCCTCTGCCCCGAATGAAGACATTGCCGGACGCGAGCTATGTGAACCGGAATTGATCGCATAGGCATTGTCCGGAGCTATGACCGTCGGAGACACGCTCATTGTCAAATCATCGCTCAATTCGAAATCTTGCATGTATGAAAAGACATTGGCATCAATTATCTGCAACAGATAGAATCCGAACAGCGCCACCACAGAATAGTCCCTGTAACGCCTGAACACATCGCGGTAATATTTCGCCGTCGATGCGGAAACAGGTCCGTCATAGGTGGAATTCTCTGCAGTCGCCTGATTATGAATACGTTTATATCTACGGTAATTCGTATTGTTCGTCACCAAGAAGTGCGCCGAACCCATGAGGCCGGTGTAGTAAATCGGTATCTTCCAATACTCACCATTATATGCCTGTCCGAGTCCCGGAAGCAATGCCGAATACAATGTCGCCTTGCCCGGATTCGGAAATTTGCCTCTATCATAATTGCACACACCGTCCAGCAGCGCGCCCCAATATATCAGACCCGTGCCGACAAAGCACATTGTACTGATATTCTTATAATTGGTGCCGCCTTCTACATTGTACTTGTGCCTGAAATAGATGCCGGCACCGGCAGTCGCCGCCATGCCGCCATAAATGATAGGCAATTTCCAATACTGCTTGTTGTACATCTGCTGTCCACCGATGAATACAGTGGATCCGGCAAACATCACACCTATACGGCTCTCCCGCTTATGCTTGATTCCTCCGAAATATTCCTTGAAGGTAAATGCAGCATCCGTCGAGTCCCTGGCTGTCGTATCTCCCGGCTCATTATAGTTCTGGGTGAATGCCTCGTCACGGAACTGCCCCCTGGCATTGAGGGAGAACATGAAAAGGCACACAGACAAAGCTGTCAATATCTGAAAGTAACGTCTAGCCATCCGCAGAATCAGATATTTGAGTCATCAAGAGCCTTCAGGAAACGATGAATTTCCTCGTCGGAATCGAAATGGATGGTCATTGTACCCTTGCCCGATTCAGACCTCTTGAGGCTGATGCTCTTGTCGAAGAATTTTCCGATATGCTCCAATACACGGCAATATTCATCCGGAAGTGCCGCTTCCTTGCGTTTCTGCTCCGGTTTGTCTTCCTTCAGAAGTTCGTGAATCTTGTCTTCCAGCTGGCGGACAGAGAGACCGTTCTTGATCACCACGTCACAAAGCTGCTCCTGAAGAGCCTGGTCCTCAACGCCGAGTAGGACTTTCGCATGTCCGACACTGAGCAATCCCACTTTAAGGTCGTGCTGTATCTTGGCAGGAAGGCGCAGCAACCTGAGGTAATTGGTCACGGATGCCCTCTTCTTTCCCACGCGGTCAGCCATCTGCTCCTGCGTAAGGTTGCATTCCTCTATCAACCGCTGATAACTCATTGCAACCTCGATCGGGTCCAAATTCTCTCTCTGGATGTTTTCCACGATGGCCATTTCCAGCATTCCCTGGTCATTGGCATCACGGATATATGCCGGAACCATGTCCATTCCGGCGATGCGGCAAGCCTTGAAACGGCGTTCACCGCTGATAATCTGGTATCTGTCCGCCGATTTTTTCCTGACGGTAATCGGCTGGATCAATCCGAACGTCTTGATGGATACGGCAAGTTCCTGCAACGCATCCTGATCGAATGACATTCGCGGCTGAAAAGGATTCGGCTCAATCATATCGACCGGAATCCTGAGGACATCAGCCGTGTCTTGCGGGTCTTTCGTTCCCACAACATCCTTGTTCACATATCCTACCGGACTGCGAAGCTGGTCCAGATTGCCGGTTTCTCCCAAAAGAGCGCTTAGCCCTTTTCCTAATCCTCTCTGCGGTTTGCTCATAATGCTATTCAATTACTTTCCATTTTTCTCCAGGACCTCTTTGGCGAGATTGAGGTAATTGGAGGTACCGTTGCTCATGACATCGTAAAGGATAATAGGCTTGCCATGGGACGGAGCCTCGCTCAAACGGATATTCCTCTGGATTATCGTATTGAACACCATATCCTTGAAATGCTCCTTCAACTGGTTCAGCACCTGGGTATGCACCTTCGTGCGGCCATCGAACATCGTCACCACGAAACCTTCTATGGTCAATGCCGGATTCACGCCGTTCTGCACGAGACGAATCGTCTGGAGCAGTTTTCCGAGACCCTCCAAAGCGAAGAATTCAGGCTGCACAGGAATCATCACGGAATCGGCAGCCGTAAGGGAATTGACCGTTATGAGGCCGAGCGACGGTGAGCAGTCAATGATTATGTAGTCATAATCGTCACGCACGGTGTCGATGGCTTTCTTCATAATGGACTCGCGGTCATCCACCTCAAGCATCTCGATTTCCGCTCCCACGAGGTTGATGTGGGACGGAACCATCTGAAGATTCGCTATTTCCGTCTGGATGAGTGCATCACGTATTCCTATCTCGCCGATAAGCACCTCATACAAAGTACGCTTCCTGTCATCTTCAGGAGAGAAATTCAGTCCTGATGTCGTATTCGCCTGCGGATCCGCATCGATTACCAAAACTTTCTTTTCGAGAACGGCAAGAGAAGCAGCAAGGTTGATGGCAGTCGTAGTCTTCCCTACACCGCCCTTCTGATTCGCTATCGCAATGATTTTACCCATTCAGATGCTGTTTATATTATTAAACTAATACTGACTTATTTTTTAATGCTTACACAATTCACAAAATTAGCAAAATAATTCATACCAACGTAAAGTTGTTGATAACTTTTCTTTTTGCCTGCTATGCCGGATCCACGTCCAGCGCAATACGTCCGTTCGCGGCATTTTCCGAATCAAACCGGCGCACGACCTCCGCGAGTTTTTTCTTGTTGGCCGACAATGCCTTATCTTTTCGGAGACTGACTCGGACAATCCTGATATAGAGCCCAGCCTGCCTGTCCACTGTCGGAGGATACGGTCCCAGAACCGACACCGGCATCGTGGCATTCTGCACAAATCCTGCCACACTTATACCGAAGGCCGACCGGATCGCCAAAGCAAGTTCTATGGACATCTCCTCGACACGCGCCTCGGAAGCATCCTTGAGTATCACATTGACAATTCTGGAGAACGGCGGATAGCCGAATGAGTACCTCTCCCCCATCATGGAATCCACCAGACCGACTTTCGTATCCGGAGCCTCATCCGAAGACTTGAAAACATTGTACACAGGATAGTCAGGCTGCGAAGTCTGAATGACGAGAAGTCCCTTGTCGCCCCTTCTGCCGCTCCTTCCACGGAACTGTTCCAGCAGCTGCACCGCGCGCTCATCCGCCCGAAAATCCTGCTGCCCGAGCAATGAATCCGCCTGAATCACAGCGACTAACGAAAGCCCGTCGAAGTCGAATCCCTTCGCCAGAATCTGCGTCCCGATAAGAATGTCAATGTTTTTCTTCGCAAAATCCCGTATGATCTCCGCCTCTCTTCCCGCCTCCATCGCCGTATCCCCGTCAAGCCTTGCTACCCTGGCATCCGGGAACAATGCCGAAGCTTCCTCTTCAATGCGCTGCGTTCCACTTCCAAGCGGTTCCAAATTCCCGCCGCATTTCCGGCATTTTCCGGTATACGGTTCCCTCCAGCCGCAATAATGACATAGGAGAATGCCCTCCTGACGATGCCAGCTCAGCGGCACATTGCAATGCGGACATCGCGGTATATCCCCGCATGCAGAACATTGGACAGCAGGAGAATACGCGCGTCTTCCCCTCAGGATCAGCACCTGGCCTCCCTGCGCGAGCGCATCATTGATATGGGCAATCAGCTTGAACGAAAAGTTGCCGGACATACCGTGTTTGCGGCGCTCCGCCCGGGTATCGACTATCTCCACGTCAGCATCAGCCGAACCGAAATAGCGACTGTTCAGGTCGACCTTGTCCATGCGTCCGGAACGACAATTATACAATGACTCCAGCGATGGTGTCGCCGTCCCGAGAAGAACCTCAGCGCCCATGATCCGCGCCAACATCAGAGCCGTATCACGCCCGTTGTAACGCGGCGCCGGCGCATCCTGCTTATAGGAAGTGTCATGTTCCTCATCCACGACAATCAGCCCGAGGTCATGATGAGGCAGGAACAATGCGGAACGCGTCCCAAGGACAATATAGTTCCCCGACCTGATTTCCGATGCAATCTCCTGACGCCGGGCAGCCGTTTCCTTCGAATGAAACGCATACAAAAGCCGGCCGAACACCTTGCGGAGCCTCTCTTCCAACTGCCTGCTCACCGCAATTTCCGGTACCATATAAAGGACATTGCGCCCCTGTTTCAATGTCTCAAGTGCCAGTGTCTCATATATTTCCGTCTTTCCGGAGCCCGTCACGCCATGCAACAGGACAGGCTTGCCGGCCGCAAACGATTCTTTGATTTTTTCCAATACTTCCTTCTGCGGTCCGCTCAATGCAAAACCGGCATTGTCCGGAAGCCCGGTTCCTGACAAAGGAGTATCATGCGCAGCCCTGGAATTTTCCAATCCCGCAATCTCGCGTTCCAACTCTTCCGACTGGGAAAGGAAACGCTGCCTGGAATCCAGGTATTTCGCCCTGGTGTCTTCACGCTTCGCCTTGTCCGCCAAATCCGCATAGCGCCGCACACTTGCAAGAATCCGTTCCTTTTTAGACTGCAACGCCGCTATCTTTTTATCAATTAGCGACTTCCTTCGTTCTTCCTGACGGGCGCGCGACATCTCCATACCTATTTTCAATGACGGATATGCAGCTTTGTAGACCTCGCCGATGGTGCACAAGTAATATTCCGCGACAAAACGCCACAATTCCAGTTCCCCGCGACTGACAGGAGGCAAGCCTTCCACCACGGAGAGTATCGGCATGATTTTCCGATCCTCCACTTCAGGAACAATCCCCGTCGCGCTGACGGCACCGACATAAGATTTTCCCGCGAACCGCACCATGACCCTGGTTCCGACGACCACATCTGCACCAATGCCGGCAGGTAAATAGTAGCACGGCTCCCACTCCAGTTTGAGTGGAAGAATCACTGACACGTATTTCCTTTTTTCCGACATTACAATGCGAATTTACAAACAAAAATATTATTCATGTCACCTGTTTCCTTCAAATCTCCTATATTTGTACTCCATAAAAAATTTCCGACATGGCAGAAAAAGAATTGGACATATTTCCGGAGCCGTTGCGCAAGGCATTGACCGTCAATACTTATCCCACACAGGAGGACTTGCGGTCCGACGATTGGGACAGCGACAACAACTGCAGTTACAGCGCTGACGGCGAAAAACTTCTGGATGCAGAGAACTTTCCGGACGAAGTGACCATCAGGGAGGGCACCCGCATCATTTGCGACAATGTCTTCGCTTTTCAGGACTACATGGCGGAAGATTGCCCGCTCGGAAGCGAGGTCCCGGAAGAAAACAGGGTCTCGTTCCTGGACAAGATACATGTTCCGTCCTCCGTCGAGCATATCGGCGACAGCGCTTTCAAGGAATGCGGATGGATACGCAGCATCAACCTGCCGACATCCCTTCTGACAATCCGTGACAATGCTTTCTACGGATGCTGGGAGCTGAAGCAGATCGGAATGCCTGCGAAACTCCTGTCCATCGGTGACCGTGCATTCTTCGAGTGTTTCTCCCTGGAGAAAGTGCGACTGAACAAAGGGCTCAATTTCATCGGCACCGAAGCTTTCGGATTCTGCGAATCATTGAAAGAAATCACTCTGCCTCAAGGACTTGTAGCCATAGGAGAGAATCCGTTCATGGGTTGCCGCAAACTGAAGAAAATCTTCATCCCCAAGGGCACGCTGGCAATGTACATGGAAATCCTGCCGGAAAGCCAGCATCGTTTCCTCAAGGAGATCTAATGACCTTGCGTTCAAAAGTCATACATCAATTGCATCTTCAATTCAGCTCTTGCGGGGCGTAGTTTCGTCTGCCCTGGGGAAAGCCACGGGGTATCGGAAAATCCAGCTCTCAAATACGTTTTCAGCACTGATATCCTGCTGCGTTTTTCAGCATTGTCAGACAAATGACCGCCGAAACGGAACTTGAGCCTGACGACAGCCGACAGCGCATATCCGCGTCCATAATATGCCGGAACATTGAAACTCCCGGGCGCATCGCGCTCGTAGACATATATCCGGTCATCCCAGCTGTCCGCCATGAACATTGTCCCGCGTAAGAATACGGCACCGATGCGTCCTTCATAACCTTCCTCAACGTAGCCTAGTACCGCTACTCGCTTGGAAATCAGGACTTCCGCACGCCAGACCGTCTGCCACGAACCGTAGTTCCACTTGACGTCCGACCGGAAATCAGCCCGGTTCGCAATGCCGTAATTCCGCCATCTTTCCTGCAGCCGCAATATGACATTGACAGAACCGGAAATCTTGAACGGTGCCGTAACCAGCACTTTGACCTGTTTCTTGTCATGTTCCGGCTGCATCGCGAAATCCGCCGTCAACTGTTTGTCCCTATATGATACGCCTGCGGCAATGCCTGTCTCACCCTTGTTCCCCGACCATGCGCGGACAGGCGCGCACCTTCCAAGTGCGTAACCGTCAGGGATATACCGGAAGGACAATGCTGTTTTCCAATTATCTCCAGCCGGCATCATGAACCCTGCCGTCACAGCCGGTTCCAATGAACAGATATCCAGCGCAGCCTCCCCGAACAGCTCTACGCCTTTTATACAGAATCGGGCATCAGAGGAGATTTTGGATGAGGTCACGCACCAGTTTTTCCCGACCTGGACCACTTCGCCCGCCTTGATATGGTCTTCAGTCTTACCCAATTCCCCATAGAAGGTCGCCGAGACTTGGCCATGTCTGGAATACCACGCCACATTCACGCCTTGGAATGTATCGGGGACCAGTTTCCGTCCAGATTCCATCCAGCCGCGCAAGCCGGGAAAAGCAGCGAAAACCGACACGGAAATTCGCCCCAATTCCAATCCTGCCGCGAGTCCGCGCTCGCTGGAAGTTCCTGACAATGAATATGTAGGCGATATTCCTGACGGACGTTTCCAGAATGAGGACAATGCATTGACTCCGCTCATGGAAAAGCCTGTCCACAATGCAAGTCCCTGCCCAAATCTCAACGCGTAATCACCAGCATAAATATCAGCTATATGCCGTCTTCCATAATATGCCACATAACCGGAGCCTGCAGACGGCCATGCAGAACCGGCACCATACGCTTTCCGCAGGGCAATTCCCGTATCGAAACGTCCTTCGGCATTGACCCTGTATTTTCCGGTCCAGCTCCAGTCCGCATCCGCTCCTGTACCGTCGAATGGCATTGACGCCTTATTGGATTCATTGACATACAAATAATTGCGGGCGCGCGGACGGTAGTCGGAGGACTTGCCGGGCAGCGCATGTGACTCCAGGGAGATGAACATTGACATTGCCTCTGCCGTTTCCTGGCCGAAGCCGTCGACGGAGGCGAGTTCGCGGATGGAGAGTATGTCGCCGTGACGCGAGCGGTAGTCGTCGAGGGAGGCGATCTGATACGGAGACATGAGGCCGGAGGCTTCCAGACGGGTTCTTCCGGCAAGATTTATCGGGATCGGGCTGTCGGCGAGCGCCCACCAGCGTTCCATTTCGGATTCCGGTATCGACTCTGCATCAGCGGCTCCGGTAAGGTACAGCACGGCACGCAACAGAGCATCATGCTCCGGCGCATCATATATTGTAATCAACTGTAATTCATGTGCTTGAGAAAACAAACACATCAGAACAGCAATAATCACAGACCATAGTTTCATTCTATTCACAGGCTCAACAGTTTAAAATTAAACAATTGGCCCAATCTGTCCGTCTGTCTCTTGCTTCGGCAAATGTAGGAAGATTTTTCGTAATATTACATGGATTCCGAGATTTTCTAACTTTTTTATGCTAATTTTGCGCATACTATCATAATCTGAAAATGGAAAAGATAACTCTATTTGACAAGACATTCAGACCCTTCATTTCTAATGAGGAACTGGAAAAGGCCATTGACAAGGTAGCGGAAAAGATCAATGCTGATTTCAGCGGAGTCAAGGAAGCGCCGGTATTGCTGTGCATCCTGAACGGCTCCATAATGTATACCGCCGAGCTCATGAAACGCCTGAATTTCGATTGCGAACTCATTTCAATGAAATTGTCATCATATAACGGCACGGAGTCTACCGGCAATGTCCGTCAGGTTATGGGCATGACCGGAGACATCAAGGGAAAGCGTGTCATCGTGGTGGAGGACATCGTGGACACAGGCAACACAATCGTGGATCTTGCCGGAATCGTGAAGGAAAAGGGCGCTCTCGACTGCAAGATCTGCACAATGCTCCTGAAGCCGGAGGTCTACAAGAAGGATGTCAAGCTTGATTATGTGGCAATGGAAATCCCTAACAAGTTCATTGTAGGTTTCGGCCTGGATTACAATGAGTTGGGACGTAATTACAAGGACATTTACGTTCTGGACGAGGATTAGTCAATTCGGATATAATATATTTAGGTAAAATGAAATATTACATTCTTTTCGGGCCTCCGGGAGCAGGTAAAGGCACCCAGGCCAGCGCAATGGTGGAAAAATACAACCTTTGCCATCTCTCTACAGGAGAGTTGCTGCGCAAGGAAATCGCTGAGGGTACGGAACTTGGCAAGAAGGCGAAATCGCTCATCGATGCAGGGTCACTGGTTCCTGACGAGGTAGTGGAAGGCATGATCGACAATGCTTTCAAGTCTATCAAGGGCGTGGAGGGCTTCCTTCTGGACGGCTTCCCTCGCACAATCGCCCAGGCAGAGGCATTGGACAAAATGCTTGCAGCTGGAAATGAGGGTGTTACATCTGTAATCTCCATCATGATTTCTGATGAGATGATCAAGGAGCGCATCCGTCACAGAGCTACTATCGAGGGCCGTGCCGATGACGCCAAAGAGGAGACCATCAACAACAGGATCAAGACTTATCACGAGAAGACCGAGCCGCTCATCGACTTCTACAAGAAGGCTGACAAGTACGAGGAAATCGACGGTACCGGCAGCATTGACAATGTCCGCGAGTCCATTTTCTCTGTCATGGACAAGTTCTAGTCGAATGAAAACATTGATTTAAATCAGACCGGTGTAACAGCCGGTCTTTTTATTATGGAATTTCATATACGGAAAGCCATTCCCGGCGATTTACAGGACGTCATGGGACTGGTGGCGTCGTCCGTGGGCAAGATGCGGGCGTGCGGCGTATCAGAAATGCGGAGAGATACGTGATTGAATCAGAAAAATTTTGAGCTTTCGCCGGAGTTTATGTACCTTTGTCGGAACTACTCGGGGATGTTCTGGTTTTGACAGCATTGATGTCGGGTGGTAAGCACGTCGAGCGTATGGTACGTTTGCTCGTTAATCTCAGCGACCGTAAATTCAGTTGCTAACAACAACTATGCACTCGCTGCGTAATCAACTAGGTTGATCACCTTAATCGGGCCGCCAAGGTTGCGGCTCTGACGAGTATCCCGCAGACTTTAAGCCGGTTATGTTCTGGTCACGGGGTATCATTCAAACCGGATGCACGGAGGGACTCCTTTAAACTCCGCCAAGATTTAAAGGATAAGCTCAGGTTAGCCCGCCATCCGGCAGGCCCGGGCCGACAATCAAAGGACGGATAAACGTGTAGAAAGCTATCTGGTGCGATGTTTGGACGGCGGTTCGACTCCGCCCATCTCCACTAAAAGTCCATAATGGGCTGATTTCTAATATTTCACATGGTCCTAGCCCATCAAACGGGACAAATTCTTTGCACGAATCAGCCAGGGTGACATACGTCGACACAATCTCCATGATTTTGTACCGGATAAAACGTTTTACTGGGACGAATGACAGAAAATAGGTAGTATTGTACCGCTTAAAACGTTTTCGCGGAACCAATTGCTTTTCAGAAAGAAAGATTATCTTTGTGTAACTCAAGTTTCGCAAGTTTAACTACTTGCGAAACTCGAATTACGCAATGAATGTTAAAACTAAATGATTATGATACCAGATTGGGCTAAAGGGCTGAATTGCAGCATTACGGTTTGCGATAAGGATGGGATTATCGTCTATATGAATGACAGGGCGGTGGAACAGTATAAGAAGCATGGGAATCTTGTGGGGAAGAATTTGTTCGACTGCCATAACGAGCATGCGATGGGGATAATCCGGAGACTGTTGGCGGAAGGGGGAACCAATTCTTATACCATCGAGAAGAACGGAGTACATAAGATGATCTTCCAGAGTGCCTGGACAGAAAACGGAGAAGTGGCGGGATTGTGTGAGATTTCAATGATCATCCCGGAGAATCTGCCACACTACGTGAGGTCATAACGGTTGGCTTTTCACACACGCCCCGGCGGAGGTGGAGCCTCTGGAGGTTCGCTGCGCTCATCCCGTCAGGCTGTCGCCTGCCACCCATTCACAAGGTAAGGCCGCTGAAAAAGTCCTCTTGATAGCATAGGAAGCACACTCAAATAATTCGT
>OIWS01000021.1_pt1 | contig 226223 bp, 184 predicted proteins | sample 1587611 | NCBI WGS metagenome assembly OIWS01 (sample SAMEA3888919, study PRJEB22519) | human gut metagenome | biome: human gut; feature: human-associated habitat; material: faeces | place: Denmark | collected 2010 | reverse complement strand
GTATCTGAAAGAGCATCGTCCGGCAATGTATTCACTGTATATGTTGGAAGACAGACTGGTGGAACATCTGAATCTTGTGGATGATGAAGCACAGGAGAGAATGGATATTTTGGTACGTCAGATGATGGAGCGGCAGGGCATTACGGAAGAATTGAAAGCTCGTGATCAGATGAAATGGGTCAGGGCGGTAAATAATATCCGAAATGCAACAGAAGAGATTGTGTTAAAAGAATTGATTTACAGGTAAACAAAGAGCTTAACAAATGAGGGATAATTAATCTGATTTGTTCAGTTTTTAATCGTTAAAGCTTGGCTGTTTAACTTTCTTTACAGTAGTATGTGGAGAATATATAATGGATTTATTAAGCACATCTCAGAAGCGTGAGTGATGAGAGTTTGATAGATATCAAAATGAAGAGTACGGAAAGAGGAAAAGTAATGGAGAAAAATCATGCAACGCCTATTTTGGCATCTTATGTGACATATAAGGAATTAAGCAGTCATGGTAATTATAAAAGTCCATATCAAATATTAGCAGAGTTTATTAAATATATTATCTATGAGAAAAAATTATATTCGTTTTCGATAGGTGAGATAAAAAGCAGAGTGGAAAATGAATTTGAATTTTATTTGCCAGATGCAGTTTTGAAATCTGCATTGAGGAAAATTGATTTTGTTACACATGATGCAACTGGAAACTATTGTGTTATTGGTGAAAAAATAAGAGTTGATGGAGCGTTAAAAAAATACAGGAATTTAGCAGAAACAGCGGAAATTAGTGTATCAGAACAATTAATTTCTTTCATAGAAGAAACAAAAGATTACAAACTAAATAATAAAGAAAAAAAGGAATTAATGAGAGCTTTTGTTTCATATTTAATAGATGAATCAAATGGAAACAAATATCAGGAGGAAATAAGTTCTTTTATAATAAAAAAATCAGATGATAAAAAAATAACAGAGTATTTAAATTCAGTTAGAGAAGGAGTAATTCTTTATACGGGTTTGAATTATAATATTGATGAAATAGGAAGTTTAAAAAAAGATTTAAAATTATATTTGGATATGGAAGTCCTTTTTGATATTTATGGTTATAATGGCGAAGTTTTTCAAAAGTTAGCGCTTGATTTATTCAAATTAGCGAGGGATGCTAATTCTAAAGAAAAAAGGGTTCGATTCAGATATTTTGAGGAGACTAAAACAGAAATTGATTTGTTTTTTGCAAAAGCTGAAGAAATCGTTAAAGGAAAAGTATTATTAAAAGATAATGTTGCTATGAAGGCGATTACAAATGGCTGTCAAGATGTAAGCGATATTAGTGACAGAAAAGCGGATTTTTATACAAAATTGCAATATTCTTATGGGATAATACAGGACGAGAGAGCCTCTTATTATTACAGAAGTGATACCGATGCAAATCTTGAATGGACTTTTAGTGAGGAGGAGAAAAAAGATCTAGAAGTACAATTTGCTGTAAAAATGATTAGTCATATAAATAAACTTAGAAATAACAAACTATTTTATGAATATACGGAAAGTGAGGCTATTTTTATAACAGAAACCAGGAAAGTACAAGAATATTCTAGGAAAATGGTTGATTTAATTAGTAATGAGATTAACAGTGAAAAGAAAATGGTTGGATATGCAATATCAATGGGAATGATTACAAATATTCTATGGTATAAGCTAAGTAAAGGTTTTGGAAACAATGATTTTCCGCAAAATATAAATTCGGTATTAAAAGCCAAAATAGTCTTATCTAATCTTATTTCACAAAATGTTTCAAAAAAATTTGATGAGTGTAAGCAAGCATACCAAAAAGGGGAATTGGATGAACAACAGTTGGCTGCGAGATTGCTGGCTTTAAGAGAAAAAGCAGTAAAACCGGAAGATATAACTACTGATAACTTAGAAGATAGTTTAAATTTTGATTCTACACATATAGAACGATTTGAAGCAGAACGTGAATTACACAAAGCCCAAATTAGACAAAATAAGGAACAGCTAGAGGATTATCAAGCTGAAATAGAACAGCTAAAGAGGACAATTCAAATAGAAGAAGCACTTAAAAAGCAACAAGAGACTGAGAGTGCAGCTACAATGGAAGAAAAGGATGCGACAATTCAAGCACAGAATGAAGAATTACAAAAATATCGAGATCAAGACTTAAAAAAAGAGAATAGAAAAAAATTCATAAAAAAAGTAGGTGTTTTTTTAAAAAGGATTTGCTTGCGTTTAATCATATTATTAATAATAGTGTTAATAACATATAGCGTTACTAAGTACGTCAAGGCTGATGCTGCAAATACAGTATCGATTGTTGTTACTGTTGTAGGAATAGTTATTTCTTGTGTTGACATTGTGAAGAATGTATTTAAGGATGTATTTAATAACAGAGAATAATGAAAAAATCCTCCGGATTTCCGGGGGATTTTTTCGGCATTGGTCCAAATTTTGGGGTTGGGCTGTTACATGAGTGTGGGTCGACCTAGTCCGTAGTTGTGGGTAGACCTATTACAATATGTGGTCGTGCTAGTACAAATTTTGTGGTCGACCTAGTCCATGTTATTGGGTTTCAATGGCTGGAGCGTATTGCTCCAGCCATTTTCGTCTTTAAAGAGTGAAGTTATCGTATTTGTTGAGACAATAAAGGATTCGGTTACGGGTTTGTTTAAAATTTCTAAAGCCGTTGGCATTTATAATAATTTTCTTCAGAATTCTGTTCTTCGATTCAATGTAACTGTTATTTATGCGCCTGCCATTAATCGTTGTAAATGAGTTTAGTATTTCTTGTTTCCAATTAACCAGAAGACCATAAAATTCATTGTATTCAGGTATTCCGGAGTCACCAAATCGGTTCGTATTATATATTACTGAATTGAGATTTTATATCCGCGTTATATTTGACGCTTACTAATGTTAAGCATATTTGTGATAAACTGACGCATAGATAAAAAATCCTCCTTCGTCTTAGTAATATAGGCATTACTATTTTAACGAAGGAGGATTTATTTGTTTAGATGTGGCTTGTGCAGAATTGTTAGTCTGTATAAGCCATTATTTTTTTATTGAACAGGGAATTTTTGCCTGCGAACACAAAAGGTGTACTAGGTTGCCCCACAGATTTGGACTAGCTTGAGCACAAGAATGTACTAGCGAAACCACAAAATGTACTAGGTCTTAATCGAGCATAAAAATTGGACTAGGTCGACCCAACCACAAGTAATGGACTAATGCAAAAATCCTTTGGGCTGGCTATTTTCTTTTTCACAGCCTGTTTCCGCTGCAAGGCTTCTTTTTTGAAGGATTCAAAAGCAGCCAACATTTCTTCCAGACGGTCAGCGGGAAAGCCAGAAGTTTTCTTTGCCTTATTGATTTTCTTTCGCCAGTTCTGGCACTCGTTTTTGTAGAGCAGATCATAATTGTTTTCTCTGGCTCGTTCATCAAACTCACGCTTGTTCTGAAGGAATTGCTTTTTGCGGCACTTATCACTGCACAGCTCATATCGCTGGTTTTTGGCAAGAAATACTTTCCCGCAGATTTTGCATTTCCGGAAATACAGCCCCCAATCGTTCAGGCGGTTCAGATAATAGATTATCAGCGGATACAGGGACGAATAAGCAGCAACACACTCCATTTTCCTTTTGCTGTCTGGATACCAGAGGTCAAGCCGGGTATCTTCTTGTGGCAAAGAACCATGAATATGCGTGAAAATATTCAGTCGTTTGGGCTTCCCTGTATCCTCGTCAAAGTCAAGGGGTGGATTGCCCATAAATAAGGCTGTAAAGCCATTCATTTTTTTCAATAAAACGTTCGCAGACAGATTCCCGATCTCGTGGTTCTCTTGCCTTCAAATATTCATTCCAGATACGAAGTGCCACATACATTCTCACCAGATCACCGGTGAGATATTTTTTTGTCAGAAAATCACCGGACACCTGTTCCAGTTCGGGCTGTTTCCAACGATTGGAGTGCAGGGCTTCTCTCAGAGGTATTAAACCAAGGCGATTCCATTCGCCGTCCGAATCATGCTCAAAGGTTGAAAGCATAGTTCCCAAAGGGCGTGTAACATCACAAAGCACATCTGTATCGTCATATCCCTGTAAACGAAATCGGATTCGCAGTTCTTCTCCAATAAAAATACGTTCTTTCATTTTCTGCCTGTCCAACGTCAGCACCAGCAGAATACGGTCATAAAGCGGTTCGTGTCGCACAAATTCAAAATCCATACAATTTCCTCGTTTTGATTTATGGTAATTTTATAATTCAGTTATATTAGTTACACTCATGGCACTGCAAAACTATTGTTTTGTCAAGTTTGTGGCGCTATGATGGCGTCAGATGGTAATTTCGTTCCATCGTGTACATTGACAACTGAATGACCGTCTGAACCGAGATAAACAGCCAAGACTTCTCCAGAAACGAGGGTGAGCGCATCGAAAAACTGATGACTTATGTATGTCGAGCAGGGCAGCATGAAGGAAACGGAACAGGTAGAACGGCAAATATGCGGAAAATGAAAATCAATCAATTTAAATAAAGGAGGAACACCGATATGAAAGAAAAAATGAAGTGGAATGATTACGACTTGTTGCCCCTGATTTTGGATGTTACGGATATTCAGCATATCATGGGAATTTCCAGAGCCAGTGCTTATAAGCTGGTACACACACCGGGATTTCCGGCGGTGCGCAGTGGCAGGTTGATTAAAATCAGCAAGAAAACCTTTTTTAATTGGCTGGACAGCGGCGGCAATTTCCACGAGGACGAAAAAGAGAAAACAACGTAACCGTGAAATGGAATATGAGGAGGATTTTTATGATGAAGCTGTCTAAGTATGAGAAAGAAACCATCATTAACTGGAACGAAGCGGAAAGCACCGCCAGCATCTATACATTCAACGCTGATCTAAAACGCAGATTAGCAGAGTTCAGTCGAAAGTATCCCCAACTGTGTCGGTTGGAGCGCAGTACCCCGGAGGGCAGTGTGACCTATGTGATTGAAAAGTCCCGGCTGTCTGTCCGGTTGATTCCACCATACAGTGAGGAGCGACTGGCAGCTGCCAGAAAGTACGCCAAACAACATGGATTTCAGGTTTTGCGTACAGAAAAGGAAAGTGCCTGATTACAGGGTAAGTGACTGCAAAATGCCGGGTCTGTACTTGGCTTTTTCACAGGCTGTTTATTCAGGGGTAAAAGCATCCAGTACCATAGAAGATGAAAGATATCCAGTTCTGGAGCTGTTTTCCCGGTCAGGAGAAAGGAGGGAAAAGCAATGGAAAATTTGTATGGATATATCCGTGTCAGTAGCAGAGAACAGAATGAGGACAGGCAGATTCTTGCTCTGAAAGAACTTTCTATTCCAGAGAAAAATTTATTTATTGATAAGCAATCTGGTAAGGATTTTGAACGTCCTCAGTACCGGAAAATGGTACGGAAACTAAAAAAAGACGATCTGCTCTATATCAAGAGCGTCGACCGTCTGGGGCGTAACTATTCTGAAATTCTGGAGCAATGGCGGATACTGAACAAGGAAAAAGGAATTGACATCGTGGTGCTGGATATGCCTTTGCTGGATACCCGTCGGGGAAAAGACCTAATGGGGACATTCCTCAGCGATATTGTGCTGCAAGTATTGTCCTTTGTGGCAGAAAATGAACGCACCAATATCCGACAGCGCCAAGCAGAAGGAATTGCTGCCGCCAAAGCAAGAGGTGTCCGCTTTGGTCGCCCACCAAAGCCTTTACCGGAAAATTTCCACCACCTATACCAACAATGGAAAAATGGAAAAATCACCGGCACAGCTGCTGCAAAGTTGTGCGGGATGCCGCTTTCCACCTTTCGCTATCGTGCAGAGATTTACGAAAAAGCTAAGTTGTTGTAAGCAGGTGTTTTTACAGGAATGTGTACCTTCCTGTAAAATGCTTGCTTTTTAGCTATAAGAAAATGATACCACAGAACACCGGCTTTTTCCATACAAAATCTGTGAACAAAAGTCCTTTTGCCATTTTTCAAACACCTGAAAATACACCTGCGAAAAGGTACACCATCTTGTAGGTAGTTGCCTTTCTGTCAGCGCATGGATATATGAGGTGTAAAGAAATGGCAGAACAACAGGTGAAATCAAGGCAGCGTGTGGCGGATCACGGCGAGGTATTCACTGCCGAGCGTGAAGTAAAAGCCATGTGCGACCTTGTAAAACAGGAAACAGAACGAATAGAAAGCCGATTTTTGGAGCCTGCCTGTGGAAACGGGAATTTTCTTGCGGAAGTTCTCCGCCGGAAGCTGGCAGTAGTAAAAAGTCGTTATGGGAAAAGCCCCTTTGATTATGAACGGTACTCTGTACTGGCAATGACCAGCCTGTACGGAGTTGACATTTTGGATGATAACGCAGAGGAATGCCGTCAGCGGCTGTTTGACATCTGGGACAAGAAATATACCGCCAATGCCAAAGCTCAGGCAAACGAACAGTGCCGGGAAGCGGTACGGTTTATCCTGCGCAAAAATATTCTGTGTGGAGATGCGCTTACCATGCTCCAAGCAGACGGTTCCCCTATTGTTTTTGCAGAGTGGAGCCTTGTTACAGGCAATCAGATGAAGCGCCGTGATTTTGCACTTGATGAGCTTCTGAACGGACATGAGGAGCAGATGAATATTTTCATGATCGGCTGGGAGTATGACGAAGAAGTTCAGGCATTTATCCCATCGCCCATCAGGGAATATCCGTTGACCGATTACAGGAGGGTGCAGGATTATGAGTGATTTTTACAGCAGTATGTATAACCCGGATGTGCTCACCTGTCTGGCGAATCTGTCCAACGATGAGGTGTTCACGCCGCCAGAGGTGGCAAACCGGATGCTGGATATGCTGCCGGAAGAACTGTGGCATGACAGCAGCGCAACATTTCTCGATCCGGCCTGTAAGTCCGGGGTGTTCCTGCGGGAAATTGCCAAACGCCTGATTGAGGGCTTGAAAGAGGAAATCCCGGATTTACAGGAACGCATCGACCATATTTTTCACAAGCAGCTGTATGGTATCGCAATTACCGAGCTGACCAGCCTTCTCTCCCGGAGAAGTGTGTATTGTTCCAAGTATCCCAACAGCAAGTATTCCATCACGCTTTTTGAGGACACCAGCGGCAACATCCGATACAAGCGGATACCGCACCGCTGGCAAAACGGCAAATGCCTGTTTTGCGGTGCGTCCAAGAGTGAATACGAGCGAGGGGACGAGCTGGAAACCCATGCTTATGAGTGGATACATACGATCAAACCGGAGGAGATATTCAAGATGAAATTTGATGTCATAATCAGTAATCCGCCATATCAGCTATCTGATGGTGGAAATGGAAAGAGTGCAAAACCAATATATCAGCTATTTGTGGAGCAGGCAAAGAAATTAAGACCACGCTATATGACGATGATTATTCCGTCCAGATGGTTTTCCGGCGGAAAAGGACTTGATGATTTCCGTAAGACTATGCTTTCCGATAGACATATCAGAAAATTAGTTGATTACGAAAACTTCAAAGATGTTTTTCCGGGGGTTGATTTAGCAGGTGGTGCATCTTATTTTTTGTGGGATAGAGATAATATGGGAATATGTGAGGTTGTAAATTTTAATCAGAATACCCCTACTTGCGTAAATAGGTATCTTGATGAATATGAGATTTTTATTCGCCAAAATTTGGCGGTAGAAATTGTGCGAAAAGTACAGGAGAATGCTACTGAGAAAAGAACATTAAGCGATAGAGTATCTTCCAGAAAACCATTTGGACTTCCCACCAACTATACTCCGTGTGCATCGGGTGTGCCATGTTGGTTTATCCAAAAGATAGGATTAAAATTTGCAAATTTAAGAGATGTGGACAATTCTAAAGGGTATCTTCATAAATGGAAACTTTTAGTTCCCAAAGCACCCATAGCAGGACAGACTGATTTTTCAAAACCAGTAGGTTTCTACTATGACGGGAATACACGAATTGCAAAACCTGGTGAATGCTGCACAGAATCGTGGATTGTTGCAGGAGCATTTGATACGGAAGAAGAAGTATTAGCTTATAAATCCTACATCTTTACTAAAATCGTTCGTTTCTTATTGCTACAAACAGTGGTGTCGCAAGATGTGACGAAGAAAAACTTCTGCTTTATTCCGGATTTAGAAACTTATCAAGGGCAATATACGGATAAAATGCTTTGCAAAATGTGGGGTATTTCAGAGAAAGAATGGAGTTACATTGACTCTCGCATAGCAACGATAGGTGGTGACGACAATGGCAACTGATTTCTTCCCGCAACGCCCCAATGCCCACCCGATGATTTACGCCTACGAGGACACAAACCCGCAGTATCAAGGGCTTTTGAAGGTGGGCTATACCGCCATTGATGTGGACAAGCGTGTTGCCCAGCAGTACCCCACCAAACGACCGGACGGCAGCGTTCCTTATCGAATCGTCTACCGGGAAAGTGCCATGTATCCGGACGGTTCCTCGTTTACTGACCATGATGTTCATCGTGTCTTGAAAAGAAAACAGATTACAGGTATGGGCGGTGAATGGTTTCGCTGTACGGTAAATGATGTCCGGGCGGCTGTGCTGGCCGTCAAAAACCATACTGCCAATGTGGAGAATCGAGTCAACAGCTTCTCCATGCGTCCGGAACAGCAGGAAGCCGTGGATAAAACCGCCGCTTATTTTCAGAGAGCTTATGAGGAGGACTCTACACGCTACCCTAAGTTTTTGTGGAACTGCAAAATGCGCTTCGGCAAAACCTTTGCGTCTTATCAGCTTGCAAAACGAATGGGATTCAAGAGGATTCTGATTCTGACCTTCAAGCCGGCTGTCGTCAGTGCATGGCAGGAGGACTTGAACAGCCATATCGATTTTGAGGGCTGGCAGTTTATCAGCCGAAATGCAGAACTGACCTATGAAACGGCGGACAAGTCCCGCCCCATCGTCTGCTTCGGCTCTTTTCAGGACTATTTGGGAGTGAATAAAGAAACCGGCGGTATCAAGGCAAAAAACGAGTGGGTACATTCCACTAACTGGGATTTGGTTATCTTTGACGAGTACCACTTCGGAGCATGGAAGGATACAGCCAAAAAGCTGTTTGAGCAGGAGGACGAGGACAGCTACGACAGTGAGGATATGGATAAGTATGACCGTGGCAACGCCTATGATGAAACGTTTCTCCCCATCACAACAATGTATTATCTGTATCTGTCCGGTACGCCGTTTCGGGCGCTGAATTCCGGTGAGTTTATTGAGGATCAGATTTACAACTGGACATACTCGGATGAACAGCGGGCAAAGGAAAACTGGCCGGGTGACAGAAATCCTTATGCCGCACTTCCCCGCATGGTGATGATGACTTACCGCATCCCGGATAGTATCCGTCAGATCGCTATGCAGGGAGAGTTCAATGAGTTTGACCTGAATGTATTTTTCTCTGCCAAAGGCAAAGGTGCGGACGCTTGCTTTGTCTATGAAAATGAGGTGCAGAAGTGGCTGGATCTCATTCGGGGTGCTTATCTGGAAACCAGCGTGGATGATTTGAAGCTTGGAGCAAAAAAACCCGCCATGCCGTATGCCGATGTACGCCTGCTGAATGTGTTGCAGCATACGCTTTGGTTTCTCCCCAATGTAGCTTCCTGTTATGCGATGAAAAATCTGCTGATGCAGAAACAGAATACATTCTACCATGATTACACCATCAATGTCTGTGCAGGTGCAGGCGCTGGAATTGGTGCGACAGCTCTGGAGCCAGTGCAAAAATCCATGCGTGACCCATTGGAAAGCAAGACCATAACCCTCTCCTGCGGCAAGCTGACAACGGGTGTTACAGTCAAGCCGTGGACAGGAATTTTTATGTTACGAAATCTGTCCAGCCCGGAAACCTATTTTCAGGCGGCGTTTCGTGTGCAAAGCCCGTGGGAAATCACAACGGACGGCGGCAAAAAAGAAATTGTCAAAAAGGAATGCTATGTGTTTGACTTTGCTCTTGACCGAGCGCTCAAACAGATTTCCGATTACAGCTGCCGTTTGAACATTGATGAAGGAAACCCGGAAAAGAAGGTAGCGGAGTTTATCAATTTTCTTCCGGTCATCGCTTACGATGGTAGCACCATGCGGCAGATTGATGCAGGCGAGGTTCTGGACATCGCTATGGCAGGTACATCTGCTACCCTGCTTGCCAAACGATGGGAAAGTGCGCTGCTTGTCAACGTGGATAACGATACGCTTTCCCGTTTGATGGCTAATCCAGCGGCGATGGATGCTTTGATGAAAATTGAAGGGTTCCGCAGTCTGAACGAGGATATACAGACCATTATCAACAAGTCCGAAGCCGTAAAAAAGGCAAAGAAAGAGGGTACAGAAAAACTCACGCCAAAAGAGAAAAAAGAGCTGAGCGAGGAAGAAAAAGAGTACAAATCCAAACGCAAACAGATTCAGGAAAAGCTGATTAAGTTTGCTACCCGTATTCCCGTTTTCATGTATCTGACTGATTACCGGGAGCGCTGTTTGAAGGATGTCATCACACAGCTGGAGCCGGGACTTTTCAAAAAAGTAACAGGTCTGGATGTTAAAGATTTCGAGTTGCTGGTATCTCTCGGGGTGTTCAATGATTCGCTGATGAATGATGCTGTTTATAAGTTCAAGAGATACGAAGATGCCAGCTTGAGCTACACAGGCATTGACCGGCATGAAGGTGAGAATCGTGGCGGCTGGGATACGGTTATCTCGGATGCTGACTATAACAGTATGTTTGCTCTGCAACAGGCTTCGATGGAAGCACCGATCCCTTCAGCAGATGATTTGCCGGAAAAACCGTTTCTGGATTTTGCGGAAGCTGTCAGGGATATGGATCAGCCCAAAAAGGAAAAGCAGTATTCACAGAAGGTTGCAGAAAGATCGGCTGTGTATGGGCGGCACTTAGAAAAGCCACGCTATACTCCACCAGCGCCAAAACCGGCAGAATCTGCACCACACAAGCAGGTGGATTTGTCCCGTGTTATGGTTGGCAGTCAGATTCGGCATAAAGCATTTGGCATGGGGACTGTAAAAGAAATCCAGGGCGGTTTGATTGTTGTAGTGTTCGGAGGGACAGAGAAAAAGTTTCAGTTCCCCGGTGCATTGCTGCAAGGTTTCCTGAGCCTGCCGGAATGATGCAACAATAAAACCACGCTATAAAAATTAGTGCAAAGAACCGATGCATTTTTCGTAAAAGAGAAATGCATCGTTTTTGGTATACAAAAACCCCGCCATTGTGGCGGGGTTAAAAAGAGCTTAAGCGGTGAGCAAAGAAAAGAAGCTCCTAATGTGTTAATATACTAATGACCTGCCAGTCAAAGTAAAAAACACATTAGGAGGACATTAAAATGCCGAAAAAGCAAGATAATATCGTAAATAGTTTAGCACATACCAAGTGGAATTGTAAGTACCATATAGTATTTGCGCCAAAATATCGTAGAAAAATTTTTTATGAAGAAAAAAGATTGGCGATAAGGGATATATTAAGAACAATATGCGGATGGAAAGGAGTAGAGATAATAGAGGGAGAAGTATGTCCAGATCATGTACATCTGTTGTTAAGTATCCCGCCCAAAATGAGCGTTTCGTATTTCGTAGGATACTTAAAAGGAAAAAGTAGTCTGATGATGTTCCAACGGTTTGGAAATATGAAATTCGCATATCGAAATCGCGAATTTTGGTGTAAGGGATACTATGTAGATACAGTAGGTAAAAATACTACTGCAATAAAAGAATACATAGCAAATCAATTGGAGCGAGATAAAGAAATGGACCAGTTAGTGTTATTTGATCCTAAAGACCCATTTATGGGTAGCAAGTAATGATTGCATGGCTGGCAGGCCAATAAAAGACACATTTATGTGTGGCTGCTGAAGATAGGGCTATGCCCGAAAAATAAAAGCCACCCGCTAGGCGGGTGGATCTTTACTTATATACATGATATACACACCCTCCGCACCCCTGCTGATTTATCTTCTCCCTGATTTATGCTATAATAAACTACAAGTATGTTTGCAGGAGGTTGCCATGTTTGCTGTTAATGTTGCGATAAATTTACCGGTAAAAAATTTATTCCGTCAGTTTACCTACAGTGTGCCGGAAGCGCTGCAGTTTATAGACAGCGGCTGGCGTGTAGTTGTTCCCTTCAGCGGCCAGAAGGTGGAAGGCTTTGTGGTGGAGCGTGTGCCATTGCCTGCTGACCTGGAGCTCCGCGGTAAGCTGAAGCCTGTGGAGGCAGCCTTGGGCGATACTCCTTGGTTTGATAAGGAAATGCTGGCTACTGCCAAATGGATGGCAGATTATTATATGTGTTCGCTGGCAGAGGCGATGCGCCTTTTTGTGCCGGGAAAATCGAGCATTAAGCGGCGTGCCGTGCGTGATGCGCAGGGACGTTTGCTTTATTATGTTTATAATGAGCGCTTGCAGGAAAAAACTGTTTTGGCTTACCGCATCAATGCCGCAGGCAGGCAGGCGTTGGCTGCAGGAACACTTGCCAAACGCGCCAAGGGGCAGCATGCCGCCCTAGGCGTGCTGGCGCAAGCAGGAACGCTGAGTGTGAGCGAGCTGGCGCAGCAGGGCGTGAGCTCCGCTGTGGCGCGCGCATTAGCGCAAAACGGTTTGGCGGACGCAGTGCAGAAGCGTGTGCTGCGCAACAGCTACAACACGGTGCAGGAGCGTGGTGAAAGCCTGCAGCTGACGGCGGAGCAGCAGGATGCTGCGGCAAAGATTAATCAGGCGATAGATGCGCAGCGTGCGCAGTCTTTTTTGCTGCAGGGAATTACCGGCAGCGGCAAGACGGAGGTTTATCTGCGCGCGGCGGCTCATGCTGTGGATGCAGGCTGGCAGGTGCTGATGCTGGTGCCGGAAATTGCGCTCACAGCACAGCTGGTGAAGCGCTTTCAGGCGTGGTTCGGCAGCGAAATTGCTGTGGCGCACAGTAAGCTTTCACAAAACGAAAGAGGTGACGTGTGGTACCGCATGCGTACAGGCAAGGCAAGGGTGCTGATTGGCGTGCGCAGTGCCGTGTTCGCTCCGTTTGAAAAGCTGGGCTTGGTGATTGTAGACGAGGAGCACGAGGGCAGCTATAAGGAGGAGGACCATCGTCCACACTATAATGCACGTGATGTTGCCCGCACCCGCTGTCGCCTGACCGGTGCAGCTTTGGTGCTTGGCAGTGCTACGCCGGATTTATGCACGTATTATAAGGCACTGCAGGGCGAGTGTACACATTTGCATCTTACGTCACGTCCTAATGGTGCTGCTTTGCCAAAGGTTGAGATCGTGGATATGCGCAAGGAACTGGAGGCGCGCAATTTCAGCGTGCTGTCGCGCGCGCTGCAGCAGGCGCTGGTGATGACGGCGGCGGCGGGGGAGCAGGCGATTGTCCTCTTGAACCGTCGTGGCTATTCTACCTTTGTGATGTGCCGTGACTGCGGTCAGACGATTACCTGTCCGCATTGCGCAGTAGCAATGGTTTACCATAAGAAGAACGAGGATTTGCGCTGCCATTACTGCGGTAACACGATGCCGCTGCCACAGGAATGCCCGAACTGCCACAGCCGCCGCATCAAATATTTCGGCAGCGGTACGCAGAAGGCCGAGGAACAGCTGCAGCAGCTGCCGGAGGTGCGTGTGCTGCGTATGGATCAGGATTCGACTGTGGCGAAGTTTGCGCATGCCGACATTCTGCGGCGTTTTGCAGGTGGCGCAGCCAATGTTTTGATAGGCACGCAGATGGTGGCGAAGGGACACGATATTCCTAATGTAACGCTGGTGGGAGTGCTGGCGGCGGACAGCACGCTGCATCTGCCAGATTACAGAGCGTCGGAACGTGCCTTTTCGCTGCTGACGCAGGCAGCGGGGCGCGCGGGACGCGGTGACAGGCCGGGGCATGTAATCTTCCAAACCTATGATCCGGATAACCCGATTCTGCAGCTGGCTGTGACGCAGGATTACGACACCTTTGCCAAGCGCGAGCTGCAGGAACGCCAAAATTATTTTTATCCGCCGTTCGCCCAGATGCTTAAGCTGCAGGTGGTGGATAAAGATGAGGGAGCAGGACTGGCATTGGCGCAGCAGGTTGTCTTTTATCTGCAGAGCTTGAAGCTGCAAGGAAAGCTGGAGGATTTGCTGATTGCAGGACCGTTCCCCTCGCTGGTGGCGAAGGCCTATGACCTGTATCGCTTCAATGTGCTGCTGAAGGCGCGGAATTTGAGGGAAACAAAGGAGGCGCTGCTGAACAGCGAATTTAAGGAAAAAGCAAATTTATACTTTAATGTTGATCCTGTAAGTGTAATTTAAAGTGATAAATGATTGTATAAAAACGGAGTTTGTGTTACAATATAGAAAATTTAACACTGCTAATGCCGGTAGAATGTTGCAAAAAATCTGCCGGTGTCAGCAAATTGATTAATGGGAGTAATTGTTTATGAGCATGCAGATGGAATTTATCAAGGTGCTGCCGTCGCCGCAGGCCTTAATGGAGGATTATCCGGTAAGTAAGGCTTCTAAGCTGCTGAAGCTGCAGCGTGACGAGGCTATAAAGAATATTTTTACAGGCAAGGATGACCGCTTTTTGCTGGTCATCGGTCCTTGCTCCAGCGATAACGAGGACGCTGTGCTGGACTACGTTTATCGTCTGGCCAAGCTGCAGGAAAAGGTGCAGGATAAAATTTTTATCGTACCGCGCCTGTACACCAACAAGCCGCGTACTATCGGCGTAGGCTACAAGGGCATGCTGCATCAGCCTTCTCCCGAGGGTGAAGAGGATATGCTGGGCGGTATTATCGCTATCCGCAAAATGAATGTGCGCGTGGTAGAAGAAACCGGTCTGACCGGTGCGGAGGAAATTCTCTATCCCGAGGTTTTCCGCTATCTGTCCGATTTGCTGAGCTATGCCGCAGTTGGCGCGCGCTCCAGCGAGGACCAGCTCCACCGTATGATTGCCAGCGGCGTAGGCATTCCCGTAGGCATGAAGAATCCTACCAGCGGCGATTTGTCCGTTATGCTCAACAGTGTGGCGGCAGCGCAGCATGAGCAGGAATTCCTATTCCGTGGCTGGGAGGTACGCACCAAGGGTAATCCGCTGGCGCATTCCATTCTGCGCGGCTATGTTGACCCCATCGGCAACAGCTTCCCCAATTACCATTATGAGGTGCTGAAAATCGTTATTGATATGTATGCAGAACGTCAGCTGCAGAACCCGGCAATTATTGTGGATACCAACCACGCTAACTCCGGCAAAAAATATCTGGAGCAAATCCGCATTGCGAAGGATATCGTGCATTCCCGTAAGCTGAACGCTGATATTAACAGAATCGTCAAGGGCCTGATGATTGAAAGCTATATCGAGGACGGTGCTCAGGGCGTGCATGACGGCATTTACGGCAAATCTATTACAGACCCCTGCCTGGGCTGGGAAAAAACGGAAAGATTGCTGCTTGACCTGGCGGAAGAATTGTAAACTGATAAGTATGAGCTGCTGCGGCGAAGGCTGCAGCAGTTTTTTTGCATGCAAAAAAGACCGCCTGCTTCAGCGGGCGGCCTCTAAACATTCTCAGCTATTAAAATGTTTCCAGCAGCTTGTAGCCACGACCGATGAGGAAGGTGGCAGTTTCCGGCTCGTTGGTTTTAAAAACTACTACTGGTTTAACATTGTCGCGGTTAAAGGAAATATACAGATAGGAAATGTCGATGTTGGCACCGTGAATAGCGGCAAGAATTCCGTCCAGATAACCCGGAGTATCGTTCATCTCTACGGCAATAACCTTGTCCTGACGGCATTGGTAGCCTTCTGCCTTCAGCACCTCGATAGCAGTTTCTGCCTTGTCCACAATCAGGCGCACGATGCCGAATTCCGCGCTGTCATTGGCCAGCATAGTGTAAATATTGATATTGGCTTTAGCAAGAATGGTGGTGATTTTGAACAAACCACCCTCGTTGTTTTCGGTGAATAAAGAAACCTGGTTCAGCATATGTAAAAATCCTCCCTAAATTATCATAATCATAAAGCATACTGTACAGTTGTTAGCTTTTGTTTGCTTGATAATAGATTATAGCACAAATTTCGGTGACAAGAAAGATGTTTTTGTAAAGTTATCCTAGTGTAATGCAAGCTATTGTGAATTGAATGAGGACAAAAATAATATTTATTTTTGTTTTGAAAGAAGCAAATAACAGGTTTTTGGGTTAAGGTTGATGCTTGCTAACCATTTTAATCTTTAGCGTAAATGTTTCAGTAGACTTTGGGTTGAAACGAATAAAGATTTCAAATTACTTGATTTTTCGTATGAAAGTGCTATAATAATTCTTACAATACATGAACAAACATCGAAGTGTTTGCAAGAAGGCGGAGGTTGATAATATGGGTATGAAGAAATTATTAGCAGTTTTATTCTCGGCTTTACTGCTTGTAGGCGTTGCAGGCTGCGGCGGCAACAATGCGTAACAGGGCGCGGTGACACAAAAGGTTATGAACGCCAAAACTAAGCAGGATTTTGAGCCTGTAACAGAAATTAAGGAAGGACGCAAAAATGTCTATGCTGTGCTCAAGGTTATGAAGGGTAACTATTGGGAGGATGTTATCCGTGGCATTAAGGACGGAGCAGCTAAGGCTGACGTTAACGTTTATGTCGGCGGCGTTATGAAGGACGGCGACTGGGAGCTGCAACGCGATATGGTCAAAGAGCTTCCCGGTAAAAAAGCGGACGCAGTAATACTTGCTCCGGCGGACAGCTCCAATATGACGGCAAGTGCGAAAACTCTGCGCGAGCAGAAGTTGCCGGTATTTTTGGTTGATACCGCTCTCAGCAGCAATGATTATGATGCAGCCTTCCTTACCAACAACCTGGAAGCCGGTGCTGAGGTTTGCCAACAGATGGTGGAGCAGATGAAGGCTAACGGTGTGAAGGAATCCGAGGAGGCAACAGTTCTGGTACATGTCAGCACCTTGGCTAGCACTACGATTGCCGACCGTCTGAACAGCATTATGGCAAACTGGGGTAAATTTGCTCCTGCAAGCTGGAAAATCGAACATGATTATATTATTAACTACGGTGATGATGCAGGCGCAGTTAAGCTGGTTGCCGAAAAAATCAAAAATACTCATAATGTTAAAGGCATTATTGCCTGCAACAACGGCTCCACCAATGCAACTGTGGAAGCTGTAATGACTGCAGGCCGTAAGGATATTGCCGTTACCGGCTTTGACCTTGGCAAAAAGACCTTACTGGGCCTGGAGGACAAAAACTATAGTATTGCCGTTGCCGTACAGAATCAGTACAAAATGGGCTATGAGGCTGTGATGGCTGCCGCTGCAGCAGTAAAAGATGGCAGCAAGCCGGCACAGAAGCTGGTGAATACCGGTATCCGTATGGTAGATAAAAACAATTATAAAAAATAAATAACTAAAAAGCTCCAAAGCCTTCTGACGTTGACGGGAAAAATACGCCTGACGCAGAAGGCTTTTGCAGTATTTGCTTAAATATATGAGGAAGCCTGTGCAGAGAATTTGTTTTTTCCTGTAGTAATGTGTTATAATGAACTATTGGAATAGATACAAGGAGGAACAAAAATGGCTAAGTTAAAAATAGTGATTGCCGGCGCTCCGGTGCTGCGTGAGGTGGCTCAACCGGTAGAGCGTATAGATAAAAAATTGCAGCGTCTGCTGCGTGATATGGCAGAAACAATGTATGCGGCCGACGGCGTAGGCCTGGCAGCACCGCAGGTGGGTGTAAGCAAGCGCGTAGTAGTTATTGACGTAGGCGAAGGCCTGTACGAGCTGATTAACCCTGAAATTGTTAAACGCGAGGGCAAGGTGCTGGGCAGCGAAGGCTGTCTTTCCGTGCCTGATTATGAGGGCGAGGTAGAGCGCTCCGAATATGTGGAATGCGAATTCACCGACAAAACCGGTCAGCGCATGCTGCTTTCCGCAAGTGGTCTTTTGGCTATCTGCATTCAGCATGAGCTGGACCATCTGGACGGCATTCTGTTCATCGACAAGGCTAAAACCATTTCGCCTAAGCAGAAGGAAAATCCCGAGGATGCTGTAAGATAAATCCTGAGCGGGATATGAAAAAAAGATATACGGAGGAAAACAAATGCGTATAGTATTTATGGGAACACCGGATTTCGCAGTAGGCAGCCTGCAGGCGCTGTGCGAAAGCGGTAAGCATGAAATTCTTGCGGTAGTAACTCAGCCGGATCGTCCTAAGGGACGCGGCAACAAGCTGCTGCAAACACCGGTTAAAGAATATGCGTTGGCGCAGGGACTGACTGTTTACCAGCCGCAAAAGGTAAAAACTCCTGAATTTGTTGAGCTGCTGCACGAGCTGCAGCCGGAGCTGATTGTCGTAGCTGCCTTCGGTCAGTTCTTGAGCAAGGAAATTCTGGAGCTGCCGAAATACGGCTGCATCAACGTACACGCTTCCCTGCTGCCGAAGTATCGCGGTGCGGCACCGATTCAGTACGCCATCATCAAGGGCGAAAAGGAATCAGGCGTAACGATTATGCAGATGGATATTGGCATGGATACCGGCGCTATGCTGGATAAGGTAGTGGTGCCTATTGCTGAAAACACCACGATGGGCGAGCTGCATGACGCTCTGCGTGAGCAGGGTGCAGCGCTGCTGCTCGAGGTTATTGACAAAATTGCTGCAGGTACCGCTGTGGCAGAACCGCAGGATAACGAACAGGCCACCTATGCGACACTTCTCGACCGCAGCATGGAGCATATCGACTGGAGTAAAACGGCGCAGGAGGTACACAACCTTATCCGTGGCTTTAACCCTGCACCCAGCACCTTTACCAAGCTGCCGAACGGCAAGAGCTTGAAAATCTGGGGCAGCAAAATGACTGACAAAAGCAGCGCTGCTGCTGCCGGTACCGTTATCGAAACCGGCAAGCACAGCTTCTTTGTAGCTTGCGGTGAGGGCGTACTGGAAATCATCGAGGTACAGCCCGAATCCAAAAAACGTATGCCGGCGCAGGTTTTCCTGAACGGCCGCGGCGTACAGGAGGGCGACCTGCTTGCCTGAAGCAGGCTGTGATTTGAAGGAGTAATCTTTTAATGAACGAAGACAGTGTATTTAAGCCCAAAAAACGTATATTTATGGCTCTGACCTCCATAAGCGGCATTTTAGGTGCGCTGATGTTTTATGTGGTCTGGAAGGTAACCTTTCCGGGACTTTATGAAATCAGCAGATTTTTGCCGATAGTCTTCGGCTTTTTCGGCGTACTTATAGTGTTGGCGATGCTCAGCGGCGTGCTGGGAATTGTTATGGCGCTGTTGGGAATACCGGTACTCAAGATTTTGTATTTTTGGGCGTGGAAGGCAATTAATATTCTTTTCCCCTTTGCGGTAGTACTGGGACGCTTGTTCAACATTCCCCGTGACCGCATCGAGCAGTCCTTTATCGAGGTCAGCAACAATCTGGTGCTGCAGCATAAGGTGAAGGTGCCTGCTAACCGAATTATGATTTTAACACCGCATTGTATCCAGCTGGATACCTGCGTACATAAGATAACCCGTAATGTAGAGAACTGCCGTCAGTGCGGACGCTGCAGTGTAGGTGCTATGCTAGGGTTGGCGCACAAGTACGGCTGCCATTTTGCCGTGGCTACAGGCGGTACGCTGGCAAGGCAGATGGTTAAGCAGGCAAGACCAAAGGCTATTGTGGCTGTGGCCTGCGAGCGTGATCTGACCAGCGGCATTCAGGACGTGTTCCCGCTGCCGGTGCTGGGCGTTTTAAACGAGCGTCCCTTTGGTCCCTGCTTTAATACGCGGGTAGATATTGATAAGCTGGAAGCAGCAATTTTAGCATTTATGGAAGATGATGAGGAAGAAACAAAGCATGCGGAAGGAACAAAAAGCAAATTATCCTGAGAGCGCCCGCGGAGCAGCGGCGCTTTTGGTGCGTATGGTGCTGGAGGACGGCGCTTATACGAATATCGCGCTGAACCAGTATCTGCGCGGCAGCAGATTGAGTGACCTTGACAGAAGGCTGGCAACGGAGCTGGTCTACGGCACTGTAAAGGCCAGCGGTACGCTGGACTGGTATCTGGCGCAGTGCGTTAGCCGTCCGCTGGACAAGGTGGCCGGTGATATTCTGGCGATACTGCGCATAAGTACCTACCAGCTGCTGTATATGACGCGTATTCCTGCGTCGGCGGCAGTAAACGAGGCTGTAAAGCTGGCACGCTCGGTGAGCCATGAGGGCAGTGCCAAGTTCGTCAACGGCGTTCTGCGCGGTTTGCTGCGTAAGCAGGAGGCAGGCGCGTTCGTCCTGCCCGATGCCGAAAAGCAGGATGCCGATTATCTGTCACTGAAATACTACCATCCGCGCTGGCTGGTGAAGCGCTGGCTGGGACCATGGGGACGCGGCGGCACCGAACGTCTGCTGGCGTTTGATAACACGGCTGCGCCGGTTTGCCTGCGTGCCAATACGCTGGTGACTACGCGCGATAAGCTGTTGGCGGATTTGACGGAAATGGGTGCGCAGGTGCGTGCTTCCGAATGGAGTCCCTACGGAATTGTGGCAGAGCATCTGCCGTCGCTGCATACACTTTTGGCGGCACTGCCGCAGCATTTTTATATTCAGGACGAAAGCTCCATGCTGGTAGCGCCGGTGCTGGCACCGCAGCCCGGAATGCGCGTGCTGGATATGTGCAGCGCTCCAGGCGGCAAGGCAACGCACGTGGCACAGCTTATGCAGGATAAGGGCGAGATTATCGCCTGCGACATCCACGAGCACAAGCTGGAGCTGATTGCCGAAAACGCTGCCCGTCTGGGTATGAAGAGCGTCAAAGCACTGCAGAACGATGCTCTGCAGTTGCGCAGCGAATGGCTGGGCGCGTTTGACAGAGTTTTGGTTGATGCACCCTGCTCCGGTTTGGGTGTGCTGCGCCGCCGTGCGGAAGCACGCTGGCGCAAGCAGCGTAAGGACTTGAAGCTGTTCCCGCCGCTGCAGCTGGCAATTTTAAAGAATGCTGCACAGTACGTGAAGGATGGCGGTACCATGGTTTACAGCACCTGCACGATTGAGCAGAGCGAAAACCATTATCTGGTGGAAGAGTTTTTAACGCAGTATCCCGAATGGCAGCGCGTGGAGTTCACGCATCCGCTGACGGGTGAGCAGGTACAGGAGCTGCAGCTTCTGCCGCAGAACGACGGCATTGATGGCTTTTATATCTGCAAGCTGATGAAAAAGCAGTAACATAGAGGTAAGAGAATGCAAGATATTTTTGCTTTACCAATAGAAGAATTACAAGAATTATTTGTGGCGGCAGGCCTGAAAAAGTTTCGCGCAAAGCAGGTTTTTCAATGGTTGTACCAAAAGTCGGTCTTTGATTTTGCCGCTATGCACAACCTGAGCAAGGCCGATATCGCCGTGCTGCAGGAAAAATTCACCGTGCTGCCGCGCAGTCTGGAAATTCTGCGCGAGCAGAATTCCTCCGACGGCATGACGAGCAAGCTGCTCTTGGGCTTGCCGGACGGAAATTCGGTAGAAACGGTTCTGATGCACCATGATTACGGCTACAGCGTGTGCGTTTCCAGCCAGGTCGGCTGCGATATGCACTGTGCCTTCTGCGCCAGCGGCCTGAAGGGCGCTGTACGCAATCTGACGGCGGCAGAAATCGTGGCGCAGGTTTACCTGTTCAACGAGCGTCTGCGTGAGCAGGGTGCGATGGTGAGCAGAGTGGTGGTTATGGGCAGCGGTGAACCGATGCTGAACTTTGACAGCGTTTTGCAGGCGCTGGACTTTCTGCATCGCGAGGACACCTGCAACATGAGCTACCGCAATATGACGCTTTCCACCTGCGGCATAATTCCGGGTATTAAACGTCTGGAGGAGCAGGGCAAGCCGATAAATCTGGCAATTTCACTGCATGCGGTAAAAAACGAGCTGCGTACGGCGCTGATGCCTGTCAACAAGGGCTATCCTTTCGTGGATGTGCTGACAGCTGCCGAAAGCTACAGCAAGGCCAGCGGCAGGCAGATAACTTATGAATATATTCTGTTGAAGGGAAAAAATGACAGTCCGCAGGACGCGGAGCTTTTGAGCAATTACCTGCGCTATAAGCAGGCATCCGTTAATCTGATACCGGCCAACCCGGTACCGGAGCAGGGCTTTGAGCGTCCATCCAAATCGGCAGTAGAACGCTTTTTGCGCATCCTGCAGAAAAACAGGATTAACGCTACCGTTCGTAAGGAGATGGGCAAGGATATTGATGCAGCCTGCGGTCAGCTGCGGGCTAAATTTGCCAAGGAACAGGAGCAAAAATAATGCAGGTAATCAGCAGAACCCATGTGGGCCTGGTCAGAGAAAATAATGAAGATGCGCTGCTGGTGCGCGAGCCGTATCTTTTTGCTGTAGCAGATGGTATGGGTGGCTATGCGGCAGGTGAAATTGCCAGCAGGTCTACTATTAAAGCCTTTGAGGCTGCGACACACAGCCTGCGCCATGAGCAGGAGGAACAGAATATCCGTAAGGTTATGCTGGAGGCCTTTGACAAGGCCAATACGCACGTTTATAAAATGGCGGTGAGCAACGAAAGCTATTCCGGCATGGGAACGACGATGACAGCGCTTTATCTGCCGGGGGACGGCCACGGCTACTGCTGCCATGTAGGTGACAGCAGATTGTATCTGTTCCGTGACGACAAGCTGGAGCAGCTGACGCATGACCATACACTGGTAGCAGATTTAAAGGAACAGGGAAAAATCACGGACGAGGAAGCCTTTGTACATCCGCAGCGTAATATTTTGCTGCAAGCCCTGGGTGTCGAGGAAACAGTCAATGCTGATTTCTTCAGCTTCCGTCTGCAGGAGGGTGACAGGCTGCTGCTGTGCAGCGACGGTCTGTCCGACATGCTGCGTGCAGCTGAAATCAGCCGGATTATAGGCTGTGCAGATCTGGAGCAGGCTGCGGACAAATTGCTGGAGCAGAGCCTGGACAACGGCGGACGCGATAACGTGTCCCTGATTCTGATTGATTTAACTACGCAGGGGGAGGAAAGCTGTAATGGATAAAAATGGCAAGACCATCTTGAACGGACGCTATGAGATTATTCGTCCGATTGGCTATGGCGGTATGGCCGAAGTCTTTTTGGCCCACGACCAGCTTTTGGACCGTAATGTAGCCGTGAAAATGCTGCGCGACCAGTTCCTCGAGGACAACGAGCTGCTGGAGCAGTTCCGCCGGGAGGCGAAATCCGCGGCGCGCCTGGTGCATCCGTATATCATCAATATCTATGATGTTGTGTCGGAGGGCAGCAATCAGTATATAGTTATGGAATATGTTGACGGTGTTACTCTGAAGGAGTATATGAAGGAGCATAAGCTGAGCCTGAATACTGTGCTGGAAATCGCTGTGCGACTTGCCGATGCACTGCAGCATGCTCACAGCCATAACATTATTCACTGTGATATCAAGCCGCAGAATATTTTGATTGATAAAAATATGAATCCTAAAATCGCTGATTTCGGTATTGCCAAAATGGTCACGAATCAGACGATGGTTTATTCCAAATCGGTGATGGGTTCAGTGCATTATATTTCACCGGAGCAGGCCTGTGGCGGTAAGATTACTGCCAGCAGCGATGTCTATTCCTTGGGCATAGTGCTCTTCGAAATGCTTACGGGTGAGGTTCCTTACGTTGGTACAACGGCTGTTTCTGTTGCTATGATGCATGTAGAAAAGCCTGTGCCGCAGCTGAAGGACTACATGGATAATGTTCCCGAGGGCATGCAGGAGATTATGAACAAGGCGCTGGCGAAGCGCTGTGAGGACAGATACGCTAACGCCGGACAGATGCGACGCGATTTGCTGAACCTGAAGATGAAGCTCTTCCCGTTCAGCAGCGAGGACTATCATCAGGAGTTGGGCGCGGTGAAGTCCAACGGCAATGTTGTCGATAGCCCTGATGACGGTGCTACGGTAATTATGAAGCCGGTGCGCAGTGAGCTGCCGCCGAAGCAGGTAACTCCGGCTGTAACACAAGAGCCGGAAAAAATTCAGGAAAAGCAGGAGACAATGCCTTCCGAAAAAGCAGGGGATGAAAAACCGGTGGTTAAGAAAAAGCTGAATTATACCAAACTGATAGTAATGATTACTGCTGCGGTAGTAGCAATTTCGCTGGTAGCGCACTTTATCTTCAACCGCAACCTGGCGGAAATTGAAGTGCCTAATGTTACCAATATGACGGTAGTTGAAGCACAGAAGCTGCTGGAGGAAAAGGAGTTTAAGGTAGAGCTGGAGGAAAAATACGGCGATCCTGATAAGTTTAAGCCCGGTACTGTTATGGAGCAGTCTCCAAAGGCCGGCGAAAAACGTAAGCAGGGCAGCCTTATTATCCTGACCATCTGTAAGGGTGCGGAGCTGAAGGCTGTGCCTGATGTTACGGGCATGTCGCTGTCGAAGGCGGAGCAGCAGCTGGCGGATGCAGGCTTTAAGGTCGGCAAGGTGACGCGCAAGCATGTGGACGGCGGCAAAATTGGCGCTGTTCTCAGCCAGTCGCCGAAGGGCCTGGACAAGGCTCCAAAAGGAACTGCCATCGACCTGGTAATCAACGAGGGCGACAAGCCGGTTCCGAATATTATCGGCAAATCCATTGACGAAGCCAAGGGCATGCTGGAGCAGGCAGGCCTGAAGCTGGGAGAAATCAAAAAGGTTCAGGATGCTAACGCTAATAAGAATGTAGTTTTGGCCTGCAACCCGGGTGTAGGCAGTAACCTTAACGACGGCGCGGCTGTAGCGATTACTGTAGCTGCCGGCGGCGAAAAGAAGAGCGCCTACGTTGACTTTGTCGTACCGAGCGGCAAGCCTGCCAACGTGCGTATTGTACTGACGGATGATAACGGCACGGCAACACTGTACAGCGGTACACAAAACGGCAGCGTGCGTCTGCGTCAGAAGGTGGAATATGCAGGCAATGCCAAGGTTCAGTTCATCTGTGACGGCAAGCTCATATCTGAAAGGAATCTGTAAACATGGCAGAGCTGCAGGGCAGAGTCCTGAAAAATTATAACGGCTATTATTACCTTAAGGTTGAGGGCGAAAGCGAGCCCTATATCTGTAAGGTAAAGGGGAAAATGAAGAAGAACCGTTTTTCGCTGGCAACAGGCGATATCGCCGGCTTTGAGGTAAGCAGCAGCGAAAAGCGCGAGGGGATGATTACCGGCGTGCTGCCGCGCAGAAATTTTCTGCCGCGTCCTACGCTGGCTAATCTGGATTTGTTTGTGGCAGCCTTTGCCTGTGCTGCGCCGGATTTCAGCTTTCTGTTGGCAGATAAGCTGTTGGCGTTGGCGGAGCTGGCAAAAATTCCTGCGATATTGGTGCTCAATAAAGAGGATAACGCTCCTGCGGGCCTGATTGAGCAGGTGAAGGCTGTTTATGAGCCTATCGGCTACGAGGTTTATACTCTGTCGGCGCAGAACGGCACCGGCGTGGAGGCTCTGCGTGAGCGTCTGCGTGGTAAAATCTGCGCCTTTGGTGGACCTTCGGGCGTAGGCAAATCGTCTACCATCAACGCTATTGACAGCAGCGTTGACCTGCGCACGGGCGAGGTTAGCGAAAAAATTGGCCGCGGCAAGCATACTACACGCTATGCACAGCTGCTGCCGTTCGACGAAGGCTATATTGCGGACACTCCGGGCTTCGGAAATCTGCTGCTGGAAGGACTGACCGCCGAAATGGTGCTGGCCTCCTTCCGTGAGTTTGCCGATTATGAGGCAGGCTGCAGGTTCTGTCCCTGTACGCATACGCACGAGCCTGTCTGCGGTGTAAAGGATGCTGTGGCTGCAGGAAGGATTTCTGCCAGCCGTTATGAATCATATTTGACAATGTTAGCAGAGGTAAAACTCCTGCAAGAGAAAGAGGGAAGAAAATGATGATTAAAGTTGCTCCATCAATTTTATCTGCCGATTTTGCATATCTGGCGGACGAAATCAAAAAAATTGAAGCTGCCGGTGCCGACTGGGTACACATCGATGTTATGGACGGCCAGTTTGTACCTAACCTGACCTTCGGTGCTCCTGTAGTGAAAAAAATCCGCAAGGTTACCGACCTGTTTTTCGACTGCCATCTGATGGTAGAAAATCCGGAAAAATATATTGCCGACTTCAAGGCTGCCGGTGCCGACCAGATTGTTGTACACGTTGAAACCACCAAGCACCTGCACCGCTGCATCCAGCAGATTAAGGCTGAGGGCATGAAGGCCGGCGTTGCGCTGAACCCCGCTACCAGCTTGAGTACGGTAGAAGAAATTCTGCCTTACGTTGATATGGTACTGCTGATGACCGTTAACCCCGGCTTCGGCGGCCAAAGCTTTATTGAAGGCGTAGTGCCGAAGATTGAGCGCCTGCATGCAATGATTACCGAGCGTGGCCTGAACGTGGATATTCAGGTTGACGGCGGCGTTAACGCCGAAACCTCCAAGCTGGTGAAGGCTGCCGGTGCCAACGTATTGGTAGCAGGCTCCTATGTTTACGGCGCTGAGGATACCGCTGCTGCTATTGCCAGCCTGAAATAGTATTCAGTGATTAGTGAACAGTAAATAGTGTTCGGAGAATAAGAAAAACCGTCCTTTCCCGCTATCTGCAAAAATGCAGACAGGGAAGGACGGTTTAATTTTGCTTTTGGTGTTATTTTTTTTCGCTATCGTTGGCTTTTTGCCAGATATACCACACTGCGAGCGAGCGCCAGGGACGCCATGTTTCCGTAAGCGTATTGATTTTGCCGCGTTTGGGAATTTCGCTCAGATTAAGCATTTTCTGCAGCTCTTTCTTGAAGATAAAGTCGGCACTGGGTACAACGTCTGTGCGGCACAGAGCCAGCAGCAGAAACATTTCGATGGTCCATTGGCCGAGGCCGCGGATTTGCATCAGCTGCTTGGTAATCTGGCTGTCGGTCATATCATCGAACTTATCCATGGTTACGCTGCCGTTGATCACTGCTTCGGCAAAGCTGCGCAGGTAATCCACCTTTTGCTTAACAAGACCGATGCTGAGCAGGTCCTCGGCGGAAGCAGCAAGCACTGCCTGCGGTGTAATGGGATTGCCGGTGAGGCCTTCGAGCCTTTGCATCAGCTGCTGGCTGACATCAGGCGGCAACTGTTGGGCGATAATACCGGTCAGTAATATAGTAAAATAAGACTCTTTGGATTTTGGTTTTAACGGACAGGGCGAATAACGGTCAACTAACGGGGCGAGCTCTGGAACGTTTTCACGCAGATAGCGGTCACCGACGGACCAATCTGGGGCTTGGCACATAAGCATCCTCCTTTTGTTTACTTTATTACAATATTATAATACGAAAACGGCGGTTAGACAAACGAAAAAAATGCGAAATAATAGCAATAAAAGCAGTTTTCTATGAACGAAGTCTTTCGAATTTGCTTTTTCTTTAAATCATGAAGAAAAATAAAAAACGGCGGCAACGCAGATTAATATTTGCACTTTTTTCTGCAAAGCTGTATAATTAATCTGATTGACAATCTATATTTGTAATTAAAATGTAAGGAGACGATGAAATGTCTGAAGTCAGAGTAAGATTTGCTCCCAGTCCTACTGGGTATTTACATATTGGTGGTGCGCGTACTGCGCTGTTTAACTGGCTGTTTGCCCGCAAAATGGGCGGCAAGCTGATTCTGCGTATTGAGGATACCGATATTGAACGTCTGAAAGAGGATTCCGTAAGCCAAATTCTTACCAGCCTGAAATGGTTGGGCATCAACTGGGATGAAGGCCCGGAGGCCGGCGGCGAATACGGTCCTTACTATCAGTCCGAGCGCTTTGATATTTACAAAAAATATGCTCAGCAGCTGCTGGACGAAGGCAAAGCATACTACTGCTTCTGCACTACCGAGGATTTGGCTGCACAACGCGAAAAACAACGCGCTGCTAAGCAACCGTTCCGCTATGCACGTACCTGCCGCGATATTCCGGCAGAAGAGGCTAAAGCACGTATCGCTGCAGGCGAACCGTATTCTATCCGTATTAAGATTCCTGCCGAGGGCAGCATCACCGTTCATGACCTGATTCATGGCGAAGTTACCTTTAACATGGACCAGTTCGACGATTTCGTAATTGTAAAATCTAACGGTATTCCTACCTATAACTTCGCTGTTTGTGTCGATGACCATCTTATGGGCATGACTCACGTACTGCGTGCCGAGGAGCATCTTTCCAACACTCCGAAGCAGCTGCTGGTTTACGAAGCACTGGGCTGGGAGCCGCCTAAGTTCGGTCATATGCCGATGATTCTGGCTATGGACCGTTCCAAGCTGAGCAAACGCCATGGCGCAACCTCCGTTGAAGAATTCCGCAGCCAAGGCTATCTGCCGGAAGCTATCATCAACTATCTGACTCTGCTTGGCTGGGGCCCCGGCGATGAACGCGAAATCTTCACTCTGGAAGAAACCGTTAAGCTGTTTGAGCTGGAGCAGATGAGCAAAAAGGCTGCTATTTATGACACCAAAAAGCTCACCTGGATGAACGGCCAATATCTGTCCGAGCTGCCGCTGGAAAAAATTCTGCCGGATGCTAAGCCCTTCTTCGTTAAAGACGGCCTGGTAACCGAAGAATGGTTCAACGATGCTGCCAACGAAGCATACTTTGAAAAGCTCGTAGACGTTGTACGTGTGCGTGTTAAAACTCTGCAGGAGGTTGCCGATGCTTCCACTTACTTCTTCAAGGATGTTGAAGAATATGATGAAAAGGGTGTAGCTAAGCACTTCAAGGCAGAAAATATTCCTGTTCTGGAGCAATGCATTGCAGCAATTAAAGCTGATGATGTATATGACCTGGCTTCTACCGAAGCAGCTTATAATAAGATTGCTGCCGACAACGGTCTGGCTCTGGGCAAGGTTATCCATCCGACTCGTCTGGCTCTGACCGGACGCACCGTAAGCCCCGGTATGTTTGACGTTATGGTTCTGTTGGGCAAGGAAAAAACCTTGGCACGTCTGGAAAAGGCTGTTGAGTTCATTAAAAGTTTATGATTGTAAAATAGCGATTGGCGGCTAGGTTTAGCGCGATTGCTTTAATTAAGCAGGAGGGCTTTCTTCCTGCTTAATTTTTACCAAGAGGTTCAAGGCTTGGGAAATGTTTTTGGAAAGGAGCTGCAGGCTATGAAAATCCTGTTGACAACATTATTATGCTTATGTTTATCTCTGCCGGTATTGGCAGACCAGCAGACTACGGTGCTTACCGAACAGACTTCTGTCGGCAAGGCAACGGCAACGCTGCCCTACATCGATGGCAGTAATTCCGCAGAGCTGGAAAAACAGGCCAACGCTTTGGTGCGCGATGCTGCAGCTAAGCTGGTCAAGGAGGTAGGCGGTCAGGGAAGTGTAACCTATAAGGTGATGCTGAACCGTCCGAGTCTGGTGAGCCTGCTGCTGGAGGCAGATAATGGCGGACGCAAGGCATATGCCGGACTGAATCTTGATCTGACAACCGGCAAGGAGTTCGAGGTTACGGATTTCTTTGTTGATAATGATAACGTAAAGGCAGCTTTGGGCAATTATGATAATGTGCTCTTCGGCGAAGAGGGCTTGTTTGTGCGCAGCAAGAAAAATGCTGCCTACAGCAGCTTTGTGCCCTACAGGGATGTAGTTACCTCCCTGCGTATCGGCGAAGCGGGACGCTTGCTGCAGCTGGCGAAAATTACTGATAAGGCTGCAGGCAAAACATTGCGTCTGCCTGCAAGCGGACTTATGGCGCTGAAGCTGGACAGCAATCCTTCCACCGGCTACGGCTGGCAATTTGCCTGCAGCTCACCGGCAGTAAGCAAGGTAGGCAGCTCGTTTACCATTCCGCGCGGTGATGAGGAAAGAATGGGTGCGCCCGGCGTTGAAATTCTGGTGCTGGCGGTTACCAAGCCCGGTACCTATAATATCCGCATGGATTATAAGCGCTCTTGGGAAAAAATGAGCCTACAAAGCTTTAACTTTACCGTTATCGCAGAATAAGCTAGAGGATGTGTTTATGGAAAAAGCATCAGTTTCTGTAAAAATATATAATAGTACATATGCATTAACGACCTCTGCTTCCGAAGAACAGGTGCTGAAAATAGCAGCAGAGGTAGACAGAAGAATGCAGGAGCTGGCAGAAAGCAAAAGGCTGCTGCAGACAGATAAGCTGGCCATCTGGACAGCGCTCGATCTGGCTGCCGAAAGACTGGAGCTGCAGGGAAAATGTGTGGCAATGAAGCAGGAAATGCAGCAGCAATCCGTGGAAGCGGAGCTGAAAATGCAGGAAAAATGTGCTGCGTTGGAGCAGGAGCTGCAGCAAAAGTGTATGGCAGCGGAGCAGAAAATGCAGGAAAAATATATTGCGCTGGAGCAGGAAATGCAGCAAAAGAATAACGTGCTGGCAGAAGAGCTGCAAAGGCTGCAGGCCAGATATGACAGACTGCTGGCAGCAGTGCGTGAAAGGTAGATAACAAATGAAAAAGAAAACAATAGAACTGCTTGCTCCCGCAGGCAGCTGGGAAGCATTAGAGGCAGCGGTAAATGCCGGTGCCGATGCTGTATATATGGGTGGTAAAGCCTTCGGCGCCCGTGCCTATGCCAGCAATTTTGATGAAGAAGAGATGGCCAAAGCGGTGTATTTTGCCCACATGCACCATGTGCGTCTGTATATTACGGTCAACACTCTTGTAGATGACAGCGAGCTGGAGGCCTTGTCCGACTACCTGCTGTTTTTGAATAACGTGGGCGTTGACGGACTTATTGTACAGGATTTGGGTGTTATCCGTCTGGCACGGAAAATAGTGCCGGAGCTGCCGCTGCATGCCAGCACGCAGATGAGCATTACCAACAGCAGCGGTGTAGACTTCGCTATGGGTGCAGGCATGGAGCGCAGCGTATTGGCGCGCGAGCTGAGCCTGAAGGAGATCGGTGCCGCCTGCAGCCGAGGCAGTGAAATCGAAACCTTTATCCATGGCGCTTTGTGCGTATGCTACAGCGGTCAATGCCTGATGAGCAGTCTTATCGGCGGCCGCAGCGGCAACCGCGGACGCTGTGCCCAGCCTTGCCGTTTGCCGTATAAGCTGCTCAACGCGAAAGATGAGGATATGCTGCAGGGCAAGGATGCAGGCCAGTATCTGCTGAGCCCTAAGGATATGAATACCCTGAGCATTTTGCCGCAGCTGATTGACGCAGGCGTTGTGTCCTACAAAATCGAAGGACGCATGAAGCGCCCCGAATATGTTGCGGTAGTAGTAGATGCTTACCGCCGTGCGATTGACAGCTATCTTGCCGGTGACTACAACGTGCCGGAGGAGGATTTGGCGAATATCGAGCAAATCTTCAACCGTGACTTCACCACCGCTTATCTGGAGCGTCGTCCCGGACGCACGATGATGAGCGACCGCCGTCCCAACAACCGCGGTGTGCTTATCGGCCGTGTAGCTAAGCTGGACAAAAACCGCAATAAGGCAGTTATTAAGCTGGATAAGGAGCTGCATCTGGGCGATGGCTTGGAGTTCTGGGTAAGCGTCGGCGGACGCGTGGGCACCACCGTTACGGATATGCTGTGCGGCGGCAATAGTGTGCAGAGCGCTGCTCCCGGCCAGCAGGTAACGATTGATGTGCCTAACGGAGTACGTTTGAATGACCGCGTTTTCCGTACTCTCGACAGCAGACTGATGAGCTATGCGCAGCAGTTCTTCGGACCGGACGCTAAAAAACGCATTCCGGTAGATGCCGTTGTTACTGCACGTTTGGGTGAGCCTATGACCGTTACGCTGACGGATGATGAAGGCAATGTCGGCTACGGCGAAACCGATTTTATCGTAGAGGCAGCACGCAAGCGTGCGCTGGATGAAGCCGGTGTGCGCAAGCAACTGGACCGCCTCGGTACGACTGAATATTTCCTGAACAGCCTGATCTTTGAGCATGATGAAAATGTTATGGTGCCGATGAGCGAAATGAACGAAGCACGCCGTATGGCATGCGAGGCACTGGATGCAGCGCGTCTGAATGCCTTCGCACTGGCGCGCACAGCGGTGCACAGCTTCAGCGAGCAATTAGTGCCGCAGGCACATAAGGCTAAACAGCATGAATCCGTTCTGGTAGTGCATTGCGACAGCGTTGAGAAGGTCAATGCTGCGCTGCAGGCAGGTGCTGAACGCATTCTCTTTGGCGGTGACTGCTTCAATCATCAGCTGCCGTCAGAGGCGGATTATGCTAAGGCTGCCAAGCTGGTGCGCAAGGCAGGACGTCAGCTGGCCTTTGCTACTCCGCGTATCATCAAAGAAGCACAGCTGGCATATTTCGATAAGCTCTTCACTCTGTGGGAAGAGCTGCAGCCGGATTTTGTTTACATCAACAACAACGGCCTGTGGCCATTGGCGAAGAAGCATGCTGCGCTTAATTTGGTAGCAGATATGTCTTTGAACATATTCAATAGCCAGACACTGCAGTTTTGGCAGGAGCAGGGCGCTGCAGGCGCAGTGCTCAGTCCCGAGCTGACCATGGCGCAGGTTGAGCATCTTGTGAGCGTCAGTCCGCTGCCTTTGGAATGCATGATTCAGGGACGTTTGGAAATGATGGTTTCCGAATACTGTGTAGGCGGCAGCTTCCTGGGTGCGTTGGATAAGGGTGCCTGCAAGTTTAACTGTGCAGAGCCTTTGTTCCTGGGTGACCGCAAGGATGCACGCTTCCCGATTGTGACGGACCAATTCTGCCGCATGCATATTCTGAATGCACATGAGCTTTCGATGACTGCCAATGTGCAGCATATGGCGGAAGCAGGCGTAGCGGCGCTGAGAATTGACGGCCGTGATTACGATGCAGCACGCTTGGGCGAGCTTGTGGCGCTGTACCGCAAGATTCTCGGCGGTGCGGTGGAGGCACCGGAAAATCTGCCGGGTACTACAAGAGGCCACTATTTCAGAGGCGTAATGTAAAAGTAAATGTCAGCTTGCGAAGCTGAATAAATTGAATAAGTCAAGGCTCCTGTCAGCAATCGCCGGCAGGGGCTTTTTGTCACATGTACAATTTGCTTGTCTAAGCATTTTTATATGCTTAATTATAAAATCAGAGATGGTTTTCAGGCTATAGCAATCATATGCAGCAGAAAAATTTGCCTGCATCTTTCCGTTCCTGCCTGATTTATGATATAATACTAAAGTTATAGAGAAAAAAGACCATACGGTCAGAAGATAAATTTAATAGGAAAAGAGGAATGTGAAATGACAAATGGATTTGCAGCCTTAAAGGTTTGTGCCCACACCGTAGAGCAGCTTCAGAAAATGGGCATCAAAAAGCCGATGCCGGTACAGGAGCAGGCTATCCCGGCGCTGTTTGCCGGACGTGACGTAATCGCCCGTGCGCAGACAGGTACAGGCAAGACACTGGCGTTCTTAGTGCCGCTGGCGGAAAAAATCGATACTGCCAAAAGCTATGTGCAGGCACTGGTAATTACGCCGACGCGTGAGCTGGCACAGCAGATTGCCACCGAAATGAAAAAAATTCTGGGCGAAAGCGATATCAAGGTGCTGGCTGTTACCGGCGGACGCGATTTCGAAACGCAAAAATATAAGCTGGAGGGACGCAGCCATGTGCTGATCGGTACTCCCGGCCGTCTGCTGGACCATATCCGCAAGGGTAACACCGATCTTGGCGGCGTGCGCTACCTGGTACTGGACGAGGTTGACGAAATGCTGCAGCAGGGCTTTATGGATGAAGCGCTGGAGCTGATTGCTATGACCGCGCCGGAGCATCAGACTATGCTTTGCTCCGCAACTCTGTCGGAAGAGGTGCGCAAGCTGGGACGCAAGCTGACGAAAAACTGCGCGCTGATTGATATCAATCCGGATCAGGCTACCGTTGAAAAAATCAAGCAGATTTGCCTGAAAACAACCGACGAATATAAGAACAAGGCTGTGGCAGCACTCATTGACCGCCTGAATCCTTATCTGATGATTGTTTTCTGCATGAGCAAGGAGCGCACCAAGGAGCTGGGCGACTGGCTAGGCATGCAGGGCTACAACGTTGATGTACTGCATGGCGAAATGTCTCCCGCCAAGCGCAAAACTGTTATGAAGGCCTTCCGTGATGCTAAGATTCAGATTCTGGTTGCCAGCGATCTGGCTGCCCGCGGATTGGACGTTGAGGGCGTAACCCATGTTGTGAACTACGATATTCCGCATGACGTCGACTGGTATGTTCACCGTATCGGCCGTACCGGACGTGCAGGCAATGAGGGCGAAGCAATTACGCTTTATACTGCCGACGAGGTTAAATGGCTGCGTAATATCGAAACCAAGCTGGGTATTCTGATGGAACGCCAAAACCTGGAGGGCGGTGTTGTGGCACGTCGCGTTGCTGTGGCTGCCAAAAAGAAAAAGCCCGCAGGACCTAAGCGCGGACGCAATTCCGTTGTTGATAAGCGCAAGGCTCCCAAAACCGGCAGCAACCGCCGTCAGGGTGCTAAAAAAGGTAAATAAGCCTGCTTAGAATTTTTAATCAAAGAATTATGGATGCTTCTCTTGCTTTACAGAGAGGCATCCATTTTTTCTTGTGTTGCAGAAGAATGTAACTTATGAGCCAATGTGCATTTTTTATCTTTTCAAGTATAGAAAAAATATGGTAAAATATAATGGAATAGGTATGCAATAAAAAAAGAACAGGAGGGCAGTATATGTTGACAATTCGTGAATATAAGCAGGCAGCAACGCTGGAGGAGGCCTGGCAGCTGAACCAGAAGCGTCCTAACCGCGTGCTTGGCGGTATGCTGTGGATGCGCCTGAGCAAGGGCAATGTGCAGACAGCGATTGATTTGTCGGCTTTAGGCCTGGATACAATAGAGGAAACAGAAACGGAATTCCGCATCGGTGCGATGGTGAGCTTGCGCCAGCTGGAGCTGCATGCGGGCTTTACCGCCTACAGTGAGGGAGCAAATAAGGAGGCGCTGCGCCATATCGTAGGTGTGCAGTTCCGCAATCTTGCTACCGTAGGCGGCAGCGTGTTCGGCCGCTTCGGCTTTTCGGATGTGCTGACCTTGCTTTTGGTTATGGACAGCTATGTGGAATTATACAAGGGCGGTATTGTGCCGCTGGCAGATTTTGTGAATATGCCGTATGACAGAGATATTCTGGTACGCATTATTGTTAAAAAGACAGCAGCGCATTACAGCTATAAATCCGTGCGTATCAGCAAAACCGACTTTCCGGTGCTGACCTGCGCGGCGGCGCTGACGCAGGAAGGCGTGCAGGTTGCAGTGGGCGCACGCCCGGCGAAGGCTGCGCTGGTGAAGGATGCAGAGCAGCTCGCAACTTTGCCTATGACTGCCGAGAAGGCGCAGGCCTTTGCGGAATATGCTGCCGGCTTATTGCCGACGGAAACTAATCCGCGCGGCAGTGCTGCGTATCGTACACACCTGATTAAGGTGCTGACAGCAAGATGTTTAACAGAACTGGGAGGTAAGGCCTGATGGAGATAACCTTAACCTTAAATGGCAAAAAGCTGACCCGTATGGTGGAGGCTGATACAGTTTTACTCGATTTTCTGCGCAAGGAAGGCTGCTACAGCGTGAAGCGCGGCTGTGACACTACCAACTGCGGTTTGTGCACTGTATTTATGGATGATAAGCCGGTGCTTTCCTGTGCTATCCTGGCAGCAAGAGCTGCAGGCCGCAGCATCGTAACGATGGAGGGAATGCAGCAGGAGGCAGCGCAGTTCGGTGCTTTTATTGCAGACCAGGGCGCGGAGCAGTGCGGCTTCTGCAACCCCGGCATGATTATGAACGCTATCGCGCTGCTGCGTGAAAACAGCGAGCCTACGGAAGCAGAAATCAAGGAATTTCTGGCAGGCAACCTGTGCCGCTGCTCTGGCTATGAGGGACAGCTGCGCGGAATTCAGAATTTTATCGCCTGGAAAAAAGCTCAGGCGCAGGCATAAGGAGGGGAGCTGCAGATGAAAATAGTTAACCAATCCTACCGCAAAAAGGATGCCATGCAGCTGGTGACAGGCCAGCCTGTCTACACCGATGACCTGGTACCTAACGATTGCCTGCTTGTCAAGGTGCTGCGTTCTCCGCATGCAAACGCTATTATTGAAAACATCAACACCGCTATTGCAGCCAAGGTGCCTGACATCGAAGCAATTTATACCTGGGAGGACGTGGACCAGGACGGCGAGCGCTGCACCTACGCAGGCCAGACCTATCCCGAACCGAGTCCCTATGACCGCCTGCTGCTGGACCGTCATGTACGCTTTGTGGGTGACATTGTAGCGATTGTTGCCGGCAAAACGGAAAAGGCTGTCGACAAGGCGCTGTCTTTGATTAAAGTAAAGTATCAGCTGCTGGATGCAGTGCTTGACTTCCGCACTGCGCTGGATAACCCTGTGCTCGTGCATCCAGAGGATACCTGGAAGGCGAACTGCCCGGTTGGTGCCGACAATAAGCGCAACCTGTGTGCCCATGAGGTTATTGAGGATGGCGAGGTTGATAAGATTCTGGCGGAATGCGATGTTGTTATCGACCAGACTACTCATACCAAGGCTGTACAGCAGGATATGATGGAGCCGTTTGTAACCTACTGTTCTATTGATACCTACGGCCGTCTGAACATCCTCAGCTCTACGCAGATTGTTTTCCACTGCCGCCGCATTATTGCCAATGCGCTGCATATCCCCAAAACCATGGTGCGCGTGGTTAAACCGCGTGTAGGTGGCGGCTTCGGCGCTAAGCAGAGCTGTGTAAGCGAAATGTATCCGGCCTTTGTTACCTGGAAAACAAAAAAGCCGAGTAAGATGATTTTCTCGCGTTATGAATGTCATATAGCTTCCAGCCCGCGCCATGAGATGGAGGTGCGCGTGCGTCTTGGTGCTACTAAAGAAGGCAAAATCCGCGCGATTGATTTATATACTCTTTCCAATACCGGTGCTTACGGCGAGCATGGTCCCACGACCGTCGGCCTTTCCGGTCACAAGTCTATTCCTCTGTACCGTACCGAGGCCTTCCGCTTCGGCTTTGACGTAGTTTACACCAACCTGCAGGCTGCAGGTGCTTATCGCGGTTATGGTGCTCCTCAGGGTATCTTTGCTGTGGAGTCCGCTGTGAACGAGCTGGCAGCACGTCTGAAAATGGACCCAATTAAGCTGCGCGAGATGAATATTACGCGTGAGGGCGATATTATGCCTGCATATTACGGTGCGCCCAACACAAGCTGCGCGTTGGACCGCTGCCTGGAGCAGGTACGCGAGATGAGCGGCTGGGAGCAGAAGTTTCCGCTGCAACAGCTGCCTGACGGCAAGGTGCGCACAATGGGCGTGGCTATTGCGATGCAGGGCAGTTCCATTCCTTACTGCGACGTTGGCGGTGCTACCCTCAAAATTAACGACGAGGGACATTACACTCTGCTGATCGGTGCTGCCGATATGGGCACCGGCTGCGATACCGTTCTGGCGCAGATGGTAGCAGAGGTTTTGGAATGTGATTACGATAACATTACCGTATTCGGTGCGGATACCGATGCTTCTCCCTATGATTCCGGTTCCTACGCATCAAGTACAACCTATATTACAGGCAAGGCCGTAGAAATCTGTGCTCAGCGTTTAAGAGGCAAGATTTGCCAGCTGGGCGCAAGACTTTTGGAATGCGGCACGGATCAGGTTGTCTTTGACGGACGCGAGGTGCGTGATACCGTCAGCGATAAGACTGTGAGCCTTGTTGATATTGCTACCGCTTCTATGGTTAATAACGATATCGCTCTGGAAGAAACCGTAGAGCAGAACAGTGTGCTGTCCCCGCCGCCGTTTATGGCCGGTGTGGCCGAGGTTGAAACCGATTTGCTGACAGGCGAAGCACAGGTAGTAAACTTCTACGCATCTGTTGACTGCGGTACTCCTGTTAATCCGCATCTGGCGAAGGTACAGACCGAGGGCGGTATTCTGCAGGGCATCGGCATGGCGCTGATGGAAAACGTAACCTACAGTCCTAAGGGACGTATTTACGAAAACTCCTTCATGCAGTACAAGGTTCCCTGCCGCGAGGATATCGGTCATATCTATGTTGACTTTGCCAGCAGCTATGAGGAAAGCGGTCCCTTCGGTGCCAAATCCGTAGGCGAGCTGGTAATCAATACTCCGGCTCCGGCGATTGCCGACGCAATTTATCAGGCAACCGGCAAGCGCTTCATGACGCTGCCGATTACCCCGGAAAAAATTGCTATGGGCGTTGACGAAGAATAAGATTTTTATTTATTACAGTTCAGGCAGAGAACAGTGAGGTTCAGACAAAAGTGTTGGAGAAATACTTTCATTTGTAATATAATTAAAAGAAATATAGCTTATGTTATTTGGAAAAAGCTTAGAGAAGGGCATTACTTTATAAACTAGAATCAGTAAATTTTAGTGACAAAGGAGCGGATAAGCATGGGCATATATAGAAAGGTATTACGCTATGGCTTGAAAAAGCAGGCGGAGGCTAGTCAGGGCAGCTTGGCAAGGACTGCTGACAGACTGAGGATTTTAAGTTCAGTGCTGGCAGCAGGCTTTGTTGTGCTGCCATTTTTTTGCGGTGAAGCATTCGCTGCCGGCAGCATTGTGCGCGTGGACAGCGACAAGAATCTTATGCAGTCGGGCAGAGCAGATATTTATGCAGAGTCAGTGCATGGCGACGTAGGCTTGAACCGCTTTAAGGATTTCAAGGTGGGAAACCAGGAGCTGGCAAATCTGTATTTTCAGCAGGCGAAGGACAGCGCTGCCTTTAATACCCTGGTCAATACGGTGGACAGCAGGATTGATATTAATGGTACGGTGAATGCCATCCGTGACAACAAGGTTGGCGGCAATCTGTACTTTTTGAGCAAGGACGGCATGATTGTGGGCACGAGCGGCGTGGTTAACGCCGGCTCGCTGACGGTGCTTGCTGCGGAAAACAGCTTTGAGAATGCGAAGGCTGCCAGTGAGGCCCTGCAGAAGCAGAATTGGGAGCTGAGCTCTAAGGGCACTATTGATGTAAGCGGCACGCTCAATACTGCTACAGGCATCGATCTGCGCGCGGCTTATATCAACGTGGCGAAGGCTAAAGGCTCGAGCTTTGCACCGCAGCTGCGTACAGGCATGCTTTTTTATACGACGGTGAATACCGATGGTCTGGTCAGCAATGCGGCCGTGAAGGACGGCAGGCTGACGGCGACGGTTGACAGCAGCGGCAATATTGTGATTGCCGACCCGAACGATGCGGATAATGCTGCGCTTAAGGGCGATGGCAGCATCAAGCTGCAGGCTTCGGCAACGAAGAAGAATGCAGCGCAGAGGTTTTTAAATTCTGATAGCCTGACAAATACCGTGGAGGCGAAGGTGAATATCGCTGAGGGTGCCAAGCTGGACGCTGCCGGTGATGTGCTGGTGAGCGCTGAGGCAACGCATGACAGCAACCGTAATGTGGTCGAGATTCTCGATATTGCGGCCTTCGCCAAGGCCGACGTAAAGGTTGACGGCGAGCTGAAGGGACGCAATATTACCGTTACAGCCAACGCTGTGAACAGTCTGGACAGCAAGAATTTGAAGAGCATTTACGACGGTCTTGACAGAACAGCGGAGGAGATTACCAACGCTATGGGCTATAAGATTACGGTCAACGATGCGTTGGCAGATGCGATTGGCTCGACGCTGGAGGACAGAGGCGTCTTTGGCAAGGGCGGCAAGTATTTCGATACTGTGAATAATGTTATCGAGCAGCTGTATATGCCCTTTGGCTTTGCTAATGCAGAAGCGACGATTAGCGTGGGCAGCGCAGGCAAGCTCACTGCGTCCGAGAATATCAGTGTAGCAGCGAACAGCTCGGCGAGCAACAATTTTAAGGTTGAGATTCAGCCGAAGCTGCAGCAGGGTGACGCCAACAAGCTGAAGTATTTTACTGGCGGCTTTGTTTATGTAGATACGGACAGCAAGGCGACGGTGAATATCGACGGCAAGCTGAAGGCAGAGAAGAATCTGGCAGTAACTGCCAAGGCTGTGGATACAAGCATCGGCACGATGGTGGTGAAGCCGCCGCGCATTCTGGATAACGGTCAGGGCGGTGACAGCAAGGACGATGGCTCGTTCTATACTGGACTGGCGATGGCGATGAACGTTCAGAACAGCGCTGCCGTGGTTAACCTTGGTACAACAGGCTCAGCGGCGAAGGATAAAAATAATCCGCTGCTCAAGGCCGGCGGTGCGCTGACAGTTAATGCAGTGAATGTGAACACCCTCGCAAGCACTGCTTCCATAACGGTTAAAGAAAATACGCCGCTCAATACGGCTATCAACATCTCCAGCACGCAGGGCAAGGCTGTTATCAATGACAATGCAGCGCTTGAGGGCGCACAGGTACAGCTGAACAGCAAGCATATGCTCAATAAGCTGAGCGTGACGGCAGACTCTTCGATAGGACCGGAGCTGTCGGGCAGTCAGTGGGTGGTCAACACGCCGCAGGCGAAGCATGGTCTGGATGAGCTGCGTAAATTCCTCTCCGGTGTCAACGAAGGACCGAAGGTCAGCGCAGCAGCTGGTCCCAATATCAAGAAGGATAAAAAGACCTGGGACCAATATTTCAATTTTGGTATGAGCTTTGGTTTGGCGCTGGTGGATAACGAGGCGCGGACGAATATCGCTGCAGGTGTGCCGATTACGGCTACAGGAGGCAATCTGGCGCTTACAGCAGCAGTCAGCATTGGAGATTCGCAATTTGCAACGAAAAACCTGCTCAATGCGGCGAACCGCGATGATCCCTTAGGCGTTAGTGCGGCTATAGGCGTGGAGGATATGCACAATACGGCAGAGGTGAATGCTGCGGAGGATAGCGGCTCGGAGCTGGCAGCTAAGGGCAATATCAATATTACTGCCAATGTAGATAATTCCTACCAGCGCGTCAATAAGCTGGTGGATGCTGTAAAGTCAGGCTGGGAAAGCTTCTATAACTATTGGTCGACGGGCGGCAAGCTTGAGGATGATGCTGCTAGTGATGCCAAGGCGAAGGTGCAGCAGATCGAGACGATTGTTGCTGATATCCTGACTATGGCCAGCAAAAACTCGGCGGAAGCTTTTGTTAAAGATAAGCAGTTTGCGATGAAATCAAAGGCTGCCATGGAAATACTGACGGAGCTGACAGGTGCGACCGAGCTGAAGAATGCGCTCGAGAATCTGCTCAATGCGTCTAATTATGCGAATATGTACGTTTCCGCTTCGACGGACAAGCCGCTCATGAGCAAGCCCGATATCACGACGATGATTACAGGCACTGTCGGCGTGCAGAATCTGGCGAACAATGCCAGGGTGAATATCGGTGCGCACAAAAGGCTGACGGCCGGGGCAGATGTGGCGCTGGCTGCGTCCGTAACGGAGCAGAATGCTCTGCTCGCAGGCAAGTGGCAGTTAATTCCCGATATTTTTACGAATGATGCAGGCCAAAACGGTCTGGGTGCGTCGGTGGGCGTGCAGAACGCTGCCAATAAGAGCGAGGTGCGCGTCAATAATGGCGTAGGCATCAGTGCTGGCAGCGGTGCTGTCGCTATGCAGACGGCCAACGATATTATCAATACCTCGCTCGTCATGGGCGGTGCGAAAACCAGCTCGCTGGGCATCACGGGCATGGTGAACTATGTAGGCGGCTCGTCGGCAGCAGAAACGCTGGTCGATGACGACGTCAGCTTAAGTGCGGCTAAAAAGCTGCGGCTGGCGGCAGCCAACGACACTGTACTGACAGCGGTAACAGGTGACTTTGGCTATTCCCAAGGCAGCTCTGTCGGCGTGAGCACGAGCGTTATTGATTATAATGTCAAGACGCTGGCGCAGCTGCGCAATCTTGAAGGCACGGACAGCGCAGGCAAGGGCAGCATCACTGCGAGTGCGCTGGACGTGAACGCGCATACCGACGGCATTATCAACAACTTTGCTTTGGCAGGCGTGGCGAGCAAGAGCAGCAACGCGAATAAGGACGCAGGCGGTGTGAGCACGTCTACCTCGGACGGCAAGGCTAAGGAGGGCGTGGAGAAGGCCGAGGTGAAGGCAGAAGAGAAAAAAGATGACACCAGTGCAGGCGGCAATGATAAAAATGATGATAAGGTGCAAGGTACCTTGCGTGCAGGCGGCGATAAAAAGAACGACAGCAAGAAGCTGGAGGAAAGCGTTATCAAGGTTGATGCCGCAGGCAGTGTTGCGTGGAACTACGTGAAGGATGAAACAGACGCTTCTATAGATAATGTTCAGATAGAGCTGCTGCGTCCCGCAGGCACTGATAAGACCACGAGCGTGGCTATTGCGGCAGAGGACAGCTCCTACATTGGCGCGTACAGCGGCTCTGCTGCCTTGAGCAAGTTTGGCTTTGCGGGAGAGGAAGCCAGCTCGACGAAGTTCGAAGGCATGCTGAGCGGTGCGATAGCGGTCAACGATGTGCATAAGTCGACCACGAGCGCTTTGCGCCGTGCCGAGCTTAATAATGCGGACAACGTGACGAATCTGGCGCAGAACAGCGGCGCACAGGCAGCAGCAGGCTTAGCCATGGGCGTGGAGCTGGGCAAGCGTGCAGGCAGCGTGGATATCAATCTTGGCGGCTCCGGCTCGGCCAACTATGTGGACAGCACGGTGCTGGCCGAAATGACGGGCAATGTCATGAAGAACGGTGCGCTGAACGTGAGCAACGTTGCCTATGACAAGGATGTGCAGGCTGGCGGCGGCATTAATTTTGAGTTTTCACGCGGCAATGCGGCGGCAGGCGCAGCCATCAGCATCAGTGATGTGGACAACAAAATCAGCGCCGTAATGCAGGACAACCGTATTGGCACGCAGGATAAATTAGCCGGCAGCATCAGCAATCTGGCCTTGAGCAATCTGGTGCAGGTTGGCACAGCAACGTCCATCGGCGTGCTGGTGGGCAGCAAGGCTTACTTCATGGGCGACGTGGCGATTGCCGTAAATATGGTGGATAATGATGTGCAGGCGCAGGCCGGCAGCAACACAATTTATGCGCAGTCCGTGGCGAATGAAGTACGCGATGGCAAGCTGCAGGTCAATGAAAAGCAGAACCAGTACATCGACGCTATCAATTCCACTGCGGATAACGGCATCATTGTCGAGGAGAAAACAGGCAAATTCTATAAGCTTGATGCCAATGGCAGCAAGCAGTACATCGTGGGCGAGGGCGCAAGCTATGTCTATGAGGACAATGGCGCGGCGGCAGACATTTACGATGCGAATAATAAAATTTCTTATGACGAAACGACAGGCAAGCTTACGGACAGCCACGGCAGAACGCTGGTGTTCAATAGCAAGCGTAGCTTTGTCGATGAAAAGACCAAGGCCGGCGTAGATGTTACGGCTGCTGCAGCGGCGAACATTCTCGACCTTGACGCACAGGCGGCGCTGGCGCAGGCCAACGGCTCGCAGGGCGTGGCGCTGGGCGCGGAGGCGAATAAGGACGGCTCTCTGACCTATAAGAGCAAGACGCTGACGGCGGAAAGCGCAGGCAATGTTATCGTGGGCAGCGCGATTGCCGTAGCAGCGAAGGCCAGTGAAGGCAGCTACGGCGGCAGCGCCGCTGTGGCGACGAACATCAATCATATCAAGAACAGCTTTAATGCTGCGGCTAGTGATAATAATATTACTGCATCCGGCAAGGACGGCGTGAAGATTACTGCTGCCTCCGACACGCTCATGGTAGCAGTGGCGGCTGGTGCAGCTGCTTCCGCAGGCACGGATAAGGTTTCTGTCGATCTGGCAGGCTCGGGCGTAGATAATACGTTGCATAATGATACGCTGGCAAGTCTGACGGGAGGCAACATCAAGGCCGACAATGTGGAGGCTGTAAGCAGCACGAAATCCTTGCTGGTCGGCGTTGCCGGACAGCTTAGTGCAGTGATTACGGGCCAATATGGCGGCGCAGCAGGCCTGACGTGGGCGCAAAGCGATCTCGATAATACGACGGGTGCTTATGTAAGCGGTTTGAAGCTGACTGGCTATAATGGTAAGAATAAGCTTTTCAAGGCTGAGGCGATAAATGACAGCAGCATCGTGACGGTGGGCGCAGGCGTGAGCGCGGCGCTTGCCAGTGGCGCGGCGACAGGCGCTTATGCAGGCAGCTATGGCAAGAATGATACCAAGGCTGTTGTTGATGGTGATAGCAGCATTGAGAGCGCAGGCAGCATTGAGGTCAGCGCAAAGGATAACAGCAGCATCAATACGGCGGCTGGCAGCATAGAGCTTGCAGGCAGCAAGGATGTGGCAGTGACGGTAGGTGGCGCTGTAGTCAACACGCAGCTGGGCAGACATGTACAGGCACAGCTCAATGATACGCAGCTCGAGTTGGCGAAAAATACAACAATAAACGTTCTGGCTAACGATAAGTCGTCGACGCTGAACCTCGCCTTGGGCGGTGGCATAGCTATTGGCGGCGAGATGGCCGGCGTTGCGGCGCAGGGCAGCGTGGCTGTGCTCTCTGCTGACGGCGTGACGCAGGCGACCTTTGATAAGGTCAAGCTGCAGGCTGAAGCAGATGATGTTGCGGTAAGCGTCAAGGCCAACAGTGACAACAGGCTGACGAACAGTGCGGATGCTCTGGCTATTGGCGGCGGTGGTCTGGGCGGCGGCGCTTTAGGTGCGGCGGTCAGCGTGCTGACGAACAGCCGTGACACTGTTGCGCAGGCTAAGGGCGGCAGCTGGCGAGCAGGTGCTGCGCTGGTGCAGGCCAACAGCAAAACTAAGGTGGAGCACGTCACGACAGGCGTGAGTGCTGCCGCAGGCGCTGAGGGCGCAGGCGCACTGACAGCGTCCGTGCAGGTCAACGTGCTGGAGGACAAGACAGAGGCCTATGTGCAGCAGGTGCAGGGCAGCGTGAAGAGCCTGACGGTGAATGCCGACAGAAATATGGATATAGCTGCCTATAACAATGGCTTTGCGCTGACTGCCAGCATGATTAGCGGCAGCGTCGGCGCAGGCGTGACGACCGTTGATGATAAGGCCAGCATTTTGGCCGGCTTGGCAGATAGCAAGCTGCAACGTGCTGATAAAAGCGCGGACGTAAAGGTGACGGCGAAAAACAAGACCAGCATAGAGACAGAGGTTTCCAGCAATAATGTGGCGCTTTCTCTCGGTGCGGCCCTCGGTACGGGCGTTGAGGTGGTGAATCTTGAGGCGCAGACTGCTGCCCTAGTGAAAAATTCTCAGCTAGGCGATAGCAAGAATGCCTTCCATAATATCGACATTACGGCGGACAATGAGGTCAGCAACAAATTTACGAACGTTGTCGACAGCACTGCTTCGCTGGCAGGCGTAGCGGTAGGCGTGGGCGTAGCCAACATCAACACGCAGACAACGGCGACGGTGGACGGCAGCAAGCTCTATGCCGATAATATTAAGGTTACTGCTGACGAAAGGCGCACAGCAGATGCGCAGCTCGTTGGCGCAGCAATTGGCGGTTTGGCCGTAGGTGTGAACCTGATGTATACGAATCTGGGCGGAGAGCTGCAGGATGCCTATACCTATGATGTATGGAACGAAAATAAGCAAAGCTACGATACATATACAACGTATACGCAGGCTACCGATAGCGTGGAAAAGCAATACGTGACGGATATTCAGGGCATAGCAGGCGAAGGCCTTACCGGCACGAATGCGGCGCTCAAGGCGCTGCCTGCTAATTCCGTGGCAGAGGTGAAGCTCAATAAGGGCAGCGCAGCCGGCAAGGTTGGCGTAAATATCAAGGGCAGCACGCTGGAGGCCGGGCAGGCAGTGCAGGCTGCGGCACATGGAACGAACAATGTCAATAGCGATATCCGTCAGGCAGCAGTCGCAGGAGCGTTTGTGGCGGTGGCAGGCAATCGCACGAGATTCCGCGAGGAGCAGAGCGTGCAGCTTGCTGAGGCGATAATCAAGGGCAAAAGTGTGGACATCAGCTCGCTGACGGATGGCAATATCAAGCATTATACGGGACAGGGCGGCTTTAGCATCGAAGCCTACAGCGACACTGTTTCCTATATTAAGCACAGCGGTGCGAACAAGCTGCAAATCAACGGCTCAACAATTACAGCGACGGATAAAGCCACGCTTAGCGCACAAAATAAGGTGCAGCTGGATAATAAGGCGCTGGCTGTCAACATTGGCGGCGTCAGCGCAGGCCGTCTGGTGCTCGAAAGCAAGGATAGTCTGGCCGCCGGCGTGGAGCTGGGCAAGCAGACTGCCGGCAGCGTAGAAGGCAAGAGCCTCAGCATTACTGCTGAAAACGCAGGCAAGGTCAAGGACGAAATCGAGGCAGGCGTGACGGTCGGTGTGATTTCGATTCATGGCAGCAGTGCTGAATCGCGTGCCCTTGGTGCGGCGGACGTTTATGTAGGCGCTGGCAGCAGCCTTAGGGCGGACAGCGCAGAGCTGCAGGCAAAGATAGGCCGCGACAGCGATTATACGACGGAAGCAATCAACAATGCAGTGAGCGTGTCCGCAGGCTTGGATGTAACGGTTAACAGGGCGCTGACGGAAAACGCGATGCAGAGCAATGTTTACCTTGGCGACATCAGCGCAGACTCTAAGCTGGCAGCTTTGCGCGTGCAGGCGCTGAACAATAACAGCAGCAATGCTTACGTCTATTCCTTTGGCTTGGGCATTATAGCAGGCAGCGGCAACAACTTTGCGAAGGCGGAGGAAAACAGCACCGTCGCCATTTCTCTCGATGGCGGCAAGGGGCTGACGCTGCAGCAGCTGGACGTGCTGGCAGAGAATGTGCAGAGCGTGACGGCTAAGGCTGATGGCAGCGCAAGTGCCATGCTGGAGATTTCGCCCTATACAGCTAAGGCTACGCATGACGCTAAGGCGCAGACGAGCGTGACGCTCAAGGGCGAGCTGACAGCGGCGGACAGCATGAGCGTACAAGCGCTGCGCAGGGAGAATACCAACCTCAAGGCGGATGCGCTGACGAACTCTTTAGCCGGCGGCGGCGATGCTTCTGCGGATAATAAGAGCACTGGCAAAGCCTTTGTCGAAGCCTCTGCGGCTAAGCTGACCAGCGGCAGCGATATGCTGCTCAAGGCAGATAATAATGTCAAGCTGAACAGAGCAGAGGGCTATAACGAGATGCTGTGGGGACAGGGCTATTCCGACTTGGTCGGCGTCAATACTGCAGGAGTTGACAATAGCATTACGGCAGAGACGGCCGTAAGACTGCAGGACAGCAGCCTGCAGAGCAAAAAGGGTCACGTGCAGCTGGCCAGCCAAAGCGAGGAGGACCTGCTTGTTAATGCCTATGTCTATTCCTCAGGCATAATTGATGCCACAGAAACGCGCGTCACTAATAACATTAACAATGACAACCGTATTGAGCTGACGAACTCGAACATCAAGACAAGCACAGCCTATAAGGATATTACGCTGGCAGCAGCGGACGACCTCAAGCTGTACACCAGTGCTATTGCTGAAACGCCGATTGGCGTTTTAGCCGGCAGCAATGCTGTGGTGAAGAATGCTCTGCAGCGCACGAATGCGCTCGGGCTTTACGGCGCAGGCGAGCTGTACAGCATGAACGATATCAACTACTATGCAGGCAAGCATCTCGATGGCAGCTTGGGACGCATCGAGCTGGATGCGCAGGCGATAAATTATAATGGCAGCGTTATTCCCGTGGTGCTGAGTCCTTCGCTTAACAATGAGGTTACACAGCAGAACGAGCTCTTCATGCAGAGCGGCGCGAGCAACAGCGTGCGGCATACGAATATCTATGCTGACGCAGGCGAGGAGCTGGTATTTGTCCATACAGGCCGTGATACCAGCTATGGCGGTGATGAAGAGGGCGGCTATGTAACCGAGGATACCGGCAGCAAGCATTATAATAAGCTTGATAAAAACAGCGTTGATATCAACGGCAGCATGGCTGCAGGCATGGATAACAGGATTAACATCGTTGTCGGTGCAGCAGGCGATATCGCGCTGTTCGATGAGGACGAACGCAAGTCACTGACGAATAAAACGGCACTCAGCAAGGAGGAGCTGCAGGGCAAAATTACTGTTGCAGGCAGCGAGGTGCTTGATGCGCAGGGCAAGCCCACAGGTGCGAACAGCGGCCTGACTGAGGAAACGGCAGCGACTATTAAGGACAGCATTAAGCTTGGCTCTGTTGATTATGCGCAGACCTTGATGAACCGCTACAATGAAATCATGCTGCTGATAAGCGAATACGCCAGCGACGGCGCCGACAGTGCTTCCTATATTGGCTATAAGGCCGAGGCGGAGCGCCTGCTCAGTCAGATGGAAAAAATGGGCGAGGTTTCCTATGTCGATGGCAAATATGTGCTCAATGCCAGGAAGATGGTGGACTACGTGGAGATTCCAGAGCTGACGGCATCCGGCGGCAACATTGCTATCAACACGTCCGTCCTGAAGAGCAGCAAGGCGACAGGCTCGCTGGCAGCCAACGGCAGTCCGGAAATCAACGTAACCAACAATACCAACCTTATGCTGCGTCTGCAAAGAATCAACGTGGACGATGGCGGCGGACGATTGCTGTATAACAATGAGCAGCTGACCGGCAGCACGAGCAGCGATTTTAATAATAATATCAGCAAGCTCAATAAAAAAGCCAATGCGGCAAGCGGCGGCTTCCAAAGCGTGAAGTCGGAGACAGGCATTGGCGGCAGCATCAATATCAAGGGCAATTACAGCGGTGCGCCCTTAGATTATAGGGTTGTGGAGGACGGCAAGGCTTCCTATGGACAATATTTGCCGCAGGCCGATATTATCGTCAGCGGTGATGTGTATAATAAAAATGGTTCGATTAAGATTACGAGCCAGAATAACAATATCACTATCGCCGGAGCATCGGCGCAGGACAGCGTTTCTGTGCTGGGCGCGAGTGTTGCGCTTTCAGCAGGCGGCTCGATTACACAAACCTTCACTGATGGCATTGTGAATATCGACCACGATCCGCGGCAATTTTTTAATAAACAATATGATAAGCTGAAAAAAGATAAGGAAAATATTTACGATATCACAGGGCCCAATGGGGTGCCTTATGATGGCATGGAGCCCACGGGCAGCTTTATCGCCGGCGGCGTCATCTCCATCAACGCTACGGATATCAATGTCGACGGCATTGTCCAGAGCGGCTATGGTGATTATGGACTGTGGATGAGTAATGATAAAAACGTGGAAGCGGCGATAAATAAGATTAAGAGCAGCTATAAGGAGGGCGACAAGCTCACCGATGATTATGTCAAGGGCAACGATGCGTACCGGATTGTCAAGGGCTCTGCTTATTGGGACTATGATGCAAAATGCTATAAGTACAGAATTGGCGCCTACTACAATCCTGCAAGCAATACAATCATTCTGGAGGATGTCAATGCCTCAGGCGGACAGATTTATCTTACCGGCCGCATTTCCAGCATCGGTGCCGGCAGGCTTTACTGTCTTGATGGCACGAGCAATATTACTATAGAGTCTAACCTTCCTTATAACATGAAGCTGGGCAGCCTCATCACGAACGATGTCAAAGGACGCGTCAGCATCACGGATACTGCCGGTTATTCTGTATCTTATAATAATAAGAAAATTCCTGTGGCGAGGGTGACGGAGTACACCAATGGCATGATGGAGACCTATTATGTCAGCAGCGGTGGTACGAAGTATGAATATATGGCGAACTACTTTGATGGAGACAAAGGAGGCGAATATAAGCCTAAGGCCGGCTTGCGCTATACGTGGACAAGCGGCACGAAGAACACTGATTACAAGCGCTATACCCATGATGATATGGATGGCGGCTGGGGACTGTGGGACCTGGAGGAGAAGGATAAGGATCTGCAGGAGTGGTCGACGCAGGAGAACCTTACAGGCAGCGGCAGCAGTGCTAATGAGGCGCGCAAGGATGGCGTGGTGGTTCAGGAGACGAATGATACGCGCAAAACCTTTATGGAGTACGAGCATAACCAGCTGGGAGAAGCTGTGCGTACTATCGAAAGCGAGCGTTATTATAGCACCGGATTATTTGGCTGCCATAAGCACCATGAGGTGACCTGGAAGGAGGAGACGGGCAGTACGGATACGTATTTTGCCAGCGCCAAGGCAGATTATCCTATCGAAGTAAAATTCCTTGGCCAGAAGGCTGAGGAGTCGGCTGTCAAGGTGCACAATGTTATGGGCGGCATTGAGATGAGCGGCTCTATCGGCAACACGCAGCTTTATGAAGGTACGGATGCAGCAGGCAATATCACCCACAACACCAAGGGCACAGTACTGATAAATTCCGGCAGGATTGATGTCGGAGAGCCGGTGAAGCAAAGTGGCGGCGCTCTGTATGGCCGCATAATCAGCGTTGCCGGCACGGGCAATCTGGAGAATATCAATATTGCAGCTGGAGACGATGTTTACTTGAAGCTTAAATCGTGGAGTCAGGCTGGCGGTGAGGTCACGGTTAATGTCAGCAACCTCGCCGGAGCGAAGGGCAGACTGCATCTAGATGCGAATTCCGGCGAGCTGAGTGAAAGTGGCTACAGATGGAAGCTGCTTGAGATTACGAACAGCTCCAGCAACGGCGATATTATTTATGCAGGCAACAATGCTATCGAGGCGGATCGTATCAACCTGACAGCTGCTAATGGCAGCATTTATGGTGATGGCAGCGATGGTTCGGCTATGAAGATTAAGGCAGGGCAGAATGCTGCCGGAGATGACAGCCTCAGCGCTTCGATTAACGTGAAGGCGAAGGGCGATATCAATATTGAGCAGGTCGAGGGCAATCTGCGCCTTGGCAGAGTTTATTCGAGCACAGGCGACGTAACGCTGAAGTCGGCAGGCAGCATAATTGATGCATTGCCGGAGGAGGCTGCGGCCAAGGGCAGCGAGGAAAGCCGTCTGCAGCGCTGGAAAAATATCGGCCTCATCGAGGGCGGCAACAGCAGGCTGCAGGAAATCAAGAGCAGACTGAATCAGGAAAAGGGACTGGGCAGCTATGCTGCTTGGGACAAAACGGCATTGCTCTACGCTGTTTCTGAGAGCATTCTGCAAAAGACGGCAGAAAGCCTGGACCAGACCTCGACGAAGGATCCGAACGTCATCGGCAGGAATATCACGCTGACGGCGAACGGCAGCGTCGGTCAGCGCGGCGAGACGAAGGAAATTACGCTTACCGGGATTTTGGCGAAGAATGCTGACGGCAGCTATAAGAATGCCAATGCGCTTAATGATTTGAAGACCTTGGGGCAGGCAGATGTGACGAATGTTACGCTGCGCAAGGCTGCTGATGGCAAGCAAATCGCCGTGATTGACGAAACGCAGACCTTGGGCATCCAGCAGACGACGAGCAACGGTCAGGGCAAAATCAATATTCAGGCTGCGGCTAAGGGCGGCCAGGGCGACATCTTCCTGCAGGGACGCGAGGAGGTTAGCCTTGAGAAGAACTTCGCTGGCCGTGCAAGCAAGGACCTCAATATCGAGACGCTTATGACCGGCAACGGCAGGGCGACGGTTACGAGCCTCGGCAGCATCAACAAGCTGGCTGCAGAGCCGGAGGCTGTCAATATTCAGGCGCAGAGCCTGTATCTGACAGCGATTAACGGCGTTGGCAGCACAGGTGCGCTGAATGTCAGCCTTTACGGACAGGATGAGGCGAACGATGGCCTGAGCGTAATTGCGGGCGGCGCTGTGGCGATTAACCAGCTGGGCGACAAGCAGCTCGTTCTGCAGCATTTGTCGACAGGCAAGGACGCAGGCAGCTATCTTAAGATTTTGGCTGATAACGATATTGTGCTTCATGGAGACGCGCCTGACAGCGAGAGCATTACGCTGCAGAGCCGCGGCGGCAGCATCACTGCGGGCGAGCTGACAGGTAATGATATTACCTTGAGCGCACGCAGGGGCTCGCTGGACATCGACAGGCTGGAGGCGCAGGGATTGCTGCGTGCAGAGGCCGAGCGCATGCATTTTGGCGATGCGTCTATAGGTCATGGCAGCATCAGGCCGGGCAAGGAGGCAGTGTTTGACAGGCTGCGCACGAATGGCTTGGCTCAATTCCACAATGTTTCGCAATATCAGGTCTATGATTTGGGCGATGGCTTGCAGCTGCGGCTGACGGCTGGCGGCAGAAGTCCGTATGATGCGCTGGTGCAATTTGGCAACGCTCTGCATGAGTTCTACAGCCAGCGTCTGTATGCCACTGGCGTGCTGGAGAAAAAGCTGGAGTATGATGTGCATGAGAAGCTCTTTGGACCGCAAATCAGACCTGGGATTTTGTTCGACAGATATAATCTGATAGAGCAGGAGGAAGCTGAAGAGAAAAAAATTTAGACGGATAAACAAAATATAATTAAAATTTTTTTGGCAGCTGCTGTAAAAAGCAGCTGTCTTTTTTTGTTTGCAATATAATTAAAATAAATATTCTTGCATTAAAGGATTCATTCTTAAAAGCGTCAGGCGGAGGAAAAGCGGCTGACGCTTTTTTTAGCTTGCACGTGCTCGCATGCTGATGTCCCCAACGGCTGTTGTAACGGAAGAAATAGTGGACTTTTGCTTGACTCGGGGGGGGCACGCTGCTGGATGAATTAGCAGTGAACGGCAGCTATTGTTTGAACGGGGAAGCGTTCGGCAAGCAGGCCGTGACCTATATGCTGGTGGAGCTGCCGATGCACTTTCTAACGCAGTATGCAGATGATTTTTGGTATGAGCTGCGCTTGAAGGGAGTTGCGCCGATTTTGGCGCATCCGGAGCGTTATCCGGAGCTGATGGCGCATACGGAGAGGCTGCTCAAGTGGTGCAGGGAGGGCTTGCTTTTGCAATGCAATGCAGGAAGCTTTGCCGGAAGGTTTGGCGAGAGCGCGCAGAGCGCGGCGAAGCTGCTTTTACGTAATCACTTAGTAGACTTCATTGGCAGCGATGCGCACAGAGCTGTGGGCAGGGATACGGATATGCGCGCAGGTGCAAGTGTTATTCGTGAAATCGCTGGGGAAGAGGAGTTCAAGCGCATCAGCGAGGAGAATCCGATGAGGGTTATTCATGGTGAGGCGATTGAGGTTGTGAAGCCCGAGAAGCTGGAGAGGGAGAAGAAGAAGGGGTTTTGGAGTCGTTTATCTTTTTAGCCAGAAGACTCCTGCCTCTTAGGGAGGAGATGAATGGTGGTTCGCCGAATTTGCGCAAGCAATTGATGGCGAACAAATGGTATGTATGCTATAATTAGACTGTGGAGTAATACATAACATCTGGATGGGACATCATCCAGCAGGAGAGAATCAGTAAGACCTATATCCTGCTTGCAGGAAGGGCATGGCTCGTTTGTATCCTAGAATCCCCCACTTCAAATACCGTAGGGATTAAGTGTAGGGAGTATGTCAAAAGCTGAAAACAAATGTGGTTGCAAGACCACATTTGTTTTGGCAGGCGTTATTCTCAGGCGAGAATGACGCGAGGGAATTGACCACATTTTGCTTCATTACCGAATTGAGCAATTAAAATATCGCAGAGTACAACCCTCAGTCAAAATCACTAGCGTGATTTTGCCAACTCCCTGACGCTAAGACCCAGTTTGTCGCAAGCTTGCGCAGCAAGAAACTGTTGGTCGTGCTAATGTCGCCTTGCGACGGCAGGGAGCATATAAAAGTTCGAAGTAATCACTGACTAAAATTTTAAAGATAGCCTATTATCTCTTCCCTGAAAGGGAAGGTGGATGCGAGCATAGCGAGCAGACGGAAGGGTTGGAATACGCTTGGCTCACGTTTAAAGCTAAAATCAGTTTACGTAATAAAAAAGGACTACCATTATGTATGACCAATACAACCGCAAAATAGATTACCTGCGCATCTCCCTTACCGACCGCTGCAATCTGCATTGCCGCTATTGTCAGCCGGAGGTGAGTGAGCATGTGCCGCATAACGAAATATTGCGCTATGAGGAGCTTTTGCGTATCTGCCGCGCTGCGCTGCAGCTTGGCATCCGCAAATTCAAAATCACCGGCGGCGAGCCTTTGCTCCGCAAGGGCTGCAGTGATTTTATCGCCAGGCTGAAGCAAATGGAAGGCGTAGAGCAGGTAACGCTGACGACAAACGGCACACTGCTTTCGCAGCAGCTGCCTGCGCTTATTGCGGCAGGTGTGGACAGCATTAACGTTAGTTTGGACACGCTGGATGCGGCGTATTATACAGAGCTGACCGGCGGCAGCCTGAGCAGCGTTTTGCAGGCACTGCAGGAGCTGCAGGCTGCAGGAATACCGTTCAAGCTGAATTGTGTGCCCCTTGCAGAAAACGGCCTGGCCGACATTATGCAGTTACTAAAGCTGGCGCATAAATATAATGCACCGCTGCGTTTTATTGAGCTGATGCCGCTAGACTGCAACGCTGATCTAAAAGGATTGAGCGGCAGCGAAATCCGTAGTCAACTGGAGCAGGCAGGCCTGCAGCTGCAGCCAGACGCACAGCGCTACGGCAACGGTCCTGCAAGCTATTGGCGCATCAGCGGCTATAAAATGCCGGTAGGCTTTATCGAACCGCTGCATAATAAATTCTGCGCTGTCTGCAACAGGGTGCGTCTTACCTCCGTAGGCATGCTGAAGCCCTGTCTTTACTGTAACGAGGGCATGAATCTGAAGCGCTTGCTGCGTGACGGCGCAAGCGATGCGGATTTGCTGCAGGCGCTGCAGGAGATTATTTACGCTAAGCCTGCGGGACACAGCTTTGATGTAAAAGCAGCGCGCTTTAATATGAGCCAGATAGGCGGATAAATACAGGCTTTGAAGGAGCAGACAATGAGTGAATTTACACATTTTGACGCTGCGGGCAATGCTCTGATGGTGGATGTCAGCGATAAGGCTGATACCGCGAGGGTTGCCGTGGCGCAGGGAAAAATCTGCGTAAGCAGAGAAATATATGAAAAAATTGCTGCCGGCAGTATGGCCAAGGGTGATGTGCTGGGCGTGGCGCGCGTCGCGGGAATTATGGCGGCTAAGCGCACCAGTGAGCTGATTCCGCTGTGCCATCTGCTGCAGCTGACGAAGTGCACGGTAGATTTTGAGCTGTTGGCGGAAAACGGCAGCTATGCCGTACAGGCGCAATGCCTGGTAAAAACTACGGGCAAGACAGGCGTGGAGATGGAGGCGCTGACAGGCGTACAGATTGCCTTGCTGACGATTTACGATATGTGCAAGGCCGTGGACAAGGCAATGGTGATTACAGATGTGCATCTGCTGAGCAAAGCAGGCGGAAAGAGTGGTGATTTCGTATGGAAGCAAGCATAAAGGGTACAATCAAGGCTGTATGTATCAGCGAAAAGAAGGGTACGGAAAAGCATCCTGTTAATGAGATTGTTCTCAAAGAAAATTTCGGCATCGAGGGTGATGCTCACGCCGGGAAATGGCACCGTCAGGTGAGTTTGCTGAGTGCGGAAAAGGTGGATGAGTTTAATGCACGCGGCGGTGATGCCGCTATCGGTGCCTTCGGTGAAAATATTCTTGTAAGCGGTATCGACTTCAAAAAGCTGCCGGTAGGCAGCATCATGCGCAGCGGTGAAGTAGTGATGAAGCTGACTCAGATTGGCAAAGAATGCCACAGTCACTGCACGATTTATGCGCGTGTGGGTGACTGCATTATGCCGCGTGAGGGCGTTTTTGCGACGGTAGAGCATGGCGGCGTCCTGCGCAGCGGCATGGAGCTGGAGGTGACGCTGCCTGCAGCCGACGCACCCTTGCGTGCGGCGGTAATGACGCTTTCGGATAAGGGTGCAGCGGGTGAGCGTGTCGATACTAGCGGTCCGCGGGCAGCAGAGCTGTTGGCGGAGGCAGGCTACGAAATTGTGGAGCAGGTTTTGCTTCCCGACGCGCAGAAGAGAATCGAACGTGAGCTGATACGTCTGGCGGACAGCAGACAGGTTGATCTGATTATCACCACAGGCGGCACGGGCCTTTCGCTGCGTGATGTTACACCGGAGGCAACAATGGCGGTGGCTACACGCAACGTGCCCGGTATCGCGGAGGCCATCCGTGCGGAATCACTCAAGATTACGCGGCGGGCAATGCTGAGCCGTGGCGTGAGCGTAGTGCGCGGACAGACGCTGATTGTGAATTTGCCGGGCAGCACCAAAGCGGTGGAGGAAGCGCTGGCAATCGTTATGCCGCAGCTGGAGCATGGACTGCGTATCCTGAAGGGCAGCGCCCATGACTGTGCGAGAAAATGAGCGCAATTGACTGGTCACCGCTGTGGATTTCGCTGCACACTGCGGCAGCAACAATCACAATAGTTTTCTTTATCGGCGTAATTATTGCCTGGTGGGTGGAACGGCTGCAGAGCCAAAGCCTGAAGATTTTTGCCGACGCTGTAATAACACTGCCCATGGTGCTGCCACCTACGGTAGCAGGCTTCTTTCTCTTATACTTCTTTGGCAACAACCGCTTTTGGGGCCAGCTTATTTATCAGCTGACGGGCATAAAAATAGCCTTCAGCTGGCTGGCGACGGTGCTGGCAGCAGCGGTAATTTCGCTGCCGCTCATGTACCGCAGTGCGCGCGGAGCCTTGTCCCAGGTTGACAAGGGCATGCTGGAGGCGGCGCGTTCCTTGGGCATGACGGAATGGCGCATCTTCTGGCGCATTCATCTGCCTAATGCGCTGCCGGGTATTATTGCCGGCGGTCTGCTGGCCTTCGCCCGCGGTCTGGGTGAATTCGGCGCTACGGCGATGATTGCCGGCAATATTGCAGGACGCACACGCACGCTGCCGCTCGCGGTTTATTCTGCCGTAGCGGCAGGCGATTGGGATGCCGCAGGCTGGTATGTGGCCGTAATTGTAGGCATCTGCCTATTAGTTGTTATCGGTCTTAATATTTACTTATATAAAACAAAACAACAACAGGGGGAGTAAAATGAAAAAACTCTTATGCTTAGTATTTTCTTTGATGTTAGCTGTTATGGCTACAGGCTGCGGCGGCAGTGATAAGCAGGCTGCTGCACCGCAGGCAGGCAAAACACTGCGTTTGGCTGCTGCTGCCAGCATGGAAAAGGTATTTACGCAAAAGCTCATTCCGATGTATCAGCAAAAGCATCCGGAAATCAAAATCGAAGGCGTATATGATGCCAGCGGCAAGCTGCAGGCACAGATTGAAAGCGGTCTGGCAGCGGATGTATTTATTTCTGCGGCCAACAAGCAGATGAATGCGCTGAGCGACAAGGGCTATATGGATAAGAGCACGGTGAAGCCGCTGCTGGAAAACAAGCTGGTGCTTATTGTGCCTAAAAGCAGCAGCGAAATCAAAGGCTTTGATGATTTCAGCAAGGCGAAACATCCTGCAATCGGCGATCCTGCCAGCGTTCCTGCAGGCCAATATGCCAAGGAAGCACTGACCAAGCTGGACCAGTGGGATGCGATTCAGTCTAAAGTAAGCCTTGGTACTAACGTAACACAAGTGCTGAACTGGGTTGCCGAAGGCAGTGCCGATGCAGGCCTTGTTTACGCTACCGATGCAGCGCTTTTGAAGGACAAGGTAACTGTTGTGGCTGAAGCTCCGGCAGGCTCCTTAAAGAAGCCGGTAATTTATCCTATCGGCGTGCTGGCGAAGGCTCCGCAGGCTGAGGCTGCCAAGGATTTTGCTGCCTTCCTGCAGACCGAAGAAGCTATGAAGATTTTTGCCGCCTACGGCTTTGCGCAGGCTAAATAAGAGGTAGATAAACATGAAATTAATTCGTACTGAGGATGCGGTCGGCAGTGTTCTCTGCCATGACCTGACACAGATTATCAAGGGTGTTACCAAGGATGCCGTGTTCCGCAAAGGACATGTGGTGCAGCCGGAGGATATTCCGGTGCTGCTTTCCATCGGCAAGGAGCATTTATACGTGTGGGAGGCAGACGAAAGCATGCTGCACGAAAATGATGCTGCACGCATTTTGTGTGACATCTGCAAAAATACCATGATGGATGAATCGCCTGTGAAAGAGGGCAAGATTGAGCTGGCTGCCGCTGCCGACGGTCTGTTTAAGGTGGACAGCGCACGTCTGCGTCTGGTGAACAGCTTCGGACAGATGATGATTGCGACGCGTCACGGCAATACGCCGGTGAAGAAGGGCGATAAGCTCTGCGGTACACGCATTATACCACTGGTTATCGAAAAGGAAAAGATGCAGCGTGTGCGCGAGCTGTGCGGTGATGAACCGTTGCTGCAGCTTTTGCCGTATAAAATCAAAAGGGCTGCCGTTCTGGCGACAGGCAGCGAGGTTTTCCACGGACGTATTAAGGATACCTTTACGCCTGTGCTGGAGGAAAAGCTGGCAGAGTTCAACGTGGAGGTAGTATATAAGCAGGTTCTGGATGATAAACCGGAGAAGATTACCGCTGCGATTAAAACGGCGATTGAGGAAAAGGGCGCGGAAATGGTGCTCTGCACCGGCGGCATGAGCGTTGATCCGGATGACCGCACACCGCTGGCAATAAAAAATACTGGCGCACGCATTGTGTCTTACGGTGCGCCTGTGCTTCCGGGGGCCATGTTTTTGCTGTCCTACTACGGTGAAAAGCAGGTGCCTGTTCTGGGCCTGCCAGGCTGCGTAATGTACGCTAAGCGCACGATTTTTGACCTGGTGCTGCCGCGCGTGCTGGCCTGTGACATCGTCACTGCCGACGAGCTGGCAGCTCTGGGTGAGGGTGGACTTTGCCTGAACTGCGCTGTGTGCACCTATCCTGCCTGCGGCTTTGGCAAGGGGTGGTAAAATGACCTACGCAGAGCCGCAGCATTATCATGTGAAGGTGCGCGTGTATAACGAAAGCATTGATTTCGGAAAGGGCGTAGCTGAGCTTCTGCAGCGCATTGAGGCCACCGGTTCGCTGAGTGCTGCCTACAAGGCTATGGGCATGTCGTCCAGCAAGGCGTGGAAGATTCTGCGGCGTGCGGAGGCAGACCTGGGCTTTGCGTTGGTCAGCAGTACGGCAGGCGGCAAAAGCGGTGGCAGCAGCGTGCTGACGCCGGAGGGACGTTTGCTGCTCGAGCGGTATACAGCCTTTAATGCAGAGGTGCAGTCGGCGGCGGCGCAGGCCTTCGCCAAGTATTTCAAGTAACATAAATCTTTGGGCAGTACGGGGAATTTTCCCTGTACTGCCTTTGTTATAACAAGCTTATTATTTTATTATACTATTATGAGCGCTTCTTAGCAACTTTCATTGACTACACTTCTGATTTGTGCTATTATGAGGGCGATATTATTAAGCTTTTTTTATCAGAGAGTTATATATATTGCCAAAGCCTTGGGCTTGGGTAATATAAGATGAGTATGAGGTGATTAACATGTTCTTGAAAAAAATTGCTTGTGGTCTATTATGTGTGGCTATGCTGGTTGCTGCCGGTTGCGGCGGTGTAGGAACGCAGACTGGCGGTGACAAGGCTTATCTGCAGCTTACCGATGCTGCTGGCAGACAGGTTTCGCTTGCCAAAAAGCCTGAAAGAGTGGTAAGCCTCAGCCCTTCATATTTAAGTATGATTGAGGCTGTCGGCGGCACCGTAGTCGGTCGCGCCAGCTCCAAGGTAGGCAAGATTCCCGAATCTATGAAGTCTGTGCCGGAGGTAGGCATGGTCTACAATATTAATATGGAAGCGCTTGTGGGCCTGAAGCCTGATCTGGTTCTGGCCAGCAAAAATCAGCATGATAAATTTATTCCCATGCTGCAATCCAACAAAATCAACGTAGTGGAGTTTGATACCCAAACCTTTAATGATGTTAAGGGTGCTATCAAAACCTTGGGCGATATTTATGGTACGCAGGATAAGGCCCAAAAGGAAAATGAGCTGCTTGATAAACAGGTTGCCGCCGTTACCAGTAAGCTGCCTAAGGAAAAGAAACGCATCGTTATTATGCATGCAACAGCCAGCGCCGTTACGGTAGAAGGCTCGCACAGCATTGCCGGCTGTGTAAGCGATATCCTGGGCTTTGAAAACGTTGCTGCTGCAGCGCTCAAGGGAAAATCCAATAAAACTCCTTACAGCATGGAAACACTGGTTGAGCAGAACCCGGAAATTATCTTTATTACCTCTATGGGTAAGCCTGAGGAAATTGAAAACCGTCTGCGCACCGACTTTAAAAATAACCCCGCATGGAACAGTCTGCCGGCTGTAAAAGCAGGCAGAGTATATGTGCTGCCGGAAAAGCTGTTTTTGATTAACCCCGGCCTGCGCTATCCTGAGGCTGTAAAGTTTATGGCACAGCAGGTTTATCCGGAGGTCTTTACTAATGGAAAATAAGCAGTCTGCAGAGCAGACGGAGCATTTTGGTATAGGCCGTACTAAATGGCGTATTACTATTCTCGTGATATTTTTGTTCTTGGCAGTATTGGGCAGCTTTTTGAGCTTAACAAAAGGCTCCAGCATTATCAGCATCAAGGAGATTACCGATATTCTGCTTAATCCCGGTAATGATCCTCGCAGTCAGATTATCTGGAACATCCGTATGCCGCGTACCATCGTCGGTGCCTTGGTAGGCATTAACCTGTCGCTTTCCGGTGCAATTCTGCAGGCAATTATGCGTAATCCGCTGGCAGACCCGCATATTATAGGCATCAGCTCCGGCGCAGGACTGGCAGGTGTTGTAATCATGATTTTGTTCCCGGCGATGGAATATCTGATTACGCCTGTTGCCTTCATCGGTGCGATGTTGGCTGCTGTCTGCATTTATATTTTAGCGTGGAAAAACGGCATTAAGCCGGTGCGTATTATTCTTGCCGGTGTTGCGGTATCTGCCTTTTTGGGTGCAGGTATCAGCGGCCTGATGATTTTTTACAGCGACAGAGTGCATGGCGCTTTAATGTGGATGGTAGGCGGTCTTGCCGCACGCAGCTGGCCGCATGTAAATATTATTCTGCCGTATGCTGTTATCGGTCTGATTCTGGCACTTGCCAGTGCCGCTTATCTGAACATCCTGCAGCTGGGCGATGAGATGGCGCGCGGTCTTGGCGTCAACGTTGAGGTAACGCGCATTATCCTTACGGCTATTGCAGCTTTGCTCGCAGCCAGCGCTGTCAGCGTTGTCGGCCTGCTGGGCTTTGTCGGCCTTGTGGTGCCGCATGCGGCGCGACTGCTGATAGGCAGCGACTACCGCTTTCTGCTGCCTGCCTCCGCACTTTTGGGCATTGCCATTGTTACGCTCAGTGATACCTTTGCGCGTGTAATTTTTGCGCCGATTGAACTGCCTGTTGGTATTATTATGGCCTTTTTGGGCGCGCCCTTCTTTTTATTCCTGTTAAGGAGGGAAATCTGATGACACAAAATAATGCAGCGCCCTTTAAAGCTGTTTTAGAGGCAACGCATATTGATATAGCAATTAACAAAAAAACAATCATCCATGATTTGTCGCTGGCGATACCCGAGGGCAAGATTACTGCTATCATTGGCCCCAACGGCTGCGGCAAGAGCACAACGCTGAAGGCGATTGCACGCATTCTGCCTTGTGCCAAGGGCAGCATCAGCTTCCTGGGCAAGGATATCCATAGCCTGTCGCACCGCGAGTTTGCCCGCTGCCTGGCAATTTTGACGCAGTCACCGGTTGCGCCTACCGATTTGACGGTGCAGGATTTGGTTGAAATGGGACGCTTCCCACATCGCAGCTTCTTAGGGCGTGGGGATAAGGACGATGCACAGCACGTTGCCTGGGCATTGGAGCAGACCAATATGACGTCGATGAGCCACCGCCTTCTGCACACGCTGAGCGGCGGCGAGCGTCAGCGCGCCTGGATAGCGATGGCGCTGGCACAAAGACCGCAGGTGCTGCTGCTTGATGAGCCTACGACCTATCTTGATATCTGTCACCAGCTGGAGGTTATGCAGCTGCTTGATAAGCTCAACAAGGAGCTGGGACTTACTGTAGTAATGGTTATCCATGATTTGAACCATGCTATTCAATACGCCGATTACGTTGCCGTTATCAAGGCGGGACGCCTCGTAGTCAGCGGTGAGCCTAAAGAAATTGTTACGTCCAAGCTGTTGGCGGACGTGTTCCGCGTGCAGGCGGATGAGTTTGCGTGCAGTAATGGACTTCCTGCACTTGTACCAATTACAGTCTGTCGCTAAAGTCCTGTTTTATTAAAACTGTCGCTAAAGCCTTGTCTGCGTCATGGCGCATATTCAACAACAAACTCCCGAAAGTATACGTGCTTGCGGGAGTTTATTATTTCTGCAGTACAGATACGGAAAAATTTTCATATCTTTCTTGCCAAAATTTTTGATTGATGATATAATAATTATACTATAAATAGTAGATGTTACTATTACACAGCTTTCGTCAGATAAAGAAAGCAAGACAATAAAAACTTAATATGCTTTGAGCAGAAGGAAAACCAGTGCGAATCTGGTACTGTACCGCAACTGTAATGTGAGCTTGGCAGCGCATATCCTCACAAGATGCTGCCCTGGCGATGAGCTTAGTCAGAGTGCCTATGCCCAAAAGTTTTTTCCGCAAGCTTGCGATGTACAGGTGAAAGGAAGGATGGTAAAACCATCTTTAGTATTTCAGTAGTGCTGCTTGCGTGAGCTAAATTATGACTGCAGCGTTACCGCCGCAGTTTTTTTATGAAACAAGAATTCCAAGCTATTTGCCGGTAGCACAGTTAGAGCAAACGCTAAGAGCGTGCAGTATGTAGCAAAGAAGGGTGAGAAATGACTAAGCATCTTATTAACTATTGTCCGATTGATTGGTATGAAGATGAGTTGAAGCGTAAGGGGATGACCTTAGCCGGTTTAGTGCAGCAGTTGGGGGTCGACGGTATTGAACAGTTTGTTTACAGAGAGCCGGGAGCTTTCCCTGATTACAAGGAGCTGACGATTGGCGCGCATTTGAATTATTGGCCGTACTGGATGGATTTTTGGCTGAGAAAGGCCAAACGCCTGCAGCAGCAGTTCCGCAGTATCCATGAACGCCAGACATATTTTAAGACAGCCATGAGCTGTGATGAATGGCTGGCTGTAATCCGCCGTAATATCTGCGCTGCCATTTCGCAGAAGCCGGAATATCTGGTGTGGCATGTGGCGGAGGCTGATACCGAAACGATCTTTACCTTTGATTTCCGTTATGATGACCGTGAGGTATTGGCTGCTTCGGCAGATGTTTTTAATGCTGTGGCGGATGAGATTCCCGCCAACGTTACGGTGCTGTTTGAGAATTTGTGGTGGCCCGGTCTGCGCCTGACGGATGCACGCAAGGTGAAGTTTTTCTTTGAGCGTATTGAACGTAAAAATGTAGGCATTATGCTGGATACCGGTCACCTGATGAATACCAATCCGCGTCTGCGCACAGAGGCGGAGGCAGCGGATTATGTCTGCCGCACGGTGGACAAGCTCGGTCCTTATGCTGAGCTGATTAAGGGCGTGCATCTTTCCTGCTCGCTTTCCGGCAAGTATTTGCGCAGCTTTGAACGCAAGGTGCCGGCTAATTGTGATACAGAGCTTATTTGGCGTCATATTGCGGCGATTGATCGGCATAAGCCTTTTACTACCACGGCAGCTAAGCAGATTCTGCAGTGCGTTCAGCCGCAGTATGTAAATCATGAGCTGGCATATGAAACTATCGAGGAAATGATTCCGCTGATGCAGCAGCAGCTTTCTGTTGCCAGATAAGCTGCTGCCTGAGTGCGTCAAGCTATAACGAAAATATCATAAAAAATTAATCCCCTACATAAGCAGAGGCTTGTGCAGGGGGTTTTTCGTTACAATGTTTATTTTTCAAAGGTGCCTTTGACAAGCGCTTCGCCTGTTGCCACCATGATTTGGCCTTTGGCGATTACAGTATCTACGTCATAGCTGTCGCTGTAAATAATCAGATCGGCGTCACTGTCGGTCTGCAGGCAGCCCTTTTGCGGATACAGACCGTTGGCCTGCGCCGGATTGCTGCTGACAACCTTTGCCACAACCTCCGGGGGAACGCCTGCAAGCAGAGCATCCTTAACTTCCTCCTGGAAGGAATCCGGCGAAACAGCAAGCTGCTTTTGGCTGCCGTCGGGAAGCGTTACGCTCATGCAGCCGTTAGCATCTGAGCTCATGGTGACTCTATCCAGCGGCACTCCTTCTTCGTAAAGAATCTTGATGGCGTCACTGGGTTTGACGCAGGCGGGGAAGCCGTCCTGCTCCCTGATGCCGGAGGTGATATCTACATAACCGCCTAAGCGGGCAAATTCCTTGGCCTGCTCAAAAAGATGGAAGGCACGGTTAACGTGGGTGGGGATAAAATGACGGGCGGGGATTTCCGTTTCGCGTACAATCGCCAGCAGAACATCCATGCCACGTTTGCCCACGCCCATGTGGAACTGCACAACGCCTGCTTTGCCGGAAAGCATACCGCCCAGGCGAGCCTGCGTAAGCACTTTTTCCAGCTCCTCGCGAGTAGGCTGCGAGCTTCTGTGGTCGGATAAGGCAACCTCACCGATGCCAAGGCATTCGTTAATCAGGATGATGTCGCGGCGCACATCACCGGTCATGTTATGCAGGGGGATTTCGTAGGAGCCGGTGAGCATGTAAGCGGTGATGCCTTCGTGAGTCAGGCCTCTGGCCTTCGCCAGCAGGCTTTCGTTGTGTCTGGAGGTGCCGTCTGTACCCAAAACGCCTACTACGGTAGTAATGCCAACCTTTGTCAGCTCGCTGAGGTTGATTTCGGGAGTACGGCTGTAGGGTCCGGATTCACCGCCGCCGCCGATGATGTGTACGTGCTGGTCAACATAACCGGGGACTACCTTGCGATTTTGGGCATCAAGAATTTGGCAGTCTAAGCCTTGCGGAGCTGCAAGCTGTTGGCCTATTTTGGCGATTTTGTCATTGATGATCAGGATGTCGACAATTCCGAGGGGTTGCGGAGCGTATACGTCCGCGTTTTTAATGAGTAAGCATTTCATGTGAGGATTCTCCTTTTCTGAAAAATTATTTATGCTTTAATTATACACTGAATTGTTGAAAATGGTATATGAGAAAAGGAAGTTTCAAGATAATCTAAAAAAACTTTAAAATCCCTTGACAGTCTAGCTGCTAGACAGTTTATTATAACATAGTGTGATGAAAATAGGAATTAATTCCAAATATAATACATTCTGCAAATAGCGGTAACGGAATTTAATTCTTGGTTTGAGTTTTATCAGAAGTTATAAGGAGTGATGTGTTTTGAAGAAAAGTATTACCAAAAGTTTATTGCTGACAACATTGTTGACAAGCTCTGTAGTGTGGGGTGGAGCACCAGCTTTTGCCGAAGAGAGTTTAAACGAATACTCAATTGATGAAATAGTTGTAACGGCAACAAGAACAGAAAAACGTGATGTTGATGTACCGGCAACGACAGAAATTATTACCAGTAAAAGATTAGAAGATACCGGTGCAACCACATTGGAAAGTGCTATCAAGTATACCACTGGCGTTGTTTATAAATCTGAGCCTATAGGTGAGGGAAGCGGTGAGTTTTTAGTCCGCGGTAAGCGTCGTGGTACCTTGGTTATGGTTGACGGCGTGCCCATGAATTTCAGAAGCGGTTATTATGATTTGGACTCGCTTAGCATTGCCGATGTAGAAAAAGTTGAAATTGTTCGCGGTGGCGGTGCGGTGCTGTATGGCAGTGATACTAGCGGTGGCGTTATCAATATTATCACCAAAAAGAAACGCACTAATTCAATTTCTGCAGCTGTAGGCGATAACCGTGTGCAAAAGTATCAGACAAGCCTGCAGGCAGGTAAACTTGGCATTGGTGCCAGCTGGAATAAAAAAGGCAGTGTAGACCAGACATCTCTTGCTACGGACAGTAAGGGTGGGTATGCTCCGAATGGAAAATATTTTAAGTTCTATGGTGGCGAGAAAACAATTATTTCAACCAATTATGCCTTTGATGAGCATTGGAAGATGACCTTTGATTATAGTAATCATGATTATAGCAAAGGTTACATGTCTGAAAAAACTAAGCTGCCGACAGATAGACGTTTTATTGAGAAAGAACATAATAGATTTACTTTAAACTATGATAATAATGGTTTGAAGGCTAATATTTTCTATCATAAGGGTAGCTCTGATTCCCGATATCATTATTGGAAGGGGACAAAATTGTACTCAAATTCCTATTTTTATGGTAATGATGATGTTATCAAGGGTATAGAGATAACGAAAGATATTGATCTTGATAGTAACAATAATCTGTTGGTTGGCGCTAAAGCCTATAATGAAAAATATAACTATTATAATTTTTATGATCCCAGCTATAAAGTTGCAACGCCTATAAATTATGCTTACGACAGAAATATTTACTCTGTATTTGCTCAATTGGATCATAAATTTGATAACAGACATGATGTGATTATCGGTGCTCGCGAAACATGGACGGGTAGTTCTCCGGACGGAACAAATTATAGTGAATTTACTCCGCAAATCCAATACTCCTACAAAATGACTGAGGATACAAGTGCTTACGCCAGCGTTGGTAAATCCTTTACTTTGCCAACTATGAATGATATGTATGGCCAAGGTAATATAATTCGAAATTCCGATATCAGGCCTGAGGTTGGCATGCATTATGAAACAGGCTTAAAGCATATTTCCGGTGATCATTCCTGGAAATTAGCTCTGTTCAAGAGTAATGTAAAGGACTTTATTACCAATTCTGAAAATGCTCAAGGTGAAAATGTTGCTATCAATGAAGATACGAAAAATATGGGCGTTGAATTATCCTGTGAAATGAATAAGGCAGAAGGCTTTAGCTATAACTGGGGTGTTTCTTTCAGTGACCCCAAGTACAAAACACCGAAAGAAGACAATGGCATCTGGAAACGTAATTATGGCAGATGGCTTCTTAATGGTGGCGTAAGCTACAGCGTGAGCAAATTTAATATTGCTTTTAATGCCAGCATGATGGCAGAGCGTGTTCTGCAAAAATATCAGATTCCTGTTAAACCTTATTTATATACAAGCCTGCATGCTTCTTATAAACCGGTTAAAGAGCATGAATTTTATCTGAATATGGATAACCTTTTAAACAGAAATGATATTACTTCACACGTGTCTTCCCGCTATATAAGCCTTGGAAGGAACTTTGAGGTTGGTTACAGATTTACTTTTTAAGTTTGATAAATGGTGATTAATGTGCGTTGTTTAGTAATTATTTTGTTAATGATGATATTTACCGGTTGTGGTATGCAGCCTCAATCAGATAATAAGCCAAATGATACTTATAGCGTTGTAGATGATTACGGCAATGTGTTGCGGTTTGACAGCAAGCCGAAAAAGATTTATGCCGGAACATTGAGTATAGAAGAGCTTTTAGTGGATTTAGTTGCTGCGGATCGTTTTGCTGCAATTTCTGAAGATGCTTTGGATGGTAATACATCGTTAATTAAGAAAAAAGCAGAGCATGTTAAAAAGGTTGTTCCCGCTTATATAGGTGTAGAAACTATTTTAGCCCTGCAACCGGACCTGGTTATTGTACAAGAAAACCATAATAAGGCCTTTATAGATGCTTTAAAGGATACCGGCTTAAAGGTTATGGTAACAAAGGTGCCGACGAATCTTGATATGGTGCAAAAGCGTATAGCTCTTATTGCTAGAGCTGTTGGCGAAGAAGAACGTGGCAAGCAAATTATAAACGATATGGATAAGAAACTTGCAGTTGTGCAAAGTAAAGTAGGAAAAATACCTGAAGAAAAGCGTAAAATTACTATTGCTTATTCTTTGATGGGTGCTTTTGGCAGTAAAAATGGCTTGTTTCATGATATTTGCATACGTTCAGGTTTGCGCAACGGCGCTGCTATAGCCGGATTGAAGCGGGGAGAGCATCTGAGTAAAGAAAAAATTGTCAGCACTGATCCGGATTTGTTTATTTTCCCTAGGTACAGTGCCACGAAAAAAGGCGATGTAGATAAGCTGCGTGAGGATGTTTTAAATGACCAATCATTGCAGACGGTTAAGGCTGTAAAAAATAAGAGTTATTTTATTATTGCAGACAGATATCGCTACAGTGCTTCGCAGTATATGGCTGATGCTATTTTGTTCATGTCAGAACAGGCTTATCCGGAGCTTTACAGTGATGTGAATGCGGGCAAGTGATTTGATGGTATAAGAGTAAAAGGCGTTCTACCACGAAATGCGGTAGAATGCCTTTTAAATTTTTCTCTGCTTTAATTATACACTGAATTAATAAAAATAACACATGAAGCAAGAAAGTTTTCGGGTTTTAATGGTATAATATAGACGATAAAAATGAATTGTCGTGCTATGATGGTGTGGAGAGATTGGAAGAGGGATGAAGTGTGATGAAAAAATACTCTGTGTTGACAAAATATATCAATCTTTTGGAAAATGATAATGCTGGAGAATGGATTTGTGATAAGGAAAATGATGGTTCTGCGGAAAGACCGATACACGTTCCTTTCGTCAGTTATTCTATAGCGGTTAATAACTTGGCAGATGATATCTATAAATTTGCCAAAGAAAGTTATGAAATAGTACCGAGTAAATATGCAGAAATTCTTCAGGCTAATGGCATAGAATGGGGTTATGATTCCATGATGAAAGCCGATGCTTCTGAATTAGATGCTCAATGTATATTGGCTTTACTGATAGCTTCTCTGAGGGCAGAGCGCTTTTGTGATGGTGCGTTATTAGGATTTATCAAAAATGGCGCTGTTATAAGATGGTTGAAACGTTTGCAGGAGCTTGATGAGGCATAAAAATATATCCTTCCTCCCCCCAAATCCCCCTCTCCCTACCCAAATTCACGCATTCGGGTGGGGCGCTTTTCTTCTTTTCACGCTAAAATATAATCAGGAAAACAACTGCCCGTAACGCAGATGGCAGGAATAGGAGGGATGGATATGCAAAAGAAATTATTCTTCAGCGCAGCGCTTGGACTGGCAATATTTGCCAACACTGCCTTTGCTGAAGTTAACACAGATTATTTGGCCAACGAGCTCAGGTCTTATCCCGGATGGCCGCTGGAGGTATATTGCAACGCAACCGATGTTAATGTCAGAACACAGCCTAACACCGATTGTGATGTTATCACCATGCTGCAAAGGGGAGATAAATTTTATGTAAGCAGAGTTGTGGATGTAGTAAACAGTGAATACAAATGGCTTCTTGGTACTACTGAAAAGGGCCATGTTGGTTTTATGGCAAGCAAATATCTTGATACAACCCCGAGAGCTGCCAGTGCAGCAGGACGCTTTAATGCTGCCTTGGAAGCAGATTGGATTATGGATCCGGAAATTTTTGCTTCCAATGCCTATTACTTGGGGCGTGTGGAAAAGAATACGGATGATACTATCTCCTATGCCGATAAGAAGCTGCAGGTCGGACCGCGCTTGTTCTATATAGATTCGGCAAAAAACAGAGTTAGTGAGGTGAAAATCAATAAGCTTCATGGCATGATGGCAGGCTATGCTGTCGGCCAGCTGCTTAATACTGACAGCCAGATTCGTTTGGACGGTTACCTGAAAATGAACGGCTGGGAGGATGATTATATGGGCGGAGGCCGTTCTGATACGCATTATATGATCGGCTGGTTGAAATATGCCTATAACGCAAGAGGGAAAAAATTCCTGCACAAGAGCTTTTATGTGAAATTGGATTCTAAAGATGTGATTTCGGAAATTATTTACTGCGACCATGACGTTCATTAAGCAAAGTGAAGGACAAAGCAAATTTTGCTGAAACATCTTTTGACAGGAGGTGGCGTAATGAAGCGGAAGCTGTTTAAGAGCATGTGGCTGGCAATGCTTCTGGTGGCGTTTGCCGGTTACGGCACAGAGCAAAATGCCGTATTACCGCAGATGGATTTGCCTAAGGCTGAGGCCGCTGCTAAAGTAGCGCCGGCCTATGAGCAGGAATATGCAAAGGTTGTAGACAGCGTTTATGAATTTATTGCTAACGGTACGAGTGATAACTTGCCGGAGCAGGGAAGAACAGGTATCTGTGAGGTGCGGGATTTCGCCAATCGGGAGGTGGCCCTGCAGCAGCTTGGCTACACACTGCAGGACATCAGCGGCGACGGTGTTCCAGAGCTGCTTATTGGCTGGATTAGCCAAAAACGCGGCGTGGGGCATTACGGTAAGGAGATTTATGCGATTTACACCTTTGCGGACGGCAGGGTGAAATATGTTGCGGAGGGCTGGAGCCGCAGCAGCCTGCAGCTTATGGCAAATGACAACCTGGTGATACGAGGCGGCACCGGCATTTCGCATCAGGTGCTTGCTGTTGAGCATTTGCAGCCTGACGGCAGCCTTGGATGCTATGAGCTTTATTTTACCTGGCCAAAGGATGACGGCCTTGGCGTTTACCGCAATATGACCTGCAGAAGTGAGGCAGATGCTTCGCAGGAAACAGATATGACTGTGGAAGAGTTCAATGAAATGAGGTCTGAATACGCTAATAACAGTGTTGAGATTGAATTTTTGCCGTTGAAGGACTTCAAAAAGCAGGGCTTTAAGGGTCTGATGAGGCAGTATCTTTCTGCAGGAGGGTGAATAGAAGCGCTGATGCGCAGAGTCTGAGATAATTATGGCAGTCGGAATTTAACCGGCTGCCGTTTTTTTGAGGTGAAATAAGGCGAAATTTATAGTATAATATACATAACTGTGACTGATATACGCTTATGCAGGCTATATATCAAAAATTTTTATGAGGTGATTTAATAATGAGCAATGAATTAACCGGACGTAATGTAGGAAAAACCTGTCGCGTACACTATAAAGGTACCTTTAATGACGGCAAGCAATTTGATTCTTCTTATGACCGTGGCGAGCCGCTGGAATTTGTTTGCGGCGCAGGCCAGATGATTAAAGGCTTCGATGCAGCTGTTGCAGATTTAGAGGTTGGCGCTGAGGTTGACATCCATCTGCTGCCGGCAGAAGCATATGGCGAGGCTGACCCGAAGGCTATCTTCACCATGCCGATTGCCCAGCTGCCGGGTTCCGAAAACCTGACCGTTGGCCAGAGAGTTTATCTGCAGAACCAATTTGGTCAGCCCGTGCCTGTACTGGTAACCGAAAAGGATGATACCAATATTACCTTTGATGCTAACCATGAAATGGCTGGTAAGGAACTGAACTTCCATATTGAGCTGGTAGAGGTAAAATAAAGCTTCAGTCTTGTTTGCGATAAAATATTACTTGCTCTTATAGTCTATGGAATTTGCTGTATGAATATGTTATAATAGCATATTATAGGTGCAACTAATATTTGGGAGTGTATATTTTGGAATATAAAATTGTTATGCCCAGTGGTATTGTTTTTGACTTCAGCAACATGGTTGGAGCGGGCAGACTGCAAGCGCAGGAAGTGGAGCAGGCACTGCAGCAGCAGGGAGCGGCAGCAGATAAGGCTGTGTGCGAGCTGCGCCGCAGCGGCTTTGCCAAGAAGCATTTATCTAAGGACGGCACGCCTGAGCATGTTTACTTTCCACGCATGCCATATATTGCTGACGGCAACCCCAATACGGAGCAGTCGATTATCAAGCTGATGCGCTACAGCAAGTATCTGCGCAGTAAGGATGTCGTAATCTTTTTGGGTGTAGGCGGTTCCTACTTGGGCAACAAGGTGCTGTTTGATGCCTTTGGCGGTTATCATTGGAATACCAGTGCAACACTGCGCCAAGGCCAGCCCTGCATTTATTTTTCTGGCAACAATCTTGACCCGGTGGACTGCAATTCACTGCTGTTCAAGATGCGCCGTATGGCTGGAGTAAGTGCGCAAGAAGGCAAGAAGCTAAAGATTATGCTGGTGCCGATTTCTAAATCCGGTACTACGCTGGAAACAATTTCTGCCTTTACGTATTTCTATGCTAATCTGTCTCAAAACGCAGATATCGACCTTGACTGCACGGTAGTTACTGATTTAAAGGCCCCGGTGGAAAATGCGCCTCTTTTGCAGCTGGCGGAAAAATTTGACTGGGAGCGCTTTGACATCAAGGAGGGCATTGGCGGACGCTTCTGTATTATGACTGACCCGGGACTCGTAACGATGGCCGCTCTTGGCGGTGATATTGAGGAGTTTTTGCGCGGTGCGCGTGATATGGATATCTATTGCCAGCAGGCGGAGCTTGCGGAAAACCCGGCGCTTCTCAATGCTTTACTGAAATTCATGGCCTATGAGCGAGGACGCGATATTGAAGTGTTCATGCCGTACAGCATGCGCCTGAAATCGTTGAGCGAATGGTATGTGCAGCTGTTGGCGGAATCGCTTGGTAAGCGCTGCAACCGTGAGGGTGCAACTGTTCACTACGGCAGAACGCCAATTGTTGCTGTCGGTACGACGGATATGCATGCACAGACGCAGCAGCATCAGGACGGCCGTCTGAATAAGGTGGTGCAGTTCCTGGAGGTTGCCAACCCTGAGGTTGAGGCAGTTTTGCATAATCCCTTTGCCGATGTACCGTTCTTTGATAAGTACGAGGGCATGGATATGGCTAAGGCTCTTAAAGCGGCGCTGAATGCCAATGAAGCGGCGCTGACGGGTGATAACCGTTACAATGCGCGCTTTACGCTGCCGAAGCTGAATGAGTATTATCTTGGTCAGCTGATGTACTTTTTGATGCTGACGATTGCTTATGAGGGCGAGCTGGCGGATGTGGATGCATTTGATCAGCCGGGCGTTGAGGTATATAAGAAATTAATGAAGGCTCAGCTGTAATTTTTAAGATGGCAAAAAAAGTAGACGTTGTGTGCTGAAAAGCACGCAACGTCTTTTTGCTTTGTATTAAATTCAGCGTTTGCCTGTGAACAGCAGCTTTGCCGTACTGCATTTTTCAAATGCCTTCGTCAGCAGGATGCTGAGGGCCAGCGAGCCGAGCACCAGCAATACGTAGGAAAGGGCTACCTTTTTAACGGTCATGATAATGCCGAAATGGTTATAGGCGCTGCTGAGCCAGTCCAAAAGCAACGGATGCACAAAGTAGATGAGCATAGAATAAGCGGAGAGGATGCTGATGGCTTTATAGAGTATGTTGGCGAGGGAACCCCTCTCAGTCACCTTGCGGTGACAGCTCCCCGACGCTAAGACCCAGCTTGTCGTGAGCTTGCGCGGCGACAAGCTGTTGGTCGTGCTAATGTCGCTTGCGACGACAAGGGGAGCCTCTGTATGCGATGCTGCTTGAGGGATAGATTGCAGTGCATTGGGAGCCTCTGTATGTGCTTTTGCCTGCGCTCTGCGCTCCAGCCAGTCCAGTGTCAGGCAGAAGAAGAGCAGCGAGCCTACGGTGTAGCAGAGTCCCTGCGGGCTGAGCTGGTGATAGGTGTTGGCCAGATCAATCAGCGTGTAGCCTTTAACCGTAACTGCCTCGTAACAGCTTTGTACGTCCCAGGCAACGCTTGCAGCAAAAATTACGCATACCATTGTGCTGTACTTGCGCAGGAGGGCAATGAATTTTTGCCAGTAGCAGGCTGCCAGGCTGCCGCTCATAAAAATAAGCAGATAATGTAAGGGAAGATAGTTGAGGCGATAATCAAAGAAATTTTTAGCCAGAACGCTCCAACCCGCTGTATTCAAGCCCGGATGCGTTGTCCACCAGTTGAAAGCAAGCTGGAAAATGAATAAAAGCACTAGCATAAACGGTATGCTTTGATGTATAATTATACGCAGAAGCTGGCGCCAGAGCGGATAGCTTGCATAAAACCACAGCAGGATGACCATAAAATACAAATGGTAGCAGCCCAGGCCGAAGAATAATACATAGGCCACATGCAGCGGATTCCAGCTGACGAAGCCCGGTGGCAGAATCAGCCAGAAGTAAAGCATGTAAAAAAGCGACCAGCTGAGATAGGGCAGGCCTGCTCCCCGCAGACGCTTCTTCATAAAGTCGATATAGTTCAGCCGGCTGCCGCTTAATAGTCCTTTATCCGTACAGGCCAGGCCGTAGCCGGAGATAAAGAAAAAGGAGGGGACACTGTAACGGCTTAAAATCTCCAGTAATAAGTAAAGAGTAAAGTTGTTGGGGGCAAGTGCCAGGCTGCCGATATGAATACCGATGACGCCAAGCATGCAGATGCCACGCAGATTATCTATAATGGTGTTTCGCATAAGTACCTCGCTAATTTTTAGTCTTCTTTATTATACTATAAGTAAAAAATTCCTGCCAAGATTTTACCTCGAAATATTTGACGTATTCTTCATTAAGGTGTAAAATATATACAATCAATTTGCACCTTTAAATTGGTCCTGTGAGACTGCAAGGTATAAGTTATTATGAAACCTAAGGCCTTTTTGCACCATCATGGGATGAGAAGGCCTTTTATTATGCAATTTTATTATAAAAAACAGGAGGTAAAGCTAATGGCTAAATCAAATGTATCTCTGGGTGGCAGAGATATACTGGATCTGGAAAGCCTCAGCGTTGAGGAAATCGAGCTGGTTTTGAAAACCGCTGAGGAAATGAAGAAGATTATGAAGAGGGATATCAAAAAGGTGCCCTCACTGCGCGGTAAATCTATCATCAATCTGTTCTATGAGCCCAGTACACGTACCCGTACATCCTTCGAGCTGGCAGGCAAATATCTGGGTGCCGATGTAGTAAACATCACTACATCCTCTTCCAGTGTTGTCAAAGGTGAATGCCTGCGCGACACCATCCTGACTGTACAATCCATGGCTTGTGATGCGATTGTTATGCGTCACCCCATTGAAGGCGCTGCAGCATATGCTGCTAAGGTTGCAGACCCTGTAATCATCAACGCCGGCGATGGCGCACACGCACATCCTTCTCAAGGCTTCCTGGATATGTTTACTATCCGTGAGCAGGGCAAAAACCTGAAGGGCTTGAAAATGGCAATTATCGGCGATATTCTCTACAGCCGTGTTGCCCGCACCAATATTGCTGCCTGGACCAAAATGGGCGCTGAGGTACACGTTGCAGGTCCTATGACTCTGCTGCCGCACGACATCGCTTCTCTGGGCGTTACCGTACACAAACGCGTTGAAGAAGCAATCGAAGGCGCTGACGTAATCGATATCCTGCGTATTCAGCTGGAGCGTCAGCAAAAGGGCCTGTTCCCGTCTCCGCGTGAATATGCACGTATCTTCGGTATTAACGAAAACCGCCTGAAGCTGGCTAAGCCTGACGTAACCGTGCTGCATCCCGGCCCAATGAACCGTGGTCTGGAAATCTCCTGGGAGGTTGGTTACTGCGATAACGCCGCAATCCGTACTGAGGTACAAAACGGCGTAGCTGTACGTATGGCACTCTTATTCTTGACTTTGACAGGAGGTAAACACATTGAAAACATTGATTAAAAACGGCAGGGTAGTAGACCCCAGCCAAAAATTAGATGCTGTAATGGATATCCTCGTTGAGGATGGCAAAATTAAAGCTTTGGGCAAGGATATTGCCGAAGCAGCTGACGAGGTTTTTGATGCAACCGGCCTCGTAGTAACTCCTGGTCTGATTGACGTACACACTCATATGCGTGAGCCCGGCCTGGAAGCTAAAGAAGATATTATCAGCGGTACCAAGGCTGCTGCTGCCGGCGGTGTAACCACCGTTGCCTGCATGCCTAATACCAAGCCTGTTATCGATACCTCCATCGTAGTAAGCGGTATCAAAGAACGCGCTCGCGAGGAAAGCTACGCTAACGTTGAAGTTATCGGCGCAATCAGCAAGGGCGAAAAGGGCGAAGAGCTGGCAGAGATGGGCGACATGGCAGAAAAAGGCGCTATGGGCTTCTCTGATGACGGCCACTATGTAAAGAGCTCCCGCCTGATGGTGCTGGCTGCCAAATATGTAACTGCTTTTGACAAACCGCTGCTGTGCCATGCAATCGATCCTGAGCTGGATTCCGAAGGCTACATGCATGAAGGCGCTGTTTCCGCACGTATCGGCGTACCGGGCGTACCGGCAATCAGCGAGGATATCGCTGTTGCACGTGACTGCATCATCGCTGAATACACCGGCGCACATGTACATATCTGCCACGTTGCCTCCAAGGGTGCAATCGACATCATCCGCCAGGCTAAAAAACGCGGCGTAAATGTTACCAGTGAAGTAACCGTACATCATCTGACTCTGACTGATGAGGCTTGCGCTGATTACAATTCCGCAACCCGCGTTAACCCGCCGCTGCGCAGTGCAGACCATGTACAGGCTATGCGTGAGGCTGTTCTGGACGGCACTGTTGATGCAATCGTTACTGACCACTCCCCGCACGCACCGGAAGAAAAGGATGTTGAATTCCGTTATGCTCCGAACGGCTTCTGCGGTCTGGAAACCTCTCTGGCAGTAATGCTGACTGACTTATATCACACCCATGTATTTGACCTGAATACTATCATCAGCAAAATGAGCTGCGAGCCTGCTAAGCTGTTCAAGCTTGCCGGCGGTACTCTGAAAGAGGGCAGTGTTGCTGATATCACTATTATGGACTTAAATAAAGAATGGACTGTTGACAGCTCCAAATTCTATACCCGTGGCAAATTCACCCCGTACGAAGGCAAGGCTTGCACCGGCAAGGCTGTTGCCACTATGCTGCACGGTAATTTTGTAATGAGGGATGGTGTAGTATGCACGAAAAAGTAAGAAAAGGAAAATTAGTTTTAGAAGACGGCAGCGTTTTTGAAGGCACTCTGTATGGTGGCAAACGCAATGCTGTAGGTGAGGTTGTATTCACCACCGGCATGAGCGGTTACCAGGAGACCTTGACCGACCCATCCTTCTGCGGTCAGATTGTAGTAATGACCTATCCGCTGGTAGGCAACTATGGCTGCAACCCGCTGTTTAACCAAGGCAAGAAATGCTTCTTCCAAGGCTTCGTTATCGGCGAGCTGTGCGATTGCCCCAGCAACTGGCGCAATGAGCAGAGCCTGGAGGACTTCCTGATTGAACAGGATATCCCGACCTTAGCAGGTGTCGATACACGTGCTATCACCCGTAAAATCCGTAATCACGGCGTACTGCAGGGCGTAATCGTTCCGGCAGAAATGCCTGAGGAGGAAGTACAGAAGCTGCTGGCTTTACCGGCAGTACACAACCAGGTTGAGCAGGTTACCACTCCCGAGGTTTACACCATGGGCGAGGGCAAGCTGCATGTAGCTGTTATGGACTTCGGTATTAAACGCAATATCCTGAAATCCATTGAAGCCTTTGGCTGCCGCCTGACAGTATTCCCTGCTTCCGCTACCGCAGAAGAGGTGCTGGCATGCGACCCGGACGGTATTTTCCTGTCCAATGGCCCTGGCGACCCGAAGGATTTGCCTGAGGTTATTGAAAACATTAAGAAATTAATCGGCAAGAAACCGATTTTCGGTATCTGCCTCGGTCATCAGCTCATGGCTTTGGCTAACGGTGCTGATACCTATAAAATGAAATTCGGCCATCGTGGTATTAACCAACCGGTAAAATACCTGGCAACCGGCCGCATCTACATCAGCGCCCAAAACCACGGCTATGCTGTAGATGAAAAATCTCTGGAAGGCAAGGGCATCAACATCAGCCATATTTCCATGAACGACGGTACTATCGAAGGCCTGGAATACACCAAGCATCCTACCTTTACCGTTCAATATCATCCGGAAGCCTGCCCCGGCCCTGGTGATCATGATTATTTGTTTAAACATTTTGTTGATATGATGGAGGGTCGTTAATTATGCCGAAACTTAAAGATATTAAAAAGGTTCTCGTTATCGGCTCCGGCCCTATTATTATCGGTCAGGCAGCAGAGTTTGACTATGCAGGCACCCAGGCTTGCCGTGCTCTGAAGGAGGAAGGCCTGGAGGTTGTACTGATTAACAGTAACCCTGCAACCATTATGACTGATGTGCATGTGGCTGACCGTGTATATGTTGAACCTATCAGCGTTGAATTCATTGAAAAAATTATCAAACGTGAGCATCCTGATTCCCTGTTGGCAACACTTGGCGGTCAGGTTGGCCTGAACATGGCTATGAAACTGGAAGAGCAAGGCATTCTGAGCAAATACAACGTTCGTCTGCTGGGCACTCAGATCAGCGCTATCAAACGTGGTGAAGACCGCGAAATGTTCAAGGAAACTATGGAGAAAATCCATCAGCCGATTCCTGAAAGCACTATCGTAGAAACCATTGAAGCTGCTTGCGACTTCGGCAAGGAAATCGGCTATCCGCTGATTGTCCGTCCTGCGTATACCCTCGGCGGTACCGGCGGCGGTATTGCTGAAAACGAGGAAGAGCTGATTGACATCGTGCAAAAGGGCCTGGGCTACAGCCCTATCGGTCAATGCCTGATTGAACGCAGCATCGCCGGCTGGAAGGAAATCGAATACGAAGTAATCCGCGACGCTGCTGATAACTGCATCACTGTCTGCTCCATGGAAAACCTGGATCCTGTTGGCGTACACACCGGTGACTCCATCGTTGTGGCTCCGGCACAGACTCTGAGCGATAAAGAAGTACAGCTGCTGCGTCAGGCTTCTATCGATATCGTACGTGAGCTGGGCGTAGTTGGCGGCTGTAACGTACAGCTGGCTCTCGACCCGTACTCCGAAAACTACTATGTAATCGAAGTTAACCCGCGTGTAAGCCGTTCTTCCGCACTGGCTTCCAAAGCTACCGGTTATCCGATTGCTAAGGTTACCAGCAAAATTGCTGTCGGCTACAACCTGGACGAAATCGAAAACGCTGTTACAAAAAAGACTAAGGCTTGCTTCGAGCCTACCATTGACTATATCGTACTGAAATTCCCGCGTTGGCCGTTCGATAAATTCGTAACCGCTGACCGCACCCTGGGCACTCAGATGAAGGCTACCGGTGAGGTTATGGCAATTGAGCGCAGCTTTGAAGCTTCTATGCTGAAAGCAGTTCGCTGCCTGGAAATAGGCCTCAATCATCTGGAAATGCCTGAGCTGAAGGCTTTGAGCGATGAAGAAATTCATGACCGCATCAAACGCATTGATGACGAGCGCTGCTTTGTTGTTGCTGAGGCTATCCGTCGTGGTATTTCCCTGGAAGAGATTCACGATATCACCAAGATTGACCTGTGGTTCCTTTCCAAAATCCAAAACATCATTAAAATGGAAAAAGCTCTGGAAACTCACGAGCTGACTCCGAGCCTGCTGCGTAAGGCTAAGAGAATGGGCTTTGCCGATGCTGTTATCGGTAAACGCGTAGGCAAGACAGAGTTCGAAATCCGTGATATGCGTAAGGCTAACGGCATTCTGCCGACCTACAAAATGGTTGATACCTGCGCTGCGGAATTTGAAGCTGCAACCCCGTACTACTACTCCTGCTACGAAACCGAGGATGAGGTTGAAGTAAGCGACAGAAAGAGAGTAGTTGTACTCGGCTCCGGTCCTATCCGTATCGGTCAGGGCGTAGAATTCGACTACTGCTCCGTACACTGCGTATGGGCGTTGAAGGAAATGGGCTATGAAACCATTATCATCAACAACAATCCGGAAACCGTTTCCACTGACTTCGATATTTCCGATAAACTGTACTTTGAACCGCTGACTGTTGAGGATGTTCTCAACGTTATCGACAAAGAAAAACCGGAAGGCGTTATTGTTCAATTCGGTGGTCAGACCGCTATCAACCTGGCTGGTCCGCTTTCCCGCGCAGGCGTGAAGATTCTGGGCTCCTCCGTTGACAGCATCGACCGCGCTGAGGACCGTGAACGTTTCGACGAGCTGCTGACAAGCTGCGATATCCCGCGTCCGCAGGGCCACACCGTATTCGATACCGAGGGTGCGCTGGTTGCTGCCCACAATGTTGGCTATCCGACTATGGTTCGTCCTTCCTACGTACTGGGCGGCCGTGCTATGGAAATCGTTTATAACGATGACGAGCTGCGCAACTACATGACCTACGCTGTTAAGGCTTCTCACGAGCATCCGGTACTGGTTGACCATTACCTGCAGGGCACTGAGGTAGAGGTTGACGCTATCTGCGACGGCAAGGAAGTATTAATCCCCGGCATCATGGAACACGTTGAACGTGCAGGCGTACACAGCGGTGACTCCATCGCCGTATATCCGCCGCGCAGCCTGAGCGAAAGTGTTATCCGTACCATTATCGAATACACCAACAAGATGGCTTTGGGTCTGGAAGTTAAGGGCATGATCAACATTCAGTACATCGTTCGTGACGAGCATGTATATGTAATCGAGGTTAACCCGCGTTCCTCCAGAACTGTACCGTTCCTGAGCAAGATTACCGGCATCTCCATGGTAGACGTTGCTACCAGATGCGCAATGGGCATGAGCCTCAAAGAGCAGGGCCTGCAAGCAGGTTTACGCTTCTTCCCGGACTACTATGCTGTAAAAGCACCTGTATTCAGCTTCAATAAGATGAGCAACGTAGATATCACCCTTGGACCTGAAATGAAATCCACCGGTGAGGTTATGGCCTGCGACTATCAGTACAGCCGTGCGCTGTATAAGGCTTGCATCGCTTCTGGTATCAATGTACCACACGAGGGTGCAATTCTGATTACCGTTGCTGATATGGATAAGCCTGAGGCAGTTGCTATTGCCCGCGGCTTTGAAGAGCTGGGCTACACCGTTATCGCAACCGACGGGACTGCGGAATATCTGCAGCAATATGGTGTAACTGTTGAGGTTGCTACCAAAGTAAGCGAAGGTCATCCGAACCTGATTGATGATATCAAGAGCGGCCGCATCGGTATGGTTATCAACACCACCAACCATGGCCGTGACGCTGAACGTGACGGCTTCAAAATCCGCCGTTCTACTGTAGAGCATGCAATTGCCTGCCTGACCTCTATGGATACTGCACGTGAGCTGCTGAACGTTATGAGCGCAATGCGTCGTCGCAGCGTTGTACGCGTTACCGCTCTGCAGGACCTGACCTGGGAGGATTGATTATGTCTAAAACTATTGCGAGTGCCAAGGTAATTGGTCAACGAGTTTTAAATAGTACGACAAAATTAATAAATGTTTATGCACCGGAAATCGCTGCCGAGGCTGTCCCCGGACAGTTCGTCAACGTGAAGGTGTGCAAGAATACTGCTCCGCTGCTGCGCCGTCCCTTCGGCGTAGCAGGAGTTAACAAGGCTGAAGGCAGCATCACCATGATCTACCGTATCATTGGTGAAGCAACTCATATTCTGGCTGACGTTTGCAGCGGCGACGAGCTGAGCATCGTCGGTCCGTTGGGACACGGCTTTGATATGAGCGCCAAAAAACCGCTGCTGGTTGGCGGCGGTCTGGGTTTGGCTCCGCTGCTGTTTTTGGCAGAGGGCTTCGGTGAGGGCAATACCGATATTCTGATGGGCGGCCGCAGTGCCGAGGAATTGTTCTGGACCAAGCTTTATGAAAGCCTCAGCAAAAATATTTACCTGACCACCGATGACGGCAGTGTCGGCACTAAGGGTACCGTAATGGCTCTGCTGCCACAGCTGTTGAAAGAGGGTGGCTATGACTGCGTATACGTTTGCGGCCCTGTACCGATGATGCGCGCAGTTGCCAATGCCTGCTTAGAAGCCGGCGTAAAATGTCAGGTATCTCTGGAAAAATACATGGCCTGCGGTCTTGGTGCGTGCCTGTCCTGTGCCTGCGAAGGCATCGGCAAGCGCATCAAGGTCTGCAAGGACGGTCCGGTGTTCTGGGCAGAGGAGGTAGGAGAATGGTAAAAGCATTGTATGATGGCCGTCTGGCAGTTGATATTGCCGGTGTGAAGATGGCTACTCCTGTTACTACCGGCTCCGGCACCTTTGGATTTGGTCTGGAATTTACCGATTTTCTCGACCTGGAAAAGGTTGGCGCTGTTACCGTAAAGGGTACCTCTTTAGAGCCTGCAGCAGGCAATAAGGGCCAGCGTGCGGTAGAAACCCCGTCCGGTATGCTGAACTGCATCGGTCTGGAAAACCCCGGCAGCGAGTACTTCTTGGAGCACACTCTGCCTGAGCTGAAAAAATATAACGTACCTGTGATTGTCAACATCTACGGCCATACCCCAGAGGAATACGGCGCTGTTGCCAAAAAGCTGGATGTAGACGGTGTTGATGCAGTAGAAATCAACATCTCCTGTCCGAACGTCAAAGAGGGCGGTATTGTTTTCGGCACTGTGCCGGAAGCAGCTGCTGAGGTTGTACGTGCTGTTAAGGCCAACACCGGCAAAATGGTTATCGCCAAGCTTTCTCCGAACGTAACTGATATTGTGGTGATGGCGAAGGCTGTAGAAGCAGCAGGTGCGGATGCAATTTCCATGATTAACACGCTGCTCGGTACCAAGATTGATATTGAGCGTCAGCGTCCTGTGCTCGGCAATGTAACCGGCGGTCTTAGCGGTCCTGCTGTACGTCCGGTAGCAGTGCGCCTGGTTTACCAGGTGGCGCAGGCTGTGCATATCCCCATCATCGGCATGGGCGGCATCATGTGTGCCGAGGATGCAATTGAGTTCATGCTGGCAGGCGCAAGTGCGGTAGCAGTTGGCACCGCAAACTTTGTACAGCCTGATATCGCTGAAACCATTGCTCATGGTATGCTGGCATATCTGGACAGACACAACGCGCAGAATATTTCCGAAATTGTCGGTTTGGCTTTGCCGAATGGCAAGGCAAGCATGCCGTTGTTTAACGAAGCTGAATAACGACGATTTATAACGTTATTCTCCGGCGTCCTGAAAAAATATATTTGATAGGGAGATTTTCTCATGCAACATGATGATAGATTAATAGTCGCACTCGACTTTCCTACCTTGGAACAGGCCAAGGCTTGCGTTGTCGAATTGGGTGACGCAGTAAGCTACTACAAGGTTGGCATGGAGCTTTATTATGCAGTAGGCAGCGAAATTATCCGCTTTTTAAAGGAACATGGCAAGCATGTTTTCTTGGACCTCAAGCTGCAGGATATTCCTAACACTGTTGCTCATGCACTTACCGTACTCAGCGATTTGGGTGCAGACATGATGAACGTTCATGCTGTCGGCGGCAAAAAGATGATGGCAGAAGCTGTTAAGGCTGTGCATGAGGCTGCTGAGGCAGCTGGTCGTCCGGCACCGAAGCTGATTGCTGTAACCATTCTTACCAGCATGGATGATGAACAGTTTGCTGATTTGAATTATAAAAATACCATTGCCGAGCAAGTTATCAGCCTGGCTAAGCTGGCGAAGGAAGCAGGCATGGACGGCGTTGTTGCTTCTCCTAAGGAAGCTGCAGCTATCCGTGAGGCTTGCGGCCCCGAGTTCCTGATTGTTACCCCGGGCGTGCGTCCTGCGGGCAGCTCTCTGGATGACCAGAAGCGCGTAGCAACACCGGCAGGCGCTTTGCAAAACGGCAGCAGTCACATCGTAGTAGGCAGACCTATTACTAAGGCTGAAGCAAGACAGGCAGCAGCATTGGCAATTGTAGAAGAGATTAAAGGAGTGTAAGCAAATGGCAGTTTTAGAAGAAAAAGATGTTATGAAAATGCTCGAGGAAACCGAAGCAGTTCTCCATGGTCACTTTTTGCTGACCAGCGGTCTGCATAGCCCTATGTATGTTGAAAAATTCAACGTACTGCAGCATCCTAAATATACCGAGCGTCTGTGCCAGGAAATCGCACGTCGTTATGAAAACGACAATGTTGAACTGGTAGTTGGCCCGATGACCGGCGGTATCCTGCTGGCTCACGAGGTTGGCAAGGCTCTTGGCACCCGTGCTATCTTCACCGAGCGTGAAAACGGCAAAATGACTCTGCGTCGTGGCTTCCAAATTCCGGCAGGCACCCGCGTACTGGTTGTTGAAGACATCGTAACCACCGGCGGCAGCGTTAAAGAGGTTATGGAAGTAGTTAAAGAGCATGGCGGCGAGCTCGTAGGCGTTGGCCTGCTGGTTGACCGCAGCGGCGGCAAGGTAGACTTCGGCGTTCGCACCGAAGCTCTGCTGCACCTTAACGTAGAAACCTTTGATCCGGCAACCTGCCCGCTGTGCGCTAAAGGCGTACCGTTCACCAAACGTGGCAGAACCGGTAAGTAAGCTCCAATTTGTCACGAGCTTTGCGAAGTGAGAAATTGTTGAGCGCGCTATCCTCGCTTGCGACCGAACAGGGAGCAAGAAAGAGGATAAATGAGACACCCGATTTTTTACACACTTCGCGAATAAAAAACTCGTTGGTCGCGCTGTCCTCGCTTGCGACCGAATAGGGAGCAAGAAAGAGGATAAATAAGCTCCGATTTGTCGCAAGTGTAACGAAGCGAGAAATTGAAAAGGTGGAATTATCCTCGAAGAGGACAAGTAAGCTAATCTAAACTTCAAAGCACCTGTTTATCAGCAAAATGATAGGCAGGTGCTTTTCCCTTACATACCAAAGCTTTCCCTTAAAATTACCCTATTTTTAAGGGAAAAACTTATAACTTCTTTCCTCTTGACAAAATCTGAAAAATCAGATAATATATATTCGTAAGATTTTTGCACGCCTGCCTGGAGTACGGTCGTCGCAGCGTCATTGAGAACGCCTTATGTATTATTGAAGTAGTACATAGGGCGTTTTTTGTTAAGAAGGGAGCTAAAGTAATGCAAACAACCGAAGTAGGTCAAAACAGCGAAATCAAGCAGGTCATCGGCAGCCTTTGCATGATGAACAACAGGTTTATGAATTTTATGCTAGATGACAACAAAAAAGCAGCGCAGGTTTTCTTGCGCGTTATCCTGGGAGATGATAAAATTAAGGTGAGAAATGTCAGGATACAGAGCTTTATCCAAAACATCTACGGACATTCTTCTCAACTGGATATTTTAGCGCAGGATAGCAAAGGACGTTATTTTAACGTAGAGGTGCAGAGAAGCGATGAAGGCGCACCTGCAAGACGCGCCAGATTTTACAGCAGTATCCTTGATACACACTTCCTGCAGCCTGGTAAGCTCTACGAAGAACTGCCGGATACCTACGTAATTTTTATCACAGAAAACGATGCCTTGCACGATAATTTGCCACTGTATAATATCAGGCGCAGAATCGATGAAAATGCGAAATGCTTTGAAGATGGTTCGCGCATTATCTATGTCAACAGCCAGCGTCGAGATAATACAGCGCTTGGTAAACTGATGCAGGATTTATATTGTACAGAGCCAAAGAATCTGCATTATCATGAATTTGCCGAGCGCATGGAGTTTTTGAAATACAGCAAGGAGGGCGAAGAAAAAATGACTGATGTAATTGAAGAATATGCTGCAAGAAAGGCCGAAGCATTAGCGAAAGAAGCAGTGAAAGAAGCAGCGAAAAAAGCAGCGAAAAAAGCTGAAGAAAAAGAGCAGGCAAACAGAATAGAGCTTGCCCAAGGCTTACTGGCTGACGGTATGAGTATCGAGTTCACCGTCCGTCACTCTAAGCTTACAGAAGCAGAGGTACGCGAATTGGCTTCCAAGCTGTCTGCGTAAGCTAAAAGGGCATTACCGCAAAAACAAAAATACAGTAAGTACAGGCACCTGTTTATTAGCAAAATGATAGGCAGGTGCTTTTTTTGCGCATTTTTTGCTATTTAACATGCTCTTAACATCAGCATAATACTTCCTTAACAATGATATATTATACTAGCATCATAAACCACGAACCCTACTGATGAGGCGCAGACCTTATCGGAAATAAATTTTTTGACGATGGTTGAAGGAGGAAATATATTATGAAATTGAAAAAAGTCGCATGTTTAGGTCTGGCAGCTATGGTAGCACTCGGTGCTTTGGGCTGCGGCAGTGATAACAAGGCTGCTGATAACAAAGCAGGCAGCAAGGTTACCGGCAGTGTAACCGGCAGCGGTTCTTCCGCACTTCTGCCGCTGGCAAAGGATGCAGCAAGCAAATTCAAAGCTATTAACCCGGATGTTTCCATCACCCTTAACGGCGGCGGCAGCGGCACTGGTCTGAAACAGGTTGCAGACGGCAGCGTTAACATCGGTGACTCTGACGTACCGGCAGAAAGCAAGCTGAAACCCGAAGTTGCCAAAGGACTTGTAGACCACAAGGTTTGCGTAGTTACCATGGCTCCGGTTATCAACAAAGATTTGGCAGCTAAAGTAAAAAGCCTGACCAAGGCTCAGCTGACTGACATCTTTACTGCTAAGGTAACCAACTGGAAACAGGTTGGCGGTCCGGATGAACCTATCGTTCTGATTACCCGTCCTGCTACCAGCGGTACCCGCGCTCTCTTCCAGGAGTTCGCTCTTGGCGGTGCTAAAGAAGCAACCAACAAATCTCTGGAAACTGATGATTCCGGCACTCTGCTGCAAAGCGTAAAGGATAACAAAGGCGCTATCGGTTATGTTGCTCTGTCCTACCTTGTAAATAACAAGGACGTTGCAACTGTAGCAATCGACGGCGTAGAGCCTACTCTGGACAATACCTACAACGGCAAATATCCTGTATGGGGTTATGAGCACATGTATACTAAAGGCGAAGCTACTGGCGCTGTAAAAGCGTTCCTGGACTTCATCCTTTCTGCTGATTATGGCAAGGAAATTGAAAAACAGGGTTATGGTGTTACTGCCAAAATGCAAGTAAAGAGATAACTTAGGACTTCGGATAAGGCGCATTAGCGTCAATCCCAAAACAATTATTACGCTTCCATCTAAACGAGAAGCAGGAAGACAGCATACGCCGAGAGATGCGTCTTACCGGTCTTCTCATCCCCTTTAGAATAAACATCAAGGCTGTGCCTGGCAGGAGCTGGTAAGTTATCAGCTGCGAGCCTCTGCATAGCCTTTAGTTTTACGAAAGAAATATTCACGAGTTACATCAGAGGAGAATAGTTTATGCAACAGGTTACAACAAATGCTTATAGGCAGGATGCGTTGTGGCGCTACATTATTACCGGCTGCGGCTTGGCGCTCATTGTTCTGACGCTGTCTATCGGCGCTTTCCTGTGCTACAAGGGCGTAGGCACGTTTACTACCTACAACCACAGTATTGCAGAGTTTCTTTTTTCGGCAGATTGGGCGCCGAGTGACAGTGCTGAGGGCGGCGGCAAGGTTGGTGCAGCCATCTTTATTTTCGGTTCTGTTATTACCTGCGCGTTGGCGCTGGCGATTGCTACACCGTTCAGCTTGGCAACCGCAATTTTTATGACGGAGATTTCGCCGGAGTTGGGCAAGCGCTTTGTCCAACCGGCTGTGGAAATTTTTGTCGGCATTCCTTCCGTAGTTTACGGCTGGATCGGCCTGACAATTTTGGTGCCGCTTATTAAAAACATTTTTAACCTGCGCTTCGGCTTTTCCGTATTAGCGGCAGGTATTGTGTTGGCGGTGATGATTTTCCCGACTATCACCAGTCTGGCGGCAGATGCACTGCGCAGCATTCCTAAAAGCTACCGCGCTGCTTCCTATGGCTTGGGCGCAACGCGTTGGCAGACTATTGCCAAGGTGGTAGTGCCTGCGGCAGTTACCGGCCTGATGACGGCTGTTATCCTGGGCCTGGCGCGTGCCTTCGGCGAAGCGCTGGCTGTAGCAATGGTTATCGGCAAGATGCGTGCGTTTCCGACTTCGCTGCTTTCTCCGACCAACAATCTGACGGCGGCGATTGCGGCGGATATGGGCGGTGCAATGGAGGGCAGCGAATACAACATCGCCCTGTGGACGATGGCGCTGCTGCTGTTTATTATCTCCCTTGCCTGCATTTTTGCCATCCACTTTTTAACTGCTAAAGGAGGGAAGCAGGCATGAATGACAGTATAGCGCGTGCAAAGTTTATTGATAAGCTGATGACAGCTGCGTTTTATTGCGTAGCAGGCTTCTTTATCCTGCTATTAGTAGCCTTTGCCCTATATGTTATCATCAACGGCTTCAAGGATTTCAGCTGGAGCCTGATATCCTTTGAGGGCAGCGGCATCGGTAATTTGTTCTTCAATACTATTTATCTGGTTTTCCTGTCGCTGCTGGTGAGCGTTCCTCTGGGTGTCGCTGCCGGCATTTATATGGCGGAATACGCTAAGCAGGGCAAGTTCACCAAGTTCCTGCGCATGTGTATCGAAACGATGTCCTCACTGCCGTCTATCGTTGTCGGCCTGTTCGGTTACCTGGTATTTATCGTAATGACCGGCTCACAGTGGAACCTGTTCAGCGGTGCGCTGGCAGTTTCTATCCTCAGTATTCCGCTGATTATGACGGTCACAGAGGATGCCTTCAAATCGCTGCCGCAGGGCTATAAGCGCGGCAGCCTGGCCATGGGCGCAACGCTGTGGCAGACAATTTACAAGGTGCTGCTGCCTGCGTGTCTGCCGCGTATTATGACAGGCGTTATCCTGGCTGCAGGCCGTGGCTTCGGTGAAGCGGCAGCTCTCTTGTATACCGCAGGCATGAGCACCGATATCAACTGGAACAGCTGGAATCTGCTGTCGCCGACCTGCCCGCTGAACCCCTTCCGTCCCGGCGAAACGCTGGCACTGCATATCTGGGCATCGCGTACCGAGGCGTTAGCAGCCAATGCGGCGCAGATGGCCAACCTTTCTTCAGCAATCTTAATGCTGCTTGTGCTGTCCTTTAGCCTGGGCGCACGTTACCTGAGCACTTATTTAGACACAAAAACCGGAGGTAGCAGAAAATGACGAATGATAACGCTGCAACTAAATTATTAGTGCAGGACCTGGATTTGTATTACGGCAAATTTCAGGCGTTGAAAAAAATAAATCTTGATATTAAGGAAAAGGAGATTACCGCGCTTATCGGTCCTTCCGGCTGCGGCAAATCCACCTTTTTGAAAACATTGAACAGAATGAACGACCTGGAGGAGGGCGTGCGCATTGAAGGCAGCATTGCACTGGATGGCAAGGATATTTTTGCGGAGATTGACCCCATTAGCCTGCGTCACCGCGTTGGTATGGTCTTTCAGCAGCCTAACCCCTTTCCGAAAAGCGTCTATGACAACGTTGCTTACGGTCCGCGTATCCATGGCGTGACGAAAAAGAGCGAGCTGGACGAGATTGTAGAGCGCAGTCTGCGTCAGGCTGCCATCTGGGACGAGCTGAAGGACAGACTGAATAAGAGTGCGCTGGGCCTTAGCGGTGGCCAGCAGCAGCGCCTATGCATTGCACGTACCCTGGCTGTGCAGCCGGAGGTTATCCTCATGGACGAGCCTACCAGTGCGCTGGACCCGATTTCTACTATGAAAATTGAGGATTTGGCGTTGGAGCTGAAGAAGGATTACACCATCGTTATTGTTACGCATAATATGCAGCAGGCTGCACGTATTTCCGATAAAACTGCCTTCTTCCTTTTGGGCGAGCTGATTGAGTTCAACGAAACGAAGCAGCTGTTTGCTAATCCGTCTAATCCTAAGACAGAAGAGTATATTACCGGCAGATTCGGTTGATGCAAGGAGAGACGTGTAAATGCGATACTGAAAGGCTCTCCTAGGGGACAAAGTAAGGTATACTGTCGAAATGCTAATAAGTGCAGTTCCATCTCAGTCGCCCTGTGGGCGCCAGCTTCCCCAAAGGGGAGCCTCTCATGTATCGCTGCTTACTTTGAATTTAAATTTGTTGAGAAAGGAACAATAAAATGACACGTAACAAATTCAACGAGGAGCTGAAGCAGCTGCTCAACAGTGTGCGCGTGATGGGCGTAAATCTGGAGGATACCCTGGATAAGGTTATCGCCAACCTGGAGCAGAAGGATGCAGCTTTAGCGCAGCAGATTATCAGTGATGATGATAATTTTGACAACAGCGAGGTCAATATCGAAAAGCAATGCCTGGAGCTGGTGCTTACACAAACTCCGGTAGCAACTGACTGGCGCGAGATTGCCAGCTGCCTGAAGCTGGTGGGCGATATGGAGCGCATTGCCGACCATTGCAGCGACATCAGCCAATACACCCTGAAGCTTATCGAAAAGGAGCCTGTGCCGTTGCCGGATAACTTTATGGCTATGCTGCAGGTTATGCGCCAAATGGTGTACGACAGCATCAGCGCCATCAGCGAAAATGATCTGGAGCTGGCCAATAAGGTTATTGCTACCGATGATGAGGTAGATAATTACTTTGCCGAAATGCGTCAGCATCTGACTACTGTAATGCAGCAAAAACCGCAATACGTACCGCAATATGTTGACTATCTGATGATTGCCAAATATGTGGAGCGCATTGCCGACCATTCCACGAATATCGCCCAATGGGTAATGTTTGTGGTAAAGAACGAACTGAAAAACTGAGCCTTGCATGTCAATCACGGCCTCCGCAGCAATGCGGGGGTTTTTGCTTTATTTCAGCAGTTGTCATAGCATTGGCAGCAGGCATCACTTTGCAGACTTGTTTTCTATATTCGTTGATTTGTGTTATAATAAAGTGTTAGAGTATTTACGTTCCGGACAGCTTCGAAAAATATTGCAGGCTGTGGCTGTCACGATTCAGAAACTAAGATTTTAGAGCAAATTCAGGAGGGACGCAATGCATATTGATAGACGATTAGAAACTATTGCCAACCTGGTGCCGCAGGGCTGCGTGCTGGCAGACATCGGTACAGACCATGCGTATTTACCCGTGTGGCTGTTGGAAAAGCAAAGAATTGCGCGGGCGATTGCCGGCGATATCGCCGCAGGTCCTTGCCAGGCGGCGCGTACTACCGTGGCGCAGTTTGGGCAGCATGAGCATGTGGAGGTGCGTCAGGGCAGCGGCCTGAAGGTGTTGGCTCCGGGTGAAGCAGATTGCATTTCTATTGCAGGCATGGGCGCTTCTACCATCATCAGCATTCTGGAGGATGATATGGAGGTAGCGCAGAGCGCCAAGCTTTTGGTGCTGCAGCCTATGGCCGGTGCCGCATCCCTGCGTGCGTGGCTGTGCAGCCACGGCTGGCAGCTGGCTGCCGAAGAGCTGGTGGATGATGCTCCGCATTTTTACGAGATTATCGCTGCTAAGCGCGGTTCTGCACCTGCCTACAGTGCGGCAGAGTGCGCTGTAGGCCCGCTGCTGCTCGCACAGGAGCATCCGCTGCTGGGTAAACAGCTGGAACGCCAGCTTGCTACTTGCAGGCAGCTTCTGGAGAACATGGGACGCAGCGAGCGCGCACGCGCGAGCGAAAAGTATAAGGAAATCGAAGCGTTGAAGGCAGAACTGGAGGTGCTGCAAAATGGCAAGCGTAGTGACAGTAAATGATATCATCAACCTGCTGGATGAAATGGCACCGCCGGAGCTGGCGGAGTCCTGGGACAATGTCGGCCTGATGCTAGGCAGGCGCAATAAGCCTGTGCGCAAGCTGCTCTTGGCACTGGATATGACTCAGGAAACCGTGACGCAGGCCTTGGCGAAAAAGACTGATATGCTGATTACGCATCATCCGGCAATTTTTCATAAGCTGGGCAATGTGACTGATGCCGATTGGCAGCAGGAGCTTTTGCTGCAGCTGGCAGAAAACGGCGTTGCTGTTTACAGCGCGCACACTAATCTGGATTGCGTGGCGAATGGTGTGAACAGCGTGCTGGCGAAAAGACTGCGCCTGCAGGACGCAGATGTGCTGGATACTGTCAGCGGGCTCGGACGTATCGGCGAGGTGGCGCAGCCGAGCAAGCTGCATGATTTTGCAGTTTTCGTCAAAAAGGCTCTGCAGGCTGATTATCTTACCGTAGGCGATGCAGGACGCAAGGTTAAGCGTGTAGCCGTTTGTGGCGGTGCCGGTGCCGATTTGATTGGGCTGGCCTTGGCGCAGGGTGCCGATACGCTGGTAACAGGAGATGTGAAGTACCATGAGGCACAGCAGGCTGTTTTCAGCGGTCTGAATATTATCGATGCAGGCCATCAGCCGACGGAGTTGCCGGTACTGGACGATTTGGCTGACAGATTATCGCTGCGCTTTACGGAAAAGCATTGGGACGTGGCAATTCAGGTAGCACGCGAAACACTGCTGCTGAAGCATATATAGAAAACAGGTGATGAAAAATGATTAAGGATTTTAAGGCCGGCACTAAGGTATGCCAGGCAGTTTTAGTAAGAGTACAGAAGGTTGGTAATTCCTCTAACGGCGGTGTATTTGCCCGTGGTATGCTGGAGGATAACAGCGGACGCATTGCTTTTATCTGCTTTGATGCAATGCTTGTAGATAAGCTGCGCGAGCTGGAGGGCCCTACTGCCTTTATGATTGGCGGTAACGTTGACATCAACAAATTCAACAATGATATGACGCTGCAGGTTATAATCCAGCGTCTGGAAAACCTGCTGCCGCAGGATGATATCAGCAATCTGCTGCCGCATGGTGATTTTGATGTAGAGGCTTATAAAACTAAGCTTGCCAATTATATTAAGGCAGTGCGCACTCCCGGACTGCGTATGCTGCTGGAAACTATTTTCAGCGGTGCAACCTATGAGCGCTTTGTGACTAATCCTGCAGGCATGCGCATGCATCATGCTTATCTGGGCGGTCTGCTGCAGCATTCTGTTGATGTTACCGGTCTGGCAGTGGCCTTGGCCGAGCAGATTGAAGGCGTGGATAAGGATCTTGTTATTGCCGGTGCTCTGCTGCACGATATCGGCAAAATCCGCGAAATTTCTGCGGAAATCGGCTTCCCTTATACCAGTGAGGGACGTTTGCTCGGACACATTACCATGAGTTGCATGATGGTGCAGGAGGCAGCTGCCAAGCTGCGTTTGCCGTCCTCTCGTTTGGAGCAGCTGCAGCATATTCTGCTGTCGCACCATGGCGATAACGAAAAGGGTTCTCCGGTAGCCTGCTCTACACGTGAGGCCTTTGTTGTGCATTACGCCGACGAAATCAACGCCGTAATGAACCAGTTTGACGTGCATGACGGTAAAAGTGCTTGGGAATTCAACCGTATGCTGGGACGCAATATCCTGGTAGACAAGCTGTGAACAGCAGAATAATCCGCGAGACAGTACTGAGCCTGCACGGTCTGAAGATAAAGCTTCGGTTTAAACTGGTCAAAAATATTACGCTGCGCATAAAAGAAACTGGCGACATCTTTCTTACTGCTCCCATAGGAATGAGCGTAAGCGAGGTGCAGCGATTCTTAGAGAGCAGGGAGCAATGGCTGCGCCAAAAGCTCCAGCAGGTACTGCAGGAACAGTCGCAGCAAAAGCAGGAGAAGAAGTACTGCATGGGCGAGCTGCCCTTTGACGGGCAGCATGTGTGGCTGTGGGGCAAGCGTTTGCCGGCGCACTTTTTGCTTAGCGGCAAAAAGCATGGTACCTATGAGGTGCAGGCTGACGCTGTCAACTTTTATTACCGCAGTGAGCTGAATAATGAAGCTAAATGCGCCTTTGTAGAATTCTTCTATAAGCAGGAGGTATCCGGCAGAGGAGAGCAGCTGCTGCAGGCATGGGAAAAGAAAATGGGCGTGTGTCATACAGGACTTAAGGTGCATCGTATGAAAACGCGCTGGGGCTCCTGCAACGTGCGCACAGGCGGCATCAATCTGAATACGCTGCTGGCCTGCTGGCCGCAGGAGTGTCTGGAATATATTGTGGTGCATGAGCTGGCGCATTTGCACGAGGCTAATCATTCACCGCGCTTCCATGCGATTGTCGAACGCTATCTGCCAGAGTGGCGTGAGCGCAAAAAAATGCTGGCAGCCTTTAAGCCGCTTTAATATCTGTCTTAAAACAAAAATTATAAGCATTTTCTGTGACAAATAATGCATTCGCGTTTACGTTTATGATAAAAGCAGTATATATATGTAAATCTTTTGTGAAAGCATACTAAGAAAGCAAGTATTTGTGCTATAATTATAGTAACATCTTGTAGGACTCTGCCGTTTGCTCTGATAAATAAACGGTACGAGTCAGCTTAAAGGCAGGAGTGATGATTATGGCAAAACAGAAAATATTAATTGCTGATGATGAAGCGCAGATTCGCGAAATCTTGCGCATATATTTTGAGAAGGAAGGCTTTGAGGTTATTGAAGCCGAAGACGGTGCTGCCGCAATTTTGAAGGTGCAGTCCGAAAAACCGGATATTCTGCTGCTGGATATTATGATGCCAGTTCTCGACGGTATTGAGGTTTGCAAGCAGGTACGCAAGATGTCGGACCTGCCAATTATCATGGTTACGGCCAAGGATGATGATGATGACCGTATTGCCGGTCTGGAAATCGGCGCTGATGACTATATCACCAAGCCGTTCAATTCGCGTGAGGTAGTAGCCCGCGTGAAGGCTGTGCTGCGCCGTGCAGGCACGCAGGAGAAGAAGGGCGAGGTTTCGCGCATCACCTATCCCGGTCTGATCATTGATATGGACCAGTATCAGGTAACCGCATTCGGCAACAAAATGACCTTTACGACTAAGGAAATGGAGCTGCTGTGGTGCCTGGCATCGAATCCGGGCAAGGCCTTCAGCCGCAACCAGCTGCTGGAAACCATCTGGGGCTACTCTTATTACGGTGATACACGTACTGTTGATACGCACATCAAACGCATCAGACAGAAGCTGAACATTCCGCCTGATTCCAAATGGGATATTACAACTATCTGGGGTGTAGGCTATAAATTCGAGCTAAAGGACGAATAACCTATGAAAAAATCCCTAAGCACACGCCTGATGTATAGTTTTATGACTATCATAATTATCGTCGTTCTGGGGATTACAGCAGGCATATCCTACCTGATTGCCGACTACTTTTTTCAGATGAAGGAGCAGGAGCTGGCCGAAAAGGGAGATGAGATGGGGGAAACAATTGAAGCCTTCATCCGCCTACAGGACAGGGATATGCTTTATCGTTATATTTTAGCTGTAGATAAGCTGGTTGGCGCACGCATCTGGCTGTTTGATGATAATTACGAGCTTTTGGCGGCCTCTAATTACGAAAATGTACAAGAGACCGGAGAAAATGCTTCTATGAAGGATTTTCTTAAGTATGGTGCCCCTTCGCGGCAGATGCTGCAGGAGAGCGTCAGAAAACTTGATCAGGATATGAAGAGCAGTAATTTATCGTATCGCATTAAAGTGATACTGAATGATGTTTATGCCGGGAAGTCCTTCAAATCGCAGATTTATCATCCGTACTACAAGGAGCAGGTAATCCTGGTCGGCGTTCCTTATACCTTCGGTAAAGGACACACAGGCGCTATTTTAATGATTGAACCCTTGAGCGGTTTCGAAAAATTCTTGCGAAATGTTTATATTTATATTATGATTGTAGGTATCATTGCCATTATTTTCAGTCTGTTTCTGGTCAAACGCCTGTCAGGTCTGATTATCCGCCCTGTGCTGGATATGAAGGACAATGCGCAGGCTATGGCTTCGGGAGATTATTCCCGCAGACTGCAGGTGCATGGCGATGATGAGATTGCCGAGCTGGGCAATGCGCTCAATTCCTTAGGCAAGGATTTGGGTGATTACATTGCCAAGATGGAGCGGACGGAAAAAATCCGCCGCGATTTTGTGGCCAATGTATCGCATGAGCTGCGTACGCCGATTACGATTATCCGTGGCTACAATGAGGCAATCTGTGACGGTATGGTAACGGATACTGATCTGATTCAGCGTTACCGTGGCCTGATAAATGAAGAAACAGTCCGTCTGGAGCGCATGGTACGCGAGCTGCTGGATATCAGCAGACTGGAGTCCAGCGACCCGCTGACTGTGAGCAACTTGGATGAGCTGCCGCTGGCCGGTATCATCCGTAATGTCGCCGAAAAATTATCGGTGCGCTGTGTGAAGAATAATGTTACTATTAATGTTCATGCCGACGATAATATCAAAATTTTGGGCGACGGAGACCAAATGGTACAGTTAATTATGATTTTGTGCGATAATGCCTTGAAATATTCGCCGGAAAATGGTACTGTATCAATAGGTGCGAATAAGCTCGATGATGGCAGTGTGCTTGTAACGGTTTCTGACCAGGGCAAGGGTATTCCCGAAGAGGATATTCCTTTTATCTGGGAGCGCTTTTACAAGGTTGAAAAATCGCATTGCCGCAGTGTTCCGGGAACCGGTCTGGGGCTTGCCATCGCCAAAGAAATTATTCGTGTCCACGGCGCCAGTGCCGAGGTAATCAGCAAATGTGGTTCTGGTACCACATTTGAAATAAAATTTCCAAAGGATAAGGTAGTATGATTTTAAAGTATGTTTGCCCCGATTACAGAGTAAAAAGTTTATTTGACATTTCCGCAAAATGGCTGAAGCGTAATGGCTACACCAAAATTGTTGTTGATATTGACAATACGCTGCTGCCGCGCGACAAGAACCTGGTAGGCCCTCGTGCTATGACCTGGATTCGTCAGTTGCATCAGATGGGTATCAATGTTGCATTGATTTCCAATAACGGCGGTGACCGCATTAAAGGTATTACCCGTCAGACCGGTCTTGGCACCATTATGCGTGCCGCTAAGCCTTTGCCGATGGCATATAAGCAGATTACTAAAGCTATGGGCGGCGGTAAAATTCTTTTTGTCGGCGACCAGCTGTTGACCGACGTTTTAGGCGCTAAGGTTGCTGGTCATCCTGTAGTTTTTGTTGAGTCCTTAGGCGGCAAGGAGCATTTCATTACCCGCTGCACTCGCAAGCTGGAGAAATTTTTCCTTGGTCGTCTGCATAGCAATAATATGATGCCTAAGGAGCGCGTATTATGAAAATAGCTTTGCTGCAGCTGGAAGTTCTGGAAAAGAATAAAGCGGCTAATGTAGCCCATGGCCTGCAGCTGGCAGCAGAGGCTGCCAAGGAGCATGATTTGCTGGTGCTGCCCGAGGTGTGGACAACAGGCTACAGCCTGGGACACCTGGAGCAGGAGGCCGAAACGCCGGCTTCGCCTGTACTGGCGCAGCTTGCCGAGATTGCACGCAATGAGCAGTGCGCTATTCTTGCTGGTTCTGTACCTATGCGTCATGCCGATGGCAAGATTTACAATACCTCTGCGGCTATCAATAAAAACGGTGAAATCGTTAATCTTTATGATAAGGTACATCTTTTCGGCCTTTTCCATGAAGAGGATTTCTTTGCTCCCGGCAATAATTTTCAAGCCTTTACATTAGATGGTCTGTGCTGCGGCTCGACTATCTGTTACGATTTGCGTTTCCCCGAGCTTTTCCGTCATCTGGCCCTGCAGGGAGCACAGCTCATTTTCTGCCCGGCTGAATGGCCTGAAGCAAGGGGAGATATCTGGCGCTTGCTGGCGCAGGCACGTGCTGCCGAAAACCACATCTTTGTGGTAGCGGTAAATTGTGCGGGCAGCTTTAAGGGTGCGCCGTTTTACGGTCATTCTATGGTTGTTGCGCCCAGCGGCAAGATTCTTGCCGAAGCAGGTATGCAGGAGGAAGTGGTTTCCTGCGAAATCGATTTGGCAGATGTTGCGAGAGTACGCAGCAGGCTTAATGCTTTAGCTGATGTACGCAAGGAGCTGATTCAATAGTGAATTACCGAAATTTGCTGGCCGGCCTGGCGGCCGGTCTGCTTTTCTATGTCCAAACGGGAGCGGAGCTTGCTATGGCTGCCGTGCCTAAGGATGCGCCGAAGGATATCAAGTATATTCTTGGCTTTTACTATGGTAACGGCGAAAATATTCTTATCCGTGAGAATAACGGCCGTCTGGAGCTGTTGTACCGCACTGCATTGGAGGATAAGTCCTTTGCGGCGGCCAATCTTTATCCGCTCAGCAAGGTGCATTTTGATTCCTACACTTTGCAGGAATCCGGGCCGATGAGCAATACCGAAGCCGGTGTACGTTTTGAGCGTGATCCTGACGGCTACGGTATTTCCTGCCGCGTCGGCGGTAATACCTACAGCCGTTACTTTTTAGGTACGACTGCGGGCGAGAGGGCGAAGCCCTTCCGTCTGGAGGAGCGCAGTGCCGAGGATTGGGCCAAGCTGCGTGCGGAGGCTGCTAAAGCAACCGTTCCTGCTGCTTTGGCAGCAGGTGAGCAGGCACAGCTGGTGGACGCTGCAACTGTTGCCGGTGTTAAGGTTAATTCTGTCTACGCAGGCAGTGACAACCTTTTCGGTGCGCCGCTTTATACTACGCCCAAGCTCTTTGTTTCTAAAGAGGCAGCTGCTGCCTTAGGCAAGGTACAGCAGCGTCTGGCACCTTACGGCTACGGCCTGGTGCTGTGGGATGCCTACCGCCCCTGGTCGGTGAGCAAGCTGGCTAATCTGGCTTTGCCTGCCGATAATAAGGATATGCTGGAGGACCCGGAAACTAAGGGCAGCACGCATAACACAGGTAATGCTGTGGATGTGGGCCTGTACAGTCTGGAAAGCGGTGAAGAGCTGGATATGGGCTGCGGCTTTGATGAGCCGTCGCTGCGCCAGCACGCCAGCTATGCCGGCGGTACGTCGCGCGAGCGCTATCTGCGCAGCCTGCTGCGCGAGGAGATGGAGCTGCAGGGATTCAAGGGGATTGAGATGGAGTGGTGGCATTTTGAGTATGGCGACTGCTCTAAGTTCGCTCACTTGAATGTAGGTATGTGAGTGAATGAGTAATAGCGTCGCAAGCGATATACCGTTCCGCCCAGAGAAATTTTCCGTCAATCGCTTGATGAGTTAAATTTTCCTGAGAGGTTTGCAGAAGCGAGTTGACGGACGCAAATTTCGTGTGGAAGCAAGACGAAACGTGCGGCGCCGATCTTGTTCGAGGGTAACCTTTAGGCTTCGGTTGCCTTGTTTAGCGGTTCGTGTCAGACCAATCAGCTACGCTCTTCGAGCTTGCTTCTTGGGACACTATCGCATGGCGCGCATGAGCCAATCAGCGTCGTCCTGCGGACTCGCTTCTTGGATGCGCCCGCATGTGCTTCCAGACACTCATTCGCTAAAATTGCTATTCGCTGCACGGCATACCGCTTGCTTGCATTGGCGTGATATCTGCAAGCTTTAACAGTATAACCCGCGTATGTGTTTGGTTCTTTTTTCTATATTTGGTTTTCTTACGTTAGTGTAAAAATATATCATTAGTGAGGTGTTTAATTATGAACGTATATGATAACGCAAACGAATTGGCTAAGGCTATGCGCGAAAGCCATGAGTACAAAAAACTGAAGGAAGCAGCTGTTGTTCTGGAGAAGGATCCGGATGCTAAAAAAATGGTTAACGAGTATCTGATGGTTGCTCAGGAAGTAGAGTTTGCTAAGCATCAGGGCAAAACTCCCGACCAGGCTTCTGTTGATAAAATGCAGAAGCTGCAGGGCATTTTGAATCTGAATGCAGATGCAGTTCAATATTTGAACGCTCTGATTCGTTTCCAGATGATGCTGATGGACGTTACTAATACTATTCAGGACGTTGTCAAAGAGGCAATGGGAGAGAAATAATGACGTTGCAGGAGATTTTCGCAGGCTGTACTGCCAAGCCTTTGCTGGCAGAGGAGCCGATGGCGAAGTATACATCCTTCCGCATCGGCGGTCCTGCCGATCTGATGGCTATGCCGCAGAGCGAGCAGGAGCTGCAGCAGCTGCTACAGCGTGCCGGTGAGGCGAAAGTGCCGGTTACGCTGATTGGTAACGGTTCTAATCTGCTGGTGCGCGATAAGGGCATCCGTGGCCTGGTTATCAAGCTTGGCAATATGCTCAATGACGTTACTGTTGACGGCTGCACGTTGACCTTTGGCAGCGGTGTTTCCCTGGCTGCAGCTTCCCGTAAGGCGGCAGAGCTGGGCCTGAGTGGCATGGAATTTGCTGTAGGCATTCCCGGCAGCATCGGTGGCGCTGTTTACATGAACGCCGGTGCTTATGACGGTGAAATGGCTAAGGTTGTTACCGGTGTGCGCGTGATGGAGCTTGATGGCACAATCAGCGAGCTGCCTGCTGCAGCTCTTGATTTTGGTTATCGTCACACGGCGCTGCAGGGCAGCGGTAAAATTGTTACTGCGGTAACTGTGCGCCTGACTGCAGGTGATAAGCAGGCTATTGCTGATAAAATGGCAGATTTCAGTACCCGCCGTATCACTAAGCAGCCTTTGGAGCTGCCGAGCGCAGGCAGTATGTTCAAGCGTCCGCCCGGATATTTCGCCGGTACACTTATCGACCAGACAGGTCTTAAGGGCTATACTGTCGGCGGTGCGCAGGTTTCCAAAAAGCATGCCGGCTTTGTAGTGAACATCGGCGGAGCTACGGCAGCAGATGTGCTGCAGCTTATCTGCGATGTGCAGGATAAGGTGTTTGCGGCGCATGGTGTTCATTTGGAGCCGGAGGTGTTGGTGCTCGGCGAAGAATAGCTTGTGGGAGAGCGCCCATAAGACGCCATCTGCGTCGTCAGGGCTCCTAGGAGTATAAGGATATACGCCGTCGTCGCCCTTCCTCGCATCTGGCATCTTCTTGACGCTCTCTGAGTGAGTGTTTATGAAATGTCACCGCGTGGTCAGGGCTTCTGGGAGTATAGGGATATACGCCGTCGTTGCCCTTCCTTGCATCCGGCATCTTCTTGACGCTCTCTGAGTGAGTGTTTATGAAATGTCACCGCGTCGTCAGGGTTCCTGGGAGCACACTAATTTTTTACAGGAGAAGAGAATTTTGGAGCAGCAGCTTTTAACAGAGCAGGAAATTCACGAGCTTGGCTTGCAGGCTCTCGTTCCCTGGCTGGAAAGTCATAATTTTAAAATTGATTATATGCAGACTGATATGAATACTGTACCGCATATTTTTGCCCTGAGCGGTAAAATCCTGACGGTTATCATCGCAGCAACGGCAATGTACCCGCATAAGGGAGTTGTCGGTGAAGCAGACAAGGCTTATGCTATGCGTGTAGCAACACAGCTTGGTGCTCTTTGTGCTACCGCTTCTATCGGTCTGGTAAATGTTGATGGTTTGCCTGACGATAAAAAACTCATGGGTACGCCTATGCGCAACGGTCATTATAAGGCAGACTTTAGTGGACTGGAATACATTCACTATACCGATAATGCACTGTGAGGTGACGTTATGGACTTGTTAACAGTTAATCAGGAGAAATGCCTGCGTTGCGGCATTTGCGTAGAATGCTGTCCTTCATGCATTCTTTCTATGGGTGAAAACGGACCGGAATGTAATTTTGACCGTGGCTGTATGAGCTGCGGCCAATGCGTTGCTATCTGTCCCGTAGGAGCCTTGGATAATAAATATACGCCGCTGGCAGAGCAGCGTCCGGTGACGATGCCGTTGCCGACGCCTGAGGTTGCTTATGAATTTTTGCGTATGCGCCGCAGTGTGCGTAACTTCAAGCCGCAGGCACCAACGGATGAAGAAATTACCCGTATGCTGGATGTGGCACGCTATGCGCCGACTGCCGGCAATTCACAGGGTATGTACTACATCGTTATCCGCGATAAGGAGCAAATCCGTGCAATTGCCGATGCTGTTGCCGACTGGATGGAGGCTGAGGTTGCGGCAGGCACCGAAAATAAACGCTATTTTCAGGTGGTGCTGCGCGCTTACCGTGAGCGTGGACAGGATATTATCGCCCGCAATGCGCCCTGCCTGATTTTTGCGTTGGCACGCCGTCTGAATATTACCGGTGTGAGTAACGCAGAGCAGAGCTGGGCTTACGCTGAGCTGTTTGCCCCGACCATCGGTTTGGGAACAACCATCGCCGGCTTTATCCAATCCTGCGGCATTGCAGGCTATCAGCCGCTGCTGGATCTGATTGCCGTGCCGCCGAAGCATAAGATAGTTGGTACGCTGATGGTTGGCTATCCTAAATATAAATATCAGCGGATGCCGGAAAGACAGCATCTGAAGGTTGATTTTCGCTAAGGATTATTTAAGCATGAACTATTGCCGTGGTTCATGCTTTTTGTTTTGAATTTTATCTGAGAAAGGATTCTTGATTACACAGAGTGCGGTCTGCGATTTATTGTAGCGGATGCCTCTATGTGGTATAATATATAAGATTGAGTAAAGTATAGTATAGTATACCTGAATTTATTTGAATTTTATGATGAAGTATGAGCATGAGGTGTATGTATGTCAGAAGCAGTTTTGAGGGTTAATCATTTATCTATAGGCTATGGCAGCCGCTGTGTTATCAGCGACGCCAGCTTTACTATCGGCAAGGGTGAGCTTGTGGGTATTATCGGCTGTAATGGTGCCGGCAAGAGTACGCTTTTGAAAACAATCCGCGGCATGCTGCCGAAGCAGAGCGGCGAGGTTTTATTCTTTGATAAGCCTATGGAGGAATATACCGACAGAGATTTGGCGCGTGAGGTTGCGTATCTGCAGCAGCAGGTAGAGGTAGGCTTTGGTTATACAGGACAGGATATTGTTATGGCGGGCCGTTATCCTTACTTGAAATGGTGGGAGCGCGAAAGCGAGGACGATAAGCGTCTGGCGTTGGATTGTATGGAATATACCGGTACGCGTGAGCTGGCGGAAAAGCCGGTGACAGAGGTTTCCGGCGGTCAGAAGCAGCGTATCCTGCTGGCGAAGGTATTGGCGCAGCAGACTCCTGTGCTGTTCCTAGATGAGCCTACTACCGGTCTGGATATGGTTTATCAGGAGGAGATTTTCCGTTTTGCGCGTGAGCTGGCGCTGATGGGCAAGACGGTGCTGATGGTTGTGCATGAGCTTAATCTGGCAGCCAAATACTGCAGCCGTATTCTGCTGTTAGGTGAGGGCAAGCTGTTGGCAGACGATACTCCGGAGCGCGTATTTACGGAAGCTTTGCTCAGCAGAGCATATGCGGCTGATATTGCCGTAAGCCGCAATCCGCTGAATAATAATCTGGAGATTACAACGCGTGTAGATGAGGCAAGTAAAGAAAAGGATGCAGCATTGCTGAAAAAGATTTGCTGCGAATAGGTGAATTATGAGAATCTTATATATCCTGCTGGCGCTGCTGTGCCTCGCACAGCAGGCCTTTGCGGGTGTGAAGCTGGAGGCAGTGTATCCCTACAATCTGGATAAGAGTGCCGCACATGTAGTGCACGGCGGCAGCACAATGCCTTTGTTTATCAATATTACCGGCTTTGATGTACCGCATGAGCAGCCGGCGCATTTGCGTGTCATTTTACCGGAAGGCTTTAAGGCGCTTGCCAATGACAAATGGCGTTTGGGAAGCGCTGACGGCCGCCAGACGGCGGAGGCAGATTGGGTGCTGCCGGCGGATTTCGGACAGAGCTTTGATTTGCTGTATATTCAGCCGCAGACAGACCTTGCACGTGGCGCAAAGCAGCTGACGGTTGAGGTCAGCGGTGAAGGCTGGAACGAGCGCAAGGAGCTGAGCTTTGGTTATGAGCCGGCGGCGGCAGCAGCGGTAGCTGCGGAACCGACGCAGGGGAAGAAGCTGGACCGCAGCAAGTTCAACTGGTATATCCAGAGTGTTACTTTGCCGGTAGATAATTTGGGTAATAAGGATGACCGCGCGGCAGAAGGCGTGGTTTTTATCCGCGATACTACGCTCGAAGGCTTCCGTAACCGCATGACGGGCGACGGTGCGACGAACTGGTCGGCAGTGTTTAACCATCCTGCGACTTTTCTGGTGCTGGATATGCGCAATCCGCAGCGTGATGTGCGCTTGCTGAAATTTAAGGCGGAGCTGATTGATAAAAAGACAGGTAAGGTTATGCCCGGTCTTTGTACCGCCGGCAAAAACAATGAGGATTCCGAGCATGGCTGGGCCGGTGATACAGGCAGCGTCAACGAAACTACGGCGCTGATTTCGCTGGACGGCAAGAAAACTCAGGCCTTTATCATTCCGTTATACGTAGATTATTTTACAGTGTTGGAGGGTGATTACAGCCTGCGTGTGACCGTAAGCGGCAACGGGCAGGAAAAGGTGCAGGAGGTACCGCTGACAATCGCCAAGAAGCATAATCTGGGGTTGCTGGCAGTAGGTTTTTCCTTTATCTGCCTGCTGGCTGTGCTGGCCTTTAGCTACAAGCTGAAGGGCTGCATTTACCGCATCGGTGCGCGTGGTGCTATTACTGTGGCACTCTTTGCTGCGCTGGCCTTTGGCGGTATCACACTGCCGACAACGCTTATCGGTGATTTGCTGCACGTCTTTTTAGGGCCTTTCTCCGGACTGGTGACAGGTATTCTGAGCGGCATGCTGCTGTATTTGCTGGTAGTGGCGCTTTTGGTGCTCTTCCGTGCGCCGGGCGTGCTGACGCTGATGTATTTTGTCAAATATATGCTTGCCGGTCTGATGTTCGGACATTTTACGCCACTTGGACTTTTGAGTATGTGTGTAAATGTAGCGATTCTGGAAGCGCTGCTGTATCTTTCCGGCTTCTACCGCAGGCAGGAGCTGGGCAAGGGATATATGCTGTTTATCTGCCTGCTGATGGGCGTGGGCGATGCGCTTGTAACCTTCGTCAACATGGAGCAGATGATGTTCTTCTACCGTTTGTATTATGCAGATTGGTATCTGGCGCTGTATATGCTGGTCAACGGTCTTTTATACAGCAGCATCGGCGCGTGGCTGGGTGCTAAGACGGGCAGCAAGCTGCAGCAGGTTATGGGGGAATAGAGATGCTGAAAATAGACAATTTATCTTATCGCTATCCCTCAAGGAAGCAGTTTACCTTAAAGAATATCAACCTGACGCTGGCGGACGGCGAAATGCTGCTTTTGGCAGGTCGCAGCGGCTGTGGCAAGTCGACGCTGATTAAGGCTGTCAGCGGCCTGTTGGGCAGTGAGGAGCGCGGCGAGCTGCAGGGAGCAATTTACTTGCAGGGTGAGGATATCAGCAAATGGCCGCCGGAAAAAACAGGCCAGCTGGTTGGTACTGTGTACCAGTCGCCTGATGACCAGCTTTTTGCTATGACGGTGGCCGATGAAGTGGGCTTTGCGTTGGAAAATCAGGGCGAGGAGCCTGAGGTTATTGCGCGCAAGGTGAGCGAAACGCTGGAGCTGGTAGGCTTGGGCGGCTTTGAGGATTACAGTATCCACAAGCTGAGCGGCGGTCAGAGGCAGCGCTTGGCGTTGGCTTCAATTCTTGTTACCAGGCCGGGACTTTTGATTTTAGACGAGCCTGTCAGCCAGATGAATCCGCAGGGCGTGCAGAGCTTTATGCAGCTTTTGGTGCGCCTCAACCGCGAGGCAGGCATTGCTATTTTGATGATTGAGCATCGTGTAAACGAGCTTTGCAAATATTTTTCGCGTCTGGCAGTAATGCAGGACGGACGTATTGTTTATGACGGTCTGGTTAAAGATGCCTGGAAGGCGATGACAGGACGCACTGATTTGGGCTTGCGTGAACCGCAGACAGTAAAGCTGTGCCGCGCATTGCAGCTTTCGGAGCTGACGACAGACCAGGAAAAAATAGTGCAGATGCTGCGCAGCGAATGCGAGCCTGCAGTTACTGCTGCGCAGGCACAGCCTGCAGGTCCTCAGAAGCCTCTTCTCGAAGCGCGCGATTTGTATTACACCTATCCCGGCAGCAAGGAGCCGACGCTGAAGAAGCTGCAGTTTACGCTTTATCAGGGGCAGATTACAGCTATTATGGGCTTCAACGGTGCAGGCAAAAGCACGCTGATGAACCTTTTGGGCGGACTGACGCAGACGCAGCAGGGAAGCTTGCTGCTGGCAGGACAGCCTGTAGACAAGCAGCTTGGCAAAATCGGTTATCTGCGGCAGGAGCCTGACCTGATGCTTTTGGCAGATACGGTGCGTGAGGAGCTGTGCTGGAAGAATCACACGATTACGCAGCAGGAGCTGCAGCAACTCTTAGAGCATATGAATTTAGCGGAATACGCTGATGATTTTCCGTTGGCGCTGAGCAAGGGACAGCGTTTGCGCGTCGTTTTGGGAGCAATGCTGGCGAAGAAGCCGGCGCTGCTGCTTTTGGATGAGCCTACGACAGGACAGGATGAACAGAGTCTGGCGGAAATCCGCCGTCTGCTTTTGGCTTATAAGGAGCAGGGGGGCAGTATTTTCATCTGTACGCATGATATGGAGCTGGCGGCACAGGTGGCCGACCGTGTAATTGTTTTGTGTGCGGGGCAGATTATTGCCGACGGCACGACAGAAGAGGTTTTGAGCAATAAGGAGCTGGTGGAGGCCGGCGGTCTTACACCGTCAGCGCTGCTGCCGGTGTGCGAGCAGGCGGGGCTTCCTCCCTGCATCACGGTAGAGGGGGTGAAGCGTTATGTCCGTAAGACAGCTGTGGGAAGGCACTGATGCAGCAGGATGGGCACAGAAGCTCAACGGGCGTACTAAGCTGCTGTTCCTCTTCCTATTTGCTATTCTGATGATTACCGTGGATAATCCGCGGACGCTCTTTATTTTATTTACGTTTACCTTAATACTGCATCTGGCAGCAAAAACTTCTATCTACAAATGGAAGGTGATGGCGATTCTGCTGCTCTTGGGCCTGTGGGGCTCCATGTTCAGCCAGGCGCTGTTTTTTGCGCAGACACCGCGTACACCGCTTTTCGTGCTGATTGCTCCGGAGGCAGGCTTCATCGGCCAGCTGACGGGCGGACTCTTCATCTACCGTGAGGGTATTTTGTACGGTGCGGTTCAGGGTTTGCGCAGTGCCAGCATGCTGGCACTGGGACTTTTGGTCTGCTGGACGAGTGACCCGCGACAGCTGCTGCAGGCATTGCTGGCCTGGAGACTGCCGCCGCAGATGGCGTTCATGCTGGTGACGGCAATTCGCTTTTTGCCGGTGCTGGCAGCAGAAACAGGCGAGGTTATCACAGCGCTGCAGCTGCGCAGTGATAGCCAAAGCGGACGCACTGCCGTACTGCGCCACTTGCCGTATATCGCCAAGCCACTTTTGGCGCGCTGCCTGAGGCGTGCGCAGACGCTGGCGCTTTCGGTTGTAAGCCGCGGCTTTTTCGCAGGCGGCGCTGCAAAGCGACGCCAACAGTGGGACGCACGCGAAAAGGCAAGCTGCCTGCTGCTGTTTGCAGTAGTGGTGGCAGTTGTTGGCAGTAAAATTATTTACCTGCTGTCGGAGCAGGGCTTCTACTTTGGCGTATTCCGCCAAATTTATGATTGGACGGTGCTATATCTATGAATAAGCTTAAAGGCTGGCTGGCACTTGTGCTGTTGCTGCTTTCCTGGTGCGCACTGTACTGGATTACCGGCAGCAGAACGCCATGGAACCAGTTTCATGTTAATAACGACGGCTCCGGCGTGAGCGTCTATCTGGGTGATATCCCGACGCAGAATTATGACCGCATGGGCTTTACGAAGGCGGTGGTGCGCTACGCCGCTGAGGAAGAAGGCTGGATTGTCGGAACGGAGCGCGGCGAGCTCTTCCTCTTTGACAACGAGGGACGCCAGAAATGGAAGCGCTCCCTGGGCGTCGGCAAGCTGATTGCACTGTGCCTGACGCCTGACGGCAAGCTGGCGATAGTAGGCGAGCAGAGCGCGGAGGGCAGGCTTTACGCCGTTGATGTGCACACAGGCGATATCCGCTGGCAGTACAAGAGTGCTGATTTCGTCGGCTCCGATGCTTCGCAACGTTCCTATCCGTCGGTTGTGCATATAGCAGTCGATAAGGAAAATAACGTTTATGCTAACGCTTACCGCTTTTTGATGCGCAAGGACGGCAGCAGGGGTTATAACGCCAAAATGCTGGCGGTGAGCGAAGAGGGCAAACTGCTGTGGCAGTTCCCGAAAAATGAGGTTATCGACAGCTGGATAAACTGGTGCGATGTCAACGACAAAAACGGCAGAGCAGTATTTTCGACATCTGCTTACGATTTCCGCGAGGACATGAAGTATAAGGATACAATGTATTTCCTCGATAAAAGGACAGGCGAGCTGCTCAATTCGACGCATGTACCGCCGATTCCGCCTTTCGATAATACCGTTATGCGCGGGAGCCCCAACTACAGCGCGGATGGCAAATATCTGGCAGCAGCGGCCAGTGATGGACGCGGCATGCTGTTTGATGAGGCAGGTAAAATCCTGTGGACGCGTTCCATTTCCAAGCCGCAGGAGGTTGACGGCGCTTATGTCAACGCCAGCGGACGCGACGGCTTTGTAACACCATACGGCGTGCTCTTTACCACGATTAACACCTTTAACCGTGAAAACTGGCAGCTGCCGACGCCTGTAGAGCATCCGAGCAATAACAGTATTTTTGTATTCAATACAGACGGTACCTTTCGCTATCAGTATATGGCAGACGGTACGATGGAGGAGATAGCCTTCGCCGGCAGGCTGGCGGCCTGCGCGGTGGGACGCAACGTGCGCACGCACAATTACAAAGCGCACGGAGCATTGGTGCTGGACCTGGAAACAGGCAAAAAATACAGCTATTTCCCGACCGAAGGACCTTGTCAGGCTATTGGTATTTCGCCGGACGGACAGTGGCTGGCAGGCGTGGAAGCGCCGGCGCTGACTCCGGATGGCAAAATTATCGGTGCTTACCGTTTACATATCTGGAAAAATAACGCAGGAGGAGCAAAGTAAATGTTAGAAAAAATAATTCATTATTATAAGCCCTATAAGCTGATTTTGCTTTTGGTGCTGATAGGCTCGTGCTTCTCGGCCTTGCTGGAGCTGGTCTTTCCTTATATTGTAAGGCAGATGCTCAATGTTCAGATTCCTCAAAAGAATATTGACGAGCTGCTTTACTGGGCTGGGATACTTTTAGCCTTATATGTTGTAAACTTCGGTCTGCTTTTTTCTATCAACTATTATGGTCATGTGATGAGCTCTGGCATTGAGAACGATATGCGTCGCGATTTGTTCGGACATATGGAAAAAATGTCCTTCCGCTTTTTTGATAATGCCCGCACAGGACAGCTGCTATCGCGCATTACAAGCGATATCGTGGAAATCAGCGAGCTGACATTTAAAGGACCTAATGACCTTCTTGTCTGCACTATCAGTATGCTGGGTACTATTTTCATGATGCTGTATCTGAATCCGTATCTTGGCTCTATTATCGGTGCTATGCTGATTATTAAGGCGGTGCATTCTGTTTTCGTCAACAGAAAGATGAAGCGTGCCTTCCGCCGTAGTCGTGAAAAATCCGGTGAGGTTTCCGCGCAGGCAGAGGAGGCTCTGAGCGGTATCCGCCTGGTAAAGGCCTTTGCTAATGAACAGCTGGAGCTGGAGCGCTTTATGCGCAAGAGTAATGAGCTTTTGCGTGTGCGTACCGAATCATTTGCGATACTTTCATATTTTTCGGGAACTATTACCTTTTTTACCAACGCAACCAATCTGGTAGTTTTGGTTTGCGGTGGTATGATGGTTGCCAATGACCAGCTGGCGCTCAGCGATTTTGTTGCCTTCTTCCTTTATGTTAATATCTTTATGAAACCTGTTTTCCGTCTGCTGATGTTTACGGAAATGTACCAGCGTGGTATGGCCGGTTACAACCGCTTCAATGAGATGATGCAGCATGAGGTGGAGATTGACGATGTGCCTGATGCGATTGCTGCAGGTAATATTAAGGGCCGTATTACCTTTGAGGATGTAACCTTCGGTTATCTGGAGGATAAGCCGGTGCTGAAGCATTTTGACCTGGATATCGCTCCCGGTGAAAAGGTGGCCTTTGTGGGTGCTACCGGTGCAGGCAAAACGACGCTGGCGAGCCTTTTGCTGCGCTTTTACGAACCGACGCAGGGCAGAGTGCTGCTTGACGGCGTAGATATCAGAAAGTATAAACAATGCTATTTGCGCAACCATGTAGGTCTGGTGCAGCAGGATGTTTTCCTCTTCAGCGATTCGGTAAACTTTAATATTGCTTACGGCAAGATTAAGGCAAGCGAGCAGGAGATTGAGCAGGCTGCCAAGCTGGCGGCTGCTGATGACTTTATCAGCGCACTGCCTGAGGGTTACGAAACCAAGGTAGGTGAGCGCGGCGTGAAGCTGAGCGGCGGCCAAAAGCAGCGTATTGCTATTGCCCGTGCCTTCCTGAAGAATCCGCCGGTAATGGTGTTTGACGAGGCGACCAGTGCGCTGGATACCAAGACTGAAAAGCAGATTCAGAAATCCCTGGATAAGCTGGCTGAAAGTCGCACTACGCTGATTATCGCACATCGTCTGTCTACGATTATCAATGCTGACAGAATTGTGGTGCTGCATAACGGTGAAATTGCGGAAATCGGCACACACAAGGAGCTTATGGCTATGGGTGGCATTTATAAGCGCCTGTATGAGCTGGACGAGCAGGATTAAGCTTAAAAATTAAATTTAAGCAGACGGAGCAGTTAAATTGCCTTTCGGGCAGATAATTGCTCCGTTTTTTATGCTTACAGGACGCTTCTGACCCTTTGCGCTTATTGACATTCACAGGCAAAAATTATATAATTTTTTTATATGCAATCTTTGTTTACTGCGGCATTCCCGCAGTAATGCAGTATTATTTTTCGAAGGAGCGAATGAACTACTATGAAATACATGACTGGTAACGAAATCCGCGAAAAATTTTTGAAATTTTTCCAAGATAGAGGCCATCTTATGCTTCCGAGTGCTTCCCTGATTCCTCAGGATGACCCGACTCTGCTGATTATCGGTGCTGGCATGGCACCCTTTAAGCCGTTTTTCACCGGCAAAATGAAACCGCCTGCTACCCGTATTACCACCTGCCAAAAATGTGTGCGTACCGGTGATATTGAAAACGTTGGCCGCACTGCGCGCCACCATACCTATTTTGAAATGCTGGGCAACTTCTCCTTTGGTGATTACTTCAAAAAAGAGGTTATCCCCTGGAGCTGGGAGTTCCTGACTAAGGAGCTTGGCCTGCCTGCTGATAAGCTGTACATCACCATCCACACTGAGGATGACGAGGCTTTTGATATCTGGCACAATGTTGTAGGTGTTCCTGAAGACCACATTGTACGCCTGGCTGATAACTGGTGGGAAATCGGCAGCGGTCCGTGCGGCCCTGACTCCGAAATCCACATCGACCTCGGCCCTGAACGTGGCTGCGGCAAACCGACCTGCGGCCCCGGCTGTGACTGCGACCGTTTCCTGGAAATCTGGAACCTGGTATTCACCCAGTTCAACCAGATGCCGGATGGCACCTACCCGCCGCTGAAAAACAAGAACATTGACACCGGTGCAGGCTTAGAGCGTCTGGCAAGTGTTGTTCAAGGCAAGCCGTCCAACTTTGAAACTGACCTGATTTTCCCGATTATTGAATATGCAGCTAAGATTGCTAATGTTGAATATGGCAAGGATAAGGCTACCGACGTTTCCCTGAAGGTTATCGCTGACCATGTACGCAGCATGACCTTTATGATCGGTGATGGTATTCTTCCGTCCAACGAAGGCCGTGGCTATGTGCTGCGCCGCATCCTGCGCCGTGCTATCCGTCACGCTCGTCTGCTAGGCATCAACGAGATGTTCCTGACCGGTGCTGTTGATGTTGTTATCGGCATGTTCGGTCACGCTTACCCCAACCTGGTAGAGAAGGCTGACTTCATCAAAAAGGTTGTGGAAATGGAAGAAACCAGCTTCCTGCGCACTCTGAAGCAGGGATGCGAGCTGCTGAATGATGAGATTGAAAAGCTGAAGGCTGCAAACAAGACCGTGCTTGACGGTGCAACTGCCTTCAAGCTGAACGATACCTTTGGCTTCCCTTGGGAACTCACTGAAGAAATCCTGGAAGAAGCAGGCATGACTATGGATAAAGAAGGCTTCGACGCTGCGCTGGAGGTTCAGCGTAAAATGGCGCGTGAAGCACGCAACGATAAAGAGGGCCGTCCGGTTGTTTATAACACCAGCGGCATCAATGTTGCCGAGCTGAAGGTTGACGAGGCTGCAACTGAAGCTAAGATTGTGAAGATGTATCCTGCGCATGACGCACAGCCGATTGAAAACGCTGCTGACGGCACTGATGTTGCTGTTATCTGCGACGTTACCGCTTTCCATGCTGAGGGCGGCGGCCAGCTGGGCGATATCGGTACTATTACCGCTCCGACCGGCGTTATTGCTGTAAATGTTACCAAGAAGCTGCCTGACGGCGCTGTTATTATGATCGGTTCCGTAACCGAAGGCACTGTTGCTGTAGGCGACGTTGTTACCTTTGCTGTAGACAAGGCACGCAAGATGGATATCGCTCGTAACCATACCGCAACCCATCTGCTGCACGCTGCTTTGAAGCAGGTGCTGGGTGCTCATGTTAACCAGGCCGGCAGCTATGTCGGTCCGGACCGTCTGCGTTTTGACTTCTCCCACTTCTCTCAGGTTACCGCTGAGGAGCTGAAGAAAGTAGAGGCTATTGTCAACGAGCAGGTGCTGGCTGGCAAAGCTGTTAATATTGAAGAGCTGCCGATTGAGGAAGCTAAGAAGAAGGGTGCTACCGCTCTCTTCGGCGAAAAATACGGCAATATTGTTCGCGTTGTTACCGTTCCGGACTTCTCCATGGAATTCTGCGGTGGCAGCCATGTAAGCAATACCGCACAAATCGGTATGTTCAAAATCGTGAGCGAAGGCTCCAGTGGTGCAGGCGTGCGCCGTATTGAGGCTGTTACCGGTCATGGTGCTGTGGCTCATGTAAATGCTACCGAGGAAATGGTGAACGGTTTGGCTGCTGAGCTGAAATGCCGCTCCTGCGACGTTCCGACTCGTCTGGAGGCTCTGCAATGTGAGCTGAAGGCAGCGCAGAAGAAGGCCGAAGAGCTGGCTGCAGAAATCGCTAAGGCTCAGGTAAGCAATGTTGCTGACCAGATTAAGGATGCTAACGGCGTTCCTGTTCTGGTACAAAAGGTTAATGCTGACAGCGTTGACGCTCTGCGTAATCTGGGTGACCAGATGCGCGATAAGGTTGGCGGCGTTGTTGTGCTGGCTGCTGTTATGGGCGAAAAGGTAAGCATTCTGACCATGGCTACAAAAGATGCTGTTGCTAAAGGCGTACATGCGGGCAACATCGTTAAGGCTGTTGCTAAGCTGTGCGGCGGTGGCGGCGGCGGTCGTCCTGATATGGCACAGGCCGGTGCTAAGGACGTAGCTAAGGTTGATGAAGCACTTGCTGCTGCATTTGATATCGTTGCTGCTATGGTGAAATAATTACTTCGTTTAGCAGACGTTGAATTAAATATTGCCTAAAAATAAAACTGACGAGGCAAATTTTGCTTCGTCAGTTTTTGTATCTCTGTAATAGTGCTTTCAGCCGGTTTGATTAATGTTGTAAAGATCGCTTGCCGAGAAGCATTTTTTTGTTAAGCGTTATTGAAACACTGCTGAAATTTTCACTATGTATTTTTTGACAAAGAGTCCGAATCGTGATAAATTCATATTAGCAGGAGTTTTTATTTTGAGCGGAGGCTATGTCTCCCTATGTGTATATGTTATGAAGGAGGTTTTTCTTATGGCAGAAGATTTTGTTGGTGTAAGCGGTTCTCTTAATGAAAGCTTTGTCGGGGCAGCCAATGATAAGCTGTTTGAGGTTCCTTTTGAAGCGCTGGAAGTGCGCATGGCTAAGGAAAAACCGCAGCTTGTACCCGGACTGACGGCTTTGAAGAAGGCTATGTCTGCGCCTGCGTTTGCGCGTCTGATTAGCCCGCTGCTGAATATTAACCTGGGCGACGATGCGTTGCTGCTGGTTGCCGGCGATGAAAGAGTGCGCACGGAGCTGATTGGCAAATATTTGCCGGTGCTGAAGGCGGCGTTTAATGTGAGCAATGTGCGTGTTGTTGGTGGCGCACGCAACGGCTTGGATGCTTATTGAGGGTGTTGGGTTTTAAATTTTTGCTATGACTTGCAGCGACTTCTCCGGATGGGGAGGTCGCTGTTGCTGTTGCTGATTGTATTGGGATTAGTATAAGATAGGTTTTCTGTGTGTAGACAAGATGAATTGACTTTAGGGAGAAGAGAGGCTCTCCTTGTGGAGACAAGGTGAATTGATGTTAGAGTCAAGAGAGGCTCTCCTTGGGGAGAGCTGGCGCCCGCTAGGGCGACTGAGAGGGGACAGCAGTTTGTAAGCATACGAATTAAGCTGGATTGATGAAGTATTGAGATACAAAGAGGTATGAAATCTGTAGAAATGCGAATATCGAAAGGTTAGCGAATCCCCTCTCCGCCTCGACAAGCTCGGCACCTCTCCCCAAGGAGAGGCTCTTAGTGTAGGGCTCATGCGAAGTGGTTTAAGTAGCGTTGTTGTAAGCATACGAATTAAGCTGGATTGATGAAGTGATAATAAATTGACATAAAAGCATATTCAATAGTGTAAGGAGAATAATTTTGTTTAATAGTTTATCTAATACAGAAATAAAGAATTACGCAAAACAATTGCGGAAAGAAATGACTAGACAATAGAGGCATTTATGGTACGATTTTTTACAAAAACACAGATGTAAGTGGTATAAACAAAAACCGATAGGAAGATATATTGCAGATTTTTATTGTGGAAGAATTAAATTAATAGTTGAATTAGATGGAAGTCAACATTATGAAGAAAAGCAAGTGGAGTATGATGAAAGAAGAACTGAGTATTTCAAGAATTTGGGAATAACATTGATTCAATTTCCTAATAATGTAATTGATAAAAATTTTAATGGTGTTTGTGAAGAAATAGAGAAGATAATATTGGCTTTGGAAAAGGATATGTAAGAATGAGAGGATTTGACTATTATTGCAAGAGAGGCTCTCCTAGGGGAGACAAGGTGAATTGATGTTAGAGTCAAGAGAGGCTCTCCTTGGGGAGAGCTGGTGCCCGCTAGGGCGACTGAGAGGGGACAGCAGTTTGTAAGCATACGAATTAAGCCGGATTGATGAAGTATTGAGATACAAAAAGGTATGCAATCTATAGAAATGCAAATAGCGAAAGGTTAGCGAAACCCCTCTCCGCCTCGACAAGCTCGGCACCTCTCCCCGAGGAGAGGCTCTTAGTGTATGGCTCATGCAATCAGCATTGCGCCGTGAGGCGTAATGGGGGGGAAGCGAGGGCATCCCATTCGCCTCAGCGAACCGACGATGGATTTCAGCATTATTTTACAAAAATCTAACCTGTATTTTAGAATATTTTTGACTTAATCCGTTATATTATATATGCGTACTGCTGGTACTGAATGCATTAAATAAAAAACATATCATATGAAGTTTACTTTAAGAAATGCAAGGCGTAATAGTGTGTTGTGTGATGTATACAGTAAAAAATCCTCTTTGAATTAATTGACTGTAAATCTTCAAAGTAGTATAATATTCTTAAATATAACTGAGTTTGATTTTCCTAATTTTTGTATATTAGTATTACGAAAAATAAAATCAGGCTCTAGTATGAAGAAAGGTAAGATTTCTCTTGATTGATATTCACTCTCATATTATTTTCGGAATAGATGACGGCAGCAAGGACGAGGTAATGAGCCTGAAAATGCTGCAAAAGGCTGTGGCGTCAGGTACGACTTCCATTTTTGCAACGTCGCATTTGTTACAGGCTGCACACAATCCTGCATGGCAGGATTTTTTAGTTGGTGCAGAAAGGCTGCGCCAGCTGGCGAGTGAGCACAATTTACCGCTGGCGATTTATTCCGGCTGTGAAGTGTTTATGGATTTGGATTTGCTGGACATCATTGCTGAGAATGGCAGCTTTTGCCTGAACGGTGATGCTTGGGATGCAGCGAGGGTCAGTTATATCCTGGTGGAGTTGCCTATGTATTTCATACCGAATTATGCTGATGACTTTTGGTATGAGCTGCGGTTGAAGGGGGTTGTGCCGATTTTAGCACATCCGGAGCGTTATACTGAATTAATGGCGAAGCCGGACCTGCTGTTGCGTTGGCGACGTGAGGGCTTGCTGCTGCAATGCAATATTAGCAGCTTTGCAGGGAGCTTTGGCGCGCAGGCCGAGCAGGCAGCGAAGCTGCTTTTGGCGAACGGCTTGGTTGATTTTGTGGGCAGTGATGCGCACAGGGACAGTGGGCGCGATACGGATATGCGCGCCGGTGCTGCTGTAATTAGGGAGCTGGCCGGTGAGGCTGTGCTGCAGCAGCTGACGCAGATTAATCCGCAGAGGATTATTGACGGAACTCCTTTGAAAGTTAATGCACCGCAGCAGTTAATTGCAAAGGAAAAGAAATCTAAGTGGTGGAACAGATTATTCAAATAATAAATCTACCATTTTTTTTTGTTTAAAAAGTTTAATAAAGGAGTATGAAATGAAAAAGTCATTAGTAGTATTGGCGTTGGCGCTGGCGTTAGGGACCGGCAGCGCTGCACAGGCGCAGGTGCAGGATTATGTGATGTGCCCGGGCGATGTGCTGCAGGTTGTGGTATATGGTCACGAGGATTTGAGTACGCTGGCGGGTAATACGCAGAATTCGCCGTATGTGGTGCGCCCCGACGGCAAGGTGAGCTTTCCGCTGATTGGTGATGTGGATGTGACGGGCAAGACGGTGGCGCAGTTCCGTGAGGAGCTGGTGAGCCGCTTTAGCCAGTATCTCGTTACGCCGAGCATCAGTGTGAATGTGACGAAGCTGGGCACGACGCGTGTGTATGTGCTGGGCGAGATTAAGCGCCCCGGTCTTTATGAGCTGGAGAAGAGCCATAAGGTGATTGACGCGCTGGCGAAGGCTGAGGGCTTTACGGAGAAGTCAGGGAAGAAGAATGTGTTCCTGGTGCGTGCCGGCTCGACTGAGGTGGAGAAGCTGAATATAAACAATTTCCTGACGAAGGGAGACCAGAAGGGGAACGTAGTGCTGAACGAGGGCGATTGCTTGTATCTGACGAGCAACCATAAGATTCTCTTCAGCAAGGATATTATGCCGTTTTTGACTGGTGCTTACTATATTAAAGAAATTAAGAACAATGATGACTAAGTTTAAGGAGAAATAAGCGTGAGCAACAACTTCAACGAAGAAGAAATTACTATAGACCTGCGCGAGATTGGCGCGATCCTGAAGCGCAACGCGGCGAATATTGCACGCGTGACAGGCGTGTGCATTGTGGCGGCAGGCGTGTACTTGGCAGTGGCCACCCCGGTGTACGAATCTCAGGCGCTGCTGCGCGTGAAGCAGCCGAAGGGCATTGGCAGCAGCTTGCTGGAATCTATGCCGATGGGTAATGCTATGGCGAATACCCAGCTGATGAATACGTATGCGGAGATTTTGAAGAGCCGCAGCGTTATTATTCCTGTAATCGAGAAAACCGAAGAGCCGAATGATGAAGGCAAGTTCATGGATTATGAAGCCTATGTCAAAGCGAAGGTTACTACTGCGCCGTTCAAGGATACGGAGATTATGCAGCTGACTGTTCGCTCGAAGACTGCTGAGGGTGCACAGAAGGCTAATAATTTAATCGTGGAAGGCTTCCTGAACCGTCTGACCGAGCTGTCTCGCAACCAGCAGAAGGCAACGCGTGGCTTTATTGAAGAGCGTGCTGTAGCAGCGAAGAAGGAGCTGAAGGACGCAGAGGATAAGCTGACGGAGTATAAGAAGGCGAACGATATTATCGCTCCTGACGATGCAGTCAAGCTGGCAACTGAGAAAATGGGTATGGTCGATAAGCTGAATGCGGAGAACAAGGTTGCTTTGGCGACGGCGAACGCACGCCTGGCATCCACCAATGCGCAGCTCAATGGCGAAGCAGCTTCTATTGCAGATAATAAGAGCATTCAATTGTATAACCAACAGCTTGCGAAGCTGGAGGGCGAGCGTATCAGCTATCTCGACAAGTACACTGCGCAGCATCCCAAGGTTAAGCAAGTGGAGCAAGAGATTGCTAAATTAAAGCAAAAAATTAACAGCGAAATCAGCAAGGTTGCTTCCCTGCAAGCGCCGAGCGATAACCCTGTGCATCAGCAGCTGTTGGCAGCGAAGTTCCAAAGCGAAGCTGAGGCAAGCGTAGCGCAGAGCAATCTGGCTAAATTAGCGCAAATTGATAACGACAACAAGGAAGATATCCGTAACCTTTCCGATAAGGAGCAGGAGTTTGTGAATTTGATGCGTGATGTTACTGTTGCGAACGAGATTTACGTTATGCTGGCAAAACGCGTGGAGGAAGCGAAGGTTGCCGAGGCCAGCGTAGCTACCGAGGTGCAGGTTGTCGACAGCGGCACACTGCCCGAGAAGCCTGCGAAGCCGAAGAAGGCGCTGACCTTATTGCTTGCAGCACTGCTCGGTGCATTGGCAAGCAGTGGTTTCGTGGTTGTACGCGAGCTGCTGAACAGAACGATTAAGAACAGCGACGACGTAGCGAATTATCTGGAGCTGCCTGTGCTGGGCAGCGTGCCGGATATGCATGAGCTGCATAAAGAAATGGAAAAAAATGACAAGGGCCCCGGCCTGTTGGCAAAAATCTGGAGGAAAGTATGGAAGGCTTAAACTTAGTAACACAAAATGATCCCAAGAACCCTGGAGCAGAAGCGTACAGGGTAATCCGTACCGGCATTCAGTTTGCGCAGGCAGGCAAGGAGCTGCAGACGATTGCTTTGACAAGCTGTACGCCGAACGAGGGCAAGAGTACGACTATTGCTAATTTGGCAGTTGTGCTGACGCAGGCTGGCAAAAGCGTACTGCTTATCGACTGCGACATGCGCAATCCTACTGTACACAAGAATTTCAATCTGTCTAATAAGGTGGGCCTTTCGAGCTGCATCAGCATGGGCACTGCGCTTTCTGACGCTGTACAGAAGACTAGCATCGAAGGATTGTACGCGCTGACAGGAGGTGTGATTCCGCCGAATCCGAGCGAGCTGCTGGGCAGCGAACAAATGAAGAACGTTCTGCAGCGCGCGAAGGAACAGTACGATTACGTGCTCATTGACACGCCGCCGGTTATGCCGGTTACAGACGCTTTGATAGTGGGCCGCTTCGTAGATGGCATGATTCTTGTTATTGCCAGCGCTGAGGTAAAGGTGGAGATGGCGCGAGATGTGAAGAACCAGCTGGTTAACGCTGGTGCGAACATCCTCGGCGTAGTGCTGAACAAGGTGCGTAGCGAGCATCACGGTTATGGCTATGGGTATTACTATTATTACGGTAACGATGGCGAGAAGCATAAGAAGAGCAAGTAAAACAGAGCTTTGAGGTTGGCAGAAGGCTGCTGTTTTGAGGAAGTAAGGTTGGCAGAGCCGCGAGGTTGGTAAGAGGCTTTGCTTTTGAGGAAGTATAGGAAAGATTAGGGAAAAGGTGCTTTGATGAGTGTAGATTTGATGGAAAAGAAACTGAAAATACGCTGGCAGCTGATGTTTTACGATATCGTGATTTATCTTTGCGTCGTGGCGTTCATGATCAGCCTGTATGGTACGAGAATGAAATCTACATCCGAGCTGCTGATAACGATTGCGGCGACGCTCTTTTGCCTGCTGCTTTGCCGAGTGGTGGGCAAGGTCTATAGCATGATCATTCGCTACGGAGGCGTACATGTTTACATGCGCCTGTTTGCAACGGATATCACAGCGCTGCTGTTCTACTTCCCCCTGAAGTACCTGTGCGGTCTGCACAATCTGGAAAGCCAGAACTGGCTGATGATCATTATGCTGAACCTGCTGGGCGCGGTCGGTATGCGCCTGATGTATCGTTATTGCTATCGCTTCGGTGTGCGCAAGAACAAGAGGGGCGAGGTGCTGCGCTGGCTGCTCGTGCTGTTCGCAGGCGAGACGGTTATCAAGGAGCGCCGCAATAAAAATAAGCGTATCCGTGTGGCGGTGCTGGGTGCAGGGCGTTTGGGCGCTGTGTTGGCGGATGAGCTGTTGAGCAATGACAGTGCTGCCTATGTGCCGGTTTGCTTTATCGACCAGGATGATGAAAAGGTGGGACGCGAGATTATGGGCCTGCCAATTTACGCAGAAGGCGAAGATACCCTGGATGACCTTAAGAATGTGGGCGTGCAGGAGATTGTTTTTGCTATTACCAATATCGTGAATACGAAGAAGGAGATGCTGTTCAACTTCTATCGTAAGGCAGGCTACAAGGTTAAGGTTTATGACTTTTCCGTGGCTGATATTGCCAAGAGCGGCAAGCGTATGCTGCGTGAGTTTGATATTGATGAATTGCTGTTCCGCCAGCCTATTGTAGTAAACAATGAGTTTGTTGCCGATTATTACAAGGACAAGGTGATATTGGTAACTGGCGGCGGTGGCAGTATTGGCAGCGAGCTGTGCCGTCAGCTGGCGAAGATGCAGCCTAAGCAGATTGTGGCGCTGGATATTTATGAGAACGGCGTTTATGACCTGCAGCAGGAGCTGCGCTTGCGTTATGGCGATGAACTGGATTTTAAGGCAGAAATTGCCAATATCTGCTGCGAGCGTTCCATGCGCAGGATTATGGAGGAATACCATCCGCAGATTGTGGTGCACGCTGCAGCACATAAGCATGTGCCGCTGATGGAAAAGAACTGCATTGAAGCGGTGGAAAACAATGTTTTTGGTACGCTGAATGTGATTAAGCTGTGTGAGGAGTATGGTGCGCAGCGCTTTATGATGGTTTCTACAGATAAGGCGGTCAACCCCACGAACATTATGGGCGCGACAAAGCGTATGTGTGAGATTATCGCAAGGGCGCACAGTGCATCCGGCAGCAGAGTTGTGTTCAGCGATACGCGCTTTGGCAATGTGCTGGGAAGCGCAGGCAGTGTTATACCGCTGTTTAAGCGCCAGATAGCCAATGGCGGACCGATTACGCTGACGGACAAGCGCATTATCCGCTATTTTATGACGATTCCGGAGGCCAGCCAGCTGGTGCTGCACAGTGGTGCCATCGCCAAGAACGGCGAGCTATTTGTGCTGGATATGGGCCAGCCGATTAAGATTTATGATTTGGCGGTGAATATGATTAAGCTTAGCGGGCTGGAGCCTTTCCGCAATATTGATATTATTGAGACAGGCTTGCGCCCCGGTGAAAAGCTTTATGAGGAGCTGCTAGTGAAGAGCGAAACGCTGCGCAAGACGGATAATGATTTAATCTTTATTGAGAAGGACGAGCCAATCAGCATGGAGAATTTGCAGGAGCGCTTAGATATTTTGCGTGCTGCTATCTGTTCTAATGATGATGAGACGGTGCGTGCTGCGATGCGCAGGGTTGTGCCGACGTACAAAACGCCGGAAGAGGTTAACTGCAAGGCTGCGCAGGCAGCGGAGATGCAGAATGCGAAGGTTGTAGTTAAATAAAATTTAGACATATTTTTGAAAGAAGGCAATGTAAAAATGAAGGCTATGAATATTTCTTTTTCTCCCCCTGATATGAGCGACATGGAAATCCAAGAGGTTGCGGATACTATTAAAAGCGGTTGGATTACTACCGGTCCGAAAACCAAAGAGCTGGAAAGACAGATTGCAAAATATGTTGGCGTTAATCGCTGCGTGTGCTTAAACAGCCAGACAGCCTGCGGTGAAATGGCACTGCGCGTGCTAGGAATCGGTGCAGGTGATGAGGTTATTGTTCCTGCTTATACCTATTCTGCATCTGCCTCTATTGTCGACCATGTGGGCGCAAAGATTGTGTTTGTAGATGTGCAGGAAGGCTGCCTGGAAATGGATTATGACAAGATGGAAGCAGCTATTACGGAAAAGACTAAGGCGATTATTCCTGTAGATCTTGGCGGTGTTCCCTGCGATTATGACAAGATTTTTGCAATTGTGGAAAAGAAAAAGGCTTTATTCCAGCCTAAAAATGAAATTCAAAAGGCTATCGGCAGAGTAGCTGTTTGTGCAGATACCGCGCATGCCTTTGGTGCAAGCTGGCATGGCAAGATGTGCGGTTCTATTGCCGATTTCAGCTCCTTTAGCTTCCATGCAGTAAAGAACTTTACTACTGCTGAAGGCGGTGCATTGACTTGGAGAACTATTTCTGGTATTGATGACGAGGATATTTACCATAAGCTGCAATTACTTTCCCTGCACGGCCAATCAAAGGATGCTTTGGCAAAGACTAAGCTGGGCGCATGGGAATATGATATTGTAGGCCCTTGGTTCAAATGTAACATGACGGATATTATGGCTGGTATTGGTTTGGCGCAGATGAAACGCTATCCTGGTATGCTGGCAAGACGTAAAGAGATTATTACAAGATATGATGCAGCGTTCAAGCCGCTGGGTATTGATGTGCTTGACCATTATAATGACAACCATCAATCTTCCGGCCATCTGTACATTACCCGTATTCCGGGCGCAGGCTTGGAGGAACGGCAGGAGATTATTGTGAAGATGGCAGAAGCAGGCATTGCTACTAATGTGCATTACAAACCGCTGCCGATGATGACTGCTTATAAGAATTTAGGCTTTGATATTAAGGATTATCCGAATGCTTACAAGCGTTTTGTTAACGAGATTACTTTACCGCTGCATACCTGCTTAACAGATGAAGAGGTTGAGTATATTATTGAAAACTACTGCAAGATTGTGAAGGAGTATATTTGATGCTCTGTAAATGGGAAGAGTTACCACAGAATATGCAAAATGACGCTGTGCGACCATATTATGATAGCTTGCAGGAGAAAAAATTCAGCTTGCTTTTGAAGGCAATTTTTGACAGGGTAGTGTCTTTACTGATGCTTATTGGCTTGTCACCGATTTTCCTGATTTTGGCTGTTATGATTAAAATGGATAGTCCGGGCGAAGTGTTTTTCAGACAGGAACGTGTTACGCAATATGGTAAAAAGTTCCGTATCCATAAGTTTCGCACGATGGTGAAAAATGCCGAGGCATTGGGCACGCAGGTGACAACTAAAAGTGATATGCGTGTTACTAAGGTTGGCAAAAAGCTGCGCGGCTGCCGTTTAGACGAGCTGCCGCAGCTGATTGATATTCTGCAGGGTAATATGAGCTTTGTTGGTACTCGTCCTGAGGTTACTAAATATGTCGAACAGTATACACCGGAAATGCTGGCAACACTTTTGTTGCCGGCAGGTGTTACCAGTGAAGCAAGTATTGAGTATAAGGATGAGGAAAGACTGCTGGCAGATGCACAAAATGCCGACAAGACTTATGTTGAGGTTGTGCTGCCGCAAAAGATGCAGTGGAATCTGCAAAGCATTAAAGAGTTTAGTTTTGTGAAGGAATTGCTGATTATGATTGAGACTGTTTTGGCAGTTGTGAGGTAGAAGAGTTTATGGTAGATGGGTTAGTTTCAATTATTATGCCGTCCTGGAATACAGGCAGATTTATAGCAGAATCTATTCAGTCGGTATTGAATCAGACATATCAAAATTGGGAGTTACTCATTGTCGATGATTGCTCTACTGATAATACGGATGAGATTGTTGCAGGCTTTAATGATAAGCGCATAAGGTATTTTAAGAATGAGAAAAATAGCGGTGCAGCGATTACCAGAAATAGGGCAATACGTGAAGCTAGGGGTGAATGGATTGCTTTTCTTGATTCTGATGATCTTTGGAGCCCGGAAAAGCTTGCTAAGCAGCTAAAATTTATGAATGAGCACGGTTATGTTTTTTCTTATCATGATTTTGTGAAGATTGATGAGGAGTCTAAGCCGTTGAATATATATGTAACTGGTCCGGATGTAGTTACTAAAAGCAAGATGTATAACTATGGATATCCTGGCTGCCTGACGTTTATGTATAGTGCAAAAGCTTGTGGACTCATTCAAATTAAGGATATCAAGAAGAATAATGACTATGCTATTTTACTAAAGCTGTGTAAAATAGCGGATTGTTATTTATTGAAAGAAAACTTAGCACAGTATCGCATTCGTAAGAAGTCTATTTCTCATGACAAGATTACCAAGAAGCTCAAAAGCCATTATGATTTATTCCATTTTTGTGATGAGCAATGTGCGCCAGTAGCGTTTTGGTATGCTTGCTGGAATATGTGGTATGGGTTGATGAAGAAGAAAAATTACGAGAAGAGGATGTAAGTTTAGCAAGGAGGAGTGCAATGAGAGAAGATATTAAAAGCTTAAAAATTTGTGGCGGTAAATTGCAGAAGAAGCAAGTTTAACATTTTGGGGTAACACCACTCAAGCAAATAAAAAAACTCCTTGCGCTCTTTTATATGGCAGAAATGGCTCTGGTAAAAGTACAATTGCTAGAGCTTTTCGTAAAATAGCTGGAAACGAAGAAGAAACAATTAATAGTTCTAAGCTTTGCAATGAAAATGGTAATGAGATTCAGCTTACGGAAGAAGAAAAAAAGAATATCTATGTTTTTGACCAAAAATTTATTGATGAAAATATTAGAATTGAAGATGATGGCCTAGATACTATCGTTATGCTTGGTAGTTAGGTTGAACTGGATAAGCAGATAAAAAAATTAGAAGAAAATATAAGTGCTAAGCAAAAAGAATTGGATAGTAATAGAGATATTTTATATGAATATAATGACTTTAAAAATTCTAAGGCACCATATTACTACAAAAATAAAATCGATAATACTTTAAAGGGCAATAGAAGTTGGGCTGAACGTGATACCAAAATCAGTTTAACAGTAAAAAAACATAATACACCAGTCAGACCTGACACTTACAAGCAGTTTATTGATTTAAAGCCTATTTTGAGCAGAGATGAATTAGTACGTTTATTCCAAGATAAATATACTGATTTTGAAAGAGCTAGAAATGGTGAACAAAAAATTGAATGCAAAGTAGATACATTTATTGAGAATGTAGATATAAAAGGCATTACGGAATTATTATTAGAAAAAATCGAACAACTAGAATTAAGTTCTAGAGATAAATTTTTATTGGAGATTTCTCAATTTCGTGATACAGAGTCACTTCGAAATATAAGCAAGACATTTTCTGACAAAAATACAGAGCGTTGTCCATATTGCGCTAGATCAATTACTGAAGAAGAGAAGAACGATATAGTTAATGGAGTAGAAAATATACTTAATGAAATAGTAAAGGAACATCAGAAGAAATTAGATAGTATGGTTTTGAAAAAAGTCGTATTTGATTTCTTCCCTTTATTGAAATTAGGCAATAATGTCGCAGTATGCATGAAAAAAGTTGAGTTCTATAATGCATTAATAGATAAGCTTAATGGATTAATTACTAGAAAAAAGAGTAATCCTTATGAGCCAATAAGTAACCCAATTTCTGAGTCAGAGTATTCTAGCATAAAAAAAGATTTAAGTATCCGTTTGCAAAAGCTAGAGGAAGAACGCATAGCGTATAACGAAAAAATTAGTGATATTAATGCAATTATTAGTGAATTAAAGAAATATAATAATGAAATTGCCTATTATGATATTATCGAAGATTATAAGCTATACCAGCAACAAAAAAGTGAGCAAGAAAAGATTCAACAACAATATAATAACATAGAATCTGAGTGTCGCAGTATGCATAGCGAACTTGAGAGGTTGAATGCTCAAAAGAAAAGTTTTAATATTGCTGTTAATTTTATCAATCAAGGATTGAGTTATATCTTTTTCTCTAATGATAGATTAAAGTTGCATTATGCGGAAGGCTCTTATCAACTGTTAGTTAATGGTAATACAGTAAAGCAGAATCAGATTTCTACTGGTGAAACTAATGCTATTGCCTTGTGTTATTTTTTCAGCAAAGTTGGTGAGGGTAAGCCATTGGAAGAAGTGTATAGAGGTAACTACTTAATAGTTATTGATGATCCTATCACTAGTTTTGATGCTGAAAATAAAGTTGGAATGTTGTCCTATTTAAAGAGTCAGGTACAAGAGTTTGTTTTAGGAAACTCAGATACTAAATTTTTATTAATGACGCATGACATGATGACATTTAACCATGCAGAATGTTTTTTGAAAGAGATTTCTGAAAAAATTGGTAAAAATAAAATGACATGCAATGGTACTATGCTTGTAAAAAATAGTATTTTAAATTGCAGTTTCGAATCAACCGGATATACTCAACTTTTTAGAGATGTATATGAATATGCAAAATTAGAAGATGAGTCTGATGATGTTGGTATCGGCAATATTATGAGGCAATTATTAGAGGCTTTTGGTACGTTTCAGTACAAAGTTGGTATGGCTAAATTAACTACAAAAGAGGAAATTTTGTCTATTTTGGATTTAGATTGTTACAAGAATTATTTTGAAAACTTAATGTATAGAATAGTTTTGAATGGTGAAAGTCATACTCAGTATCAGGTTGAGTATAATCCAATTGGTATTTTTGAAAACTTGTATAGTTTTGAAGAAAAACAACGTATAGCAAAAGACGTTTTATGTTTTTTATATTTACTTAATAAAGAGCATGTTTTGGCGCATATAAGGAATAATGGAAATGAAGCTTTTAATAGACAGGTAGAAGCTGACTTAAATGTGTGGTGTGAAGAAATAAAAAAACAAAAAATTGTAGACGATATTTAGTTTTTTAAAAGCTAGATTTACTTTATGACGCGTAAACTTTGGCTATTATGTGAGGAGATTTATCAATGAGCAATAAGTTACTTGAACCAACATACGAAAACCTGATAAATCATTATCTGCATGACACGATAGGTAGAAATGAGGATCTGTTTTATTTTGTACGTATGCTTTCAGAATTAGATGGTGGTAGTGCAGTAGCTTTAAATGGTGCGTGGGGAAGTGGCAAAACTTTCTTTGTAAAGCAAGCAAAGATGCTTATAGATATTCACAATCCTAATAGTGATATTGATATAGAAATTTCCGATGCTGATGAAAGAACTTCAATAAAAGGTGTTTATAACAATTTTAATGTAGATTCGGAAGCATTTGAGATGCAAAAAATTGCAACAGTTTATTATGACGCATGGAAGTACGATGATAGTATTGATCCGCTGCTGTCATTAATTTACTGCATAATTATCCGTTATAACGAAAACATAAATCCCAATAAAATAAAATGGATGAAAAATGCTTTGGTGAAATCACTACCATTATTTAATGGATTAGTAAAGTCAGTAACAGGATTGGACTTAAAGGAAACTTTAGAAGGACTTAAAAATGTTTTAGAAGCTAAAGAAGATTGGTTTCAACAAATTAAAAAAGAAAATGATATAGAAAAACAGGTAAATCAGTTTATTACCGATATCGTTTCTGAAGAAGACAAACTTATCATCTTTATTGATGAATTGGATAGGTGTAATCCGCAATATGCTGTTAAGCTATTAGAAAGAGTTTAATCATCAAAAAGTCGTTTTCGTCATAAGCTATAACAAGATGGAACTGCAACATTCTATAAAAACTCTTTATGGTGCAGAATTTAGTGCGGATAAGTACTTGGAAAGATTTTTTGATTATGAAATTGGGCTTAGGTCAATTGATGTTGATAAATATTTTGATAGTTTCGGAAGTAATAATAGCATAATGAATAGCAATATGAATGCTATGACTAAGATGTATAAATTTCAAATGCGTGATATTTGTAAGTATCACGATTGCATGAAAAAAGCTGTTGCAAAGTTTTCTAAAATCACGAGAAGAGATATACATTCTGTTGAGCAAAGTCTACAGTTTTATATTATATGGTTTATGCCTTTTATAGTTGCTTTGCATTTTCATAATGGAAATGATTATAGAAAATTTTTAGATGGGGAAGGGTTTGATTTATATTCAGATTTTTTCAGGACAAAAGTAAATCAAAGAGAGAATATGTTTAGATATTTATTGAATGATAATGAGAAATATTCAGCTAACAATGGTGTTGTAATAAATAATATAGCTCAAATATCTCTAAAATCAAAATTTCAACAAGCTTATAGAGCTATGTTTAAGGAAAATATAGCAATAACATTGGGAGATATTGAAGTAGATAATGAAGTGCGTAGTGAATTTTATAGAATTTGTAATGGCATTTCAAGTTTAGCTGATTATAAGTAAGAGTAAAAGTATTTAGGTGATATTATGAATAAAATTGGCATATGTGGACATTATGGTGGTAATAATAATTTTCTTGATGGGCAAACTGTCAAAACAAAAATTATTACAAAAGAACTAGAAAAAGAATTTGGCGACGATGAAGTTAAAAAAGTTGATACCTTTGGAGGTAAAAGAAGATTAGTTCCTATTCTTTTAAACTTAATTAGCTTAGTAGTGAGTTGTAAAAATATCATTATCTTGCCTGCACATAACAGTTTGCGTATTTTTGCTCCATTATTGGCATTTATGAACAATTTTTATCACAGAAAATTGCATTATGTGGTAATTGGTGGTTGGCTGCCAGAGTTTGTTGCAACACGTAAATGGTTGAAGAATGCGTTGATGAAGTTTGCTTTCATTTATGTCGAAACAAGTACAATGAAAAACCAACTTGAAGCAATGGGATTTACAAATATTGTACTATTACCAAATTGTAAAGATTTGAATGTTATTCGATTAGAAGAACTTGTTTATACTAAGCAAGAACCGTTTAAGTTGTGCACATTTTCGAGGGTAATGAAGGAAAAGGGCATAGAGGATGCCGTCAATGCAGTTAAAGCACTAAATGATAAGGTTGGGAAAAATGTCTATACCTTAGACATTTACGGACAAGTAGATAAAGAACAGACTGACTGGTTTGTTAATTTGCAAACAAAATTCCCTGATTATGTGAAATACAAAGGATTAGTTCCTTTTGATAAGACAACAGAGGTGTTAAAAGATTATTTCTTGCTTTTATTCCCTACAAAATTTTATACAGAAGGTATACCTGGAACAATAATAGATGCATATGCTGCAGGATTGCCTGTAATATCATCAAGGTGGGAAAGCTTCAGTGATGTGGTAGAAGATAATGTTACAGGAATTGGCTACGAATTTGGCAGTGATGAGGCATTATTTGAAACACTAGAAATGATAGAACGCAATCCTCAAATAGTGATAAATATGAAAGAGGCTTGTTTGCGGAAGTCAAAATCTTATTTATCAAAGTTTGTCGTAGGTAGATTCATAGAAAAGTTTTTTTAAGGGGTATATTATGATTTCTAATGCTATTATTCAAAAATGGATAAAAATGCTAAGACATAACAGTGTTCTTCATGTGGAACAAAGTGAAGGAAAATACTATTCTGTATCCGAGATTGCTGGTTATTATAATAACTTTTGCGCAAAAATCCAAAATACAAAGAATTATGATGCAGATGGTATTCCAATGAATATTGCGTCATATGAAAATGAAAGAGAGCAGATTTATTTTCCTATTGCCATTTTTCAATACGGATTAGGTGCATATGATCTATGGATTGAAACTAATAAGCATGAATATTACACTGCTTTTTTGGCGATGGCTGATTGGGCAGTAAGAAAACAGGAAGAGTCTGGTGCATGGAATACGTTTGGAGTATTACATTATAATAATCCATATTCTTCAATGTCACAGGGAGAGGGAGCTTCCTTGTTGGCACGTGCGTATAAGGAAACGGGAAATAAAAAGTATTATTTTGCTTGTACAAAAGCAATAGACTTTATGCTTTTACCAATAGCAGAAGGTGGAACTAGTGAATATTCCGCGACTGGATTGATTCTAAAGGAGTACCCAGATAAACCACCAGTTTTAAATGGATGGATTTTTTCTGCATATGGATTATTAGACGCATGGAAAATTACTGGGAAGAATAGATACTTTGAAGCATGGGAAAAAACTACCTATGAGATAAAAAATAGTTTAAAAAAATTTGATTCAGGGCATTGGAGTTTCTATGATCTTGGCGGTAAGATTACAAGCCCATTTTATCATTCATTGCATATTGAATTGTTAAAAGCCTTAGATCATCTGGCACCTGATCCTGAATATAAAAAATTTATAGATAGATGGAACTCCGAAAAAAATAATTGGTTTTGGAGTAAAGTTGCTTTTATGAGGAAGGCTATACAAAAGATTACAGAGAAGAAATCTAAAGAATGGGTTATTGTTGGTTAGGATTTTTGCATAGATTATTTAAAATATATGGAGGAGAGCCATGAAAATAATTCAAGTTATAGCAGATTTTGGTTTGGCTGGAGCGGAGACCATGGTGGAGCATTTATCTAGCGGACTAATTGCAGAAGGTCATGATGTTTTAATAATAAGTCTTTTTGATTTACATACTGCTATTACTGATCGTATTGAGAGCAGGGGAATAAAAATAGAATACCTAGGTAAAAAAAGAGGCTTTGATCCATCTGTCATTACAAAAATGCGAAAAATTATAAAGGCATATAAGCCAGATATCATAAATACTCATAGATATGTTTTGCCTTATGTTTTTATGGCTGCGTTTAGACTAAATATTAATCTGGTTCATACAGTGCATAGTGTTGCCCAAAAAGAGCAGACGAATGTAGGCAAACGCATAAATAAGATATTATTCCGATTTTTTGATGTTCTGCCTATTGCATTGAGCAAAGAGGTTCAGAAAACAATTCATGAGGTATATGGATTACCAACACAAAGAATTCCTGTAATATTCAACGGTATTGATCTCTCAAAATGTATTGTCAAGAAAAATTATAAAAGAAATAAAAATTTCAATATAATACATATAGGTCGCTTTATGGATGTCAAAAATCATGCACTTCTCATAAGATGCTTTGCACAGTTTGTAAAACTACATCCTGACGCAAGGCTTCAATTGTTGGGGGATGGCGAACGTAGGGAAGAAATGGTTCAACTAGTAAAGGAACTTGATATTACAGATTTTGTCGAATTTGCTGGCTTACAGAGCAACGTTTATCCATGGTTGCATAATGCAGATCTTTTTATACTACCATCTAAGTTTGAGGGAATGCCAATGACGTTAATTGAGGCAATGGGCACAGGACTACCAATAATCGCTAGTGATGTAGGCGGTATACCTGATATGCTTACAAGCAAAAAGGATGCTTTGTTGATTGATCCAAATGAGAAAGATATTATTGAAACTTTAGAGTTCTTTTATTCTAATGAAGGAAAGAGAAAAGAACTTGGTCAGAATGCATTACGTAAGTCAGTGATGTTTTCGTCCCAGACAATGGCGAAAAAGTATATTGATGTATATACAAAAATAAGTGAGGTCAGAGTTTGATGAAATGTTTATTGGTAGCACCAGGAATGCTCTTTGGTGGTGCAGAACGAGTTATGAGTATTTTAGCTAATGAGTGGGGAAAAAGCAATGTAGAAACCATGATTTTAGTGACGGAAACTGATGCCGTAAGTAAGTACAATTTATCAGATAAAGTTACCATGATTAGCTGCTTTGAAGAGAAAAAAAAAGCTAAAATACCTCATCTTGTAATTATAAAGAGAATACGTGAAATCTGTAAAGAATGGCGACCAGATGTGGTTATTTCATTTTATAATGATTTATGTGCGTTGACAGCTTTGGCTATTACTGGTCTTCATATCCCTTTAATATATTCTGAGCGTAACGATCCTAACAGGACAAATCAAGGGAAAATTGATCGCTTGTATCGAAAGATTATAGAGATTATGTCAGATAAAATAGTTTTTCAAACTACTGGTGCACAAAGATGCTATTCAAAAAGTGTACAAGAAAAAAGTACAGTTATATTAAATCCTTTGAATACTGATGGTTTTCCTATCCATGATTTCTTACACGAAAAATTCGAAATAGTATCTGTAGGTAGATTAGAAACTCAGAAGAATCAAAAGCTGCTGATAGATGCTTTTGCTTTGATAGCTAATGATTTTCAAGAATATCAACTTACTATATATGGTGAAGGCAGTCTGCGAAAAGAGCTTGAAGATTATATAAAAGCAAAGGGACTTCAAGAAAGAGTTTTCTTGCCAGGTAGTAAAAACAATATTCAGGAGCATATCAAGGATGTTTCACTTTTTGTATTGAGTTCTGATTATGAAGGAATACCTAATGCTTTGATTGAAGCTATGGCTATTGGTTTACCATGCGTTTCTACCGATTGTTCTCCGGGTGGAGCTAGAGAATTAATAGACGATGGTGTAAACGGATTAATAACTTTTTGCGGTGATGCTAAAAAGCTTTCAGATGCTATGCGTATGATGCTTAGTAATAAATCGTATGCAAAAGCTTGTGGTATAGAGGCATTGAGAATTCGTGAAAAGACAGATGTTAAGAAAATAAGTGAAGATTGGTTACGATATATAAGTTAGGGGTGAAAGAATGCCATTAAGAATGCCTTTGAGAACATTAAAAAAACAGATATGGCTATTAGCTACTTGTGTAATGTTAGCAGTAACGTTTAATCCTGACTGGAATTCGAGCAGTATAATATGGTGGGGATGCATTGCTGTCTTTGGTTTAAGTTATGCATTTTACAAAGAATTTAAAATAAATATCAAATTTAATATTGCAGATATGTGGATGGCTGGATTTATATTTTTTTCAGCACTTTCTATTCTTTATGCTGCTCACAAAGAAGCAACAATTGATTCTTTGAAGACGTTAATGGTTATGTTTTTTGTCTGTTGTTTGATTGGCAAGGAAATAAAAAAACAAGAAACCCTTCGGGAAATGCTATGGGTCACCTTTTTTTCATTATTAATTGTAGCGACGTACCTTTATTTATATGTAGATTTTAACTCATTTGTTTTAACTAGAATTGGTGCAGCGGATACTGGAAGATGGAATGTTAATGATATCGGAATAATGGCATCTATTGGAATATTAATAGGTATAATGCTTTTTCGTGATACAAATAGGTTAATGAAACTATTGTTAATATTTTTAATACCTTTTCTTTTGTTCTTAGATGTTATGGCTGCATCAAGAAAAGCTATTCTTATGTTAGTAATTTGCTTATGCGGAATGCGTATATTAAATAATCCAACTAAACTAGTTAGAAATATACTGTTTATTACTTTGGGTGTTTGTTTAACAATGTATTTAATATTTGAGGTACCATTTTTATACGAATTAATTGGCTGGCGTATGGAAGGTATGATTGCACTTTTAAGAGGAGAACCAACAGTAGCAGATTCTAGTTCAATAACGAGAGCAATGATGCTGAATTCAGCAATGCAGACCTTTTATGATAATCCTATATTTGGCGTAGGAATGAATAATTTTCGCTTCTTCAATATAGTCAGAGTTACATATGCGCATAATAATTTTGCAGAAATAGCAGCAGATTTAGGCATTCTTGGTTTAACTGCTTATTATTGGATTTTTCTGTATATAATAAAGAATTATTTAAAAAAATACGAACTACATGATAAAATGATGAATTTCTTATTTGTGATTATAATGGTGTACTTAATGAATCATATGGCATTAGTAACAATTACAGATATGCTTCAATGTATCTTCATTTCTTTGTATACAGCGTACTCTAGAGTTGGCAATACAGAGCGTTTTACATAAATGAATATAGTTTATAGGGATAGAGTACGTTGTTGGTAATATGTTAATTATAAGGTGGGAATAGTATGAATATATGGTTTGAAAGATTGGATAGAAGGCATTTTTTTAATTGGATGCCAGATTCATGGTATCTACGGATGAAATATAAGCAGTGTATGGGATGTTCATTAAATCTAGCCAATCCCAAGACATTTAACGAAAAGCTTCAATGGCTTAAGCTACATGACCGCAAGCCTGAATACACTATGATGGTTGATAAGTACGCTGTGCGAAAGTATATTGCTGATACAATTGGTGAAGAATATCTTATTCCCTTGTTAGGTGTTTGGGATAATCCGGATGATATTGATTTTGATGCTTTACCAAACCAATTTGTTTTAAAATGCAATCACAATTCCGGTTTGGGTATGTGTATTTGCAAGGATAAAAGTAAACTGAACATAGAAAAGGTTAAAGCTGGCTTAAGAAAAGGGTTAGCACAGGATTATTATCTTACAGGACGCGAATGGCCGTATAAGGATGTAAAACCTAGGATTATCGCTGAAGAATATATGACGGATTCACCTAATACAGATGAATTTACTGATTATAAATTTTTCTGTTTTAATGGTAAAGCTGATTGCGTGATGTTGTGCTTAGATAGACAAAGTGGAGAGACTAAATTTTATTTTTTTGATAAGAAGTGGAATTTATGTAGATATAATATTCGAGGTAAAAATGCACCAGAAGGATTTACTTTAGAAAAACCTACAAATATGGATAAAATGTTTGAAATTGCAGAGATATTATCTAAAGGATTAGCTTTTGCCAGAATAGATTTATACAATTCTAATAATCATGTATATTTTGGAGAAATCACATTTTTTCCAGACAGTGGCTTTGATGCAAATTTATTAAAAGAGACTGATGAATATCTTGGCAAATTGTTAGTTTTGCCTAATGTTGAAAAGAAAGGAAACTAATATGCTAGAAACGATGGGTTGGATATCAGTAATACCTGTACTTTTAGCTATAATAATGGCATTTATAACGAGAATACAGTAGCTTCGCAAGCTACAGCGTGTATAGTTGGCTGTGCATTAGCAGGAAAAGGAATATCTGGATTTACTGATTTATTGAAGAAATAACTTGGCAATGAAGATTTTATATGGGTCGTAACTATTAATATGATGGTGGCTGCTTTAGCAGCATATTTTGAAAAAAGTGGTGCAATACAGGGATTTACTGCAATTGTGGATCGCAGAAACTTGAAGCGTAAATCTATACAGTTAGTGACATGGTTGCTTGGCTGCTTTATTTTCTTTTCAGATTCATTCAGCCCTCTATTTGTGGGTGGTGTTATGAGAAATCTTAGTGATAAAGCTAAGGTTTCACGAGAGAAATTAGCATATATATGTGATTCAACATCTGCTTCCGTTGCAGTATTTTTACCAATAACTAGTTGGTCTGCATATTTGTGCGGGTTAACTATAGGTATTGGTTGTATAGCTATCGCTAATGATGCAACAGCATTATTTATAAAAGCAATGCTATTTTATTTTTATGCTATTATTTCAGATAATATTTGTTGGTTTTATTTGCGGTGGAATATTGCCTGAATTTGGACCCATGAGATTAGCTGAAAAACGAGCATTACAAGATGGAAAATTGTTAAATGATGATGCGGTTCCTTTAATGAATCGAGAGCTTACGGAAATGAAAGTAAGTAAAGACATCAAAATACGTGTAGGTATAAATTTTATTCTGCCAATAGCTATATTATTAGCTATTTTGATTTGAACATATTATTTCTTGGGTAGTACTAAAGTCATGGAAGCATTAGTAATTGTGGTGATTTTTATGTCAATTTCATTGCTTATACAAGGAATGTCATTGCTTGAACTATCAGATACATTTGTATTAGGAATTAAAGGTGCAGTGCCGGCTATCATTTTACTCGCTTTAGCATATCCCTTAAATGCTTTAAGTAAAGAAATGGGAACGGCGAATTTTGTAATAAATTCTACGTAAAGTTTTTTGACACCGGTTTTATTACCTGTAGTTATTTTTATTGTAGCGGTTATTATGGCATTTTCTACTCGTAGTTCTTGGGTAACATTTGCAATATGTATGCCTATCGCCTTACCGATGGCATTCGCTGTTTCTGATAATGAAGTAACTTTATTAGTCGCTGCTTATTTTGCGGCTGTTGAAGGTGGAGAAATTTTTGGAGATCATTGTTCACCTGTAAGTGATACAACTGTTTTATCTTCAATGGGCGCAGCTTGTGATCATATAGATCATGTTAAAACACAGTTACTATAGCATTGACAGTAGCAGGTATATGTATGGTTTTATATGCAGTAGTAGGTTTTGTTGTTGCATAATTTTATGGAGGTGTTGTCAAAATGTATACCATTGGCTTTCCAATCAGTCATAAGGAAAATGAAAATCGTAGAGCTATTATTCCAGAACACGTTAAACTGCTTTCACATCCAGAAGCTTTGTATTTTGAAACAGGTTACGGTAATGTGATGGGGTATAAGGATGATGATTTTAAAATTTTAGGGTGCAACGTGGTATCGCACGAAGAAGTTCTTAAACAAAATATTATTTGCGATCCGAAAATAGGTGATGCAGATTATCTAGAAAAATTACATGAACAGACTATTTTTGGTTGGGTACATGCAACACAAAATAGAGATATTACTGACAAGATTTTGGAAGGTAAGTTAACAGCTTATGCATGGGAAAAAATGTTTTATAAAGGCAGACATATTTTTTGGCGTAATAATGAATTAGCAGGTGAGGCTGCAATTATGCACGCCTTTCAATGCTATGGAAGAATGCCATATGAAACAAAGGTTGCAGTTATTGGCAGAGGAAATACTGCACGTGGAGCAATTAAAGTTTTAAATATGCTTGGCGCTACAGTTTATCAGTATGACAGAAAGACTGAGAATCTTTTGCGGGAAGAGATTAATAAGTATGATGTAATTGTTAATTGCGTACTTTGGGATGTTATGCGTAATGATCACATTATCTATCGTGAAGATTTAAAGCGTATGAAAAGGAATTCAATGATTATTGACGTAAGTTGCGATAGAAATGGCGGCGTAGAAACTGGGATACCAACTACTATTGAAAATCCTACATATATTGTTGATGGAGTGTTGCATTATGTGGTTGACCATACGCCATCATTGTTTTATAAGACTTTTACAGTCAATAATTCTGAACTAATGTGGCCGTATATAGAGCAATTAATTAGTGATACACTTGAGAATACTTTACTTGATGCATTAATAATTAAGAATGGTGAAATTATAGATCAAGAGATTATGAAATTTCAGGGGAGATGAATTTATGAGTATGATAGTACGACTAAAAAAATGTATCATTGGGGGGAAAAGTGCTTCGTACTATAAGAGCTGTGAACGAAGCAGATAAATGTGCGTTGGAGATAAGCTATTATCCTGAAGCTGATTTGAAAAGCTTGCAAGAAAAAATAGTTGAAAATAAGCTTTGGGCGAAGCAATTTGGTGAAGCTAATAAATTTTATACATTATATGGCTTGGATAAAGTAGGTGCAGATGGAAAAAAGTATATGGATTATTATCACTTTATGACCAGTAGAAATACTGCTAATCAGTTAGGAAAAATAGAATGTCAAATAGCTTTATTACGAGATAAGTTTATATTTTTTAAATATATGAAGTCATGTGGATTACCGGTGCCAGAAGTCTTTGCTGTAATAAGAAATCAAAAATTATATGATCTAGATTTCAATGAACGTACGTGGGATTATTTGGTTAGTAAAAAAGATTATTTTGTTAAAGCTATAGATGGCGGATGTGCATCTTTTGTAAAACATGTTAATGTTTATCAGGATATTTTGAATATTAGGGAGAAACTAATTGATACACATGATTTTGGTAGCTATATTCTACAAGAACGTGTTATTCAAAATGACAGTATGGATATTTTGAATCCAAATGCACTTAATACATATCGTATAGTTACTATTAATAAATATGGGAAGGTATATTTATTAAGCGGAATCTTGCGTGTAGGAACAAGTAAAACAGGTAATGTTGATAATTGGGCTGCTGGTGGTTTGGCGATAGGAATACAAGAAAGTGGATATCTTAAGGAATATGGATTTTTTAAACCAACTTTTGGGACTAAAATAAATATTCATCCTGATACTAAGATTAAATTTAGTGAATTCAAAGCTCCTCAATATAAAGAAGCTGTAGATTTTGCATTAAATGCGCATAAGTTCTTTTATGGAGTTAGAGCTATTGGTTGGGATATTGCTATAAGTGATAAAGGACCAGTTTTCATAGAAGGAAATGATAATTGGGAGATTAGTCTTAATCAGGCTTGTGATAGACCGTTGAGAAAAGATTGGGAAGAAGTTATCGCTGAATAGTTTTGTATAAGGCGATATGTATGATTGAATAAGGAGAAAAATGCAAAATAAAATATTATTATACAACTCAATATCGCCTTTAATTTATCAAATAACAACTATCGTCTGTGGATTTATTTTACCGCGCTTAATATTAAGCCACTTTGGTACAGAGATAAATGGTTTAGTTAATTCTATATCCCAATTTTTAGGAGTGATATCATTTTTGGAGTTGGGCGTAGGTGCTGTAGTACAGTCGTCATTATATAAACCATTAGCAGATAATGATAATATCAATGTAAGTAAAGTAATAGCTTCTGCAGATAAATTCTTTAGAAAATTAGGATATATACTGGCAATATATATTATTGTAATGCTTTTTTATTATCCATATCTTGTAAAGCAAAGCTTTGGTTTTATGTTTACGGCGACACTGATCTTAGCAATATCTATCCGCTCTTTTGCACAATATTTTTTTGGAATAGTTAATCGCCTATTGCTTGTGGCTGATCAAAAAGCATATATTCAGTATGTAGCTCAAACCATAGCAATAATTATTAATACAATTGCCTGTTATACTTTGATAACTTTTGATTGTTCTGTGCAAATTGTTTATGGTGTGACATCTCTTATTTTCTTCTTGCAACCATATGCAATTCATTTGTATATAAAAAAATACTATGCGTTAGATAGAAAAATTCATTATGATGTCGAGCCAATTAAGCAAAAGTGGAATGGTGTTGCTCAGCATGTAGCAGCTGTAATTTTATCAGGTTCGGATACTGTTGTGTTAACGATATTTTCTACCCTGGTTAATGTATCTATATATGCTATATATTTTCTTCCCATGTCAGGTGCAAGGTTGGTAATAATGTCCATGATAAGCGGTATAGAAGCTTTGATTGGCAACTTGTGGGCCAAACAAGATTTACGGGAGCTTCGTAAAGTTTTTGCTTGGACAGAATGGCTTATTCATACCGGGACAACGTTGATTTTTACATTAACAGCAGTATTAATAGTACCATTTGTACAGGTTTATACGCATGGTGTAAGCGATGCGAATTATATACAGCCGTTATTTGGTATATTGTTGGTTGCTGCTAATTCAGGACATTGCTTACGCTTACCATATAACATCATGATTTTGGCAGCAGGTCATTATAAGCAGACGCAGCATAACTATATTATTGCTGCTGTGATGAATATAGTTATTTCCATTATAGGTGTTAAACAGTTTGGCTTAATTGGTGTAACTTTAGGTACAATTGCAGCAATGGTATATCAGACTGTTTGGATGGCATGGTATAATTCTAAAAATTTTATCCAATGGCCGATGCGTAATTTTTTCAAGCAAATGGCCGTAAATGTTGTCAGCGCAGTATTGATATTTATAGTTACTGGTTATTTTACCATGACTGGAGTTAGCTGTTTAGAATGGGTTGTTTTAGCAATAAAGGCTACTGTTTGTGGTGTTTTTGTAGTTTTTTTGGTCAACTATATTTTTTATAAGGAGTTTGTGCTGAAGATTACAAATAAGATTATGAAGAGATTTTGCTGATTTAATGTATGTTTGGGTTATCTTAACGATATGAAAACTTATATTAACGAAAGGAATTGACAATGTTACATGAAAATAAATCTGCTTTTGACAGACAGAGGTAGATAACTGCTCCTTTGTAAAATGCTGCTTGATGTTTTTAGTTGTTTTCTACCATAGCATTTTATTTTATAGTGGAATTGATTGATTTGTTGGAAAGCCATTATGTGTTGTTGATTCACTAAAATGGTTTTCAGGATGGTTAAATAGCTTTCATATATATGCTTTTACCCTAGTGTCAGGATACTTGTACTATTACTTGCGATATGAAAAAGGCAAATACTAAGAACCGAAGTGTTTCTTAGCAAACAAAATTAAAAGACTGATAGTTCCGTATGCTTCTATATGTGTTTGTTGGGTAATACCCGTGTCAAGTTACTTCTTCAGTTATACTGTAGGTGATGTCTTTAAGAAATATATAATAGCGACAGCACCTAGCCAGCTGTGGTTTTTATGGATGCTTTTTGACGTTTTTATGATAGTATATTGCTTATCCGACTGGATATATAAAAGCAATGTGATTAGCGTGCTTGTATCCTTGGCTGGTATAGTGATAGGCGTAATTGGTGGTAAGCTGCGTCCTAACGTGTTTTGTATCTGGACTGGCTTCAGTTACGTTGTATATTTCATTATAGGGTGAAAAATTAGGCAATATGGCAGTGATAAATTAAATCGAATAGGTGGTGCTGTATGGGTTGCGATTCATACAGTGCTGTATGTAATAGTTATCCATTTGAAGTCTTTTAATGGTTTGCTTTTCAAGATAAGCAGCTTTGGTTTTACTGTTACTCTGCAGTTGATAGGTGCGGTGATGGCTTTTCTTGTTTTAGAAAAGCTGGCAGGTTGTGTTGATTGGAAGCAGAATAAATTAATAAAAGGTTTTTCACAAATATCAATGCCAGTATTCCTTTTACATCAGCAGCTTATTTATTTTTCAATTTCTTTGTTCAATGGTAATGTTAACCCATATGTGAACGCAATTATCAATGTGGCATTTGCAATTGTTGGTTCTGCTGTTATCACAAAGCTGTTTTATAAGGTTAAAGTGTTTAGAGTGTTGATGGGCGAAAAGCAGTGAGGGGTTGTAATAGGATAAATTATTTAAGGGGGAGGAAACAAATGGCTAAAAATATTTTAGAGCAAGACTATATGCGCTATCCAAAGGCATCAGATATGCCTGCTTTTCAAAAGTACTTTAGAAAGGTTCAGAGCACTAGTTTTTCTCCGTTGAAATTTTTTTATAATGTGATTTTTAGAATACTGAAAGAGATTCGTTGCGTGGAATTACCCAAAACAACCCAAATTGGACCTGGTCTGTACCTTGGTCATGCTTATAATATTACAATTAACCATAGAGCTATTATAGGCAAAAACGTAAATATACATAAAGGAGTAACCATTGGACAAACCAATCGGGGGGGGAGACAAGGAGTTCCTGCTATTGGTAATGACGTATGGATAGGTATAAATGCTATCGTTGTTGGCAAAATAACTATTGGCGATGATGTTATGATAGCGCCTAATAGTTATGTTAATTGTGATGTACCGAGCCACTCTATTGCGATTGGTAATCCTTGTATTATCAAGCATAGGGAGAATGCGACAGAAGGGTATATTGATAGGAGAGTTTAAAATAACCATATAATTGTAAAAAATGGAGCTGTTTAAGATGAAAAAAATAACCAAAGCTGTAATCCCTGCTGCAGGCTTAGGCACTCGCTTCTTGCCCGCAACAAAAGCGTGCCCAAAAGAAATGCTGCCAATTGTAGATAAACCTACAATCCAATACATCATTGAAGAAGCACTTGCTTCCGGAATTGAAGACATTTTGATCATTACCGGCCACAACAAACGCTCCATCGAAGACCACTTTGACTATAACCCTGAGCTGGAACAAAACCTGCGTGAGCATGGTAAGGACGAGCTGCTGGCGATGGTCAAAGACATTGGCAACATCAACCTGCACTACATCCGTCAAAAGGAACCCAAAGGACTGGGACACGCCATACTGTGTGCCAAAGCGTTCGTAGGCAATGAGCCATTTGCAGTGCTCTTAGGCGACGACGTAGTATATAACGATGAATATCCCTGCTTAAAACAGCTTATGGACGTATATAACAATACTGGAGCAAGCGTGCTTGGCTGCCAAACAGTGCCGCAGGAAAAGGTTTCATCTTATGGCATTGTAGCAAGCGAAGCAACAGATGCAGAGCGTATCTATAAAGTAAACGACATGGTAGAAAAGCCTGCTGTAGAAGAAGCACCCAGCCGTTTGGCGGTATTGGGACGTTATGTAATCACGCCGGAAATATTCTCCATCCTGGAGCATACCAAGCCTGGACGTGGTGGCGAAATTCAGCTTACTGATGCGTTGAAGGTGTTGGCAAAGGAGCAGGCCATGTATGCGTATGACTTTGTTGGCCGTCGCTATGACGTGGGCGACAAGCAAGGCTATCTGGAAGCAACGGTAGAATATGCGCTGCGCAGACCGGAGCTGAAGGATAAGTTTTTGGAATATCTGAAGGGGATTGTAGAGTAAGATTAAAAAGCGCTTGCCGGATGGCAGGCGCTAAATATATCATGATTTACAAGGCGCTTTATAGGAAACTATATGAAACTACATCTTAGAGTTCGTTAGAATTTGCAGAAGAGTTCTTATGAGTTGGATGGAATAAACGTATCTTTTAGTGTGTCATATATGATTTGTTGATTTAACTGTAGTAGTGTATAATATATTATATAAGCGTAATATATTTTCTGATAAATTTTTGTCTTTGAATGAGATAGAAACAAAAGAAAAACATTTTATGGTTCCTTGTTTTGACTATGCTTTTGGTGTACAAGATACTTTGGCTAGGTTATACTGAAAGAACAGATTTTTTGCAGATTCTCACTAAGAAACTATGGAAGGGTGAATTTAAAATGATGAAAAATATGAGCATACTAAACAAAATATTCACTCGCAATGTTCTTAGGGATATAGTTTCTGCTAGAGAAAATGATAATTTAAATTATATTGTGCAGCAATATGAGCTGAATAATAAATCATACGGCGACTTATTTAAGCATATATACGATGTTTTAAAGAAGAGTTACAGAAATGAATATTATTATAAAAATACGTTGCTTAACAAGCTTTTGCTAGGAGTTCATAGTGTTAATACTACTACAGCTTTAACTGAATTGCCTATAGCTAATTCTAAAGCTGATTTCTTAATGATAAATGGTAAAGCAGTGGTTTATGAAATTAAGACAGAACTAGATAATTTGGAGCGCCTGGAATCTCAAATAAATGATTACTATCTTGCTTTTGACCATGTAGCTGTAGTTACCTATGAGGATAATCTAGAAGCAATAGAAAAGCTAATAGCTAATCTGAGGAAACCTGTAGGAATATATTATATTAAGAAGAATGGAGCCATTAGCACTGTAAAGAAGCCTAAAGCATATAGAAATAGATTAAGCAAAGAAACTATATTTTCGATTTTGAGAAAGGAAGAATATCAAAGTATTTTGATGAATTATTTTGGCAGTTTGCCAAAAACTAATTCGTTCAATCATTATAGCGAATGTAAAAAAGAATTTTTAAAGATTCCTATCGATTATATATATAGTAATTTTTTAAAACTCTTAAAAAAACGAGTAAAAGTGACGAAAAATGAATTTAGTAATGTTCCTATAGAATTAAAATTTTTAGTATACTTTCTGAATTTTAGTCAAGAAGATTATAAAAATCTTGACTTTTATTTAAGGCAAAAGTGTGGAGGTGTATAATATGTATTTTCCTTTTTTACGTGGTAGACAATTTGAATTAATCGCATTAAGAGAATTATTGGAAAATGATTTATTAGGGAATAATATTATACCTATAATTGAACCTGTCAAGCTATCTTCCTCTCTTTTAAAAACAGTAGAGTTATTTAATAAGAAAAATCATAAACTTGTTTTTGTCCAAAATCCGTCTGTGGGTGCGTATCCAGTAAGCATGGAGGAAGAGAAGTTGGATGAAAATTCACTGTATGGAAAATTAAAAATTGAATTAGAAAAAGGTAATGTCATAAAGGCATATTTATTCCAGGATAATAACGAAATAGTTGTTAATGACATGCAAAATAGTATTGCGATAATTGACTCTGTGGATGATATAAGTAGTTATTTAGAAGCTTATGAAAACGAAAAACCATTATATACAATAATCCCTGACAGAAGAAGTATCAAGAGAAATGTTAAAGGTGAAAAAATCATCTTAGAAGATTCATTTATTAAGCAAAAGCGTAATGTTGACTACAAAAACAACACAGATGAATTTTTTTCTGATTGGCATAGGGAGTATATTGAAGAAGGCTATAGTGGGTTTTCGGATTATTCCATAGTAGGTTCAGAATATAGTGAATCTGGATTTGCTCCTATAGCTGTAGCTATTCATATAGTCTATTTAAGCTCTGATGATGATTTAAGAGTACATCATTTTGTTTCGGAACACAATATTAATAACAGAGATATTGCCGGTAAATTTGGTGAAGCTGTTTCTGAGCTAAAGCATTGGTGCATAGAGAATAAGATTCAAGAAACCAAGGGATTAAAAGCGTTTTATGATTATTGTGATAAAGGTAGATTTCCTGGTTTAGGAGTAGTCAAAAAATGTTCCATTATGCATCATTTAGAATTAATGAGTAAACGTTTGGGAGAAATAAAATGAAAATAGGATCGAACTGTTTCTCCGACAAGACATTTAAATCTATAGTTGATTCCTTACACAATGTAGGGACCTGCGAAATAACAAAATCAGAAAATCAAAATGTATATGATAGCAACACAAATGAGGAATTATTGCCCTATTTAGAACAAATTTTAGACTTGTTTACACCTGTTAGTTCCATGAAGCATATTCAAGGAGTAGAAAAGTATTCTGCTAGCCTGTATGATATTTTGGAAAAATGGAATATGTTTAGTGTAAAAAGCCATGATATAGAGATCATTTTAAAGGCCATATTTCATTCTAAACTAGATGAAAACGCGCAGATTTTTACTGAGAATGTTATAATTAGCGAATTTTTAAATGAAAAATATATGAATCAGTCTGCTATATTAAAAAAGTATAGTTGGAAAGAATTCTGCGAGGACATCAAGTATCATAATAGATTTCATTCATCAGAGGTTAATGTAGAGCAGTTAACAGAATTACTGAAATTTTTAAAACTGGAAATTCCTAGCGGGAAATTATCCTTATTCCGTGCAAGAATATGCGATGCAGCACATTATGATATAGGATATAAAGACGATAAGGATATAGGAGCTCCGCCTAAAAATGTTGCCACTGCTGGAAGAATTAATTCAGAGGGTATTCCGTGTTTATATTTGGCTGATAGCGATATAACTACGTTTCATGAGGTGCGGGCTAGAGTTTATGACCATATTACTTTAGGTGTGTTTGAAAATATAGTGCCATTAAATATTATTGATTTATGTTATTTGGATAGCATAACTCCTTTTCAATATGAAGATGTTGATCTTACATGGTTTGCAATAAATATAGAAGCTATCAAGCAAATAGCAAAAGAAATTTCAAAACCTATGAGAAGGTTTGACAAAGACATAGATTATGTACCAACACAGTATATTGCTGATTATATAAAGAATCTTGGCTATGATGGAATAAAGTATAAGAGTACTATAAATAAAGATGGAATTAATTACGCAATATTTGATCCTGAGAAATTCAAATGTGTTTCGAAGCGACATATAAACATAAAAAATATTAATTTTAAAGCTGAAAACTTTCTTTAATTTTTTTTCTGGAAGTTATTCTTATTAACAGTATAGCGATTAAAGGTGATGCTTTTATCAGAATTACATTAGCTTTCTTGAGATTAAATTCAAGTAAAAGCCTGAATCATCAATGTTTTAAAATGAATTTTCACAAAGCATTAAAGAACATTTTATTAAATAGTGGTATAATATAGCATACTATTATACTCATGTAAGGAGATTGTATATCATGCAAACAATTTTAGTAACCGGTGCCGCCGGCTTCATCGGCAGCAACCTTGTTCTGGAGCTTTTGCGCTCCATGTCACCGGTGCAAATCATCGGTCTGGACAACATGAACGGCTACTACGACGTATCCATCAAGGAATATCGTCTGGAGCAGATTGCTGCCAGCGCTGCCGAGCGCAGCGACTCCCAGTGGACCTTCATCAAAGGCAATCTGGCTGACAAAGCACTCATCGACAAAATCTTTGCCGACTACAAGCCTGAAATAGTAGTAAACCTGGCAGCACAGGCAGGCGTGCGCTATTCCATCACCAACCCGGATGCCTACATCGAAAGTAACCTGATTGGCTTTTACAACATTCTGGAAGCCTGCCGCCACTCCTATGACAACGGCGCTAAGGGCGTAGAGCATCTTGTATATGCCTCCAGCTCCAGCGTATATGGCTCCAACAAAAAAGTGCCGTATTCTACTGATGACAAGGTAGATAACCCTGTATCGCTGTATGCTGCCACCAAAAAATCCAACGAGCTGCTGGCACATGCCTACAGCAAGCTGTACAACATTCCCTCAACCGGACTGCGCTTCTTCACCGTATATGGTCCTGCAGGCCGCCCGGACATGGCCTACTTTGGCTTTACGAACAAGCTGTTGGCAGGAAAAACCATTGAAATCTTTAACTACGGCAACTGCAAGCGAGACTTTACCTACGTAGACGATATCGTCGAGGGGGTAAAGCGCGTGATGCAGGAACCGCCGGAGCGCAGGGTGGGCGAGGACGGACTGCCCCTGCCGCCGTATAAGGTATATAACATTGGCAACAGCCATCCCGAAAACCTGCTGGACTTTGTGACCATCCTGCAGGAAGAGCTGCTGCGCGCAGGAGTGCTGCCTGCTGATTATGACTTTGAAGCACACAAAAAGCTTGTACCCATGCAGCCGGGCGATGTGCCTGTAACCTATGCTGACACCACGCCGCTGGAGCGCGACTTTGGCTTTAAACCGAGCACACCGCTGCGCGAAGGTCTGCGCAAATTTGCTGAATGGTACAAGAAATTTTATAACTGCTGATTATATAAACAAAAGGAGTATGATGAACATGAAAATTGCCGTTGCCGGTACCGGTTACGTTGGACTTTCCCTGGCTACGTTGCTTGCGCAGCACAATGAAGTAAAGGCCGTTGATATTATCCCGGAGAAGGTTGAACTGATCAACAACAAAAAATCCCCGATTCAGGATGATTATATTGAAAAATATCTGGCTGAAAAGGACCTCAACCTTGTTGCTACGCTGGATGCAGAAATGGCTTATAAAGACGCAGAATTTGTTATTATCGCTGCACCGACCAACTACGACAGCAAAAAGAACTTTTTCGACACCAGCGCTGTAGAAATAGTAATCAAGCTGGTTATGCAGTATAACCCCAATGCCATTATGGTAATCAAATCCACCATTCCCGTTGGCTACACCAAGAGCATCCGTGAAAAAACTGGCAGCAAGAACATCATCTTCAGCCCGGAATTTTTGCGCGAAAGCAAAGCACTGTACGATAACCTGTATCCGAGCCGCATCATCGTGGGCACCGACCTGGAGGATGAACGCCTGGTGAAGGCTGCGCATACCTTTGCCGGCCTGCTGCAGGAGGGCGCAATTAAAGAGAACATTGACACCTTATTCATGGGCTTTACTGAGGCAGAGGCTGTTAAGCTGTTCAGCAATACCTATCTGGCACTGCGCGTTTCCTATTTCAACGAGCTTGATACATATGCAGAAATGAAGGGACTGGACACCCAGCAGATTATCAACGGCGTTTGCCTTGATCCGCGTATTGGCAGCCATTATAATAACCCCAGCTTTGGCTATGGCGGTTACTGCCTGCCTAAGGACACCAAGCAGCTGCTGGCTAACTATGCAGACGTACCGGAAAACATCATCGAAGCGATTGTTGAAAGCAATAGAACGCGTAAAGACTTCATCGCTAAGCGTGTGCTGGAAATTGCCGGTGGCTATGAAGCAAATGCTGAATATGATGCACAGAAGGAAGGCAAAGAGCCTGTAATCGGCGTATACCGCCTGACCATGAAATCCAACTCTGACAACTTCCGCCAGAGCAGTATTCAGGGCGTAATGAAGCGCATTAAGGCCAAGGGTGCGAAGGTTATTGTTTACGAACCTACGCTGGAGGATGGCAGCACCTTCTTTGGCAGCGTTGTGGTAAACGACCTCGAGAGGTTCAAGGCTGAAAGCCAGGCGATTATTGCTAACCGCTATGACAGCTGTTTGGATGATGTGCAGAAAAAAGTATATACCAGAGATTTGTTCAGAAGAGATTAATATGGAATAAAGTGAAACACCGCCAAGCGTGCGCTTGGCGGTGTTTGTTGTTGGTGGGGGAGAAAATTGGAGGAAATTTGACGCAAATATATATTATGTGATAAAATTTAGAAAGAACGTATGATTGAGATAACATGGTTTTGCGAACATAAAGAAGATATTATAGGGAGGCGAATGTTTAATGTTAGTTCATGAAGGTGCTAATGAAGAAGTAATGTTAAAATTGATTGATACATTCTTCGAGACTTTTATAGATGCAATAAAAAACATAGTAAATGATATGAGAAATCTTGATTTAAAATATGACAATGAATATGGGTATATAGTTTTATCACTAAGAGGTATTTTAGTTCAATTAGACGGAATGAAAACGCTGTTTGCAAAACAGAATTCAGAAGCTTCACAGATATTATTGCGCGGTATTTTTGAAGCATCTTTGCAGTTAATTTATTTTATTGAAGAGCCGAGTCTGCTTAATGAAAATAATGCTATATATCAGTTATGTTATGCTAGGGACTTTGAAAAACAATTAAAAAAAATGAAGAAGTATAGTAAGGAAAATCTTTTCAGTGAGCATAAAGAAAAACAAATTTTGTCAATATGAGAAAAACATAAATCTCTTTATGAGCAATTGCTGAGAGAATCGAACATTTTTAAAAAGGGTAAGCCATGGTATAGTGTATCTGGAGAATTACACAGTAAAAAAATAGGTAATGTTAGGGAGCTTAGCGATTATCTTAAATTAATGGATGGTCAATCGTATGTGATAGTTTATGATTTAATATATAGTAGTACATCGTCATATACTCATGGACAAAAAATGGCAGATGTTGTATATAATACTGACGAACAATTCTATTTTTTACCAATACATTATCTTAAATCCTCTAGTGTTTATATAATAGGGCTTTGGAAGATAATAGAAAATTTATTATTGAGAATGTTACCCTTTCTTTCTAATCATGGTGTGGTTTTGTCAAATTTAGATGGAGATAAATTAAATTGTCAAAAGGCATTGGTTGAAGAAATCAGAAGATGTGATTCCGGACTGAGTAAGATGCCATTATTTTATTAAGATAAATAAGTTAAAAGAGCACGCATAAGCTGTTTGTATTTTATCAACCCAAATTTCTCAAAAAGCAAAAGAGTATTAGGCCTACGCTGGTGACCATTTTCGTGTAAACGTGTTTTGACGGTTGTCGGGTTGATGCTTGCAATTGGAATAGCAATGTCTTAGTGATATAATTAAAATATGTACTGTTGTTTGGCGAAAAATAAAAGTGTGATTTTAGGGAAAGGAATATACAAATGAACGAAAAAAACAATCAGGAAGCATTTGATTTGGAAGAACAAATAGAAGAGAGTAAAGCTTCTTTGGAGCGAATAAATGGCTGGATAAGCAGTTGTGATTCAAAAGCAGGGACTATACTTGCTCTGACAGGTGTTCTGTTGACAATAATCTTTACCAATAATGGCTTTTTGGCAATGAACAAAATCATGCAAAAGATTTTTCCAATAAAGAATGCTTGGTTTCTCTTACATATAATTTTGTTTACAGCAGCTGTAATCGTTTTAATTACAGGGATAGTATTTTTAATTAAGGTATTGTTAGCAAGGATCGATTCTAAAATTTATGAGGAACTGGAACTCGTAACAGATTCGATACTTTTTTTTGGGAGTATAAGTAGTAAACCATCATATAAGGATTTTCAATCTGAAGTATTGAGCATGGGGAAAAAAGAATATTTAAAAGATCTTCTTTCTCAAGTGTATATAAATTCAAAGATTGCACATAAAAAATATTTGAGCTATAATACAGGTGTTTATCTGACAATCATTGGGTTTATATCGTTTGTTGTAATGTTTTTAATAGGAATATACGTGTATTGAGGTGAATAAGTATGACAATTTATGACTATAAAGCAGGTAAGCAAAGAATTGAAACAATTCTTGAGAATAATATGAAAGTCATTGAACAAAACAAACTTCCTGGTGATGATGAGTTGACATTTACGAACGGTTATCATTGCTGGGTTAGCGCAATTTTTGTAGATATGCGTGATTCTACAGAATTGTGCGCGTTCGAAAATAAGGAAAAATTAGCTAAGATATTTCGAAGCTTTTCCTCAGAAGTCATTGAGATATTAAGAAATGATGATAATCTTAGAGAAATTGGTATTCGTGGTGATTGCGTATACGCTATATACACTACTCCGTATCAATATAATGTTTACGAAATAGCTGATAAATGCTTTTATATAAATACGTTTATGAAAATGTTCAATAAACTTTTAACCAAATACTCTTTGCCACAAATAAAAGTCGGAATAGGCATGTCTACAGATAAGGAATTAGTTGTTAAAGCTGGACGATTTGGGGTAGGGATTAACAGTAAAATATGGATTGGCAAAGCTGTTTCGAGAGCATGTCACTATGCTGATTATGGAAATAAAAATGGCAATCCACCTATTGTGATGGGCAAGTGTAGTTATGATAGTATGATTGATCAATTGGAAGCATATAATAAAGTCAGGAACCCCAAATCGTGGTTTACTTATCATAAAGATCAGGGAGAAGGAGATTATTATACAGCAGATGTGATTAAGATTGACTTTGATAATTGGATATATAATGGAATGAAAATATAAACGTAAATTGCAAGAACAAGTTGCGCAGATTTTTTCTGGTCAACTACATGGAAATTTAACCAAGATTTCATGAGAGTTGGTGAGAATAATAGAGAACGGTAAGAGTCAAATATGGAGCGAGTATAAAATTTCAATTCAGCAATCTATAATAGGTACATGGAACATCGTTCCGTATAACTTTGTAGCATTTAAAAGTGTAGTAAACACTTTTATTGAACTGAATTTAAATGTCTTAGAATACATACAACAACACTTACCGCCGGAGCTAAAACACCGTTTTCGTGTGAGTTTTAACATTACAACATGCTAATTTATCGGCAATATGCAATATAGAAGTACTTGATTTTTTGTCTTTTATAGAGAAATGGTGCCAATATGGTAAAAGGGGTATAAATAAACTAAATACCGCCGCACGCTGATGCGCACGGCGGTGTTAAAACTAAACAATTTTATGCAGACTTGATTTCAGTCTGCAGCTCTTGAATTTTACTCATGGGTAAATCAGTAATCAGCATAATATCTTGAAGGCTTTTGCCAAGAGCAAGCATACGCTTAGCGGTAGCAAATTTTTCTTGAGCCTCGCCTTCAGCTAAACCGGCAGCCCTTGCTTCAGCTCTAGCTTCATCAAAACCAAGCGATACAATCTTTTTCATAGTGATTTCATCTCCTTTGAGTTTGTTCTGCTTAAGATTATTTGTTGTCTGTTTTAATAATTGTTCATATTCGTCGTTGCCACTCATAATGCGCATAAGCTGTAGGAGCTCATGTACATGCTTGAGCTGGATAGGGGAGTATTGCGGCTTTCGGCCAAGGCGCGTATCACGCAGTAGCTCAACGAAATTTCGGAACTCTGTTTTGAACCTCATAATCTGCTCGTCACTTAGCCAGGCAAGCTCTACAACGTTAATCTTATAATTGCTGATAAACTTGCTTAGTCTTTCATCATACTTAAAGCAATCGGTGAGCTGTTTAGGGGCAGTCCAGTGCTTTTCTGTACCCATGTAAAGCACGAGCGTAATTACAGGATAAGTTTTCTTAGGATCCTCTGCGTTAAACTGTGCTATGTAGGAAGCGCCGTCATAGCAGATGACGCGTAGCGGCATTTTGTAATCGGGATCAGTTTGATTCTCCAAGCCGATTAAAGAGATGTGCAGAGAGTGGTGCCGCCACCTTTTAGCTACATCGCGTTCCACCTCGTGGATTTGCTGTTCAACAGTGTAGGTGTCTTTAGCAGTGACGGTTTCAAGCTCGTTTTCCTTGATAACGTCTTCACCGTCGTAGAGAAGAACGTTACTGATATCCGCAAAGATATCCTCAAAGTCTTCTAAACGCTTTTGAGTAGTGTCTTTAGTTCCCATAGAAGAACTCCTTTCATTAATTATAACACATTTGTGTTTGAAAATATATAAACTGACAGTTCGTCAGGATATATTGTGTGTATGGAGCACGCAAAAAAACAAAAAACAGTACTCATAGCGCTCGGAAAACCGAGCACCATAGGTACTGCTAAAAGCTAAAGTTGCATCAATAGCTTAATACTAACGACGTAAGTCGAGAGGTCCTGCTTATGTTGTTGTAAATGTTACATTTGTAGTTGAGGATACAGGAGAAATAATATAAAGTCAAGTAAAATTCTGATAATAATAGCTGAAGTAACAACTAATGAAACCAAAACTTCTTATAGTAGGCGCCGGTGGCTTTGGTCGCGTGACGCTGGAGCATGCCAGCAGGCAGTTGGTGCAGCAGTCGATGGCGTGGAGATAGTAGGCGGCAGCAGCGATTTGCAACGCCTGCATATCCCCATCTTCCATATGGAAGCAGGAAACCGCTGCAAGGACGAGTGCCTGCCGGAGGAAAGCAGCTTTCTTCACCAGTGTGGGGCATCCTTCCCGGCGGTGTGCATCCGTACTTCTACGGAGCGCCCGGAAGCGCTGGACAAAGGCTGCTTTGTGCTTGCAGGCATTGACGAAAAAGCCTGCTGCAGGCTGTAGACACAGCGGTGCAGACGAACCTTGATGGGGAAGACGGACTGCCGGTGCCTGAGTATGTAGATGAGAACGTATCTGCTAAGGTTGTGAAGATTATCCAAAGCTACACTGGTGTGGTGAATAAGATAGTTTGGAGAAAAGGGTAAGAAGAGCAAATATATACTCGAATATCGTGCAATAGAAAAAGCGCTTGCCAAATGGCAGGCGCTTTTTTGTGCGGGCGGAGTTTACTGCTCCTTAGCTAACAGGTCCTTGAAGTACTGGTGCTCTTCGGGCGGAATATGCAGCTTTACCATAGCTTGGTCAACAGAACAGCTGTCGCTGAGCATAGTATTCTTTATAAAACGAATAGTAGCTTCTGAAATGCCTTCAGCTCTTCCGTCATTAATGCCAGCCTCATAAATTTGCTTGCTGAAATTATCCATAGTTGCGAGTCCCTCCTTTGTGGTTTTGAGATTGTTGATACATTGTGAAAGCTTTCCTTGGCTAAAATCACCTGCGTCGGCGGTAGCAAAATATTGCATAAGCTGCGCAATACTGCTGTTGTCGTTAACCTCTGCGTTGATATAGCACATATGCAGTCCGTCATTGTAGGGAGTATTGGTATCGCCTAAAAATTTTAAGATTGGGTAGCAGGTTTTGCCGAGCTTCCAGATATCTGTCTGGCTGATATAAAAAATGTGCAGCTCGGGTACAGATGCATAAGTCTGGTCACCCTTAAAAAAGTATTCATTGATGATAGTTGATGCGTAATAAAGCATCCTCTTTTCGTGTGCAATGCCGCCATCTGCCTTCTGAATTTCAATTTCATAAAGCTTGTTGTTGGCATCCTCAGCGAGTACATCCATGATGATGTTGTGCGAGGAGAGCTTGCTGATGACATACTGCGTTTTGTTCTTTTTGATTACCAGTGTTTTGATACCGGTCAGAACACGCAGGATATGCTCGCAGGCATCTTTGTCCTCTAAAACAGCTCTGGCAAGCAGGTCGTTGAATAAGGTCATGCCCAAGATGTGCTTTTGCAGCTCTTCCTGTGTCAGCAGAAGACTGCTTTTGGATAGCTTTTTGGTCATAGTTTCCTCCTTTAATTATAATCTTTGCTTCAGCAAAATACAACATGAGGTGCTTAAGAAAAAAAGCAGTACACATAGCATCCGGAAGTTCCGGATACCGTAGGTACTGCTAAATACTACCGACATGAGACGGTAGGCCCTGCTTATTTTGTTGTGAAGGTGAAGCTAAGCTAAGTATAAATAAGAGGGCAACGAAAGTCAAGCGAAAATTCTGAAAAATCACATAATATTATGGCGCGGCGGTAAGCCATCGTTATATAAGATAATCTTAAAAGATAGAATGTAGTTTTTTCAACAGAACGGCTGACGCTGAGCATAATGTTCTTTATAAAACGAATAGTTGCATCTGAAATGTCTTTAACGTCTTTGGTAAAAAAGGCCGATTTTCCAAAAGACAGCAAACGTCTTTGGTAAAAATGGCTGATTTTCCAAAAGACAACTAAGATCTTGCAAATTGATGTACATACCGTAGAAAGAAGATGTTAACGGTATAATTTTCTTTATCTTATTAAAATATCTGCTCCAGTAAAATACAACATAGGGTGTTTAACAAAATGGGCGTGATGTAGGTGAAGTAGGTTAGGAGAAAGAGTGTTAGTGCTGGTGTGATTGTAATAAGCATATTGCAGTACTATAATTAAAATATACACAGTTGTTTGTCAAAATTTAGGGAGATGCAAAGTAATGAAATGTAAAAACACCGCCAAGCGCATGTGCGCAGGGCGGTGTTAAAACTAAACAATTTTATGCAGACTTAATTTCAGACTGTAACTCTTGAATTTTACTCATGGGTAAATCAGTAATCAGCATAATATCTTGAAGGCTTTTGCCAAGAGCAAGCATACGCTTAGCGGTAGCAAATTTTTCTTGAGCTTTGCCTTCAGCTCTGGCTTCATCAAAACCAAGCGATACAATCTTTTTCATAGTGAGTTCATATCCTTTGAGTTTATTCTGCAAAACAGATTAATGAAAGTGAAAATCAGAATAAATCGCTATGACTGCCAGTACGTGTTAAAACCAATATTAGTTTATCGTCATAAATTTTATAAATGAGAAGCCAATCCGGTTCAATATGGCATTCACGATAGCCTGCATAGTTTCCACTTAATTTGTGGTCTTTATATTTTTCTGGCAATACTGCCTGATTAACAAGAAGCGAAAGAACATCTTTTAAATATTCTTGATTATAGCCTCGCTTGAGCATGCGCTTGAAGTCCTTTTTAAAACTTCTTTCATATTGGATTTCAAGCATTTAAATCCTCCATGAGTTCATCTACAGATTTAAATTTACAGCTGAGATTTTTACCAGCTTCTACATTTTGTATTGCCTTTAACGTTTTTTTGTTTTCTGCGTTTAAAGCTAATTTAAAGGGTAAGGCTTGTTTGCGTACCATAGCTTTAGCAAAAATATTGATAGCGGTAGATGTAGTAAGTCCAAGTTCCTTACATAACTTATCAAGTTCTTCTTTGAGATTCTTCTCCATACGTATATTAAGATTAACAGTTGACGTAGACATAAAATCACTCCTTTCACTACATATTGTAATGTGTTTGCTTTATGTTGTCAATAAATATACATTTTACTAAAGAAGTTTTCTAACCCTGAGGTGACAATTCATGAAAACAAAACTTCTTATTGTCGGCGCAGGCGGCTTTGACCGCGTGACACTCTGGACAAGTGCGTAATTCAGCATGAGTCATTAGGCTTCCATGATTACAACTGCCTGCAGATGAACGCCTTTGCTGTAGTATCTGATTCCGGTACACTGGCGGAGGAAAGCAACTTCTTCACGAGCGTGGGACATCTCTTCCCGGCGGTGTGCATCCGCACCTCTACGGAGCGCCCGGAAGCGCTGGATAAGGGCTGCAGGCATTGACGAAAAAAGCCTGCTGCAGGCTGTAGACACAGCGGTGCAGATGAATCTTGATGATGATGACGGACTGCCGGTGCCTGATTATGTAGATGAGAATGTATCTGCTAAGGTTGTGAAGATTATCCAAAGCTACACTGGTGTGGTGAATAAGATAGTTTGGAGAAAAGGGTAAGAAGAGCAAATATATACTCGAATATCGTGCAATAGAAAAAGCGCTTGCCAAATGGCAGGCGCTTTTTGAACAGGAGCCTACTGCTCCTTAGCTAACAGGTCCTTGAAGTACTGGTGCTCTTCGGGCGGTGTTTTTAAAATATCCATGGCCTGGTCAGTAGCCGTTTTCCCAAAGTTCCTCACAGCTCAAATCAAGCTCATCATTCCAACTGATGCCATAACCACCAACATCAACCTTAACCAAGTTAAAAAGACCGTTGGTATATTCTAAAGCTCTAAAGGGCTGCCATATTTTCCAAAGCGGTTTTACATCATAATACTTGCAAATACCATTGATAAAGTCAACCTTTAAAATAAAACCTGGCATTGCTTTTACATCTTGAACTTTATGAAACATGGTAGCACCTCCTGTTATTTTAATGGTGGTAGTTTAATAAATTCCTGTGTTTCCCAAATATGCATCAGCGCAGTTTGGTGCAATGCAGCCCACTCTTTGACAAGCTCCAGTGCTTTAGGTGGTAAATCTCCTTCTAGCATTTTTAATGATTTGATTTCGATTTCGCCTGTGTATTCACCGTATATGACGTGAAAATGTGGTGGGTTGTGTTCTTTTCTTTGAAAATACATCTTGATGTACATACCGTAAAAAGAAGATATTAACGGCATACTGTTTTCCTCCTTTAATTATAATCTTTGCTTCAGCAAAATACAACATGAGGTGCTTAAGAAAAAAAGCAGTACACATAGCATCCGGAAAATTCGGATACCGTAGGTACTGCTAAATACTACCGACATGAGCCGGTAGGCCCTGCGTATTTTGTTGTAAATGTGAAGCTAAGCTAAGTATAAATAAGAGGGCAACGAAAGTCGAGCAAAGATTCTGAAAAATCGCACAAAGGAGATCATATTGCGATATACAGGTTTAGCCATCAGCATATAAAATAATCTTGAAACATAGAATATAATTTGCTACAATATATTACTGTAGACTGTTTTCGATAAGCAAGCGATATAATATACACTTGCAATGAACAAATTTATAAGCATAGGAGATGCTAACTGATGAAGAAACTACTTAGTGCTATAGCAATTGCTGCAGCCTTGGGCTGCAGCTGTGCTGCCGCCAGCCCGCTGGTTACTGCTGACGTGCCGCTGGACAGCAGCTATTACGGTTATCTTGATAAGCTGGAGGGCATGGGCTATATCCATGATATGCCTGCCAATACCAAGCCTTATAGCCGCCTGGACATGGCCAAATGGGTGCTGCAGGCTGAAGCAATTGCCCAGAGCAAGCCGCTGCCGCCATACCTGCAGACCAGGCTGGATGCAATGCGCGAGGGACTGTCAGAGGAGATTGCTTACCTGCAGGGTGCAGGGAAAATCAATAATGTGAAGCTGCGTGGTGCGAGCGTTGACCTTTCCTATCTGCAGCAGGACAGTGCTGCGTATAAGTATAATAACGCCAAGGCACATTGGCAGCTTTTGAACCACAATAATAATGGCTATCTTTATGGCGATGGCTTTAACGCTGTGGGCACGCTGCACATCAGCGGCAGCCTGAGCAAGGACCTGGCTGTGGGCATTACGCCACGCTTCAGCTGGGACAAGGACGAGCATGGCGATGCCAGCCTTGTTGAGGGCTATGCCAAAACGCATTTGGGCGTGTGGGGGATTACTGCCGGCAGGCAGCCGATGTCCTGGGGCGTAGGGCGTGCAGGACAGCTGGTCTTTGGCAGCAATGCAACACCGCAGACAGCAATTAAACTGAATTTGCTGGAGCCGCACACCTTTGACAACGGTGCGTTGAAATTCCTGGGTAAGGCGAATGTCAACGTCTTCGCCAGCAGGCTGGAGGGCAACAGAGTTGCAAGTTCCGGTTCGGCGCTGGAAAAGGACCATGCAGCTCTTGTGGGTATGCGCGTAGATATTATGCCGACGGATGCGTTTACGATTGGCCTGGAGCGTATGTCGATGCTCAAGAAGTTCAACAAGCATTGGCTGCTGGGGGATAATGCAGATGATGCTGAAAAGGATAATTGGAACGATATTGCGGGTCTTGATTTTAAATACCGCTTCCCGGGCGTGCAGGTTTATGCTTCACTGTATGGTGAGGACCAGGCGCATGCCTTCCCCTGTGAAAATGCTTATAATGTTGGCATGTACTTTCCGCAGCTGGTGCCGGACGGCAGCTGGGATTTGCGTGTGGAGGCTGCCAAAACTAATGACGCCTGGTATGGCCATTGGGTGCTGAAGAATGGCTGGACATATAAGGATGCTATTTTGGGCGATTGGCTGGGCGCAGATGCGAAACGCGTTTATGCGGAGGTTAACCATTATCTGGCTGATGGCGGCAAGCTGGGACTGAGTTATACCTGGGCTGATATGCAGAAGACGGCGCAGCATGATGGCGGGCTGCAGGAGGTGGAGCTAAGCTACAGTAAGAGCCTGCAGAAGGATTTGCTGCTGCATACTGCTGTTGGCTATGGCAAGCTGGGGGATGACACCAGCAAGCTGGTGGCTGTTGGTCTGAGCTGGGAGTATTAAGCCTAAAGCCTGCAAGAGTTTAATATATGCTAAAACATGAAAACACCGACGTCTGCCGTACTTGTGGTACGGCGGATGCCGGTGTTTTTTGCTGGGGGAAGGCGCAACGCCTTACAAGCTGCCTGCTCTATCCAAAAAGCCACGCAGAATGTCGCAGGAGGCAGCGAACTTGGTTTGTTCTTCTTCCGTAAGCTTCAGTTCAAGAATCTCTTCGATACCGTTCTTGCCGATGACACAGGGTACGCCGGCAGCAACGTTCTTCTGGCCGTATTCGCCATTGAGTGCGGTGGAGCAGGGCCAAATCAGCTTTTCGTCGTGGAAGATAGCCTTAATCAGCATGCAGGCAGCGTTGGCAATGCCAAATTCCGTGCAGCCCTTGCCGTCGACTTCAATGTCGCCGGCTCTTTTAACCTGCAGCTGCAAGTCGTCCAGGCTGAGGGCAGCCAGCTCCGGTCGTTCGCTGCGCAGCTGGGCAAAGCTCTTGCTGCCGATGCGGATGGCCGACCAGACAACGAAGCTGGAATTACCGTGTTCGCCCATGCAGAAGGCCTGAATGGATTTGCGGCTGTAGCCTGTTGCGGCGCTGAGTACACGCAGCAGACGGTAGCTTTCAAGGCTGGTGCCGGTGCAGAAGCAACGATTCGGCTCCCAGTTCATCTTGCGGCGGATATGCTCGCAGATGATGTCTGCCGGATTAGAAATGCTGATCATAATGCCTTTAAAGTCAACCTGCTTCAGATGGCTGATAACCTCGTTGGCCATCTTGATGGAATCGTCAAACATATCCAGGCGTGTTTCGCCGGGACGGCGGCTGCGGCCGAAGGCCATTACCAGAATATCGGCATCGTTGAGCTCGCTGTATTCACCTGCGCGGATTTTTGCGTCATGACCGCAAAGAGCACCGCTGACACAGTCGTCCAAATCCAGTGCCTGTGCTGCAGCTTTTTCCTTAAGAATATCAATCAATACAATATCATCTGCTTCACCGGACTGGATGAGCGCTAAAGCAACGTGAGAGCCGACGTGACCTGCGCCGACGATTACAACCTTACGAGTTTTGAACATAACAGAGACCTCCTTATGAAAACAGGGAACCGTCCCCACTTGTGCTGGAGATAGTTCCCTCATTTTTTCTATGCGGTAAAAATATGCCGGTGCAGTATTTATCCCGCTTAGCTATTTTATTTGTTTGCTTCTGCTTCGGCAATAACCTTATTGATATCTTCGATAAGAGCATCAACATCAATGCCGTGAGCGCCTGCGCCCTGACCGATGGTTTCGAAATGAGCAGCCATGCAGCCGATGCAGCCCAGACCATATTCAGCGAAAACCTCCATGATTTCAGGATGGTTTTGAACGGCTTCAATAATGCCGGTATCTTTAGTAACCATTGTATAAGTCTCCTTTTTATAAAAATTGTACACATAATCCGTACTCATTCATTATATCATCTGTGCTTCTAAAAGCCAAATTTATTACTGAAAATTTTTTGCGAAATAAGCTTGACAGAGTTCACGTTTTTTTGATTATTTTTTCACATTAAGCCGTGAAATACTTGCGTTTACGGCTGATAAACGATATAATGGAGAAAAGTGGTGTAATGTGGGTAAAAAGGGGGCGACAAAATGCTTTTAGGTGAATACGAACACACTCTGGATGTAAAAGGTCGTCTTGCTATGCCTGCTAAGTTGCGTGAAAGTTTGGGCAGTAAGTTTATTATTACCAAAGGTCTGGACGGCTGTCTTTTTGTTTACGATATGGAGCAATGGCATCAGCTGGAACAGAAGCTGGCAGCCTTGCCGATGAGCCGCAAAACAGCGCGTGATTTTACCCGTTTCCTCTTTGGCGGTGCCTGCGAGGGCGAATGCGACAAGCAGGGCAGAGTATTGCTGCCGGCAAACCTGCGTCGTCATGCCGGTCTGGAAAAGGATGCTGTGATTGTGGGCGTAGGCAGCAGAGCCGAAATTTGGGATGCAGGCCGTTGGAACGAATATAACGAAGAAAATGCCGAGGATGTGAGTGAACTCGCAGAGCAGCTTGCTGACTTAGGAATATAAGATTGGTGTTGGCTATGGAATTTAAGCATACAAGTATTCTGCTCGCTGAGAGCGTGGACTTTCTGATAACAGATAAAAATGGTATTTACGTGGACTGCACTATGGGCGGTGCGGGGCACAGCAGTGCGTTTGCCGCACAGTTGGAGGCAGGCGGTCTTTTGATTGGCATTGATCAGGATGATGATGCTATTGCTGCTGGTTCCGAGCGCTTGCTGAACAAATTTACCTGCAAAACCGTAGTTGCCAAGTCTAATTTTGAAAATTTTTCCCAGGTATTGGATTCCATGGGAATCGATGAAATTGACGGTATCTTTTTTGACCTTGGTGTTTCGAGCTATCAGCTGGATACACCGGAGCGTGGTTTCTCATATATGCATGACGGACCTTTGGATATGCGCATGAATAAAGAAGCAAGTCTGGATGCAGAGTACATTGTAAACCACTACAAGGAAGAAGAGCTGGCGGATATTATTCACCGTTACGGTGAGGAACGCTGGGCCAAGCGTATCGCGCAGTTTATTGTGGCGGCACGCAAGGAAAAGCCGTTGACTACTACCTTGGAGCTTGTGGATGTCATCAAGAAGGCTATTCCCAAGGGAGCAAGACTTGACGGCCCGCACCCGGCGAAGCGCACCTTTCAGGCGATTCGCATTGAGGTGAACAACGAGCTGGGAATTCTGGCTGATACTATGGAAAAAGCTGTGGACCGCTTAAAGAGCGGCGGCCGCATCGGTGTAATTACCTTCCATTCACTGGAGGACAGAATTATTAAACAGACCTTTGCGAAGCTTGCCAAGGGCTGTACTTGTCCGCCGCAGCTGCCGGTGTGCGTATGCGGTAAAAAGCCTTTGCTGCGCAAAACAGGCAACATTGTTCCATCTAAGGCAGAGGTAGAGGAAAATCCGCGCAGCCGCAGTGCGCGCCTGCGTTATGCAATTAAAATATGACAGATAATAGCTGAGAGATAAATTTTGATGTTTTGATGAAGGGTGATTTTGATGCTTGCCAGAAAATACGATAATTATGCTTGGCAGGAGCAGCCTGCCGAGCAATATGAGGTTCAGCAGCCTGCCCGCAGAAAAGTACATAGACCTGATCCGAGAAGAGTGCTGCGCAACAGAATTCTTAAAGCATTTTTACTTATTATGGCAGCTTATTTTATTGTTGTTTTACGCAGTAACGCTATGGTGCAGTATGGTAATGAGCTGGTGAGCCTGCAGCAGCAGGAGGCTCAGCTTATCAGCAAAAACAACGAGCTGAAAATCGAAGTTGAGCAGCTGAAGGGACCGGAACGTATTATCGGTTTGGCCGAACAGTATTTGGGTATGAGTGTTGCCCGCAGCAATATTTATGTTAAGGCTGGTGGAAGCAGCAATTCTTTGGCTGTGCATAACAAATAAACATAGCCATTCAGTTTATATTGTGATATAATTTGAATGGGTTTTGGGAGGCAGCCTTTTGGCTGCCGTTTCAATTTAAATTCTATACTATAATTAAACTAGAAGTAATTTACGGCTTTGCTCCATGAGGGGCGGAACGTAAAACAGGGGGGTTAATAAATGGAAAAGCAATTAGCTTCACTCCTTGCCTTATTGCCGCAGGCTGAGGTAATTGGCAGTGCTGATAAAGTTATTACTGATGTAACTGCCGATTCCCGTGCGGTGGTAGCCGGCAGTCTTTTTATCTGCCTGAAGGGTGCAACTGTAGACGGACATAAATTTTTGACGATGGCTGCCGAGAAGGGCGCTGTTGCTGCGCTGGTGGAGGACGTTCCCACTGAAGTACCGCAGGGTGTTACTCTTATTAAGGTTGCTGATACGCGTGAGGCTATGGAGCTGGTAACGCCGTATTTTTATGATTATCCGGGACGCAAGCTGAGAATGATCGGCGTGACCGGTACTAATGGCAAAACAACTTCAACAAATATTATTCGTCTGATTCTGCGCAAGGCAGGCTACAAGGTTGGACTGATTGGCACTATCAACATTATTATTAACGATGAGATCACCGAATCTCATAATACTACTCCGGATGTAGTTGACCTGCAGAAGACACTGTACGCTATGTGCTGTGCCGGCTGTGATTACTGCGTAATGGAAGTATCCAGTCATGCGCTGGCGCTGAAGCGTGTGGCAGGCATTGAATATGATTGCGCTGTGCTGACGAATATTACCCAGGACCATCTGGACTTCCATAAAACCATGGAAAATTACCGCGATGCCAAGAGCCTGCTCTTTGAGCATCTTACCGACGGCAGCAAGCCGAATAAAAACGCTGTCTTCAATATGGATGACGCAAGTTCCGCAATTATCCGCGAGCGCACCAAGGCTAATGTACTGACCTATGGTGAAGGCCATGATAATGATATCTATCCGCTGAGCTTTACGGTAGAACCTAAGCATATGCAGCTGCTGTTGCACACTCCGGTGGGTGAAATGGACCTGGAGCTGAAGATTACCGGTGAGTTCAATGTTTATAACGTTATGGGCGTTATCGGTGCAATGCTGGCCGAAAAGATTGACAAGGATATCATTTGCTCCGTACTCGACGGCTTTGACGGCATCCCCGGACGTTTCCAGCTCGTTGAGGCAGGACAGCCTTATACTGTTATTGTAGACTACGCACATACTCCCGACGGTCTGGAGAACGTGCTGAAAACCGCACGCTCCATTACCCGCGGTAAGCTGTGGGTTGTGTTCGGCTGCGGCGGTGACCGCGACAACAAAAAGCGTCCGCTGATGGGTGCGCTGGCGCTGGAGCTGGCTGACAACATCGTTGTTACCTCAGATAATCCGCGTACCGAGGATCCGGAGCTGATTATCGACGAAATCTTTACGGCACTGCAAAATGTGCCCGAGGGCAAGCATGTTACCCGTTTGAGCGACAGACGTGAGGCAATCTGCTATGCTTTGGCAGAGGCTGCTGCCGATGATGTTATTCTGATTGCCGGCAAGGGCCACGAAAATTACCAAATTTTGAAGGACAGAACTATTCACTTTGATGATAAAGAAGTTGTAATGGAATACTGGAGTGATAAAAAATGCTGAAGGCCAGTGAAGTTTTAGCAGCCACTAAGGCTGTTTGTGCAGATTTTGAGTTTACCGGCGTAACCACCGATTCCCGTGCGGTAAAGCCGGGAGAATTATTCGTAGCGCTGAAGGGCGATAATTTTGACGGCCATGACTATTGCGCCAAGGCTGTGGAGCTGGGTGCTGCGGGCGTTGTTGTATCCCATGAGGTTAGCGGCCTGCCTGCGGGTGTTGCTGTGTTCATGGTAGAGGATACGCTGCTTGCTTATCAGCAGCTTGCGCATGCCTATCGTCTGCGTAAGCAGGGCCTGAAGGTTTTTGCTATCACAGGCTCCAACGGCAAAACCTCTACGAAGGATTTGCTGGCTGCCTGCCTGAGCTGTAAATATAATGTTGTCAAAACTCAGGGCAACTTCAATAATGAAATCGGTTTGCCGAAAACCTTGCTGAGCATTCAGCCTGATACCGATATTGCCGTTGTGGAGATGGGCATGCGCGGGCTGGGCCAGATTGCCGAGCTGTGCCGCATTGCCGAGCCTGACAGCGGTCTGATTACCAACGTGGGCGAAACCCACATGGAGCTTTTGGGCAGCATGGAAAACATCGGCAAGGCCAAAAGCGAAATCGTGCTTAATCTGTCGGAGGATGGCTTTGCTGTGCTCAACGGCGATAACGAATACGTACTGCCGGCAGCAGGCAAGACTAAGGCAAAAGTTGTTTACTTCGGCCTGGGCGAAAACTGCGACTTCCGCGGCAGTGATATTGTGACCTCCGGTGCAGGCACCACCTTTACCTGTACCCATAAGGCTACGGGCGAAGCTGTCAAGGTAAGCCTGCAGCTGATCGGTGAGCATAACGTTTATAATGCGCTGAGCGCTATCGCCGGGGCCTTCTGCTACGGTGTGCCGATGGCAGCAAGCGCACAGGCACTGGCAACTGCCCGTCTGACAGGCAGCCGTCAGGAAATCGTTTATATCGGCGATATCACCTTTATCAACGATGCTTATAATGCAAGTCCTGCTTCTATGGAAGCGGCACTGAAAACCTTGGCGGAGGCCAAGAAGGCAGCGCACGGCCAGGCCCGTACTATTGCTGTGCTGGCAGATATGCTGGAGCTGGGAGATATCAGCGAGGATGCGCATCGTCGTGTAGGCCGTTGGGCTGTAGAAAACGGTGTAGATTTTGTACTGACCTATGGTCCGCAGGCTGCTTATATTGCGGATGAGGCTGCAAAGCTTGGCGGCAAGAGCAAGCATTGCGCTGACCGTCAGGAGGCAGCGGATGCTTTGCGTCTGATGGCTTCCGCAGGTGATATTATCCTGCTTAAGGGAAGTCATTCCATGCAGGTTGACAAAATGCTGGAGCTGTTCAAGTAAACTTAAGAGAGTGAGATTTTAGTAGATGTTAAAATTAATCGGAATTCCTGTGACTGCGTTTATCGTATGTGCTTTAATCGGCCCGGTGCTGATTCCTTATCTGCATAAGCTGAAGTTCGGCCAGTCTATCCGCGAGTGCGGACCGGCAAGCCATATGGCGAAAAGCGGCACACCGACGATGGGCGGACTTATGATGCTGGCAGCGTTGCTGGTTGCTTTGCTGTGGGGCAACTTTACTCCCCATGTAATTATTGCTCTGGTGCTGACAGTAGGCCATGCGGTCATAGGCTTTATAGATGATTACATCAAGGTTGTAATGAAGCGTAATCTGGGCCTGACTGCCAAGCAGAAATTCTTACTGCAGTTCATTCTGGCCGGTGCCTATGTATATTTCGCCGAAACGCATATCCGCAATACGGAGCTGTGGGTTCCCGGCATCAATGCTGTCATTGATTTAGGCTGGGGTTATTATGTGCTGGCCTTCTTGCTTTTGGTTGGCACAACCAATGCCGTAAATCTGACAGATGGTCTGGACGGACTGGTTTCCTTTGTCAGTCTGCCTGTTACCATGGTTTTCGCTTTTATTGCTTACATGCAGGGTATGTTGGATCTGAGCGGTTTTTCTTTGGGCCTGACAGGTGCCTGCCTTGGCTTTTTGCTGTTTAACCGTCATCCTGCCAGAGTATTTATGGGTGATACCGGTTCCTTGGCTTTGGGCGGTGCTATTGCCGCTTTAGCGCTTTTGACACGTACAGAGCTGCTGCTGGTTATTGTCGGCGGTATCTATGTAGCGGAAGCACTGTCGGTAATTATTCAGGTTACCTATTTCCGCTTCAGCGGCGGTAAGCGTATTTTCCGCATGTCTCCGCTGCATCATCATTTTGAGCTGGGCGGCTGGCCTGAGGTTAAGGTTGTGCGTGTGTTTACAGCAGTAAGCTGCGTATTGTCTGTCATTGGCTTATGTCTGTGGCTTAATGCATTTGTATAAAAAATCTTCGGCTATAACCGTTTTGTCGCAAATTTTGCGGTGAAAGGGCTATAGCCTATGTATGTTTATGAATAGAGGGTGTTTCTTGATGACTAAAAAGGATGCTGTAATCGTTTACGGCGCAGGCATCAGCGGCCGTGGAGCAGCGCAGGTGCTGGCAGATAAAAAGCAGCAGGTATATTTGTATAATGATATGGACTGCACTTTAGAGCCGCAGCTGCTGCAGCTTTTGCAGAGCGTTGGCGGTGGGCTGGCCATCGGTCAGGCTGCATTTGAAAGCCTGCTTGATATTGCAGGGGTGTTGGTGCTTTCTCCGGGTATTGCCTGCGATAACGCAAATGTGCTGCTCGCAGAGCAGCGCGGACTGGAGGTCATCAGCGAGGTTGAGCTTGGCTACAGGCTGTATGGCGGTCACATTGCCGCTATCACCGGTACTAACGGCAAAACCACTACCACTACTATCGTGGGTGAGATGCTCAAGCGTTTGCCGGTGCCTTCTGCAGTAGGCGGCAACATCGGCTTGGCACTGTCCAAGGAGGTAGAGAGCCTGCCTCAGGATGGTTGGCTTGCTGCCGAGCTTTCCAGCTTTCAGCTGGAAAAAGTCAGCAGCTTCTGCCCTGATATCGCAGTAGTGCTGAACCTGACTCCGGATCATCTGGAGCGCCATCATACGATGGAGGCCTACGGCGAGGCGAAGAAAAATATTTTCCGTCAGCAGGGTGAGGCGCAGGTTACGGTGCTTAATTACGATGATCCTATCGTGCGTACCTGGGGTGCGGAAACTAAAGGCCGCCTGTGTTACTTCAGCCGTAAGGAAAAACTGCAGCAGGGCATCTATATGCAGGATGGTAATTTTATCATCAGCTGGGACGGCAAGCAGGAAACTGTCTGCAATATCAGTGAGCTGCATCTGTTCGGCGGTCACAACGAAGAAAACGTGCTGGCAGCCATTGCCTGCGGCTTTTTCGCCGGTGTGAGCATCAGCGATATGGCTGATGTGCTGCGTAACTTCCGCAGCATTGAGCACCGCATTGAATACGTTGCTACGATTGATGGCGTACCGTATTACAATGATTCCAAGGCTACCAACACCGATTCTACGATTAAAGCGCTGGAGGCCTTTAAGGACGGTCACATCATTTTGCTGGCAGGCGGCCACGATAAGCTAACGCCGCTGGAGCCTATGATGGAGCTGGTGAAGGAAAAGACGGACGCTCTGATTCTGTTGGGCGCTGCCAAGGAGCGCTTTAACAAGGCAGCTGTTGCCTGTTGCGTGCAGAACATCGTGTTGGCTGACAGCTTTGAGGATGCAGTAGCCAAGGCGCATGCGCTGGCGCATAAGCCGCAGGTAGTGCTGCTTTCCCCGGCCTGCTCGTCCTTTGATATGTTCAAAAATTATCCGGAACGTGGTAACTATTTTAAAAAGCTGGTATACGAGCTGGAGGGAGGTAACGTTAAGTGAAGGTAATTCTTTCCGGCGGCGGTACGGGCGGACACATTTATCCGGCCCTGACCATTGCGGACCAGATAAAAAAGCTGCAGCCTGAGGCGGAGGTAAGCTTCGTAGGCACACAGCAGGGCTTGGAAAAGGATATCATTCCCCGCTACGGCTATAAGCTGCAGTTCATTGAGGTAGCAGGCTTTAAGCGCAGCCTGAGCCTGGATACCCTGCGCAGTGCGGCAAAGCTTTTTGCCGGCTTATATGATGCCTACAAGATTATCAGCAACGAAAAACCTGACCTGGTAATCGGTACCGGCGGTTATGTCTGCGGACCGATTGTTTTCATGGCAGCGTTAAAGGGAATTCCCTGCTGCATTCAGGAGCAGAACGCGATGCCAGGTGTAACCAATAAAATTTTGTCACGTTATGTGCGCAAAGTATTTTTAGGTTATAAAGAGGGCGGCAAATATTTTCACGGCAAGGCAGAGCTGGAATATACCGGCAATCCTATCCGCAGTGAAATTCTGCAGCATACGCGTGAGGAAGCTGTTAAGGAGCTGGGGCTGGACCCGGCGAAGAAAACGATTCTTGTTTCCGGCGGCAGCCGTGGTGCACGCACCATCAACAACGCTATGCTCGAAGCAGAGCTGGCGCTTTCCGGCAGAGCCGAGGTACAGGTGCTGCATGCAACCGGTGACGTGAATTATGAAGCCTATATGGCGGAAATCAAAAAGCGCGGCGGTGTGGCAGATAACATTATTATCAAGCCTTATCTGCATAATATGCCGGTAGCGTTGGCTGCGGCCGATCTGGCAGTATTCCGTGCCGGTGCAATCGGCCTGGCAGAGCTGATGGCTAAGGGAGTGCCGTCGCTTCTGGTACCATATCCGTATGCTACGGCAAATCACCAGGAGTTTAATGCCAGAGCGGTAGAGGCTCAGGGTGCTGCCAAGGTTATTCTTGATAAGGACCTGACGGGCGACACCGTTTTGGAGTTTATCGAGCATTTATTAGTACATGAAGAGGAATTGCAGCAGATGCATGCGGCGGCCCAAAAGCTTGGCAGACCGCAGGCTGCAGAGGTTATAGCCAAAGAGGCTGTGGCCTTGACTAAACAATAAGGGAGGGCCTCGAGTGGCTGAAAACAAATTAGCAAACCTGCATAAAATACATTTTATCGGTATCGGCGGCGCCGGCATGAGCGCGATTGCTTATGTATTGATTAAGCGCGGCTATGATGTAAGCGGTTCCGATTTAAATGCCGGTCATATGTCGGCACATCTGGCGGAAGAAGGCGCTATGGTATATATGGGCCATGCTGCCAGTCAGGTGGAGGATGCCGAGGCTGTAGTTATTTCTACAGCGATTCATCCCAATAATCCGGAGCTGATGGAGGCCAGAAAGCGCGGTATTCCCGTGCTGCACCGCAGCGATGTGCTGGCTGCAGTGATGAATGCTGCCGACGGCGTAGCTGTTGCAGGCGCTCACGGCAAAACTACTACCAGTGCGATGATTTCCTGCATTGCGGCAGAAAGCGGTATTGACCCGACTGTTATCATCGGCGGCGAGGTAAGCAGCCTTGGCGGTAATGCGCGTAATGGCGCAGGCCGCTTTGTGGTAGCGGAGGCGGATGAAAGCGACGGCTCCTTCCTCAAGCTGTATCCGTATCTTGCTGTAGTAACTAATATTGAAGATGACCATCTGGACCATTACGGTACAGAAGAAAATATATATCAGGCTTTTAAACAGTTTGTAGGCAACATCAAGGAAGGCGGCAAGGCAGTCCTTTGCTTTGATAATGCCAAGGTACGCCGTCTGGCTGCCGAAACTGATAAAGAGGTAATTACCTACGGCGTAGAAGGCGAGGGTGCTGACTACATTGCCCGTGATATTTCCTACGGTGTTGACGGCACCAGCTATAAGCTGTACTATAAGGGAGAATTTGTGACAGAGGTTCATCTGATTGTTCCCGGCAGACATAATGTTCTGAATTCTATGGGCGCGTTTGCTGCTGCACATGAGATGGGTATCGCTACCGACAAAATTCTTGCATCCCTGAAAAAGTTCGGCGGTGCCAAACGTCGCTTTGAAACTAAGGGTAAGGTTAACGGTGTCTGGGTTGTTGATGATTATGCGCATCATCCGACAGAAATCGGCGTAACGCTGAAGGCTGCCAGACAGACAAAGCCTGAGCGCCTGCTGTGCGTGTTCCAGCCGCATCGCTACACTCGTACCAAGCTGCTGTTCTCCGAGTTCTGCGAATGCTTTAAGGATTGCGATGAGCTGATTCTGACTGACATTTATGCAGCCAGCGAGGAAGCAATTCCCGGCGTGAGCAGCATGCATTTGGCAGAGGGTATCAAAGCAGCGACCGGTCAGGAGGTGCTGTATATCGGCAAGCTGACCAAGGCTGAGGAATACCTGGAGCGCATTGTACGTCCCGGCGATCTGGTGATGACCATCGGTGCCGGTGATGTGTTTAAAATTGGAGAAGAATTAGTTAGGGAGTTGGAAAGAAATGCAGATTAATAAGCAGGATGTTGTTGCTGTTGTTTTAGGCGGGCCTTCCTCTGAGGCCGAGATCTCGCGTGTTACCGGCGGCGCAATTGCCAACGCACTGCGCGAAAAGGGCTATAATGCCAAGGAAGTTGAGCTGAATCCGTCTAATCTGATTAACGAGCTGCGTGATATGAACGCTAAGGTAGTATTTAACGCCGTTCATGGTATGTATGGTGAGGATGGCCGTTTGCAGAGTATTCTGGAGGCAGCAGGTATTCCTTATACCGGCTGCGGCGTACTGGCAAGCGCTGTTTCTATGGATAAATCCGCTACGAAGCGTTATCTGCAGTCTGCAGGCATTCCTACCGCACCCTGCATGATTATCAACAAGCGTGATGCAGGTGATTTGCAGACGCTGGCTGAAAAAATTATTTCCGAGTTCGGTCTGCCCGTAGTTATTAAGGCAGCAACTCAGGGCTCCAGCATCGGCGTGGTAATTCCCAAGACTGCACAAGAGGTTGTGCCTGCACTGGAGGAAGCCTTCAAGTATTCCGAAAATGTGCTGGCAGAAAAGTGCATCAAGGGCAAGGAGCTGACGATTTCTATTATGGAAGAGAACGGCGAGCCTAAGCCGTTGCCGGTTATCTGGATTGCACCGCATTCCGGAGCCTATGACTTCCATTCCAAATACACCAAGGGTGCTACGGATTACCACTGCCCGGCACCGTTTGATGAGAAAACTACTGCCTATATCCAAAAAATTGCCGTAGAAACCTACAAGCTGCTGGGCCTTTCCGGTGTAGCGCGTGTAGATGCTATGCTGGGTGATGAGGATGGTGTTGCTTATGTACTGGAAGCAAACACTGTTCCCGGCATGACGGCAACCAGCCTGGTTCCGAAGGCTGCTGCTGCTGTAGGTATCAGCTTCCCGGAGCTCTGCGAGAAAATTTTACTGAGCGCTAAATAAAAATGTTTTACAAGGAGCCAAAGGAGGTGCAGCATGGATTCATCGCAGACTATACGCGAACAACTGCGCAAACGCAGACGCCGGAAATTCTGGCACATGGTGCGCCTACTGGTATCCACGGCTATACTTGCTGTAACCTGTACATATGTCTGGCGCTATGTGCATAATCCTGCGTTTGCCTTTGGCAACGTCAGCATTCACGGAAGCAGTCAGCTGACGGAGGCGGAGGTTATCTCGCTTGCAGGCTGCGGGCAGGGACCATTGAATCTTTTCAATGCCAGCTCCGGCCGTCTGCGGGAGGCTTTGCTGCATGATGTCCGCTTTAAGAATGCAGAGGTGGCTTACCGCTTTCCGGCAACCTTGCAGGTGAGCGTAGAGGAACGGCAACCGGCGCTTTATGTTGCCAATTCCTATCACAGCTATCTGAAGGTGGATTATAACGGCGTTGTTCTTAGTGTGACAACTACTATTCCGGATGCTAAGGCTCCTGTGCTGGCCGGCATAAAATGCGGTAATCTTTATCTGGGCGATAAGGTTGCCAATGCCGGTGTGCTGCAGATTCTGCAATTTTTGCAGCAGCTGACGCCGGAAGCACTGCAGCGTATCGGTGAAATTGCCGTTGATGATAAGCAGGATGTTAAGCTGCAGCTGAGCGGCAGCTTTCCGGTGCGTCTGGGCAGGGTGCAGGAGGTATCACAGAAGGCTTCTGTGTTTATGACTGTGTTCAACGAGATTAAAGATAAAAATATTAAGGCTGAATATATTGATTTAACCTTCGGTAAGCCGTATATCAAGCTTTTGCCAAAATAAATTGCTGTTAACTTGTTATAGCTGCAATGCTGTTGCAGCTGATGTCACAGTGAGGGTGAGATAATGAAAGAAATTTTTACTATGGATTTAAAGGGCAAGCTGTTGATTGCCGTGGTATTCATGGTGTTGGGATTTATGCTTTCGGTACAGTATAAAACTACAGAGCTTCAGCGTAATGTGCGTATGGACCGCGTAGAGGATTTGTCGGAACGCCTGAAGATTATGGAAGCCGAGAACAAGCAGCTGCTGACAGAGCTGGAAACCTTGCGTGCAGGTGCTGCCAAGGATCCTGCTGATGATCGTATGAAGCTGATGGCAGGCACGACTGACGTAGAGGGCGAAGGCATTGAGATATTGCTGGATGACAGCAATATTGCCAAAAAGTCCGGCGAAAATCCTAATTTGTACATCATTCATGATGAAGATTTGCTGCGTGTGCTCAACGAGCTGCGCGCTGCCGGTGCGGAAGCAATTTCTGTCAACGATCAGCGCATTGTGGCTATGAGCGAGATTCGTTGTGCAGGACCTACTATTTCGGTAAACAATGTCCGCAGTGCTCCGCCTTATGTTATCAAGGCTATAGGCGCTCCTAAAACTCTGAGCAGTGCTCTGCGTCTGCGTGGCGGTGTTGTAGAAACCTTTGAGTTCTGGGGCATTCAGGTAAAAATCAAGACTGTTGAAAAGCTGCATATTCCGGCGCTGAAGGCACCGCGCAGCTTTGAATACGCTAAGACAGTGGAAAGCAAGGAGGCAGCGAAATGATTGGATTTGCATTTGCCGGCCTTTTGCTTGGTCTTATACTTGGTGTTTACTGTCCTTTCAGAGTGCCACCCGAATACGCACGTCTGCTTGCCGTAGCTGTTATGGCAGGTATGGATGCAGTGCTGGGCGGTGTACGTGCTTCACTTGAAGGCAATTATGATACTCAGGTATTTATTTCCGGATTCTTTATCAATGGTATTCTGGCTGCCTTTTTGTGCTATGCAGGTAATCTGATAGGTATCGATTTATATCTGGTAGCGGTACTGATTTTCGGTATGCGTATTTTCCAGAATTTGGGAATTATCCGTCGCCTTTATATGGGCAAATAAGTGTCCTGTCGGAAGATGAAGAAAAAAATTCATTAATAAGCAGGAAAATAGCACTTTCATGTTGAACAATATAAAAATGATTTTTTTATAAATAAGCTACCCAAAGCTAAGGGGGACGTAGAATATGTTTGATGACGTAGAGACAACCTTTGAACCGTTGGCCAATATTAAAGTAATTGGTGTAGGCGGTGGCGGCAATAACGCCGTAAACCGTATGATTGACGCCGGCGTAAGCGGCGTAGAATTTATTGCAGTGAACTGCGATAAGCAGTGCCTGATGCTTTCCAAGGCAGAAAAACGCATCCAAATCGGCGAAAAGCTGACTAAAGGTCTGGGTGCAGGCGCAAACCCTGAAATCGGCGAAAAAGCTGCCGAAGAATCCCGTGACCAGATTCTGGAATCCCTGAAGGGTGCAGATATGGTATTTGTTACCGCAGGTATGGGCGGTGGTACCGGTACCGGTGCTGCGCACGTTGTTGCGGAATGTGCCAAAGAAATCGGTGCGCTGACTGTCGGCGTTGTAACCAAACCCTTTGGCTTTGAAGGTCCTCGCCGCATGAAGCAGGCTGAGGCAGGCATTGTCAACCTGAAGGAAAAGGTTGATACCCTGGTAACTATTCCTAACGACCGTTTGCTGCAGATTATCGAAAAACGTACTTCCATGCTGGAAGCATTCAAAAAGGCCGATGACGTATTGCGTCAGGGCGTTCAGGGCATTTCCAACCTGATTGCTGTTCCCGGTCTTATTAACGTTGACTTCGCCGATGTCAAGACTGTTATGTCTAATGCAGGCAGCGCTCTGATGGGCGTTGGTACCGCTAAGGGCGAAGGCGGCGGCAAGGCTGCAGCCGAAGCTGCAATCAAGAGTCCGTTGCTGGAGGCATCTATCGACGGTGCCCGCGGCGTACTGATTAACGTTATCGGCGGCAAGGAGCTGTCCCTGTTTGACGTTAACGAAGCTGCCAATATTGTCAATGAAGCAGCAGATCCCAATGCAGTGGTTATCTTCGGTGCTGTTATTGATGAAAGCCTTAATGACGAAATCCGTGTTACGGTTATCGCAACAGGCTTTGAGAAGAAATCTCCGGTTACCAAAAATACAGTTGGCGGTCCGGCATCTATCAACCGCAACAACAGCGGTATTATCAAGAATTTCTCCGATCCGAACGAAATTCCGCCATGGCTGCGTCACTGATTGAAAGGAAGGCAGTAATATGAAGTGCCCGTTTTGCTCCCACAGAGACAGCCGTGTTATCGACAGCCGTGCTGTAGAGGAAGGCTGTTCTATCCGTCGCAGACGTGAATGCCCTAATTGCGGCAAACGCTTTACTACATATGAAAAGTATGAGGAAACTCCGCTTGTTGTCAGCAAGAAGGATGGCCGTCGCGAGCTTTTTGACGGTAAAAAGCTGCTGGCAGGTCTTTTGAAGGCTTGCGAAAAACGCCCGGTTCCTTATGAAAAGATTAAAGAGATTGCCGACAGTATAGAGCGAGAGCTGCGAATGAGTGCGGATGCGGAAATTCCCAGCGCCCAGATCGGTGAGCTGGTTATGAAGTATTTGGAGCAGACAGATCAGATTGCTTATGTACGCTTTGCTTCCGTATATCGTCAGTTTGCCGACGTGCGCAACTTTATGCAGGAGCTGGAACGCATCATGCAGAAATCTAAAGACGCAAAATAGAGGTGCGGAATATGAAAAAGTATTTACTGCTTACTTTAACGGCTCTTATGCTGGTGGCCAGCTTCAGTGGCTCGGCACTGGCTAAGGAAAGACTCTTTACGTTTTCCAATAACAATAACGGAGCTGTAAAAGAGGTTAATTATTATCTGGATAATGGTGCCAAGGTTGTGTTTATGGACACAGCAGCCAAGGCTACCGACAGCACGGTGATTATCACCGTAGTGCTGGATATACCGGAAGGTGTGCCAGCATATCAAAAGTAAATAGCAAAAGGGTGCCGCAGGCACTTGCAAAGGGAGACGGCATTAGCCGTCTCTTTTGGTATTAGAGATAAAAGGAGCGGTTTTGATGCAGGATTTTATCATTACGCAAAAAAATAATATCTGGTGGGGAATGTTCCCTCGTTTGACGCAGGCGGGCTTCGGTAATGCCTGCAGCTGTCGTCTGCATGGAGAAAGCGACATGGTACCGGGTACTTTGAACCTGGCTTTGCATGTGGGTGATGAGGTGGAACTGGTGCTGCAGAACCGTCGCCTGTTTGCGCAGGCTCTAGGTTTGGACGCATCAAAATTTACTACCTGCGAGCAGGTGCATGGCAGCAATGTTGCGGTGGTAGATGAAGCCTTGGTTGGCGCCGGTGCGACTACGCTGGCTGATACGATTAAGGATACGGATGCTTTGGTTACGAATCTGGCGAATGTACCGCTGCTGCTATTTTTTGCAGACTGCGTGCCGCTGCTTTTCGCCGATGAGCGCCAAGGTGTGTGCGCTGTAGCGCACGCAGGCTGGCGCGGTACGGTAGCACAAATCGGCCGTAAAACAGTAGAAGCTATGCAGCAATCCTTCCGCTCCCGTTCCGCAGATATCGTAGCGGCGATTGGTCCGTCTATCGGCCAATGCTGCTACGAGGTGGACGATTTTGTGCGCAGTAAGGCTGCAGGCTACGAGCAGTTCTTTGCGCCACGAGCAGAAAAGCCGGGCAAGTATCTGCTGGATTTGTGGGGGTATAACCGCCAGGTGCTGCTGGACGCAGGATTAAAGGCGGGAAATATTCTTACTGCCAGCGTCTGCACGCAGCATAATCATGAAATGTTCTGCTCCTACCGTGCAGAGCAGGGAAAAACAGGACGCATGGGTGTGTGCCTGTACAGAATGTCTGCCGAGAAAAATGCGTAAGTACTGAGCGTGCGTAGAACTTACAGTTAACGTTAACTTAGAAGATTTAGAAAGTACGATAAGAAAATGCGTTAAGAAATGCTTCTTGTAACGCTAAATAATACGAAAAGAGTGAGTGAAGATGCTTAAGGATACCTTTACATTTCAAGGCCCGTTAGGGGAAATAGAATGTGTTGTAGAACCGAACCGCAGTGAGAATAATGCTGTACTCGTTATGGCACATGGCTTTCGCGGCAGCCGTGACAGCGGCGGACGTGCTGCTGGCGTAGCGCAGCAGGCTGCAGCGCATGCTGCCGTAGTGCGCTTTAACTTTACGGGTACGCAGATAATTTCGCGTCAGGTGGAGGAGCTGCGCGCCGTACTGGCGGAGGTACGCCGCAGACAGCCCGGCTGCAAGCTGTTTCTTTTGGGACGCAGCTTGGGAGGCGCTGCCTCCATCATTACCGCGGCGCAGGACGGAGCTCTTGCCGGCCTGATTCTGTGGGCAACGCCGAATAATCTGCGCTTTACCTTCCGCTATGTGATGACGGAGGACGAATATCGTCGTCTGGACAGCGGCGAAACGCTGCATTTTAACGATGAACGCGGCGAATGTGCCCTGACGCCGGATTTCCTTACGGATTTTGACCAATACGATTTGCCTGCATTGCTGCAGAAGGCGCAGCCTTTGCCTGTACTTTTGCTGCACTGCAGTGCGGATGAGGTGGTGCTGGCGGAGCAGGCGCAGCGCAACGCCGCAGCCATCGGCAATGCGGCTGAGCTGCATATCTTTGAAGGCGGCGACCACAGCTTTACGCAGTACAGTGACGAAGCAGGCGCGCTGTTGAGCGATTGGCTGGGCAAACGCTTGAAATGCGGCGCTTGTTAGTTGTATAATATACTTGAAAAATTATATCCTTTTCTATGGGAGGAAAGAGCATGAAAAAATTGTTAATAATCTGCCTGATGCTGGTGTGCGCACTGGGGCTTACAGCCTGCGGTCAGGAAAAACAGGAGCAGGCACCGAAGGCAGAGCCTGCGACGGCGGTTTTCAACACGAGCATGGGCGATTTTGAGGTGAAGCTGGCAACAGATTATGCACCGGAAACGTCGAAGAATTTTATTACGCTGGCAGAAAAGGGCTTTTATAACGGTCTTGTTTTTCACCGTGTAATCGATAACTTTATGATTCAAGGTGGTGACCCTGCCGGCAACGGTACCGGTGGTCCTGGCTATACTATTAAGGATGAGTTCAGCAGTAAGCTGCTGCATGACGGCCCCGGTGTAATTTCCATGGCAAACCGCGGCCCGAATACCGGCGGCAGCCAGTTCTTTATCACCCTGCGAGAAACTAAATGGCTGGACGGCAAGCATGCAGTCTTCGGTAAGGTGACCAAGGGCATGGATGTTGTCTATAAAATCGGCAAAACAGCAACAGATTCCAATGATAAACCATTGGAGCCTGTAATTATTAAGAAGGTTACGATAGAAAAACGTTAACACCCCTTTTAAAACAGGTAGGAGGAAATTGCTTGGCTAGTGAAGAAGAAAAAATGCAAGGTATACTCGAAACTGTTGACCAGCAGGAAATGGTTGGCATTTGCGGACGTAATGATGAATTTCTGCGTTTAATCCGTGCTGCTTTTGACTGCACAATCGTAGCGCGCGGCAATCAGATTACCATGAGCGGATGCGCTGAAGAGGTGGCGCAGCTGGAACAGCTGCTGCAGGAGCTGCTGTTTTTGTACCGTCAGGGACTGCCGCTGACAACGCATGATGTGCGTTACAGCATGTATATGGTGAAGGCAGGAAATTTGGAAAGCCTGCACCGTATGTATGCTGACACGATTATTGTCAATAACCGTGGCCGTCAGGTAAAGGCTAAGACCTTGGGACAGTGGCAGTATGTGGAAACCATCCGTCATAACTATATCACCTTGGGCATCGGACCTGCAGGCACAGGTAAAACCTACCTGGCAGTGGCGCTGGCAGTAGCGGCGCTGAAGAAAAAAGAGGTAGAGCGTATTATCTTGACGCGTCCTGCGGTAGAAGCAGGCGAAAAGCTGGGCTTTTTGCCGGGTGATATGCAGGATAAGGTAGACCCGTATCTGCGACCGCTTTATGACGGCCTGTATGATATGCTGGGCACGGAAACCTTCCAAAAGTATCTTACCAAGGGTACGATTGAGGTTGCACCGCTGGCATACATGCGCGGACGCACGCTGAATGACGCCTTCATCATTTTGGATGAGGCGCAGAATACTACGCCGGAGCAGATGAAGATGTTCCTGACGCGTTTCGGCTTTGGCAGTAAGATGGTTATTACCGGCGATATCACGCAAATAGATTTGCCGGGCAGCAAGAACAGCGGCCTGAAGGACGCTGCGCGTATTCTGGGAAATGTTCCGGGAATCGGCGTGATAAAGTTCAGCGAGCAGGATGTTGTGCGTCACGAAATCGTAGGCTCTATCATCAAGGCCTATGAACGCTTTGAAAAACAAAAAGAAAAATATAACGGAGAAAAACAGCATGATAATTAATTTGGAAAATGATCAGCAGAAGCTAGAGCTTTCCGCGCAGGTGTTGGAGCGCCTGCAGGAGGGCTTGCAGGCAGTGGCAAGCTTGAATGAGCTGCCGGAGGAGTCCGAAGTTGATGTAACTATTGTCGACGATGAGGAAATCCATGCGCTGAACCGTGAGTATCGCGGTATGGATAAGCCTACCGACGTTTTGAGTTTTGCGCTGGACGAGGACTGCGAGGATGAAGATGAGCCGGAGCTGATTGGCGGACCGGAGGAGCATCTTTTCGGTGATATCATCATCTCGGCGGAAACAGCACTGCGTCAGGCAGAGGAATACGGGCACGGCCTGGAGCGCGAAATGACGTATCTGGCAGTGCATGGTATGTTCCATCTGCTGGGCTATGACCATATGACGGAGGAGGATAAGGCTGAAATGCGTGCGAAAGAGGAGGAAGCTCTGCGCGCAATTAACCTTTCCGAAGAATATTTTGACCATCCCACAGGCATTCATTGATGTTTAATGCACAATTATTTATAACTAACCTGTAAAAAACATAGGAGGTGCTTTCCATGAAAGACGCAAAACTGAATGAATTATCCCCGGCTTGGCGCGAATTGTACGATGCAGCAGTTGCTGCCCGTAAGAATGCTTACATTCCTTATTCCAACTTTGCTGTAGGTGCGGCAGTACGCTGTGCCAACGGAAAAATCTACGGTGGCTGTAATGTGGAAAACGCTTCCTATGGACTTTGTGTCTGCGGCGAGCGTAACGCTATTTTCCATGCTGCCTGCGCCGGTGAGCGCGAAATGACAGAGCTGTGCGTAGTTGCAGATACCTCCGGCCCCGTTTCTCCCTGCGGTGCCTGCAGACAGGTAATGCGCGAGTTTGGTATCCAGACCGTGATTTTGGCAAATATGAAGGGTGATTTTAAAATTACCACGGTAGAAGAACTGCTGCCGTATGGTTTTGAATTATAATAACAGGAGCTGATTAAGATAAAGAAGGTAAACAACGAAGAAGCTAAACATTATGCCGGCTTTGTGGCAATGGTGGGACGTCCGAATGTGGGCAAGTCCACTCTGACAAACAGTCTGATCGGTGAGAAAATTGCCATCATGTCCGACAGACCGCAGACTACACGCAATAAGATTATGTGCATTATGAATACGGATAATGCACAGATTATGTTTCTTGATACACCGGGCATTCATAAGCCGCAGCACAAGCTGGGCGAATACATGGTACGCACGGCTGAAAACACCCTGCAGGAGGTTGACGTTGTCCTCTTTGTAGTGGATGCAACCGAAAAACGTGGCGCAGGCGAGGATTATATCCTGAACCTGCTGCAGAAGGTAAAAACACCGGTAATTTTGGTAGTAAATAAGATTGACAAGCTGGCAGATAAGCAAAAGCTGTTCCAGATTATGGAAGGTTATAATAAGCTGTATAAATTTGCGGCGATTGTACCTGTTTCCGCATTGAATGACAGCGAATTCCCCGGACTGGTGCAGGAAATCACTAAGCATCTGCCGGAGGGACCGGCGTACTTCCCGGAGGATATGATTACCGACCAGCCGGAGCGCGTAATTGCTGCCGAAATGATCCGTGAGAAGGTATTGCGTCTGACGCGTGATGAAATTCCCCATTCCGTAGCAGTTGAGGTGGACGAATTCAAGGAGCGCGACGAAGAAAACGTTTATATCAGAGCAACAATTTTTGTAGAGCGTGAATCGCAAAAGGGCATTGTTATCGGTGCTAAAGGCAGCCTGCTGAAGAAAATCGGCCAACAGGCGCGTGCTGATATCGAAAACCTGCTGTACTGCAAGGTCTTTTTGGATTTATGGGTTAAGGTTAAGGCTGACTGGCGTAACAAGGATAAAGCCTTGAAGCAGCTTGGCTACAAGGAGTGAGGACTTATCAACTTTTTTCGGAAACTGATTGATTTCTGGCACAGGCTGCCGCTTGCCTGGCATTACCTGAAAACAGGCACCTGGCACAAGGAGGGCAGCGCCAGCAGTGAGGACGAGCTGCGCCAGCTGGTGAGTGCCAGCGAACGCCACGGCCAGATTGACCATGTCGAGGGCAGCATGATCGGCAATGTTTTTGACTTTGCCGACCGTGTAGCACGTGAGGTCATGGTGCCGCGTCAGGATATGGTATGCCTGTTTTTGGATGATACGCTGGCAGAAAATATGGCTGTTGTACGCAGCAGTCATCATACACGCTATCCGCTCTGCATGGAGGATAAGGACCAGGTTGTGGGTACGCTGCATGTGCGTGATTTGCTGAAGCTTAAGCCGGGGCAGACTACATTTGACCTGCGCCGTCTGATGCGTCCGATTGTCGTTATTCCGGAGGCTATGCCGGTGCCGAAGGCCTTGCACCTGATGCAGCAACGTCATGTGCAGATGGTGCTTGTGGCAGATGAGTACGGTGGTACTGCAGGCCTGATTACGATGGAGGACCTCGTAGAGGAAATCGTCGGTGATATTCAGGACGAGCATGAAGCGCAGGAGCCGCCGGACGTGTTGCAGCTTCCCGATGGCAGGATTGAATTTGACGGCATGGTGCTGCTGGACGAGGTGGCAGAGCAGCTGCCGATTGTATTTGATGATCCTGAGGAGGATACCATCGGCGGTTATGTATTCGGTCTGCTGGGGCGCAAGCCTGAAATTGGCGATGTTGTGGAGATTTCCGGCTACAGCTTTAAGGTGCTGCGCACGGAGGGCTTCCGCGTAGTGCGCGTGCTGGCTGCGAAGCTGCCGCAGGAGCAGGAACAGAAAGAAGAACAGCAGGATGAGTGAGTCGCAAAGGGAGCTTTTGGCAGATGATGCGCTTGTTTTGCATGTGAAAAACTGGCAGACGGCTGATAAATATGCGGTCTGCTTTACGAAGGAGCATGGCAAGCTGCGCTTTATCGCCTATGGTGCCCGCTATGAAAAAAATATACATGGCAGATTGCTGCAGCCCTTTGCCAATCTGCATATTGAGGTTCAGCAGGGTCAGAAGATAGACAAGCTGCGCAGCTGTGAGCTTTTGCAGATGCCCAAGTCTATGGATATGCAGCAGATGGCTTATGCGGCGGTAGCCTCGGAGCTTACTGCCGTGCTGACAGAGGACAGAGTGCCGCAGCCGGAGCTTTATGAAATGCTGGGCGCTGCCTTGGCGGCGCTGATGCAGCGCAATCCGCGTCTGGTTGTTTTGTCTTATGCTATAAAATTGCTGGCGGCTACAGGCTTTGCGCCGCAGCTTACGCATTGCGTGCATTGCGGTGAGGCTGTGACGGCCAAGGAGGATGCGTGGTTCAGTCCGCTGCAGGGCGGGCTTATCTGCAGCAGCTGCAGAAGCAGCTATAACGGTGACGGCCTGGAGCCGTGCAGTGCGGAAACACGCGAGCTGTGGCAGTGGTTGGAGCAGCTCAATTACGAGCAGCCGGCGCCCTTTAAGGTGCGAGGCGGCGCGCTGATGGAGTTGGAAAAAATTCTCTTCAAATTTATCTTCTTTCAGACGGATAAGCCGTTGAACAGCTTAAACTTTTTGAGTCAGCTGCAGCTGTGAGGCTGCGGCGGAGGCGCTTAATTGAAGAACGTAAAATGTAAACAAAAACGCTAAAGGCTTGCGAAAGTCTTTAGCGTTTTTTGCATGCAAAAAGTCCGCTCACATGGAGCGGACTCAGTAAAGGCTATCTAGACATTGTACGTAAATGTGTAGTTTTAAGCATAACGTGGGAGAATTTTTACGTCAGAGAGGGAGTATCTATATCCTCAACCTTCAGAAAGATTTTGTTGACGTACTGTTCGCAGTCGCAGGAGAACCAATGATTTTCCAAAGGAAGGATATAAATATTACCGACAGGCTCCAAATCATTCGTCTGCAAAAAGCGTTCGATGCGCTGGGATAATTTTTCAGCGTTCTCGCAAAAGGTACCCGAAAAAATAATTTCCAGATACAGACCGGCAGGCAACGTCATTTTGATGGACTGCCGATGCTTGGTGGCGCTGGTGACACAGGAAAAATATGCCTGTGAACGTTGAAATTCATGCTTTTTAAAAAAGCTTTCCTGGTCTAAAACCCAGCCTGCATGATTAGGCAAGGCTCCCTTGTGATGCGCGCGTCTTTGCCCATGGCGGGCAAATTTGGTAATGCGGCTTTTGCCGTCGTCACTTTCCGCAAGCGGCGTCAGACGCAGCAGACGGTCATTTTGCCAGCTGAGCGTCAGATGGCGACATGTATTAAGCTCCTTGACGTGCATATCCTCCTTGATGCGCTCAATGGTGTCGCATATTTCCTGATTGTTGTGGATGATTGCCTGACATTCCGCTGTTTTTTCCTGCAGCAGCTGCAGAAAATTTTCTTTGCTGCGGTTCTCCAAATATTTTTTGATATTGGCGATGCTGATATCCAGCGCACGCAGGTTGACGATTATCTCCAAATCCAGAAATTGCTGGATAGAATAATTGCGGTAGCCATTTTCACTGACAAAGTCCGGTGAAAGCAGGTTAACCTTGTCGTAGTAGAGCAATGATTGCTTAGATATATTAAAAATTGCTGCCAATTCGCCGGCAGTAAAGTACTTTCGTTTGTCTTTATTAATCATAATTGTTCCTCATAAGCTTGACTATAATACTAGTATATAGTTTAATATTAAAAGAAGTAATATCACTTCTTTTTATCTAGTAAATTATATCATATTTTCCTTGCTAGTTGAATAGAAGTTTTTGAGTATAGGATGGAGGTCAATGTCTAATGAAAAAAATTGCGATTTATGGTAAGGGCGGTATCGGCAAGTCCACAACAACATCAAATCTGTCGGCTGCATTCAGCGAGGAAGGTCTTAAGGTTTGCCAGATCGGCTGCGATCCGAAAAATGATTCTACCAGACTTTTGCTGGGACGCATCTGCAGTCAGACTGTGCTTGATATGGTGCGCGATAATGATGAGGTTGCGGCAGAGGATATTGTTCATACAGGCTATAACGGCATCAAATGCGTAGAGGCCGGCGGTCCTGAGCCTGGTGTAGGCTGTGCAGGCCGTGGTATTATTGTGGCTTTGGAAAAGCTACGTTCGCTGGAGGTGCTGACGGACGAGGACCTGATTATGTATGACGTTTTAGGTGACGTAGTATGCGGCGGTTTCGCCGTGCCTATCCGCGAGGGCTATGCAACCGATATATATATTGTTTCTTCCGGCGAGCTGATGAGCCTGTATGCTGCCAACAATATCGCCAAGGGCGTTAAACGCTTTGCTATGCGCGGCGGTGTGCGTTTGGGCGGTATCATCGGCAACGGCCGTAATACACCTAACGAGCAGCAGCTGCTGCAGGAATTCGCCAAACGCCTGCACACTCAGCTGATTGCCTTTATTCCGCGTGACGTTATTGTCAATAAGGCGGAAAATAATCGCCAGACAGTGCTGCAATATGCACCGGAAAGCGCTCAGGCCGGTGTTTACCGCAAGCTGGCGCATGATATCTGGCATAATGAAAACATGGCTATTCCTACGCCGATGAGCTTTGAGGAGCTTGAAAAGCTGGTGGCCGAATATGGCAATTAAAACAAGACGCTTTTACAGTGCACGCAAAAGCTGCAGCTGCAGCATGCCTGGCGTGTGGCGCGCTGTTGCCTATATGGACGGCGCTGTGGTAGTTTTTCACAGCCCGCGTGCCTGCGCTCATGTAGCACGCACGATGGATATCAATTCCCAATACCGCACGCTTTCCGAGAATGAACGTGAGCAATGGGGCTCCGTGCCGCTGCTCAGCAGTCAGATGCAGGAAAAGGATGCAATTTTCGGCGGAGTGACACGTTTGGAAAAATGCCTGCGCTTTGCCATTGAAACCTATAAGCCAAAATGCCTGATGATTGCCAATTCCTGCGTGGCCGGTGTTATCGGTGACGATGTGGAATCGGTGGCACGCGAGGTAGAGGAGGAATACAATGTTCCTATCCTTACTGTGGAATGCTGCGGCTTTTTGGGTGCGGAATATTATGACGGCTATTTTGAAATTACGCAGAAGCTGTTGGAACGCTTTGTGAAGCCTTGCTCCAAGCAAAAGGACAGTGTATTGCTTTTAGGTGATAACGGCGGCCCGTGGGGCCATTATGCGAAAGAGGTTACCCGTATTCTGCAGGAGTTCGGCGTAGAGGTTATCGGTCAGTTCCCCGGCTATATGGCTATGGATGAGCTGGAAAAGGTGGCGGCTGCCGAATATGCTGTTGTGCTTGGCGGCCGCGGGCAGACGCATATCGGCCTGCGTAAGGTTGCAGAGCAGCTGCAGGAAAAATACGGCACACATTATCTGGCCGATATTTATCCTGTCGGCTGGCAGGAAACGCAGGACTGGATTATCAGCATCGGCCGTATGCTGGGGCGTGAGCAGTTGGCACGGCAGGTGCTGAAGCTGGAGCAGCAACGCTTAGATGAGCAGCTGCAGCATTTTCTGCCGGTAACAGAAGGCAAGAAAACAGTGCTGTGCATCGGCCGTATCCTAAGATATTTTCATCCGGGCAATATTCTGCAGACTATCAGGCTTTTGCGCTTGAATCTTACCGGCATTATTTTATTGGATTCCTATGACGGTGATGAGCGCGAAGCGATGCTGAAGGTTGTGCAGGAAAACAGCGATGCGCCTGTTTATACTACGGCGGAGGGTGAAAAGCTGGTAGCAGATGCAGACATTGTGTTGACAACGCATGAGCTGCAGAATAAGGAAGCACGTCAGATTTTCCTGCCGATGCTGCCGCAGGTTGCTGTTGCCGGTGAGGTCAAGATGATGCAGGGAATTTATCAGAGTCTGTCCAGCAGGCTGAAGGGAGGCGTGCGCTATGTCTGAAAAGCAAGGTTGGGGCAATATCTGCGAGCGAGTGGATACCTGTGCGCTGACAGGTGCAGGTGCCTTTTTTGCTGCTATAGACAAGAGTGAGGTTTTGATTAACGGACCGTTGTGGTGTTATTTTTATGCTTTACGCCATCTGGAAAAGGCGCGCCCTGATATGTATACGCGCTTTTACGGCTCGCAGCCTGATAATAACGCTGTTATTTACGGTTCCGAGGAATATGTGACGCAGGAACTGCAGCGTATGCTGGAGGATGGTCACAAGCCGTCAGTACTGCTTTTGGAAAGCAGCTGCTCGCTGAGCTTAATCGGTGATGATTTGGCAGGCATGGCACGCAAGCTGGAGCTGCCGTTTCCGGTAGTTACATTGGACAGCGGCGGTATGGTCGGCGGCTTTGCCGAAGGCTACGCCAAGGCTGCCAAGAAGCTGTTTGCGCAGCTGTTGTCACAGACTGTGACAGCAAAGCCCTTGGCAGTAAATGTTTTAGGACAATCGGAATTTTATCTGCAGGGTGCTGCCGATACGCAGGAAATAAAACGCTTACTGCAGCTGGCAGGCTATGAGGTGCTTTGTACTCCCGGCTGCGAATGCACGTTGGAGGAGCTGCAGAAGCTTCCGGAGGCTTCGCTGAACATTGTTACGAATGCGGAGCTGGGGTTGCCGCTGGCTGAATATCTGCAGAAAAAATACGGAACGCCGTATATTTTTGCCGGTCTGCCTTACGGGGTGCAGGGAACGCTGCGCTGGCTGCAGCAGATCAACGCGCAGCTGCCGGCTCCCGCGTTGGACAAGGTGACGGCAGAAGCACAGGCGCAGGATAATTATTTGCTTAGCCGTAATAATGAAGCGATTGCGCTTTGGGGCAGTATGTGGTTTGATAACGTGCTCGTCAGCGCGCCTGCTACACAGGCGCTGTGCCTTGCACAGACGCTGCGCACCGAATGGACCGATATCGGCAGTCTGACGGTCATCTGCCAGCAACCGCTCAAAGATGCGCCTGCCTGCGACACTGCAGAGGCGATTTACACTGTCGGCGTAGACGATGCTGCCATCAGTGAATATTTTAAAACCTGTGACAATGTACTGCTGCTGGCAAGTAGCAGCGAAAGCTCGGTTCTTTATCGCAGAAAGCAGTGCAGCTTTGAGGCCTGCAATATCTGCTATCCTACGAATGATGAGGTGTTTATTACCAAGCAGCCGATGGTAGGCCTGCAGGGCAGTGCCTATATGCTGGAGCGACTGTGGAATTGCTTTATCCGCAGGAAAAAGAATAAAGTAGAGTAGGTGGTCTATGAAAAAGCTATTGATGATTATAAGCCTGTTGCTTTTGGTTTTTACTGCAGGATGCAGTAAGCAGCAGGCTGCAGATGTTCCTGCTTCGCCGGCGGCAGATGTGGCCTACAGCGTTACGGACGATGCCGGACGGACGCTGCACTTTGAGCATAAGCCGCAGCGGATAGTTTCGCTTACCTATGGTACGGATGAAATTCTTACCGATTTGGTTGACATCAAACGTATTATGGCCTACAGCCGTTGGGCAGGCGACAGCGAGATAAGCTTTATTACCAAGGAGCAGGCCTATACTGTGGGACGCAAGGTGCCGGAAAATACGGAAGCGGTTTACGCATTGCAGCCTGACCTTGTTGTTGCTTCAACGGCCACCTCCAGCGACTTGGTCCGCAGTCTGGAGGGCTTGGGCGTGCCGGTTTATATAGCGCGCAGTCCGCATAATTACAAGGAGATGTGCGACAAAATCCGCGGTATAGCTGCAGCGGTAGGCGAAAAGCAGCAGGGGGAGCTGATGGTGCAGAAGATGGATACGCACCTGCAGCAGCTGCAAAAACGCTTGCGTCAGATTCCGTCAAGCGAAAGGCGCGTTGCTGTAGCCTTTAATTTTACCTCTGCCATGGGGCGTAGAGGAGATTTGCTCGACAGCATGCTGACGATGGCACATGTTATCAACGGCGCGGCTATTGTTGCCGACGAAAACAAGAGTGAGCATGGTATGCCTGCTATCAGCAAGGAACAGGTGGTACGTATAAATCCGGATATTTTTATGCTGCCGACCTGGAATTATAACAATAAACAGGATGTGCAGGGTTATGCTTATGCCGTAATGAATGACCCCGCTTATCGCGATGTTAAGGCTGTACGTAACAAGCAGATTAAGTTTGTTTCGGACAAATACCGCTATGTTGCCAGCCAGCATATTGTCGATGCTATTGAAAACATTGCGCATGCTGTATATCCGGAAATTTTTTGAGGAAGTGTGTTTGTAGATGATTATTAAACGTGAACGGAGTCCTTTGGCTATTATTCTTTTAGCAGTTCTCTTAGTTGTTATTGCCTGTGTATCTCTGACCTTCGGGCAGATAGATGTGCCTGTGGGCAAGGCGTTGGCGGTTATCGGCTCTCAGTTGAATCTGCCGGGCTTTACGGAGGCTGATTACAGCAGGGAGCAGCTTGCCGTTATCTGGTATATCCGCCTGCCGCGTATGCTGGTAGGTGTGCTAGTAGGTGCGGCGCTGGGTATTTCCGGCGCTGTAATGCAGGGCATCTTCAGCAACCCGCTGGCAGATCCCGGTCTTATCGGTATCTCCTCCGGTGCTGCTACCGGTGCGGTGCTTTCTATTGCTTTGGGTGCAGCCTCCGGCAGTATGTTTGCTATGCCGGCCTTTGCCTTTTGCGGCAGTATCTGCGCTGTGTGCCTGACGGTATTTTTGGCGATGCGTAACGGCAAGATTCCTGTTATGACGCTGCTTTTGGCAGGCGTTGCCGTGGGTATGCTTTTGGGTGCCATTACCTCCGGTCTGCTCACCTTTATGAATGAGCAGAAGCTGCAGCAATATCTGTTCTGGATGGTCGGCGGTCTTGATTATCGTCGTTGGGAGCATGTATATCTGGCAGTGGGACCTGTGCTGTGCGGCATTGTAATTATGTGCATGCTGGCGCGTCACCTGAACATTCTGGTGCTGGGCGAAACGGAAGCCAAAGCTGTTGGTATGCCTGTTACCGCATTCCGCATGGGTTTGCTTTTTGTAGCGGCCATGACTACTGCTACCTCCGTTTGCGTCAGCGGTAATATCGGGTTTGTCGGCCTGGTTATTCCGCATATGATGCGTATGCTGATTGGTCCTGACCATCGTGTACTCTTGCCTGCCAGCGCACTTGGCGGCGCAGCCTTTTTGGTATTCTGCGATTCGCTGGGACGCATTATTATGCCGCCGGCAGAGGTGCGTGTAGGTATTATGACAGCGTTCTTAGGTACGCCGTATTTCCTGTATCTGCTGCGCAGAATGCAGAAGCAGTTCTTTTAAGATGAGGTGGAAATTATGAAGGTTATTTTCTTGACGAATGTTATTCGCCGCATGGGTATGATGCAGCAGACTATGGAAAAGCTGCAGCAGGAAGGCAAGCTGGATAATGCCTGCGCCTGCCGTTGGATTACCGATGCGACGGTTTGGGAGGATAAATGGCACAAGGAGCTTGCCGGCTCCAAGCTGGTCATTATGAAATGGATGGGTACAGGTCTGGATACACCGTTTCTGCAGCGCTGCGTCAGCTTGCTGAAGCAGTTGCGCCTGCCCTTTTATATTGATGCTGCCGGCAGCAAGGAGGGCGAGCTGGCGCAGGGACTGACACCAGAGCAGCTTGCTGTTATCAAAAAATATTGCATGTTCGGCGGCGAAATCAACTATAGCAATCTGTGGTTATATCTGCAGCAACTGTTGCAAGGTGAGACTATTACAGTCGATGAGCCGAATCCTATTCACTGGTGCGGTATTTATCACCCGCGGGCGAAAAAGGTTTATACCGATTTAGCGGAATACCAGCGTGATTTTTGCGTCAGCGGACGACCGACAGCGGGCATTCTTTTTTACCGCGACGAATGGGTGTGGGGAGATTTGACCTACCAGACTGCGATGATAGAAGAGCTGGAAGCACAGGGTGTCAACGCTGTTTGCGTTTTCAGCAACGGTATGCCGGTGGAGGAGATGGGCATGCCCAGTCTGACGCAGGTTTTCAACAGCTTCTTCTGCACTGTGGACGGTGTGCCTGCAATCGATGTGCTGCTGAACGTGATGAAGTTTTCCATGACTACCGGCGGTTCGATTAACCTTGACTATCTGAAAAAGCTTAACGTACCTGTTTTGGCTGCCTATACGACAATTGCGCCCTTTGAGGAATGGAAGGACAGCTTTGAAGGCATGAACGCCATGGAGGTTTCCATCAGCGTTTCTCTGCCGGAATTTGATGGTATTATTCACGGCGTGCCTATAGCACACAAAAAAATTCTGGAAAACGGCGATGTCCGCTATCTGCCTAATATGGAGCGTGTAAAGCGCATGGCCTCCAAGGCGAAGAAGTGGGCGATGCTGCGCCACAAGGCCAACAGCGAGAAGAAAATCGCTATTATTTTCCATAACTATCCGCCGCGTAATTCCAATATCGGCAGTGCTATCGGCTTAGATACAATCGAAAGCATCCGTCGCGTGCTGGCTGCTATGCGCGAGCGTGGCTATAAGGTAGATTGGATTCCGGAGGATACGAAGGAATTCATCAAACAGCTGACGGCTAATGCCACCAATGACCGCAGCATGCTGACGGAAAAGCAGGTTGATGCTGCCAATAAGCTGACGGGAGCAGAATATAGAGAATTCTTTGCGCTGATGGACAAAAAGGTGCAGGAGCAGCTGGTGAAGGATTGGGGCGAAGCGCCCGGCACTGTCATGGAATATGACGGCGATATCCTGGTACCGGGAACGATGAACGGCAATGTTTTCGTAACCGTGCAGCCGCCGCGTGGCTTTGGCGAGGACCCGGAGAAAATTTACCACGATCCTTACGTTGCACCGACGCATCAATATCTGGCCTTCTACCGTTGGGTACGCGATGTGTGGCAGGCAGACGCTGTTGCGCATATCGGTACGCATGGCAGCCTGGAATGGCTGCCTGGCAAGAACGCCGGCCTTGATTGCAGCTGCTATCCGGATTTGGCGCTGGGAGATTTGCCGAACATTTATCCTTATAACATCACTATTACGGGCGAGGGTATTCAGGCGAAGCGCCGTGGCGCTGCCTGCCTGATTGAGCATCTTCCTGCACCGCAGACACAGGCGGGTGTGTATGACGAGCTGGAGGAGCTGGAAAAGCTTATGGACGAATACGTGCACTTCAGCAGCACGCAGCCGGATAATCTGCCGCGCTTGCAGGAACTGGTGCTGGCGAAGGTTGCCGAGGCCAACCTGCAGGATGAGGTTACTTACGATGAAGAAAAGCCCTTCGACGAATATGTGATGAATCTGCATAATTACATTACGGATTTGAAGAATATGGAGGTGCACACAGGCCTGCATATTATGGGACAGCCGCCTGAGGACCAGCAGCTGGAGGATTATCTGTGGCTGCTGCTGCGTCTGGATAACGGCAATATTCCCAGCCTGACGCAGGCAATTGCTGCGCTGTATGGTTTTGATTATTACTATCTGCTGGAAAACAGCAGCCTGATATATGAGCCGCTGAATATCACCTATGGTATGCTAATCGACCGTATCGCCAATCAGTGCCGCGAGTTGATTCGCTGCCTGCAGCAGCGTGACTTTGTGAAGGAAGCTGTTGCCGACGCTCTGCAGCTGCCCTGGGTGCAGCAGGCACCGGCGGAAAGCAGAGAAAAGCTGGAAGTGGTCTGCGACTATATTGTAGATACACTTTACCCCAATCTGCTTTTGACGAAGCAGGAAATTACCAATATGCTGCGTGGCTTTGAGGGCGAATATATCGAGCCTGGTCCTAGTGGTGCGCCCTCCAGCGGCGGTGCCGATTTGTTGCCGACAGGCCGCAACTTCTACGGTGTGGACCCGCGCTGTCTGCCGACACCGGCGGCATGGGAGATTGGCAAAACGCTGGGTGACCAGGTTGTAGAACGCTTTATTGCGGAAGAAGGTCATTATCCGGAAAATATCGGTATGGTCTTCTGGTCCGGCGCGAATATGCGCAGTCATGGCCAGTGCATTGCTGAATTCCTCTATCTCATGGGCATCCGTCCTAAGTACCAGAGCGGCAGCCTGCGTGTTAACGGTCTGGAGGTTATTCCGCTGATGGAGCTTAAGCGTCCGCGTATTGACGTTACGGCGCGTATCAGCGGCCTTTTCCGCGATACTATGCCTTCGGTAATGCAAGTGATGGATAAGGCGGTGCTTTTGGCAGCGGAGCAGGATGAGCCTGAGGACTTAAACTTTGTACGCAAGCATATTCAGGAGGACAGCAAGGAGCTGGAGCAGCAGGAGGGCATGGAGCACGCTGCTGCATGGCGTCAGGCGGCCTTCCGTGTCTTTGGCGATGCGCAGGGAACCTATGGCGCAGGCGTAGCGGCGCTGCTGGAAAGCAAGAACTGGGAAACCATTGATGATATTGCCGATGTTTACGTGCGTTGGGGCGGTCATGCTTACGGCGGCAAAACTAAAGGTAAATTCCTGCCGCAGCAGTTCCGCAAGCGTATGGGCAGCTTGGATATCACGATTAAAAACGAGGATAACCACGAAACCAATATGCTCAGCAGCGATGACTACAACGCCTACCATGGCGGCATGATTGCTGCAGTGCGTTCGATTAAGGGCAGCGCGCCGCGCTCCTACTGCGGTGACAGCACCGACAGGACGCGCGTAACGATGCACAGCGTACAGGAGGAGGCAAAGCGCCTGTTCCGCAGCGAGGCGATTAATCCTAAGTTTATCAAGGGCATGATGCAGCATGGCTATAAGGGCGCTGCCGATATGGCCAACATGATTGCGCACAGCTTCCAGTGGGATGCGACAAGCGCCGTCATGGAAGACTGGATGTACGAAAAATATGCCGAAAAATATACCTTTGACCCGGCTGTACAGGAATGGCTGCGTGATGTTAACCCCTGGGCGCTGCAGCGCATGACAGAAATTCTGCTGGAGGCAGAGCAGCGCGGACTGTGGCAGGCTAAGCCGGAAACTAAGGAGGAGTTGCAAAAGCTTTATCTGGATATGGAAGGCGAGCTGGAGGACAGAGCAGATGAGCATTAAAATGTTAGTGCTGAGCCTGACCGGCCAGTGCAACTTTGCCTGCCGTTATTGCTATGCTGCCGAGCATGAACGCAGTATGATGTCATCGGAAACAGCGTTAGCAGCAGTTAGGCTGGCAGCGGACGGCGGTGAACGCTTTGTTATTCAGTTCAGCGGCGGCGAGCCGCTGCTGAACTTTGATTGCCTGAAGGCAGTGGTAGATTATGTGCATCAGGAAAAGCTGCCTGCCGTCCTGCAGCTGCAGACTAACGGCTCTTTGCTTACTGATAAGATTGCCAAGTATCTCTATAAAAATAAGGTTGCTATCGGCGTGAGCCTTGACGGCAGGCCTGCGGTCAACGATAAGCTGAGGCTGAAAAAGAACGGCTACGGTGCGACCGGCGAGATCTTGAAAGGCATTGATGTTTTACGCCGCAATAATATTGCCTGCGGCGTAACCTGCGTAGTGACGTCGGAAAACGTAGATACGCTGGAAGGCATTGTGGATTTTGCCTACTTTTTGGGCAACATCCGTAAAATCGGCTTTGACATCCTGCGTGGGCAGGGACGTGGACGCAATCTGCAGCCGCCAACGCCTGCAGCGATGCAACAGGCTATGCAGCGCGTTTTTGCGCGCTGCGATGAGCTGGCGAAGCTCACAGGAATGCGCATAGCGATTGCGCAGCAGGAGAGAGCGCAACTTTTGTGTAAGGATTGCAGTCTGACCTTCGGCCATTGCTATGCTATGAACGGCGAAGCAGCCTTTGTAGATGCCAAGGGTGATATTTACGCTTGCTCCTCGCTGGTAGGCAATGCGGATTTTTACCTTGGTAATGTATATAACGGCTTAGAGCCTGCCTTGGTAGAAAAAACTAAGCAGGTGATTGCCGAGTCGATGGACTTTTGCCGCCAATGCGACGATTTTAAATTGTGCGGCGGCGGTTGCTTCGCGCGTTGGTATGGCTTTGAGGACAAGTCTGCCTATGGCGCGGAATGCAGCATGAAGCGTGAAGCGATAAAACGCATACAGAAGTAAAAAAACGTCAGCGTCGGGTGCTTAATAATCGAATCCGATTTGCTGACGTTTCTTTTTTGTAAATAATATGTTTAACATTGATTCTGATGGGAAATATTGCTCTTTTACATGCTTTTTGACAAAATGAAGCTGTATTAGCGCATTTTTCCTTGACTATATTCCTAGTATATGGAATAAAATAAAAATAATGATTGTTTAGAATATTCGGAGGCAATATAATGAAAATTGCTTTATGTCATTTGGAACTCAGCTGCGGTCCGCAGGAGCGCAATCTGCAGATATTGGAGCAGGCAGTGCGTGTGGCGGCAGAGCAGGGCGCTGACTGGGTATTGACACCTGAGGTAGCGGTACAGGGATATTATTTTTATCGTATAGATGAAAATGCCGTGGTAGCGCCTCAGCCGTCACCTGAGCTGGAGTCGCTGCGTAAACTGTGCTGTGAATATGGCATCACCCTCTTTTTAGGCTGTGGTGAATATGATGCTGCCTGTGATAAAAACTTTAACAGCTGTTTTGTTTTTGGGCCTGATGGTGAAATCATCGGCCGCCACCGCAAGTTGTTTGGAGAGTGCTTGGGAGCAGAGGCCTGGGCGCGCAAGGGTGACAGTTTTACCGTGCTTTCCTGCAGCGGTTTGCAGACAGGAGTGCTGGTGTGCGCTGACCTGTGGTTCCCGGAATATTATGAGGGAACCAAGGCACATGGTGCCGAAATTATTGTTGATATTGCAGCCTGGCCGCCGACACAGGTGTGCGGCAATCCGCTTCCCGCTTGGCTGCATGCATCTAAGGTAACTGATGTGACGATAATTGTCTGCAATCAGACCGGTTCCCCGCAGTGGATGGATATGAATGTGGGGCAGAGCGTGGTTATTGACCGGGGTGAGCTGAAGCTGGCGTATAGCGGCGAGCCTGCGGTACTGCTTTTTGATTATGATGCAGATGCCAAGTGTGTGCAGTCGCTTGCCTATGATGTGCATTATATAAAGTAGAAAATACTTACGGCGATCCTAATCTTAAACCGGAAAAAGGTTATGTTTGGACCTTTGGTGGCAATACAAAGCTGAATGATAAGACGGATATTTCTGCCAGTGTATTCTATAGTGATATCAAGGACGCTATTGACTGGGTATGGGACGGCGGAACAACCACTCAAGCTATTAACGTTAACAAAGAAAAACGTCTTGGTTTGGAATTAAGCCTGAATCATGATTTTGATGATAACTTATCTGCGTATGCTTCTTATACCTATGTTCAGGTTAAGCAGGATAAAGGCTATGGTTTTGCCAAGGATTTGACTACCAAGCCGAATATTTATCGTGCAGGCTTGAAGTACAAGAATGCAGACTGGCTGTTTACCTTGAACGCTAATGCTGTTACCGGACAATCTGAAAAACAATTTGTAGACAGCAGCTATTTCACCTTAGATCTTGGTGCACAGTATAAGATTAACGATAATGCTAAGCTGTTTATCAATGGCTATAATCTTACTAATGCACGCTATGCCGAATTCGGTGGCTTGTACAAAAACGGCGAAGCTAAATACCCGATGGCAGGACGTTCCTTCATCATCGGCGCAGAATACACCTTCTAACAGTATAACAGTCGGCGTACTGCGCCGCCTTTTTGCTGTGTGGGGGAGAAGAGAGTGCAAACAAAAAGCCGTGCGCGTAGCGCACGGCAGTAAAGGCAAAAGCATATTTAAAAGCTTACGCATTTTTAAGTTCAGCTTGCAATTCCTGAATTTTGCTCAAAGGCAGGTTAGTAAATTCCGCAATATCTTGAAGCGAATTGTTTCCTTTTAAAAGCATACGTTTTGCTGCAGCGTAGTTGGCGCTAATTTCACCTTCAGCTCTACCCTCAGCTTTACCCTCGCTAAAAATTCTTTCAGTAAATTCACACATGGCGGCTTTTCCCTCCTTTGTAGACTTTAGATAATTGACATGTTTAGATAATTTTCCCTGACTTAAGTCATCTGCTTCCGCAGTCTTAAAATACTGCATTAGTTTGGCAATCGAAGAGCCATCATTAACTTCTGCGTTAACGTAATACATATGTAGACCATCATCGTATGTCATTGGTAAGTTATTAAGGCGCTTGGTTACATTGTAACAGGTACAACCTAAATGCCAAATATCGGGCTCTGTGATATAAAACATATATAAATCAGGAACGCTTTTATATTTTTTGTCCTTGCCCTTTGGCAAATAGCTACCAATGATGCTCGAAGAATAGTACAGCATGCGTCTAGCATGGTCAATTTTACCATCGCTTTTTTGAATTTCCATTTCGTAGAGCTTATTGTTTGCATCTTCTACAAGAACATCCATAATAATATCCTTGGATGCAAATTTGTTAATGACCATTTGAGTACGATTTTCCTTAATGACCAGTGAATCGATGCCGGAAAGGATACGTAAAACATGTTCGCAGGCACCTGAATCAGTAAAGACCATTTTAGCCATTGCATCACTGAATAGGTTCAGTTGTTTGGCCTTTTCAATAAGCCTTTCGCGATTGCGGATGAGGCTTTCTGGGTATTGTTTGGAACTCATACTTTCCTCCTTTAATTATAACACACAAGTAATGAAAAATATATAAGATGGTAGGACTGGCTTAATTTGCAATAGGAAGAGATATAAAAAAAGGCGTTTGCCGAAAGCTCGACAAACGCCACTGGTTCTCACAACCAGGCATGACCTCCGTTGGAAAACGGCTACCCATGCAACTGAAATAATTATAACATATAAATAAAATAAAAACAAGTGTTTATTTTCTCTTTTGCTTTTCTTTACTCTTGACTATCATAGCGCTATATACTTTATAATATAAATTGTTGTATTGTCGGCATTGCTGCATATGAGTCAATACTGCTGAAATAAAATGATGAGAATAGAGGCATGAAGCATGAAGAAAATTTTTTGTTTACTGCTGTTGCTGCTGCTTTTAGTTACAGGCTGCGGACAAGGCAGCGGCGGAAAAGACGCTGCCGCAGACGGAAGCTATAAAGTAACTGATGAGCATGGAACCGTAACCACGTTCAAGCAGGCACCGCAAAAGGTACTGACGCTGGCGCTTAGCAGTGATGGCATAGTCATGGGCTTGGGCATGGAAGATAAATTGGTTGCCGTCAATTATCTGGCCGATGATCCGGTAAGTTCCAACCTTGTAGAGCAGGCTAAAAAAATTCAGCACAAAATCAAAAACCCTTCGGCCGAAGAGGTGCTGGCGCTGAAGCCGGATGTGGTCTTTGCCTACGATTGGAGCGACATGAACCGTGTCGAAAATTTGCGTAATTTGGGCATGAATGTTATCGTACTGAAAGGGCCGGCGACTATTGAGGATATCAGGCAAAACGTGCGCACCATCGCCAAAGCCATGCACGCCGATAGTAAGGGAGAAGAGCTGGTAAAGCTGATGGACAGCAAGCTGGCGCAGGTTAAGCAGCAGGTAGAGGCGCTCAAGCTGCAGCAGAAGAAGAAAATTGTACTTGTTTCGCTGATGAGCTCCTATGGCGGCGAAGGCTGCATTTTTGACGATATGTGTAAGGAAGCAGGCGTTATCAACGGCGTTTCGGCTGCAGGAATCAAAAACGGCCAGCAGGTTACTAAGGAAATGCTGGTGAAGATTGATCCGGATTTACTGATTATGCCGGTGTATAACGACCATGGCAATTTTGATATCAAAAAATATAATCAGGAATTTTTAGAGGATCCGTCGCTGCAGACCATGCGCGCCATCAAAAGCAAGCAGCTGTTTTATCCTAATGAGGGTTATATTTACAACTGCTCGCAGGATGTTGTTTTCGGCGTGCAGGAAATCGCCCATGCTGCCTACGGCAAAGCCTTCGCTATGCAGGGGGCGCAGCATTTAAGGGTGAAGTAGAAAGCATAATAGAAAAAACTGCACCGCTTAGTATCGGAAACGATACTGGATGGTGCAGTTTTTAATTTTCATCAGGCTCAACCCGTAGGGAAATCTGGTAGATATATTCTTCAGGCTCAGGTGTCATCCAATGATTTTTAAGGGGCATAATATAAAGATTGTCTACGGCGTGCAGCTTATTACGCTGCATATAAGCTTTAAAAAACTCCGCCAACTCCTGTACATGCTCACGGAAGGTACCCTGAAAGCGTTGCGTCATATAGAGTCCTGCAGGGCGGGTGTAGCACTCCATTTTGCCATGGTAATCAGGATTAACACTGGAAAAATAGGCCAGCGGTCGGCTGTATTCACCTGCCAGAAAGCAATCTTTGTCTGCCAGCCAGCCGACAGCCTTTTCCTTGAAATGCTCTTTGGAAAAAACATTCAAGTTATGTCTGGCAAGAATTTTAATACTTTCGTCGCCGCTGCATTCCGGCGGCACAGGACTTAGCAGGAATCGCTTGCTACGGCGGAATGTGACGGTTATCTGATCAAGCCGGCTTTCGCGGATTTTATCCAGCTGCTGAAAAACAACGTGAATATTTTTGCGTATTTTTTCGTTATGTGCAATAATTTCTTCACATTCACGGTCTTTAGCTTGTAAGAGAGCCTGCAGGCTGTCAATGCTGCGTTCTTCCAGATATTCCTTGATTTTAGATATAGGTATTCCCAGCTTGCGCATGTTCAAAATGACCTCTAAAATCAAATACTGTTTGAGAGAGTAATGGCGGTAGTTGTTTTCAGAAATGAATTCCGGCGACAGAACGCCCATTTTATCGTAGTAAAGCAAGGTTTGCTTCGGCAGCTCAAAAAGATCTGCCAGCTCGCCTGCAGTATAGTATAGCTTAGGATTTTTGCTCATAAAGTATCACCTTGGTTCTTTAACACAATACGTTGCGTAATAGTTATGTTTATTATAACATTTATTAGTCAGATAGTGAAGTTGGGGAGAAAAGAGAGGCTTTGCTTTTCACGATTTTGACTCAATATTATCCAAAATAGTTTTACGAAAAAAGTGCTTTACTCTACTATGAGTATATACCGTAGAATATATTTGTCCAAAAAATAAATACAGAGGAGAGGATAAGATATGTCACACCCGGAATATGTTTTACCTAATACACCCCACGCAGGCTATCGCTATAAAATGGCCATGAAGCATGTTGAGGCTGCAAAAGCTGCAGGGAAATCAGTAGAAGAAATTCATGAGATTTTCAATAGTGTCATGAATTATGATATCGATAATCTTCCTGATGATGCAGCGCACAAAAATTATAAAAATGCCGTCGAACAAGCCAAAGCTGCTATGGCTGAAGGAAAATCCGATAAAGAAGTGCATGAGCTGTTTCAAAAAGTGTTAAGCGAAGCAAAATAATGACGAATAAGCTCCTAAAGTAATTAAAAGATTGCTTTAGGGGCTTGTTTTTTATAGATAATCTACAGGTATCATTATTTTTACAATATATTTTGTATAATCAGCAGTAGACCAATAATTCCTTAATTGTTCAATATATACATCGCCGACAATTGTTAAAGCGTTACGTTCAATGAATGCCAAAAGCTTTTTGAAAGAGTATTCGTATTGTGTATGGAAACCGTTGGGAGTATAAATGGAGGCGTATAGGCCTGCTTTTTTTATTTGCACGTCGGTGTATTCATCAGGATGGGAGATACGGGTATAAAGATGTGACATTGCTAAAAAATTGCCTTGCTGCAGAGCGTCCTTAGGCAGGATATATCCCATCAGATATTCGTTTAACAATTCGCTGCTGGCGAAAGGGTAGTTATGTTTGGCAACCAACTTTATTTTTTCTTTGATTGAGATTTTCGGGACAGAGAAAGGTGTTGCTATATAATATTCTTCGGCCTGTTCTTCTAAAGTAATCTTATCAGTAGTAACATTTTTTATTTTTTCAAGGCGATTGATTTTTGTCTGCAGATTAGTAATGTTGCGTTGCATAATATCAATCTGTACCTGGTATTCTGTTTGTTTGCGTTTGTAAAAAAGCTGCAAGGCATTAACATCCCTGTTTTGGATATAATCGGCAATTTCTTTCAAGGGGATTCCCAGCTTACGCATGTTGATAATAATATCAAAAATAAAATATTGTTCTAATGAGTAATAGCGATAACCGTTTTCATCAATATAAGCAGGCCTAAGAATATTATTGCGTTCATAATAAAATAATGTTTGCTTCGATAGCTTGAACAGAGAGGCAAATTCTCCGATTGTAAAATATGTTTCTGATAATTTATTCATAAATTCACCTGTAAAAATAATGCTTGACTATACTATAGGTAGATACTTTAAAATTCTTCTTAATGATAAGCAGAACAATTAGGATTTTGGTTCTATATATTATTAAAATGCTTGACATAGCATTTGTCAAGAGTTGTTCTGTAGTTTATGAAGATGAGGTGTTATTGTGAAGAAGAGTTCTAAGAGCTTATTAATGTGTATGCTGATAACCGGTATTTGTGCCGGCAATGCGCAAGGTGCGTTTGCTGAAGAAAAAATCAGCGAATTTAACCTTGATCAGATGGTTGTTACTGCCAGCAGAATTGCAGAAAGCAATTTTGAAGCAAATGCTAACGTAAACGTTGTTACCCGTAAGGATATTGAAGAAAAGCATTATCAGACTGTAAGTGAAGCTTTGCGTGCAGTTCCTGGTGTTGCTATTCAAAACTACAGTGCTACAGGTGCCAATTATTCTGCCGATTATTTGTATGTAAACGGTACTAGTCATGTTTTAGTTTTGGTTGATGGTCAAAGAGCCAATACCAACGGTTCTGTATCCAGCGTATTTCAGCCATCTGAAGTAAGCAATATGGACAATATTGAACGTATTGAGGTACTGAAGGGTTCTGCTTCTACTCTTTATGGCAGTGATGCTGTCGGCGGCGTAATCAATATTATCACCCGTAAGCCGGAGGCCGGAGCAAGCACTACTAAAATTTCCGGCGCTTGGGGCAGCTATGGCAAGAAAACCTATAATGTTTACAATGAAGGTATGACTAAAGGCGGCTTTTATTGGACTGTGAACGGTCAAACCGATAAAATGGGTGAGTATAAAGACGGTCATGGCAATACAACAGTTAATAAAATAGACAGCAAGAGCTATGGTGTAAAGCTGGGACAAAAGTTTGCTGATAAAGCAGACATCAATGTATCCTATTCCCGCTATAAGCTGGATTACGGCAGACCGGAAACAGATGCTTCTATGATGGGACCTACTGTTTTTACCGGTGGAATGACAGAAGGCAAGAAGGATAACACCAAGTATACTGTTGCGTTTGACTATAAATTTAATGATAAGCTGAGTAATAGACTGACTTACTTCTCCCGTACAGCAGATTTGGACGACGATACAAAACATCCTGCAACACTGTGGCAGATGCGTGAAAAAACCTGGGGCTTCTCAGAGCAGCTGACTTATCAGGATGGCAATCATACTATCATCGGTGGTTATGATTATTATAAAGATGCCATGAATAAATATCACGATCAGTACACACCGAGCATGACCGGTACTGTTGATAATAAGGCATTCTTTATCCAGGACCAAATGCAGTTTGGTGCTTGGGGCTTTACTCCCGGTGTACGTTTTTCTAAGCATTCCGAATATGGCAACAAAACTACAGGCAGTGGTGTACTTTCCTATAAATTTAACGACATGACCAACATGTACGTATCTTACAAGGAATTCTTCCGCGCTCCGTATATGTATGAGCTGTACAATCCGTTCTATGGCAGTGAAAAGCTGAACCCGGAAGAGGGCGAAACCAAAGAAATTGGCCTTAACACACGCATTGATGACAAGACAACATTCTCTGCCCATTATTTCCGTACAGAGTCTGATAATCTTATTGGTTTCAACAGTGCTAATTGGAAGTATTACAATGCAGGTGCAGAAACTATTAAAGGCTGGGATGTTCAACTGACTAAGGCTTTTGATGATCACTTCAGCGCTACTGCAGCTTATACACATACCTATATTCCTGCGACTTCCGCAGCTGTTAATCCTAACCGTAATGGCTACATCCCGAAAGGTCAATATGATTTGACATTTAACTATGACGATACTAAATTTAACGGCAGCCTGAATATTAAAGGTATCGTAGACCGTCCCGGCAGTAAATCTAATGAGGCGCAGGTTTTAGATACCTATAAGAGTGTTTGGACTGCTAATATTGCTTTGAACTACAAGCCTGTTAAGGGTATGAATGTGTTCTTTAAGCTGAATAATCTCTTTGACCGCATGTATACGGATATGACATATGACATGCGTAATCCTGGCGGAGTTGGCTGGTATTCACAGCCTGGCCGTAACTTTGTTGCGGGCGTAGAATACACATTCTAATAGCTTATAATCTTATTTCTCATACACCAGTGGTGGCATAGGCATACATAACGCTTATGCCACCACACCTATATACAGACGTTTTTGGAGAGGGGGCTTGAATTTGAAAATAGCTTTTTTGCATTTTGCATATTGCTGTGGACCGCAAGCGGATAATGCAAAGAAAATTTTACAGGGGATGAAGCTGGCGGCACAGTATGGCGCAAGCTGGGTACTGACGCCGGAAATGGCGTTGCAGGGTTATTATATGATGCGCAGCGATAAGCAGTTTCAGCTTACTTCGCTGCAAAATAATCTTTTACAGGAGTTTATGGAGGCATGCAGGCAATACAAGCAAAGGTTGTTTTTGGGCTGTGGTTTTGTCGACGAAAAAACTCCGCGTAACAGCTGCGCAATTATTTCGCCGGACGGAACATATTATAATCGTCACGATAAAACGAAGGTTGTGCCGTGGATAACGGAAAACTGGGCACATCCCGGAGAAAAATTTGAGGTTTGGAATTTAGAAGGTATCAATACCGGTGTTATGGTCTGTGCGGATGCATATTTTGCCGAGCATGGAGAAAAAATTGCCGAGCAGGGAGCGGAGCTCGCTGTAGTTGTTGCTGCCTGGCCACCTGGAGGTCATGCAGGACCTCCGGAAGAGGCGTGGAAGCGTTTGAGCCGTTCGGCCAATGGTATTCCGGTGCTTATCTGTAATCAGACGGGGACAGAAGGCATGGATTGCAGCCATGCGCAAAGTGCTGTTCTCTGCAATGGGGAAGTGCTTTTTACCTATGAAGGATGTGAAGCAGTGCTGATTATAGATTTTGATGAAGTAAAGAAACTGGTTTTGTCTACAGAATTTGTAATAATAAATTTGGCAGATATTTAAGGTGAATGACAGTGAAAAAGTTAGCAGTAATTTTTATTTGTGTAATTATAGCATGTTGCTCTTGCCTAGGATGCGGCAATGATAAGCCGGAAAACAACGGAACGAGAGTTGTCAAGGACGCCAAGGGCTATGAGGTAAAGGTACCTGCACATCCTATGCGAATAGTTTCCTTCTCCATCAGCTGTGATGAAATTTTGCTTGGTTTAGTGGAGCCGGAGCGTATAGCTTCTGTAAGCTATCTTTGTGATGATGCAGGAATTTCGCATGTCGTGGAAAAAAGCAAGGCTGTTAAAGAGCGCATTAAAGGAACGCCGAGCGTAGAGCGTATCATGGCCTTAAAGCCCGACCTTGTCATTTTGGGAGACTGGTGGACACCTGATAGCATTCAGACCATCCGCGATATGGGTATTAGCGTATATGTTTATAAAACACCATATACGGTGGCTGATATAAAAAAAACGATTCGTGAGATTGCTGATGTTGTGGATGCTAAGCAGCAGGGCGAAGCGGTAATTAAAGAATATGATGCAAAAATCGCTAAGGCACAATCTGTTATCAAGGCTGCAAACATTAACCAGCAGAAAAAGGTTGTTGTGATGTCAGGACATGGAGTGATTGGTACTAAGGGTTCGCTTTTTGCAGATATCTGCCGATATGCTCAGGTTGATAACTGCATGGAGCAATTACAGACAGGACAGAATACTACTGTTTCAAAGGAATTTATTGTCCAGTCCAATCCTGATGTCATTATCATGCCGGGATGGAACGGTGCACCTACGCATACCTTGGAAACAGAAAAAGAACTGCTCAATGACAAGTCTTTGCAAAGCGTAAAAGCAATTCAAAATAAAAATCTGGTGACGTTGTCCGGTCAGGATATGTATTGCGTAAGTCAATATGTCGCTGACAGTATTTTGGCAATTGATAAGCTGGTATATCCTGAATATTTTAAGTAAGCTGAGAGGAGCAGGAAAGTGGCAAACATCATTTTTGTGACCAACATGGAACCCCATTATGTTGGTATGCGCGATGCTTTAAACACCATGGAGAACAAAGAAATCAGTGACGCTGTCGAAGTAATTCAAATAAATGACAGTGAGCAGTGGAACGGCTATTGGCAGCAGAAACTGCAGTATGCTGACTTTTTCTTTTGCACCTGGATGGGCACGGGCTTGAGCTGTGAATATCTGAAAAAAGCTTCTGCCTTTTTACAGCAAAAGAAGCTATGTCATCTTTTTGATATCATTGACCCAGGTGATGATAAGATGGATTACGGCCTGCAGGAGGAGCAAAAGAGCCTGCTGAAACAATATCTGGCCTGCGGTGGTCTGAAGAATTATCAGAATCTGTGCTTATATCTTGTTGCTGCCTTTACGCAGCAAATGATAGCTTATAAGCTGCCGGAACAACTGCCTTGGTGCGGAATTTATCATCCGGAATTTAAGCATGAGTTCGTCGAGCTTGATGCTTATCTGGCAAAGCATTATGACAGCAGCAAGCCTACTGTGGGTTTTATTTTTTCGCGTGAGGATTGGCTTTGGCAGCGTCTTGCATATCAAAATGAAATTATCCGGTCTGTAGAAGCACAAAACTGTAATGTTATTGCTGTATTTAGCACTACCATGCCTAATGAACAGACTGGTGCAGTAAGCTTAGACACAGCATTTGAAAGGTTTTTTTATCAAGATGGTAAGCCCTGTATAGATGTTCTTATTAATCCCTTTGTATTTTCATTGACAGTTACAGGATTTTTAAAGCTGCAGGATTTGCAGCAGCTTGGTGTGCCTGTGCTGCAGGTAGTAAATACCTATATGCCTTATAAGTGGTGGCAGCAGAGCATGGTAGGCCTAACTCCGAATGAGGTTTCCTATGCTGTGTGCATGCCTGAATTTGACGGAGCTTTGCATTCTGTGCCAGTTTCCACCAATGAGGAACGTGAGGATGGTACACATTACCGCATGCCGCTTGCAGACCGCATTGATATGCTGGCAAGAAAGGCACGCAAGCTCGCATCGTTGCGTTATAAAAAGCCTTGTGATAAAAAAATAGCGATAGTTTTTCATAATTATCCGCCGACCAATTCCAATATCGGCAGCGCTGCCAGTCTGGATTCGATTGAAAGCGTACGCCTGCTGTTGGAAGAAATGCAAAAGCAAGGCTATAGGCTTGATAATATACCGACAGACAGTCAGGCCTTTGTAAAAGATATTACGGCACATGCTACTAATGACCGACGCTTCATTTCGGAGGCGTTATTGGAAACAGCTGACGGTAAGCTGGAAAAACTGGATTATGCGAGCTTTTATGAGCAGCTTCCTAAAAAAACACAGGAACAGCTTTTACGCGACTGGGGCGAAGCACCGGGAGAGGTTTTCCGCTACGGCGACGTGTTGATTGTCCCCGGTATGCTCAACGGCAATATTTTTATTACGGTTCAGCCTCCGCGTGGCTTTGGTGATGATCCAGGAAAAATTTATCATTCGCCGGATTGCGCACCGACACATCATTATCTTGGCTTTTATCATTGGCTGCGTGATATCTGGGGCGCAGATGCCATGATTCACGTGGGAACGCATGGTAATCTGGAGTGGTTGCCGGGAAAGGGTAATGCTATGAGTAATGCCTGCTACCCTGATATCTGCACAGGTGATATTCCTAACATCTATCCCTATTGGATTACCTGTACCGGTGAAGGCATTCAGGCTAAGCGCCGCAGTGCTGCCTGTCTGATAAGCTATTTGTCCGCGCCGATGAGTGTTTCCGGTACATACGAAGAATTGGCAGATTTGGAAAACCTGTTGGAGGAATATTGTCATTTTAAAAATGATGATGCTGCCGCTGCGGGTATGGACAGCATCAAAGAAATGATTCGCAGCAAAGCTGCAGAATGTAATCTTGACGAGGATGTTCCGGAAAGCGAAGCAGAGAATTTTGATGATTATATTGGCAAGCTGCATAACTTTATTACTGATTTAAAGAATATGCAGATCAGTACAGGCCTGCATGTTTTGGGCGTGCCTCCGGAAGGAGAAGAGCTGGTAGAATATCTGTTGGCGTTGACGAAGCTGGATAACGGTAAGGTGCCGTCATTGATGAAAAACCTTGCTGCAATGCATGGGCATGATTACTATGAGCTGATGGAGCACAGCGAGCAGATGCTGGCTGATGGCAGCATGACCTATGGTATGCTTTTGGATAAAATACGCGAGCAGGCAAGAGAAGCTATCTTGATTTTGCAAAAAAATTCCTTTGATGCTGCTAAAATTGAAGCAGTATTTATCTTATCCTGGGCGAAGTATTTACAGGGAGAAATGCGGGATAAGCTGCTGCAATCTCTGACGTATATCTGCGAGCATATTGCCCCTAGTCTGCTTATGACTACCTTGGAGCAACATAATACTTTAAACGCATTAAACGGCAAATATATTGACCCTTGTCCCAGCGGTGCGCCTACAAGCGGCGGCGCTGATTTGCTGCCTACGGGACGCAATTTTTACAGTATCGACCCACGATGCCTACCGACGAAGCCTGCCTGGGAAATCGGTAAGCAGATGGCAGAGGATGTTATCGGCAGATTTATCGAAGAAGAAGGACGTTATCCGGAAAGCGTCGGTATAATTTTGTGGGCTACGAGTAATTTGCGTAATCACGGACAATGCGTTGCCGAATTCTTATATCTGATGGGCTTACGTCCTGTGTGGCAGCCTGGAAGCCAACGCGTTGTTGACTTAGAGGTGATTCCTTTGGAGGAGCTGCAGCGTCCTCGTGTAGATGTAACAGGACGTATTAGCGGTTTGTTCAGAGATAGTATGCCGGGAAGCGTTATTTGGCTTGATGATGCTGCGCAGAGGATTGCAGGCTTAGATGAACCGACGGAATTGAACTTTGTGCGTAAGCATGTACTGGAGGAAGCAGGCGAGCTGGAAAAATCAGGCTTGGATAAGCAGGCGGCCTGGAGACAGGCTTCGTATCGCGTGTTCGGTGATCCTCCGGGAGCACATGGCGCCGGTACAGGTGCTGTTTTAGAAGCGAAAAATTGGGAAACGATTGATGATATTGCTGCAGTATATACCAGATGGGGTGCACATGCTTATGGTAAGGGCAGTGAAGGCACCTATATGCCGGAGGTCTTTAAAAAGCGTATGGCGCAGATAGATATCACAGTGCAAAATGTTGACCACAGTGAATCTTCTATGCTCAGCGGTGATGATTATAATAATTATCGCGGCGGTATGATTGCAGCAGTACGCAGTTACAAGGGCAGTATGCCGCGCAATTACGTCAGCGATAGTTCGGACAGAAGCAAGGTGCAGCTGCGCAGCCTTACGGAAGAGCTGAAGCGTTGGTTCCGTGGCGAAGCAATGAATCCCAAATATATTGCAGGTATGAAGAAGCATGGCTATAAAGGCGCCGGCGATTTGGCGACATATGTTGCGGTAAGCTATCAGTGGGATGCAACCAGCGATATTATGGAAAACTGGATGTATGAAAAATATGCTGCCAAGTATGCCTTGGATAAGGATATGCAGAAATGGATGCAGGAGGTAAATCCGTGGGCGTTGCATCGTATTACAGAAGTTTTGCTGGAGGCGGAGCAGCGTGGTATGTGGCAGGCTAAGCCGGAAACAAAGCAGGCCTTGCAAGAGTTGTTTCTGTCGATGGAGGGGGAATTGGAGGAACGAGGAGAATAAATTTTCCCTTGACTATATGAACAGTATATAGTTTAAAATGATACAGGTTTAGTAATAGAACAGGACTACGAAAGATTAGCTGTTTTAAAACTAACTGTTTTCCAGAAAGGATGTATGAGTAAATGGAAAAAACAAAGTTATTAAGTAATGCTATTTTGATGTCAATGCTCATGAGCACAAGCGTGCTCTGGGGGGGGACGGCGTTAGCTGCTGAAGAAACACCAGAATATTTACTGGGAGAATTGGTTGTAACTGCAAGCAGAACACCTGTAGAGGAGTTCAAGGCTAATGCAAATATTAGCGTAGTTACCAGAGAGACTATTGAAAAGAATCATTATTCTAATGTTCAGGATGCTTTAAGAGATATTCCTGGCGTTACTATTGCTGGCTATGGCAATACCGGTGAAGTATATAGTGCAAACAGCTTAATCTTAAATGGCAGTGATAAGGTTGTAGTTTTGATTGATGGTGTACGTGCAAATATCAACGGCAGCTCCAGTACCTATGGTAAAATGGCTACATCTGAATTGTCCAACATGGACTCCATTGAGCGTATTGAGGTTTTAAAAAGCTCTGCTTCTACTTTGTATGGCGCTGATGCAGCTGGCGGTGTTATTAACATTATTACAAGAAAAGCTACTGAAAATGGCGTATCTACCAAATTGGCAGCAGCAACCGGCAGTTATGGTAAGGAACGCTACAACTTGACTCATAGAGGCAATGTGGATGGCTTCTATTGGGACTTGGCGTTACAAAAGAAGATTTCCGGAAACTTTAAAGATGGTTGGAACAGAGAAATTCCTGAGCATTTGAATTCCGAAAACAATATGATCAAGATTGGTAAGAAATTTGATGATAATGCCGATATTAACGTAACCTATCAGACTTATAAGTCTGATTATCTGCGGCCTACCGGCGGTTGGAATGTTATTGCTTCAAATAAAGCAAATAATCAATTTAATACAGGCACCAAAGATAACAGCAAGCTGAATATCGTATATACTCAAAAAATGAGTGAAAAGGTTACTAATCAGTTGGCATTATACAGAAATAAACACGTTGCTGATGAAATTACCTGGAAGGATCCTGGTACAACTAAGGCAAAAACTCAACCTTATATTTATCACTATAGTTCTATGGGTTTAAGTGATCAGGTTACTGTGAAGGCTGATGATAAACATACTCTTGTTGGCGGCTTTGAATGGTATAAGGATAAGGTTGATAGTTATATGACCAGTGCTTCCAGTAAATACAGTGATAAGAGCACTACGAATAAAGCAATCTATCTTAACGATGAGTTCGCTTTGACTGATACATGGAGCTTATCCTATGGTGTGCGTTATAATGACGATTCCAACTATGGCTCCAAATGGCTGCCTAGCATTGTTTTAGGTAATACGCCTAATGAAAAGCTGAACTATTATCTGGGCTTTAAAAAATTCTTTGTAGCTCCTTACCCGTCTCAATTATATGGTGCAAATGGCACTCCTGATTTGAATCCGGAAACTGGTTCTGCATTTGAGGGTGGTGTAAATTATCGCTTTGATCCGACATTTGTAAGCAGTGTGCATGTTTTCAGACGTGATATGAAGGATACCATTAACTATGATTCAGGCACTAAGAAATATTTGAACTCTGGTGAGGAAGTTGCTACTGGTTTTGATGTTCAGGTACGCAAGGCCTTTGACAGTCATCTGTCTACGAATGTTGGTTATACCTATACTTATATTAAACCGACTGCTCCTAATAAAAACCCGAACAGCGATGGCAGAGTTCCGCGTAGTGCGTGGAACATTGGCATAAGCTATGATCTGGAAAAATTTAGTGCTAATCTGGCTGCTCGTGGTACCATTGCAAAGCAAGGTGGTTTTTCCACAAGATATGGTGATAATACCTCTGCAGAAGCAAGCTCCTATCATACTTATTGGGTGTTTGATTTAGGCATGAACTATAAACCGTCTAAGGTTATTAATATTTACGCAAAATGCAATAACCTCTTTGACAGACTTTATACAGAGCAAAGAGCCTGCTTGCTGCCTGAAACCGGCACTTCTTGGTATTCTGCACCGGGCAGAAACTTTGAGGTTGGCGTAGAATACACCTTCTAATCAGCCCCTAACCTTATTCATATACACTTAACTCCTTTGAGAAAGGCAGAGCAGAGCAAAAGCTGTTCTGCCTTTCTCATATGCCAAACTGCTATAACTTGCTTATGTCGAAAGCTGATGTTCGTGCTATAATAGCTATACTGAAAGAAAATAAAGGATGAAGAAAATATGCCGAAACAAAAATATCAAAAGATAATAACAGCACTGTTGCTGTGTTTGAGTATACTATTAATAGTTGCAGGCTGCAGCAGTGATAGTGCGCAAAAATCGAATAGTACTGCAGCCTATACTGTTACGGATTCGCAGGGGCATAAGCTGGATTTTAAAGAAAAACCCCAGCGCATTATATCTATGTCTATAAGCACTGATGAAATTCTCATTGACCTTGTACCAAGCAGCCGCATTGCTGCCTTCTCACGTCTGGTGGATGACCCGGGGATATCCAATATTGTAGAGCGGGCGCAGAGTGTGGGCAGCAGAGTAGATGGCCAAAGCTCGGAGGCAATTATGGCGTTGCACCCTGATTTGATATTGATACCGGATTTTGTTAAGCCGGAGGTTATTCAGTCGCTACGCGATATGAACCTGCAGGTTTATGTCTATAAAACTCCCAAAAGCTTTGAAGATGTACGTGAGTGCATACGCTTTTTGGGCGAGGCCGTTGGCGAAAAGGAACGCGGCAACATGATGGTTGCCGCGATGGACGAGCATCTGAAGAAGGTGCAGGATAAAATAGGCAAAATCCCTAAGGAAAAACAGAAGCGTATAGTTTTTATGCGCAGTAACGGTGCCTACTACAGTCCGGAGGCTTCGTTTAACGATGTCTGCAGATATGCGCAGGTGCGCAATGCCTTGGAGGAGCTGCATTATGATAAGCCTGGTATCGTCAATCAGGAGGCCGTGGTTCAGCTCAATCCGGAGGTGTTTTTACTCGCAGGCTGGAATTATGACGGTCAGCATGATCCGAAACAGATGGAGGAGGAGCTGCTGAACAATTCCGGTTACCGGACTACGGACGCAGTGAAAAACAGAAAGGTCTATACAGTGCCGGCGAAGCATGTGCTGTGCGTGTCGCAGTATATTGTTAATGCTGTGGAGGATTTGGCAGACGCTGTATATAGTAAATAAAATTATCAATGACGTCGGTGAGCGGTGAAATGCTGCTTGCCGACTTTTTTTGCAACAGTTGCCAAAATAGTTGCGAAACATATTGACTAGTTGCCAAAAAGTTGCTAAACTATAGATAAGTAGCAACGGAAAGGAAGAAAAAGTATGCAAATTGAAGACTTACGCAAGCTTGTTGACAAGATACAACGCCTGCAATGCGAAATGCAAACAGTAGAACTTAAATCTGCTAATAAGGGCTGTCCTACACGTTTATACGATACATTGTCGAGTTTTGCTAATCAGGACGAGGGCGGCGTTATCGTGTTCGGCATAGATGAAGGCAAAGGATTTGAGGTTGTCGGCGTTTATGATGCGCAGGATTTGCAGAAAAAGGTAACGGAGCAGTGTAATCAGATGTCACCTTGCGTGCGTGCTTTATTTACTGTTTGTGAAATAGATGACAAGGTTGTAGTTTCGGCAGAGATTCCGGGGCTTGATGTCGCAGAAAGACCGTGTTTTTATCGTGGTACAGGCAGATTGAAAGGCGCTTATATCCGTGTGGGCGATGCTGATGAACCGATGAGTGAATATGAAATTTACAGCTATGATGCCTTCCGCAAGCGCATTCGCGACGATATTCGCGAAGCAACGGGTGCACGCAGAAGCTTTTTTGATGAAGAAAAGCTAGCAGCGTTTTTGCAGGCAGTCAAAAAGGACCGCAAAAATCTTGCTAAGCATGTCAGTGATGAAGAAATCCTGGAGCTGATGGGTGTTATGGTAAACGGACAGCCGACGCTGGCAGGGGAGCTGTGCTTTTCTAAATACCCGCAGGGAGCGTTTCCGCAGCTATGCATTACGGCCGTTGCTTTGCCGGGGAATGAAATGGGCGAGCCTGGCTTGCAGGGCGAGCGCTTTATTGACAATGAGCGGATTACCGGAACGATAGATGAAATGGTGGACGAGGCAGTTGATTTTGTGAACCGCAACAGTCGTCACAGTACGATTATTGATGATAAGGGCAAGCGTGCAGACAGAGATGAGTATCCTTTAAAGGCAGTGCGTGAGGCGATTCTTAATGCTTTGGTGCACCGGGATTATAGTATTCACTCGGAAAACGTGCCTGTGCGTCTGGAAATATATCGTAATCGTCTGGAGATTATTTCCAGCGGTGGCTTGTATGGCAAGCTGACGATTGATTCATTAGGCAAAGTGCGTCCGGATACACGCAACAGTGCGCTGGCGAATATTTTGGAACTGCTGCATGTTACCGAAAACCGTTACAGTGGCATTCCGACTATTTATCACGAGCTGGAAAAGGCACAGCTGCCGCCGCCGGTTTTTGCTGTACGTCATGGCGAGTTTGTAGTTACCTTTAAGAGTAAAATTGCCCAGGTGTATGATATGCCTGCTTCTGGCGTTGGCGCTGTACATGAGGAGCAGGTGCAATATAGTAGCAATCAGGCGGACAGCGTTGAAGAACGATTGTTAGCATTCTGCGCAGTGCCGCGCTCCAGACAAGAGATTATTGCTTTTCTGGGCTTTTCGCGCTATTATTCCATGTCGAAAATTGTGCAGCCGTTGATTGATGACGGCAAAATTGCTTTGACGCTGCCGGATAAGCCTAAAAGCTCCAAGCAGAGATATGTGAGAAAATAATAATGTAGTATGCAATGCCAGGCAGGACGGATTTATTCTGTCCTGCTTTTTAATATAAAAGCGGAATGGCTCTCAGAAAGAAAAATAATAAAATAAAAATACTTGACTATATGATTGCTATATCGTTTATGATAACTCATGGTTCAATAGATAGCGCAGGACTATGAAAGACTAGCTGTGTTTGTACGTGAACAAAAACTAAACCGATGATTATGAAAGGATTGAAAATCAACAATGAACAAAGTCAAGGTATTGAGTAACGCGGTATTGATGTCTGCACTTATGAGTACAAGTGTAGTATGGGGTACAACAGCGTTTGCTGCTGAAAACACTCCGGAATATTTTTTGGATACGATGGTTGTTACGGCAACAAGAACTCCGGTAGAAGCATTTAAAACTAATGCAAATGTAAGTGTTATCACAAGTAAGGAAATTAAGGAAAGACATTATAGTGATTTATCTGAAGCCTTGCGCATGGTTCCTGGTGTTTATATCGGCAACTACGCTCCTGCCGGCTATGATAACAGTAATGCTTTGAAAATCAACGGTGCTGATGAAATTGTTGTATTGGTAGATGGCGTTAAGATTAACAATGTAAGCAATCGCGTTTCTGCCGTAATGCTCAAGAACATGGATAATGTTGAACGTATTGAGGTTCTGAAAGGTTCTGCTTCTACTCTTTACGGTTCTGATGCTAAGGGCGGCGTTATCAATATTATTACCAAAAAACCGGAAAAAATTTCTACTTATTTCCGTGTAGACGGCGGCAGTAATAGCGTAACCAACTACTATATGGGTCAGTCCGGCAAAGAAAAAGACTGGTCATGGGATGCTAACGTAAGCAGAAACCTCAGTGGAGATTTCAAAGATGGCGATGGTATAACCACTCCGTCTTCTTCCAAGTCTACAAGCACTAATTTCAAAATCACTAAAAAGCTGAGCGATAAGCATGAGCTGACAGCTACTTATGATTCCTATAAAGCAGATTATAAATATACTGCTTTGTGGGAGCCTGCTTTGAAGAATGGTAAAGTAGACAATCAAAACTATAAATTTATTTTGAACAGTGATTTTGATGGCAATACTACGAATGTTTTATCTTTCGTAAATCTGGATAATGATACTGATTTCAATGGCTATAAGACAAAAACCAATACCAAACGTATTACTGACCAGCTGTCTACACAGTTAGGCAATCATTTACTGACTGCAGGCTTTGAGTTCAGCCATGATAAAGTTATTACCTTTAATGGCAAGAAGATGATGAACAGAGCCTTCTTCCTGCAGGATCAGTTTGATATTACCGACCAGCTGAAGCTGACTGCAGGCGTGCGTCATGATAATAACTCCGGCTTTGGCAAGCACACTACTCCCAGTGCTAATCTGGGATATACCTTTAATAATGACAGAACCAATGTATATGTAAGCTATAGCGAGTATTTCATTCCGCCTTCTCCGAGTAACCTTTACAGTGCATCATACGGTAATCCGAATATCAAGCCGGAAACCGGTAATACTAAGGAAATAGGCATTAACCATAAATTTGATGATACCTTTGTATTATCTGCACATGCTTTCAAACGCTATTCCGAGAATAGAATCGGTTATGTGAAACCGAAGTATACGAATGTTGGTGATGAAAAAGCGCGCGGTTGGGATATACAACTGAAAAAACAATTTACACCGCAATTCTCTACTTATGTCGGCTATACACATTCAGTTATTGATGCGACTGCTCAACGTGCAAAAAATGTTGACGGCTATGTACCGAAAGGCGCATGGGATATTGGCCTGGATTATGATAACAAGGACTTTAATGCCAGCCTGATCGGTAAGGGTGTTATTGACCGTATGGGACCTCAGTCTGCAGACGCTGTTGATGCTTTCTTCCCGGCAACAACCTACTTTGTTTGGGATGCATCCATGAACTACAATGTTAATAAGAATGCAAAGATTTATTTCAAAGTTAATAATATCTTCGACAAATTCTATGCAGAGCATTCTAATGCCCGTTATAACTGGAGCGCAGACCCGGACGGACAATGGTGGCGTGCTCCCGGCCGTTCCTTCCTTGTAGGCATGGAATATGCATTCTAAGTATATTTGGCATAACTAAACCTTTTCATAACTCACACTCCCGAAAAAGTGGGGCGGACATATTCCGTCCTGCTTTTTCATATAACAGGAAAATGAGGTGAAAAAATGTGGAAGAATTTACTGCTGCTTTTACTGCTGCTGGCATTTTGCACAGCAGGCTGTCAAAAGCAGTATGTTGAAAAAACAAGCGGGGCAGCCTATCAGGTAGTTGATTCGCAGGGGAATGTAATAAAATTTGCCCAAAAGCCCCAGCGGATTATGACAACACATTTTAATCTGGACAATATTGTAATGGGACTTGTTGATGAAGAGCGTGTTATTGCTCTCTCTAAATCAATGTATGATGCTTCGGTATCTTATATCGGTACTGAGGCAATCAAAAAGCCTACAAAATTAAACTATGATTTTTCCTCAGAGCAGGTTCTGGCACTCAAGCCGGATTTAATCATCGCCCGAGAGAGCACAGGTGAAAACCGCATACAGACCTATCGCGCCATGGGGATACCTGTATACGTGGTGAGCAATGCGAATAATGTGGAAGAGATAAAAAAGCAGATTCAGGAGATAGGTCAGGCTGTGGGGGAATCAGAGCGTGCGGAAAAGCTACAGCAGAGAATGCAGACACAGCTTGACTATATCAAAAGCAAGGTTGATAGCGCTAGCATGAAGCCAAAAAGTGTGATGCTTGTTTCTAAAATGAACCATAATTACGGTGGTAAGGGCTCTTTTTTTGATGATATGTGCCACTTTGCGGGGGTGAAAAATGCACCTGCAGAGATAGGGGTGCTCAACGGTCAGCTGATGGATAAAGAAATAATGCTGCGTGCCGCTCCTGATTACTTCCTGCTTTCACTGTCCTGGGAGCTTAAGCATGATAACAAGGATGGGTATAAAAAGGAATTTTTGGAGGATCCTGCGTTGGCTAATCTGGAGGCGGTCAAGAATAATCATGTCTGCTATTTGAAGGACAAGTATTTATATGCTTCCAATCAAAACTGCGTATGGGCGATTAAGAAGATTGCCAATCTTGCTTATGGAAATATATTTACTGATGAAGAGGAAGTTTTTCTTAAGGGATATTAGCAAATAAGTCTGAAGTGCTTGACTGTATGAGAACTATATAGCGTAATATTATTTTATTGTGAGGGCGATGGTTGTTCGTCCTCATTTTTATGAAAGCATAGGAGTATCGATAATTTTCGGAGGTGAAAGAATGCATAAAATTTTATTTCTCACCAATATGGAGCAAACTGCAGCCTATCTGCAGGATGCATTGAAGCTGGCGCAGCAGACTCAGGAAGCTGTAGCAGGACAGGTGCTGTATGTCCCAAGCGATACAGAATGGACGAGGGATATGGAAAAGCAGCTGCAGCAGGCGGAGGTTGTCATTTTCCCCTGGATGGGAACTGGCCTGAGCACTAAGTTTCTGTCGGAATCTTCATCCTATCTGCTGGCCAACAAAAAGAAGCACGTCTATCTGATGACCGGTAATCCGGAGGATATACTGCACGGCGGTCTGTCTGAGGAGGAGTTGAAGCGGATAAATGATTATTATAAATTCGGAGGTTTGCAGAACTGGACAAATTTGTGGCTGTGGCTGGCGCAGCAGTTTTTGCAGGCAGGATGTAATGTGCCTGCTCCCGAGCTTTTGCCGTGGGATGGTATTTATCATCCGCAAGCAACCAAAATTTATCATGATGTGGAGGAATATCGCCGTGATTTTTGCAAGGCGGACAGACCTACGCTGGCTGTTGTTTTCTTCCGCAGTGACTGGCTGTGGGGCAATACCGTTTTTGCAGATGCGGTAGTCAGAGAGATTGAAGCGCTGGGGTGCAACGCCTTATGCTTCTTCTCCACAAGCTCGCCTGACGACGCAAGCGGCTGCGGCGGCTTTAAAGAAGCCTTAAGCAAGTATGTTTGCGCGGACGGCAAATGCTATGCCGATGTTTTCATCAACACTATAAAATTTTCACTTTTTAGCATCCGTGCCTGCGCACTTGATGATTTGACCAAGCTCAATATCACGGTACTGCAGGCCTATACCTTGTATCGTTCATATCAGGAATGGTATGAAAACTTTGACGGCATGAGTGCCGTAGAGGTGGCGTACAGCGTGAGTTTGCCGGAATTTGATGGTATTATCCATAGCTGCCCTGTGACGACGATGGAGCGTGATGCTGAGGGCAAGCAGGTTACGCAGGAGATTGCAGAGCGTATGAATATGCTGGTGCGGAAGGCGAAAAAGCTGGCGCTGCTGCGTATTAAGCCGAATGCCGAAAAGAAAATAGCCGTTGTTTTTCACAACCATCCGTCGACCAATTCCAACATTGGCAGCTGTTCGGCGATAGATAGTATTGAAAGCGTGCGCCTGCTGCTGCAAGATTTGCGGGATGCAGGTTATGTCGTTGACCATATTCCGGCAGACAGGCAGGAGTTTATTGACGAGCTGATTGCCGGTGCGACGAATGACAGGGACTATATGAGCGAAAAGCAGATTGATAATGCCGATGCCAAGCTCCTCGTCAGTGCATACCGCGATTATTATAAGACCCTGCCGGAAAAGGTACAGCAACGCCTGGAGCAGGATTGGGGCGAAGCACCGGGCGAGGTTTTCTTTTATGATGATTTTCTGTTGATTCCCGGAACGATGAATGGCAATATTTTTATTACGATGCAGCCACCGCGTGGCTTTGGCGAGGATCCGGATAAAATCTATCATTCGCCCGACTGTGCGCCGACGCATCATTATATAGGTTTTTATCACTGGCTGCGCGATATCTGGGGCGCAGATGCGATGATGCATATCGGTACGCACGGCAGTTTGGAATGGCTTCCGGGCAAGGGTGTAGCGATGGGTGATGAATGCTATCCCGATATCTGTACCGGCGATTTACCTAATGTTTATCCCTATTGGGTTGTGGATACAGGAGAGGGCATACAGGCCAAACGCCGCAGTGCGGCCTGCCTCATCAGTTATCTCTCGGCGCCGCTTAGCATCAGCGGTGTGTATGATGAGCTGGCGGAGCTGGAAAAGGCTTTGGAGGAATATGTGCACTTTAAGGCTGATAAGGATGCCGATTTGAGTGAGCCGATGGCACAAATCAGGGAGAAGGCCGCTGCTGCCGACCTTACAGACGAGGTACGTGAGGAGGATGTTGCCGATTTTGATGAATATGTCAGCCATCTGCACACATATCTGACGGATTTGAAGAATATGCAGATGACTACCGGACTGCATATCATGGGTAATCCGCCGCAGGGCGAAAAGCTTACGGAATATCTTTATGCGTTGGTGCGCTTGGAAAATCCTGATATGCCGTCACTGCCCAAAACCTTGGCGCAGGCTTACGACTACGATTATTACGAACTGATTGACAACAGCAGCAAGCTGTTGCCGGACGGTATTTTGAGCTATGGTATGCTGCTTGATAAAATCAACGGTCAATGTTTGGAGATTATCCGTCTGCTGCAAAATGATGGTTTCGTAGTCCACGAAGATAAATTACGTGCGTTGGAGTGCGTAAAATGCTGGGATGAAGCTGTACAGCAGAAGATAATTAAAATTGCCGGCTTTATCTGCGATAAGCTGTATCCCAGTCTGGTGCATACTACCTGGGAACGCAGCAACTGTATTCGTGCGCTGCAGTCAGAATATATTGAGCCTAGCGCCGGCGGTGCGCCTACGAGCGGAGGTGCCGAGATTTTGCCGACCGGACGCAATTTTTACGGCGTTGATCCGCAGCTGCTGCCTACGCCCGTAGCGTGGAAAATCGGTTCGCAGATGGCAGAGGACGTAATTAACAAGTTTGTAGCGGAGGAAGGCCGCTATCCCGAAAGCGTAGGTATTTTGCTGTGGGCGACCTATAACATGCGCTCTAATGGTCAGTGTATGGCGGAATTTATGCGCCTGATGGGCGTGCGTCCTGTTTGGCAGAAGGGAACCCTGAAGGTGACAGGCATCGAGATTATTCCGCTTGATGAGCTGAAGCGTCCACGTGTTGATGTTACCGGACGCATCAGTAGTCTGTTCCGTGATACGCTGCCGGGAGCAGTTTGCTGGCTGGATAAGGCAGTGCAGCAGGTGGCAGCACTGGATGAGAGCTTTGAAGACAACTTTGTGCGCAAGCATGTGGTGGAGGAATCTCAGCGATTAGAAAGCGAGGGCGTGGATAAGGAGCTGGCTTGGAGGCAGGCATCCTACCGCATTTTCGGCGACCCGCCGGGAGCGCATGGCGCGGGCGTGAGCGCACTTTTGGCTTCACGTAATTGGGATGACCTGGGCGATATTGCCGACGTGTATGTGCGTTGGGGTGCACATGTCTATGGCGAGGGCGAAAAAGGTCAGTACAGGCCGCAGCTGTTTACAGAGCGGATGGCAAAGCTGGAGGTTACTGTAAGCAATATTGATAACCGCGAGTCTAACTTGTTGAATTCCGATGATTATAACGCTTACCGTGGCGGCATGATTGCTGCAGTGCGTAATTTCAGCGGCAAGATGCCGAAAAACTATTGCAGTGACAGCTCCGACCGTCAGCATGTCGTGATTCGCACGCTGGCAGAGGAGGTCAAGCGTCTGTTCCGCGGTGAGGCGATTAATCCCAAATATATACGGGGCATGAAGGAGTTTGGTTATAAGGGAGCAGGCGATTTGGCAACATATGTTGACAATTGCTTCCAATGGGATGCTACCAGCGCTGTTATGGAGGACTGGATGTATGAAAAGTTTGCGGAAAAGTACGCTTTGGACAAAGATATGCAAAAATGGTTTGCTGAGGTTAATCCTTGGGCGCTGCGCAGACTGACGGAGGTTTTGCTGGAGGCGGAGCAGCGCCAGCTGTGGAACGCCAAGCAGCAGACTAAGCAGTCACTGCAGGAGTTGTTGTTGAATATCGAAGGCGAAATAGAAGAACGCGGCGATGCATAAATTTTTTCTCCAAATCGCTTGCGTGTATACCTAGTAGACACTGTATAATTAGATACATATTTTATTGATAGCTCTTTTTAATAAATGGAGGAATATAAATGAAACGTACTGCTGTATATCCTTTTACTGCGATTGTAGGACAGGAGGAAATGAAACTGTCCCTTATTTTGAATGTTATTAACCCGGCCTTGGGCGGTGTTTTGATTAAAGGTGAAAAGGGCACGGCGAAGTCCACTGCTGTACGCGCCCTCGCCGAGCTGCTGCCGCCGATGGCGGCTGTGCACGGCTGTCGCTTCCACTGTGACCCGCACAGCAGCCAGCTGTGCGATGACTGTACTGCTAAGCTGCAGGCAGAGGGCACCTTGCCGGAGGAAACCATCAACATGCGCGTAGTTGAACTGCCTGTAAGTGCAACCGAAGACCGCGTTGTCGGTACATTGGATATTGAGCATGCAATTAAGCATGGCGAGAAAAAGTTTGAACCAGGTATTTTGGCGCAGGCCAACCGTAACATTTTATATGTAGATGAAATCAATCTGCTGGATGACCACGTTGTAGACGTGCTGCTGGATGCCGCTGCTATGGGTGTAAACACTGTTGAGCGCGAGGGTGTTTCCTATTCCCACCCCGCACGCTTTGTGCTGGTAGGCACTATGAACCCCGAAGAGGGTGACATCCGCCCGCAGCTTTTGGACCGCTTTGGTCTGAGCGTTGTTGTAACCGGCGAACATGACCCGCTGCAGCGCGTAGAGGTAATCAAGCGCCGTCTGGCTTATGAAAGCGATGCTGAGAGCTTCATTACAGGTTACAAGGAAGCGCAGGAGGAGCTGGCGGAAAAAATTATCGCTGCCGGCAAGCTGCTGCCGGAGGTAACTATTGATGACAAGCTGCTGCAAACTGTGGCCAAGCTTTCTGTTGAGCTGGGCGTAGACGGCCACCGTGCGGATATTACCGTTATCAAGACAGCGCTGACCTTGGCTGCCTTCAACGGTCGCAAGCAGGCTAACCTTGATGACCTGAAGGAAGCAGCTAAGCTGGTGCTGCCGCACCGTATGCGCCGCCGTCCGTTTGAAGAGGGCGAGCTGGATTGGAATAAGGTAGAAAGCTTTTTGGCTGCCGAAGCCTAAGGAGCGTTGATTATGCTTAAAGATAATCTCTATCCCTTTACTGCTGTCGTGGGGCAGGAGGAGGCTAAAAAGGCCTTGCTCATTGCTCTTGTCAACCGCAGAGCAGGCGGCCTGCTCATAGGCGGTGCCAAGGGTACGGCAAAATCCGTGCTGGCCCGCAGTGTGCAGAGTTTGATTGGTGCGCAAAGGATGCTGACGTTGCCGCTGAACGTAACAGAGGATATGCTTTTTGGCAGCATTGATCTGGAGGCTGCCGTAAGCCTGGGCGAAAAACGCTTTTCACCGGGCATTCTGGCACGTGCTACGGATAATATTCTTTATATTGATGAAGCTAATCTGCTGCGTCAGGAGCTGCTGACTGCGGCATTGGATGCTAACAGCGCAGGCATCAACAATGTAGAGCGTGACGGTATCAGCTGCAGCCATGAGGTGCGCACGACCGTTATTGCCACGATGAATCCTGAGGAGGGCACTCTGCCCGGACATATTCTGGACCGCTTCGGCATGTATGCCGATATGCAGGCGCTGCAGGATATCGGCCAGCGCGTGGAGGTTATCCAACGTGCCTTGGCATATAGTAACAATACCCTTGCGTTTTGTGAGCAGTATGCGGAAGAAACCGCTGCCCTGGCAGCGAAGGTGCAGGCAGCGCGTGAGCTGCTGCCGCAGGTTGAGGTGAGCGATGCGATGCTGATGCTTGCCGCTCAGCTGTGCTCGCAGGCTTTTTGTGCCGGTCATCGTGCGGAAATTTATCTGCTGGAGGCTGCGCGCGCTATCGCCGCCATGGCGGGGCGCGCTTACGTGTTACCGAAGGACGTGGAGGAGGCAGCGCAGTTCGTGCTGCCGCACCGTATGCGCAAGCCACCCGAGCAACAGCCCGAGGAGCAGGAGCAGCAGGACGATAACCAAAACGAAGATGAAAACGAGCAGGATAACGAAGATAATCCTGACGATGATAATAACGACGAGGACAACGAAGATAACCAGCTGCCGCCACCACCGCCATTGGATAACGGCGATGATGACGAAGATGACAATGTCTCCGACGATGAGGACGAGGACGACGAAAGCGACGAGGACGAGCAGCAGCAGGAGCGTAATAACAGCAATCTGGCACCGGAGGAGCAGCTGGCCGATATCGACAAAAGTTTCCGTCTGCCGAAGATGCTGCTGGATTTGGGCAAGGACCGCAATGTGCGCCGTGGTAGCGGCAAACGCAGCGTGACCAAGACTGACCTGAAGCAGGGACGTTATGTGCGCGCCGAACAGCCTAAAAGCAAGGTTACGGACTTGGCCTTTGACGCAACTATCCGTGCTGCAGCACCGTATCAGCGCTTGCGTGAGGACAATGGCTGTGCGCTGAACATCAAGGAGGAGGATTTACGCCAGAAGGTGCGCGAAAAACGTATCGGCAACACCTTCCTGTTTGCAGTGGATGCCAGCGGCTCCATGGGTGCACGTGAGCGTATGCGCGCCGTTAAGGGTGCCATCTTCTACATGCTGCAGGAGGCGTACCAAAAGCGTGACCGCGTAGGTATGATTGCTTTCCGTCGTGATAAGGCGGATATGCTGCTGCCGATTACCCGCAGCGTGGACCTGGCGCAGAAGCGTCTGGCAGAAATGCCGACCGGCGGCAAAACACCGCTGGCAGATGGACTGGCGCTGTCGCTGCAGACGCTGGCCATGCTGAACAAGCGTGACAGCGAGCTGGAGCCGATTCTGATTGTCATAACCGACGGACGCGCGAATGCCGTGCATGAGGGCGAAAAGGATCCTGTAGCAGCAGCAATCAGCATTGCTGAAAAAATCGCCAAGGCTAAAATTACTTCAGTAGTGATTGATACGGAAAGCGGTTTTATCAAGTTGGGCCTGGCAAAGAAGGTTGCCGCCGCTATGCAGGCCAATTATTATACGCTACAGAAGCTGTCTAAGGAAAATATAATTCATATTGTAAGAAATTTGAATTAAAGATAAGAGTATAGTATACTAATAGGTATATTGAAATATAAAGGAGTGGAGTTTTCATGAAAAAACTGCTTATTTTATTAATAACCTTATTTTGCTGTGCAACCGCATTTGCTGCTGACGCAGACAAAAAGCCTGCAACCCAAGAGGGCATGAACTGGGAAATCAGCATGATGCCTAAACCGAGCAAAGAAGAACAGGAGCAGGCACGTTGGTCTATCGTTGTAGAAAATAACGTAGGTATCTATGCTTACGATATGGATTCCCTGACCTTCAGCAAGGTTACTAATGGCCTGCCCGATAAAAATATTATTTCCGTGCTGACGAAAACCGTTTTTACCGATAAGGATATGCTGAAAAAGCTCAATGAAAAATACAAGGCTTCTCTGACTAAAAAAGAGAAGGTGCAATACTGTGAAATCGTCATGACCTTTAATCTGCAGGATAAAACCTACGGCGTAGAGGTAATGGATGTTTATGGCAGCAAGAAAACTCTGCTGAGCCATCAGGCCAAAGAGCTGAAGTTTGTTCCGGTTCCGGCAGGCAGCTTTGCTGAGGCTATGCTGGAAGTTTGCCAGCAGGCGGTAGCTGCTGATGCCCAAGCAGCAACAAAATAATGCTGCGCCCCGATTTTACTCAGGCAAAAAACTATATATTACAACACAAACTCCTTAGTCTGCTTGCTATCTGTGTGATAGGCATTACTTTGACACTGGGCCTCAGGCATCTCTCCAACCAGTCTACGTCAAAAAAAGTAGTAATGAAACCTATTGTGCACACGCAGACAGTAAGCAGACGACCATTGTATAAAAGCATTAATCTTTTTGGACAGCTCAAGGCCAAGGCACAGATTGATATCATCAACAAGTATGCCGGCATCGTCGATGAGATTAATGTGGATTTGGGCAGCAAGGTGCAGGCAGGAGATATTCTGCTGGTGCAGCATCTTGATGATGCCCGCGCCGAAATGCTCAAGGCCAAGGCACGCTATGCCGAGGCCGGAGCTAATGCGGCAACTACGGATGTGAGCTACAACACCAGTCTGATCCGTTATGAGGCAGACTATAAGCTGGCGCAGGTCAACGCAGAGCGTTACCGTAAGCTTTATGCGCAGGGCGCTGTTTCCAAGTCCGAACTGGACAGCATGGAGCAGACGCTGGCTAATAAAAAGGCGCAGTACGATGCTTTGGCGCAGCAGGAAAGCTATGATGGCACACCGTCGCAGGTTTACCGTCAGGAGCAGATTGCTGCCAGACGCGAGCAGGAGTACATTATTGCGCAAAACAAGTATCACGATCTGATTTTTAAGGCACCACGCGCAGGTATTATTACCTACCGCGATGCAGAAGTGGGTGGCTATGCGCCTGCAGGGAGCAGGCTGCTTACCCTTTTGGATGACAGTGGTTTTACAGTGGACTGCGATATTACAGAGGCCGAGGCTGCTTCTGTGACCGTTGGCACGCAGGTTGAGCTGAAGCTGGAGGCGATTGGCGAAATATGCCGGGGTACTGTTGTTTATGTGAGCCCTGTAAGAAGCAGGGAAACAAACAAGTTTACCCTCCGCATCAGGCTGGATGAGCTTAGCTCCAACGTAAAGGCAGGCTTGTTTGCCAAGGGTGAATTGCGTTTTCTGCAAAAGCCATCCACTATATATTTACCTAAAAATGCCGTTCTCGAACGGGATGGCAAATATTTTGTCTATGTGCTGGGCAAGGGTAATAAAGCTCTGAAAAAGCCTGTTACTACCGGTGCAAGTAATAATGAAAGCATTGAAATAGTGCAGGGTGTGAAGGTAGGCGAGACGGTTATTCTTGATAATCTTGCGCGTCTGCGTGACGGCATGGTGGTTGAGGTGGCCAAGGAGGAGGCGAAGTAATGAATATTACGCGCTTTTCTATTAAACGGCCTATCGGTATCTGCATGATTTACATATTAGTCTGCGTCCTCGGTCTTATCAGCTTCTTTCGCATTGGCGTGGAGCTGTTGCCGGACGTAGACTCTAAATTTATCAGCGTCATTGTCAACTATCCGGGCGCCAGTACGGAATCTGTCGAACAGCAGGTGACAAAGCCGATTGAGGACGAGCTGTCCTCAATTTCACACTTTAAGCAGGTGCGTTCCGCTACACGTCCCGGACGTGCGGAGATTTTTGTCGAGCTGGACAGTCAGGCCGATGCTGATATGGTGGCTATCGAGGCAACGAAAAAAGTCAGCCGTATCCGTAAGAATCTGCCGGAGGATATTGATGAGCCTGCAGTGCTCAAGCGTTCCTCCGAAGAATATCCGATTATCCAGATTGCAGCAACGTCTAAGGATAACCTGGACGATATTTTTGCCTTGGCAGACAGCAGCTTTAAGGAGCGCTTGCAGCAGGCAGCCGGCGTAGCCGATGTTGATGTTACAGGCGGACGTGCCAAGGAAATTGCAATTGAAGTTGACAAGGATAAGCTCAATTATTACGGTTTGACTCTGCAGGATATTATTACAGCGGTGCGCAAGGAAAACGTTATTGTTTCTTCCGGCTCTGTCTATACTGATGCTTTGGAAAAAACCGTGCGTCTGCAGGCGCAGTATAAGGCTCCGGAGGAGATTCAGCATCTGCAGCTTAAGGGTGCAGGCGGCAGATATATCGAGCTGGGGCAGGTGGCCAACGTGCAGGCCAAGGATAAGCGTGCTGTGGCCTATAGCCGTGTTGACGGCAACGAGGCGGTATCGCTGGAGGTTTATAAGGCCAGCGGTGCCAATATCGTCGACACAGCAGACGGCGTGCTGCAGCAGCTAGAAACTCTGCGCAAGGATTATCCGGACTACGTTTTTACTGTTGTCTATGACCAGTCGCATTTCGTGCGCGATTCCCTAAGCAACACGCTAAAAACGCTGCTCGAAGGTCTTGTGACTACAGGACTTGTTTTATATCTGTTCCTGCGTGGCTGGAAGTCCTCTATGGCAGTTATGATTGCTATCCCTACATCGCTGATTGCAACCTTCTTCCTGATGTATCTGGCAGGCTTTACCTTCAATATGATGTCACTTATGGGTATGGCGCTGTGTATCGGTATTCTTGTCGATGACTCTATTGTCGTTTTGGAGAATATCCATCGTTTCTTGGCGATGGGCAAAAGTGCCGACGTGGCGGCTGAGGAAGGACGTAACGAAATCGGTATGGCGGCAATCGCTATGACGCTTTGCGACGTGGTGGTATTTTTGCCGATTGCCTTTATGCAAAGTGCGACAGGACAGTTCTTCAAGCAGTTTGGCATGACGATTGTTTTTGCTACGCTGATGTCGCTTGTCGTATCCTTTACGCTGACACCGATGCTGGCTTCGCGCTTTTATAAAAATGGTGTAGAGGAGCCTAAGGGCAAGCTGTGGAGCAGGCTGGATGCTTTGGAAGCGCAGACGATTGCAAAATATGATGTTCTGCTGCGCAAATGCATCGAAAAGCCGAAGAAGCTGGTGCTGGGAGTATTGGCAGCCTTCGCGGTGGCGGTGGCGCTGGTACCGCTCGGTATAGTTGGCTCGGAGTACATGCCGCGTACCGACGAAAGCGCGATTCAGGTGAATATTGAGCTGCCTACGGGCTTTAACGCTGACCAAACCAACGAGGCTTTGCTGCTGTTTGAGGATTATTTGGCCAAGGTGCCGGAAATCGAGCATTATATGACTAATGTAACGACCACACAGAGCATGGGCAAGCTGGTTATCGCGCTCAAAAGCAGCGATGAGCGCAGTAAGGATGTCTGGCAGGTAGCACAGGGCATCCGCAGCTTTGCCAAGCAGAATCTTGGCGAAATCAAGGTGCGCGTCAATGAGATTCAGTCATCCGTTACCGGTGTTTCGGGCGGTCGCAACCTTGTGCGTTCACCGGTACAGGTGGAGCTTAAGGGCAGCGATATGGACCAGCTCGTGGCAGATTCCGCCAAGGTAGAGCAGATTTTTGCTTCGACAGCAGGCCTGAAGGATATCAAAAATTCCTATGTTAAAGGCATGCCGGAGCTGAAGGTGACGGTAGACCGCGACAAGCTGAAATATTATCACGCGACAGTCAATGATGTGGCGCAGTCCTTTAACGCCGCTATCGGCGGACGCAGTGCCGGCGTTCTGGCGAACGATGTGCAAAACCATGGCAATGACACCGATATTGCAGTACGCTTTGCCGGTGGCAGTGGCTATGATATTGAAGACGTGCGCGCTATTCCGGTGCAGACAGGCATAGGAAGCGTCTTTCTTGGCGACCTTGCCGACGTAGAAGAGGGCGTAGGCCCTATTACTATCCGTCGCGTGAACAAGGAGCGCATCATCAACATCCAGTGCAACCTGACGGACAGACCGCTGAACGAGGTAGTCAAGGAGCTGACGCAAAAGCTCAATGCCGCAGGTCTTAAGAGTAGCTATGCTTTTTCCGGTCAGGCGACCACGATGAACGATTCCTTTGCCGAAATGGCTATGGCATTGTCGCTGTCACTGCTGTTGATTTATCTGCTGCTGGCAGTGCTCTATGAATCGGTATTTACTCCGTTCATCCGTATGTTTTCACTGCCGCTTGGCATTATTGGTGCCATCTTCTGCCTCTTGCTGACGCATAATACAATCAATCTGTATTCACTTATCGGTATTCTGGTTATGGATGGTTTGGTAGCGAAAAATGGCACGTTGCTGTTGGACTATACGCTCACGCTGATGCATGAAGGCATGACGGCGAAGGCAGCAGTAATCGAAGCAGGCAAAACGCGTCTGAAGCCTATCTTTATGACAGCACTGACGATGGTGGTGGGCATGCTGCCGACGGCGCTGTCGCTGAGCGCAGGCTCGGAAACGCGCGTGAGCATGGCGTGGGTTATCATCGGCGGTATGATAACATCAACGGTGTTTACGCTGTTGGTGCTGCCGATACTGTTTTTATGGTTGAAAGAAAAATTTCCTAGTAGAATTTAGTTTAATAATAAGAATATATATTGCGTCGAAACAATTTATATAGTATACTATTTGTAAGTAAGAAGAAGTCCTAAACAATTATAATTTTGTTAGAGCTTTTCTTATATACTATCAGAAGAGCAACTTGCGCCTTTGCTGATTATAAAAGCAAGGGCGCATTTTTTATAGCTATGTTGCCGTATAGCCTGTTAGTTTGCTTGATGCACTTAGTAGCTCGTGGCCATACAAGACTGGACGGGGGAAGGGTGGTCAAAATAAATATATTTAAGGAGTATGAGTAAAACATGAAGTCAAATTTTTCCAAGGGTATGCTGATGACAGCCCTTATTACCGGCACTGTTTTATGCAGCAGTGCAGTTGCTTTTGCCGAAGAGCTGCAGGAGTATTCGCTGGACCAGATGGTTGTAACAGCCACAAGAACAGAAAAGCGTGATGTTGAGGTTCCTGCAACAACTAACGTTATTACAGAACAGGAAATTAAAAATCGCGGTTATGTAAGTGTATTTGATGCGTTGGAGCAGACTGTTGGCATTCAAAGCTATTCCTATACCGGCGGTGAAGGCGATAATGGCAGCTCTACGGGCCGTACCTATATCCGCGGTTGATATGTACCCAGTTTTCTGGACACCGCTAAAAATTTGAATAATTATATTTACA